>QWCH01000161.1_pt1 | contig 431676 bp, 338 predicted proteins | sample 1972671 | NCBI WGS metagenome assembly QWCH01 (sample SAMN09866713, study PRJNA288562) | Human gut metagenome isolate term3_stool, whole genome shotgun sequencing... | isolation source: gut | host: Homo sapiens | place: USA: California | reverse complement strand
AAGTTAGTAAATATTTATGGATCAAGTATATACAATGCTGTTTTTCTAATGGCGGTCATTAGAAAATGACAAGAAGCTTTTTCTAATGACCGATTTGGGATAAAAAGAAGCCAAAAGATAACAAAACGTATTTCATAAACATTTGATGACTATGTGCGGTGGTAAATTATAGAACCAGCCTTATCAATCACAAGAAGCTTAATGCGGAATAATAGTAAAGCACAGTAGAAGCCGAGAAAAATAAAAATCCCGATGTGGTTTAATGACACATCGGGACACCTATAGATTTGCTTTACAGTGCAATTGGTATCAATATCTAATATTGGTTCACTGCAATTAAGCGTCTTCACCGCTTATTCAGCAGCTTTTTATTCTGCAGTTTTAGTATCGTCAGCTTCTTCAACAGATTCCTTCTGCTCAAGTTCTGCTGTCTCTACAGCGTCAACTGTCTTACCAGTCTCTTTCTCTGTATCAACATTGTCTGACTTCACTTCTGCCTTAGGAGCATTTTCTGCTACTACGGTAACAGGAACTTTCACTTCAACCTCCTTATGGAAGTGGATAGTGGCTTCATATTCTCCCACCTTCTTGATATCACGCATCGTGATAATCTTTCGGTCTACAGCAAAGCCTTTCTTCTCTAATTCTTCAGCAACTGTCGCAGCAGTAACCGAACCATAAGTAACACCTGTTGCAGATACCTTTACAGAAATTTCCAATGCTACATTTTCCAACGCAGCAGCTTTCTTCTCTGCTTCTGCTTTCTTAGCTGCCAACTTATGGGCTTGCTGCTTCATATCTTCTGCAAGAACTTTCTTAGCCGATTCGGAAGCAATGACAGCCTTACCTTTAGGTATCAGGTAGTTACGACCATAACCACGTTTAACATCTACAATATCGTTCTTGTAGCCAAGACCGATGATATCTTCTTTTAATATAATCTCCATTCTGTTTCCTCCTCTTAATTATTTCATCAAATCAGTTACATAAGGAAGCAGTGCTATCTGGCGGGCACGTTTTACAGCCTGTGCTACACGTCGCTGGTACTTTAATGAAGTTCCAGTAATACGACGAGGAAGAATTTTACCCTGTTCGTTCAAGAACTTTTTCAAGAACTCAGGATCCTTATAATCAATGTACTTGATGCCACTCTTTTTGAAACGGCAATACTTTTTCTTCTTGGTATCCACTGAAGGTGGAGTCAAATAACGAATTTCTGATTTATTCTCTGCCATAATTAAGCCTCCTTCTTGTTAGCATACTTCTGTTTTCTCTTCTCAGCATACTGTGCAGCATACTTGTCCAATTTAACAGTCATAAAACGGATTACTTTCTCGTCGCGGCGGAAGCCGACTTCGAGTGTGTCTACTAATGTTGGCTCACCTTTGAACTCAAACAAACAGTAAAAGCCTGAGTTCTTTTTCTGAATTTGATAAGCCAGTTTCTTAAGTCCCCAAGCCTCCTCATTCAGAATCTCGGCACCATTATCAGTAAGGAGAGTCTTGAATTTAGCGACCGTTTCCTTCATCTGTTCATCAGACAAAACGGGAGTCAAAATGAAAACGGTTTCGTAATGATTCATATTACTTCATTTATTAATAAATATTATTTTTGCAAAATGCGGTGCAAAGTTACCACTTTTTCGTAAGTCTACCAAATCTTTTTTGTACTTTTGCTGCCATGAAGCGGTTTCTTAAGAAAATAAAAATGGCGCCAAGCTTCGGCTTATATTGTGTTTATGCTGGAGTAGTTGTTTTTCTTCTCTCGTACATCACAGGTTGGTCTCGCTACAACTGGGTCTTATTCTTGGGACTATTTTTTGTGGTGTTGGGTATCGTTGCCTATACTTACTTATCAAGGAAACAAAACAAATACTAATTGTTCACTCCTCTTTTCACCAATAGCACAATGACAGGCGAATACCGCTCCATAAGAGTATTCGCCATAAAAAAGCGTCAATACTATTCTGCTTGAGCAAAAGCGTGTTGCAGGCTTTATAAAACTATAATGATGTAGCTAAGGAAAACAGTCTGTTTTGACAGGTAAAACAAACTGTTTTGGTGTCCAAAATAATCTATTTTACTTGGTTCCGTCAATCATACAAGGATACAAATTGCAAAACCAAGAACATCAGAACTTATGGCTTCAGGCTGAAAGAAGAAGCAAAATAGGCATGAAACTTTGTTCCATGCCCATTTATATTTGCAGAAGTTGTTGACATAACAACCTTATACGAGCTTATCAATCCTCTTCGGGAGTAATCAATTTGTACCCTTTACCATGAATGTTGATAATCTCTATTTGGTCATCATCTTTCAAGTGTTTGCGCAGCTTTGTGATATAAACATCCATGGAGCGTGCGTTAAAGTAGTTGTCATCAATCCAAATGGTTTTCAAAGCAAAGTCGCGTTGCAATATTTCATTGGCATGAGAGCAAAGTAATGATAACAATTCATTTTCTTTGGTTGTCAACTTCGTTTGTTTATCTCCTATGGTCAACAACTGTTTTTGGGTATCGAAAACAAAGCGACCGATTTGATAAACGGTTTTTTCCTTCGTCTTTTTGCCACGAACACGACGCAAGATGGCTTCAATGCGCAATACTAATTCCTCCATGGAGAAAGGTTTGGTAATATAATCGTCTGCTCCAATCTTGAAACCTTCGAGTATATCTTCTTTCAACACCTTAGCAGTAAGGAAGATAATAGGCATTTCCGCATTGGCTTGTCTTATCTCCTGTGCCAAAGTAAAACCGTCTTTTTTAGGCATCATGACATCCAATACACAAATGTCATATCTATCTTTCAAAAACTCTTTATATCCCTCTTCGCCGTCTGGACACAAGGTGGCAATATAACCTTTCGCTTGTAAATACTCTCTAAGAAGCATTCCTAAATTCTCATCGTCCTCACACAATAGGATTTTCAATTTCTCTTCCATAGTCTTATTTGTTTTAATGAATAATTATTAGTCTTTAATCACTGGGAGCTTAATCGTAAACGTGGTCCCATTTTTATATTCGCTGTCTACAGAGATGTCGCCTCCATGTAGATTGACGATCTTCTTCACATACGCCAATCCCAAGCCGAAGCCTTTCACATCATGAACATTACCTGTATGCACGCGATAGAACTTTTCAAATATTTTCCTTAAATTTTCCTTTTTAATACCCAAACCTGTGTCTCGAATGGACAAATACAAATATTCTTTGTCATTCCATGTCTTCAAGAAAATATTAAGTGGCTGATTGGGTTTTCCATATTTCACCGCATTGTCCATCAAGTTGAAAATAGCATTTTGGAAATGTACTTCGTCCACATAGATAGTAGAATCAACGGCGCCTATATCGGTATATATCTTTCCTCCCGTATGTTCAACACGCAAAGCAAATGAGTGCGAGATGTTCTCTATCAGTTCGTTCAAGTCCAATTGTTTTTTCTTGAAAACGGCTTTCTTGCGATCGAACATTGACATTTGCAGAACTTTCTCAACCAAGAACCTAAGACGTTTAGTCTCATCTTGTATCACAGAACCGAGATGGTTCAGCATTGCCTCGCTTTTGGTCAGGCTCTTGTCATTCAACATCTGCGCTGCCAACGAGATACTGGCTATCGGTGTCTTCAGTTCATGCGTCATATTATTGATAAAGTCGTTCTTTATTTCGGTGTAACGCTTTTGCCTAAACACAATCACAATTGTAAAAATGAAAGTTATCAACAAAATCACAGTGAACACAATGGCGGGCATGATGAACCGAACAGAGGAAAAGATATAGCTGTTCATATCCGGGAAATGCAATCGCACCACGCCTGTCTTTGAAGCAGGGTCATTACGGAACAACACCTGTGAATAGGTGTATTCTTCGCCATCATCAGAATAATCAGAGCATCGATAAACCTCTCTCCCATCTTGGGTGGTCACTCTGAAATGATAAGGTATGTTTATCCCATTGTTCATCAACTCTGATTTTAAGTCCTGATCAAGTAACTTAAAATTGATTCTTTCTTTCAAAGGCTTTTCAGAGGCAGAGTACAATATCGAATACACTACTTCATCTAAGAGCGCACGTTGGTATACATAACGATTTTTCACTATCTCCTGCAAAGATTTTGTAGCTTCCGAAAGGGAGTTCTTATCGCTTTGCAAAATCATCCCCTTAGGCATTTGAGACGGTTTTATCGTAATGGTTTTTAGCTCAAACGCCGAATACATCGTCCCATCTTTTCCCGTTACAGAGAATTGATGCGATTGTTGCAACGTTCCATCGGGCTTTCCCGAACGCGTTCCGATAGAGTCTTGAATGAAGGCACGACGCTCTGTTTCATTGACATCTTTCTGTAAATATCGGAAAGTTTCGTTATATTCAAGATTACGCGCTGCTTGGTTCAAAGCTCTGTTGACAGACTCGTCAAACTGTTCTTTCTTCATATCTGCCATTTCCTGAAAATATTTCAGCTGTAAAAATAGCAGCACAAGGAAAGAAACTCCCATGATGACCGAGATAATCCAAATCGTCCTCTTTTTCATATAGTACAAAGATAACAATTCTCTTAATTCATTAACAATATCATGTTAAATAAAAAGAGTAGTTTATAGTATATTAACTAAAAATACGTGTTTAGTTGCTTTAATGCAATTAAAGCGATGCGTTTGTCACAAAAAAAGATAGTTGTTGAGAGCAACTTACTACCTATTCAAAAAAAGAGATGCACAAATTTAACATTCGTACATCTCCTTTACATTGTATGTTATTTTTAATCTTCGTCCGAAACTTTCTCTGCTTCGTGTTCAGCAATAAGCTGTGACTGCAAATCATTAGGTACAAGCTCGTAACTTGAGAACTTGGTTGTAAATGAAGCACGACCGCCCGTAATCGAACTTAAAGCTATCGAATAGTTGGAAAGCTCCTTTAGAGGTATCTTAGCAACCAGTTTTTGGTAACCAGCCTCACTATCCATGCCCATAATGAGCGCACGACGACCTTGCAAATCACTCATCACATCACCCATATAGTCGCCAGGAACAAACACTTCCAAATCATAAATAGGCTCCAAAATCTTTGGTCCTGCATTTTTGAACGCATCGGCAAAGGCATGTCGTGCCGCCAAAGTAAAGGATAATTCATTGGAATCAACGGGGTGCATCTTACCATCATAGACAACAACTCGAACGTCTCGGGCATAACTTCCTGTCAAAGGACCTTGCTCCATGCAGTCCATAACTCCTTTTTGGATGGCTGGAATGAAACGCAGGTCAATGGCACCACCGACAACGGAATTGATGAATACCAGCTTTCCTCCCCATGGTAGGTCAACTTCTTCTTTGCTCTTGATGTTCATCTTGAACTCTTGACCGTTAAACTTGTAGTGAGTAGGATCTGGCATTCCCTCGGCATAAGGCTCAACAATCAAGTGAACTTCACCAAATTGTCCAGCTCCTCCCGACTGCTTCTTATGACGATATTCTGCTCGTGCTTGCTTGGTAATCGTCTCGCGATAAGGAATCTTTGGTTCCATGAAGACAATTGGTAGCTTGTCATTATTCTCAAGACGCCACTTCAAAGTACGCAAATGGAACTCTCCCTGTCCACGGACAATAGTCTGTCGCAATTCCTTAGATTGCTCTACTACCCAAGTGGGGTCTTCTTGACGCATCTTTAACAAAGCTGCCATGACTTTCTCCGTATCGCCAGCATTGACAGCTTTCACGGCTCTACTGTATTTTGAATTGGGATATTTAATGAAGTCAAATCGCCATTCGCAATCCTTTTCATTGAGTGTATTTCCTGTTTTCACATCTTTTAGCTTCACTGTACAACCAATATCACCAGCATTTAGTTGGTCTACCGCAATACGATTAGAACCTGCGCAGGCATACAATTGACCGATTCTCTCTCTCGATCCACGATCTGCATTGATAAGATCATCGCCCGATTTCACACTACCACTCATTACTTTGAAATAAGATACTTCGCCAATGTGTGGTTCAAGACCCGTTTTGAAGAAATACAAAGAAGTGGGACCATCAGAATTTGGATTAATTTCCTCACCACGTGTATTGTGGATTTTAGGCATCTCATTCACAAAAGGAACAACATTTCCTAAGAATTCCATCAAGCGACGAACTCCTTTGTCCTGCCCTGCACAAACACAGAATACAGGGAATATGCTTCTCGTCACTAATCCTTTGCGAATACCTTCACGCAATTCATCTTCCGTTAGGCTTTCTGTATCAAAGAATTTCTCCATCAAACTCTCATCATTTTCGGCTGCTGCCTCGACAAGAGCCTTGTGCAATTCAAGGGCTTTCTCTTTCTCTTCTTCGGGTATTTCCTCAATAATTGGCATACCACCTTCTTCTTTCCAAGAATACTTCTTCATCAACAAAACGTCGATAATCTCGTTGAAGTTCGAGCCAGTCTGTACAGGATATTGAATTTGAACACACTTGGAACCATAAATATCCTTCATGGAATTGATAACAACGTCAAAGTCACACTTATCAGAATCAAGCTGATTGATCAAAAAGATAACAGGCTTTTTGAGCTTTTCGGTATATCTAAAGTTATTTTGCGTACCAACCTCTGGACCATACTGACCGTTAATCAAGATAACAGCCTGATCCGTAACGTTTAATGCAGTAATAGCTCCACCCACAAAGTCATCGGCTCCGGGACAATCAATGATATTTAATTTCTTGTTATTCCATTCCACATGGAAAACTGTTGGAAATACAGAATATCCATATTCCTGCTCTACGGGGAAGTAATCGCTTACTGTATTTTTTGCTTCTACCGTACCACGGCGCTTAATAATACCGCTTCCATACAACATACTCTCGGCAAGTGTGGTCTTGCCGCTACCCGCACTGCCAAGCAATGCAATGTTTTTGATTTCGTTTGTCTGATATACTCTCATATCGGTTATAGATTTAAAAGGGTTAGTACTAAATGTTCAAAAGTTGTTGACGCCTAAATTACGCATTTTTTTAATAAGTTCCAAAAGTATTATCAGAAAATTAGTATTTTTGCAAATGTATTTGTTTAATCATGGCTGGCTTATATCTTCATATCCCTTTTTGTGCAAGTCGTTGCATCTATTGCGGTTTTTACTCAACCACAAGCCTTCATTTAAGGCAAAAATACGTTGATGCCCTCAGTCAAGAGTTACGATTGAGACGGGATTACCTTTCTGATATAGAGACTCACCTTTCCGAAGACACCCATTTGATTCGAACAATATATATAGGTGGAGGTACGCCTTCACAACTCACTCCTGCACAACTTCAACAGATTTTTGAGGTAATTGGTAGCATTTATTTTAATGGCAATCTGTCGACCATGCGTAGCCAATGCGAGGTAACTCTCGAATGTAATCCCGATGATATATCACCTTCGTTCGTTGATTTTCTCGAACAATCACCTGTAAACCGAATTAGTATGGGGGTGCAAACGTTCTCCAATGCACAGTTGAACTTCCTTCACAGGAGGCATGAAGCAAAGGATGTAGCGATGGCTGTCAACCGATTAAGAGAGATAGGTGTGGACAATATCAGCATCGATTTGATGTTTGGGTTTCCCAACCAGTCGTTGGCAGCTTGGGAAAGAGACATTCTGCAAGCACTGGACTTAGGCGTTGAGCACATTTCCGCTTATAGCTTGATGTACGAAGAAGGCACACCACTCAACCAACTATTAAAAAGCAATAAGATTCATGAAATCGATGACGAACTTTCACTACAGATGTATCAAACGTTGGTTCATCATCTCAAAGCAGCTGGTTACGAACATTACGAGATTAGCAATTTTGCAAAACCAGGAAAACAAAGTCGCCACAATAGCAGCTACTGGCATGCCATTCCTTATTTGGGCATTGGTGCAGCGGCACATTCATATAATATCGAGTCAAGACAATGGAATGTTTCTGACTTAAAGACCTACATTTCAGCCATTGAACAAGGCAAGATTCCTGCAGAAAAAGAATGGCTGGATGCCGATACCCGCTACAATGACCTCGTGACTACTGCCCTAAGAACCTCGCAAGGTATTCGTCTCTCAGCCCTTACTCCTCACTATCGGAACTTCTTACTACAACAGGCGAAAAGGTTCATTGACCAACATCTCATGGAAATAGAGGGTGATTATATCCGCTTAACGACAGAAGGAATTTATATCAGTGATGCCATTATGACTGATTTAATCTATGCTTAAATTCTTCGTAGGCTTGCTTTTTGACATCTTTCTCCACTTCTGACAAAGACCGATGCCCAGAAAGAGTTGCCTTGATCCAAACACATAGCAAAAAAGTTACGATGACAACAGCAGCCGATATCAGCCAATTCAATATTTCATTCGCTCCAGCAACCAACTTGAAAGCGAGGATTCCGCAGACCAAAGGCACAGCCCATAGCAGCCAATCAAAGCCTGTTCTCATCTTGTAGCTTTCTTCTATCTCTCTATATTCCTGATTTTTAGACAAGAGTTCATGCCTATGCGACTGCCAATAAAGTTCAAACGCATCATCCTTCACGCATCTCCTCCTCTTTGTCTTTAGGTAAAACCAAATTGAGTACTACGCCCACGATGGCACTCAGTCCTATACCACTCATTTTTGTAAGTTCACTTTCACCAGCTGGTAAATAGTAAAAGACCACCAAACTTGCCAAGATGCCACTGATGATACAGCAAAGAGCTCTCCAACGGTTTGATTTGAGCGAGTTTGCGTACATGAGACAAATCACCATTAAGACGCCTATCAAGATGCCACGGAGGGTGAAATCGAGTATAGCACCACCGATTCCCAATGTCAATATAACAGAAACAATGATGACATTCCTTTGATAATTCATGTCAACCTTATGTTGGATGAGATTTTGTACTCCTACACTCGCAATCGTACCAAAAAGCAATAACATGATTCCCCCCAATACTGCTTGTGGTATGCTCTGCAAAAGAGCACTCAATTTGCCAATCACCGAAAAGACAATAGCAGTGAGAGCTGAAATTCGTATCACTTGTGGATGTGTCACTTTCGTAATCTGCATCGCCCCTGTCACCTCCGAATAGGTGGTTACTGGAGGGCCGCCAAAGAAGCAAGCCGCCAAACATGCCAAGCCATCACCTAACATTGTGCGGTGCAAACCTGGCTCTTCAACAAAGTCTTTTCCTGCTACTGCTCCCACAACATACACATCGCCAATATGCTCAATGACAGGTGCAATGGCTACGGGTATCATATAGATAAAAGGTTTCCATGCAAATTCGGGCCAATGAAAGTTTGACAACGAACCGGGAAGTGCAAACCATGCTGCCGATTGTACTTTTGAAAAGTCGACTTCACCCAATAGGGCTGCCACAATGAAACCGACGATGATTCCACACACGATAGGCACTAATTTGAGCAAACCCCTACCCAACATCAAGACAGTAATCGCAGTGACCAAAGCAACAAATGCTAATAGCCAGTTTTCTTTCGCCATATTTACTGCCGAACCCGACAGCGACAGTCCTATCAAGATAATCACAGGACCTATCACTACGGGTGGGAAAAGGCGATTCAACAGTTTTCTTCCTTGCCATTTCACTAAGGCACTCATCAGAAAATAGACCAACGCCACACCCGCAATGCCTGCCAATGTCCCTGGCATGCCCCACATCTTAGAAGCTTCGATAATGGGAGCAATGAAAGCGAAACTTGAACCTAAGAAAATAGGCACTTTTCCTTTCGTTACCAAATGAAAGATAAAAGTACCTATACCTGCTGTAAACAAAGCCGTAGCGGGGTCAAGTCCCACCAATAAAGGAACCAACACCGTTGCACCAAATGCCACGAAAAGGAATTGCACTCCCACAACACCTTTTCTAAAAGGAGTTAATTGTATGTTATTCATTCTGAGATACAAAAATACAAATAATTCCTTGATAATGCATAAATTTGATTTATTTATTGCCATTGTTTGAAAAAATGAATATCTTTGAACCGTTCTAACAAATCGTGTCACCATGTACACCTTATTATATATATTAGTACGGTGTGGCTTATCAATAACAATATACCCTATGAAACTAAGAAACATTTTTCTCATCATTCTCACTTTTTGTATGGGATTACCACTTAATGCACAAAACAACATTAAGCTCGTTGTCGGTTCTTATGCCAATGAAACGGGCAAAGGTATTTATTCGTTTGACTTCAACCAATCTACGGGCAAAGCTACCCCTTTGGATACGTTAGAAGTCAGCAACCCTTCTTTCCTCACCCTCTCTTCAGATGGCGCAATAATCTATGCGGTGAGCGAAAATTCAGAGGACGCTGCGTCAGTCCACGCCATTACCTTTGACCAAGCAACAGGGCGCATGAAGTTACGCCAGAGTATGCCAACAAATGGGGCAGATCCTTGTTATGTGGAAACCAATGGCAACCTTCTCCTCACCGCCAACTATTCAGGTGGGTCTATGAGTGTGTTTCCCTTAAACATTGACGGATCATTGGAACCCATGTCTCAACAATTCAAGGGGCATGCCAATGGGCCTGATGCACAACGTCAAAATATGCCCCATATTCATTGTACCCGATTTCTACCCGACGGCAATGGTGTCTTAGCTATTGATTTTAGTGCAGACCAGTTATTAAGATTTGAACTTACAGACATGAAAGCATTAGGAGATCAGAAAGTGACAGCACAACTCACCAAAGGCTCTGGACCTCGTCATATTGCTTTTAGCACTGACAGCAGATTTGTTTATGTCATGAGTGAACTGTCGGGAGCTGTTACCGTTTATCAGTATAACTTCGGAAAGATGAAGAAAATTCAAGAGATATTGTCTGACGAAGTAGGCGCACGAGGAGGTGCAGACATTCATGTTTCGCCCGATGGACGTTTTCTTTACACCAGCAATCGATTGAAAAATGATGGCATCACTATATTTAAGATTGCCAACCGCACAGGGCTGTTGACCAAGGTGGGCTATCAGCACACAGGCGTACATCCACGCCATTTCAATATCACCCCCAACGGTCGATTCTTGTTGTGTGCATGTCGAGACAGCAATGTCATACAAGTATTTCGCATCAATAGTGCCACAGGATTGCTCACCGATACGCATCAAGACATTTCGGTGGACAAGGCTTCGTGCGTACAGTTCTACCCTATCGTGATGCAACCCGACCTCAATGGCGATGGCGTATTTAGAGTGATAGAAGTAACCAAATAAAACATCTGCCCTTTTTTCGTGTGACAGATGAATAAGCATACAGCGAAAAAATGCCAATTAAACAGTGTTTGTAAAATTGGTAGTATGTAGTATGGAAGAATAATAAATGCTGAATTTTCTTTACAAAGTGACTCTCATAACTCGCGTGTAAACAACCAACGGCAAAGTTGGTCGCAAATATGCGAATTTTGAGAGACTTTTGTAATTCATTGCTATTAAACATGTTACAAGCATGTGAATAACACCTCTAATACATGTTTCCAAGAGCGTAAACTCAATGTTTTAGCTTCAATCGACGTTTTATTTGTTAAAATCAGCCCATTTTTGTAGTTCGTTTGCCTATTGATTTTTTCTATTTTGAAGATTTTAGATGACCGTTTTTTGGTAAAATTATAAGACAAATACTTCGAATATCTGTACCATGGATGATAATGCTGTAAATGACATAGCACTTTCATCAAAGGGTCATTTTTGTTACAACCAATGCAACGAATCGGGTAAGCCATGAACACGAATCATGCAATTCGCTTCAGCCGTAAGATAGGTTGTTGAAACAAAAGAAATAAGGTTTGTTTTTCACAATTAGCCACCTTTTTCCAATGAAAGAACCGTGTTGCTGTGTGAAGATTCTTCAGTGAGTTGCAAAATCTTGTGATATTTGTGATGAATAGTTCGTCATTTTTTTATTAAATTTGTTGCGTTTAGAAATATGTTTCATTATCCTATCCGTTGAGTCATGCAAAAGTTTATACGATATTCTCTCCTTTCATTATATTTACTGGTTTGTGTTCTTAGTGCTTCGGCGCAATCGTTAAAGCCTCAAGGCACCTTTGAAAAGCAACAGAATGTGATTACAGGCAGTTATTCCTTTTGGCTCTATAAGCCTGCGGACTATATAGACGATGATCATGATTTCCCTTTGATTATTTTTCTGCATGGTGCCAGTTTATGTGGTCGTAATTTGAACAAGGTTCGTAGATATGGAGTGTTGGATGCGATTGATCGTGGAAAAGTAATTCCTACATTAGTGGTAGCGCCTCAAAATCCTGGTGGAGCATGGAGTCCCAGTAAGTTGAATGACCTTTTAGAATGGATGAAGAGTCACTATCGGGTGGATAGTACGCGAGTTTATGTTTTGGGCATGAGCTTAGGAGGATATGGAACCATGGATTTTGTGGGAACTTATCCCGACAAAATCGCTGCCGCAATGGCATTTTGTGGTGGTTGTTCGCTGAAGAATCAGGACGGATTAGGACGTGTGCCACTATGGATTATGCATGGAACAGCGGATAGAGCGGTGAGTATTAAGGAATCAAAAAAGGTGGTTGAATACTTGCAAGAAAAGGACATGGACCACCTTTTGCGGTACGACTGGATGCAAGGAGGTGGACATGGAGCACCTGCGCGGTTGTTTTATCTTCAGAAAACTTATGATTGGCTCTTTTATCATTCCCTGAAAGATTCACCACGTGAGGTAGATCGCTCATTTGACATCACCCCCGAAGATATTAAGACCACTTATCAAGAATTAAGAGCTTTGCCTCACATGTACGATAAAGATTAAGGTAGAACACAATTTTTGCGTATCTTGTGTTTGATGTTTTTGAGGATTAGTGTCTGTTATTCTTGGCACAACTCATCAACTCACATACATATGGCGTCGTTTCTAAAAAGCCTTGTTGTATAATTTTTCTGAACTGGCAGTATTTACCGATTCGTGAAAGTCATAAAAAAAGAGCACCCATGGTGCTCTCATTTTTATTTCTTACTCAAGGATTTGAGCCAGCGTAATGGTTTTTTAATGATTGAAGTGAATCCTGATTCAGTCTTTTGTTGGTTCTTCGGTGCTTCAAATTTTCTCGTACCTTGATACGTTACCTCTTGCTTTTGTCGTTTGTTTTGCTTTTTGGTGGTTCGCTGTTTCTTAGCCTGCCGTTCGTTATTGGGCTGGGTTGCTTTCTTATTGCGTCCCTCTACGTTTGGCTGATTATTGTCTTGTTGCGAGCGTGACTTATTATTCCTATTTTCATTCCTGTTTTGTGTGCGTCGTTTGTTTTGTTTCTTTGGCTGCTGGTCGGTACTCTTTTCGTCCGTGCGCTCATTTTCTGATTTCTGTTTTGTAACCTGATTGTTGCGCTGTGGCTGTACATTCTTTCTGCGACCTTTACGACTTGTTTGTTTTTCACGCTGTTCAGAATCCTTCGACACATTATTGTTCTTTGATGCATCTACTGTCTGTGAAGTCTCATTTTGTTGGTCGTTTTGACGGCGAGGCTTATGTTTATGTGCGGTCTGATTTCTATCTCTGCGTCTGATAGATTTAGCCTTTGTTCCACGCCGCTGCGGTTTTCTTCCCGAAGTGTATTCGGGTGCTTCGCCAATACCTTCTGGAAGTTGAATCTTTTCCACCTCTTTTCCTAAGAACTTTTCAATCTGTTCAAAGAGATAAGTGTCGTCCTGTGCAACCAAGGTAATGGCTTGTCCGTCTCTATCGGCACGTGCGGTACGTCCTATGCGGTGAACATAGTCTTCTGCATCGTTGGGTACGTCATAATTGATAACCATAGATATATCATCAATGTCAATCCCCCTTGCCACAATGTCGGTTGCAACGAGTACGTCTAATTGCCCACTCTTAAAGTTAAGCATCACTTCATCACGCTGTGCTTGTTCCAAATCAGAATGCATCTCACTACAGTTTACATTCATGCGATGCAGGGCTGCCGCCACCTGTTTCACCTTTAGTTTGGAACCACAAAAGACAATGACACGTTTCAGATCACCTTTCTTAAAGATGTCTTCAATGATTTTCAGCTTCTGCGCCTCGTAACAAATGTATGCACACTGCTTAATTTTCTCTGCAGGTTTGCTGACAGCCAACTTAATCTCAACTGGATTTTTCAGTAAGGTTCGTGCCAAATCGTTAATCTTGTCAGGCATTGTTGCAGAAAACATAATGGTTTGGCAAGTTTTGGGCAATCCTTTTGCAATGCTCATGATGTCGTCAGCAAAGCCCATGTCGAGCATGCGATCAGCTTCATCCAACACGAAAAAGCTAATTTTGCTCATATCTATGTTACCCATGTTGATATGACTAATCAGGCGTCCAGGGGTAGCAATCACCACATCCGCCCCCAATCGTAGGCTTTTTACTTCTTGGTCATATCGGTTTCCGTCGTTTCCACCGTACACAGCCACGCTACTCACGCCTTGAAGATAATAGCCAAAGCCTTGCATGGCTTGGTCTATTTGCTGCGCCAACTCACGGGTGGGCGACATAATGAGACAGTTAATGGCATTGTCTGGATAGTTGTTACTATCTATTTTACTCAATATGGGCAATAAATAGGCAGCTGTCTTTCCCGTTCCTGTCTGTGCTACGCCTAAGACGTCTTTTCCTTTTAAAATTTCTGGAATACACTTTTCTTGCACTGGTGTGCAGGTATCAAAGTGCATATCGTACAAAGCGTCTAATACATTATTATTTAATGGTAATTCTTCAAATTTCATATTTTCAATTTACTATTCATCTTTCGTATCTCTCACTGTATTGAGTGCTGACGAAATATGGATTATTTTTCTATTTTTCTTTTATTTCCTTCACATGCCAAAGAGTAATGACGGCAATCCTCTGTGGCATTAGTTCGGTGCCTTTCGATAGCAGAAGTAAGCCACAATGCTAAAGAGAATGTTGGGTACCCAAGCTGCCAGCATTGGTGGGGCATCTGCATTGATGGCAAAGGTAGCCGAGATGGTTTGTAGCAGGATATACAAGAAGCTCAATGCAAGTCCCAAGCCCAAATACAATCCCATGCCTCCTTTACGCTTGCGAGCAGACAATGACAAACCTATAATCGTCAGAATGAAAGAGGCAAAGGAGGAGGCAATACGCTTATGGTATTCTACTTGGTATTGCACCACATTGCCTGAGCCACGATTTACTTGTTTACTAATGTACTCGCGAAGTTCTGGACTGGTAAACGTCTCTTGCTGTCCTTTAGAATATACCAAGTCCATAGGCTCCATCATGATGACTGTGTCTCGTTCTGCTCCACTGGTAATATGCTCTCGTAGTCCCTTCAGTTCTCTTATCTTCCAACCAGTCACGGTCCAATGATACTTGGCATCGGCAATCGTGTCGTATTGAATTTCCATGGCGGTGAGATGACTTACCAGCTTTTTATCCTTAAATTTATCTAACGAGAAGCCGTATCCCCGTTTCGTTTTATTGTCATAATGCTGAATATAGGCTATCGTTCCTTTGTCAACTTGCAGTTGGACATTATCCGCAGCCGACCGTTTTTTGTTATTCTTGTATAGATTATCAAAATTTTGTCGCACTACTGTACCATGTGGAATGACATACGCACTGAGGAAAAAGGATACTGACGCAATGAGTATACATGATATCATGTAGGGTCGCATCAGACGCTTAAAGGAGATACCTGTTGCCAACATGGCTATAATCTCCGAATTGCCAGCCAATTTGGAAGTGAAAAAGATAACGGCAATGAAAACAAATAGTGGGCTAAACAGGTTTGAGAAGTATGGGATAAAGTTGGCATAATAGTCAAAGATGATTGCTCTCACGGGGGCTTTGTATTCTGTGAACTTAGACAAATTCTCATTAAAGTCAAAGACTATCGCAATAGCGATAATCAAAGCGATAGAGAAAATGTAAGTACCAATGAACTTTTTTATGATATACCAGTCTATCCGCTTGATATATTTCTTTGGATTCAAAATCTTTAAGAAACGGAGTTTGTGAGCGAGCCATTGAAACAATGACCCTATGGGAGCAGTAAGTCGATGCATTTTTCTACCGACTTTTAATAATCTGCGGTGTTTTCTTCTTGATTTGAAACTTTTCATCCGTTTATATTCTTCGTCCCAATTGTTCGATGATACTTCGTTTCCAACTGATAAAGTCGCCCTGCTCAATGTGCTGACGTGCATCGGTTACCAGTCTGAGGTAAAATGCCAAATTATGTATCGAGGCTATTTGTAGTGCCAAATACTCTTTAGCTCTAAACAAATGGTGCAGGTATGCTTTCGTACATACCATGTCAATGTCGCATCCTGAAGCATCAATAGGAGTGAAATCATTTTCCCATTTCTTGTTCTTCATGTTCATTGTACCCTCATAAGTAAAGAGCATTGCGTTGCGTCCATTGCGCGTTGGCATCACACAGTCGAACATATCCACACCTCGTTCGATACCCTCTAAAATGTTTTGTGGTGTTCCCACGCCCATAAGATAGCGTGGCTTGTCTTTAGGAAGAATGTCGTTCACCACTTCAATCATTTCATACATCACCTCTGTGGGTTCACCAACGGCTAATCCACCAATGGCATTTCCGTCTGCACCTTTATCTGCAATATATTTTGCTGACTCTTGACGAAGGTCTTTATAGGCAGCTCCTTGCACGATAGGAAATAGACATTGGTCGTATCCATATAAAGGCTCGGTCTCCTTAAAGCGTTTGATACAACGATCCAGCCAGCGATGCGTCATACCCAAACTTTGCTTTGCGTACTGGTAGTCGCAATCACCAGGAGGGCATTCATCGAGAGCCATCATGATGTCTGCGCCAATGATACGCTCGGTATCCATGACATTCTCGGGGGTGAAAAAATGTTTTGAGCCATCAATATGTGACCTAAACTCGCATCCTTCTTCGGTTAATTTGCGAATACCCGTGAGAGAAAATACTTGAAACCCACCAGAGTCTGTCAGAATAGGACGATCCCAACCATTAAATTGATGTAGTCCGCCAGCCGCTTTTAGAATCTCTAAACCTGGTCGAAGGTACAGATGATACGTATTTCCCAAGATAATCTGCGCCTTGACCTGTTGCTTTAGTTCGCTGAAATGTACAGCCTTCACGGTTCCCACCGTACCCACAGGCATAAAAATCGGTGTTTTGATTTGCCCGTGAGCCGTAGTAATCAGTCCTGTGCGAGCAGACGAATTAGGGTCTGTATGTTGGAGTTCAAATGTCATGTTGATACACTTTATGCAAGTACCTCTTCTATTTGCTTGCTCGGTCGCTTCGACTCGTCTTCGACTGTCAAATCTATAGGATGGTCAACCCGTTCGTCTGTCAGTGCAAAGTCCCACACTTGTTGCACGTTCTCCACATAATGGAAATCAACGCCTTTCAAGTATTTTTCGGGAATCTCGTCAATATCCTTTTTGTTTTCCTTGCACATCACAATGTCTGTGATACCAGCTCGTTTTGCTGCGAGTATCTTTTCTTTGATTCCTCCAACAGGGAGAACCTTGCCACGGAGGGTAATTTCACCTGTCATGGCTGTATTCTTGCGCACCTTGCGTTGGGTGAGAGCCGAGGCAATAGACGTGGCAATCGTAATTCCTGCCGATGGACCGTCTTTTGGAGTTGCGCCTTCAGGCACATGGATGTGAATGTTCCACTGGTCAAAAACACGATAGTCAATACCTAAGGCATCTACATGAGCTTTGACGTATTCGAGAGCTATCACTGCCGACTCTTTCATCACGTCTCCTAAATTACCAGTAAGCGTTAGCTTACCAGGCTTTCCTTTGCTCATAGAGGTCTCTATAAAGAGAATCTCACCACCCACACTGGTCCACGCCAATCCGGTTACTACTCCCGCATAGTCGTTGCCTTGGTAGATGTCACGGTAGAAAGGAGGCTTGCCCAATAGTCCCTCTATCTTTTCGGCTGTGATGTCCGTGTAGTCTAAATTCCCCTCCATCGCTTTGTTGTAAGCCATTTTGCGCAGTGCTTTGTTAATTTGCTTCTCTAACTGGCGCACACCACTTTCGCGAGTATATTGCTCAATTATTTTTTCTAAGGAAGCTTTGTTGAACTTCACTTTTGGGCTATGCGTGTCTAATCCCGTATTTTTCAATTCACGAGGAATGAGATGTCGCTTGGCTATTTCTATCTTTTCTTCCGTGATATAACCACTGACTTGAATAATCTCCATACGGTCGAGCAGGGGGCGTGGAATGGTATTCAGGTCGTTGGCTGTGGCAATAAACATCACGTGAGATAAGTCATAGTCCACATCCAAATAGTTGTCGTGGAAAGCATTGTTCTGTTCAGGGTCCAATACCTCAAGGAGTGCCGACGAGGGGTCACCGTTAATGGTGTTTTGAGTCACTTTATCAATCTCGTCAAGGATAAAGACTGGATTGGAAGAGCCTGCTTTTTGTAAGCTCTTGATGATTCGTCCTGGCATTGCACCAATATAGGTTCGGCGGTGTCCACGTATCTCTGATTCGTCGTGTACACCTCCTAAAGAAATGCGAACATATTTGCGTTTCATGGCAGAAGCAATGCTCTTGCCCAAGCTTGTCTTACCCACACCGGGAGGTCCGTATAGACAAAGGATGGGCGACTTTAGATTGCCACGCAACTGTAATACTGCCATATATTCTAAGATGCGCTCTTTCACTTTCTCCATGCCATAGTGATCACGGTCTAAGGTGCGAGCAGCACGGCGCAAATCAAGATTGTCTTTGGTAAATTCTCCCCAAGGTAAGCTAACCAAAGTCTGAAGATAAGAAAGCTGTACGCTATATTCTGGACTTTGTGGATTGAGCAAGTCGAGCTTATCAAGCTCTTTTTCAAACGTCGCCTCAATATCCTCATTCCAATGTTTCTTCTTGGCTTTTTCTTCCAATTCACGTCGTTCTGGAGAGCCGTCTGCATTGCCCAGCTCCTCTCGGATATTCTTAATTTGTTGTTGTAGGAAGTATTCGCGTTGTTGTTCGTCAAGGTCTTCACGTGTTTTGGTGCGAATGTCCTTCTGCAATTCAAGCAGTTGCATTTCTTTGTTCAAAACTTTCAGCGACACCAAGATACGCTCAATCATAGAGTTGACCATCAGCATCTTCATCTTGTCTTCAATAGAGAAGGGCATGTTGGTGCAGATGTAGTTAATAGTCAGTACGTCATTTTGCAGATTACTTAATGCAAATTGCGCTTCATCTGCAATGTCGTCATTCTCTTTGATATATTCAATGGTTTGTTTGCGCAAATCTTCTGCGGCTGCATGATACTCTGAGTCGCCTTCCTTAGGCAGTATTTCTGGCTCTAAATGGGTAAGTCCCTGAAGGTAGGGTGTCTTCTTCGTTATCTTGTCGAGTTTGCAACGACCCAACGATTGAACAATGGCTGTTACATTTTGCCCATGTCCGGGTATTTCCAGCACGCGTACCAAGCGAGCATATACACCATATTCATATAAATCTTCTTGTTGTGGCTCCTCTGTCTCTGAGTTTTTTTGACAGAAGATAGCAAATGTTGTATTGGGACTTTTCTTTACTGTTTCTATTAGCTTCAAGCTATTGTCGCGTCCAATGAGTATGGGACAAAGCACCCCGGGAAACATCACCATGTTGCGTGTTGCCAATACGGGCACCTCTCCTTCAACATTCACGTTGAATAAGTTAGAGATGTCACCTTCGTAATCAGCAATCATTTGGATAGATGCGTTATTTTTCTTGCTCATATATTCTCTTTTCGTTATCAGCTTGCAAAGTTACTACTTTTTCTTGAGATAAGGACTTTGCGTTTCTACTATTTATAATATGTGTGGTTGAGTACCAGTTAAATTATGGTACAAAATGTGTGCCACGTTTAGTTGTCGGTAACTCTTTTTTGCTTTAATCCTTATCTTTCTGGTTAAAAGCATCCACCGTTTTTGTCCTATCATTTTACCAAAAATCGACCATCTAAAATCTTCAAAATAGAAAAAATCAATAGGCAAACGGTATATAAAAATGGGCTGATTTTAACAAAATAAACGTCTTTTCAAGCTGAAACATTGATTTAACGGTCTTGGAAACATACAATAGAGGTGTTGTGAACATGCTTCAGCAGCATTAAAGCATGCAAATTGCGAGCTTATCTCAATGCTTCAATCGCCAAAAAAAGGATAAAAATAGGGATGAAATGAAATGACTTGAGCGTAACATCTTAAACAACAATAGGTTATGAAACTTTCTCAAAATTCGCGTATTTGCGACCAACTTTGACGTTGGTTGATTTTACGCGAGTTATGAGAGGCACTTTGTAAAGAAAATTCAGCATTTATAAGTCTCCCTTGCAGCATATCACTATTTTTATAACTGCTGTTAGTTTGGTACTTTGCTTTGCAAAAATATGAGTCTAAAATACAAAGAACTGTGTTTTTCCGAGAGGCAGAATAATTTATTTTTATTCGTTCTCTGGCGTACGAGTGTGTAGAAGTGTCAAAGCACCGTGCTGTAGATCGTTTTTCTCATGATATTTCTTTAACGTTTCAAAAGAATATTCTATTTTTGTAATAGTAAAATTCAATTGACGTTTGAAAGTGATGAGCAAGGTGAAAGAGTTTTTCAAAGAATTAGAAGAGGACTATGGGTATGACAAATCTCTCATTACCTTAGTTATTGTGAATGTGTTTTTCATGTTTCGTGGATTATATCAATATTCAGAGCCCTGGATTTTTTTATGCCTCGTATATTACTGGCCTACCGTTCGAAAAATGGCAAAACCAGAGCAATTGAGAGATTTGACAGATGTGTATTTAGGGATTACTTATTTCTTCTTCTCTATTAGGTTTATTGGTAATATTATCATACCAATGTATTTCCCTTAACCGAGTGAGATAGTCTCATTAATGGAGTGTGAACACAAGATGTATGCCTTGGCATGCTTGGAGCCATGAATTAAGAAGCGTAAGTGTACTCTGTTGAAATCAGAGATTTTATACTTGTCGCTACTGGCGGATTCCATCTGTCGGATGCGTCGTTAGTAGTAAAATAAGAATTGGTGATTTTTTGCTACTTTTAAGCACCCGATGGAACGTATTTTCCAAAAATATAACTAAGTTTGCAGCATGAGTAACGATTGGTTTCAACTGAAAGAATTTAAGGTGCGGCAAGACAGATGTGCCATGAAAGTGGGTACTGACGGTGTGTTATTGGGTGCGTGGGCGCAAGGCGGACAGCGCATTTTGGATATCGGAACAGGCACTGGACTCATTGCTTTGATGATGGCACAACGCTATCCACAGGCTCATATCGTCGCCATAGATATCGATTGCGAGGCGTGTGAACAGGCTGCGGAAAACGTAGCTACATCACCTTTTGCTGATAGAATAGCGGTGGACAATGTGCCCTTGCAACAGTTGAGCGCCACAGAGGAGTTTGATGCCATTGTGACTAATCCACCTTATTTTATAGATAGCTTGCGCAATCCAGACGAACAAAAGGCATTGGCGAGGCACGCCTGTAGCTTACCATATAAGGATTTGTGCAAGGGTGTTCAGTTGTTGCTTTCGAGTAGGGGAATTTTTAGTGTGGTGTTGCCCACGGATAATATGGAAAAGTTTGTGGCAGAGGCAGCATTTGCAGGACTTTACCTGTACAAACAATATAAAATTAAAACCCATTTACGAAAAGAGCCCAAACGCTGTCTCATGGCTTTTACAAAGTTTCGTCCCGATTGTTTGGAAATAAAAGAGTGTACATTGTTGGACGAACAGGGGCAAAGGAGTGAGTGGTACAAGGCGTTAACGCATGCGTTTTATTTGCATTGATGCGCAAATTTAAGAACGACTTGTAGGGTTGAACGGTAAAAGTAGTGATTGTTTTCTGCGCTGTTCATGCCTTCATGCACTCCCCACTCCAACGAGATTATATGTTCAGTTTCTTTTGTAGCACTCGACTCAACGCCTGAATATGGCGCGTCTGCTTTGAAATATCCTCTCGAACAACGTTAATTTCGTTAAATAGTTCTGCAGCCGCACTTTGGAACGCATTGGGTTGGCGCTGTCGTCTATCGGCATCGGGGTTGATGATAATTTTGATACCTTTCTCTTGTAGTTCTATGTCTATATCTTTGCCCGTCATCACAGGATCGCCGTCGTAATGGATAACCCCCGGTTTGCTTCGTTTGATGTGTAACTTTTTTGTTCTAAAAGTCTTAATTTTAGAATTTTTATCCAAGGTCTTGTTAAACATGTCAATGCTGATTTGCGAAGCCTCGATAAGGTCGAATGGTTCCATAATGATAACATCCATATAGCCGTCGCTCATGGAGGCTTGTGGGGCAATCACCGCATTGTTGCCATATTGTGACGCATTGGCGCAGGAAATGAGAAAGGCTTTGTATTTACTAACGCCATGGTCGTCAATGATTTCGTATGTTTCGGGTTGATATTTCAACCCTTCCTCTAACACTTTCTGTACATAGGTTATCGGACCGCGTTTGCCACATTCGGCAAATTTCTGACTTACAAAAGCATCGAACCCCATGCCGCAGGTGCAGAAAAACGGCATGTCGTTGATAATACCATAATCAAATGGGTGGATGACGCATTTGTTAATCACCTGAATAGCTTTTTTAAGGTTCATCGGCAGGAGCATATGGCGTGCTAACCCATTGCCAGATCCACAGGGTAAGATTCCCAAGGCGGTATGAGAGTGCACAATGGCACGTGCCACTTCGTTGACAGTGCCATCGCCTCCTACAGCAACAACAATATCTACGCCCTTTTCTTTGGCTTCGGTAGCCAATTCAGAGGCATGTCCCGGGTGGTTAGTTTCTAAAATCTCATACTCAAACTGCGTCTTATCTAACGTATTATCAATTAGTTTGGGTATGCCACCTTTATTCGTTGTTCCCGAAATGGGATTCATGATGAACCATATTTTCTTCATCTTCAGTCCATTCAATACTTATAGAAATCGTACAATCGTTGAATAAAATCACCGACAATGGTTGCAAATGTACTACTTTCCGTTCAATAAACGATATGCTGAAGGATAAAAAACATAAAAACAAACATATATAGTTGTAAAAAGGACAAAATCAGTTAATTATTTATATCTTTGCATTCTGATTATTAAATAAGGAAAAAGAATTGAAGAAATGGGACAATTACAAGAACGTTACCAGCACTATCGTGAACCGCAAAAATATATTGAGGCTGGAGTGTATCCCTATTTTAGAGAGATAACCAGCAAACAAGGAACCGAAGTAGAAATGGGCGGCCATCGAGTTTTGATGTTTGGTTCGAATGCCTATACTGGTTTAACGGGCGACGACCGTGTTATTGCGGCTGCTAAGGCTGCGTTGGAGAAATACGGGTCGGGCTGTGCAGGTAGTCGATTTCTCAATGGTACATTAGATTTGCATGTGCAATTAGAAAAAGAGTTGGCTACGTTTGTGGGTAAGGAAGATGCGCTTTGTTTCCCTACTGGTTTTTCTGTCAACCAAGGAGTGTTGGCTGTGGTAGTGGGAAGAAACGACTATATGATTTGCGATGACCGAGACCATGCCAGTATTGTAGATGGACGTCGTCTGTCTTTTGCTACACCATTGCGCTACAAGCATAACGATATGCAAGATTTGGAACGCATTCTCCAGAAACTTCCATACGAGGCGGTGAAGTTGATTGTGGTAGATGGAGTGTTCTCTATGGAGGGAGATTTGGCTAATTTGCCCGAAATCATTCGCTTAAAGAAAAAGTATAACTGTTCTGTCATGGTGGACGAGGCGCATGGTGTGGGCGTGTTTGGCAAGCAAGGTAGAGGCGTTTGCGACCATTTTGGATTGACCGACGATGTCGATTTAATCATGGGAACATTCTCAAAAAGTCTTGCTTCTATCGGTGGCTTTATCGCAGGAGACAAAGATACGATTAACTTTTTGCGGCATACCTGCCGCACTTACATCTTTAGTGCTTCGGACACACCTGCCGCAACAGCTGCTGCTCAAAAGGCATTGCATATCTTGCAAGCCGAACCTGAGCGTATAGAGAAGCTATGGGAAGTAACTCGCTATGCGTTACGTCGATTTAAAGAAGAGGGCTTTGAGATAGGTGATACAGAAAGTCCTATCATTCCATTATATGTACACGATATCGACAAAACGTTTATGGTGACAAAGTTGGCTTTCGATCATGGCGTGTTCATCAACCCAGTGATTCCTCCTGCTTGTGCTCCACAAGACACTTTAGTGCGCTTTGCGCTCATGGCGACACACACCATTGAACAGGTTGAACGTGGTGTGCAAGTCCTCAAAAAGGTTTTCCAACAACAGGGCATTTTAGCGTAGCTATCGCTAAGTCTCATCGTTCGTGCGTTGTAATTCAAATAGTGATTGAATGACGCATGACACAGTTTATTTTAGAAAGTTCTCATCTGCATCAAGAATGATTGGATGAGGGCTTTCTGTTTTTGTCCATGCCTTGCATATTTGGTTTCTCAAGGTCGTTGGTTAATAAGGTAGTGCATGATGATGCCAGTGATATTGGTACAATAAATTGAAAAATAAACATCAAAATGTTTTGGTAATCAGAAATAATCTATTACCTTTGCACTCGCAATTCAGAAATGAAAGGCAAGCGGGGTGTAGCGCAGCCCGGTAGCGCTCCTGTTTTGGGAACAGGCGGTCGCAGGTTCGAATCCTGTCGCCCCGACAATTAGAGTCCATTGTATGATACATACAGTGGGCTTTTTGTTTTTAGGTGAGACATCTCACAGTCGCGCCAACCCATACTCTAACAACCTTTGTGATGACGTAATGAAACGGTCAGTAGCTTTTTGCGTTTCTTGTAGCGATAGTGTATCAAGCTAACAGCTCATGCTCACACCTTAATCAAATCTTGAAAGTGGTGTGCCATGAGCTGTTTGTTGTATGTGCCAAATGTTGTGTTTCTATCTTTTGGCTGCTACCCAAGGGGCAGTTTATTTCTTCACTCGCGTAGCCATAATAAAGTAGCTAATCAAGAGCAAGTAGGCAGCAAGTGACAGTAGTTGCGATAATGGGTTCGCCAACCAGTCGGGATTGATAGGATTGTATCCTGTAAATCGGAGCAATGCACTGACCACTCCCATTAATGCTCCACCTGCAATGAAGCCACTGGCAAGCAGGGTTCCTTTCTCGCCTCGTGCCTTATTGGCTTGTTTGTCTTTGCTGCGAGAGGTGACAAACCAGTGAATGATACCACCAATGAGTAGAGGTATATTGAGTTCCAATGGTATAAACATGCCCAAGGCAAAAGGTAATGCGGGAATCTTCACGAGAGTGAGTACAACAGCAATCAATGCACCTATGCCGTAGAGCAACCATGGAGCACCAGCACCGTTCATCATGGGTTCTATTACAGCAGCCATGGCGTTGGCTTGTGGAGCAACTAAGTGGCCTTGTTGTTCAGGGTCAAAGCCGTAAGTTTGGTTTAACAGCATCATTACTCCGCCCACGGTGGCAGCACTTACCAATGTTCCAAGGAATTTCCATGTTTCTTGTTTGGCAGGTGTCGTACCCAACCAATATCCAATTTTTAAGTCAGTAACAAAGGCACCAGCCATGGATAGTGCAGTACATACAACGCCTCCCATGATGAGGGCTGCCAACATACCTTCTGGACCATTAAGTCCTACGGCAACCATGACAACACAGGCAAGGATTAAAGTCATCAAAGTCATGCCCGATACGGGGTTGCTTCCAACAATAGCTATGGCGTTTGCAGCTACTGTAGTGAACAAAAAGGCAATACCAGCAACCAAGAGAATGGCAACGAGTGCATGGGTAAAGTTGTTCATAACACCGAAGAGGAAGAACAAGAAGGTAATGACAATGGCAGCAATAGACCCGATGGCGATGACTTTGAACGAGATGTCACGTCTGGTACGTATTTCTTCTTTCTTACTATTGTCCTTGCCTTTCATCTCTTGAGCAGCCAATCCAACGGCACTCTTAATGATTCCCCAACTCTTAATAATGCCAATAATGCCAGCCATTGCAATGCCACCGATACCGATGCTCTTGCCATAAGTGGCAAATATGGTTTCTGGTGACATCTCTCCTACAGGCATCGAAACAACCGTTCCACCAATGTTAAGAATGGTATCGCCGAAGAATAAGGAGAGTCCTGGCACGATAAGCCACCAGATAGCAAATGATCCAAGACAGATAATAAAGGTATATTTGAGTCCAATGATGTAGCCTAATCCCATGACAGCGGCACCAGTATTGACCTTGAAGACAAGCTTTGCCTGGTCTGCCACTTGTTCGCCCCAGCCCATGACACGTGAGGTGAAGTTTTCATTCCACCAACCAAACGTAGCAACAATGAAGTCATACACGCCACCAACCAATCCTGCAACGAGCAAAGGTTTAGCTTGTGCGCCTCCTTTTGCTCCACTGACGAGCACTTGTGTTGTAGCCGTAGCTTCAGGAAAGGGATACTTTCCATGCATATCACTAACAAAATACTTACGGAAAGGGATGAGGAATAAGATGCCAATGATGCCACCCAATGCCGAACTCATAAATATTTTGAGGAACGAAGCACTCATCTCAGGATACTTTGCCTGTAGGATATAGATAGCGGGCAGTGTGAAGATAGCTCCTGCTACCACTGCTCCAGAGCAAGCACCGATACTCTGTATGATGACATTCTCACCCAGAGCTTTGTTTCGTTTGGTTGCGGTAGACACGCCCACAGCAATAATTGCGATAGGAATGGCAGCTTCAAAAACTTGTCCTACCTTTAACCCAAGATACGCAGCTGCTGCTGAAAACAACATTGCCATTACGATACCCCATGTCACTGACCAAGCATTTACTTCGGGATATACTTGTTTTGGGTTCATCACAGGTTGATACTCTTCTCCTTCTTTCAGTTCTCTGAAAGCGTTGTCAGGTAATTCTACCGACTCTTTTAGTTTGTTTTCCATAAGAAATAGTTGTGTTTGTGATTGCAAAGATACGTTAAATCAATGAAGATTCAAAACGATAATGCAGCTTTTCTGTTCATTTTTATTCATGCAATGGTTCATTTTATTTATCTTTGTGACAAGAAAGGCTGTAGTTGAATGACGTCAATACGAATTTTACCAACCTTGTCTTTTACGATGAAGTCCATTCAATAAGTTTTTTACTATTTTGAAATACGATGAAGCGAGCTTTTGTTTTTCTCCTCATTCTCTGTATGACGCTCTGTGTAAATGCTATCCCTGCAAAGCGAAAGGGATATACGACGATTCGCTTAACGGATGGACGTGAGGTTTTGGCGACGCTTGTTGGCGACGAATATCTTCACTATATGCAGGCAGAAGATGGACAGCAATACATTTATAATCCTGTTTTGGGCGGCTTTGAAGCATTAGATTTAGCGAATCTAAAGCGTACCGCTGCGGTCACTCGAAGTCAAATAAATCAAGTTAGACGTCATAGAAGATTGGTTACTGCTAAGATATTACAGGAAAACAAACTACAAATAAAAAAGGCGTTGCTGCTTTTAGTGCAATTTCCAGACAAGCAATTTCTTCCTGAGCATACGCCTCTTCTTTATGAAAACATTTGTAATACGCCCAATTTTCAGCATGAACTTGGTTTTAAGGGCAGTGTAAAAGATTATTTCAAGGCTCAAAGTAATGGACTTTTTGATTTGACTTTTGACGTAAAAGGACCAATCTCCCTGTCCCATCCCTATGCCTATTACGGTGCAAATAATAAAGCTGGAGAGGATATTCGTCCCGAGGAAATGGTGAAAGAAGCGTGCAGAGCCGTTGATGTGCAAGTTGATTTTGCCGATTATGATTGGAATCATGACGGAGAGGTCGATGCTGTTTACATCTTATATGCAGGTCAGGGCGAAAATACAACGTACAAAACAGACCATCAAACCATTTGGCCACATCAATCTGAACTTTCCTCAACCAACGATGTCCTAACTTTGGACGGTGTTACTATTCGTCCTTATGCTTGTAGTGCCGAGTTGATAGGTGCTCACCAAATAGATGGCATCGGTACTATCTGTCATGAGTTCTCTCATTTATTGGGTCTTCCCGACATGTACGACACAGCAAATCAAGAAAATTATGGCATGTGTACTTGGGATATTATGGACCAAGGAGCATACAACGGTAATACATTTGTACCCGCAGGTTATACGAGCTATGAGCGAATGTTTTGTGGTTGGATGACGCCTCACAAGCTCACAAAGGACACGCTGGTACAGAATGTCAAACCATTGAGCGAAGGGGGAGAGAGTTATATCTTATATAATGATGGGCACCTCAATGAATATTATCTGCTGGAAAACAGGGCAAAAACCAAATGGGATACGTATTTGGATGGTGAGGGTCTACTTGTTCTTCATGTTGACTATGACGCTCAGGCATGGAGCAACAACGAAGTAAATACAGATAACAGCCACCAACGATGCACTATCTTTCATGCCGACGGCTCTGATCGATACCTTACCAGCTTGGGAATGTTTCATTCAGCAGAGGTGGCAGGCGACCCTTATCCTTATAAAGGTAACAACTGTCTCACTTCAACTTCGCAGCCAGCTGCCAATCTCTTTCATGCCAATACGCAAGGTAGCATGCTGATGAATAAAAACCTCACAAACATTCAGCGTCATACCAATGGGACAGTTTCCTTTCAGTTGAGTGTTGGAACCCGTACTGCGGATGATACTGCCGCTCCATTGCCAGATGGTTTTCTATTTCACGAGACTTTTAATCAATGTCATGGCACAGGAGGGAACACAGGAGGCTTCCGTGGGCGAGTAGCCACTCAAAGTTCTCAGTATCTACCAGATGTACAAGGGTGGATAGTACCCTCTGGTGCGGCTTATGGTGGCGATAGATGTGCAAGATTTGGTTCAACACAATATCGAGTAGGAGTTGTTTCTTCTCCCTCTTTTATGGCTGTTGGAACTGATACTTTGATTTTTGTAGCAGCTCCTTTTGGTAATGACGGAAATTCTGTGGATGTGTATATCAACAAAAAGTTGCTTGATAGTTTCACGCTCCAAACGGATACATGGACTACCATTTCTGTTCCTTTTGAGGGAAAGGGTACAACGGTGATTAAGTTTGTCCCCGATCGTAGGCTTTTTCTTGATGATGTAAAAGTAGTGGGTCCACGCTCCACAACGAGTAGCATTCAATCTTTTTCTACAATTCATCCGTCACCATACACCCGTCGAATTTATAATCTTCATGGGCAATATATGGGAGATGATTTGTCAAGATTGCCACAAGGAATATACGTCATCAATGGAAGAAAAATACTCAAGTGAAATTTCATCAGGTCTGCCCATAGAGATAAAACGCAAAAAAGAGCGGTTTTTAGTCCGCTCTTTTTTACATATAGTTTTACCATGACCCCTCTATACCGAGGAGTTTAGGTGCTTGTTCTTCGTAGCCGCTTATGCATTGCTAAACGTTAGTCCATCAGGTGTTCCATCAATCTTAATAGGACGACTGTTCATTACCTTACCAGCTAATAGCTTTTTAGACAAGTCGTTGAGTACATATCGTTGGATGGCACGTTTTACAGGACGCGCTCCAAACTCTGGATTGTAACCTTTATCACAGAGATAATCAATAGCTCCTTGCGTCCATTCAAGACTAAAGCCTTGAGTTTGCAACATATGTTTTACGGCATTCATTTGTAACTCTACCACGTCCGCAATCTCATGCTTGGTCAATGGCAAGAACATAATAGTTTCGTCAATTCTGTTCAAGAACTCTGGACGAATTGTCTTTTTAAGCATATTCATCACCTCGAGCTTTGTATGCTCAAGTTTCTCTTCTCGATTGAGGGGTGTTATGTCCTGCATTTGTTGTTGGATATACTGGCTCCCCAAGTTAGAAGTCATGATGATAATGGTGTTCTTGAAGTTCACTGTACGTCCTTTGTTATCCGTTAGTCTACCATCGTCCAATACTTGTAATAAGATATTAAAGACGTCTGGATGCGCTTTCTCTATCTCGTCAAATAGCACAACGCTATAGGGTTTGCGTCTCACGGCTTCTGTGAGTTGTCCACCTTCGTCATACCCAACATATCCAGGAGGCGCACCGATAAGTCTTGATACACTAAACTTTTCTTGATATTCACTCATATCAATACGTGTCATCATGCTCTCATCGTTGAATAGATATTCTGCCAACGCCTTTGCCAACTCGGTCTTACCCACACCTGTTGTACCTAAGAAGATGAACGATGCTATCGGACGTTTAGGATCTTGCAATCCAGCCCTACTTCTTCGTACCGCATCACTAACAGCTACAATGGCTTCATCTTGTCCTATCACCCGTCGATGCAGCTCTTTCTCTAAGTGCAACAGCTTGTCTTTCTCGCTTTGCAGCATCCTTGTAACAGGTATTCCAGTCCATCGGCTTACTACTTCGGCAATATCATCGGCTGTTACCTCTTCTCTCACCATGCCTTCACCGCCTTGAGTTGCCTTGAGTTGTTGCTTGATATTCTCAATATCGGCTTGCAAACTCTGTAGTTTTCCATACCTAATCTCGGCTACTCGTTCGTAGTTTCCCTCGCGTTCGGCACGATCGGCTTCAAACTTCAAGTGTTCTATCTCTTGTTTGTCTTGCTGAATCTTGTTGACCAAGTTCTTTTCGCTTTCCCATTTTGCACGGAACGATTGTTCTTGTTCTTTAAGTTCGGCTATCTCCTTGTCCAGCTGTTTAATCTTCACCTCGTCGTTTTCGCGTTTGATTGCTTCACGTTCAATCTCCAACTGCTTCAACTTACGAGTCATCTCATCCAGCTCTTCGGGCAATGAGTCGCGCTCCATGCGCAGCTTAGCTGCCGCTTCGTCCATCAAATCAATAGCTTTGTCTGGTAAGAAACGGTCGCTGATGTATCGTTCAGACAACTGAACTGCCGCAATACAAGCATCGTCTTGAATTCTTACCTTGTGGTGATTCTCATAACGCTCTTTTAGTCCACGTAAGATAGAGATAGAGCTTAACTCATCAGGCTCTTCTACCAACACGGTTTGGAAACGACGTTCCAATGCCTTGTCTTTTTCGAAATACTTCTGATATTCGTTCAGTGTCGTGGCTCCTATGGCACGTAACTCACCTCGAGCTAAGGCTGGCTTTAAGATGTTAGCTGCATCCATTGCACCTTCTCCACCCCCTGCGCCTACCAAGGTATGAATCTCGTCTATGAAAAGAATGATGTCACCATTGGCACGGGTAACTTCTTTAATGACGCTCTTCAGTCGTTCCTCAAACTCACCTTTGTACTTGGCACCTGCTACCAATGCACCCATGTCCAATGAGTACAGTTGTTTGTTCTTTAAGTTCTCGGGTACATCGCCTCGAACAATGCGGGCAGCCAAACCTTCTACTATGGCTGTCTTACCAGTACCTGGCTCTCCTATCAATATTGGGTTGTTCTTGGTACGCCGACTTAGAATCTGTAACACTCGTCTAATCTCTTCATCACGACCTATTACAGGGTCCAACTTTCCTGCCCGTGCGTCATTCACCAAGTTTTTGGCATATTTCTCCAAGGCTTGGTAATTCTCGTCTCCACTTTGCGTTTGAATCTTTTCACCCTTTCTGAGTTCCTCGATGGCTTTACGCATCTCTTTTTCTGTACATCCAGCATCTTTCAAAATCCTGCTGGCTGTTGTAGTTACTGTGAGCAATGCTAACAATAGAGGTTCTAAGCCTACAAACTGGTCACCCATACTTTGTGAGAGGTCTACTGTTGTTTGTAGCACTTTATCGGTATCATTGCTAAAGTAAGGTTGTCCGCCACTCACTTTGGGTAAGTGGGCTATTTCACTTTGCACAAGCTGCTGTATCTGTGAGGGATTGACACCTAACTTCTGAAAAATAAAGTTGGTTACCTCTTTCCCCTTGGTTAGCAACCCTTGCAACAAGTGTACTGGCTCTATGCTTTGCTGTCCTGCTTGTTCTGCAATGCGCAAAGCCTCTTGAACCGTCTCTTGTGCTTTAATTGTAAATTTGTCAAATGTCATATCTTGTGTTCCTTTCTTTTTATAATTTCGTTTTTCCTTAGATTGGCTTCAAAAGTTATGCCTTTTATTAATAAGTGCCACAATGGCAGTTTTGTATGACTATTTGTCTTCTTTATATGCTTAGAAAAGGCGCATTTTTACATTCGTTGCTGCTTTTTCCCCTCACTATTCTTTCATTGAAGAATAGAATTTTGCACCGAAAAAATGCCCCCAAAAACAGCATTTGTAAGATTGATGTAATGCAGAATGAAAAGATAATAAATGCTGAATTATCTTTACAAAGTGCTTCTCAGAACTCGCGTGTAAACAACCAACAACAAAGTTGGTCGCAAATATGCGAATTTTGAGCGAGGTTTGTAATTTATTGTTATTGAATATGTTACACTTAGTACGCTTCTTTTCGTTCCTTTTTTTACCCTTTCTTGGCTGCTAACCCATTGAGTTAAGCTAACAATTTGCATGCTTTAAGGCTGCTGAAGCATGTGAATAACACCTCTATTGTATGTTTCCAAGACCGTAAAGTCATTGTTTTTGCTTGAAAAGACCTCTTTTTTGGTAAAATCAAGCCATTTTTGTCCATCGTTTGCCTATTAATTTTTTCTATTTTGAAGATTTTAGATGGTCGATTTTTGGTAAAATAATAGGACAAAATATAACCGTTGCTTTTATCCAAACAAATAACGATTAAGAGACGCAACTTTTGCGTTAAAAGGATTTTGTTGCAACAACCAATTTGTCATTCACCACCTTCCTTCAACCAAAGAGCCGTGTCGCTCGCAAAATAAAAAAGTATTTTCTTTATCCCACAGACTTATAAATCACAAATTTTATGTACATTTGCATATAGTAGAGAGTAGTCTTCTTATGAGATAGAAAAGAAGAATTGGTGGATTCACCAGCTCGATGTACATTTATAAAATATCAGGTTATGAATAGATTGATTACCTTATGGGCTATGGTATTGGTACTAATATCCTCTCCTATGAAAGCAGATAATTTCGCTGTTCTTTGGAAAAAGTACGAGCAGGCAGAACAGAAAGACCTTCCCAAAACTTCACTCCATGTGCTGGAGCAGATTATTAAGAAGGCAGAAACGGAACAAAAATACGGTCACCTCTTGAAGGCATCGTTTTTACACGGGTCGATAGCTACACAAATTTCGCCCGATTCGGCAACTGTCGAGTTGACTAAACTCAAAGAGAGACTACGCCAAGCAGAGCGCAATGACCGTGTTTTGGCGGCTGTGTATCAGTCGGCGTTGGGCAAGCTATATGCAGAGAATCTAACTTTGGGCGACAACAGTGTCACGTTGAGTGAACAATACTTCAAACAGTCGTTGGCAGAGCCTGCGTTGTTGGCTTCCTATAAGTCGGCAACGTACGAACCTTTTACGGTTTCGGGCGTAGACAGTAAGATTTTTAATCATGACTTATTGCATGTATTGGGCTTTGAAGCACAACGCTATGACCTCCTTCATCAGTATTATCTATCGCATGAAAATCGACCAGCCGCCTGTATAACGGCGTTGTATGACTTGAGAGAAAAATATCGTTCGGACGTTTTGCAAGCTAAAAAGTCGAAATATATTCAGAAATTAGACTCGTTAATAGCTGTGTATAAAGACTTGACAGAGGCTGGCGAAGTGGCAATTGAACGTTATCGATGTATAGAAGAGGCAGAGGATATCAGCGCAGAACAAAAGATACAATATATCAATTATGCGTTGATGAAATGGGGTGCGTGGTCAAGAATCAATATTCTTCGCAATGCCAAGACACGACTTACTTTGCCCACTTTCCATGTTTCACTCGGCGATGCGATGACAATTCCTCATCACGAACGGCAGGTAGTTGTCTTGCAGCTTTGCAATATCCAACAATTGAACATGGCGGTGTGGCGAGTGAATGTAAATGGAGACACCCAGTTAGACCCCAATGACGCCCGTGATTATGCACGTTTGCGACCGCATATCGATGCCAAGACACCAGTCTACACAACCAGTAAGCAATATGTTGGGATGCCCGATTATCAGATTGTGCGTGACACCATGACTATCAAGGGGCTGCCTGTTGGCGTTTATCTGGTTGAATTGACGACCGATAATAAGACGATAAAGCCACAACGAGCATTGCTCCGTGTCAGTGATGTCTACCTTTTGTCTCAGTCTTTGCCTCATCATCAATTGCGAATGGTTGTGGTGAGTGCTACTACTGGGCAGCCATTGCCAGGAGCCAAGATACAACTGAGAAAAGATGAGCAAAGCGGAAGAGCGTATAAGCAGCAGGTCTACACTTGCAATCAGGAAGGCGAAGTGACAGTGACAATAAAAGAGAACAGAACGTACTATGCTTATCCTTATACCCAAAGCGACAAGGCATGTGCGATGACTTACCTCAACGGCTACGGGTTTTTCCCTAAAGAGAAGAAATCAGACGCTCTATATGTGCACCTGTTTACTGATCGGAGCATCTATAGACCTGGTCAAACGGTGCACGCTTCGGCTATTGCTTATCATTTAATCAATGGTAAGGAGACAACCGTTGCAACGCATCAAACGCTCACTTTGACCTTGAGAGATGCTAATTATAAAGAGGTGGGCGTGCAAAAAGTGACGACCGATGAGTACGGTACGGCTGTGGCAGACTTTGTTTTACCTTCAACGGGGCTTACGGGTACGTATTCATTGCGCTCTAATCAAGGAAGAGATGCCTATGCGTCGTTGTCGGTTGAGGAATATAAGCGTCCCACTTTTTATGTTGAATTTGATACCATTACGACGAAATATCAAGAGGGCGATACGGTGAGGTTGGCAGGACATGTGAAGAGTTTTGCTGGTATTCCTGTTGCAGGAGCGCAAGTGAAATACACGATTACACGCTCGCCAATGCTTTGGAGATACTTCGAAATGAGGGATAGAACACAAAACGTTACGATAGACATGGATACCTTGGCAACCGATAACAGCGGCAAGTTTGTTATCAATGTCCCCATGATAATGCCTGAAAAAAGTAACCAAGCACCTCAACATTATTCGTTCTTGACCAAAGTGGATGTAACCGATGGAGCTGGAGAAACTCATCATGCCGAAAACGCCTTAATGTTGAGCGACAAACCCACAACCCTTTTGTGTGATTTGGCAAAACAAAGTCGCATGGATAGCATCAAACCGATGACTTTTACTTACCTTAACAGCATGGGAGTAGCCATTGATGGAGACGTTCGTTACACGATTGACGGTAAATCGTATCATGTAAAAGCCAATCAACCCACGCTCCATGGATTGGAAAAGCTATCCTCTGGTGAACATCATTTAATAGCGGTTTGTGGACAGGATACATTGAACCACACCTTCTATACATTCTCATTGGACGATAAGAAACCTGCCTTTAAGACTTCTGACTTCTTCAATCTCACCGAGACAACATTCCCTAACGATGGCAAACCTGTGCAACTGATGTTGGGTTCTTCGGATACCAATGTGCATGTGGTTTATTCTTTCATTGCTGGCGACCGTGTGATTGAGAGTGGAAGTTTGGCGATGAGCAACCAAATTATCAAGAAAAAGTTGAAGTACCAGTCACAATATGCCGACGGACTGCTATTGAATTACGCTTGGGTGAAGAATGGAAAATGCTACACGCATAGGCAACTCATTGCGAAGCCTCAACCAGATAAAAGGCTGATGTTGACATGGAAAACTTTCCGCAACCGACTCACACCAGGGCAAAAAGAAACATGGACCTTACAAATAAAGACTCCTAATGGCAAGCCTGCCAAAGCACAACTCATGGCAGTGTTGTTCGATAAAACGCTGCAAGAAATCAAGGAACATGCATGGAGATACTACATTCCGTATCAACCAGCATGGGCTACTACCTTTTGGGAAAAGCCTAACATTGGAAATGCAATGCTTTATGGCGATGCACCGTTTACGCCATTGCGCGAAACTCCTATCAACTTTACTCATTTTGACGACGTGTTTGCTGGTTTTGGACAGAGTGATGAAGTTGTTACAATTGGCTATGGAGGCGGTATCAGGACGCGGGCACTTAGTAAACTAAATGCCATGTCCAAGGCAGAAGCGTTCAGCGAAGAGACAATGAGTGTGGATGGGGCTCATGATGACAAGTCTTTACAACAAAAACAGAAAGAGACAATGTCCGCATCGCAAGTGGATTCTTCGACAAAGTCGAGTACTCAGCCCACTATTCGTGAAAACTTTAATGAAACGGCTTTCTTCTTTCCTGCCTTGATTGCAGATGACAAGGGACAAGTAAGTTTGAAGTTTACGTTGCCAGAGAGTGTGACAACATGGCAATTCATGGGGTTAGCTCACGATGAGGAAATGCGCCATGGCTTGTTAATGGACGAAACGGTGGCGCAAAAGACCGTCATGATTCAGCCTAATATGCCTCGTTTCGTACGCAAGGGTGACCAGCTTACCCTTTCGGCACGTGTGATGAGTACTTCTCAACGCATTGAAACAGGAATGGCACGTATTGAGCTTGTTGACCCAGCCACCGAGAAAGTGGTGTTTACCCAACAAAAGTCGTATGAGTTGCAGCCCGAGGCAACTGATGTAGTTACCTTCGCTATCGATATAGTTCAACTGTTGAAAGCACATCCGAAGTTGTCTCTACTCGTTGTACGCTTTACGGCAAAGGGTAAGAACTATAGTGACGGGGAGCAACATTATCTGCCTATTTTGACCGATGACGAATGGGTTACTACCACCGTACCTTTTACCTTGCATGACAAAGGGATGAAGACCATTGATTTGCAAAAGCTCTTTCCTGTTCACGATGACCGCAACTTGCTGACCGTAGAATATACCCAACAGCCAGCATGGTTAATGGTTCAGGCACTTCCCAGCATGGGAAATATGGACGATGACAATGCCATGAGTTTAGTGGCGGCTTACTATGCCAATAGCATTGGGCAACATTTGTTTAACGAAGTGCCACAACTACAATCTGTTGTTAAATTATGGAAGCAGGAAAAGGGTAAGGAAACGTCGTTGACCAGTGCGTTAGAAAAGAACAAAGAACTCAAGACGGTGCTCCTGAACGAAACTCCTTGGGTGATGAATGCACAGAATGAGACCTACCAACAACAGCAATTGGTTGAGTTCTTCGATAGCAATATGATGTCTTATCGTTTAACTTCGTTGCTTCAAAAACTATCTAAATTGCAAAATACGGATGGCTCTTTCAGTTGGTGGAAAGGCATGTCGGGCAGTCGCTACATGACAGTTGCTGTTGTAATGACCCTCGCTCGGTTGAATACACTCATCGGTCAGCAAACCTCAACACAGTCCATGATAGCATCATCATTACGCTTTTTGGATAGAAAATTGAGCGAAGAGGTTGCTGAATTGAAAGCAAGACAGGCGAAAGGAGAGAAAGATTTATTCCCTTCTGAATTTGCTTGTAACTGTCTCTACACGTATGCGTTGTTGGATAAGCGTAGCAATGGAAATATAAACTATATGGTGAACTTGCTCAGCCAACAGCCCACAGTCTTGTCTATCTATGGCAAAGCCAGAACGGCAGTGATACTTTCGATTTACGGAAAACAAGCCAAAGCCAATGAATATTTGCAGAGTATACAGGAATATTCGGTGTACACCGAGGAAATGGGACGATATTTTGATGCGCCACGTGCCAACTATTCTTGGTTCAGCTATCGCATTCCTACACAAGTAGCTGCTATCGAAGCGATGAAACTCTTAAAGCCTAACGACCCCAGCATTGAGGAGATGCAACGCTGGTTACTACAGTCCAAGCGTACGCAAGCATGGGATACGCCGATAAACAGTGTCAATGCTGTTTATGCTTTCTTGCATGGACAGACGCAAAAACTAACAACAGGCTCTCAATCCGATCGCTTTCAACTCAATGGGCAACCGCTTGAAATGCCCAATGCCACAGCAGGATTGGGCTATGTGAAGACAGCTAAGACAGGAAAAGATATGCGACAACTCACGATAGACAAAACGTCAGCTGGTACATCTTGGGGAGCTGTCTATGCTCAGTTTATGCAAAAGTCGACCGAAGTGGTTGACCAATCCTCTGGACTCAAAGTGACACGCACGCTGTTGCGTGATGGTAAACCCGTACAGACTTTCAAAGTGGGCGATAGAGTGACTGTGAGACTGGTTGTGGAAGCCAATCGTGATTACGATTTTGTACAACTACAAGATAAGCGTGCTGCCTGTCTTGAACCTCTCCATCAAAGAAGTGGGTACGCTTGGGGGTATTACTATGCGCCCAAAGATAATGTGACCTCGTATTATTTTGACCAGCTTAGCAAAGGGAAGCATGTGATAGAAACAGAATATTTTATAGATAGAGCCGGCACATACCAAACAGGAATTTGTACCATTCAATGTGCGTACAGTCCTGATTTTAATGGAAGAGCTGCAGGTCAGACATTGAAAATAAGCGAAAAATGAATAGAATAATTATAGCATTGACATTCCTTGCGCTGTCTGTCCTTGCTCATGGACAGCAGATAAGGGCAGTAAATGAAGTCATAGATTGTGGACAAATCATCTTTAAGCATCCAGTTACTGCTGAATACGAGATTAAGAATACTGGGAATCAGGATTTGTTGATTAACAGAGTGATGACCGATTGTGGATGTACTACTGTGGACTATCCTCGCAAGCCGATAGCTCCGCAGACGTCAGCCACTATTAAAGTGGTGTATGATAGCAAGCTGTTGGGAACTTTCCAAAAGCAAATAGCACTCCTTAGCAATGCCTCCACCCAACCCTACCTCTTGAGATTGAGGGGCAAGGTTGTGGAAGAAATTGTTGATTTTGTAGGAGATTATCCTTTTCATCTCGGTGAACTCCAGACAGATGTTAATAACATTGAGTTTGATGATGTGAACCGTGGTGACCGTCCTCAAATCAAAATTCATATTAAAAACACCACAAACGAGATGGCAGAACCTGTACTGATGCACCTTCCTTCTTATCTACAAGCAGAAATGTCACCGTCGCGGTTGGCTCCGGGACATGCTGGTGTCGCCACCATTACCCTTGATTCGAGGAAGATACGTGATTATGGACTTACACAGACAGGTATTTATTTGGGCTTTGTTCCTGGTGATAAAGTGGCTCCTGCCAAAGAGCTGACGGTCTCTGCAGTACTCTTGCCCGACTTCAAAGACGCTGGCGAACAGGCTCGAATAGCTATGCCAAAAATGCAACTTTCGGCAACAACCCTTCATTTGGGGAACTTTGGTAATAAGAGAAAACAGTCTGGAAGAATCTTGATTCAAAATATGGGGCGAGCAACCTTAGAGATTGAGCGACTTCAGATGTTCACTGGCGGTATAAAAGTTGCTATGAATAAATCACGAATAGAGCCAGGTAAGGTGGCTAAACTCAAGGTAACAGTGGTAGAAGAAGAGTTGAAAAAGGTGCGTAGCAAGCCACGTATCCTTATGATTACCAATGACCCCGACCAGCCAAAGGTGATTATTGACATAGAAGTGGAGAAGTAATGTGATGATTCAGATAGAGATAGACAGTGGGAGTGGCTTCTGTTTTGGGGTGACAACAGCGATACAGAAAGCACAGGAAGAATTGGAAAAAGGAGAAACCTTATATTGTCTGGGCGATATAGTGCACAATGGCATGGAGGTGAAACGGCTGCATGAGCAGGGCTTAGAGACCATTACTCATCAAGAGTTGCAAAATCTTCACAATGCAAAAGTGTTGTTGCGCGCCCATGGAGAGCCTCCAGAGACGTACGCATTAGCAAAGAAAAACAACATAGAGATTATTGATGCTACCTGTCCTGTGGTGTTAGCGTTGCAGCGTCGCATCAAGAAACAGTTTGATACGCATCAGGATGCACAGATTGTTATCTTTGGAAAAAATGGGCATGCGGAAGTGTTGGGACTCGTAGGTCAAACGCAGAACAAGGCTATCATCATTGAAAATTTTGAAGATGTCAAACAGTTGGACTTTTCACGGGATATTTATCTGTATTCGCAAACAACGAAAAGTCTCGATGAGTTTCATAGAATAATTAGTTATATCCAAAATCATATTGCGGCTACTGCTTCTTTTCGAAGCTTTGACACCATTTGCCGACAGGTAGCCAATCGAATGCCCAACATTGCAAACTTTGCATCGAAGCACGATTTAATTCTGTTTGTAAGCGGACGCAAGAGCTCCAATGGACGAGTGTTGTACATGGAGTGTAAGCGTGTAAATCCCAATAGTTATCAAATAGAAGATGTGGATGAGATAGATTTCAACTGGCTTCAGGGTGTGCAAACCATTGGGATATGCGGCGCCACCAGTACGCCAAAGTGGCTCATGGAGAAATGTCGCGACCACATCCTTGCTCATTTACAGGATTGTTAATCAGAGGTTGCGCTCTTCATTCGTATCAAATCCTTTACCACCTCGCCCCCTAAAATCAGTCCTGCCGTTGCAGGTACAAAGGCATTGCTGGCAGGTGTCGTTCGTTTTTGGTTGGTGGTAGGTGCTTTTACCGTTTCTTCGGGAGGCGAGGTAAGTGCTGTTGTCGACTCTATTTCAAAGGGCTTGCGAGGTGGTTCCTCGCTGTAAACCACTTTAAGGTGTGTAATGCCCATTTTTCGGAGCTTCTTTCTTAGTACCTTTGCCAGTGGGTCCATTGCCGTTTTGCTGATGTCTGCCACCTTGAACTGGGTGGGGTCTATCTTGTTGGCAGCTCCCATACTGGCTATGATGGGCAGCTGTAGTTGATGACATTGCTTCACCAATTCTATCTTAGCCGCCATGGTGTCAATGCAATCTACGACATAATCACAGGCGGACAAATCTACTTGTTCTGCCGTCTCTGGCAGATAAAACAGGCTATGGGTATACACTTTACAGCTGGGATTGATGTCTAAAATGCGTTGGCGAGCCACCGCTACCTTCTTTTGTCCTAAGGTGGAGTGCAATGCCACCAACTGTCTGTTGAGATTAGAGATACTCACTTCATCGTTGTCTACTAATGTCAGTTCGCCCACACCGCTCCTTGCCAGCACTTCAACAACGTAACTACCCACTCCTCCTACGCCAAAGACCGCAACGTGTGAGTGCTTCAGCGTTTCTATGGCAGAGCTTCCAAACAGCATTTCCGTACGGGTAAATTCATTTTCCATCACGTGTTTTTTTGCAATCAGTGCGCAAAGTTAATGAAAATATCGCACTTTTTGGCTAACTTTGCATCAATAGCACTGTGTATAGTTGCTATGATATGAGTTGAAACTCTTTTCCTTTTCTACTTGAATTATGAGGATGAGCCATACAAGTAACAAGTTTGTCTTTGCAATGTTGGGTGTTGCCATGCTCCTATTGGTAATGTTCAACCTTTTGTTGGGGTCGGTTTACATTCCAGCAGCAGACGTGTTTTCCATATTGTGTGGAAAGGATATGAGTAATGACAGTTGGACTTACATCATTTTAGAATCTCGTTTACCACAAACAGTTGCAGCTTTGTTTTGTGGTGCAGCACTCGCTGTGAGTGGCTTGCTACTACAAACTGCTTTTCAAAATCCTTTAGCTGGACCTTCAATCTTTGGCATCAACAGCGGGGCGGGATTAGGAGTAGCATTAGTAATGTTAGCCATGGGGGGAAGCATGTCTACGGCTTTGTTCAGTGTGGGCGGTGCTATGGCGATTTTACTGGCTGCCTTTGTGGGTGCTATGGTGGTTACAAGCATTATTTTAGTCTTTTCACAGTGGGTTAAAAACAATGTCATGTTGCTCATCATTGGCATCATGATAGGTTATCTATCCTCATCTGTCATAGCCTTGCTCAACTTCTTTGCCACGCAAGAGGGCGTTAAATCGTATATGATATGGGGCATGGGCAATTTTAGCAATGTCTCTCTGCCCCAACTACCTATTTTTACCATTGCTATCATTGTAGGTTTGATAGGCGCCATGCTACTGATGAAGCCGCTGAATGCCTTGTTGTTGGGCGAACGGTATGCACAAAATTTGGGCGTCAATGTGCGTGCCGTACGCGGTTGGCTATTGGTGGTAACGGGGGTGTTGACGGCAGTTACCACGGCTTATTGCGGTCCTGTGGCATTTATTGGACTTGCTGTGCCACACATGGCTCGCTTAATGGTTGGCACAGAGAACCACCGCACCCTGCTTCCCCTCACCATGCTCATGGGGGCAGTGATTGCTTTGTTGTGCCAATGTATATGCACCTTGCCGGGTTCGCAGGGCGTCTTGCCCCTCAACGCCGTTACGCCATTGATGGGAGCACCTGTTGTTATCTACATTGTTTGGAAGCATTGAGTTCGCAAGAGGGAGAAAGAAAGTGGGTTGAGAACTTGGTGCAACAGTGAGAAGTCATAGGATTCAAAATCTAAAAAAATAGTATCAAAATACTTGACAAACACCCTCGTATAATTTGAATATTTGAAAAAGTTTTGCCTTCGGTCGAAAATACGCGAGTTTTGAGCAAGTTTTGTAAGTAATTGTTAATCATTTTATTGCGTAAATTCGCATGCATCAAGTCGCATTTTTACCTCCATTCATGCCTTAAAAACAAGCAAAAAACCGTGTTGAAACAATGCTTTAGCACTGCAATTGTGGCTCTATAGTGGCACTATTTGCATGTAGTTGTCGCCTTAACTCAATGCTTCAATGTAAAAACGATATACATTTCAACCCGAAAAATGTCATAGACCCCGTCTTTTCTCCTTATTCTTTTTCTATTTCGCAACTTTTCAAACCCCGTTTTTTCGTCATTTATATTTACAAAACAATAAGCAAATTCAGTAAGGGCAACATTTAAGTTAAGCTACAAATGTGCTTGTCAGTGAAGGATAGCTTTCTCTCTTTGTTCATTGTATGAGATGTCTGTCGCAACAGCATTTCACGAGATTTCACGACACGTCCGTACTATTCCATTGCAATGATGAAAAAACTTATTTCCGTTTCATCAGAACAGCAGTCCTTTGTCCTACATATTTCTAAATAGTGTCGGTAGCTTTGTTATATTCGTAGAACGCTTTGCGTTCATTGTCTTGTTTACTTCATTTGTTCATTTACTTTCATTTTTTCCAACAGCCTTACTCTTCAATGAAAGTGTCTTGAATATTGTTGTCCGCTAAAACCCAAAAGTGCATAAGTACTCTGCCAGTAGTAATTACATAAAAAAGCATGCCTCCCATTAGTTTGAGAAGCACGCCTTTTTAATTATATTTAGGCACCACTTGTTGAAGTGCCACGTACACTTACTGTATCATCACCTTCTTTGTTGTTCCATTTGAGAATTTGATGATGTTCAATCCCTTAACAGGTGCGTTGAGCTTCATACCTTGGAGGTTATAAATACCAATGATTTTTACTTCGCCCTGCTCTGAAGCGACAGACTGTATGCTGGTTGGCAATGGAATACCTTTTCGGCTAATAGCTAAAACGGTAGGAATAGGATTCCCCCAGCTTTGATCTAAAAATTTAATAGCTTTAATCTTTTTACTTGCATCAGTAGCTATCTCAAATTCATATAGACGGAACTGATAACGATCATCAATGTCATTTTCCTTAAATTCATCAGCTGCTCCTCGCTTGATACGTCCTAACTCCCTAACAGCAGCATTACCGTCATTGAAGTTCTCAAACCAATCAGATGGTTGACAACTTGTATATAATACGGAATTATCTTCATATTGTATCTGTGTTGACAAACGGGCATCTCCATTTGCACATATCATCAAGATATACACCTCTTCACATTCTACGGGCTTAGCAAATGTCAGTGGTGTCCAGCTCCATGCATTCTTCAAAATGTAGGCATTGTTTTGGGTGTAGTCAGCAAGCTGGTATTTAATGCCTCTCTTACTCACTACCATACGGCTGTCATCAGAAATTGCTCCTTTCTCCTGCACGCCAGTAGTAAACAAGCACCAGCCTTGTGTGTCAAGAGAACGTGAAGAATGAGTTGTTGCATCTTTTTGTTCTACAATGACATCCGCATTCCAGTTACTAATCTCTACAGGCTCTACAACTGGAACAGCTTCAGCTAACTGCTCATAGGCCTCAACCTCAGAAAGCAAAGGATAATGGAGGGCATTCAAGTTACAGATAACAGCAAGATATTTAACATTCTTGAATTCAGGCAAGATACACTCCAACCGAATTGTGCCATCAGCATTGATAGGTAACTTATCAAGATTATCAAATGTCTTTACGATTGGCAATCTCGTCAAATCATCACCCATAGCAATCTTGATTTCCTTGTTAGTTTGGCTATCATCACCATTATCATCTGTTCCCATGTTATCGTATGGAATAGTTACTACCACTTTCGATAGATTCCATCCCTTCTCATCTGGTGCAGTAAAGATAGCCCACACATCATCCTTATGCGTTGACACGTGTTCTACATCTTCACAAGCATTCTCTCTTAGATCACCGTCGGTAAGAGTAGATAACTCCTGCTCTTTATAAGGAGCTTCAAATGAATAATCAGCATCGTATAAACGTAAAGTAGCCTTACCACCCTTTAATATGTTGGGGCGTGTCTTATCATCAATGGTAAGTTTTACAATTCCTTCCGTATAAGCGCCACCATTATCAATCTTGATCTTCAGAGAGGTCTTGCCAATAATCTTCTTAGCTGTAACAGGAATTGTAAATGTTCCTTCATCAACGTTCTCCGTAATCTCTCCTACTGTAACATTATTGTTATCAGGTTCTGCACTACAAGTAAAAGGATTCTCACGAGTATCTCCATTGAGATTATATTTCACCACAATATTCTGTGTTGTGCCAGCATTGATAGTCAATTCTTTATCAACAGTCATCTTCATGTTGTTGTCTGACACACCAAATACTTCAAATTCCCAAATACGTAGCGTACCATTTACATGAGGAATTAGTTTGATGTAGCGTGCTCTGATAGGAGCAATATAATCTTTCTTTATCGTCACTCCTTCTTTTCCGCTTTCATCGACAACAGTTGTCCAGGTATTCATATCATCGCTTACCTGTATCTGATATCTGTCAATCTGGTCAACGCCACTCTCTGGACCAGCATTTCCATCGTATATTTTGAAGCCATAAACGCGGAAGACTCCCTGCAGATCAAAGATGGCCCAGTTGTCAGGACTGACATTGCACCATTTGTCACTTACACTGCCAGGATTGGTCACACCGTCTATAATCTTAGCTGGTACCTCTTGTCCATTAGTTGATCCACTAAAGCTAACCACTCGCTTGTTCACAATCACATTGGTCACCAAATTAAGGTCTTCCTCGGTTGCGAATACGTCAAGAGCATCAATGGCTATCTCGGATGTACCAACCGCATTAGTAGCTTTGACCGTCACCTTCTTTTTTCCTTCGCTCTTGGCTACTACAACGATAGAAGATTCGCTAAGCGATGATCCTTCAGCCAGTTCAAGACCTTCTGGCAAAATCCACTCAAAAGAAGTGGGATTACCAGTACCCTTTACAGTAAGGGTTACTTTGTCACCCACCTTAACATAACTCTTTGAGAGAGCAAGCGTAACGACAGGAGCCTTTGGCTCAGGATAGTTCACCTGTATCTTCTCGGCTTGTTGCTGTACCATGTCTTTCATCACTGGCACCAATTCCACGTCTATATGTTTGTCAAGTCCAGAACGCTTTACTTCGGGAATGTAAAATCCTTCACCACGTGTCTGTCCTACCAAGTTGCGAGAACCGTCTTGGTTAACAGTATAGATGTCGAAGTGATCAAAATCATCAGTATAGGTATAGTCCCACGTCAGGCGTACGTCTCCACCCTCATCACCAAGCGAACTGGTGGTCTTGAAATTGGAAACCTGAATCTTCTTTGGAGCATATCCAGCTGGCAATACTGCCAATTCTCCAAGATTCATGGTAAAATCTGCAATGTCGGCATCAGCCTTCAAGTTGAGTGCAATCATATAGACTGTTTTCCCATTAAGTGAAGACAAGTCAAAGTCAGCGATAGTCCATCCATTCTTCTCTGTCAGTTTTGGAGTAGACAGCGTCTCATTAGGTGTAGTAGAACTTTCTGTGGATAGTTTTGCTTCGATTGTTGCGTTAGCTGGATTCTTGTAAACAACACGAAGAACACCACCAGTCTCCACTTTTATTTGCGTCTTGTACAATCGCATCAAGTGATCGCCCGATGTCAACGTACCTGCTATCTTGAAACTTGAACCTATGTTCCAAGCATCATCCCAGTCTATACTAACTTTCAAATCTCCCTTATTCTCTATCCACCAGCGCCAGGTTGGCAGAATGCTTTGCAATCCACTGTGGTACCAGTCTTGCGTTCCTTGTTTCTCGCCTTCCACAAAACGGTGCTTGCCGTCGCCCACACTCATAGAGCTGACGAAAGGCATCTTGTCAATGACTGAACGTTCAAGTATACATCCAGAAAAACCAGGCCAACCATATTGGTCTGTATCAACAGAAGGGTCACCAGAATAGTTCACCCACACTTTCTCCTCAGACTCAAAAACTTTTTTAGTAGCGGCATAAGCTGTTGGTCCTTGATTCGTAGAATTTCCGCCTAAATAGTTTTTCACATGATCCTTCCATGCGCGTTCCTCTGGACAGAATAAATCAACCGATCCAACGTGTCCCGTAGTAGGGAAAGCCCTTCTCAATGTTGCACCATAACCTGTGAGCCCACTGTTCACACATTGTATGCCAGCATAGATTTTACTGAAAGTCTCTGCTTCTGATATACCTAAGGCAGCTGCTTGATTACGATAATCACCCACTGACCCATACTCCAAGAACTGTGATGTGTTCTTATGAGTTTTCAGAATCGTTGAATTGGGATAACCACTGGCATTATACCACTGTATCTCCATATCCGTATCACCAGCAGCATCAGCAATTTCATTAAACTCCTTAATCAAACCTTCCCATTCACTTATGGAACCTCCGCCAGTCTCTTCATTGATAAACCAGCCCTCGAAACCAAAGTATTTAGCTATCTCATACAACTTGCGAGCAAATACATATTTGCCACCTTCTTGTTCCAGTACTTGACGAACCCATTCTTGTTTTCCACCATAAGAAGCAGGAGGAAAGAATATCTGTCCTAACACCTTTACACCACTCTGGTGTGCAGCATCAATTGAGCCAGCAGGTGGAGGGATGATGATACCTTCGGAAGCCGAACCTGCCCAATATACCAGTTTGTCCATATACTGCCAGTAGGTGGGCTGATAGCCCAAGAAGTTGTTGGCTCCCTGTGAGGGGCTACTACTACATGTTGGAAACAAAATTGTGGCATTGCACACCTGTCCCTCATAGTATTGGTTTTTATTGGCTTTCATCAAGGTAGGTTCCTTGAATCGCTTTGCCAAAGGCACTTTAGAACGGTTAAACTTTGCGTTAGGATCTGTGTCTGGTGTCCAGTTCCTAACATAATCTGGATGCCAGCATCCACCGTATGGCTGCTGCGCCTTTGCTATTCCTGAATAAAGCATCATGAACAGCGTTACAAACAAAAGTCTGTGTAGTTTCATAAGCATTGTTTTAGTTAGTAAATAATAATAATTGTTCTAAATGATATTTTCATTGTAGGGTTTGGCATAAGTTACGTACATCCCATTGAATTTATGAGTAGGTGTCCAAAAACAAGCGCATATAAAGCACTTCCCTCTGAACACCTTCTGATAGATATACCACCTCACGAAAAGTTATACTTCATTTCAAAAGTTGTTTGTTACCAAAAGCGGCTTGTCTATTTCACTACTGCCATGCGGAAGTTATTCGGCTTGATACGCTTACCACTGTTGTCATTAGTATCCTCTACATCCCACCACAATCGTTTCCCTTGCGAATTGATCTTCAACAAGTCTGGATTTGAAGTAAAAGCTTTGTTAGAGTTCTCACTATTGGGATAGAAAATACGTTTAATGTTCTTTCCATCGGGAACGTCACCACCTGACATGTTCGTCAGTTGATTAGCCAACACAGGATAGTCGGTACGCCTAAACTCAGCCCATCCTTCATTGCCATTAGGGAACACAGCCATCCATTTTTGTGTGATGATAGCTTCAAGAATGCGTTCCTTGTCGCCACTGCTAAAGACCCCGTCTTTCCAAATCTTCAGTCCGCTGATATACGACTGCGCTTCGGCCTTGTCAATCTGGTAATAATCCATGGATGCCTGTACACCCGCCTTGAAATAATTTTCTGCATTCTGTGTTAGGTCGGCACCAATCCATCCCCGCAGAGCAGCTTCTGCCTTTAGGAACAAAGACTCGGAATATCCCAGCCATACGGTTGGACGAGCGTCGTTGAACCAGTACTTGGGATCGAGTTTCTTTGATAACGGTTTGGGTTGACATCGTACCAAGCTATAGCTTAATGTGGACATTGAAATGTCTGGTGCCTGGGCACCTCGCTTGCATCCCTTGAAATCCTCACGAACACTTTCTTTCCCCTCGGATATCATGCTTTGTGTCATATTTCCCCTGTACCAGCTTACCAAGCAACGTGGATCAATAGTTTTCTCTACAAATTCTTTTCTCGACTTGCGTATCTTGTACGTTCCTCCACCTGTACTCAGGTTGCGGTAATACTGTTCCAAATCCCACGACATCACACTCTCGCCATTATAACGAATACTGCACATGGTGAGTCCATTCTCGGATCCACCTTCATCCATTCCTCCCATTTCGATAGGCGCATACTTGGGAACAGTTTGCATGTTGTCAGCGTTGTCTTTCATCAAACCATACTTGTTGTTCAGGGCAGCTTCGCCTTCTTTCTTTGCACGGTCAGGATCAATGTTCGAAATGCGTAAAGCCATGCGTAGACGCAACGTGTTGGCAAAGCGTAACCACTTGTTCACATCGCCAAAATAGCAAATATCGTCTTTATCCACCTTGTATTGTGAATTATCATCGGGCTTAATACTGTCAACCGCTTGTTCCAGCATTCTGAACATCGCATCGTACACCTCGGCTTGTGTGTTATACGGCACGTTATTAGTCTCGGGAATACGAGCCTGCACATATGTCTTGAACGGCATGTCACCATAAGTATCAGTATTCGCCAACGCCAAAAAAGCATAGTAGATGCGCGTGATGTAAAACATGTTTTTATAGCGGTCGGGAGTGTCGTTGAACTTGAATGCTCTCAAAAGTGTGCGATATTCCGAACTGCGGTCATTGTAAAAATGAGCCCATCGTCTACCACTCCAACCATCGGCATAACCAAAGTCGGGCGATTTCTTCGCATGTTTGGGCTGGTTGTTGGCCACATAGCCTGCATAGATATCATGACTAAGATTGGTCGTTATCTGATAGTCGTTGTAATATCCTTCATACAAGAAGTTACGAAAAGTAGAGGCGGCACCAGCCAAGTCGGTCTTACAAGTTGCTGAGTCGTCTTTACTGATTTTAAAGTTGAGGTTGAGGTCGGCATATTTACCTGTTGTCTCTTCTGTTACCGTATCAGTTCCAGCTTCAGAAGTCTTGTCTTCTATCTCGTATGGGTTGTGTCCCATATCTTCCAAATCATAACAAGAAGTGGTTACGCCCAACGTGAGTGCCAGCAATAGCAGATGTATGTTAGAAAACTTATTGTTCATATAATTAAGTCCTTTCATTTTAGAATCCTAAATTTATAGAGAAGCCAAATGTACGCGTATAAGGTACTGCCATGAAGTCCAATGCTTGTGAGAACATAGTGGTATCATAACCTCCATCGGGATTCCCTGGTGTATGCTTCATGAGGAAGCAAAGATTACGTGCTACGAATGACAACTTACACTGGGTTAGTGGTGTATGTTTGAGCAATGTTTTAGGTAGTTGGTAGCCAATAGCGAGTTCCTTGAGCTTGATGTACGATGCATCGTGTACAAATTCCTCGGCATATCCCTTTTGCGACTTAAACAAACCTACTGTAGAATAATAGCTTTGGGCACTCACAGGAATATCATTCTCGCTGCCGTCTTCTTTCACACCAGGAACCACCATATAATAGTCGCTCTTACCATTCAATTCCTTATACTCGCCACGATATTCCGTACGTGCCGATGTTCCTACTGAAGTAGCCATACCCTCTGAGACAGATACGATGCTGCCACCAAATTTCATATCAAACATTGCCGATAACAAGATGCCTTTAAAGTTGAACGAAGGTGTCACCGACATCAACAAATCGGGTTGAATGTTGCCAATAGGATGCTGAAGCAAATACTCCTCCATGTTACCTTTACCAGTCTCGGGTTGCGGAAGACCATTTTTATCTACGACCACACGCCCTTGTCCATCTCGCTTTATCATATTGTTGGCGTAGATATCACCCAAGCGTCCGCCCACTACCGCACCTACTTTCACGGGCATGTTTGGATCTCCAGCAAAATAAATTCGATTTACACCATCTGCCAAGCTTTCTACCGTTGACTTGTTGTGTGCCAGATTTACATTTAAGTCAAACACGAAATCGGATGTCTTGACAGGAGTGGCATATACCATCAGTTCCACTCCCTTATTCACAATCTTGCCTGCATTGACCCATTGCTGACTCCAAGGAGAAGAAGCATCTACAAGCATGGCTTGGTTCTTTGTGGAAGACCAATAATAAGTAAAGTCAAATCCCAAACGGTTCTGAAAGAATTTCATATCCAACCCTGCCTCTATCGAACTTTTTATCTCTGGCTTCAGATTACTGTTCATCTTGATAGTCTGGGCAATTGGTTCGCGTATGCCATTGCGAAAAGCAAACTTGCGCACATTATATAAACTGTAAGGTAAAGGATCTTTTCCTACTTGTGCCGCAGAGAGACGCATCTTGGCAAAGGTAATCCATGTAGGCAAAGGCTGCTTGATGCTCCGCATGAAGTCAGAGAAAACATAACTAAGGCTTGCCGAAGGATAGAAAAACGAGTTGTGCTTCACGGGCAAAGTAGACGACCAGTCATTGCGCGCTGTCAAATCCAAGGAAAGATATTCGTTGTAAGACAACTGCAAAGAACCAAAAGCAGAATACATGGCACGCTGATATCCATTATTATTCGCCGAATTAAGCCGTGCTCCCGTGTTGAATATCCAGTTGTCTTTCGAAAGCATGTTTTCTACGCCAGCATTTAGCACCTCATGCTGCAGATACATGATGTTTGAGCCAAGGTTGTAACCCAGACGGAAAGTCTCTGCCAACTGCCGATCACCCAACAACATGAAAGAGATGTTATGTTCAAAATGATTCTCCTCACCCCGTTGCATGCCGTCTGTCGTCACCTTCTCTGACCAATGTTGTGTCTTGGATGAGATAGCTTGGTCGCCAAGACTCAAGTTCGAACTCTGCAGACGGGTTCGATAATAGTCAAAAGCATATTTTGCACTGAACTTGAGCCAATCAGCCAGATTCAGATTAGCAGCATAGTAACCAAAAGCACGCCATCGCTCGTCAGAATTCTGATATTGATGACGCACATAATATGGGTTGGAGTACTGTTGATTGGGGCCAAACCAGTTTTGATGCAAACGAGTTTCAGTTGTATAATGTTGCAAGTCTGAAAGTCTGACATTTCCAGGAATGAGCAACAACTGCGCCACTTCACCACCGAGTCCAGTCATAGGGCGGTTCTCAGCTTTCATACGCGACAAGGATATTTTGCCATCCAACGATAAATACTTATTCACCACTGTACCCGTATTGAGGTCCACATTCAGCTTTTGTAGTGTTTCATTCTGAAACAATCCATTGTTTCCATTAAAGCCAATGGAGAGTCTATAATGTGACTTCTCCGTGGCATTGCCTAAAGCAACTGTGTGAAAATGCGAAAAACCTGTTCTGAAATAGTCTTTCAACTTATCACCATCGTATCTATAAGGAATGGGGGTTCCCAACCACGACGGTTCGTTATGTCCATCCAAGACAGAACCGAAAGCCAACTCTCCAGCCAACATACGCTGCTCTTGCTCATTGGTCACGTACACAGGTTTCCCCTGGCTACCTTGTCCATAACGTTTTTGCATATCAATGGTCTGTGAAACTTGGCTCCAAGTGAAACTGCCATTATACACGACACCAAAGCCATCCTTGCGTGAGCCTTTCTTAGTTGTGACGAGTATAACACCGTTTCCTGCTCGCGAGCCATACAAAGCTGCGGCATTAGGTCCTTTCAATACGGAGATAGACTCAATATCTTCGGGATTGATGTCAAGTGACGTTCCACCCCTATCATAACCTCCATAAGCGGAAGCCTCCGAAGTTTGGTCGTCAGTAAAGGGTACGCCATCCACTATCCACAGAGGCTGATTATTGTCTGTCAGCGAGGAGTTGCCACGAATGGTTATCTTGGTTGAGCCTGCCAATCCTGTACTTGAGGTGTTCATCTGCAGACCTGCCACCTTTCCCTCGAGTGCTCCCGTAACCGAAGGGTCGCCAGTGGTGTTGAGTACATCGCTTTTAATGTCTTGCACTGCATAACCCAACATTTTCTTTTCACGCTTGATGCCCAAGGCTGTTACCACAACCTCATCAATGGCTTTAGCATCCACAGACATTACTGTATTTACCGAATGACTTGTTCCTGCGGTCAGTTCTTTAGTCTTATAACCCAAATAACTAAACTGCAGAACGGCATCGTTGTCATCGGTAACAATGGTATAATTGCCATCAAAGTCGGTTACTGCACGGTTGTTAGTACCTTTTTGAGTAATGGTCACACCGATTAGTGGTTCGTTGTTTTCATCCAGAACCCTACCAGATATTTTGTTTTTTTCTTTATTACTGCTTTTCTTGGGCTGCTGCGGACTCTGTTTCTTAAGATATACCACATTGTCTTCAATGGTATATGCTACATTTTTTCCATTTAAGAGTTGATGCAGCACCGTTTCTATAGATGCGTCTTTCACATTCAACGCATTAACTGGCAATCTGGACAAGTTGTCATCATAAAAGAACTGATACTTCTTTTGTGCCTGGATTTTCTTAATGGCAGTGCCTAAAGTGGTGTTAGGCATCTTGAGGGTAACTTGTGCAAAGCTGCCGTAAAAAGGAAGTGCAGAAAATAGCAGACCTACTGCCATCCCTGACCATATCCTACCTCTAAAGGGCTTCTTATTTTTCATCATTTGTTAGGTTGTTGTTTTTAGTTGATTTGTGATTTCATTACATAGGTTATAACTATATAACAAAGTTGACCATAAAAACACTTACAAATAATTTATTAAAATATTGTTTTTGTAGATTTACTACAAGCCTAAATTTGATACCGTCATTTTTATTCACAATGAACATCATATAATTGGCGTATTTGCTACAAAATCGATTAATGTCTGAAAATATCGCAAAAATAGGAACTCTCGAAAATGCCAACTCTTAGTTACTTGCAAAAAACATATTTCTATAGCAATAGGAAATTCTATAATTTTTCGTTATTGTAGAGGTTATTTAAGGATACAAAAAGAATACTATAATGCTGCAAGATAGACTTTTTTGTAGCAGAAAATAGTCTATTTTGTTGTCCAAAACAGACTGTTTTGCTCGCTAAGCACAATGAGATTCTGCCACTAACCTATGTGGTTAGAATAAAAACACATGTACAAGTGTTGTACACACGCTTATTGTAACTCGAATGGGTATGTAATTCGAGCTAAATTACATAAGAGAGGTGTTAAATTTTTGCCGTTTTTTTGACCAAAATAGTAAAAAGTCTAATTCGCTGTATTTACAGAATAGGAACCGTCACTTGTCTTCTTAAAAGTAATAGGCAAAGTGTTTTGCAACAAATGTAGCACCGAGTCAATATCTTGTTTGCGCTTGATTTTGCCAGAATAAGTGCTTCGCAAATCTACATTTGCACCAATCTCCATACGTACTCCATAGATTTTCTCAAGCTTTTTGACAATCTCTATGATTGTAGCATTAGAGAAAGGAATAAGATTGGTGTGCCATACAGCATCAATACCATCTTCTATATTTGAAACTGTCATATGCCCAGTATGATAGTCAAGTTGAGCTTTCTGACCAGGAACCAGCACCATCTGTCCTGCAGAAAGATTGCTCTTCACCTCTACCGAACCTTCCATGAGACTTACTTCAGAACGCATGTTCGTGGCATCGTTCTTAAAATCGAACACTGTACCCAAGACTTTCACAGCCATAGCATCGTTTTCAACAATAAAAGGTCTGGTACTATCTTTCGAAACCTCAAAATAACCTTCACCCGTCAGCAACACTTTACGCACATCTCCTTCAAAATGCTTTGGATAACTGAGGGAGGAATGATGATTCAGCCACACCTTACTACCATCTGGCAGCAATACTTGCTTGGTGGTAGAGCCATTGGTTTGTGCCACTATATATGCTTGTCCATCCTCAGCTTGCTGTGCTTTACTATACCACAGCAATGCCGTTCCCGCCAATATGGCAAGTACTATCACTGCTGCATATCGACGCCATTTCTCCCAAAAAGGATGATATTCTTGATGTGGCATGGTAGCACCTGCATTGCTATGCACTCGTTCCAAGGCATCTTCTACTTTCCACTGAGCCATGGAGCGACTTTGTAAATGTTGATAGATTCGCTCCATCTGCAACAGATATTGCGCATGACGCTTGTCTTCAGCCATCCACTCATTAATCTGCTTTAGTTCATCCTCAGAACATTGTCTGGTAATAAAATGGATGATAATATTTTCATTCAGTTCACTCATTAGCAAAATTGTCTTTTACTTTATAACAATCTCACAATAAAATATACTTAATCAGAATAAAAATTACTAATATTTGATAACTTTTGACGCAAGTATTTTAATGCACGATACATATGAGCTTCCACTGTACGAACTGAAGTGCCCGTTAATTCAGCAATATCATTGTTGTGAAGTCCCTGTAAATAACTCATCCGAAAGACCTCGCGACATCGAATAGGCAACTCATCAATGGCATCATTCAGCATACTGCCTAATTCATTGTTTTCAAGCGTATGAACAGGATTCTTCAAATTACTTTGAAGAGTCTCTAACAGTTTACTGCTGATATCAACCAACTGTTGAATGTAGCCTGAAGAAATCTTTCTACGTTTAAGCAAATTGATTGAACGGGTATAGACAGCACGATAAAGGAACGAAGAGATTTGGTCGCCAAATTCGATGTCGTCACGCCGTTGCCAAAGGTCAGTGAACACATCCTCTACAACATCTTGTGCATCATCCTCATTGCCAACCAACCCTTTTGCGTAAAAGAACAGCTTGGCATACATTTGTCTGAATAAAGCATCATAAACTATGCTGATGTTTCGTTGCATTCTACAATCCCACAAATACTTGTTAATTGGTACAAAAATACTCAAAAAACCTGAGTTCGGAATAAGAATGTGATGAAAAAGTTAGTAATCTCGCTATATTTTTGTACCATTATATCTGATTATCAAATAGTTGTAAATTTTAATAGCGATGATTATCAAAGATAAAATTACAGAGAATTCTTGTATTGCAGATGACTTTTGCAAGGATTTCGATGTTAAAATACCTGAGTTCGGAATAAAAATGTCCTGTTCTCGAGTTCCCCAAAAGGGCATAGCTCTTTCGTGTTCTGCCAGCGACATCAGGCAGTGACCGTCACCCATTCTTAAATTTATATGCAATACTTTGTTTGATTTAATAAAATTTTTATGAAAACTATTGCAACTTATCGTAACTTTTCATATATTTGCAACAGAAAGCCAATGGGAATTCTTAAAATCCTTTTATAATATCAATGAACTAATACGAAAAATATGAAAAAGTTATTGTTTCTCATGGTTTGTTTCATGAGCTGCACCACTGCGATGGCCCAGACAGCCATCCATGGCAGAGTGCTCGATGAAGGGACAAACGAACCGCTCATAGGAGCAACGGTGGTTGAGCAAAACACCTCGAACGGTACCGTTACCGATGTGGATGGCGCATTCAGGCTCACCGTGGCAAAGCTGCCCGTGAGCATCAAGGTGTCGTATATCGGCTATTCCGAAAAGGTCGTCACGGTGACCTCGGCCCAACCGCTGACCATCCGGATGCAGGACATCAGCAACGAGCTTTCCGAGACCGTCGTCATCGGCTACAGCGGCTCCATCATCCGCTCAAAGATGACGAACTCCATCGCCAAGGTGAAGAACGAGAGCCTCACCACGGGCATGTTCTCCAACCCCTCGCAGGCACTCTCGGGTGCCGTTGCCGGCCTGAAGGTGGTGCAAGGGTCGGGCAACCCCAACGCCTCGCCCACCATCGTACTGCGCGGCGGCACCGACTACGACGGCAGCGGGGCCCCGCTGGTCGTGGTCGACGGCATGATCCGCAGCTCGATGGCAGACGTCAACCCCAACGACATACAGTCCATGGAGGTGATGAAAGACGCTGGCGCGACAGCCATCTACGGCTCCAGGGCCAACAATGGCGTCATCCTCATCACCACCAAGAAAGGCAAGGACGGTGAGGGTAAGGTAGGCTTCAGCTCAAAGCTGTCATGGAACTACTTCAACAACCCATACAAGTTCCTCGACGCTGGCGACTACCTGTACTACCAGCGGCGTTCCTACCTCTACGCTGAGCAAAAGGGAACGGTCACGCTGAGCTCGCTCAGTGGCAACCAGCCCTACGGGACAGGCAACAAATACGAGGCCGACGGCAACAAAAGCTCGGCAGGCATCTGGGGCGTCTACGAGTACGGCGCTCTTGCGCCCGACGTGCAGAAGGAGCTCATCGGCAAGGGCTGGAGAACCATGACGGACCCCGTGACAAACAAGACTCTGATCTACGTGAACAACCACATGGAGGACTTCAACATCAACACCCCCAGCTTCTCGCAGGACTACAACGTCAACTTCAGCGGGGGCAACGACCGTGGACACTACTACACCAGCCTGGGATACAACAACAGCGAGGGCAACGCCATCAACAACTACAACCGCAGGCTCTCGTTCTTGCTGAACACCGACTACAAGATAAAGAAGTGGCTGACAAGCTATTCGAGCTTCAACTTCTCTACGGCCAAGTATCTGGGCATATCCCCGTTTGCTGGCGAGGCGAACTACTTCTCCCGGAACTTCTCCTATCCTCCGACATTCCGCGCGTACAACAACAAGGGCGAGTTGCTGCTGGGCAAGAACTCGGGCGACGGTAATCAAAAGTTCCTGGAGAACGCCATCGACCAAGACTACTCAAGGCAGAAGTTCACCTTCTCGCAAGACTTCAGGTTCAGCATCGTGGACGGGCTCACCCTCGACCTGAAGGGCGACTGGTACTATCAATACTATACTGGGCAGAGCTTCTACCACACCTACCTGAGCTCGCCGGGACGCTACTCCACGGGGCACAAATCGTTCGCTGAATCGGAGAAACACCTCACACAGACCTACAACGTGCTGCTCAACTACAACAAGACACTTGGCAAGCACACCGTCAGCGGGCTCCTGGGATGGGAGTACTTCCACCAAAAACTCTTCGACCTGCAGGCAAGCGGCAGCAACCCAGCCAACAACTATTTCCGCGACCTGGAATACACCGTGACCGACGAGGGCAAGCGCATGGTCGACACAGGGCACTCCAAGTTCATCACACAGTCGTACTTCGTACGCGTCAACTACGACTATGATGCCAAATACCTGGCAGGAATCACGGTGAGGCGTGACGGCATCTCCAAGCTGAGCAAGGACAACAGGTGGGGAACATTCCCGGGACTCTCCCTGGGCTGGGTGTTTTCGAACGAGAAATTCATGGAAAAGACCGCCGGATGGCTGAGCTTCGGAAAGGTCCGCGCCAGCTGGGGAAAGAACGGCAACGTAAACTCCTCGTGGGTGGGCGACTATACCGTGCAGGGAGCCTACGCCATGGACACCTACCACGGCACGACAAGCTACTACCTGAACAACATCCCCACGGCCTACCTGACGTGGGAAACGTCGAGGACGCTGGAGTTGGGACTCGACCTGGGATTCCTCAACAACAAGATACAGGCAAACATCACCTGGTACGACCGCGTGACCTCCGACAAATATGCCAACATCGTAATCCCCGCATCGTCGGGCTTCACGAGCATCACGTCCAATAACGGAAAACTTCGCAACCGGGGTGTTGAGCTTGAGACCAACTGCCACATCCTCAACACCGCTGACTGGAAGGTGGACTGGGCGTTCAACATCGCGCGAAACACCAACAAGATACTGCAGTTGCCCGACAACGGACGTGACAAGAACCGGCAGGGCGGGTACGAGGTGTACACCGGCAACGGAGACAAGAAGATGTGGGTTGGCGGCTATGCCGAGAACGAGACGCCAGGCGACCTGTGGGTGTTCCAGGCCGAAGGCATCTACAAGACCTACGACGAGATACCTGGCAACCTGATAGACAAGTCGACATCGAACAACGGAGGCAACAACAAATTCCTCTACGGCCCCGCCGCATACCAGTCGACAGGCAAGGCGGCCGGAGGCCTGGCCATCATGCCTGGCGACATCAAGTGGAAAGACGTCAACGGCGACGGAGTGATAGACAACTACGACCTGGTGAAGGTAGGGAACATGACACCCAAGTGGACAGGCGGCACCACCCTCACGGCCTCGTGGAAAGGACTGGCCCTGACTGCCCGTCTCGACTTCGCACTGGGATTCAAGACTTACGACTACCGCACGCCATGGATCATGGGCAACATGCAGGGTACATACAACACTCTGACTAACGTGAAGGACACATGGTCCGAAGACAACCCCAATGCAAAATACCCCATCTACATCTGGGCCGACCAGCTGAACGCACGCAACTACGACCGCTATAACTCCATGTTCGTGTACAATGGTGACTACCTGTCGTTCCGTGAGTTGACCCTCTCGTACTCACTGCCCAGGCAGTGGCTGAGCAAGGTGTCCATAGAGAGCCTCACCGTATCGGTGACAGGACAAAACCTGGGCTACCTATGCGCGGCACCCTATGTGTTCTCCCCCGAAGTGGCCTCTAACTGGGGAGGCTATCCACTGCCAAGGATGCTGGTGCTCGGACTGAACCTCACCTTTTAACTCCCGTGATGACAAAACAAGAAAAAACAACTCTAAAAATACAAAGCGATGAAAAACCTACATAAAATATCAGGGCTTCTCCTCATGGGGCTCCTGACCATGTTTACCAGCTGCGAGTCACTGGACCAAGCCCCAGAAGACTTCTTTGCCAGCGGCAACTTCTGGAAGGACCAGCCACAGGTTTCCGGATACATGACAGGGCTGCACAGATACTTGCGCAGCAGCTATGGCATTCATTTCACCATGGGCGAGCTGCGCGGTGGCCTGCTGGGCGATGGCGACGACGGATCGGGCGTGTCGGTGTTTGGGGAGTCGATGTACAACCAAACCATCATCAAGCAAGACCTAAGAGCCGACAACGCGCTCTTCAACAACTGGGATGGACTCTACGGTGAGATCGTGCGCGTCAACCTGGCACTACAACAGATTCCCGAATGCACATTCCTGACCGATGCCCAAAAAAACCTTTACCTGGCACAGGCCTATGGCATGCGGGCTTACTACTATTTCTTCCTCTACCGCACATGGGGAGGCGTGCCGCTGGTTACAGACGTGGCCATCACCAAAGGAAAAATATCTGCGGCCGCCTTGTCCAGGCCTCGTGCCAGCGCGGCAGAGGTGATGAAACTCATCAAAGACGACATCAAGGCCTCTGAAGAGAAGTTCAACGCCTTGGGAAATGACGCCTTCACCAGCCCGTACGAGTGGAGCGCATATGCCACCTGCATGCTGAAAGCCAACATCTATGCGTGGGCGGCAAAAGTATCGACAGGCAATTGCAAGGCTACCGGCAACGCTGACCTGCAAACGGCAAAGGCTGCGCTTGGCAAGGTAATCGACAGCGGGAAGTTCAAGTTGATGCCGGCGTTCTACCAGGCATTCAGAACAGACTTCAAGCAGAAGAACAAGGAGAACATCCTTGCCGTGTCGTTCAACACAACGGACAAGTCATATATGCCAAATGCCAGTTACCTGTGTGCACAAGCCAACTTCTTCACGGCTGCATTCGACAGCGAGGGCAATGCGCTGACATTGTCAAACAACGACCCCTTTGGCACAAGCACGCTGATCAACGGCATCGTACGCTATCAATACAAGGAAAGCTTCTGGCGGTCGTTTGACAAGGGCGACAGCAGGCGCGACGCTACATTTTTTGCTGTGATGGGCTCCAAAAAAGACCCCATGACGGGTGCTAACTTCGGAAGCCTTCTCAAGAAGTTCGCCGGCCATTATGACGTGGCAGAAGGAACTCATTACTTTGATTGCGACGGCCCTATCTTCCGGTATGCCGAGGCACTACTGCTGATGGCAGAGATAGAGAACGACCTTGGCAACGACCCCAGCCCCTACATCAACCAGATACGCGAACGGGCCTATGGCAGCGGCTATCCTACATACACCCGTCAAGACAAGTACAAAAACACGAAGGCCATCCTTGCCGAGGCTGACAAGGAATTTGTGTTCGAGGGAAAGCGATGGTTCAACCTGCTGCGCATGCACGACGCAAATGGCAGGGCATTGGTGTTCGACGGCACGGTGAACTATCCGTTCATACCTGGGAAAGACGAAGGGGCATTGCTTCGCGAGACGGAGAGCTACAAGGTTTTGTGGCCTGTTTCCGTAAGGACAATGACAAACGACCCTGCTGTCTTGCAGACGGAAGGGTATAAGTGATTGGCGGCATTCATGCCAAATTGTCATATTGATTTCAGCTGGGCACGGGTGTTTGCACGCTTCCCGTGCCCTTTTCAACACGCAACGTCCATTTTCATCATGAGGACGAACACAATCATAAAGAACCTCGACATCATGACGAGGTGAACAATCGTTCAGGTGGATTTAAAAAATATTTTGTATATTTACAGACGATTCACTCCATTTGTTGTCCTGCCTAAGTCTGGACAGCATGTTTGGCAAGAAAAAAGAATGTGCGTAGAATAAAAGCAATGACTATAACAAGACCTGTTCATCAATTACTAATTTTTATCTTCATGGCATGTATATATCATCATGATGCCAGTGCAAAGGGCATTGGGCATCTTCAAATGGAACGAATCAAAGGGTTTCCAGTAAGCGAGAAAGGGATAGAGAAAGGGGTTTCGGCATGCTTTGCTGGTATTGTTGACGACTATCTCATCATGGCAGGTGGGTGTAATTTTCCTGATGTTCCTGCCGCTGATGGCGGCAAGAAGAAATTCTATCAGGGGATTTACGCTGCTAAAATAAGCACAACTGCGGATTCACTTGATTGGCAGTTGATAGGTAAGCTACCCGAGCCTTGCGCTTATGGCGTATCTGTCAGCCTGTCCAATGGTTTGCTTTGCATGGGTGGATGTAATGCCGAAGGCTCATTTAATCAAGTATTCAAGATAACCATTGAACAGGGGAAGGCTGTCGTAGAAGCCTACCCTGCCCTCCCGTGGAAACTGGATAATTTTGCAGGAAGCCTCGGTTGTTCTACTATGATGGTGTACGACGGCTTGCACATTGCACAACTTCAGCTTGAGGACTTGCAAAAAGGCTGGCAAATACTTTCGCCTTTGACAAGTGAGGTGTTAGGACAACCTGTCTGTGGCTACACTGACGGTGCGTTTTATGCGTGGGGAGGATGCACCTCCAAGACAGACAAACAAGACGCCCAGTTACAAATGCAGGGATACCAGTTTACCAAAAGCGGTGCAAAGCCAGTAGAAGGACCACGAACATGCCAGCAAGAAGAGATATATCTTGGGGGAGCGACTGCCGTGAACTGTGGTGATGCAGGCATTGTTGTTCTGGGCGGTGTGAACAAAGATGTGTTTGAGGCTGCCGTAAACCGTCCCATGCCTGGATATATGAAACATCCTATAGCATGGTATCGATTCAATCCCTACATTAACTTGTACAAGAATGGCAAGTGGACACTTTTGGGAAGCCATGAAGTTGCAGCGAGGGCTGGAGCATCTTTGGTGTTTGATGGCACCTACGTATATATAATAGGTGGAGAACTGAAACCGGGAATCAGAACTGCGGAGATATACCGCTTCCGTTTACCCTTATAACTGCTATATTTGAACTAAAACCTAAAAGAAGAGAAAAGAAATGAACCTGAAAGAAAAAAAATATTATCCGTGGCTCGTAGTTGCACTGTTATGGGTGGTAGCATTGCTCAACTACATGGATAGGCAGATGCTCTCTACCATGCAAGAGTCGATGAAAGTAGATATTGTAGAATTGAACAAGGCAGAAGCATTCGGTGCACTGATGGCAGTATTTCTGTGGATTTACGGATTGGTAAGTCCGTTTGCAGGCATGATAGCCGACCGTGTGAGCCGTAAGTGGTTAGTGGTAGGCAGTCTGTTTGTTTGGTCGGGCGTGACCTATCTTATGGGATATGCCGAAAATTTCACACAACTATATTGGTTGCGCGCCTTTATGGGCGTTAGTGAAGCACTCTATATCCCTTCCGCACTATCACTGATAGCCGACTGGCATGAGGGAAAATCACGCTCTTTGGCAATTGGCATCCACATGACGGGCTTGTACACGGGGCAAGCCATTGGTGGATTTGGTGCTACCATTGCAGCCATGTTTACATGGCATTCGGCATTCCATTGGTTTGGCATCATTGGAGTTGTGTACTCAATCGTGCTGCTCTTATTCCTTTACGAAAACCCCTCACACGCACAGTCGACCTCTTCCACGACACATAATAAAGCCAGTATCAATCCTTTCAAGGGGTTAAGTATTGTGCTATCCAATTGGGCTTTCTGGATTATCTTGTTCTATTTTGCGGTTCCGAGCTTACCAGGATGGGCAACAAAAAACTGGCTACCAACGCTCTTTGCTACCAATTTAGGCATTGATATGTCGAGTGCAGGACCCTTGAGTACCATTACCATTGCTGTTTCTTCATTTGTGGGTGTCATCGTGGGAGGTATTATGTCCGACCGGTGGGTACAGAGAAACATCCGAGGACGTATCTACACCAGTGCCATCGGACTGGGCATGACGATACCAGCCTTGATATTGCTTGGGTTCGGTCACCATATTGTAGCCATTGTTGGCGCAGGTCTGTGCTTTGGTGTGGGCTACGGTATCTTCGATGCCAACAATATGCCCATTCTTTGTCAGTTTATTTCGACCAAACATCGTGGCACTGCCTACGGTATCATGAACATGGTAGGCGTGTTTGCTGGCGCCTTGGTGACGCAAGTGTTGGGCAAATGGAGCGATGGAGGCAACTTAGGATTAGGGTTTGCCATTTTAGGAGGTATCGTGGTGATTGCATTAATATTGCAACTGGCGTGTCTAAAACCAACGACAGATAACGCATCATAATTGTTGGCTAAACTTGAAAGCAATAACGGGGAGCGCTCTTCAGGGCTTATCTCCTCAATATTCAAAATAAAAATCATCAACATATAAAAAATGGAAAAGATTATAGGATTAATTGATGCACCATTCACACCGTTTCATGAGAATGGCGACTTGAACTTAGAACCTATTGAAAAGTATGCAGCCATGCTGCAAAAAAATGGATTGCAAGGCGTATTTATCAACGGATCGTCTGGAGAAGGCTATATGCTCACCACCGAAGAACGCATGCAATTGGCTGAACGCTGGCTCAAAGTAGCTCCACAAGGCTTCAAAGTCATCGTGCATGTTGGCAGTTGTTGTCTGCGCGAGAGTCAGAAATTGGCAGCACATGCTCAAAAAATAGGGGCATGGGGGATTGGCTCCATGGCACCTCCATTTCCAAAAATAGGCAGAATAGAAGAATTGGTGAAATACTGCGAAGCGATTGCAAACAGTGCTCCCGACCTTCCTTTTTATTATTATCACATACCAGCCTTTAATGGTGCTTTCCTTCCCATGCTGGAATTGCTGAAAGCAGTGGACGGAAGAATCTCCAATTTTGCTGGTATCAAGTACACGTTCGAGAGTTTATACGAATACAATCAATGCCGACTGTACAAAAATGGCAAATACGATATGCTGCATGGACAAGACGAAACTATACTGCCCAGCTTAGCACAAGGCGGTGCACAGGGTGGCATTGGTGGAACTACCAACTACAATGGGCACGAATTGGTGGGCATTATCGAGGCATGGAAGAATGGGGATATTGAGACAGCTCGTGAAAAACAAAACTTCTCACAAGAAGTAATCAACGTGATTTGTCGATACCGTGGCAACATTGTTGGAGGCAAACGTATCATGAAACTTTTAGGGTTTGATTTGGGTCCTAATCGTGTTCCATTCCAGAATATGACCAACGAAGAAGAGCAACAAATGAAAAAAGAATTGGAAGCTATCAACTTCTTCGCTCGTTGCAACCAGTTTTAATATTGAAAGAAAATATTCACAGAAATGGAAATCAAAAACTATATATCCCAATGGGAAGAACGCTATCACAGTGATCTGACGAATAATATCCTTCCCTTTTGGCTGACAAATGGTCTTGACAAAGAGCATGGAGGCGTGTACACGTGTTTGGACAGAGACGGAAAGCTGATGGATACCACCAAATCAGTGTGGTTTCAAGGTCGGTTTGGCTTTATAACAGCCTATGCTTATAACCATATTGAGAAGAATCCTGCATGGCTCGAAGCATCAAAGAGCTGCATTGACTTCATCATTCACCATTGCACCAACGAGGATGGGCGAATGTATTTTGAGGTGACAGCTGACGGTACACCCCTACGTATGCGTCGCTATTTGTTTTCAGAGTGTTTTGCCGCCATTGCAATGTCCGAATATTCGATAGCTTCTGGCAAACAAGAATATGCAGAAAAAGCATTAGACGTGTTCCACACCATTCAACATTATGCCAACACGCCCGGGCTACTTGAACCCAAATACCTGCCCGCCATGAAATGCCAAGGACATTCGCTGACGATGATTCTCATCAATACAGCCTCACGATTGCGAGAAGCTATTGATGCGCCTGAATTGACAAAGCAAATAGACTTATCGCTCGAAAAGCTGGAAAAGTATTTCGTACATCCCGAATACAAAGCCATTTTGGAAACCGTAGGACTGAATGGTGAGTTGATTGACACACTCAACGGGCGTGTCATCAACCCGGGCCACTGCATCGAGACATCGTGGTTTATCTTGGAAGAAGCACGCTATCGCAACTGGGACTCACACTTGGTTGACTTGGGAACAAAGATTCTTGACTGGTCGTGGGATTGGGGATGGGACGAGAAATACGGTGGCATCATCAATTTCCGCGACTGTAAAAACTTCCCACCACAAGACTATTCGCAGGATATGAAGTTCTGGTGGCCACAGACCGAAACCATCATTGCAACGCTGTATGCCTACTTAGCCACAGGCGATGAGAAGTACATCGGGAAGCACAAGATGATTAGTGAGTGGACATATCGCCACTTCCCTGACAAAGAATATGGCGAATGGTACGGCTATCTGCACCGAGACGGCACCGTGGCTCAACCTGCCAAGGGCAATATCTTCAAAGGACCGTTCCACATTCCACGCATGATGATGAAGAGTTACTTATTGTGCAAGGACATTATGGAAAAAGAGAACGAAAGCAAATCACGATAGAAAGAGGTGGGAAGTTGAAGGATAAAGGTAAGCGTTGGCAAATAATCGCTCATTGATCCCAAGATTTGATGCAGCCATTAGGCAAATCATCTACCCCTTCAACTTCCTACTTCTTCAATACAAGGCATGAACAGAATTATCAACAGCAATGTTATAGTTCAAGAATTCTCTTCCTGGCGATTAGACAAGCACCTATCACACCTGCTCTATCCTTCAGTTTAGAAAGCACTAAGTTAGTGTCACGATTTACCAAATTGAGTGAGTATTTTAATACAGACGACTTGATAGCGTGCATTAAATAATCCCCTGTGACAGATAAAGTGCCACCTATCACCACCAACTCTGGATTAAAGATATTGATAAGACCTGCTATGGACTGTCCCAACTTGCGTCCCATACTTTCTACAACCTCTATACATAGGGTGTCGTCATTGCATGTTGCCTCAATAAGTGCTTTCATACTAAAGTCTCCAGTGTCGTCTTGTTGAATGTTAGACGATTCTCCATTACTCACACGCTCTTTCACTATTCGCACAAAAGCAAGTCCTGAAACTTCTGTTTCCAAACAACCTTTCTTTCCACAGTGGCAAATAATCTCGTTGTTCACAAAGAAATTGTGTCCAAATTCTCCAGCATAACCTGATTTACCCTTGTACAAATTTCCATCAATAATCATCCCCAGCGCTAAGCCCCAACTCACATTGATGTACAAAACGTTTTTCTCTCCGTGGGCACATCCTTTGAGATATTCGCCATACGTCATGGCTCTTGTATCGTTTTCTATGGTTACCTTAAAGCCTAAGCGATGAGTCAAAAAGTCTGCTAATGGTGCTTCGGAAAAATTAAAAATAGAATAACTGTAACCAGTATCAGGATTAACACGACCAGAAATATTGACGTTGATATCAAATATCTTTTCTTTGGGTACACTGAGTTTGTCAGTATAATTGGAAATAATGCTACAAAGCTGCTCCAACGCTGCTGGTGTGTTCTCTTGTTTATAACTGTTATCGGTCAACAAATCAATCAAGTCTCCCCTAAAATTCATCAATCCGATATGCACACAGGTAGCATTGATGTCCACTCCTATGAAATATCCAGACTCTGGGTTCAGTCCATAAAGATTGGGACGTCTGCCTTCTTCTGTCTCTAACTTTCCATATTCAATCACGAAACCCTCATCACACATTTCATTGACAATCTTCACTATCGTTGGAACGCTCAAATTAAACTCCTTCGCCAAGTCGGCATTAGTTGCATTACCATTGACTATAAAATATTCAATGATTTGATTTTTAACCTGATTGTTCTTGCTACTTTTTTTGTTTTCAAATAAAGATTTCATATAAATGTGCTCCTATTAAGTTTTTTATCTTGATGTGTTTTCTTGTGTGAAGAAGAACTATTTAAGGACTGTCCGCATCTTCTCGTTGCCTTTCACGCACAGCCATAAAACCAAAAACAATGCTTCTTTATTATATTTCTTGAAATATTTCTTTGGCTGACTTCCTTACTTTTTCAGGCTGTTTCACCGAGGTGTCGATGTAACCAACAGGGATAAGAGCGACAGCCTCAAAATCTTTGACGGGAAAATACTTTTTGACAAGTTCAATATCGTAATGACACACCCAGCAAGTTCCTAATCCTCGGTCGGCTGCTGCTAAGCAAAGATGTTCGGTAGCTATCGCCACATCAATATCCGCATGCTGCTTACCATCCTCTTCTCGAACCCAACAAGCTTGTTCATTCTTCATGGCAATAACATACATGTGAGCTGTCTTAAACCACTCTCTATGATAACATTGGCGGAGTTTCTCTTTTGCTTCTTGCGAAACAACAAAGATAAATTTCCATGGCTGTCGATTTGCTGCCGACGGTGCCAAGCGAATGGCTTCTTTTAGATAAGCAATATCTTCCTCGCTTATCAGTTTATCCGTAAATTTTCTCACAGCATAACGGTTTTTACAAAGCGATAAAAAGTCGGTCATGATTATATATTGGTTAATTCGTTTGTTCTTCATCCGTCCATTCTTTGCAACAGGAAGCTATTCCCATTGTCCTTACGTGGCTGTTCATTCCTCTACCATGGGGCGGCAACACCAACGAGACACTTTGAGCATCACACCCAAGCCAGGTATTTCTTTCAACAAAAAATATTTTTTATTGCTCCGCACCAATCGCCCACTCAATCCTTTTAATGGACCATACTTCACATATACGGGCGTACCCACCTTTAGCTTGGCTTGTGCTTCGGAAAGGTATTGGCGCATCACTATCTCTGGGTTACACATTGCTTGAAATTCAAACATTTGTCGTGACGGAATCTCGTAATACTGACTATCCTCTCTACTTTTACGGATAACAGAGCCCTTGAATGGCGCATCTGTCAAAATTTTCCGAATTGACAGTTCGGACATGGTTCGTTTGATGAAGATTAAATTTCGCACAACGGGGCGCAGTTTCTGTTGCACACGATGCTTCCTATCCTCCACATCCACATACTCCATAGGAATGAAATAATCCAACTGGTGCTCTTCAAGATAGTCAATCACTTGCTGTGTTTTCAATGTAAAGAGTCGCAAGGCATACCAAGGTAGGTCATCGTCGAGTTGTTTTTGGATAATATCTTCATCATTCGTTGAGGAAGGCAACAAATGTGAGTCTTGATGTTGTTGGAGGTTGTCCATGCTTGGTAGGGTTCTTCGAAACACAAAGATAATAATTTTTGATAGAGGAGGCAAACATTTTTCCTGTTAGATGGTTCTAACGGTGATGTTGTCGTTAGCTGCTCTTCTTAACTTGTTCCACAAAATGCCTTAGTTTTTCAACGTCTTTCACACCCGGCTGTGTCTCAAATTCTTCATTGACATTAATGCCCTGCAGTTGGGGGTGATGCAATGATTGCAACAAAGAGGCATTGAAGAAGCCCATTCCACCACTCAACAAGAAAGGGATAGAGCCGTTGTATGCACTCAAAATCGCATTGATTTTTTCCAAAGTAGCTTGCTCTGACGCCTCACGCTTGATATCAAACAAGAACAAATCAACGACTTCTTTGTAAGCTTCGCACACCGCTAAATCTTCGATTCCATTGATTTCTATCTTTTTGATAATCTGCAATGTGGGACGAATGTCTGGGCAGATGGTTCGAAGTAGGTTATCAATCATGATAGGACTTTCACTTCCATTCGATTGAACATAATCTAAATCATAGTTGTAAACACGTGTCACAATATTTTGAGGCATGTCATCTGCAAAGACGCCCACTCGCTTTATTCTGTAGCAGACCTCATCCGAACGTTTCGTCTGCATCCCTTCTGCGAGCTTTTGCTCACTATAATCAGGAATAATCCCTGCATGACTGCTAATCATCTGAACGTAACGAGGTGAGTCGGGAATAAAAACAAACCCCATCATATCTATATCTAACTTGGCTACTGCGCGAATGTTATCGGTATCACGCATGCCACAAACTTTAATTTTCATTGCCATTGGTTGCGCCAGTAAATTATTTTTCTTGCAAAATACTTCCATGAATAGAACACACCCACCGTCTCAAAACATTCATTCTCACGGTTGGTGTAAACATCATCCTTGGGTCTTCAGAGAGACTATCACTGCAATATTAAGCATAAAATTTGGAATAATGGAGATTTTCAAATCATATTTTTGATAAAAGGGGGCAAAAAAATGAGTCTTTCTGCATCTATCTAAGACCAAAGATTGCTACATATAATAAGGTGGGAGGATTTGGAAACATTTTTTCCTGACTGTATAATAAAGCGATGTCCCGCACGTTATGTATTTATACAAAACATTAATTTAGCAAATGAAGCCTATGCCGTATTTTACTCCTGAAGAACTCAACCCCTCCGAAGCCACACTTCGACTCCTCAAACAGTTGGCACGCACTTACCGTGTCGCAAAGACACAGCATCACCACATTGCTTATTGTCTTAACTAATCTTTATCTGTCAAATGAAAAAACTCACACTCGTTTCTCCCTCTCTGCTATCAGCTGACTTTACAAACCTTCAAGCCGATATTGACATGATTAACCAAAGTGATGCAGACTGGCTACACTTGGATGTCATGGATGGCGTGTTTGTTCCCAATATTTCGTTTGGGTTCCCTGTGATTCGCGCCGTGTCAAAAATCTGTCAAAAACCACTCGACGTACATTTTATGATTGTTCAACCAGAACGATACATTCAACAAGCTGCCGAGGCGGGGGCTACATTGATGTCGGTGCAATACGAAGCATGTACGCATCTTCATCGAACCATACAGCAAATCCATGATGCTGGCATGAAAGCAGGGGTGGTCTTAAATCCTGCCACACCCATACATCTATTAGAAGATATCATCAACGATGTTGATTTAGTGTTGCTCATGAGTGTGAACCCAGGCTTTGGAGGACAAGCCTTTATTGAGAACACCATTGCAAAAGTAAAGCGTCTCCGAAAGCTTATCGACGAGTCGGGCGCTCAAGCCCTCATCGAAGTAGACGGTGGTGTGCAAGAAGATACCGCTCCACGATTAGTTCAAGCGGGTGCCGATGTGTTGGTGAGTGGCAGTTATGTATTCAAGGCACAAGACCCTATCGCTACTATTCACTGGCTGAAACACTGCTAAGCGCAAGATGCGAGCAAGACATTTTGACCATCGCTACAAGTAGTGACTGCGACACTCTTTACCTTTCGCCCGACTATAACAACTGGAGCATCAAGTCATGCTCTTGAGCCATTTTACGCAAGTTAATCAGTGCGTAACGCATACGTCCCAAGGCAGTGTTGATACTTACATTTGTCGTCTCGGCTATCTCCTTGAATGAAAGCTGTTGATAAAAACGCATATACACCACCTCTCGCTGTGTGGTAGGCAACAGGTTCATCATCTTCTTTACATCCTGCAGCACCTGATCGTTTACAAACTTAGCCTCTATGGCTTGCTCAAGCAGTGCTTGATCGCCAAAGTTAGACAAATCGTTGTCTTCGGTTGCCTCAACAATCTTTTCAGACTTTTGGTCACGATAAATGTCCATAATCACATTGTGAGCGATACGCATCACCCATGCACTGAACTTCCCACTCGTTGTGTACTTTCCTTGCTGCAACTTGGTAATGACCTTGACAAAAGTATCTTGAAAAACGTCATCTGCCATGCTGCGATCACGAACCACAAAAAGGATGTAGGAAAATATTTTGGACTGATTGCGCGACAATAACAAATCGAAAGCAGCATACTGCCCATTGATATAAGCCATCGCTAATTCTTCATCAGACAGCTCGGTTAAATTTCTCATTTCTTAAAAATTTGATTCTAAGTAAATGTGTTTCTATAGGCGATGGATAATTATTTTTTAACGTAAATAGTAAATAACAGTAGCAAAGGTAGAGAGTTTTGTTCATTTTTCCAAATTTTTCGTTAAAAAAGTTTGTGCAAGAAATTTCATAGAAATTCTTAAGTATTATTTACTTGTTGTTTGTTCTATAAATAGATATTTCTTATTTATGGAATTTTAGACCTATAACTCTTAATATATAACTATTGATAAACAACAATTAACAAAAAAATCATGAATGTAAAACGACTTTTTGGAATGACGTTCCTTACCTTGTTATGCTTAGGAACGGTCAAGGCGCAGCAACCATACGGTGGATGCTGGCATCCTAAAGACATTAAGGATTGGTCTCCTAAGACTGACCCTAATGCGAAGTTTAATAGAAGTAGGATACCATTGGCTCCACGCTTCAGAGAACCGATGCCCATGAAGGCTAATCGTAATCAATATTACGAGGGGCAAGTTTGCAATGCCTCCATACTTTTTCCAACCTGTAGTTTGTGTCCTTCACAGGGAGCTAATAACTTTGTTGGATATCAGCCCACCTACTGGCAGTATATGGACAAACTGGTATATTGGGCAGGTTCAGCATCTGAAGGAATTATCATACCGCCACCTGCTGGTTCTATCGATGCAGCTCATGCCAGTGGCGTAAAAGTGTTGGGACAAATATTCTTTCCGCCTAACACCTATGGCGGAAATCCAGAGTGGGTGTATGAGCTATTAAAACAGGAGAATGGCAAATATATTTATGCAATTAAACTTTACGAAATAGCGAAGTATTTGGGGTTTGATGGTTGGTTCATCAATCAAGAAACCGCTGTATATTTCCCCACAGCTTGGCCAGAATTTATCAAGGAGTTTAACCGTGTGGCTGATGAGGCTGGCGATACCCAGATGGAGATTCAATGGTATAATGCTTCTCACCAACCTAACGTTGGTATCTTGGCGAGTCACAAGAATACGTCTCAGTTCTTGGAATATGGATCTGTGGGCGACTATCGTAGCTATGCAGAAAGAATTGGCTGTAAGCAAGAAGATATTTTCTCAAAAATCTACGGAGGTATTCAGTGTGTAGATGCAGGTTTGTGTGGCTTTGGCGATGAGTTGCGGAAAGTCTTTGATGTGAACGGACATTCTGGTTCGGTTGATTTGTTTTGTCCAGAAGAGCGTATCTGGAAAGATAATGTCAAGGATTTGTTGAACACTTCCAACAATCAAGGTCAGAAGGCGTATACAGCCATGCAGTATACCTTCATGAACGAAGAAGCAACTTGGGTAAACCGATTGGGTGATCCGTCAAAGATAACCAATAACGGTACGCATACATCATGGCCAGGAATATCTGGATGTGTCATCGAACGCTCAGCCATACAACAGATGCCTTTTGTATCAGACATGAGTGTGGGTATTGGAAAATATCGATTTGTGAAAGGTGAGAAACGCGCTACGCAAGATTGGTACCATTCTGGTATGCAAAGTGTGTTGCCTACATGGCGTTGGTGGATAGAAAACCGTGGTGACCTCAAAGTGGCAACTAATTGGGCAGATGCATACAATGTAAGCAATTCAATGACTGTCAGCGGTAAATTAACGCAGGGTGACCACCTCATGCGTCTTTATAAAACCAAGATTGATGTTACGGAAGGTGGTAAATTCAAATTGGTATATAAGTGTTCTGATGACAACACGATAGAAGTAAAGCTGGGAATTGAGAGTAAAGTAGACGGACAAATGGTGACCTTGAACAATCCTGTTAAAACCAACGAGAATGGTTGGACTGTGGCAGAATATGATTTGTCGCCGCTAAACGATCAGACCGTCTATATGATTGCACTCAATCTTAAAACAAATGTTGAGCAACCCAATTATGTGCTGTCCATTGGACAGATTGCCATGTTGCCATCCAACTATGTTCCAAAGCAAATGTCTATTACGAATTTGAGTAATGGAACTAAGTTTGAAGAGTATAAAGGAGACCTTCGTCTGACATGGGATTGGGAGGAAAATACCGATTTAGATCACTTTGACATCTATGTGAAATCAGAAACTGGTGAGAATAAGCTCGTGGGACAGACACGTGGTGAGGGATTCTATGTTCCTACTTTTGATCGCAATGGCAAGGATAAGAAAGTTGAGGTAGAGGTAGTACCCGTGATGAAAGATGGTTCTGAACAAACCCCTGCAAAGCTGGAAGTTGACTATCCCGCTGCGCAATTGTCAGTAGTCACCATCTCTCCAAGTAAGAGTTTTGTGAAGGTAGGTGAAGAAGTGACTTTGAGAGCAAAGGGAACAGGTAAACCTACTGGTTGGAAATGGACGTTGCCTGAGACGCTTGAGCTGAAAGCGGGTAGCAAACTGACCGACAACACTATTACTGTTATAGCCAAGGCTGTGGGTAAACAGAATGTGAAGTTGGAGGCTACCAATGACGCAGGTACATCAAGTACTGAGGTGTGTGCATTCGATGTATTGGAGGAGCATGAAATACAGGAAGTAAATAATGTGGCTCTTCACAAAACTATCAAGTCGTATAGTGGAGCAACGGGTGAAGCCGAGTCGCCTCGCAATATTATTGATGGTGATACCAATCCTCGTGACATTCACAACAAATGGTGTAACATAAACTCTACGCACGAATGTGTCATTGACTTGCAAGGAGATTACCGTATATATGGCTTCAAGATATTTGACTGTAAGTCAGGGCCAGAAAGCAATGAGAACTTTGGCAATTATCGAATTTATTTGAGTGAAGATGGCATCAACTGGAAACTGCTTGTAGACGAACAAGGACGCGAGCGTGACAATATCAAGAAAGATTATATTATGCCTACCACTGCAAGGTATGTAAAATTGAATCCATATTCGGACTACGGTATGACATTGCGTATATGGGAGTTCGAGGTGTATGGTGTAAGCAACTCTAACCTTAAGCTTAGTGCAGATGACGAGGTGAGAATGAACGTTTCTGGTACTCATCAGGTAGTATTAACTTATGACATGAATGGAGAGGAGCGCCAAGACCAATTCTATTGTAAAGTAGAATCTTCAAGCACAGACTTGGTGTTAGGTGAACCTGTAGAGGACAAGAATGCGCATACTTTTACAGTGCCTGTCACTACCGGTAAAAATATGGGTGTGTCATCCTTGAAGTTTATGATACACAATGGTTCTTCATATAAGGAAAAGACTGTGAAGGTTATCATAGATGATCCTAAGGCTGTCAACGCTTTAGCTGGATTGTCTGCTAACTTGTTGCAATATCCTGATGGCTATGTGTACAATGCTCCTGTTAAGAAATATACAACTACCGCCTTGACGGATGGTGACCTCTTGAACGAGGCTTGCGGCATGGTTGAGAATCCTTCCAAACATGAACGTGACTTCTGGGCTGTGTTCTCTAATGACATGGCATGGAATATATCTAAGATTAAAATACACATACCGAACAACAATCAGGGGAAAGATGATAATGATGTAGAAGGTTGTGTAAACAACAAGATAGAAATACGTGTAAGTGACGATGGCAGCAGAGGATGGACAACTATCCACACTTTCGAGAATATCGGAAAGGTATCTGAATTAGAATATATGTTACCTGAATATGTAACAGCCAGAGAACTGGCTATTGTTTGTACGCTCAATCCTTTGTTCTACCCTTCTTTGTCTGAAGTGGGAGCCTTCGAGCAAAACAAAGAAGCTGTGGCTACTTGCATCCCTGTAGAAGTAAAAGAAGGCTGGAATGGAGACGTCATTGTAGAAGCGCTACCCGCTGATAAGCACGTCACCAAAACAGTAGATGCTAACGGCTGGACCTTCTATACCACTGATATAGAACGTGATGAGGGTGGGCATTTGGTTGGTGCCAATCGCATGATTACAACAAAGAACGGTAATGTTTTCAAACTCGCTCCTTTTGATCAGAATAATGCATTGGTTATCGATGAGTTATATAAGAAGAAGACCATCTTATTCAATCAGCCTGAGGAGGCAGAACGTATCTATGTGCTGTATACCAGTACTGGTGGAGGGAATAACGACATCATGGTTGCACCGATTTATGAAGATGGAACTACTGGTGATGAATATAATATGAATGCCGTAGATTGGTATGGATATGATGACAATATGACTGCTGTTGGTGGTTTAGGACGTATTATGGCAAAGGATTATGAGTACGGAGAAGCAGAGCTTGATGAGTTTGATTTCAGAAATGATTTCCGAGTATTTGAATACGAATATGATGGAATAGACAAGAACAAAAAAGTCAAAGGTCTGACTTTCCGTGAATTCTCCAATGGACAATGTGGTACGATACTTGCCATATCTAAATTTGGTCTTCCTGTTCCAACAGGTTTGAAAGAAATCAAGAATACAACGTCAACTCATATTGTCGGTATCTACAATCTTTATGGTATGAAGCTTCAAGTACCAACCAAAGGTTTTAATATCATCAAGTTTGCAGACGGAACAACTAAAAAAGTTTTTATCAAGTAGAATGTAAATGTTTTTAGGTAGGATGATGTAATAAAAGAAACATCTCTTACAAAGGGTGTTGAATGACATCATCACTATAATCAAAGGCCATATCCAAATCAGTTACTCGGTTGGATATGGTCTTTTTCTGTTTAGCAAGGAGGTATGGAATGTAGGATTAAAAAAAAGATGTACCCAAAAGTAAGGCACATCTTTTTTTATTCTTTAGACAACAACTCTGTATTGAATTAGAGTGTTGAAGCGGTGCGTACGAGACTCGAACTCGTGACCTCCTGCGTGACAGGCAGGCATTCTAACCAACTGAACTAACGCACCAAAGCGATGAACGAATTGAACGGTTTGTTGGCGGTGCGTACGAGACTCGAACTCGTGACCTCCTGCGTGACAGGCAGGCATTCTAACCAACTGAACTAACGCACCAATGAACCGGAAGTCAATTCTGTTTTGCGGATGCAAAGGTAATACTTTTTATTTAAAGAGCTTCATACTCTTTCGTATTTCTATTTTAATTAATATTTATTAACAACGAAAGTGTCGAGAGTATTTCTGCAATAGGTATCATTGGCTACCATTCAGTGTACTTTATCTTCTTGGATTAAAGCAACTGTTATATTTTTGTCCTATTAATTTACCAAAAATCGGCCATCTAAAATCTTCAAAATAGAAAAAATCAATAGGCAGACGATGGACAAAAATGGGCTGATTTTACAAAAAAAGATGTCTTTTCAAGTTGAAACATTGACTGAACGGTCTTGAAAACATACAATAGAGGTGTTGTGAACATGCTATAGCAGCATTAAAGCATGCAAATAGTAAGCTTATCTCAATGGGTTAGCCGCCAAGAATAGGCAAAAAAGAGAATGAAAAGATGCGGAATAGGCGTAACATTTTCAATAACAATAGATTATGAACATCGCTCATATTTCGCATATTTGCGACCAACTTTGCCGTTGGTTGTTTACACGCGAGTTTTGAGAGGGTCTTTGTAAAGAAAATTCAGCATTTATATGTCTTACTTGTAGCGTACCACCGATGCTACATACGCTACTTGATTAGCGTTTTTAGTTGTCAAAATATCACTCTTCAATGGAAGAGCCAAAAGGAAAAAGAAGTGTCCTATGAAGCACACGAATCAATACATTGTAAGCCATCTTGCGATTCTTTCTTAAAAAAATATCATTTCCTACCACAACGCAGTTAACGACTAACAAAACAATAAAAAATAGAGTATCTACTATCTGTACTATTTCTTACATTATTTCCATGTGGAAACAATTCAACAAACACAAAGACTGCATCAAACATCAATTAGACATTAGCATCTAACTTTGTGAAAACAATGAATATTCTATAACTTCCGATAATGCGAAAAATGCAACAGTAGTGTATTCCACATCAGCATTTCAAGATGCTGTTATGTCAGGAAAGAGATGAGGAAAAGCCGTCAAACAGGCTTTATATCACGAAAGGTGGAGCGAATTATTTTCATACCATATTTACCAAAGAGCAATCTTGCCGATTTTCCCTAAATCAAGTGAGGCTGTTGAGACTCCAAGAGCCTTGAACACCTTGCTCATGGTTGGTATACTGATACTGTAGCCTTTCTCCAATCTTGAAATTTGAGCACGCTTCACACCTATTCGCTCTCCCAATTCTTCTTGGGTGAGATTCTGTTCAACCCTTGCTTTCTTTATCGCTTCCCCAATTCTGTAAGCATGTAAGGCATTCTCTACCTTGCGTTCGTGTTCGTCTCTTTCAGGAGTTCCTTTCTTACCTAAAAGTTCGTCTTTCACTTCCTCGAAGGAATAAAGTTTCATGATACCTATCTGTTCCATACCGTCTATTTGTTTTTAAGTACAAAGTATTGTTTCATTATGGCTTCCGCCTTCGCAATCTCCTTTTTTGGAGTCTTTTGTGTTTTCTTTATTATTCCGTGTGTAACTATTACTAACGTCTGTGTATCTGTGTCCCAAAAGGCAAACAGGCGGTAAGCTATCCCGTTATAAAGAGTGCGAAATTCCCAAATATCAGAGTTATCTAACTTTTTGAAAAGTTCGCTGTTCCTTTCTCCTCCTAATACTCTATCCACGTTATAGAGTAACTTTCTATACGCTGGTTTTGGTAGATTTTGGAGAAATTTCTTTGCTTCTTCTAATAATACGAGTTGGAATGTTACCATACATGTTGGTTATTTGCAAATGCAAAGATAGCATTTTGTTTACAAAACAGGAAACATTTGAGCGTATTTTGTACGGCAGCGGATCATTTTTAACCATTCAAAAAGAGGTTGGTGCAGGATGCTACCAACCTCGAGGGATGATTTCGTAAAATTCGAAATCTAAAAATATGAGACAAATATACCTTTTATAATTGATAAAAACAAATTTTTGAACGAAAAAACTACAAAATTTAACATACTCGTGTTTTTACTTAAAAAACATACAGAATTGTCACAAAGATTTAACATTGCAATCTTAAAACGTAGGACAATATTTAGTATCTTTGCGATAAGAACTTTTTATTATTCACTTAAAACATAATAGTATGAACAAAATTTTACGCATTTCAGTAATGAGTTTGCTCGCTTTGATAAGCAGCATCACCTTTGCACAAGTGACATTTGACGCAAATGTAGACAAAGGGAAACAAACAATAAATGGAAGCCCTGACCAAGTAAGCAAAGACGGAGTCACTCTTTCGGGTACAGATGCTGCACTTGCTGCCGTTCATTACAAGACAAAGAAAGGAGAATACCGTTTCTATAAAGGTTCAAGCGTAACCCTTTCTACTACTGGCAAAAACATTGTAAAAGTAGAGATGACCTGCTCAGGCGTAAAAAAATATGCGGCATCCAACTTTGCAGCACAAGAAGGATTGGTAATTGCCAAAGAAACAGCCACATGGACAGGTAAAGCTACTTCTATTACTTTTAAGACTACGCAACAAGTACGTGCCTTTAAAGTAGTCGTTACCTTAGAAGGTGGAGCCGTTACTCCTACCCCTGAAGTACAAACAGTAGATAACATAGCTGCGTTTAAGGCATTATCTGACGGTACTACCGCTCAATTAAAATTGAACAATGCACAGGTACTCTACACATGGACCAGCAAAAATGGTAATATCAGCACTTACATCCATGACGCTACAGGTGCCCTGTTGTTGTACAATAGCGGATTAACCCTCGAAGAAAACAAGATATTGAACGGTGAGGTAACCTTGAAACTGACGGTCTTTAAAGGACTGCCCGAAGGTGTGAAAACCGATAAAACCAACGCTGACGGGCTGACCATCACAGATGGTACACCCGCAAAACCAAAGGTCATCACCCTCGACAAGGCAGGCGAGAACCTCTCTGATTTGGTACAAGTAGAAGGAGTGACCATACAGAGTGAAAAATCTGGAAAGTACACCAACTATTACGCCCACGTAGGAGATCAAAAGATTCAATTGTATAACGGTTTTCACTTGGATGCCTACAGTGATCTTTCTTCGTTTGATGGCGTGCAGAATCAAACAGTAAAGGGTATTGTAAGCTTGTATGGAGGTCAACCACAAATCAATATCATCAAAATTGAAAAAACTACGGGCATTGACACCGTTAACCAAATCGACAGTGCTATCAATGACCACGCGCCTATGTACAACTTGGCTGGACAGCGTGTTGGCAAGGAATATAAGGGTGTTGTGATACAAAACGGAAAAAAGTTTATCAATCGATAACCTTTACACCTTATATATATGATAGACAGCCCTGCCAACAAATCGTGACAGGGCTGTTGCTTTATATTTTCTTCAACTCTCCATGAGTGGCTCAGGAGAGAGCTTGCCAGCATCTATGTCTCGTGAATGATGAACTGTCGGAACACTATAACCTATGCGTTACGCAGCATTTCTGCACATTGCTCCGCACATCGCTCGCCATCAATGGCAGCCGAAACAATGCCACCTGCATATCCAGCTCCCTCACCACAAGGGAACAAGCATTGCATGCGCACATGCTGCAAACTATCGGGATGACGCAGAATGCGGACAGGCGATGAGGTTCGAGTTTCCGTAGCTATCAACACAGCCTCATTTGTTAAGAATCCATGACTACGCTTGCCAAACACTCGGAAAGCTTCTTGCAAACGCTTCACGATGAAAGGTGGCATCCAAAAGTGCAACGGACTACTGATGAGTCCCGGCGCATAGCTCGATGAAGGCAAATCAAAAGACAGCCTGTTGTTGACAAAATCTGCCATTCGCTGTGCAGGAGCGGTTTGTTTCATATTGCCTTGCTGCCAACAATGTCGTTCCAATTGCTCCTGAAACTGCATCATGATGAGCTTATCAGAGATGGGTTCGTCGTCCATAGGCGTAAGCATATCATGACTCTTCACATCTTCTGGATGTAATTCTACCACCATCCCCGAGTTAGACCATTTAGTACCTCGATTGCTGGGACTCATCCCATTCACCACTATTTGTTGTGGCCCCGTCGCTGCGGGTATCACAAAGCCGCCGGGACACATACAAAATGAATATACACCGCGCTCTTGTGCTTGGCACACAAATGAATATTCGGCAGCTGGTAGATATTTTCCCCTGCCTTGTTTTTGGTGATATTGTATCTGATCGATGAGCATTGACGGATGTTCCAACCGCACACCCACAGCCAAAGCCTTAGGTTCTATCTCGATGTGCTGCTTGTCTAAATAGCGATACACATCACGTGCGCTATGTCCAGTCGCCAAAATTACAGGTCCTTGAAAAGTGAGTTCCCGACCAGTTTGCAGGTCGATGGCTTCAACACCAACAACTTGGCTATCGTTTGAAGAGACTTGTAACGATGTCATTTTCGTTTGAAAATGCACTTCTCCCCCACTTTTCAAAATGGTATGGCGCATGTTTTCAATCACCTTGGGCAGCTTGTCCGTGCCAATATGTGGATGAGCATCAGCCAATATGGCAGTAGAAGCACCATGCTGACAAAACACATTCAAAATTTTATCAACGCTTCCGCGCTTCTTTGACCGTGTATATAGCTTACCGTCCGAATAGGCTCCCGCTCCTCCTTCTCCAAAACAATAATTACTTTCTGCATCTACCTGTTGTGTTTTGGTAATCTGCGCCAAGTCTTTTTTACGTTCACGAACATCTTTTCCACGCTCCAAGACGATTGGACACAATCCTTCTTCTATGAGTCTTAAAGCAGCGAATAGTCCTCCAGGTCCTGCTCCCACCACGACAACCCGTGGACGTTGCGAAACATCAGGATAGTTGGTTCGAACAAAATCCTCCTCTTCAGGCTCTTCATTGATAAAGACACGCACTTTCAGATTGACAAAAACTGTACGTTGGCGAGCATCAATAGAGCGCTTCAGCACACGTACATGTTTGATAGTTCGGGCATCTATGCCTTTGTCTTTAGCCAAAAATCCAATGATAGACTTTTGGGAAGCGGCAAGGTGTGGCAATATTCTTATTTGATATTCTTGAATCATAATGGCTGATATAAAAAGTTTAATGACGAAAGTTCATTGACAAAAGTAACCTTTTTTTAGCTTTTTGGGCAGAGTTGACGTAGATTTCTTTATAATTGATGTGATAAGAAGACGCAAGAAGCTCGTGAAGTTCAATGGAATACATGATTTTGATGAAAATAACATAAACATTTTTCCTTTATTTATTTGGTTTCTTAAAATAGAATTGATATATTTGCAGCGATTTTTTCAAACAAACTATGAAGAAGACATCGGTGCTATTGGTTGACGAAAACAAATAGACCATCGTGAACTACGCACACCCTGCTATAACGATGCAGGCAAAACTGAAACAAATTAATGTTTTAACCTAATTCTATAAATATGAAAAGACGATTATTCTTGATGATGTCGTTCCTTCTCTTCATGATAGGAACTGCATTTGCACAAACTGATGTGTCAGGAACCATTATTTCAAAAGAGGATGGACAACCCGTTGTGGGAGCTACCATTCAAGTTGTTGGTTCTGGCACAGGAGCTATCTCGGACATTGACGGTAAGTTTAAGCTAACCCTGCCACAAGGCAGAAAGACGCTACGTATCTCGTACGTTGGAATGGAATCACAAGATGTAACTGCGAAAAGTAACATGCGCATTGTCATGATTCCTGTTCAAAAAAGCATTGACGAAGTGATTGTTGTTGCGTATGGTACTGCTAAGAAATCAGCCTTTACTGGTTCGGCAGGCGTACTGAAAGAAGATGAAATATCTAAGGTACAAGTAACTAACCCAGTAGATGCATTGCGTGGAAAGGTATCTGGTGTACAGATGACTCGCCAGTCAGGACAGCCTGGTGGATCTTCTCCTGCTATCCGTATCAGGGGTATCAGCTCTATCAATTCAGGCAACGCACCATTAATTATTCTCGATGGTGTGCCCTTTGATGGCGATATGAACTCTCTCAATCCCGCTGATATCGAAAGTGAAACCGTCTTGAAAGACGCTGCTTCAGCTGCATTGTACGGTGCACGTGGTGCCAACGGTGTGATTATTATCACCACCAAGAACGGACGCAAAGACCACGCTTCTATCACATTTGATGCCAAATGGGGTTCAAACAGTCGAATGTTGCCTGACTATGAATATATCAATCATCCTGCTGGATATTACGAAATGTGGTACAAAGGCTTGTACAACTACGCCATTGACAAACGCGAATCCTCACCTTTGGAAGCGTATAGATTTGCCAATGAGAACTTAACCTCGAACACCAGCTTTGGTTTAGGATATAATGTTTATAACGTTCCAACCAACGAGTATTTGATTGGTAAGAACGGAAAGTTGAATCCTAACGCTACGTTGGGCAACGTAATCACGGCTCCTAACGGTACGAAATACATGCTCTATCCAGACAATTGGATAGACGCTATCTATAAAAATAGCATGCGTCAGGAATACAATTTGTCCGCAAACGGCAGCACGGAGAAATCAACCTTCTTTGGTTCGGCAAACTATCTTAAATATGATGGTATCTCTCCCAACTCTGATTACACCCGTTTCTCTGGACGTATGAAAGCGGATTATCAAATGAAACCTTGGTTGAAACTCGGTGGAAACTTCAGTTACTCGCACTACGAGAGCAACTCGTTGAGGGACGGAGGTAACGGCGGTGCCCCCGACAACGTCTTCGCCATGGCTACCATCGCGCCTATCTACCCACTTTATCTTCGTGATGAGAAGGGCAATATCATGACTTTCGATAATGGAGGAATCCCCGCATACGACTACGGTGATGGTCAAACATTAGGTATACCAAGAGCTTTCTTGCCCAACGCAAACGGTCTTTCAGACAACTTGCTCAATCAAAACGGCGAAGAGGGCAACTCATTCAGTGCCATTGGTTCTGCTGAAATACGTTTCCTCAAAGACTTCAAGTTCACGACAACCAACAGTGTGTTCGTTGATGAATACAGAGGAATCACTACACACAACCCTTGGTTGGGTCACTATTCTGCCCAAAAGGGTGCCGTACAACGTTCACACAATAGAACATGGAGCTACAACTACCAGCAGTTGCTCAATTGGCATCATGAGTATGGAGCACATGAGGTTGAGGCGATGTTGGGACATGAGTATTATCGTGTACGAGATTACAACATATTTGGCGAACGCCAAAAAACTTTCTCTAACGAAAGTAGCGAGATGAACCAAGCCATATTGGTTATTGATACGGGTTCTTCTATGGGCGACTACAACACAGAAGGATGGTTCGGGCGCGTTCAGTACAACTATGACCAACGCTATTTTGGCTCGATGTCTTATCGTCGCGATGCCTCCTCTCGTTTCCATCCCAAACATCGTTGGGGTAATTTCTGGTCAATGGGTGGTGCCTGGTTGATGAGCAAAGAGTCTTGGATGAAGACTAATTGGATTAACGAATTAAAACTGAAGGCATCATACGGAGAGCAAGGAAACGACCGAATTGGTAACTTCCGATATACTTATATGTACAACATTGTGAATTCAAACGGTGAAGTTGCCATTACACCAGCAACGGTAGGAAACGAAGATATCACTTGGGAGAAAGGTGGAAACTTCAACACCGGTATTGATTTCACGCTCTTCGGCAGCAGATTAAGTGGATCTTTGGAATACTTCTATCGTACTACAACAGATATGTTGGCTTGGTACACACTTCCTGGAACAACAGGTTACACTGGCTATTACAAAAACATTGGTAATATGGCCAACAGCGGAGTTGAGATTGAACTCAACGGAGACATCATCCGAACAAAAGATTTCACATGGTCCGCACATCTGAACTTTACAACTTACAAAAACCGCATCACCAAGCTGGCTAAAGAAAGCAAGAATGCTGTAGTAGACGGCGTTGAAGGTTATATGTCAGATGGGTACTTCTATGGCGAGAATCAGCCACTCAACGTATTCCGTATGTATCGCTATGCTGGTGTTGACCACAAAACGGGCGAGGCCTTGTATTACAAGAACGTTTACGAGACCGACGCTAATGGCAAGCGTGTATTGGACAGCAAGGGGCAACCCATTGTGAAAGAGTTAACCACCGTAAAGACAACAGGTGAGGCAGATTATTATCTCTGTGGCACATCACTGCCAGATGGCTATGGTGGGTTTGGTACATCTGTTAACTTCAAGGGCTTTGATTTCTCCATTGACTTTGCTTATCAAATTGGCGGTCAATACTACGATGGCACTTATGCCAGCGCTATGTCGCTCAGCCGTGGCTACGCTTTCCATAAAGACATGTTAGGAGCATGGTCTGCACAAAACACAGAATCGAACATTCCACGCATCCAGTGCAATGACGAGTTCTCGACAGCTTACAGCGATCGCTTTTTGATGAACGCATCAAGTTTGTCATTGCAAAACATCACCTTGGGATATACACTTCCGGCAAAATTAACCACTTCATGGGGTTTGGAGAAACTACGCATTTTTGGCGTTGCTGACAATGTATGGCTGTGGTCGAAGCGCCAAGGTATGGACCCAAGACAAAGCATTAACGGAACTGGTAACAATGTGAATTATTCACCCATACGTACCATTACAGGTGGTATATCGATCACATTCTAACTAAAAAAAACTAAGAAAATGAAACTTTCAAATATAATCACAAAAGCATTTGTGGGCACGTTTATCTGTTCTTCGCTGCTCACGAGCTGTATTGATGAGACCTTCCCGACGTCTCAAGCAACAAAAGACCAAGTTGGCAAATCACCCACGGCAACCGAGGCGATGGTTAATGCCATCCCTGCTTATGCCAAAGCTGTATGGTGGTCATGGAACATTTCATACAGTTGGGGATTGGGAGCCATGATGCACATACGCGATGTCATGACCGAAGATTTGGCGACTGTGGACAATGAGTTCGATTGGTTTTGGATGTGGACAAACTGTACCCTCCTCGGTCAAGACAGACTTAGCACGCAATTCCTGTTGCAATATCCCTACAAGTATATATTGAACACGAACAATATCATCGGAACCATCGACCCCAAAAACGCTACTGATGAGCAAAAAGGATATTTAGGCGTGGCGCAAGCCAACCGGGCCATGATGTATTTGGATATCGCTCGTATGTTCGAGTTCTTGCCCAACAAGGTGACAAGCAACATCAATGCAGACGGGAACGACGTTACTGGGCTAACCGTTCCTATCATCAAGCCCAACATGAGCAATGACTCTGCACGTGTGAATCCTCGTGCTACAAAGGAAAAGATGACTGCATTCATTCTTGAAGATTTGAAAAATGCAGAGCAAAACATCATTCATTTGAAGAGCACCCGTGGACAAACCCTTCCTGACTTGGCAGTTGTTTATGGTTTGGAGGCACGTCTTTACCTTTGGATGGGCGACTACGCCAATGCTGAAAAGGCGGCTCGAAACGCTATCAACAAAGCAAGCGTACAACCAATGACAGAAAAAGATTGCCTTGATTCGAAAACGGGTTTCAACCAAGCTAATAAATGGATGTGGGCTGTTCAATACACCAAGGATGACGAAACCGTTAAAGACGGATGGTTGAATTGGACGTCATGGAAGAGCAATGAAATTAAATACGGATACCTCCAAAATCCATGTAAGCAAATGATTGGAAAGAGCGTTTATGACAGAATCAGTGATACCGACTTCAGAAAACTGATGTGGAAAGCTCCTGACAACTCACCTTTGGCTGCTAAAAATGTTTACGTCGACGATCAGTTTAAATCTATACTTCCAACATACGCTTCCTTAAAATGGAGACCGGGAAATGGCCGTTTTGATGACATGATTACTGGCGAGTCTACCGCTTACCCCTTAATGCGTGTTGAGGAAATGTATTTTATCGAAGCCGAGGCAGCCGCACATCAGGATATGGCAAGAGGAAAGAAACTGATAGAAGATTTCATGCGCAACTATCGTGATAAGCAATATTCAGCCACAGCATCTACAAAAGACGCTTTGGTAGAGGAGATTGTTTTCCAAAAAAGAGTTGAGCTTTGGGGCGAAGGACAAACATTCTTCGATGTAAAACGTTTGAACTACTCTGTTAAACGTGGTTATCCTGGCACAAACTTCTATGAGAGATGCAGATACAATACCGACGGTCGTCCAGCATGGATGAACATCGTATTTGTAGACCAAGAGCAAATCAACAATAAAGCGCTTGTAGGATGGAACAACCCTGACCCATCCAACAAATACACGCCATGGGTAAAGTAATTAAAATTGTAACGTAATATCATTAGAAATTATGAAAAAGACATTTCAAACCTTTAAGGCTATACTACTGTTTGTGAGCGTAGCGTTTCTCGTTTCTTGTGTTGAGGAGTACGAGTATGAACCTGCCGCAATAGCTGATAGTAGCGTTGCCACACAAAAAGCATATATCCTCACTGCAAAAACAGTCTTAGACTTGGAAAACAGCGAGCCACAAAAGCTTGAATTGACGGTGGGACGTCCTGATGGTTCTGCAGCTGCGGCTATTCGTTTAATATCAAACAACAGCAAGTTCAAAGTACCACAAAGTGTGGAGTTTAAAGCTGGGGAAAAAATAAAGAAGATCAACGTCAACTTTGACATGCAACCAGCAAGCACGGAGAAAGTAAACATCAAGGTGGATGATGCGCAAGCTTACGATTATGGTAACACCGAGCTTGACATCACCGTGAACCGATACATCCTGCACCACGCCAATTGGGACAGCTGGTATTATGGATGGATGTTTAAGAATATTGATGTCATGGAATTTCCTAAGGGAACTTACACCATCAAAGGTCTACATGCAAAGGCTGAATGGATTGACAGCGACATGGGAACCATTACTTTCTGGAAAGATAGTGAAAACATACTTCACATGAAACCCCAGTACATCCATACGCAGAAATGGAACAACGATGGCATGAAAGATTTTTGGATTGTTGGTTTATATAGTGATAGCGAGAAACTTTGGAAGAAGGCCGATATTGACTGGTACTCGCCTGATTGGGGATGGTGGACCAACAATGGGAATCCAGAATGGATTGCGCTTTTGGACTAAAAAATGAACGAACAATAAAAAGATAACACGTACTGTGTTGTCATCAATTGAAACCCAATGGGCGGTGGGAGAACTCTTGCCAATGCCCATTGGGTTTTTCTATCAACTGTAACAAATATGTATATAATGAGATTCAGATTATTTACTACTTTTTTCCTTAGCTTGCTGCTTAGTCTTTCGTCATCGGCAAAGCCTCGCACCATGGCACAACTCAAGGCCATTGCCGCTCGAGAACTTTCTGTATCTACGACTATCGAAGATACGAGAGCCACAAACACCGGCAGTATGGCTACGCTTCAGCAACTGTCTGACTTAACCGTGATTGGCAACCGCCATGCGGGTTTTGTGGTTTTGGCCAACGACGATGCCATCGAAGCCGTTGTCGGTGTATCAAACAAGCCATATACCAACGACACAAACATCAATCCCGCCTTTCAATGGTATTTACGGGCCGCCAACGCAGCTATTGCCAATCGCATAGCCAGTGGACATGGCTACAGTGGCGCCATCGCACCATCAGCACCCCTACCCGACCATGTTGCACCACTCATAAAGACCAAATGGCATCAGGAGGCACCGTTTAACAACGATGTACAAAAGGATGCTAACGGCAAGCCCTACTTAGTGGGTTGCGTGGCCATCACCATGTCACAGATTATGCGGTATTATAAGTATCCCACGGTGGGCAAAGGTTCGAACACCTATTCCATGAACGGTGAGACACTCTCCGCTGACTTTTCCGCAACACCCTATCAGTGGGACAAGATGTTGCCTATCTATGAAAAAGGAAAATATACTGACGAAGAGGCGAAAGCTGTATCAGAACTGATGCGACAGGTGGGCATCTCCGTCAATATGGATTATAAACCAGGCTTCAGTTCCTCATACACCATGTCAGCACAAAACGCGCTTATCAACAATTTCGGCTACAATCCCGACATGAATCGCTACACCCGCAACTACTATTCGGAACAAGAATGGATGGACATGGTGTATAAGGAATTGTCTGAGAAACGCCCCATTTACTATTCGGGCAACGACTCGAAATGGGACAACGGTCACGCTTTTGTAATCGATGGTTATAAGGCAGACGGCAAAGTACATGTTAACTGGGGCTGGGGAGGCTATCAAGACGGCGACTTCGACATCGGCATCCTGACACCAGCTCGCAGTAACTATAGCTACTACCAAGACATGATTGTTGGTATTCAGCCCGAGCAGCAAGGAGCGTGGACGAGTCACCTCACCCTGTATTACGGCGACCAGCTCACCATCGAGGAATTCAGCAAGCAAGCTATCAGAATGGGTGAAGCGAAGGTTTGGAACGTGAGCAGCACTCCTGTCAATGGTACACTGGCTTTAGTTATCGAAGGAAATGGACAACAACGCAACCTTAAGACAACAAACTATCAAGCTAAAGACAGCTACTGGAAGAAAATTTCGTGGCGAAGAATCATCATTCCTGCCGACCTGCCCGATGGCGATTATCAAGTCTATCTACGTTTCAAGGATGATCGCGATGCCAACTGGCAAGTGGTAAGATCAGAGTATGGCAAACCCAACAGTGTAGTGATCAACATCGCCAATGGCACCTGCACCGTCAAGGGCAGCCGCACCAATTACGACTGGGTAACAGCCATTGAGGCACCTACGGTAAGCGATGCCGAAGCATCCATTAGCGTGTACGACTTGCAGGGTCACAAGCTATTGCAACTACCCGCAGCCGCTTTCTCAATAAGCCAACTGCCCACACATGGCATCTTCATTATAAAGCAAGGAACAAAGACGACAAAGGTGGTTAGATAACCCAGAAAGCACAACTCAATGGGTTAACAGTTTTAACCCATTGAAATAAAATCCTTAGAGCATTGGATCGCAACATTAATCCAATGCTCTATTTTTTTGTCTCAATTTTAGTATTGGGGTCATATCAGAACCAACGAAAGCACTTCCAAAAGTATAATTTTGTCCTATTATTTTACCAAAAAACGACCATTGACAATCTCTAAAATAGAAAAAATCAATAGGCAAGCGAACTGCAAAAATGGGCTGATTTTACCAAATTAAACATCTTTTCAAGCTGGAACATTGACTTTACGCCCTTGGAAACATGTATTAGCGGTGTTATTCACATGCTTCAGCGACACTAAAGCATGCAAATAACAAGCTTAGAACAATGCTTTAATCGCCAAGAAAGGATAAAAAATGGTGCCAAAAGCGAATACCTAATCGTAATATCCTAAATAACAACAAGTTATGAACATCGCTCATTTTTAGCGTATTTGCGACCAACTTTGCCGTTGGTTGTTTTCACGCGAGTTTTGAGAGGCACTTTGTAAAGAAATTTCAGCGTTTATTTTCCTTCCATGTAGCGTATCATCCATATTGCCTACGCTATTTCTTTTGTGTCTTTTCGCAGTATAAAATATCCCCCTTCAATAAAAGAGCAAGGAAATACAAGCATTGCTTTGCAAATAATATGGATGAAAATAAAGGCTGATTTCAAGAAATTTTGTACATTTGCCCTTATCTAAGTCTATATGGACGCAATAGATGAACCGCCTTTGAGAAAAAATCCCACCGACGGAAAATAAGCGAGGTGAAAATTCCACCCTACCATAAGAGAGAACAACTCTATTGTGACGCACCGCCAATTTGGGCTACATTGCGGCACAACAAGATAAAAAGAACACTACATGAAAGTATTGAAGTTTGGCGGAACATCCGTTGGTTCCGTGGAAAGCATCCTCTCACTGAAGAGGATTGTCGAGAGAGAAGCCCAACGACAACCCGTTGTTGTGGTAGTAAGTGCATTGGGAGGCATCACTGACCAACTGCTGAACACAGCGCAATTGGCACTGTCGGGCAATGAAACTTGGAAAGACTCCTTCGACAACATGGTGGAGAGACACCACCAACTCATTGATTCCGTTATCACTGACAACATCAAGCACAGCGAACTATATCATAAGGTAGACACGCTGTTCGAACAACTTCGTTCCATCTACTTCGGTGTATTTCTCATCCATGACCTGAGTCATAAGACAGAAGACACCATCGTGAGCTACGGTGAGCGACTAAGTTCGCACATCGTTGCCACCTTAGTAGAGAATGCCCGCTGGATAGATGCCCGCACATTCATCAAGACCGAGCGCAAACACAACAAACATGTATTGGACAGCACGCTTACTCAGCAATTGGTAAGGGACGCCTTTTCGCATCAGCACACCATTACCTTGGTGCCGGGATTCATCAGTCAGGACAAAGACACACACGAGACCACCAACTTGGGAAGAGGCGGATCAGACTACACCGCCTCTATCATTGCCGCCGCACTCGATGCCGACATTCTGGAAATATGGACAGATGTAAATGGCTTTATGACAGCCGATCCCAAGGTAATCAAGGCTGCCTATACGATTCATGAACTCAGTTACATTGAGGCGATGGAGCTGTGCAACTTTGGTGCCAAGGTGGTATATCCGCCCACTATCTACCCCGTATGTGTGAAAAACATCCCTATACAGGTGAAAAACACGTTCGATCCCGACGGTGAGGGAACCATGATTAAGGCAATAATCAAAAACGATGGCAAGCCTATCAAAGGCATCTCAAGTATTAAGGGAACCACACTTATCAACGTGGCAGGACTGTCCATGGTAGGTGTCATCGGTGTCAACCGTCGCATCTTCACCGCCTTGGCGAACCATGGCATATCGGTATTCATGGTCAGTCAGGCGTCTTCGGAAAACTCAACCAGCATTGGAGTGCGCGAACAGGATGCAGATGCTGCGGTAGCTGTACTCAACGACGAGTTTGCCAAAGAGATAGAAACGGGTGCTATGTTCCCCATGGAGGCACAAAGTGGGCTTGCCACTATTGCCATTGTTGGTGAAAACATGCGTCACCTGCCAGGAATAGCAGCCAAACTGTTTGAAACATTAGGGCGTTCGGGCATCAGCGTCATTGCTTTTGCACAAGGGTCGAGTGAAACCAACATCTCCGTTGTCATAGAAGCTACCTACCTGCGCAAAGCCCTGAACGTGCTGCACGACTCGTTTTTCCTATCCGAATACAAGGTGCTCAACCTCTTTATCTGTGGTATTGGCACCGTAGGTGGCAAACTCATAGAGCAGATACGGTCTCAGTACGATGAACTGAAAGAACATTCCCGACTGAAACTTAACGTGGTAGGCATCGCCTCATCCAAACATGCCATATACAACCGTGACGGTTTAGATTTGCAGACCTACCGAGAGGAGTTGCAAGCATCAGAACTCAGTTCACCACAGAAATTGTGTGAAGCCGTCATCGGCATGAACATCTTTAACTCTGTATTTGTAGACTGTACGGCAAGTGGCGAGATTGCCGCCCTTTATCAGCCGCTCTTAGAACATAACATCAGTGTGGTGGCAGCCAACAAAATAGCCGCCTCATCGCCTTACGACAAATATATGCGATTGAAACAAACCGCCGTGACACGAGGGGTAAAGTTCAGATACGAAACCAACGTGGGAGCAGGACTGCCCATTATCGGCACTATCAACGACTTGCGCAATTCGGGAGACAAGATTCTGAAGATTGAAGCCGTGCTTAGTGGTACGCTCAACTTCATCTTCAACGAGCTGACAGCCGATGTACCGTTTTCGGAAACTGTACACCGTGCCAAAGAAGAGGGGTATAGTGAGCCCGACCCACGCATCGACTTGAGCGGAAAGGATGTTATCCGCAAGCTGGTCATCCTCACACGCGAGGCTGGCTACAAGGCAGAACAAGAAGAGGTGGAGAAACACCTGTTTGTTCCTGATGAATATTTTGAAGGCAGTGTGGACGAATTCTGGAAGCGGCTGCCACAATTGGACGATGACTTTGAGAAACGTCGTTGCACCCTCGAACAGCAAGGTGAGCGGTGGCGATTCGTAGCCTCTATGGAGCATGGCAAAATGAAAGTCGGTCTGCAAGCAGTAGCACAGTCGCATCCCTTCTATAACCTCGAAGGTAGCAACAACATCGTGTTGCTCACCACCGAACGCTACAAAGCCTACCCCATGCAGATACAGGGATATGGTGCAGGTGCCGATGTCACCGCTGCAGGCGTATTTGCCAATATCATGTCAATAGCCAATATATAATATATAAGGTGGACTGAGGATGATGAACAAAACTATGAAGAAACATTGCCGAACAGGAACTCTGAAACGCATTCATGTGAAGATTACAAAAAAAACATTGATTTTTTGGTGTAATCGATGACAAATCATTATATTTGTAGTCAAACAATCTAAAATGAAAACTAATCAATGATTTATATTGATGTTCCAGAGAAGAATAGGTTAACCAGTTTTTACCTTGCCACCGAAGAATACGTAGCACGACATATTGCCGATAACGAAGATTATTTCTTTATTTGGCAAGTACCTCCTACTGTGATGGTTGGACGTAACCAGTTAATAGACAACGAAATAAATTTTCCTTATTGCCGAGAAAAAGGTATTCATCTTCTTCGGCGTAAGAGTGGCGGAGGATGTATTTATGTGGACGAGGGTTGCTTGCTGTTCTCGTATATTACGCACAATGACCAAGTAAATCTTGTTTTCACCCAGTACATCGACCGCATTGTACAAATGCTTCGACAACTTGGAATAAATGCCGAAGCAGGAGGCAGAAACGACATTTTGATTGATGGGAAGAAAGTGTCGGGAAATGCTTTCTATCATGTTCCCCAGTGGAGCATCGTACATGGCACCATGCTCTACGACACCAATCTTCAGAATATGGTGGCAAGTATCACGCCAAGTCAACAGAAGTTAAACAGTAAAGGCGTGCAAAGCGTTCGCCAACACATTGCCTTGCTCAAAGACTATACCACACTCTCCATAGAAGAAGTGAAGCGTCACACGAAGGAGTTTCTATGCACATCCTCCCTCACCCTCACAGAGAAGGACATCAAGGGCATTGAAGAGATAGAGCAAGACTACCTGTCGGATGAGTTTACTTATGGCAACAACCCGCGCTACACCATGACTAACAAGCAACGCATTGAGAATGTGGGCGAATTGGAGGTGCTTATGGAACTCAAGAACAACGTCATCAAGCACGTGAACATCATGGGAGATTATTTCCTGACGGGCGACCTTGACAATGCTATCTTGAAACCATTGCAAAACATCCCATACACCAAACAAGCCGTAGAAGCGGCTTTACCCGAGCAAGTGAACCACATCATCAGAAATTTGAACAAGGCACAATTGGTCAACTTGATTGTAGATCCGCCAAAACAATAACAATAGAATGGCACTTTTTAACCGCTAATAATAAATCTATGTATAAACCTAAATTTATAAAATATGGAAAATAAACGAACTTGTCTGCATGACAGACATGTAGCCTTGGGTGCTTTAATGCAGCCATTTGGTGGCTACGACATGCCTATCCAGTATTCATCTATTATTGAAGAGCATAATGCTGTGCGCCAACACTGTGGCGTTTTCGATGTTTCCCACATGGGCGAAGTCTACATTACAGGGAAAGATGCAGAAAAATATGTGAACTACATTTTTACCAATGATGTCACTAATGCTCCCCTAAACAGCATCTTTTATGGAATGATGCTCTATCCTGACGGAGGAACCGTAGACGACTTGTTGGTTTACAAGATGGGCGAAAACGAATTTTTCTTAGTCATCAATGCCGCCAACACCGACAAAGACGTAGAATGGATACGTCAGCACGCAGAAGGTTACGATGTAACCATTGACCATTGCTCAGACTATTACAGTCAGTTGGCAATTCAAGGACCAGAGGCAGAAAGCGTTGTGGAAGAAGTATTACACCTATCTTGCAAAGATTTGGCATTTTACGGAGCAAAGACAATAGACGTCAGTGGTGAGCAAATTATTGTAAGTCGCACTGGTTATACAGGAGAAGACGGCTTCGAGATATATGGCTCACAAGCTTATATCATTCAAGCATGGGATGCTTTAATGGAGAGCAAACGTTGTACACCTTGCGGTTTGGGCTGTCGTGACACCTTGCGCTTTGAGGCAGGTCTTCCTCTTTACGGAATGGAGTTATCTAAAGACATCACACCAGTAATGGCAGGACTAAGCATGTTCTGCAAGTTAGATAAGCCCGAATTCATAGGAAAGGAAGCTATCGCTAAGCAAAAAGAAGAAAAACCAAAGCAAAAAGTCATTGGACTGGAATTAGAGGGCAAAGCCATTCCTCGCCATGGTTATCCCGTTATGAAAGACGGACAGCAGGTAGGTATTATCACTACAGGCTATCACTCTATCAGTTTGGATAAAAGTTTGGCATTTGCGTTGGTAGATTTGGAGCATTCCAAACTCGGTACAGAACTTGAAGTTCAAATTAGAAAGAAAACATTTCCCTGTGTAGTTGTCAAGAAGAGATTCCTCAACAAACATTAGAAAAGCGAGTACGTTTTATGAAAATCTGTAACGATGACTATCACAGCATGTTTCATTGAATGTAATAAATAACAAAAAATCATCAAAAAAATAAATCAAAAGAATATGGCAAAAGTAATTGAAGGACTCTATTACAGCGAGTCGCACGAGTATGTAAGAGTAGAAGGTAATATTGGTTATGTTGGAATCACAGACTATGCACAGCAAGCTTTGGGCAACATTGTTTATGTAGATCTTCCAGAAGTGGATGATGAAATTGAAGCTGGCGATGACTTTGGTGCTGTAGAGAGCGTAAAAGCTGCAAGTGATTTGGAAAGTCCAGTAAGTGGAACGGTGGTTGAAGTGAATGAAGAACTTGAAGATACACCAGAGAAAATTAACGAAGATGCCTTTGAAACTTGGATTATGAAATTGGAACTGTCTGATAAATCCGAATTAGAGAGTTTGATGGATGCCAAGGCTTATGAAGAATTCTGTAAAAAGTAATATGGTTATGAATTACAAGTTTTTTCCACATACTGAAGAGAATGTTTCTGATATGTTGGATAAAATTGGTGTAAAATCTCTTGAAGACTTATTCAAAGAAATTCCAGAAGAAGTGCGTTTCCGTGGTGAATTCGACATTCCTGGAGCAAAAAGTGAAATAGAGATTCGCCAATTTTTTAATCAATTAGGAGCAAAAAACCAACAACTCACTTGCTTTGCTGGTGCTGGCGTGTACGATCATTACACACCATCAGCAGTTCCATCCTTGGTGAGTCGCTCAGAATTTTTAACCAGCTATACGCCTTATCAGGCAGAAGTATCACAAGGAACACTTCATTATATCTTTGAATTTCAAAGTATGATGGCAGAGTTGACGGGTATGGATGTATCCAATGCGTCTATGTACGACGGTTCTACTGCCACAGCAGAAGCTGTATTGATGGCGAAAGCGAACCATAAAAAGGCAAATAAAGTTCTCATTTCTGAAACAGTAGACCCAAAAATCCTTTCTGTTATCAAGACTTATGCACATTTTCAACAGATAGATATTGAAATGATAGCAGCACGGGAAGGCATTACCGACCAAGAAGATTTGGAACAGAAATTAGCTGAAGGTGGCGTTGCTGGCGTGGTTGTACAATATCCCAATTACTATGGCATTGTAGAAGATTACACAGGTGTAGCCGATAAGTGCCATGAACAAAAGGCATTGTTCATCATGAACAGTAATCCTTCTGATTTGGCATTGCTTAAAACACCTGGAGAATTGGGCGCAGACATCGCTGTTGGCGAAGCTCAATCATTGGGTATTCCCATGGGATGGGGTGGTCCGTATGTAGGATATATGTGCTGTACGGATAAACTTGTGCGCAAGATGCCAGGACGTATCGTTGGAAAAACCATCGATGAAGAAGGTCAACGTGTGTTTGTCCTCACGCTACAGGCGCGCGAACAGCACATCCGCCGACAGAAAGCAACATCAAATATCTGTTCAAATCAATCATTAATGGCACTTTGGGCAACGATATACCTTTCTTTAATGGGTAAAGAGGGATTGAAAGAAGCTGCACAATTGTCTTATGACGGTGCACATTATCTATGTGAACAGCTATTGAAAACAGGACATTTCACATTGGCTTACGATCAGCCTTTCTTCAATGAATTTTGCGTGAAGTATGACGGTAACCTCCAAGAACTTCAACAACGATTCATTGAAAATGGCATCTTTGGTGGTATACAAGTTGGTGATGACATGCTCATGTTGGCTGTAACCGAAAAGAGAACAAAGGAGGAAATTGATCAACTAATAGAACTCGTGCCATGAACCATCAACTATATCATAACTTAATATTTGAACTTTCTCACCCTGGAAGACGTGGATATACGCTTCCAAAGAATGAATTTGGGCGACATGAAATACCTGCCACATTAAAAAGGACAGTCGATGCCGAGCTTCCTGAGTGTGATGAACTGACAGTAGTGCGCCACTATACCAACCATAGTGAGAACAACTTTGGCGTTGACAACGGCTTTTATCCGCTGGGATCGTGTACCATGAAGTATAATCCAACTATCAATGAAGAGATGGCTGCACATCCTGCATTTGTTAATTTGCATCCACTTCAACCTGCTGAAACAGTGCAAGGCGCAAAAGAAGTGTATGAGAATTTGCAACAAGCCTTATGCGCTTTAACAGGATTGTCTCGCTTTACGCTTAATCCATGTGCAGGAGCTCATGGAGAATTAACGGGACTCATGATTATCAGTGCATATCACCAAGCAAACAACGATACGAAGCGTACCAAAATTATCGTACCCGATTCTGCCCACGGAACAAATCCCGCATCGGCTGCGGTATGTGGATTAGAAGTGGTAGAGGTAAAGAGTACCGCCGATGGATTAGTGGACGTAGAACACCTCAAGACACTCTTAGGAGATGACATTGCTGGAATGATGATGACAAACCCCAACACTTTGGGTCTCTTCGAGACACACATTCCTGAGATTACCAAACTCATTCATGATTGCGGTGGTTTGATGTACTACGATGGAGCAAATCTTAATCCGCTGCTGGGTGAATGTAGACCAGGCGATATGGGATTTGATGTGATGCACATCAACTTGCATAAGACATTCTCTACCCCACACGGAGGCGGTGGTCCTGGCTCTGGTCCTGTGGGTGTTTGCGAGAAATTGGTAGATTTCTTACCCACCAATAATTGTGCAACCAATGCAAAAGGGCATTTTACCATTACGGTTCATCCTTATCACGGACATTTCCTCACCTATTTGAGAGCCTATACTTACATCCTCACCTTAGGCAAGGAAAATATCAAGATGGTAGGACCTTATGCCACATTGAATGCCAACTACATCAAAGAGTGCTTGAAAGACGTTTACAAACTCCCCATAGACACCATTTGCAAGCATGAGTTTGTGTTTGATGGTCTTATGGACAAGAGTACAGGAGTTACCACAATGGACGTTGCTAAGCGTTTATTAGACCACGGCTTCCATGCTCCGACAATCTATTTCCCATTGCTTTTCCACGAGGCAATGATGATAGAACCTACCGAAAACGAAAGCAAGGAAACGCTGGATGCATTCATAGAGGTGATGCGCAAGATTGCCGACGAGGCAAAGAACGACCCTGAAATCGTAAAAAGCGCACCCCAAGAAACACCTATTAAACGTGTGAACGATGTGGAAGCAGCCAAGCATCCTATACTTACCTTTAAGCAATTGATCGATGACAACAACTGATTTAATCATCATTGGAAGTGGTCCTGGAGGCTATCGCGCAGCTGATTATGCTGCGAAGAATGGCCTTCAGGTCATCATCTTCGAAGCCTTGGAAGCAGGCGGGACGTGTCTTAATTGTGGATGTATCCCAACCAAATGTTTAGCACACGATGCCTCTAAAGAAGAAAAGCCTGCCTTCGAACAAGTGATGGCAAGAAAAAATGAAGCTATCCAGCAATTGAAAGCAGGAGTAGAGACATTACTTTCCCAGCCTAACATTACATTGGTACACGGTAAGGCATCTTTTAAGGACGCTAAAACCATTGTTGCCAACGGAGAGGAATATGCCGCAAAATACATCATCATAGCCTCGGGATCGCAAGCAAAAGTACCTCCTATCGAGGGTATTGTTTACAATCCCCACGGAAATTCCAATGTTCTTACCTCTACAGAATTGCTTTCCATTGATCATATCCCTGAAAAGTTGTGTATCGTAGGGGCTGGTGTCATTGGTATGGAGTTTGCATCTGCCTTCGCACAGTTCGGCAGTCAGGTAACGGTAGTCGAATTCATGAAGGAATGCTTACCGACATTAGACAGCGATATTGCAAAGCGATTAAGAAAATGTTTGGCAAAGACAGGCATTCAGTTCTATTTGCAAGCGGCAGTGAAGAAAGTAGAAAATGGCAAAATATACTTTGAACAAAAAGGAAAAGAACAAAGTGTAGAAGCAGATACTATTCTTATTGCAACTGGACGGGCAGCCAATATCGAAGGACTAAACCTTGATGCCGCTGGGATTGCCTACGACAGAAAAGGCATTTTAGTCAATGACAATATGGAAACATCCGTCAGTGGTATTTATGCCATTGGCGATGTGAATGGACGACAAATGTTAGCACATGCTGCCACATTCCAAGGAATGAGAGCCATCAATCACATACTTGGCAAAGACGATAATATTCGATTCGACATCATGCCCGCTGCCGTATTCACCTATCCTGAAGCTGCTTGCGTAGGCAAGACGGAAGATGCATGCAAGGCAGAGAACATAGCATACAAAACTAAGAAAGGTTACTATCGTGCAAACGGTCGTGCCCTATCTATTGAAGAAACCGAAGGAATGGTAAAGCTCATCACAGATGAGGAGGACAAGATTATTGGATGCCATGTCTATGGTGCTCATGCAGCAGAACTTGTTCAAGAAGTTTCGGCGTTGATGAACTTGGATATCAAGCTCAATCAGCTGAAGGATATTATTCACACCCACCCCACTTTGGGTGAAATCTTGCAAGATATCGCAATAGGCTAAAAGCCTTGTCAAGAATATCTTGACAAAGTTGGAAGATTATGTTGCATAGTTGGGCTATCGTCTATTGATGATAGCCCAGCTAATCCACATTCTTCCAACTTTTTTATTTGGCACATTATTTGCATTACCTTTTATGCGAATTCATAAAAACATTATTATACAATGCAAAAAGGTAATATTGGGGTTACAACAGAGAATATCTTCCCCGTTATTAAAAAGTTTCTCTATTCTGATCACGAGATATTTCTTCGAGAGTTAGTGAGCAATGCCGTTGACGCTACTCAAAAGTTGAAAACTCTTTCAAAACAAGGAGATTTCAAAGGCGAAGAAGGAGATTTGACCATTCACATTAAGTTAGACAAAGAAAAAGGCACATTAACAATCAGCGATCGTGGTATTGGAATGAACGCTGAGGAAATAGACAAATACATCAACCAAATAGCTTTTTCGGGTGTAAACGACTTTATGGAGAAGTATAAAGAGAATGCCAATGGCATTATTGGACACTTCGGATTAGGTTTCTACTCTGCCTTTATGGTTAGTAAGAAAGTAGAAATTATTACCAAAAGCTACAGGGAAAACGAGAAAGCCGTGAAATGGAGTTGCGATGGCAGCCCAGAATATACCATAGAAGAGACAGAAAAGGCTGACCGCGGAAGCGATGTTGTGCTTTATATTGACGACGACTGCAAAGATTTTTTGGAAGAACAGCGCATCCAAACACTACTCAACAAGTATTGTAAGTTCTTGCCTGTTCCGATAGCTTTTGGCAAAAAAACGGAGTGGAAAGACGGCAAACAGGTTGAAACCGCAGAGAACAATGTCATTAATGATACCGAACCATTGTGGACAAAGGCGCCTTCTACATTAAAAGATGAGGATTATAAGAACTTCTATCGCACCCTCTACCCCATGCAGGACGAACCGTTGTTCTGGATACATCTAAATGTGGATTATCCGTTTAACCTCACTGGTATCCTTTATTTCCCAAAGGTAAAATCGAACATTGAGCTGCAACCCAACAAAATACAATTGTACAGCAATCAAGTCTTCGTCACAGATCAGGTAGAAGGCATTGTACCACAGTTCCTTACCCTGTTACATGGCGTTATCGATTCTCCCGACATTCCATTGAATGTGAGCCGTAGCTATCTTCAAAGTGATGCTAACGTAAAAAAGATTTCAACCTATATCACCAAGAAAGTAGCCGATCGCTTGCAATCTATCTTCAAAGAAGATCGTAAAAATTACGAAGAGAAGTGGGACGACCTCAAGATATTTATCAACTACGGCATGCTCTCTCAAGAAGATTTCTATGACCGTGCTAAAGACTTTGCCTTATTCAAGGACGTAGATGGCAAATACTTTACCTTCGATGAATACCGTACCCTCATTAAGGATAACCAAACAGATAAAGACGGACAACTCATCTATCTCTACGCAACCGACAAGGATGAGCAATACACGTACATAGAGTCAGCAAAGAACAAGGGTTACAGCGTCTTACTCTTTGACGGACAATTGGACGTTGCAACGGTATCCATGTTTGAACAAAAGTTTGAAAAGAGCCGATTTAGTCGTGTAGACGGAGACATCATCGATCGTATCATTGTAAAAGAAGAGACCAAAGAGTCGAAGTTAGACAAGAACGATCGTGACAATTTGTCACAAGTTTTCAAATCACAACTGCCTAAAATCAATCAGGCTGAATTTAATGTAGAGGTGCAAGCTTTAGGCGAATCAGCCATGCCACTCATCATTACCCAGAGCGAATATATGCGTCGTATGAAGGAGATGAGCAAATATCAAGCTGGCATGGGCTTCTATGGGAGTATGCCCGATATGTTTACATTAGTGCTGAACAGCGATCACAAACTGATTCAAAATGTACTCGACAATTGCAGCAAAACTACCGCCGACGCCTTGAAACCCATTGAGAGCGAAATCAAAGGACAAGAGGCAAGATTGGCAGCCCTGCATCAAAGTCAGCAGAAAAAGAAGCCAGAAGAGATAACGCAAGAAGAAAAACAAGATGTCGAAAATACGCAGAAAGCAATTGATGAGCAGAAACAAAAGAAAGCAGACATCATTGCCAATGCGGCTAAAGACAATAAAATCGTACACCAACTCATAGACTTGGCTTTGCTACAAAATGGCATGTTGAAGGGAGCTGGACTCGATAAATTCTTAAAGCGCAGTATTGATTTAATTCGATAAGAAGTTTTTCTTGGCTTAAAACATAGAGCTGAAAAACCATTCATATGTATTCAACGCCACTCATCGCAGTGGCGTTTTTTTTATTTCTTTTGAAAAAAAGTTGGGAAAAAGTTTGGCGTTATCGCAAAAACTACATACCTTTGCAAACGCAATTACAAAAGTAATACACTTTGGCTCCCTGGCTCAACTGAATAGAGCATCTGACTACGGATCAGAAGGTTGTGGGTTTGAATCCCGCGGGAGTCACTATCAAGGATGTGTTTTTCAACACATCCTTTTCTTTTTCCCCTCGACAACATGGATTTTCGTACGCTACATTGAGCCAAAATAAATGCTGAATTTTCTTTACAAAGTGCCTCTCAAAACTCGCGTGAAAACAACCAATAGCGAAGTTGGTCGCAAATACGCAAGAAATGAGCGAGGTTTATAACTTTTTGCTATTGAACATATTACGCTTAGTTCGCTTCTTTTTATTCCATTTTTCACCCTTTCTTGGCGACTAACCCATTGAGTTAAGCGTGTTATTTGCATGCTTTAATGCTGCTGAAGCATGTGAATAACACCTCTATTGCATGTTTCCAAGACCGTTAAATCAATGTTTCAACTTGAAAAGACGTTTATTTTGTGAATTTCAGCTCATTTTTGCATGTCGTTTACCTATTATTTTTTTCTATTTTGAAGATTTTAGATGACCGTTTTTTGGTAAAATAATAGGACAAAAACAACGAATGCCATGACCGAAAATGAGCACGAACAAGAGGGCGGATTGGACATATTCACTGGCACGGGGTTTCCCGATTAACTTCCATCTCACATCCAATCAGCTACTTTGAACAAACTTCTCTTAAGTTTACTCACCTGATATTTCTCTATCGATCCTCTCACCCTGTTCCTCTGTAAATCTGCATGTGTTTTAATATTTCAATGAGATCAGAGGCTTACATCCATGAAACAGTTCTCGTATGTTGGTAAGAAATCGCAACTTACTGATATATAGCAAGATATAAGAATATATAAAGATAGAAAACTTTTGAGTGAATAGGAGACTTCAAGTGCTTACCAGTGCTTTAATTTTTTAATCAAAGAAAACGCTTTGTAAATTCATAAAAAAACATTAATTTTACCGCATCTAAAGTGAATGTGTATATGAAAAAGTTTTTTATCATAATATTGGGGGTTGTTGCATGCTGCAATATCTGTTTGGCACAGTCTACATTTAAGTATAAGTCAGAACGCAATCCATGGGACACATACATTGGTGCAAAGGGTGGCGCCATGTATTGCAAGCTGACAAATATTAAAAATAATCCGAAGATTACAGGATTTGGAGGTCTTTTTGCAGAATCTTTCCTGACCAAGCACTTCTCTGTTCAACCCGAATTCATGTTTGTACATCAGGGAGCAAACAGCGCAAAACCGTTCAAGAAAGATACCCCAACGGAAAAATTTAATTACCAATTTAATTTCATCTACATTGACTTTCTGCTAAAACAGTACATTGGTAATCATTTTAGCATATATTCTGGCTTTCATACGGGGAAAGCAATATCCATGAAATGCAATGGGAAAACTATCAAGTCGGAACTCAACACCAACGATTTTGCTATTCCTGTTGGCGCAACAGTGACGTGGAAAAACTTGAGTTTAGATGCTCGTTACAACATTCCTATCAAGAAAATAGCCGAGACCACCAAAGCGAAAGAACTTTTAGGACCTGCAAAAAACAACTCCATCATGGTGAGTTTAGGCTACCAATTCAAAATTTTCTAAAGATTGTCTTGGCTAAAACAGGAAAAATAGCATTCAGATTCTTGTTCTGCGAATCATCCTGCTATTTTCTAAAGTTCTATTCATCTTCTGTTGGCAGTTGTGGGAGCGAGATATGAAATCTAACTGCAAGATAGCGAATGACACAAACAACCGAGAATACAGTAACGACAGTGACACTCACATCTATGCCCAAAGAATACATCACCCAATAAGTCACACCGCCAACGATACTCGCCAAGGCATAAATTTCTTTGTGGAAAATAACGGGAATGTTATTCAACAACACATCACGAATAACACCACCGGCACAACCTGTCATACACCCCATGATGATAGCTATCCAAAAAGGGAAACCACAAGCTAACGTTTTTTGCATTCCTGCAATGGTAAACAACGCCAATCCAAGGGTATCGAAGGCGAACCATGTATTATCCAATCGCTTCAAAGACTTGGAAAATACAATCACGAATACTTGGGCGAATATCGTACATATCATATAAATAGAGGAAGTCATCCAAAAAGGAGTAACTCCCAACATGACATCACGAATCGTACCACCACCAATCGCTACGGCAATGCCACATACAAAGCCTCCAAACCAGTCGAACTTCTTGGCGGCAGCGTGACGAATACCAGAAATAGCAAATGCAAAAGTTCCCAAAAACTCTATTACTTGCTGAAGTGAATGAATAAATTCAGGACGTCTGAAAAATAATTCAGGAGAATACATATTATCAAAAGAGGTATAATATTCTTGAAATCTTGCAATTATAAAAGACTAAAAATGAAGTTATTTGTTCACCACATTAATCGGTTTCCCATGCACAAAAGCCCTCACATTGTTGATGGCAATATTGACCAATCGCTTTCTTGCCTCCTGTGTCGCCCAAGCTATATGGGGCGTGATGAATGCATTGGGTTGCTGAAGTAGAGGTTTATCAGCTGCTGGAGGTTCTTGACACATCACGTCAGCACCATAGGCAGCCAACTTCCCTGATTGAAGTGCCGCAGCAACATCCGCCTCATTCACCAAAGGTCCACGACCTGTGTTGATTAAGATGGCTCCCTTTTTCATCTTTTTCAAACTCTCTGCATTGATTAACTCACGAGTTTCTGGCGTCAACGGACAATGAAGAGTTAGGATGTCACTCACTGAAAGCAGCCCATCCAACGTTGTTTTCTGGATTCCTTCTGGTAAATCGACCGCATTCTTACTGGTGAAAGCATAAACTTCCATGCCAAATTCCCGCGCAATGTGTGCGACTTTGGTGCCAATATGTCCCAAACCAACGATTCCCAATGTCTTCCCTGCGACTTCTATCAAAGGAGTATCCCAGTAACAAAAATCAGGATTTTGGGTCCACCTACCCTCTCGAGTCTGCTGTGCATAATGTTCCACACGATTTGAAATCGCAAAAATGCTTGCAAACACCATCTGCGCGACACTGTAAGTGCTATAAGAGGGTATGTTGCTCACCACAACATTTTGTTTGTGCGCCGCTTCAATGTCAATATGATTAAAGCCCGTTGCTAACACACCGATATATTTTAATTGTGGTAGCTGTTGGAGTTCGTTCGCTGTTATTTTTGTTTTGTTTACCAACAAAATGTCAGCATCTATGGAACGTTCTACGACTTGTTCTTGCGAAGTACGATCATATATCTTCAATTGTCCAAACTCCTTAAGTTCCTCCCAAGATAAATCCCCAGGATTAGCGCAATGACCATCTAAAATTACGATGTTATATTTTCTCTGTTGTTGTTTTGAATCCATCATTTACTATGTTTTAATCATTTGTTTTCTGACGTGGATGCGTCTTTATATCTGTCGCCCCAGCATTGAAGCATCCACTGATATAATTTCTCTTCGGCAGGACTGTGTTGCCCATGCCATATTCTATGATGCTGCAAAGCATCTGGTAAATACTGTTGTTGAACGAAGTGCCCGGGATAATCATGACTATATAGATAACCATCATGATAGCCCAAATCCTTCATTAGTTGTGTGGGGGCATTCCTCAATGGCAATGGAACAGGCAAATTCCCCGTTTCCCGAACGATTGACAAAGCCTTATCAATACCCAAATAGGCTGAATTGCTTTTAGGACCGGTAGCCAAATACACAACTGCTTCAGCTAAAGGTATCCGACCTTCAGGCCACCCAATTTTCATCACCGCATCGAAAGCCGCATTTGCTAACAGCAAGGCATTGGGATTAGCCAATCCTATGTCTTCCGCAGCACTAATCACTAATCGGCGTGCAATAAACTGAGGATCCTCTCCTCCCTCTATCATTCGAGCCATCCAATACAGTGCTGCATCGGGATCACTACCACGAATGCTTTTGATAAAGGCAGAAATAATATCATAATGCATTTCACCTCCCTTATCATAAGCCAAGGGATTCTGCTGCAGCTGATGCTCCACAATTTGATCGGTCACCACCACTTTTTCGGTTTCGGCAGCACTAACGACTAATTCTAAAATGTTAAGTAGCTTCCGAGCATCACCCCCACTATAGCGAAGTAATGCACCTGTCTCTTGAAGTTCTATGCTTCGGTTCTTCAATATGACATCCTCATTCACTGCGCGATGCAATAGTTTCAAGAGATCTTCTTTGCCTAAAGGTTTGAGTAGATACAGTTGACAACGTGAAAGTAAAGGTCGAATCACTTCGAAAGACGGATTTTCAGTCGTCGCCCCAATCAGCGTAACGATTCCTCTCTCCACAGCTCCCAGCAAAGAGTCTTGCTGCGACTTGCTAAATCGATGAATCTCATCAATAAACAAGATAGGTGAAGCGGTTTGAAAGAAATGATTACCCTTTGCTCGTTCAATGACCTGTCGCACATCTTTCACACCACTGGTCACTGCACTAAGGGTATAAAAAGGCGTTTCTAACTTGTTTGCGACAATCTGTGCAAGTGTGGTTTTACCAACGCCGGGTGGTCCCCACAAAATAAAAGAAGAGACGTGGCCGGATTCTATCATCTTGCGTAGAACGGCATCCTTCCCCACCAAGTGTTGTTGCCCAACATATTCATCAAGCGTTCGGGGCCGCATTCGTTCTGCTAAGGGTTCACTCATATCGTCTTTCCTTCTTCATTAGTCCTCTTCAAAGGGTCTTTATCAATGGCTGTCTTTGGCTACTTTAAGCGCATCTCCATTATCGCAAAGATACGAAAACTTTCATGAACGAAAAGCATAAACTATGTTTTTTTGGCTTCATTCAAAAAATCGCAGGAAAAGTTTGTCAAATATAAATTAAGTATATATTTTTGCAGCGTGAGAAATGAGGAGGATTGATAGCGCAATAGGATGAGTAAAATAACGTAATCCAAAAAGCTATCACCACCTTCAAACCTATAGATTGATTAGTAATCAATAGCTTTCGTATTTTAGAACATTGTAAATAACAATTGAACGACGACTTAAAGATTTATGAAACAAAAAGATGCATTATCACTTAAGACACTGACCAAGAGCAGTGTGTGGGATATTCAAGAAAATGATGTTTTCAGATTGTGGGAGGCAGCAGAAAAGGATGCTGACCTCAAGGATAACATGCGTCATTACTTAGATGTGATTCGAAGTGCATTTGAAATCGAAGAGGTAAAGATTGATAAGCCCGTAATCATCAAAAAATATGAAGAGAGAGGCTTTAAGGTTAAAGCTCTTCGCATTGATGGAGCTAATAAGCAAAAATACGCTATCAAGAAGAAAGCTATTTTGCGCGTAACAGATTTGAGTTACGAAAACATTAGACATATCACAGCCAGCAAACTTTTAGAGGTACTTGACCGTAACTTTGGCGGTGGATGGGACTCGTTATCGCAAAGCATTAAGGACATTATTGAAAGCGGATTCGACATCAGTACAACCACATTGCCACAGAATAGACTGCATAACGCAGGAGGAATGTATGAGAAAAAAGTAAATGACGGCTTTGAAGTCTTAGAGATTGCAAAGGGAGCATGGGTAGAAGCTATCTTCGCTAAAGCGAAACCTGAGATGGAAAAGAAATCTTCAAAATTATCTTCTGCAAAATCTGATTCGGACGATGAATTCGACTTCAATGAAAAGAAATCATTGGACGAAGGAAAAGACATAGAGGATAACGAGGAAGATGATGACGACACGTTCGATGAAGACAAGCTTACCGAAGAAAGCTATCGTACCACATTTGATTCAGAACCAGAAGACTTAGACTTAGAAGCTGAAGATGTAGCAGACGATGAAGAATTCTAAATCTTAACTTTTTATACACACAACAAATTATTATGAGAAGGTGTATCTGCTGATACATCTTCTTTTTTTTATTTGATTCTAAGAGAGTGACATCAACAAATAGCAAGGTTAAACAGCAATTTTCACTCAAGACAAATACTAAAAGAGCATCTAACGCAAAAAACTCTTACCTTTTCGGGGTAAGAGTTTCTATAAGTTAAGCGTTGATTGTTTCCTAATCTTTGTTGAGTCGTTTACGCTCAGTATGGTCGAGTGTTGTCTTTCGCATGCGCATACTCTTGGGGGTTACCTCCAAAAGTTCGTCAGCCTTGATATATTCAAGACATTCTTCCAAGCTCATCTCCACCTTAGGTATCACACGAGCCTTATCATCAGAACCGCTGGCACGCACGTTGGTAAGCTGTTTGGCTTTGGTTACATTGATGACCAAATCATTATCATGCACATGTTCGCCTACCACCTGACCAGCATATACCTCTTCTCCGGGGTCGATAAAGAACTTACCACGGTCTTGAAGCTTATCAATAGAATAAGCGTATGCCGTACCTGTCTCCATGGCAATCATACTTCCATTGACACGACGTGTAATTTCGCCCTTGAAAGGTTGATACTCCTTAAATCGATGTGCCATAATGGCTTCGCCTTGTGAAGCTGTCAACACATTGGTGCGAAGTCCCATGATACCTCTTGAGGGTATGTCAAATTCTATATTTGTACGTCCTCCTTGGCTTTCCATAGATGTCATTTCTCCTTTTCGACGTGTCACCATGTCAATCATTTTGCTGGAGAATTCTTCGGGAACATTAATGGTTAGCTCTTCAATAGGTTCATAACACTTGCCCTCTATTTCCTTGTAAATAACCTGTGGTTGCCCCACTTGCAGTTCATACCCTTCGCGTCGCATGGTTTCTACCAGCACACTAAGGTGCAAAACTCCACGTCCGCTCACAATCCACTTATCGGTTGCATCCTCGAAAGGACGTACCCGAAGTGCCAAATTCTTTTCCAATTCCTTGTTTAGACGGTCGTTGATGTGGCGAGAAGTAACGTATTTTCCTTCCTTCCCAAAGAATGGCGAATCATTTATTGTGAACAACATGCTCATCGTTGGTTCATCAATAGCGATGGGAGGTAATGGTTCTGGATTTTCAAAGTCGCAAATCGTGTCGCCAATTTCGAACTTCTCAAGACCTATAACTGCACAAATATCACCGCTATCCACATGGTCGGTCTTCACGTGAGACATTCCTTCAAAGGTGTGAAGTTCTTTAATTTTTGTGCGTTCTTGCGTCCCGTCACGGTGACAAATGGTAACGTTCATCCCACCAGTGAGTACACCTCTATGCACTCTTCCTACAGCAATACGCCCTGTATAGTTGGAATAATCTAAGCTGGTAATCAGCATTTGCGGTGTTCCCTCAAGTTGCTTTGGTGCTGGAATAACTTCTACAATTTTATCTAACAGATATTCGATGTTGTCTGTGGGCTGCTTCCAATCTTCAGACATCCATCCATTTTTGGCAGAACCGTAAACAACAGGGAAATCTAATTGATCTTCTGTCGCATTCAAAGAGAACATCAAATCGAATACCATCTCATATACTTCATCGGGACGACAATTCGGTTTGTCCACCTTGTTCACTACCACAATGGGTTTTAGGCCAATCTCTAATGCCTTTTGCAGCACAAACCGAGTCTGTGGCATCGGTCCTTCGAAAGCATCCACTAACAAAATACAGCCGTCTGCCATATTGAGTACACGCTCCACTTCACCACCAAAATCGGAGTGACCGGGAGTATCTATAATATTAATTTTTACACCTTTCCAATTGATAGAAACGTTCTTGGAGAGAATCGTGATACCTCGTTCACGTTCCAAATCGTTTGAGTCTAATACCTGTCCACTGTTATCCTGTCCATCACGGAACAATTTTCCTGCTAACATCATCTTATCTACCAACGTAGTTTTACCGTGGTCGACATGTGCAATGATAGCAATATTTCTAATGTCTTGCATGTTTTAATCCTTAAAACGTTATTCCGTGCAAAGGTAATGCTTTTAATTCATAATTCTTATTTCATCATTCATATTTATAACTGCTACAATATATTTTTTCTATTTTTTTAATGTTCAGAAAGTGCCATACAGGAATTGCATGAGGACACGGCTCTTGCATTTAAGATAGTGGATTAGAGATGAAAAAGAACCTTGGCTCTTTTGTTTCACAAAAAATTGTAAAGCAGAAATCGATTCACATGGCTTGCAATCATTGCTTACTTCATTTGCTTTATTTGTGGTAACAACAATGACCTTTCAAAGAAAGAGCTACGTCTCTGATCACATGGTCATCAGCGGCAAGAACATCTGTTACTTTTGTCCTATTATTTTACCAAAAAACGACAATCTAATATCTTCAAAATAGAAAAATTTAATAGGCAAACGCTCTACAAAAACGGGCTGATTTTACCAAAAAAGATGTCTTTTCAAGTTAGAACATTGACTGAACGGTCTTGGAAACATACAATAGAGGTGTTATTCACATGCTTCAGCAGCATTAAAGCATGCAAATTGTTAGCTTAACTCAATGGGTTAGCCGCCAAGATAGGGTAAAAAAGGGAATGAAAAGACGCAAACTGAACGTAAAGCTTTCGATAGCAACGAATTACAAACCTCGCTCATTTTTCGCATATTTGCGACCAACTTTGCTGTTGGTGATTTACACGCGAGTTATGAGAGGCACTTTGTAAAGAAAATTCAGCATTAATTTTTAGTTCGTGTAGCGTGCCAGCAATTTTATAGTTGCTATATTGTTGTTGCTTTTCGTTGTAGAAGTTCATTCCATGAAAGAAGCGCGGAATAAGAGTAACTAAATGTTAAAAAGCGACTGCTTTCGGAGAAATTATGAATGACAAAAGTTGGATTATGAATAAAAAGTATTACCTTTGCACCGCATTATTGCATTATCATTAATTTTTAACAACAAGTTCTATGTATTTAGACAAAGCAAAAAAAGAAGAGATCTTTGGCAAATACGGAAAGTCTAACTCTGATACTGGTTCACCAGAGAGCCAGATAGCATTGTTCTCATACCGTATTTCCCACTTGACGGAACACCTTAAGAAGAACCGTAAAGATCATAACACTGCACGTTCATTGACAATGTTGGTAGGTAAGCGTCGCGCTTTGCTCGATTATCTCTATGATAATGACATTGAGCGTTACCGTTCTATCATCAAAGCTCTTGGCTTACGTCGATAATTATCAAGTGCATTTAAGCTTAAGGAAATTAAAAACTCCTCTGTAACAATGGATTACAGAGGAGTTTTTTTATGTATCAAACATTCAAGTTACATCACTTTCGTCTAAAATCTCCAATAGAGGCTTCATCACAAAGTCTCGTTCATGCATGTAAGGGTGTGGAATTGTTAGCGCTGGCGTGTGGATATGTAGGTTGTCATACAACAAGATATCAATATCAATAACACGATCTTCGTAGACTCCATTGTGCGATTTTTCAGTTCGCCCCATAACCTTCTCTATTTTCTGGGTTGCTTCTAACACCTCTTCAGGACTCAAGAAGGTACGACAACGAATGCAAGCATTCATAAAGAGATGGTCGGACGAAAAGCCCCAAGGCTTTGTTTCGTATAACGAAGAGCAACGGTCGACAGTGCCTATCGATAGCTTTATCTGCTCTATCGCTTGTTGGATGGCTTCTTCTCGATGCCCCAAATTAGACCCAAGCCCTAAATATACAATGTGTTCTGTGGACATAGAGCGCAGATTTTCGATGACTAATCGTTCAGTATCAGCATCGAATCGCCATAACAACCAAACTTATAACCGTTCTTAACTGCCAAGTCATAAGCCTCCATCACTAATTCGTATCCACCGAAAGCTGCCGTTTCCATGAGCAAAGGTGACATACTGTGATAGAAATTGGCTATCATCGTGTCTGCCAAACCAAAATCATAAGGCGGGAAAATAAATTTACTGGTCCAGCCGTCATATTCTTTCAGCAGTCCATCGGTGCCAACTGCCGTCTCTGTAGCCTTGACTACACTTGTCCCAACGGCACAGACATGATGCCCCTCCTGTTTGGTTCGATTGACGATTTCACAGGCTTTGGCATCAATCTTCATTTGTTCCGAATCCATTTTATGTTTGGTCAAGTCTTCCACCTCAATACTATTAAACGCACTCAAGCTGCAGTGAAGCGTGATATAAGTGTCATGTATCCCTTTAATCTCCATACGCTTGAGCATTTCTCTACTGAAATGAAGCCCTGTAGAAGATGCTCTAACAGCTCCTTCATGCTTTGCAAAAATGGTTTGATAGTCTTCCTGATCTTGCGCATCTGCATGAGGTACTTCACGTCGATTGATGATGTAACGAGGTAAAGGTGTTTCTCCGAGCGCAAAAAGTTCACGCTTGAACTCCTCATGCGGGCAATCGTAAAGGAATCGGAGTGTACGACCACGACTCGTTGTGTTATCGATTACCTCCGCCACCATCGTGCCGCTCTCATCAAAGAAGAGCTTATTCCCAATACGAATCTTACGGGCAGGCTCTACTAACACGTCCCAAAGGCGCATTTCCTGATTGAGTTCACGAAGCAAGAAGACTTCAATCTTGGCATCTGTCTTTTCCTTTGTACCATATAATCGAGCAGGAAATACTTTTGTGTCATTAAAGATAAAAGTATCACCTTCATCAAAATAATCAAGTACATGTCTAAACTCAAGATATTGCCCCTTGATATCTTTCCCTTTTTTGTCCTTTTGAAACATATCAATGGTCTGTGATTTTCGGTGTAACACCATCAATCGAGATTCGTCACGACGTGTCATTCGTGAGATTTCTTTCTTGCCTTGAGCATTCTTTATCTCATGATAAACACTATGAGGGTAAAGAGCAATGAGCTCTTCTGGCAAATTAAATTTGAATTGTGATAGCTTCATTGATTAATGTCCTTCATCTATTTCTTGTTCATTCAGCCACTCTTTGAAGTGGTCGAAGTTAATACTATTCTCTATTGTCAATGCACCAACACGGGTTCTTCGTAGTTGTATCAGATACGCACCACTGTCCAAAGCACGCCCAAGATCACGCGCAAGTGCTCTAATATATGTTCCTTTTCCGCAAACGATGCGCAGTTGTAGCTGCATGGCATTGGAGTCGAAATGAATAAGTTCTATTTCATCAATACGCACCGTTTTCGCTTGTAGTGCTACCTCTTCGCCTGCTCGCCTTAAATTGTACGCTCTCTCACCAGCAACCTTGCATGCGCTATAGGTTGGAGGAGTTTGCTGAATCTCTCCAACAAAGAGTTTTAATACCTGCTCTATGCGCTCAAGCGTGATATGCTCTGTTGGATAGGTAGCATTTACAGGATGTTCGCAATCGTAACTGGCGGTAGTAGCTCCCAATTGTATCGTACATACGTACTCTTTTGTATGCGCTTGTAACTGCTCTATTTGTTTGGTTGCCTTCCCCGTACACAGCACTAAAACGCCTGTTGCTAATGGATCGAGTGTTCCTGCATGTCCTATCTTAATGCGCTTGATGCCCAACTTTCGAGATATGACATAGCGAACGTGTGCCAATGCCCCAAAGCTTGTCATACCGTACGGCTTATCTATAGCAAATATCTCTCCTTTATAAAAGTTCATGTTGTGCGTTTTTGAGTTGACAAGTGAGTGAGTTTTTCAACTCATCGGCATGTAAGCGTTCTCCAAAGTAAGCAACTCCATTCATTCACGTGTACAAAATAAATTTCCAAAAAAACTCCTCAACTTAAGGACTTAATCGACCATTGCCAAACTATGTCCCATCATGAGCCAAACCAAGATGAAGCCTCCGACGATGATTCGATAAACTCCAAAGACTTTAAAGCCATATTTTGTCAAGAAATTAACAAACCACTTCATTGCCAATAGCGCAACCACAAAGGCAACAGCACTCCCCAATAGCAAGGTGGGGACATGAGACGACAAGGCATCTACGCCTCCGTTTTTGATGAGTTTGAATACATCAAGACAAGTAGCTGCAAACATGGTGGGCACAGCTAAGAAGAATGAGAACTCCGCTGCACGCTTCCTGGTTAGTCCTTGTGCCATACCTCCTACGATAGTTGCCATTGACCTCGACACTCCTGGTATCATGGCAATGCATTGGAATACACCTATCATAAAGGCTTTCTTATCTGTCAACGAGGTTGACTCTTGACCATGATTAAAGATTCTATCGCAGAAAAGCATAAAGATGCCACCAACTACCAACATCACAGCCACGACAATGACACTCCCCAGCATTTTTTCAATCAAATGATTGGCTAACAATCCGATAACAGCAGCAGGAATAAAAGCCACCAATAGCTTCCAATAGAAATTCCAACGATGAATAAACGCTTTCACAGCTGACGTTCCTTCAGGCACAGGAGTGTTATCTAAGCGAAAAAAACGCTTCCAATAAAGTGTCACCACCGAAAGGATAGCACCAAACTGGATAATGACAATAAAGGCATTGATAAACGGATCGTCTGCCTGCATGCCCAACAAGTCGCGGGTAATAATCATGTGTCCTGTCGAAGAAACAGGCAGAAACTCGGTCAAACCCTCAACGATTGCCAGAATAATGGTCTCAAGTAAGCTCATAAATCAAACAACGTATTAGTCTTTTGGCTTTCTGATAATTGCAAAAATAATAGATACAAAGCCCAAGAAACATACTACTGGAGCTACTTTGATACGTCGCACACTAAAGATGTCAGGATTGTATGCTGTCTCCGTCGAGCCACTTCCACTCATCAACAGAAATCCGATAATCACGATAACGACACCAATCGCCAATAACATAAAGTTGACTTTATCGAACGCAAAATTTCTTTTATCCATCTGATAGATTTGTTTATTCGAACTTACCTATATATAATAAGGTGGAGTTCTGAATTGATTTTCAACGTTATTTTCTTAAATCTTATATAAATCTCCTGCTTTCATTCGCAAGAATTTGTTTACTGAAATGTGAGCGCAAATAGCCGTTATCACGAGTCCGAACAAGAATACGGCTGCACCAGTAATGACCATGTCGCGCCAAGTCACAACGGTCAAGATACCAGGCTCGGATAGATACAACGCATAAATACAGCCCGCCAACACTGCATTGGCTATCAAACCTGCTATCAAACCTGTCCAAACAGCTCTGCTTACAAAGGGTCTGCGGATAAATCCCCATGAAGCACCAACCAACTTCATCGTGTGTATGGAGAATCTTCGGGCATAAATATCCAATCGTACAGTGTTGTTGATGAGGGAGAAAGATACAAAGGTAAGCAACAGTGCCAACACTAACATTACCAAACCTATTTTGGCAAGGTTCCGGTTCACGCTGTCTACTAATTCTTTCTGGTAATTAATTTGGTTGATTTGTGGATATTTTTCAAACTCACTCACTATCCATTTCAGAGAATCGTTGTTCGCATAAACCGACTTTAAGGTTACTTCGATAGATGCAGGACAAGGATTTTCACCATCTGTAAACTCCGATGGGTCGCTCCCCATTGCGGATGTAATCTCCTTCAGAGCTTGGTCCTTACTAATATATTCGAGTTGTTTGATATATGGACGCTTCTGAATCACCGCACACATTCGCTGTGCTTCAGAATTTGTCATCTCATTTTCTAATATCAACTGCACAACTAAATTCTCTTTTACATAAGAGGAAAGGTTTCTTCCTGTTAAGGTTGAGAATACAACTAACCCCAACAAGATGAGTACCAAAGCTGTGCTTATACAAAGAGTAATAGCCTGTAATCCATGATGATTACTGGTCTTATTTTGTTTCTTTCCCATTCTTTTATGGATATAATGCACCAAATTTCTCGCAAAGTAACAAAAAAAATAGGGATAAAACGATGCTTTAACTACTATTAACGTGATTGCTCAATAAAAATAACACCAACATTTCGGATTGATTTTATCCATATAAGGGTGAAGGTTGTAGCACCCTATCTTAGCGATGACCATCACATGAATTCTTTTATGCCAAACATTTGAAACAAGTTCATCGTTAGGTTCAATGAAAAATCATTACTTCAACCGCATTACCCATAGAGATTAAGGAGACTAAAGCGATGCTCCAATTTCTCTATATTATCACCCTATTAGACCTTTTCCTTTTCATCAACCTTTTTTCATGAGTTGGATAGACTAATAAACATCCTGCTTTCAAGCCTCGTGTTCCATGTCGCAGCTTATATAAAAGTACCTATTCATTGTAAATTTGCGAACTATATTTGTGGCATTCATATTTTTTCATTTCCTTTGTACGAGCAGAAAATGGCAGCTTATCAAACTGTCAAATCTGCTCGTTGAGAATAATTAGCAATGAAAAATCGACATACCATACTAACGATTACAGGTTCGGACGGAACAGGAGGTGCAGGAGTACAAGCCGATATCAAGACCATTACGGCTTTGGGTGGTTATGCTGTGTCGGTAATTACTTCTATTACGATTCAAAACACCTTGGGCATTCAAAGCTTTTACGACATTCCTGCTGACATTGTAGCAGGACAGTTAACGGCATTGATTGACGACCTTGAACCCGCAGTTATCAAGATTGGAATGGTTCGCAATAGCAAAACGCTGGATGCTATCATTGAGATGTTACATCAGCATCACGCTTCCACCATTATCTACGACCCCATTGTGACCTCCAGTCAGGGTGAGCCATTGATGACATCCGACATGATTCATGCTGTGAAAGACCGTCTCTTCCCACTCTGTTCATTGGTAATTATGAAGCAAGAAGATGCTGCTGTGTTCATCAACAGTGCCGAAGTAACAAAAGAAACCATGAAAGCAGGAATGACACAATTTCTGAGTTTAGGTTGCAAAGGGGTTATGTTACATAGTGGAAACATGAACGACACGCTGATATGGCGTTCAGGTGAACAAATCAACCAGCATGAATTTCCAACGTTAAATCTCACAAATTCACACGGACTGGGTAGCAGTCTATCTTCCGCAATAGCCTATTACCTATCCGTTTCAACAGATATTCATGAAGCTGTATGCGAGGGAAAAAGTTATATCCAACAACAGTTGAGTCACTTTGGAGCCTTAAAAGGTCGAAGCAGTGAGCTGTACAACGAATTTATACAAGCCATCGAACTTCATTGTACCACTAATAATGATGTACAATTTTATGCCCATCGTTTGGGCGTAAGCAGCCGATATTTGGCACAGGTCACCAAACGAATTGGACAAAAAACGCCCAAGAGTCTTATTGATGAGCATCTTTTGACCAAGAGTAAACTACTCTTAGACACCACCAGTAAGACTGTTCAAGAAGTTGCATACGCATTAGGATTTCATTCGCAATCACACTTTAGCAAATTCTTTAAGAAGGCTGAAGGAATTACACCGAGTATATATCGAATCAATAAATAATAAACAAAATGACAGAAAGACAAATTTTAAATCGAAACTTAGCCCAGATGCTCAAAGGAGGAGTTATCATGGACGTTACAACTCCCGAACAAGCTCACATTGCAGAAGATGCAGGAGCTTGTGCAGTAATGGCACTTGAGCGTATTCCCGCTGATATTCGTGCTGCAGGAGGCGTGTCTCGCATGAGCGATCCTCACATGATTAAAAGCATACAAGAAGCCGTTAGCATTCCTGTAATGGCGAAATGCCGTATAGGACACTTTGCAGAGGCACAAATTTTACAAGCAATTGAGATTGATTATATTGATGAAAGCGAAGTTTTGTCACCCGCTGATAATGTTTACCACATTGATAAAACCCAATTCGAAGTACCTTTTGTTTGCGGTGCCAAGAACTTAGGAGAAGCTTTGCGACGCATTGCAGAAGGCGCAACTATGATTAGAACCAAGGGTGAACCTGGCACTGGAGACGTTGTACAGGCAGTAACACACATGCGCATGATGCAATCAGAAATGAGAAGAATAAAGGCTATGGCTGAAGACGAGTTGTTTGAAGCTGCCAAACAATTGCAAGTTCCCTACGAACTAATAAAGTTTGTTCATGAAAACGGTAAGTTGCCTGTCGTTAATTTTGCTGCAGGAGGCGTAGCCACACCAGCAGATGCCGCCTTAATGATGCAACTTGGAGCCGAAGGAGTCTTTGTAGGATCGGGCATATTCAAGTCTGGCGACCCTGTTAAACGGGCAGCTGCCATTGTTCAAGCAGTAACCAACTACAACGATCCGAAGCGGTTAGCTGAGCTATCCGAGAACTTAGGCGAAGCCATGGTTGGCATCAACGAGCACGAAATAGAAGTGTTGATGGCAGAAAGGGGTAAATAGAGTAATGAGAATAGCCGTATTAGCTTTACAAGGAGCATTTGCTGAACACCAGCAAATGCTTCACTCTTTGGGGGTAGAAACATTCCAAGTGCGAAACAAGTGCGATTGGGAAAAGCCCAAAGATGGACTTATTCTCCCCGGAGGAGAGAGTACAACCATGACAAAACTCTTGAATGAGTTGGATTTACTGTTACCTATTCAGGAAGAAATCAGCCAAGGATTGCCCGTATTTGGTACTTGTGCGGGATTGATTATGCTGGCTCGCAAAGAGAACGGAAAGCCATCAAACCGACTTTCTACCATGGATATCGACGTTTGTAGAAATGCTTATGGCAGACAATTGGGGAGTTTCCATACAGAAGAGGCTTTCAAGGGAATCGAAGGAACGATACCTATGACCTTTATCCGCGCACCTTATATCAATGAAGTATTTGGAGACGCAGAAATATTGGCAACTGTTGATGGGAATATTGTCGCAGCAAGGCAGCACCACCAAATGGTAACAGCCTTTCATCCAGAACTGGACAATGACACCAGAGTTCACGCTTATTTCTTGAATAGCATTCTGAAAAAGTAGGTCAGCAACTCGCTGATCTACCCCATAAAATTGTAACAACTCGCTTAGGGCTGTTACAATTTTCCAATAATCCCAGCCTTTGTCGCTTGAATAAAGCGCACTATCTCATTAATTTCCTCACCATTTGGCACCTGCTCTTGTACTTGTAGAACGGCATCGAACACGCTTGTCTGGCCATGAAACACCAATCTATAAGCATTGGCTATGTGCTTTTGCACCCTTTCTGAGATGCCATAGCTTTGTAACATCATACTGTTCAGTCCAGCATATTTAGCAGGTATGCCACCAGCAATAATATATGGTGGAACATCTTGATAGAGAGTAGTGCCTGCTTGTATCATTGCATAATCGCCAATGCGTGTATTTTCGCTTTCGATGACGCTTGAACTAAAGATCACCCCATTCCCTATTTCGCAGTTGCCTGATATCTTTGTTCCATATCCCAACACACACTGATTTCCCATTTTGGTATCATGAGAGATATGCGAACCTTCCATGAGGAAGTTTTCATGACCTATAATGGTTTGTCCACCGTGATGAGTAGCTCGGTTTATCACTACATTTTCTCGAATAATATTATGGTCACCTATGCGCAATTCGGTATCATCACCTTTGAATTCAAAGTCTTGTGGAACCGCTCCTAATACAGAACCTTGATAAACCTGATTATCATTACCCATACGAGTTCCATGCATAATACTCACAAAGGGATACACCACGCAGTTGTCACCTATCACCACGTCATCCTCGATATATGCAAATGGATATATCTTACAATTGTTCCCTATCTTTGCACCTGCTGCTATTTGCGCTTTTTCACTGATGTCGCTTGCCATATCTGTTAATGATCATTGAATGAATAAATAAATTGATAAGGCTCATGAAACATTCACTTTTTGCCTTTTGTCATCGTAAACCGCTATTGTACACCACCTCCAAGAGCCTGATAGAGATTTACAATGGCTTGCATTTTATTGAAGTCGTCTCTTATCTTCGCTGTTTGAGCATTTAAGAGAGCTTGCTGTGCTGTTATTACCTCAAGGTAAGTACTGTGTGATTGATGCAACAGAAGTTTGGTATCTTCTACATTTTTTTGTAACACCTCTATTTGTTTCGCCTCTATTCTGCTCTTTTCATCGGAAGAATGATAAAGCACAAGGGCATTGCTTACCTCGCTTCCTGCTTTTAGAATACTATTTTGCCACGTGTTATAGGCTTTTTCGTATTGTGCATTGGCAACACGCAAGCCTGCTACTATCTTCCCCTGTTGGAAGATAGGCTGTACCAAACTACCCACAGCCGATAGCAACCATTTGCCTGGGTTCACCACCATGCCGCCCATACTATTGGTAAAAACGCCTGTAGGTGAGATGGTTAGACTGGGATAAAACCTGTTACGAGCCGTCTGCACGTTATAGAAACATTGAGCTAATTGCATCTCCGCCGCATGAACATCAGGACGATTGTTGAGCAACTGGACAGCTATCCCTGTGGAAAAACGCTGCGGTAAGGTTTGATTTTCGAGTTTTCCACGCACAATACTCTGTGCAGGTTGCCCCATGAGGAGTGACAGCGCATTTTCTGTCTCTCGTATTTGTCGCAATAAATCCGCACGCTTTGCTTCAACAGCATAATAATTTGCCTCGGCACTCTGTACACCAGTAGATCGGATTCCACGCCCTAAATCCATCAACACCTTCATCTTTTCCCACGTTTCTTTCGTCAGTCCGTGCATATCATCCACAATAGTAAGCTGCCTATCCAGCATCAACAAGGTATAATAGAGATTGGCTACGCCACTGATGATGTTAATCCTAACCAACTTCTGATAATCTTGTGACGCTAACAAGGCAACCTGAGAGGAACGCTTCTGACTTAAAAGATTTCCGAAAAGGTCGACATTCCAACTCGCTGCAATGGGCAGTTGATAGGTTGTTGTAGCACTTCCGCCATCCCATGAAGCGATGGTTCCTTGGGGTGCGAAGGTGAACGAGGGCAGAAAAGACAATTTCGCAGCCTTGAGCTGGGCTTCTGCCATTTTCACATTCTGTGCTGCATTGAGCAAATCTAAGTTATTGGCAAGAGCCTGCTCTATATGTTTTTGTAGCTGAACATCTGTAAACACTTGGCGCCATGGCATGTAGCCGAAACTCAAAGTATCGGTCACTACCAATGTATCTGTTGGAGATTGAACATCCCGTACCAGTCCTTCAGTCTTCACAGCTGGTCGCTCGTACACCCCATAGAGACTTTTACAGCCTGTCAAACTCATTGCAGAAATAGCAATCAAGAGGATATTTTGTATTTTCATATCTATCTGTTTTTTACGCTTCAACTTGTTTTGGCAAAGGTTTCCGTGCATATTGACGCAACTCAGCTGCCGCTTCCAAATTTTCTTCATCATCAAACTTTAATGGCTTTATCTTCTCTTGAAGAGCTTGGAAGATGACAAACAGGACTGGAACTACAAACAACTGGCAGAACGTTCCAATCAACATACCGCCCACAGCTGCCGCTCCTAAGGTTTGATTACCATTCTTACCAACGCCCATGGCAAACATCATAGGGAGCAAACCTATCACCATTGCCAGAGATGTCATCAAGATAGGGCGCAAACGTGCACCTGCACCAAGAATAGAAGCCCATGTGATAGCCATACCAGTTTGTCGCCTTTCCAGTGCAAACTGCACAATCAGAATGGCATTCTTTGCTAACAATCCTATCAACATAATCAAGGAAATCTGCATATAGATATCATTGTTATGCCCAAATAGTTGGGTAAACAGGAACGCTCCTGCCAAGCCAAAAGGAATGGAAAGGATAACCGCGAAGGGCAAAAGATAGCTCTCGTACTGTGCCGCCAGAATGAGATAAACAAACAACAGACACAAACCAAAGATCATCACCGTTGAGTTACTGGAGCTGTTTTCAGACCTTGACAAACCAGAGAAATCGTATCCATATCCCTGTGGCAAGGTAGTAGCCGCCACCTCTTTGATAGCTTCGATGGCTTCACCCGATGAATAACCGTCATTGACGGTTACGGTTGCGTTGATACTGGTAAACATATTGAAGCGATTCACATTGGACGGGCCATACACTCGCTTGATAGAACAGAATCCATTGATAGGAGCCATGCCAGCAGGAGTACGCACAAAGATGTCATTCATGCCCTCTGGTCGTGCACGACTATCCACATCTCCTTGTATCATCACACGATATAACTTGCCATAGGCATTGAAGTTAGACACATACATACCTCCATAATACCCCTGAAGCGTGCTTAACACCGTGGCTGGTGATATACCTACCTGTTTGCATTTAGCCACATCAACGTCAATCATATATTGAGGATAATTAGGATTGTATGAGGTCATCGCCATTTGTATCTCTGGGCGTTTGTTCAATTCTGCCAAGTATTGCTTCGTAATATCAAAGAACTTGCTCAAATCTCCACCCGTCTTGTCTTGCAACACCAATGACACGCCATTGCTAACCGAGAAACCCGGTATCATTGGAGGCGCAAATGCCAAGATTTGCGCATCTTTTATTTGAGCCGTTTGCTTATATATCATGCCCAAAACAGCCATGGCACTCTGCCCCATGTTGCGATCCTTAAAAGGCTTCAACTTAATGATAAACGTGGCTTGGTCAGAGCCTTGCCCTGCAATGAAGTTGAATCCCTGCAATTGTTCACGGCTCTGAATAGCTGGATTGCTTGCCAACATCGCATCAATCTGGTCTATTACCTCTTGCGTTCGCACTGCACTTGTTGCAGGAGGCATAGACACCGTACAGAACAATGTACCCGTATCTTCATTAGGAACCAATCCTGTTTTTGTTGTTTTCATCGTTAAGAACAGGGCAATGGCACCCACCAAAACAAACACACCTGTAAGGATAGGTTTTCTGACGAGCTTTTCTACCCTGTTTTTGTACTTGCCCAAAACCTTGTCATAACTCGTATTAAACGACGCATGGAAACGGTCTATCCTGCTCATCTCACGTTCCGACCCGTCTTCATTCTTGGGTTTGAGGAAGATGGCACATAGAGCTGGCGAGAGCGTCAGTGCATTGAGGGCAGAAATAAAGATAGATACTGCCATGGTAACTCCAAACTCTCGATAGAACGTACCTGACGTTCCACCGATAAAAGATACGGGGACGAACACGGCAGCCATTACCAACGTAATGGATATAATGGCACCCGCTATCTCGCTCATGGCATCAACACTGGCAGTCATGGCACTCTTATAGCCCAAATCCAACTTGGCATGGACCGCCTCTACCACCACAATGGCATCGTCAACCACAATGGCGATAGCCAGTAACAGTGCCGACAAGGTAAGCAGGTTGATAGAAAAACCAAACATCTTCAGAAAGAAGAAAGCACCAATTAATGATACTGGAACTGCTATCATCGGGATGATGGTCGATCGGAAGTCTTGCAAGAAGATGTACACCACCAAGAAAACGAGCAACAGAGTGATAACAAGTGTCTTGACAACTTCTGCAATGGAGGCGTACAAAAACTCGGTTACGTCATAGTTAATCTTATATTCCATGCCCGGAGGGAAGTTTTTAGCCTGCTTGTCTAATTCTTCTTTCACCGCTTTAGCAATGACATTGGCATTCGACCCCGCAATTTGTTGTACCATACCCATAGATGAAGGGTTGTTGTTGTTACGCATACTAACCGCATACGTCAGTCCTCCGAGTTCAATCTTTGCAACATCTTTCAGCTTTAAGGTTTGTCCTGTCTGTGTACTATGCAAGATAATATTGCCAAACTCCTCTGCTGTTTTCAGTCTACCTTTATAGCGCATCACATATTCGTACGCCATATCGCTTTGCTCACCAAATGAGCCAGGTGCCGCTTCAATATTCTGTTCTGCCAATGCACCTGCAATATCGGTAGGAATTAAGCCGTATTGCTTCATGACATCTGGCTTTAACCATATACGCATAGAATAGGTTTTCATGCCCGGGCTCTGCACATCGCCGACTCCTTGGATACGCTTAATGGCAGGAACAATATTGATATTGTTATAATTGGTCAAAAACCTGTCATCATATTTACCGTCTTCTGAGGTGAGCGTGTACATTATCACCTGCGAGGTTTGGCGTTTAGAAACCGTTACACCGACACGGTTCACTTCTGCGGGCAATAGCCCCTGGGCTTGCGAAACACGGTTTTGAACATTGACGGCACACATGTCAGGATTAGTTCCCTGTCGGAAGTAGATGGTAATTTGTGCATTTCCTGCATTGGTAGCCGATGAAGTCATGTACTCCATGTTCTCCACTCCGTTGATACTCTCCTCAAGAGGAGCCAATACAGAGTTTTTCACTGTTTCAGCATCTGCGCCAATATAAGTAGTCCATACCGAAATGGTAGGAGGAGCAATGTCTGGATATTGCTCTATAGGAAGCGTTGCCAATCCAATAAATCCCAAGATAACGATGACCACTGAGATAACCGTTGAAAGAACTGGCCGCTTAATAAATCTTGTTAATGTCATAATTTATAGTATGTTGTCGTTGGCTTAATCGCCAACATTTTTGCCTTGTCAACGAAACACGGCACTTGAAATATCTTTATTTGAAAGCCTCCTTCATTTTACCATAGTCACCTTGTATCTCCCCCAACTTCTCGGCTTCAGCTATTTTCTTTGCATACTGTGCCTCGGTAATGGGCTTAATCTCCATGCTATCGGTTAGCTTCGTAATGCCATGGGTAACGATTCGGTCGCCCACTTTCAAACCTCCAGTGACAATAAAGTTTTTCCCATCATTCTGTGGAGCAACCTTAATCTCCTGATACTTCACTTTGTTGTCCTTGCCCACCGTGTACACAAATACCTTGTCTTGCACCTCTGCGGTGTAAGACTGTGGAATGACAATGGCACCTTGGCTCACCTTTGGCACAACAATAGAGCCTGCCCCACCGCTCTTCAACAGTTTGTCAGGATTGGGAAAGCGGGCTATCATAGACAGTGTTCCTGTCGCTTGATCGATGACACCACTCATCTTTACCACCTTGCCAGGCTGGTTGTAAATCGTGCCGTCTGCCAGTTGTAACTTTACTGTTGGCATGGAAGCAATAGCTGCCGACACATTGCCAGCTGTCTTTGTCATCTCTAATACATCTTTTTCAGTCATCGAGAAGTACACTTCCACAGTACTAATATTAGAAACCGTTGTCAATGGCTGTGGACTGGACGCGCTGACCAAGGCTCCTTGCTTAAAAGGAAGGCTACCAACCACTCCTGCCGCAGGACTTTTCACATAACAGAAGTTGAGCATCTCCTTTGCAGAGGCTAAACTTGCTTGTGCTTGAGCCACCGCACTCTTTGCCGTTTCGTATGTGTTCTGTGCAGATTGCAACTCGTATTGCCCTATGACATTACGCTTAAACAGTTGCTCACTATTCTCATACGTTAGCTTTGCAGTCCGCAGTTGCGACTTTGCAGAGTTGACCGCTGCCTGAGCTTGGCGCACTGAGGCTTGGAAAGTGCTGTTATCAATCACGAACAATAGTTGCCCAGCCTTCACGGTTTGTCCCTCTTGTACGAGCAACTTCGTAATGAAACCAGAAACTTTAGGACGAATCTCCACATCCTGAATGCCCTTAATGACCGCAGGATAAGTGGTCTGAGTAGATGAACCTGTACTCTCAACCGTTTGTACTGGAAATTCGTTGTCGCCAAACTTTAGATTCGGCTTACCTCCACAGGCGGCTAAAAGCACAGCAAAAGCAGCCAACAAAAACACGTTTTTTCGTCTCATATCCTATTTATTTTTTATTATTTCTTCGTTTCTTTCTTTGTCATCCTGAATCGAATACAACAGAAAACTCAAATATGTATTCAAGTTTTTACTTTGCAAAAGTACTTGTTTTTTATGAAAAATGCCGTACCCATTGGGTACTTTTAACAAATATTGCATTGATACTAATAAAAAAACGAACAGGTTTATACATCATTACTCTTTACTATATGATTATCTCATGGCTTTGAACGTGAGGATAAGTAAGGAGTTTTATCCGCCAGCCAACTTATCCATTGAAGTTGCAAAAAATAGGACAAAAGAACTTCATTATAGTTCACAAAAATGGTAAAAAATCTTGATTTGCTTGCCAAATACTCGCATATTTGGAAACAGGTGCATCTTTGCTCGCAAATACGCGAATTTTACAACTCCTTAAACCTCAAAAGATTATAAAAATAACGCCATATTTTCTTGGATTGAAAACATGCTTTAGCCTTATTAAGTCATTACTTCAAGCCCACTAATGTATGTTCATAATGGCCTTAGAGTGTGTCTTTAGACGGACTAACCCATTGAGTTAACACCACAAGAGCTAAAAAACGGTCCGTTTGAAGCTTTGAGACACCTCTAAAAATTCTATTTTGCAGAATTGAAAACTACCAAAAAAGCTTACAAAATTAAGATTGCCTTTTCGTCAAAAATCTACACAAAAAGCAGATGAAATAGACCCTTGTAAAGACCTACTTGCATAAAAAATCATAGCTGACAGTTGACAACTGCTTGAAAAGCATTACTTCTCAAGCCCCATCTTTTTGGCTTTTTCTAAAAGAAGTTTCATCAAGGGTTCGCGTTCGTTAGGCACTTTATTATCTAACACCGCATCCTTTAACGCCTGTTTCAGCGATCCCACCTCTTTAGAAGGCTTGAGATGAAACAGCTCCATGATTTCATTTCCATCGATACAGGGTTGCAGCAAGCGTTTGTAGTCACGCTCCTTCAAGTCATCAAGCTTTGCTCTGACAATTCTGAAATTATCTAAAAAGCGTTTTTTGCGCTGTGAATTCTTACTGGTAATATCGGCTTCGCACAAAGTCATCAAATCATCTATATCGTCTGCGGCATCATTCATCAACCGGCGCACAGCACTGTCCGTTACCTCGTCATCAGCAATTGCAATAGGTCGCATGTGCATATCCACCAGCTTTTGCACATATTTCATTTTGGCATCCAACGGGAATTTAAGTCTTCTAAAAATGCCAGGAACCATTTTAGCCCCAATAAAATTGTGGTTATGGAATGTCCACCCCACCAACGAGTCCCAACGCTTGCTGCGTGGCTTGCCTATATCATGAAACAAAGCAGCCCACCGCAACCACAATTTGTCGGTGTGCTGGCAGATATTATCCACCACCTCCAACGTGTGATAAAAATTGTTTTTGTGTGCTCTGCCATTTCTGGTGTCTACTTGATCCATCGCCACCAGCTCGGGTAAGATTAACTCTAACAAGCCACAGCGATACAATTCTATGAATCCTCGACTGGGATAATCGGTCATCATGATTTTGTTCAGCTCGTCAGCAATGCGTTCACCACTCACAATCTTTATACGTTCGGCATTGCGCCTCAATGCTTCAAAAGTTTCGTCTTCAATAAAGAACTTGAGTTGGGTAGAGAAACGAACACATCGAAGCATACGAAGAGGGTCGTCAGAGAAGGTAATATCAGGGTCAAGCGGTGTGCGTATCAGTCCGTCTTCCAAATCTAACAATCCATCGAAAGGGTCTACCAACTCTCCAAAACGTGCCTGATTGAGACAGACCGCCAACGCATTAATAGTAAAATCTCGGCGGTTCTGATCGTCTTCTAACGTACCATTTTCCACCACAGGCTTACGTGAATCATGGCTGTAACTCTCCTTTCTGGCACCTACAAACTCTATCTCCAGCCCCTTGAACTTAATCTGAGCCGTACCAAAATTGCGAAACACCGAGAGATAGGCACGTTTGCCCAACTTTTGTTTCAATGCTGCTGCAACTTCAATTCCGCTACCGACAACAACCACGTCAATATCATTGGATGGACGTTCCAAGAAAAGATCGCGGACATAACCACCCACCACATAACATTCTACATCTAAATGGTCGGCAACAGCGGATATTTGATGAAAGATATCATTATCTAAAAGATGCGCCAAATCGGCATTCGAAAGATTTCGCATAAGTCAAACGAGAGACTATCCCTATCACTTTCGGGATGAAGCTCTCAAGGTTATTTTAATTTTAATAATGAAGACAGACAACAACCGTCTTGAATGATAAAACTTCTTAAGTGGCTGCAAAGTTACTAAAAATAAGCAACGTTTTGGATGCGTTCATGCAGAAAATTAGTATTTTTGCGACATGAAGATTTTTACATGGTTGATATTGTGCGCCTTGACCCTCGTCTCGTGCGCTCCATCAGAAGACGAACAGGCAGCCCACTTGCTCGCTCAAATCAAAGCTCTCTATGAGCGAGGCGAATATATGCAAACACTCGACTCTATTACCGCATTGAGAATGCAGTTCCCGAAAGCGATAAAGAGCAGGAGAGAAAGCCTGCGCCTATGGCAACAAGCATCACTGAAGTTAGCGCAACACGACATTGCGCAAACCGACTCTGCACTACAAGCTATCCTGAGAGAGATACCTGGAGAAGACAACTTGTACAAAGCCAACATGATGAGAGTAGAGCGCGACTCCCTGAAAGCCAGATACGAAGCCATGTGTGGCGTGGTGAGAATGATACGAATGAGGCAGAAACAAGATACAAAAGAATATCAGCACGCAGCCAACCAGTAACAATTTCTGCCAGACATCATACGAATTGAAGAAAGATTGTTAATCAATAGAGCATCCTAACGCTTTCTTCATTTTTTGTATCTACACACTTCAAAACTTCTACCCGATAACAAACACAAAATTCACTCGTCACATTCTTTGGCTATTCCAGTAGAATTGATTAAATTTGCACACTATAATATGAACCATACAAAGACAGAAGAGCAGTTTAAGAATGTACTAGCAGAATGCCGGACACTGTTTGAGAATAAGCTCCACGACTACAGTGCATCGTGGCGAATCCTGCGTCCGTCTTCATTGACAGACCAGTTGTTTATCAAAGCCAAACGCATTCGGTCTATCGAGATGAAAAAGAAAGCCATGATAGAAGAAGGCATTCGACCTGAATTCATGGCATTGATTAATTATGGTATTATCGGATTGATACAATTAGAGAAAGGCTTTGTCGACGAAGTTGATATCAATACCACGGAAGCCATGACGCTATACGACCGACATGTACAAGAAGTTTTAGAACTGATGCTCAAGAAAAATCATGATTATGATGAGGCTTGGCGAATGATGCGTGTGAGTAGCTACACCGATTTCATTCTCACAAAAATTCAAAGGATGAAAGAATTGGAGGATATTCACGGACAAGCAATCGTTTCTGAAGGCATAGACTCAAATTTAATGGATATTATCAACTACGCTGTCTTTGGCGTTATCAGGCTTAGTGAATAAAGTGAAGACTATCTTGACCAATGTGTGCCGACTGGTATTAGCCATAACCTTCATCTTTTCGGGTTATGTGAAGGCCATTGACCCATTAGGAACTCAATACAAGATACAAGACTATTTGGAAGCATTGTCATGCCAAGGAATGGTTCCTGACTGGATAACATTGGCTTCTTCCGTGGGATTATCTGCCATAGAGTTCAGTCTTGGAGTGTTTATCCTGTTGGCTATTCGCAGACGACTGGTGTCCAAGATAACACTGACGTTCATGGTTGCTATGACCATCATCACGCTTTGGCTTGTCATCGCCAACCCCATTAGCGACTGCGGATGCTTTGGCGACGCCATTCATCTGAGCAACATGGAGACTTTAGTCAAGAACATTGTGCTGCTGGGGTGCGCTATTATCATTGCATTATGGCCGTTGCGCATGTGGAGATTTATCTCCAAAACAAACCAATGGATTGTCTTCAACTACACCATTCTCTTCATCATCGCCTCCAGCTTGTATTGTTTATATAAATTACCTTTCTTCGATTTCCGTCCTTATCATATAGGAGCGAACATCCCAAAGGGTATGGAAATACCAGAAAATGCTGAACAACCCAAGTTTGAAACAACGTTTTTGCTGAAGAAGAATGGAGAAACAAAAGAGTTTACACTTGACAATTACCCTGACTCTACATGGGAATTTGTGGACAGCAAAACAACACAATTAACAGAAGGATACGTGCCTCCCATTCATGACTTCAGCATTCAGACCTTAGAAGGAGAGGATTTAACAGAGGAAATTCTTGCAGATACGAGCTACACTTTCTTGCTCATTTCGCCACATCTGGAGAATGCAAGCGACTTGAATTTTGGCAATATCGACAGAATTTACGAATATGCACAAACCTATGACTATCCATTCTACTGTTTAACGGCAAGTACGAAAGAGAATATCCAACATTGGCAAGACTTAACAGGGGCTGAATATCCGTTTTGCAGAACGGATGAAACAACACTGAAAACCATCATTCGCAGTAACCCAGGGTTGATATTACTGAAGAAGGGTATCATTATAAGGAAGTGGAGTCATCATGATTTGCCTCAGGAAGCAGAACTACAAAAGCCGTTGTATCTGTCAAAAATAGGTACGATAGAAGAGAATAGCGTCCCTAAAAGAATGATGATTATCTTTTTGTGGTTCGTACTTCCCTTATTATTACTTACAGTTGCCGACCGTTTATGGGCATGGAGCAGATGGTTAAGATTTAAGCAAAAGAAAAAAGAACAGACACAAGAGAAAACAGAAGATAGTATTTCAACTTTAAACAATGATTAGTATATGAGAAAAAAAATTGTAGCAGGAAACTGGAAAATGAATTTGAACCTGCAAGAAGGTGTAGCCTTGGCAAAGGAAATTAATGAAGTGTTAAAGGCAGAAAAACCTAATTGCGGTGTAATTGTGTGCACTCCATTTATCCACTTGGCAAGTGTAGCCGAAGTATTAGACCAAAATGTGGTTGCATTGGGTGCAGAAAATTGTGCTGACAAAGAGAAGGGAGCCTACACAGGTGAGGTTTCAGCTGAGATGGTGAAAAGCACTGGTGCACGATATGTAATTCTTGGGCACTCTGAAAGACGCCAATATTATAAGGAAACTCCAGAGATTTTGAAAGAAAAAGTATTGCTGGCCTTGAAGAATGGACTGAAAGTTATATTCTGTATCGGTGAGACTTTAGAGGAGCGTGAAAGCAACAAGCAGAACGAAGTAGTGAAAGCAGAACTTGAAGGTTCTGTATTCAATCTCTCCGCAGATGAGTTTAAGAACATCGTTATTGCGTATGAACCTATCTGGGCGATTGGAACAGGAAAGACAGCTACAGCAGAGCAAGCTGAAGAAATACACGCTTTCATTCGTTCTATCGTAGCAGAGAAATACGGAAACGAGATAGCACAAGACACAACTATCTTATACGGTGGCAGCTGCAAGGCAAGTAATGCACCCGAACTCTTTGCTAAAGAGAATATTGATGGCGGCTTAATTGGTGGTGCATCATTGAAGTGCGCTGACTTTAAGGGCATCATTGATGCATGGAAGAAGTAAAAACGCTTAGCATGAAGTGAGACATAGGTGAGCAAATTCATTGCTATGTCTCGCTTCATCATTTTTATTTGAAGGAAAACTCACATGAAAAAATTCGTCACTTTATTGTTTATTTTGACATGTGCTACAATTCATAGCGAAGCACAGTCATTCTTGGATCACTTACAGAAGAAAGAGCCAGGAAAAGCGTCTGTGAAAGTTAGCCAGAGTAAAGATATAGACGAATTGGTTAACGGAAAAGTCAAAATCACCATCACTACGCTACCTCAAGCACCAACTACGAGCAAATCGAAACAAGATGACAAGCCGTCAATCCATCCTCTAACACCACATAAGCAGGATAAGATTACGGATAAGACGAAAGAAGACAGGAATAATAAGCAGGAAAGTTCTGCCAAAACCACCGAAAGACGAGCTACAAAAGAGGATACGTCTACCTTTGAGTTGGACATTCCTACCATAGATATGCGCAAAAAAGTAATGCGCAAAAGCTACAAAATCAATGGCTATCGGGTACAAGCATTTGCTGGAGGTAACTCGCGAGCAGACAGACTTCGAGCTGAAAGCATCAGAGACAACATCAAACAAGTACTTCCAAACGAACCGATCTATGTACATTTCTACTCGCCAAGATGGATTTGCCGTGTTGGAAACTATCGTAGCTACGAAGAAGCTGCAAGAATACTAAAACAAGTCAAAGGACTTGGGTACAAACAAGCTTGCATTGTTCGAGGAAAAATTACCGTACAATATTAATCATAGAAGCACACAATACGCATGAATCAAACAAATGAATTTCGCGAAGGCTTGGATGACCTCGCATCACATTATCAAGAAATATTACAATTATTAGGCGAGAATCCAGATAGAGAAGGATTAGAAAAGACACCGATGCGTGTGGCAAAGGCAATGCAGGTACTCACTCGGGGATATACACAAGACCCTAAACGAGTGCTATTGGATGCACTGTTTGAAGAAAAGTATGATCAAATGGTCATTGTAAAAGATATAGACTTCTTTTCTTTATGCGAACATCACATGCTGCCCTTTTATGGAAAGGCACACGTAGCTTACATTCCTCATGGACATATCACTGGACTGAGCAAGGTAGCACGCGTGGTAGACATATACAGTCACAGACTTCAGGTTCAAGAACGACTCACTCAACAAGTGAAAGATTGCATACAAGAGGCATTGCAACCATTGGGCGTGATGGTTGTCATCGAAGCAAAACACATGTGTATGCAGATGCGAGGAGTCGAAAAACAAAATTCTATCACCACAACGAGTGCCTTTTCGGGTGCTTTTAACCAAGCAAAAACACGTGAAGAGTTTATGAATCTTCTTCGTGGAGAGTCGAGAAAAATTTAATCAAGAAATCTGATGAGGAGGATAAGTGGAACATCTCAAGCAATTCAATACAAGATTCATCCTATCAACAAACTATAAAATCGTAACTTTATGAAATTCATATCCTGGAATGTAAATGGTCTTAGAGCCTGCGTAAAAAAGAACTTTCAAGAATCTTTCCAACAACTTGATGCAGATTTCTTCTGCCTTCAAGAAACAAAAATGCAGGAAGGACAGTTGGATTTGCAATTTCCGGGCTATACTTCATATTGGAACTATGCCGAAAAGAAAGGTTATTCAGGAACGGCTATCTACACAAAACACAAACCTATTCATGTGAGCTATGGCTTGGGAATAGAGGAACACGACCAAGAAGGACGTGTGATTACGCTTGAAATGGAAGACTTTTTCTTGATCACCGTGTATGTTCCAAACTCACAAGATGAACTTAGAAGACTTGATTACCGCATGAAATGGGAGGATGATTTTCGTGCTTATATTACCCAACTCGACCAAATCAAGCCAGTAATCATTTGTGGAGACCTGAATGTTGCGCATGAAGAGATTGACTTGAAGAACCCAAAGACAAACAAACGCAATGCTGGTTTTACAGACGAAGAACGCGATAAGATGACCAGATTGCTAGACAACGGCTTCATAGACACATTCCGTTACCTTTATCCAGAGCAGATTACATACTCATGGTGGTCGTATAGATTCAGGGCAAGAGAAAAGAATGCAGGCTGGCGTATCGACTATTTCCTTATTTCAGAACGGTTGAAAGAACGCTTACACGATGCAAAGATTCATACCGAGATAATGGGTAGCGACCATTGTCCCGTGGAATTGGAGCTGAAATAAAAGATAATTGGTGCTGAAATAAAAGCTAAAACAAGGAGCGGCAGCAGTCTCCAGTACGATTGCTCCGCTTCATTCACTGCCCTGCTGTCGTAGGTTGAAGCAAAATGTCGGCTAAGGTTGTCCCCACCGCAAAGGCATTCAAATCCACTTGATGATTGATACCATCCACCCAACCGTACTGGTCACGCTGCCAAATAAAGTGTCGATGTGCTCCTTTTACTATCGGAGCTTCCTCACTGTACCGTGCTATAAAGAGAGGAAGTTTGTCAAAATGTGGCGATAGATGCGCATTATAGAAGCGAGAGTCTGCATACAGCAATGGATAACGACCATAATGTTGCTTCACCAACCATAGAAAAACCGCCAAGCTGTCTTGCAGCTGTTGCTTGCTCCAACCCTTTACTCCAGCCCATTCTACATCAACCATCGGCAGTAAATCTTGCGGATGTTGACTCATGTGAGCCTTAAAATGGTTGAATTGACGATGCACAGAACTGGTAGAAGTAAGGAAATGATAAGAGCCAACATGCAGTCCCACTTCCTTGGCACCACTCATATTGCGATGATAAAACGTATCTACGTGGGTACTCCCTTCCGTTGCTTTGACATAAACAAACTGAATACAGGTGTCACTTGCCACCAAAGCCCAGTCAATTTCTCCTTGATAATGCGAAACGTCTATTCCATCATAATGATAACGACTGCGTACATGACCTGCCATTACTCCATCATGACTTCCTAAATTCCACCTATACAACAAGCTTCTATATTGTTCTGGAAATAAAATAATCAAAAAACAGAATAGAATAAATAGGGCGGAAACAGTGATTCCCCCTACCCTCAGCCACCTTTTCCTTTTGGATGACTCATGATGATGATGCTTATTTGACGGTGAAATGGGCATGATTACCTAACGATTACACTCACAATGATTCGCAGTGCCGCACATGTTTCATAGCATGGAGACATTTATTGATGAGTTTTATTTGTGTGAACCAGCTTCCCACTAAAGGAGATTGGGTCGCGTTGTTGCGACCTTACAACCAAATCTACATGACCGTTCATAAAAACATCAAGCTGATACGTAAACCGGTCTTCATCATTTCGTACATCAATATTTAGTCTGGCAAATCCTTTTTTGGAATAGTTTAACTGATAATTCTGTATGGGTGCTTGAAAAACTAAACCTTTCCCACCCCCATAAGGAATGCTGTAGGCACGCCCATAGTAAGGAATATTAGAATATAAAGTGTCACCCGAAAGCTTCAACCCATAGCGATCTTGTAAATACCTCATACGCATGCGGAGCGGCATCACATAGGTCATTTCTGCTTCCCATGTTCTACTCTCCAAGACATGAGCAACCGTTGATGCCGTATCCAAACGTTGTGCTGCCTTTTGACGACTACTCTGTTGCGTCACACCGCATCCACTGACTATCAACAAGAGTAGATATATCCAACATTGTTTTATCATAGTTGCCTCCAATTTTCGGCTAAGATACAAAAAATCTAAGACTTTGAAAACATCGCTGAACAATATTTAGACTGCTGTGCGTTAGTGTTTCATTCAGTTGAAAAGAGATAGACCCACAAGAAAAAACATCTTCTTATGAGTCTACCACGATTACAGCTGCTATTTTTTGCAGGTTTTCATCACTTATCTTTTGAGATATTTATGCCCATTTTGAATCACCACACCATGATGATGACGATTCACTCGCTTTCCTGACAGGTCGTACATCGGCTTCAAAACATCCAACGGAGTTCTATCGGTTGTTACTCGATAGATGTATGTTGGCGTTTTCTTACCCGTCAATTTCAAATTTATAATCTCCCAAGTAGGCGCACAAGCCGTTGTACTCTTATAGACAAAGGCTATCTGTACTTGCTTTCCAGCAAACTCGGTCAAATCAACTTCTGTCGACACAAAGGTCCAATTATCTTGGTGAGGAATATCCACCGAACAATTTTTCCAATGCATTCCGCCATCATCACTCACACAAACGGACAAAAATTCCTTCACTCTATTCTTATATGTCTTTAAGAAATTACATGCTTGTTCAAAGGTTAAAACTGCTTGGGTGTACGAAGTTAAGTCAATGACAGGTGATATCAACCAACTTTCTGCTGCCTGATTCTGACTCTGTACATAGGCTGAAGCTTTCATGCACGACACATAATTGTTTTTATAGGGTGACCACACGTAGCGCATGTGAGCAGACAAACTTTTATCATCCACCGTAAACTCTCCACGTCCACTTGCAAACGACTCTTGCAATAGGGTCTCTTCAGTTACCGAAGGCTGTGGATCCACACCCGGCTGAGGGTCAGGTGAAGGAACAACGGGTGCATGACCACCATGGTAATGATCATAACTAAAAGCTACAGACACAGAATCTCCCCACAAATAATCCTCCAATTCGGGATAGTCCACAAAGGGATTTCTATTGCCTTGCACCTTGTAAACGGCTTCGTTTCTTGCCTTTTCTTTCTCACTCACAGGGTCTTGTTTAGCCCATTTCATCAGCATATCCATCTGCCACTTTACATACGGGCGGTACTGGTTGTGTGACATCACGTCGTTGTTCCAATTGGCAATCTGACTTTCATAACAGGTCGCCATATAAAAATACACGCGTGCCAAATCTCCTTTGTATTCATCATTCGGCTCGAAGACTGTTCCCGAATACCCCGGTAGTGTACACTTTCCTAACTTGCTATACCCATTGTTAGACTGATACTTCTCACCTTTCGTCTCTCCATAGGGATAATTGCTCCGCCGATTGTTCACATAACCATCCGATGGCATCACATGGAAAGCATCGGAAACCATGGGTGAAGCTGAATTAAACCAGCTTTTTGGCATGGTATGCTCACGATTGTACGCATCACCCTCACCACTGTAGTTGGCACCTCGCGCTTTGCCACCAATCACATAATTAGTGGTGTTCGAATAGATGTCGTACAGTTTTCCGTCTGGACGCCTGTCCGTTGTACGATAAACCGTCCACAATTCTTTATACGACTTGACCTTTGGAGCCATAATTACCTGATGAAATGCGGTTTTCAATGCTGCACCTTTCAACCCATCTGTAAGTTGATAATAAGCTCCAGTTCCATTTGGACCCTGCGCCCAAATAACAGAGGATGTGAATAAAAGTACTCCTACAAATATCTGTCTTTTTATGTTTCTTAATTGCATCACGAAGCTGAGAAATGTAAATATTGATGATATGAACGAAAGAAAGTTGTCACATTTGCCCAATACGAACAAAGTATGAGTCATGTCTACGACAAAAATACAAAGATTTTTACGCTTACAGAACATTTCTGCATACTTTTTCTTCCTTATAGACAAACAGTTGTTGTAGCTGAAAGCATACAGACTTGAGGGAAAATAGACTGTTTTGGTGAGCAAAACAGTCTATTTTACACCACAAAACAGTCTGTTTTGAATGCTTCAAGTGTTTCTTTCATACCTGTTGATGCTTTGAACAACAAGGGTGCAACGATGTGATGAGGACGTATTCACAAAAAGCTTGCGTACAAAACGACAAAAAAAATCCTAACGTTGTGCTTGTACCGTAGGCTCAAAATAGGAGAAACAATCCGCCTAAGCCCTACGAGAACACAACGTTAGGAATGTTAACTCATCGCTAAATACTAAAAGCTGATGAATCGAGAACCGTCCTCTTGCTCCATGATGTGCACCTTTACAGCGTCTTTTGGCAGCAAGCCTTCTATCAGTTCGGGCCACTCTAAGAAACAAAGTCGTCCACTGTAGAAGTAATCTTCATAACCCATATCAAACACTTCTTCTACCTTTTTTATCCGATAAAAATCGAAATGGTAAATCGAGTCGTCTAACTTGTTTGAATAGTACTCATTCACAATGGAGAAAGTGGGCGACGTAATGACATCGTCTACCTGCAAACACTCACAAATAGCCTTGATAAAGGTGGTCTTCCCTGCGCCCATTTTTCCGTAAAAAGCAAATACATTGCCTTTACCCATGTTGTCAATAAACTGCTGTGCAGCCTCATGAATATGATCTAATGATTCAATTTTAATATCCATATCATTATTGTTTTAATTTTTTCCTATCTGTTCTTTGGTCTTAACTCGTTTTTTCGGTGTCAACGTAATGAGTGGCACCAACATTTCTTCCATACTAATGCCCCCATGCTGAAAAGTATCTTTGTAATAAGCTACATAATAATTATAGTTATTGGGATAAGCCAAGAAGGTGTCACCCGTAGCAAATACATAAGTTGTGCTAATATTTGGAGACGGCAATTGCGCTAAAGCTGGTTTTTTAATTGTAAACACTTCTTTGGCCGAATAACTGAGATTTTTGCCCAATTTATAGCGCAAATTCGTATTCGTATTACGGTCTCCAATAATTTTAACAGGCTTTGAAGCCCTGATACTGCCGTGGTCGGTCGTTAAAATGACTTTATAATTTGCCTGTGCCAAGAGCTTCATCAGCTCTGACATCATGGAGTGTCGAAACCAACTCTTCGTGATACTCCGATAAGCAGATTCGTTGTTTGCCAATTCTCGCACCATCTTAGACTCCGTACGTGCATGAGAGAGCATGTCGATGAAGTTGACTACCAAGACATTCAAATCGTTTTTGGACAATTCGTGCAGTTGGTCAAAAAACTTATCTGCACCGCCCGAATCATTCACCTTATGGTAACTAAAACTGTCATGACGCCGATAACGCTCTATCTGTGTTTTTATCAACGGTGCTTCATTCAAGTTTTTACCTTCTTCTTCATCTTCATCAACCCATAAATCGGGAAACATTTCGACAATTTGTTGTGGCATCAATCCGCTGAAAATGGCATTGCGCGCATACTGTGTAGCCGTGGGTAGGATGCTACAATATAGGTCATCGTCTATCTCGAACATATCACTCAAATCGTTGGCAATAGCTCGCCATTGGTCATATCTAAAGTTGTCTATGACTATAAGGAACACTTTTTCGCCTTGATCGAGTAGAGGGAATATCTTTTTCTTAAAGATATCTGGGCTGAGCAACGGGCGATTTGTTTGACGAGGAGCCACCCAATCCAGATAATGTTTGCTTATATATTTGGCAAAACCTTGGTTGGCATCCTCCTTTTGCATTTGCAACATTTCTGTCATGTTACTATTTGCGGCACTCAATTCCAGTTCCCAATGCACCAAACGCTTATAGATACCTTTCCAGTCTTCCAGCGTTTGGCAGTCCATCATCTGCATGGCAATAGCTTGAAAACTTTGCTGATACCCAGATTGTGTGACCTCTGTTACAATTTCTCGCCGATGGATATTCTTTTTAAGCGTTAGAAGGATTTGGTTTGGATTAACAGGTTTAATCAGATAATCAGCAATTTTCGACCCGATGGCTTGCTCCATGATATTCTCCTCTTCGCTCTTCGTCACCATTACTACGGGTGTTGCAGGGTGAATCTCCTTGATTTGTTGTAAGGTTTCAAGCCCTGTAAGACCGGGCATCATCTCATCGAGCAACACCAAGTCGAAGGTCTGTTCCTGACAAGCCTCGATGGCATCCGCACCATTGCTCACTGTGACCACTTCGTAACCTTTCTTTTCCAAGAAGAGAATATGCGCACGAAGCAAGTCAATCTCATCATCTACCCACAATAATAATCCGTTACTCATCTCTAAAATCCTTCTAAATCATAATATTCATCACCAAAATCAATCACTTTAGGCTCTGCTTTTTTCTTCTTCTTTTTATTCTTATCCGTAGTTTTATCTGCGGTCTTTGGCTTGCCTGTCTTGTCTTTAGCAGTCTTGCCATCCTCAAAATAGATAATCGTCTCACCCACTCGTTGCGGTTGTTGCTTATTCGGCTCTTGCTTAGACTTTGCTTTAGCAGGCTGAACAGGTTGGGTTGGCACCTTTTGGGGCGAATTTTTCGCATTCGCAGGCAATGGTTTTGTCGACTTTGTTTTGGCAGAATCGGCAGGCAACAGCGTCTTTGAAGTTGTACGAGGAGCCAATGGAATCACCGTTTCTCCACTGTTGCTTTCCTTTTTAGGCTGCTCTACTGGGACGATTGTACCGCCTTGAGTAGTCGATGACTTCGCATCTTCCACTGGAGTTACATAAGTTCCACTATCTAAAGGCTTATTTTCCAAACCGTTGTCAATAAAGGTAGCATCATCGAGCAACCTATCTACCTCTTCAAGAGTGGGCTTAGGTTGTGCCTGTGTCTTTACCTCTGTGGGCTCGGTCAATAACTGGAAAGTACTAATCTTTAATGGAGCAAAGTGCTTGGTGTAATATTTATCGTAATCATCGTAACTGAAATTTGTTCCCAACAGTTCAAGATTTACATCACTAATGACAAAAGTACGGGCGTGCTTCAATAGGGAGGCCAGTTCTCTCTGCTTGTGAAAAGCACGTGCATACTGCAAGGCTTCATCGAAATTGAGAAATCCTGCTATCTTCATGAGATGCAAACCAAAATCGTCTTGCGTTATGACGACATCGAAATTACGAACCACATACTGGGTAAAGTTGTATTTGGCGACACGATACAACAACTGATTTTCACTCACAGAATCAGGATGATAAGCGATCATAAACGTAAAATTGGTGTTGCGCTCGTTGCTAAATGTTCGCTTGGCAATTGAGTCGCTATCACTTAACACAGCAGCCCGACGCGACCACACATCTCCTATATCGAACTTACCTCCACGCAATTTTCGACCAGCCTGCACACCGTTGATAATCATACCCGCCAAAGGACTGAGTTTACTCTCTGGATATTTTTCCACCAACGTATGAAGATCTGCCAAGCATTGAGTAGCATCACCACGATTCAACTTACCTAATCCACCAATAAAAAGGAATTTATCACGGTTTGCACCCAATGGGAAACGTGTCTCGGAAATATGCGTATTCGCCAGCACCTCATCGTATCGGTCGGCTTTGAAAGCGTTGTATGTGGCAGCATAAATCGAGTCTTCAATGTGTACACCCAACTTTGCATTCTCCTGAAAATAAGGGTCAGTGAGCAAAACAGTCCACTCGCTCTTCGGAAATTGCGTCTTTAAGCGCTGCACATAACCGTTTGCCAGTGTCGGTTGGTGTAACCTCGAATAGAGCAAGAATAAATGATAGTAAGCCAAATCCATGTGTTCGTACGTTGGATATTGCTCTACCAACCGTCGCAAGGCTTTCTCTCCAAGGCGTAAGTTATCTAATTTATCCTTGAATATCACCCCTGCATGATACAAACCATCCATAATCAGTTGGTTGCTGGCAGCCACTTGATCTGGGGTAAAGGGTATCTGAGCCAAATAAAAAGCACGTTGATGAGGGTCGTTTTGTGCACTATCGGGAACCTGTTGCAAAGAGTCTTCCATACTCTCTTGCTGCCGAATGGAGTCAAGTTGCAATTCTGATAATTCTTGTTGCTGCCCTAAAGAGACAACAGTCTTGTTGATGCGCTGCCAATTATCTACATTTTCTCGCTTTCCCCACAAACGTTGAAATGCCGTTTTGCCTTGGTTAACTGCCATGGGATTGTAAAAATACCACTCTCCAGACCGTTGTCCGTTGACATTGGGCAATGTGTTACGCTTCGTCATCCTTTCCTGTGGGTCAAAGGGAGTATTGAAATCGTCCTGTGAATCTTGCTTTGTTGATTGCATCGCCAACAAGTCTGCTTCTTCTTTTTCTTTCTTTTTCAACGCCTTGATTACCCTGTCTATTGCCGCATTACGTTGCGCTTCGGGCAATTTAGCCAAGACTTGCAGCGAATCTTGCAGCTGAACTGCATTCGTATATGGCACCAACTCATCCAGTATTTCTGAGCGTCGAGCCATTTGTCCATAGTCTTCACGATCTTTATCTAAAAGACCTATTGCCTCTCCATAACACCGTTTGGCATCGTCATACTTCTCACGATTCCAATACAAATCACCCAATTTCAACAGTAACACGCCCTTCTCGATGCCAGAACGTGTAGCACGTTTGTTGCCTTCTTCGAACGCATCAATGGCTCTTAACGTATCTTTTTGTCCCAAATAGATGTTACCTATGGCATAATACACCTGATCTAAATAATCTTTGTTATTGTCATTGGCAGCCATGTGATGTAGCTTACGAATCATCAGATGCCCCTGTGTTCCAGCCATCACTTTGGTCATGGCTATCCGTGCATTAAACTCAATCTGATAAGGTGGATGCAACCTGATGACTCGCCGATAAGCCTGATAGGCAAGTTCTTTTTGATTGATAGCCTCGTACAACTGTCCCAACAAGAAATACTGTCGTGCTTTCTGTCGACGACGCATCTCATGTTTGATAACTTTACGAAGATAGGGAATGGCTTTTGCATACTCCTTCGTATGGATATAATAATCGGTATAAGTATAATCCCATTCCTTTTGGGCTTGCCAATGCACTGAATCTCGCTCCATATTGCGAATAACATCCTCCGCATCGTATAACCATCCTTGTTCTATATAGCTTTTTGCCAACCATGCACGTGCCCTTCCATAAATAGAAGGTTGCGTTTGATAAAGTCTACTCATATAAGAAAAGGTAGATACAGCCTCATCAAAAGCCCCAGAATGAAATTGGGCTCGCCCCATCAACATCCATGCTTTCCACAAAAACGGATTATACTCTTTCCGATTGAGCCATTCTCTGTCCTTTGCAGTCTTACGCTTTCCAGACCGCCATTCGGGTCTTTTCTTGATGCTATGCAGTTTGATAGCCTTCTTACTTTTCTCCACTGCACGTTCAAAATTCGCCTTTCCTATCTCTCGACTGCTTTTACTTCCCACAGGATAAAGCGGAAGAAGTTCTGTAAAATTGTCCTGATGACCGTTCTCTTTCTCTAAAGAGGCATCAATGTAAGCCACAGTTCCATTGTAATACGTATTATAGCGCGCATTAAAAGCATGCCACCACCTGCTCCGCGCAGTGTTTTTCTGCGTGGAACAACCTGATGCTAAGAATAAAAGTATGATTATCTGAATCAGGAAAGCGACATATCTAAGCTGCCATAACCTCATTATTAATAAACTTATTCCTTAACACTTTTATTGCTTTGAGCAAACCATAAATCAAGATACTCACAAAGATAATGGCGGCACCTGACGGAATATTCAGCATGTAACTAATGCTTAGTCCTATCAAACAATCTATCCAACCAAAGAAGATACTCCACAAAATCATTCGTTTGAAACGATATGTAAACAGATTAGCGGTCATCTGTGGAATGGTGAGCAAGCTAATAGCCAGCACAATGCCCACCATTCGGAGGGTGGCAACAATGGTCATGGCAATTAAAATCATCATGAGATATTCAATAGCTGTTACTGGCAATTGCTGCGATTGTGCAAAACGACTGTCGAAAGCAACGCTGAGAATGGCTCTAAAAAGTAAGGTAAACACAACTATCACAAAGACCGTCAGTACCAACAGAAACAGAATATCTGCGGAACCTATCGACAAAATGCTACCAAACAGAAAAGAAGGAAGGTCGGGAAGGAACCCTGGAGTAAGGTAACAACAAATAATTCCTACACTCATCCCAAGCGTCCAAAACATAGCAATGGCTGAGTCAATACGCACATTGTACTGGTTGGACATCCATTGAATGCCACATGCGCTAAAAATAGCAAATGCCAAAGCGGACAAAATAGGGTTGACTCCCAAGAGAACTCCCATTCCTACGCCTCCGAACGAGGCATGAGTGATACCACCACTAATGAGGACTAATCGACGTGCCACAATGTAAGTTCCAATAAAACCACATAAGACACTTGCCAATAAAGCGCCTATCAGTGCATTTTGAAAGAAAGTATAGCTCAGTATTTCCATTCTTAACTATTGCTCATCAACATTATTACCTCATCTTTGAGCTGATTAGGAAGATTGATACCACGCAGGATAAGACTTCTATTCCAATCTTCTACCTCTTCCTGCCGCATCGTTTCAAGTACTTCTGCAAATTCCTTCACCTCTTCATCCGTATAAGCATCCGCTGCCCTTCCCTGATAACAGTCCAACTCTTCGTCATTAAAATATTCTATTTCTTTGGTTGCTGCCTCCATCATGCAGACTTGTTCGCAACGGGTGTCAATGCCATCACAGGTAGCACACGAATGTGCAGGCAATGCCACCTCTTCGTGATGGTCGCCCGACTTTGAAGCAAAAAAGCCGAACAAAGCAGCTACAACGCCTATTCCTATTAACAAAAGAACGAGAAAAATCATGTGGTTACTTTTTAGAATTACTTGCTTTCTTCAATTTCAAACCCAACACTTCGCAAATCATTCCAAAACTGTGGGTAAGATTTGGAGACCACTTCTGGATGATTGATGCGCAATCCGGGGAACTTAATTGCCGCTGGTGCAAAAGCCATCGCCATTCGGTGATCCTCATAGGTGTCTATGGGTTCGAAGGAAGGTTCACACCTTTCCCCATTCCATACAAGTTCACTCTTATTTTGTTCTTTGATGACATACCCCAACTTACGCATTTCTACCTTCAATGCCTCCAGTCGATTGGTTTCTTTGATGAGCAGTGTAGACAGTCCAGTAAATAGAAAAGGAATATCTAAAACGGCACAACAGACCACAAAAGTCTGTGCCAAATCAGGGCAATTCACAAAGTCATATTCCAATCTGGGCAGATTTCGTACATGTCGTGTAATCCGCATTCCTGCCGAATGGGTATCATCAGCCTCCTCCACTTCTGTCTTGACGCTTAGCAATGAAAAGAGATAGCGCAACACCGAATCGCCTTGTTTGGAACCATCCAATAAGCCTGGCAGGAAAAAGGTATTGTCACGATGCGTGGAAAGTGCCAATATCTCGTACCAATACGATGCTGCACTCCAATCGCTCTCTATGTAATAGGTACAGGGAGCATAAGGCTTGGGACGTACAGCAATGGTATCTATATCGGTCCACTCAACCTCTGCCCCAAACTGTTGCATCACCCAAAGCGTGAGATCTATATAAGGGCGCGAAATCATGCCATTGGTCAACTTGATGTTTAAGCCTTTCGGAAGGACAGGACCTAACATGAGCAAGGCAGATACATACTGCGAACTCACATTGCCAGGCATCTCGATATCACCACCAACCAACTGTTTTCCATGAATGCGAAGAGGCGGATAACCGTCTTCGCCCACGTATTCGATATCGGCACCTAAATAACGCAGGGCGTCTACCAAAGGTCCTATGGGGCGATGTTGCATTCTTTCTGTTCCAGTAAGCACATGTTCCCCCTCGGATATGGAAAGAAATGCAGTGAGGAAACGCATGGCCGTTCCCGCCGCCTTGATATCTATCACTGGTGGCATGTGCATGATAGCGTTCATGATGACTTGCGTATCATCACAATCGGAAAGATGATGTGGCTGAACCTTTCCACCCGACAAAGCATGGATAATCAAAGCTCGATTGCTCACACTCTTCGAGGATGGCAATTGAACGGTATGATTAAAATAGCTCGGAGCCGTAATCTTATATTGTGTCATCTTATCTTTTTTATCGTATCGTTTGAATAGGCAATTGATATACCTCGTCGTCCTCGTGTCTCAAAGCTCGACTCTTAGAACGGTTTTTCTTTGGACCTGGTATCAATGGACTGTAATACAAGACTTGCCGAATACGGTCTTTCTGTTCCTTTGTAAATCGAAATCCATACCCAATGGCATAGTCCATAATGTTGTCGGCATCGAATGTTTCGCCCGCACAATTGTTCCTCATCACCAATCTTTTCATGTCCACCTGCCGCTTGCCCATAGAACGAAGGTAATTATTAAGCCACTCATTATAGTTCACTTTGTTGTATGAAGGCGTATCTTTACAGTAGTCTGTATCGAAACAGTCGTCGATAGCCTCATAATTTCCATTTACTTTCTTTTCCGTGAAAGTGTGATGTAGCCCCAAGTAATGCCCCAATTCATGCGCTAAAGTAACATTCACATCAGTAGATAAATATTGATAGCCTCTTTTGCCTTTATCGCTTAACTGATAACGAGTAGACTCTGAATTGATAAAGGTGCTATTGATAGAAGTACAGTAGGCAAAGCTAAGATTCTTCTTTGTAAGGTAAGAACGCTGTATCGTTTCCAAACCTTCCAACGAAGTACTACCTTTGACAACATATGGTAGATGACTAATGCCTAATGTCTGCGTATTTTTTTCAGAACTGAAATGATACAAAAATACGTTGATGTATTCATTGGGTTCCCAAAGGTATTTGACATACTTCCTATTATTGTCGTTCATAAACTCTTGGACATCAATGGGATACTTCCCCGTGTATTTGACATAATCAACACCGGGTGTCTTCAAACGATGGCCCTCCTCATCATATTGAGCAAGAAAGAAGCGGACACGAATATTTTCACTCTCTCCATAAATATGCCCCTGATACAACTCATTGAGATGAACTACCAACGATTGGATGCGGGACACAGGTACATACTGGGTCGGGTCATCAATATCTTGATAAAGAACATGAAATATGAGGGGCAATTGATAGATATAATCATCATTGAGCGTTGCCTTTGTATCATCATCGTCTTCATCTACCGCCTGCGAATAATTCTTCTTTGCAAGCCCGTCATTGTCATCATTACAAGCCCCCAAGACGCTGCATAGCAGTAGAAATAGATAGATATAATATTTCATGAACGTGGGTACATTTGGTTGAATGCAAAGTTACGAAATTATCAACGAATGACAAGAGGAATTCAAAGTTATCTCGTTAAATAATCCTTTTTAGAATAAAAATCAAAACATATATTTGCAGATATCCATAAAAGTATATATCTTTGCAGCACTTTAAGAGTTAGTTCGGGATTTGGCGCAGTTGGTAGCGCACACGTCTGGGGGGCGCGAGGTCGCTGGTTCGAGTCCAGTAATCCCGACAAAAGCAACAAGCTGTGATAAAATTATCACAGCTTTTTTGTTGTATAAACACTTGATATTATTTTGAATTATCTTGACAAATGGCGTTAAATGCTTCGAGTATTTTCGACAACCAAATCTTTTGTCGGAAATATCGCCTTATTTTTAATAGTTAGATAAATTGTTGTATTTCAATCAGTTTCATTGTTTTCCACTTTTATGCCATGCTCCTTTCGAAGTTAGAGCATTGGGATAAGGGCATTAACCCATGGAGATTGGCAGACTAAATGGTGCAAACAACCGCTCTATTATCATGACATAACACGGCGAAGAGATGAAAAAACGCAAAAAAGTCATTGTTTTTTGCTTTTTTGCAACATGGTTTAGCATCTTTTGGTGGTACAATTTGCCTTTTCACCCTTTTACACTACCCCTTGAATTTCTATTTTCAAGATTTTGAAGTGCTTGTTTTTGTGACTTTTTATTGACACAACAAAATATCAAAACGAATGGAATAACAAGCAACACATCTTTGGATGCAGCATCTTAATATTGGCAGTTTACACACTATATGCTATAAAAAAAAGAACATTGTTGTCACATTAATGTTTTAATTTATATATTTGCAAGAATTTTATGAACACCAAACACCCTATAAACCCTATCATCCCATGCAGCTAAAAGCTATGGCAAGCGAACATAACACCAGACGTTCTGTCAATTTCGACCTACTGAAAGTAATGGCCATGTTTTCCATTATTGTGATTCACTATTATAGTCACTATGTTTTCAAAGTACATCCATACTTTGCAGTGTCTACTGATTATTTAACTCCTCCCTTAGTTCTCAACTACATCTTTTCGGAGATATTCTACCTCTTCAGCCATATTGCCGTAAATTGTTATGTACTTGTGACAGGCTATTTTATGATAGACAAATCGTTTAAGTGAAGTCGTTTGTCCCTATTATGGATAAAAGTGTTTTTCTATTCTGTTGCCATATTCCTAATATTTGTTTACTTTGGATTAGAGAAATGGAATGTCGGTAGCATGAACAAGGTTCTATTTCCCATTACATCACAAATGTATTGGTTTATTACCAATTACGTTGCACTGCTCATTTTTGCTCCCATACTCAACGCTTTTGTTCGTCAAACAAACCGAAATCAATATATATACGTACTCATTGGCATGGGTGCAATTAGTATAACCATTTACAAATTTCCACTTGGCGATGTTTATGGTGGGAGTTATGGTTTGCTATGGTTTGTCTACTTATACCTCACAGCAGGATATCTTAAACTGCATACTCGTGCTAAGGGACACTATGGTTGTAAAGCTATAATTGCTGCAAGCATTACAATGATAGTGCATGGGCTACCTGCCCTTTGGTTGTTGATACAACATAAAAATGGGCTAAAAGCATTTGGCTTTCATTACAATGGGCTTGTATTTTTCTTTAGTCTTTACTTTTTTCTTTGGATAAGAGGTATCAATATGCAAAGTAACAAGATAGCAAAACGACTTTCGCAAATTACTCCTTACACACTTGCGGTGTATTTGCTTAGCGACAACCCTATGGTTAGAAAGATATTATGGCAATATTGCAGAACATGGAATGATAATTTCAGTCAAGTGTTGTTTCTTCCCAAAATGCTGTTTACCTGTATGGTCATTTTCCTTACATGCATCATGATTGACTACTTGCGTAACAAAGCATTTAAATGGTTAAGAATTGAGCGTGGGGTAAAGACCTTTTCGGACAGAATAGAACAGCTTATAAAACGATGTGTGAGCAATGATAGCAATGTAACAATGGCAAGTTGAGAAAACATTTGCTACCCTGCTTTCTCTATTCGAAACAAAAACAAAGACGTCTTAAAGACAAAAGTTTCCTACCTTAAGAAAGTAGGAAACTTGAGATATGGTTTACAACAGCGCCTTGAACTTTTCGTCTAAGGTTGCCTTTGATGCAGCACCCACGAACTTATCAACCAGTTCTCCACCCTTAAAGAAAAGAATAGTGGGAATACTACGCACGCCAAACTCCATGGCTAAGTCGTCATTTTCTTCTACATCGCACTTGCCAACTACAATTTTTCCGTCGTAATCTTCTGCCAATTCAGAGATCACTGGACCCACTGCACGACAAGGACCACACCATGTTGCCCATAAATCTACAACTAATGGCAAATCACCATTCTTATAATTCTCAAAGTTTTTTGATGTAATTTCTACTTCCATTTGTTTTCTTTTTATGTTCGGTTATTATTTACAAAAATAGATGTTTATACTGAAACCTGCAAATAATACAGCATATTAATTTACCAGATAGCTCATATCTGGATGACTTTCAACATATCGTATCAATTCATGACTGAGACTGATATTTCTTATATTAGAGTGCAGCAGTACACTTGCATTGCGTTTCTTGTCGATTATTTGGAAACATAGCTGGGTACTTCCTGGACTATCTGCCAACATAGCGGTAATGTCGCTGACCATGACATCATCTATCGTGTCGCTATTCATAACAATGGTAAACTTTTCTATACGCTTATCCTTCACCGTTTGTAGATATTGCACGTCCTGAATACGGAGGTCATAGAAGTCGCTATCGCGAAAACGCTGTGTACACTTACCTATTAAATAAATAGTACTACCTACAATCATCATGCCCTTCCATTTTCCCCATTCTTCCCCAAAGAACGCTAATTCTCCCGAACCGCTGAAGTCCTCAATGGTAACAAATCCGCAGGGCTTACCCGTCTTAGTGAACTTGTCCTTTACGTCTGTAATCATTCCTCCAAAAACGATATTGGATTTTTTGGACAACTCTGCCCTATCTGCCAACTCGCAGCACTGTGTATTACACATTGTCTTAAGGACGATGCTATATTCGTCTAAGGGATGCGCCGACAGATAAATGCCAACGAGTTCATGCTCCTTATTTAATCTTTCTATATTACTCCACAATTCGGGCTTTGGAATGGCAGGTGTGGCTATTTCTACCGCATTTTCACCACCGAAGAGCGAATGTTCCAATTCTGATTTCTTCGTCTGATACAGCTGTCCATAGCGCACCAACGTCTCCACAAACAACTCACCTTTGGCGTTTGCTGTGAAGTAGCTTTCACGAGGAAGACCAAAGCTATCAAAGCCACCGCTCAATGCCAAACTTTCAAAAGCCTTTCTGTTCACATTCGTAAAGTCCACTCTCTGCACGAAATCGAAGATGTCTTTATAAGCTCCATGTGCTTCACGCTCGTCAATAATGGCTTTGGCGGCAGCATTACCCATACCCTTGATAGCTGCTAACCCAAAGCGTATCTCGCCATGATGATTTACACCAAACTTCTCGTAACTCTCGTTTACGTCGGGTCCAAGCGTTGCTATGTTCATTGACTTACACTCATCCATAAGCTTAGACACCTCGGTAATCTGATCCTTACGACGACTCATAATGGCTGCCATGAACTCTGCAGGATAATGAGCCTTAAGGTAAGCCGTTTGAAATGCTACCCAAGAATAGCATGCTGCATGCGATTTGTTGAACGCATAAGATGCAAACTTTTCCCAATCTGCCCATATCGCATCGAGTATTTTAGGGTCGTAACCATTCTTCTTCCCCCCTTCAATAAACTTAGGTTTCATGGCATCTACTATTGCCTTCTTCTTCTTACCCATCGCTTTACGCAGCGCATCACTCTCACCACGTGTAAAGTTAGCAAGCAATCGGGACAGAAGCATCACTTGCTCTTGATAGACAGTAATGCCATAAGTATCCTTCAGATACTTTTCCATAATAGGAATGGGATAGGAAATAGGCTCAAGACCCTTTTTACGAGCAATGAACGAAGGAATATTGTCCATAGGGCCAGGACGATAAAGGGCATTCATCGCTATCAAGTCACCAAACTTCGTAGGACACAGTTGCCGCAGATAGTTTTGCATACCAGATGACTCAAACTGGAATGTACCAATAGTTCGTCCTTCTTGATACAGTTGATACGTCAGCTCATCATCAATCGGAATGTTATCAAGATCAATATCAATGCCTCTTGTTAATTTAACATTCTTTACCGCCTCTTTTAACTCAGAAAGTGTTTTCAGACCCAAGAAGTCCATTTTAATGAGACCTGTTTCTTCTATCACATGCCCGTCATACTGAGTACAGTTCGTCTTTTCATCCTTAAAATCAGGGTCATCGGCTGTTGAGATAGGCACCCAATCACTTATAGGGTCTCTACAAATAATAAATCCACAAGCATGGATACCCGTTCCTCGCACCGTTCCTTCCAACATTTTGGCATATTTTATCGTGTTGCTCTCACGTATGTCGGTAGACGCCTCCGCATCTCGCAACTCTGGTGTACACTTAATGGCATTGATCAAGTTCATTTTCAATCCATCAGGAAGACGATCAGGAATAGCTTTACACAAAGCATTCGAACGATTGAGAGGAAGTTTTTCTACGCGAGCCACATCCTTAATTGAGTTTTTGGTCGCCATACTACCATAGGTGATAATATGCGCACAATTCTCGTGTCCATATTTATCCATCACCCATTTTAGCACTTTGCCTCGCCCATCATCATCAAAATCGGTATCTATATCAGGCAATGAAATACGATCGGGATTGAGGAAACGTTCAAACAGCAAATCATATTTCAACGGATCTATCTTGGTGATTCCCAAACAGTACGCCACTACAGAACCAGCAGCCGAGCCTCGCCCCGGACCAACCATCACGCTTAATTCTTCACGAGCGGCACGAATAAAGTCCGAAACGATTAAGAAATAGCCAGGGAAACCCATCGTCTTCATGACATGTAGTTCAAAACGAATACGGTCGTCTATCTCTTTTGAAAAAGAATCACCATAAATTTTTCTGGCTCCCTCATAAGTTAACTGCTCCAAATAATCAGCTTCAAACTTAATGCGGTACATCTTTTCATACCCACCTAAATGTTCTATTCGCTTTAGTGAATCGGCTTCCGATAGCGGATTCTCGCCATTCTCATCGGTGGTAAACTCTCGATACAAGTCTTCTTTGCTAAACTTCTGTTCCCATTCTTCTTCGGTACCAAATGATTTTGGTATGGGAAAGTTAGGCATAATGGGATCATGGTTGATAGAATAGGCTTCAACTTTATCAAGAATTTCTAAAGTATTCGTCAAAACCTCTGGCAAATCATCGAACACTTGGTTCATCTCAGCCCGAGTCTTAAACCACTCTTGCTTAGAATACAGCATACGAGTAGGGTCGTCCAAATCTTTTCCAGTAGACAAACACAACAGGTGGTCGTGCGCTTCTGCATTGTCTTGGTCGACAAAGTGTACGTCATTGGTGCAAATTACCTTCACACCATACTCTTTAGCTAACTCCAATATCACTTTATTGGCACGTTGCTGTAATGGATAAGCCTCCCTATTGGCACGGATATGCGGGTCTTTTACTTCATGCCGTTGTATCTCTAAATAGTAGTCTTCGCCAAAAACACGCTTATACCATTCTATCGTTTCCCGCACTCCTTCCATATCTCCTTTTAAGATTTTACGAGGAACTTCACCAGCAAGACATGCCGAGGAAACAATCAAGTCTTCGTGATACTTTTCTAAATCTGCACGATCCGTTCGTGGACGCATGTAATAACCATCAACCCAAGAACGACTTACCAACTTAATCAGATTTTTGTAGCCGTTGTAATTCTTCGCCAAAACGATAAGGTGATAGCCACTCATATCGCCCATTTCTTTGACTTTATCCTGCTTGGTACGACGTGCGACATACATCTCACAGCCAAAGATGGGCTTAAAGGGTTGCTTCCCTTCAGCTTTGAGTTTTTTGTTCACACTATTGGTATAATCGAAAAATTCCTTAATGCCAAACATATTTCCATGGTCGGTAATTGCCATACCTTGCATACCATCGGCAACTGCCTTATCTACAAGGCGTTTGATAGGGGATTGACCATCCAAAATAGAGTAATATGTATGGACGTGAAGGTGTACGTAATCATTCATCTGCTCATCATTTTTGAAGCGTAAAGATACTCAATATCACAGAACTGACCAAAAGAATAACTCTATTATTTGTGGATTTTACAAAAAACATTTACCTTTGCCAATACATTCCATTCATCTATCACCGCATGATAAAGAGAATTAAGAAATTAAAGAAAATCCGAATACATCGAGAGGGAACCGACACACTTATTTGGGGTTTCATTGCCATTGCAGCTATAGACTTGCTCTTGTGGCGAGCATTTGACACAAAAATTCCCTTTTATAGCTTTACTGTTGTCTTCGGTATTATATACGGTATCGTACTCAATTTTTTCCAATGTCCTGTGCGTTTCTTCCCTTCGGAGGATACAGAAAACATTGTAGTAGCACCTGCAGATGGAAAAATCGTCGTTATCGAAGAGGTAGAAGAAAATATTTATTTCCACGAACGACGTCTCATGATTTCTATCTTTATGAGCCTTTTCAATGTTCATGCTAACTGGTTTCCTGTCGATGGACATGTGAAACTTGTGCATCATCAAGATGGAAATTATCATAAAGCTTGGTTACCCAAGGCCAGTGAAGAGAATGAACACAGTGATATCATCATTACCACACCTGACGGGAAAGACATTTTGTGTCGCCAAATAGCAGGAGCAATGGCACGCCGCATTGTAACGTACGCAAAAGAAGGAGAAGATTGTTATATTGATGAACATTTAGGTTTCATCAAGTTTGGCTCGCGCGTTGATGTCTATCTTCCAATTGGCACAGAAGTTTGTGTAAAGATGGGACAAAAGACTGTAGGAGATCAAACCATAATAGCCAAGCTGAAGTAAACTATCCATACCCAAAACAGTTTTTGTACAAAAGGATTGGATAATCAATTTTTAATAGATTGAAAAAATATGAATCATTTTATAGCCTCAAATATTCCCAATGCACTTACCTGTAGCAACCTTATTTCAGGCTGCATCGCTACACTTTGTGCTTATTCGGGCAACATAGAAATGGCACTGATATGGATACTGATTGGTGCCACTTTCGACTTTTTTGACGGCATGTCTGCACGACTACTCAAAGTATCCTCTCCCATTGGGAAAGAACTTGATTCGCTTGCAGACGTCGTTACCTTTGGGGTAGCCCCATCAACGATGATTTACTACACGCTAAGTGTTATTGACTATCCTTCATTCCTACTATCTCCACCGCAATATTCGTTTGATATTTATCGAACTGTAATTCCTTATTTGGCGTTTCTCATGGCAGCTTTTTCTGCCTTGCGACTTGCAAAATTCAATATTGACCAACGCCAGACCGATTCGTTTATCGGTTTGCCAACACCAGCAAATGCGCTGTTTTGGGGAGCACTCATCTTGACTAATCCCTATTGGATAGAAAATAATTCTTGGTCACTCTTTTGCATTTTAGCACTCATGCTCACGAGTTGTTATCTTTTGGTTTGCGAACTTCCCATGTTTGCTTTGAAATTCAAGCACTGGACTTGGAAGGGTAACACTATTCGATACAGTTTCATGATTTTCACGGTCATAGTACTTTGTTTATTTGGTGTATTGAAAGGCTGGTGGATAGTCATTGCCTGCTATTTCCTTATTTCCCTATATCTTTATATTACAGGCAAATCTAAACGTATCTCCAAATAAGACTCAACAAAACGCATCCTTATGATTCTTAAAATCATTCTTGTCCTATTTCTTTTAGGACTGGTCTTTGTAAGCTTGTCAGCCATCAGAGTGATTGCCTTTTTTAGAAAAGGTATGCAACAATTTAAGCAGCAAACTCAACAGCAAAATACGCAACAACGACAGCAACAACATAGATATTCCAACGGACAGGTTGTGGTTGACCACCGCAATGCAGAAGAAGCAAGTAAAAAAATATTTAAGAAGAACGAAGGTGAATATGTTGACTTTCAAGAAGAACCCATCCATGACGAGACAGAACAACAACCCTGATGCTTAAGCGGAGTTACGCATTCTCTCCAAAATAGTCTTGCACCTCTGCTTCAAAAATCTTATACTTCTGCTTCAAAAGTTCGACACTTTAAGAAAAGGGTTAGCTTTCTGTCAAGACTATGAGATGTATCCAAGACGATACACCTCATAGACATTATAAAAAAAACACTTTAATCATGCACCAAAGTGCCAATGGCTTCGCCACTGATGACTTTCTTCAAATTTCCATATACATCCATATTAAAGACATAAATGGGCAGATGATTCTCTCTGCACATGGTGGTTGCCGTTAAATCCATCACCTTGAGATGACGGTGATAAATTTCATCAAACGTTATTTCATCAAACTTCTGAGCCATTGGGTCTTTCTCAGGATCAGCCGTGTACACACCATCTACGCGAGTTCCCTTAAGCATCACGTCAGCTTCTATCTCTATTCCACGAAGTGAACTACCCGTATCAGTAGTAAAATAAGGTGAACCTGTGCCACAAGAGAAAATACAAATAGTACCGTTTTCCATAGCCTCAATAGCTTTCCACTTATTATAAAACTCACCAATAGGCTCCATACGGATGGCAGTCATCACTTTTGTTTTCACTCCAATAGCACCCAATGCAGAGCTTAAAGCCAATGAATTGATGACCGTAGCACACATTCCCATTTGATCACCTTTTACTCGATCGAAGCCTTTTTGCGACCCGCTCAACCCTCGGAAAATGTTACCACCACCAATCACAATACCTATTTGCACACCCATGTCGTGAACTTCCTTGATTTGTCGAGCATAGTCCGACAGTCGTTCTGCATCAATACCATAGTTTTGCTTGCCCATAAGGCTCTCTCCACTCAACTTTAACAAGATTCGTTTGAACTTTACCATATCATTTAATGTATTAATAATTTTTCTTCTTCGTATGAATAAATGCTACTTCTTTGAACGAATAAGTACGCAAATACCCTTGCTCATCTCTTAAAAGTAATTGCCCTTGCTCATTCACCCCTTCAAGAATAGCCATAAAGATTCCATTAGAATCTTGGTAGAGATGCGCTTCCCCTTTGCGATACAGCGACTCATGATAGGGTTTCACTACATATTTTTGAGGGTCGACTGAAAGCAAATCGAGCTGTCTTGCAAATGAATCTATGAGCTGCTCTAACAATTTTTCTCGATTCACTTCATGCTTCAGAATCTGAAAAAGTGAGATTGGATTAGGTGCATCGCTCAAGAATCTGGCTTGATTGACATTCAAACCAATACCAAAGATGCTATTTTTGATGCCTTGCGAATCAACAGTATTCTCTATTAAGGTTCCACACAGTTTGCTATCTCGCCAATAAATATCATTTGGCCACTTCAATGAAATATCATCTACATACTCATCCAAGACCCGTTTAATAGACAATGCTCCTGCCATAGACAACAAAAATTGGCGATGAATGGGGACGTGATGCGGATGAATTAAGATTGAGAACAATAGATTTTTACCTGATTCGCTCTCCCAAGAGTGTTGTCCTTGCCCTTTACCACTGGTTTGATAATCAGCTACCACAACCACCATGTCTTCTTGAAACATCGAGGCATGCTCGGATAGATAAACATTGGTAGAGCCAATGGTATCCAACTGTATGAGCTTGCGGGTCATCATCGTCACAGAAGAACAGGATTAAAAGCATCCACAAGATGTTCTATTTGCATGGTAGTATCACTCGTTCCTACCACGGAGATAATATCGAACCTTAATTCCTCTTGTATGTGATGGAGTTTCACATAAGCATCGGCTGCAAAACCTATATTTCTCATCTTTTTCAGGTCAACCGCCTCTGAAGGCAAAGTAACCTCATCGTCACGCCGTGTCTTTACTTCTACAAAGACACACGTGATTCCATCGGGTGTCAACGCAATGATATCAATGTCACGACTCCCTTGCTTCCAATCACATTCACGAATGGTATATCCCTTCTGATGTAAGAAAGCAACGGCTTGCTCTTCCCCCCATTTACCTAATTCATTATGCTGTGCCATATCAAGGTAATCATTGTCTTATTTGCAAAAATACGCTTTTTCTGGTTCACTTCAAAAAGATTATATTAAATTTGTATGCAAACAATCATGATACACTATGGCAACAGAAGAAGAACAGAAACGAGATGAATACTTTATGCGAAAGGCTTTAATCGAAGCGCAAGCCGCTTTCGAGGAAGGCGAAATTCCTATTGGCGCTATTGTAGTGTGCAAGGGGCAAATCATCTCCAGAGCACACAACCTCACAGAGAGGCTACACGACGTGACGGCACATGCAGAGATGCTCGCCATTACAGCCGCTACCAACCAATTAGGAGGGAAATATCTCACCGATTGCACCTTATATGTTACCATTGAACCATGTCCCATGTGTGCAAGTGCGTGTGGATGGGCACAATTATCTCGTATCGTATATGGTGCAAGCGATGACAAACGAGGATACAAACGATATGCTCCGAAAGTGTTGCATCCCAAAGCTGAAGTTACAAATGGCGTACTCAGAGAGGATTGTATGGCACTCATGCAGCTTTTTTTTAAGAGGAGGAGAGATTGAAAATCTTTAACTCACCAACGTTGATGCACACACCTATTATTATATGTGTACGAAAAAGCAAATCCTCTCCAACTGCTCAAACAGATGAAGAGGATTTGTTTTTTATAAAAGACACTGCTCTATTCGGGAGAAATGCCCGTCAAGAAAGTATTATCTCACTAAGATTACCAAATATTTACTGGTGCTCCAGAAAATCTCAGGATTGGTAATTTTCAATGTATATTGCTTATTAGCGTCACGTTGCAAGAGATAACTGCTTGAAGGATGCATTGTCAACACCTTTGCATACTTAGAGTATAACTTGATTTCTTTATCGACACGAATGTCAATTTTCGTGAAGTAATTTTTATTGAAGTTGGATTGTAACACCTTGTCACCTTCAATAATGCGCTGCTCTTTCAGCTCTTTACGAGTACCAAAGACAAACCAAGCCGTGTTCAATTGCTTGTCCTGACTGTTAATAACTTGCGATTTCTTTGAGCTTTCGTTAGCTAAATTGTTTACATTCGTGTGCAAATTGTTGATGGCCTCATCCAATTCGGTAATGTGAATATCTTTGGCATCGAGCTCAGCACGCATTTGCTGAAGTTGTTTGTCCTTTTCTTCCAACTGCTTTGACAGACTTTCCAGAGTGTTTTTAAGGGCATCTCCCTTCACAGAACTCTGTTTTAACTGGTTGCGTAACTTAGCAATTAATTCTCGATTATGTTTCATCGTTTTAGCAATGAACTGAATGTTTTCTCGAATTTGTTGCTCTTTGTTGGCTCCTTCCCCACCTTTGGCGATGGTGACACGATTTTCAGCGGCATTAATCTCATTAAAACCGTCCTGAATTTCGTTGAGGGTTCCCATCATGTCGTTAATTTCATTGTCTTTTTGACTAATGACCTGTCTCAATGAATCGGTTTGTGCTCTTTCTGCAGAATCAGCAGATTGCTTATTGCCTTGACATCCTACGAAAGCCAAAGACAGTATGGCAATAAGGGTTACGCTTAATAATTTTCTCATATCTCTTCTGTTTTTGATTTCTTGTTCTTTGTTTTACCTGCTACTACAATGACAATTTCGCCACGTGGCGCAGTATTCTTAAAATGGTTAATTACTTCTTCCAATGTTCCTCTGACACTCTCTTCGTGCACCTTAGAGATTTCTCGAGCTACGCTGACCTGACGCTCAGGACCAAAGAGGTCGGAGAATTGTTGCAACGTTTTCAATAATCGGTAGGGCGATTCATAAAATATCATCGTTCGAACCTCATCTCTCAAAGATTCTAAATGCGTCTGTCGACCTTTTTTGGGTGGCAGAAAGCCTTCGAAACAGAAACGGTCACAGGGCAATCCTGATGACACTATGGCTGGTATACACGCTGTTGCTCCAGGCAATGTTTGGACGGTAATACCCGCTTTAGAGGCTTCTCGAGCCAGCAGAAAGCCAGGATCGCTTATCCCTGGTGTACCTGCATCACTAATGAGAGCAATAGTTTGACCCGCTTTCAGACGCTCCACAATTCCTGCAGTGGTTCCGTGTTCGTTGAATTTATGGTGTGACAGCAAACGATTCTGAATATCATAATGTTTCAGAAGTTTGCTTGACGTACGAGTATCTTCAGCCAAAATGAGGTCTACCTCATTCAGAATACGAATTGCTCGCATTGTCATATCTTCCATATTCCCAACTGGCGTGGGTACAATATACAATACTCCCATATATGGGACAAATATAGTTAAATTATCAACACAAGCAAAAAAACGGTCAATTTCTTTGCATTTTTTAAATCCTATTCGTATTTTTGCAATAATATAAGTACGCTCCTAAGAAGAATTTTTGACTGATTAGCAGTGATTTTGTTTGTTTATTTTTTATAATGATAGACTATGTGACTGGCGAATCTCATCGCCCTGGAAGAATAGAGGTTATTTGCGGATCAATGTTTTCTGGCAAGACAGAAGAATTGATTCGTCGTATGAAACGTGCTAAGTTTGCAAAACAACGAGTTGAAATCTTCAAACCTGCAATGGATGTACGCTATTCTGCAGAAGATGTAGTGAGTCATGACCAGAATACTATTCCGTCCACACCCATAGATACCTCATCATCTATCTTATTATTGGCATCAAACATCGATGTCGTTGGGATTGATGAAGCGCAATTTTTAGACCAAGGACTCATCGATGTTTGTAATCAGTTGGCCAACAAAGGCGTTCGAGTGATTGTGGCAGGTCTTGATATGGACTTTCAAGGGAAACCCTTTGGTCCTATTCCTGGATTATGTGCGATTGCCGACGAGGTTGTGAAAGTACATGCCATCTGTGTGAAGTGTGGAGCTTTGGCATACATTAGTCACCGATTAGTGAACAATGATAAAAGGGTGCTCTTAGGTGAGAAGCAAACCTACGAACCACTCTGCAGAGAGTGTTATCAAAGAGCTTTGCAGGAAGAACAATAATATTTGATGACTTACCTGTGATTTGCTATCTTTTGAAGTTTAGGAAATCAATATACACATATTTTATATAATGAAGAAACAAGAAATCACTTTCGATAGGTTTATCAGAATTTCAGCCACCATATTACTAATCATAGTGGTCTTCTACCTTGTCAATTATCTTAGCGGTGTATTACTTCCCTTTTTTATTGCTTGGCTTTTTGCTTATCTCTTATACCCGCTTGTAAAATTTGTGCAATATAAAATGCATGTTAGAGTGAGAGCCCTTGCAATCATCATCACCATGTTAGCTGTGCTTGTAATCATGGCTGGTGTAGTTTATGCTATCATTCCTTCGATGATTGAGCAGATAGATAAACTCAATAATATTCTAAATAATTGGATTAGTCAGACAACTCATAGCAACGACTTCGGTACCTATATCTCACAATGGGTAGAAAAAAACCAAGCTGGAATCGAGAAATTTATGAAGAGTAAAGACTTTAGTGAGCTGGTGAAGACTACCATGCCCAAGCTATTTAGCATTGTAGGACAAACGGCAAGCATTATCATCAGCGTGGTAGCCTCATTGATTACCTTACTTTATACGTTCTTTATCTTACAAGATTATGAATTCCTAACGGACAACTGGATTCGCATCTTCCCCAAAAAGAATCGACCATTTTGGTCAGAATTGATGCAAGATGTTGAGCGTGAACTTAACAATTACATCCGTGGACAAGGCTTAGTCTCCCTCTGTTTGGGAATCCTTTTCGGAATAGGTTTAACCATTATTGATTTTCCTATGGCCATTGCTTTGGGCATTATGATGGGTCTGATGAATTTGGTACCTTATCTACACACCTTAGCTCTCGTGCCAATGGCATTCCTTGCTATGCTAAAAGCCGCAGATACAGGTCAGAATTTCTTGATTGTATTTGGACTCTCTCTCCTTGTATTCCTCATTGTACAGGTGATTAGCGATACTGTTCTCACCCCAAAAATTATGGGAAAAGCCATGAACTTAAATCCAGCTATCTTACTTCTGTCGCTCTCTATTTGGGGAACACTGCTTGGATTCATTGGTTTGATTGTTGCGCTGCCGTTGACAACCCTATTGATAGCGTATTGGAAAAAATATGTGACGCAAGAGAAACAACAGGAGGGGTTGCCGCAAAATGAAGCAACAACCGATCAATAGGCTTGAGTGAGTGTTCGAGTTACAGCACACGAAGGCTCACTTTACAATTGCTATCCACTATCTTGGCATGACAAAAGCTACCTTGATCCACACTCCCATCAATGCAGCAATGACAAGTTTATTTTGGAAGGATGGCAAACTTTTGGTGTTTAGAGAATGAAATGGCAACCATAACTTCCGTGTTTTTATATTTGCTGGTCTACCCAAAACTAACTATATTTGCATGCCGTCAACGACAATCAGCCCCTGTGTTGAACCTAAGTGGTGATACACAGTACTTAAAAAAGTTAGTTCCACGCCGCTGAACCCAACATAATGAAGAAACTCGTATTATTTTTCCCTCTGTTATGGATTGTCCTATCGCTGTCAACCTCCTGCAAATTTGCACCGTCTTCTGACCTCGGCGACACGGTAGCCGCATCGGTTTTCGAACCAGAAGATACCGCTTTGTTGCACAATAACTTATCAAAGGATGTGCCGAAGACGATAGACAGTGCTGATATTTTTGTGATTGGTGAGGGTTCTACGCGCCAATTCCTCCAGTTAATTTCCTACCCTTCGCGACGCGACACCATGACATACGCCAAACATCGCCCTCTGAAAGTTAAAGGAAGTGCGCAGTTCGGACGTATCGTTCGGATTGGTTTTATGTTTGGAAAGGACAGTGTAAAATTGGTAAAGACGGTGGAGGAGGTTCAAATAGACACTTTTGAAACAAAGAAAAGCCACGCCCATCATACAGGAAGCGATGCCAACAATATTTCTATGAGCCGCGGCAAGGCATATTGATCCAACTCATCTTCTGGAATCCAAATATAATCTTCTGGCAACGAAGGCCTTTGGTTCAACTCCACCAGATAAAAGTCGGCTGTCAAAACTCGATGCGTCAACACATGTTTCACCCCTTTTTTAATTAACGATAGGGGTGCTGAAAATACGGGCAAATCAGCATTTTCTATCAGTAAAGGCTCCCACAACCCTTGCCAAATATCTCCAGCTGAACGCTTGTGAAAGGCAGTCATCCCCTGACACCTGAGATAGATATATGAAAAATGACGTTTCTTGATTTTCAATTTTCTTAGCTTCACAGGTAGTTCGGCTGTCTTACCGCTTCGCAAAGCCTCGCAGCTATCTACCAAAGGACAGATTAAACAGCGAGGAGACGTGGGAGTACACTGTATGGCTCCAAAGTCCATAATGGCTTGATTATATGCCGAAGGGGCTGACGTAGGCAAGAGCGACTGTGCCAAATCGGCAAACTCTTTCTGTCCTTCAGTCGTATTAATCGGAGTCGAGATACCAAAATAGCGAGATAAAACTCGATAAACATTCCCATCGACTACGGCTACTGGCAATCCAAAAGCAATAGAACCAATAGCTGCTGCGGTGTAGTCGCCCACACCTTTCATCGCTTTGAGTTCGCTCATGGTACGCGGAAAATGCCCCAAGGCTACCACTTGCTTGGCTGCCTCATGGAGATGACGTGCCCTACTATAATATCCTAAACCTTGCCACAGTCGCAACACCTCGTCTTGAGTGGCTGCCGCCAAGTCCTCGACATGGGGAAAACGGTGCATGAATCGCTCCCAATAGTCCCATCCTTGCTGCACTCGTGTCTGTTGAAGGATGATTTCACTGAGCCAAATAGCATAAGGGTCGGTGGTCTCACGCCACGGCAAACTACGTCCGTACTCCTCAAACCACTTCAAAAGGGTTACCGCAAAAGGATTGGTACTTATCACATCTTTATGTTCCATGGAATCATTCATGATTCGTCATATTTTTCTAACACAGGAAAACAAGCTCAAAAGTTCAACAATGACAGTGGAAAAGGCGAACCATTTTATTGTGAAAAATCTTAACAACAGCACGCTCATAACTTCAATATTTTGAACCAAACCTGTTGTCGGTGAGAAATACGCGAGTTTTGAGCAAGAAACATAAGTTTTTATAAATCAATACGTTAGCGTAATACCACACATTTTCACTCGCATTAGAGCTATCTTATAAGGGCAAAATAGCTTATTTTCCCTCCCAATTTGCATGCTTTAATCGTACTGAAGCATGAGAATAACAAGCTTAAGTTAATGAGTTAACGACAGAAAGTCATTACATTAACCACTCTATTGTAATGTTACAGCAAGTTTTTCCCAAATTTTCAACCGTTCTTTTGCTCATTTAATGAAATTCTGATTCTATTTCGCAAAAATAAAAGTGGCTGTTTTTTGTCATTTTACTTTACAATTGTTCGCCGAAAAAACACAAGAAAAGGAGGAAAAGGATTGTGTTGCCAATCGCAATTCCCCCTACATATTATTGCTATATGGGTGAATAATTCACTTATTTAAGCACGTGAACCGTATTGCTGGTCAAGGTTGAAAATAGCGGAATCGCCCATACGTTTAATCCTATCTACAATGCCACTGGCTGTTGCTTCCTCTTCTACTTGCTCGCGAACAAATTGCCACAAGAAGTCTTGGCTGGCATTGTCGTGTTCCGAAATTGCCAATTCAAGCAACTTATCAATCAGTTGACTCACGTGGCACTCATGCTTATAAGTGTCTTCAAATGCCTCTAATGGAGTAGACCATTTTTGCTTTACGGCAGGTATCTGATTGACTACAGCCTCTCCACCACGCTTAATGATGAAGCTTGCCATTTGGTATGCGTGATCCATCTCTTCAGCAGATTGTTTCTTCATCCAAGTAGAAAAACCTTCAAAGCCTTCTTTCTCCATATAGAAAGACATAGAAAGATATAGATTGGCTGAATATATCTCAGCAACGATTTGCTCATTGAGAGCATCTTGTAATTTTTTTGAAATCATAAGTCTAATTTTTATATGTAATGTATTTATTGCAAACTTACAAAAAAAAATGTAGAACTGTATGGCTTTACCGCTATTTTTGAGCTTTTGTAACATTTGTAAATCTAATTACAAGTTATTAACATTGTTTCTTTGGAAAATGTTGCACAACAAGGTGTCAATGCCCCATTGAAAGAAAGATAAGCAACCGATTGGCAGACATCATTATTTTTCTGTACCTTTGCATTATCACGATTTACAGTCAAAAGACGTTGGTGGCAACAGAAAACGATGGAAGAAAATACAGAACTAAAGCTTGCTTGGGAGTTTGTAGAGCATACCGAGCAAAGCATTTTCCTTACAGGTAAGGCTGGAACAGGCAAGACAACCTTTTTGAAGATGGTGAAAAAACACAGTAGCAAACGCTTAATCGTGGTTGCTCCTACGGGTGTTGCTGCCATCAACGCTGGTGGTGTTACCATTCACTCATTTTTTCAGTTGCCGCTATCTCCCTTTGTACCCAATGCAACCGTGCGTGAGAGATATAACTTTGGCAAAGAGAAGCGCAAGATTATTCGAACACTTGACATGCTGGTTATCGATGAAATTAGTATGGTTCGCAGTGATTTGCTGGATGCTATTGATGCGGTGCTACGAAGATACAGACAGCACGACCGCCCTTTTGGTGGGGTACAGCTGCTCATCATTGGCGATTTACAACAGCTTACACCTGTGGTAACGCCAGCAGATGAAGCCTTGCTACGCCCTTATTATGATACCCCCTACTTTTTTGGCAGCCATGCGCTACAACAAACTCCGTATGTGACCATTCAACTTCAAAAGGTATATAGACAACAAGATGAGACTTTCCTGAATATTCTTAATCATTTACGCGAGAACACGTTGTCGCCTACTGATTTACAGATACTGAACGAGCGTTATCAACCTCACTTTCAGCCCCGACAGGAAGAGGGATATATCCGTCTGACCACTCACAATAACAAGGCTGATAGTTATAATGACATGCGATTGGAACAGGTATCAGCAACAGCCTATCATTACATGGCAAGCATTAAGGGAACATTTCCAGAATATTCCTATCCTACAAGTGAGTCGTTAGTGTTCAAAGTGGGTGCGCAAGTGATGTTCATTAAGAACGATAGTTCAGCAGAGCATTTGTTCTATAATGGTAAGATTGGACACATTATCTATTTAGACGACAGTCATATCGAGGTTCTCTGCCCTGGCGATGAGCATTCTATTGTCGTGGAAAAACAAACGTGGGAAAACACTACTTATAAGATCAATGAAGCGACAAAGGAGATAGAACCAACGGTGCAGGGAACATTTAGTCAGTATCCCTTGCGCTTGGCATGGGCGATTACCATACACAAAAGTCAAGGACTTACCTTCGAGCGTGCCATTATTGATGCAGGTTCATCGTTTGCATCTGGGCAGGTATATGTGGCATTAAGTAGATGTAAGACCTTGGAAGGGCTGGTATTGGCATCCCCCATTACAACAGAAGCCATTATAAACGATCAAGGGGTGGCGGATTATATTAACCGACAAGACGAGGAAGCACGCAAAAGTATTGCCCAATTGCCAAGATTAAAGGATGATTATGAGCGTTTCCAACTCATTGAATTGTTTCAGTTTATGGATATATGGCGAGCTGAAGAGATGCTTTGTCGTTTGCTCATAGAGTTCTTCCACAGCTATTCTAAACTCATCTTAATCCACAAATCCACCGTCAAAGAGCTACAGGAGAAAGTAAATATCATTGCATACAAATGGACAACGTATATCAGTCAATTAACGATTGAACAGATTCACGACCCACAGTTCCTTGAAAGAGTAGTTGCCAGTGCCAATTATTTCAAGAAAACGCTAAAGCACTATTTAGAGGACTTGATTGAACAAACCTTGGAAGTAAAGTCGAACAATAAAGTTGCCATGCGCCGTTTGGACAACTACCTCACAGATTTGAGAGAAATGTATTTAGCTAAAAAATACCTATTGCAAACGGTCATCACCAACGGATTTACCACAGAAAACTATTTACGCGCCAAACAAGAGGCACTGCTCATGGCATTAGACGAACTTTCGCCAACTCCCCAGCGACGGTCGAAAAGCACCAAAAAGAAAAAAGAGAAAAAAGAAAATACAAAGGATATTACGCTTCAACTTCTTAAGAGTGGACTCACACCCTTACAGATTGCGACAGAGAGGCAGCTTACTACTTCTACTATTTATACGCATTTGGGATATTTTGTAAAAGAAGGAGTCATCGATATCAACGATTTCATGAAGCAAGAACATATACAAAATATTCAGCAAGTAATTCAAAAGATAGGAGTTGACAACGGGAGGACTGCGATCAAAGCGCTTTGCCTACCAACAGTTACTTATGAAGAGATTAACCTCATGATTGCTGCTTTTCATCGCTCATGAAGACAAGCGAAAGAATAAGAGATGTTAAAAGCCGTTAGAAGACTGGATAAGGAAACACCCTAACCTAAGAACTCGCTGTGTTGAGATGCTTTCCCACTATCGAAAAAGGAAACTATCCTTTTGTACCTTTCATGAAGATTACTTACCTTTGTAGTCATCAAACAGAATTATTAAATCATAAAACAATGAAGAAATACGCACTTACAGTTTTCATTTTGACTGCATCATTGTGCATTCAAGCACAAAATCTATTCGTAGCAACGTACAATCTACGTTATGACAACGAGGACGATCGACAGGAAGGCAATGGCTGGACTAAGAGATGTCAAGTGATATGTGACTTTCTAAACTTTGAACAGCCTGACATATTTGGCACTCAAGAGGGTCTGAAACATCAATTGGAAGATCTAAAAAGAGGCTTAGATCAGTACGATTATATCGGTATTGGTCGTGAAGATGGAAAGGAACAAGGCGAACATTCGGCTATTTTCTATAAGAAAGACAAGTTAAAATGCTTGGACAAGGGCAACTTTTGGCTCAATGAAACGCCAGAGAAGCCTGTTCTCGGTTGGGATGCCGCATGTGTTCGGATTTGTACATGGGGAAAGTTTAGAGACTGGAAGACAAACCTTACCTTCTATTTCTTTAATCTTCACATGGATCATGTGGGTGTCATTGCACGGCGTGAGGCTGCGAAATTGGTAATTAAAAAGATTAAAGAGATTGCTGGCAACAATGCCCCTGTGATTCTTACAGGCGACTTTAACGTCGATCAGCATGATGAAATTTACAAAATATTCAGTGAGTCAGGCATCTTGAAAGATTCATATATGGCAGCAAAACATCGATTTGCAGAGAATGGAACATTCCAGGATTTTGATTCGAGTATGAAATCAGAAAGCCGAATCGACCATATTTTCGTATCAAACAAGTTCGAAGTGAACAATTATGCCATTCACACAGACGCTTATTGGACAGCAAATGAGAAGATGCCTAAGTTGAAATCGGGAAATGCACCTAAAGAGTTAGAATTCCAACAGTACACGCATCGCCTTCCTTCTGACCACTATCCCGTACTTGCTAAGATAAGGTACGAGAAGTATGGCACCTGCAAATTCTAATTTGTCATTTATCTTACTTATCAAAAAAGGCTGCACCATGTAAAGATGTGCAGCCTTTTTTGATAAGTAGACATTATTATTCTGTTACTTCTTTCTCACTGGTACGATAATAAGAGAGCGCACTCGGAGTGAAATTCTTAATAAAGAGGCTGTGTCCTGCATTTTCTTCTTCGGCATGGCGCACGAACACATGAGCACTCTTAGCAAACAAGTTCTCTGCTTTTGTAGCATCATCGAGTATCAGCAGTGACATCACAAGATTGGCAGTCATATTGTAAAGTCTACGTGCTAAGAAGTCTTGTGTCTCTTGACAGTTGGCATCTTTCACAAAAGCAATAGACTCTTCGTACTGACTAAGCATCACTTCGACCCTTTGACGCAAAGGAGTCAAGGCATCACTCACTGGCTGTTCTATCATTTCTCGCATAATATTGAGATAGGTGCCGTTCATAATATAACGAATGGCAGCCACTACTTGCATTTGCGTTGTACCTTCATAGATAGAGAAGATGCGTGCATCGCGATACAAACGTTGGCACTTGTATTCCATAATAAAGCCCGAACCTCCGTGTACGCTAATGGCATCATAAGCATTCTGATTTGCATATTCCGAGTTCATCCCCTTAGCTAAGGGTGTAAAGGCATCTGCCAGACGTGTGTATTTCTTCATCTCTGCACGCTCTTCGGGTGTGAGTTTCCGGTCTCGCTGAATGTCCTCAAGTGCTTTATAAATATCAACATACCTTGCCGTTTGATACAACAAAGACCTACCTGCATCCAGTTTGGCTTTCATGCGCGACAGCATATCATACACAGCAGGGAACTCTATAATGGGCTGTCCAAACTGCTGACGCTCCTTGGCGTATGCCACAGCTTCGTTATATGCTTCTTGTGCCACACCTACAGACTGCGCCGCAATGCCCAAACGAGCACCATTCATCAACGCCATGACGTACTTGATAAGCCCTAACCTTGTAGAACCACACAGTTCGGCTTTGGCGTTCTTGTACACCAACTCGCAAGTTGGCGAGCCATGAATTCCCAATTTGTTTTCAATATGGCGCACATCTACGCCACCGTCTCGCTTATCATAGATGAACATTGACAAGCCACGACCATCTTTTGTTCCCTCTTCCGAGCGTGCCAACACGAGATGAATATCCGAGTCGCCATTGGTAATAAAGCGCTTTACGCCATTGAGCCTCCAACAATCATTCTTCTCATCGAACGTCGCTTTCAACATCACCCGCTGAAGATCCGAACCAGCATCGGGTTCTGTTAAGTCCATTGACATTGTTGCGCCCTCACAGACACGGGGAATGAAACGTTCTCTTTGTTCATCTGTTCCAAACTCATATAAGGTATCAATGCACGATTGTAATGACCATATATTTTGAAATCCGCCATCGGCTGCGGCTATCATCTCCGACAACATTGAAAAGGTGACATTAGGCAAGTTCAATCCGCCATATCTACGTGGCATTGACAAACCCCACAATCCTGCCTGACGAGTAGCTTTTATATTTTCTATCGTCTTACTGGCATACTTCATGCGCCCATTCACCAAGTGTGGTCCTTCCAAGTCGACCGCTTCCGAGTTGGGTTCTATGATATTAGCAGCCACATCGCCTGTGATTTCTAAGATGCGTTTGTAGTTCTCGATGGCATCTTCATAATTTACTGGAGCATCTTCAAAATGCTCTTGATCTTCATAGTTGCGCTCTTTGAGCTCAACAATGCGCTTCATCAACGGATGTTCTAAATGAAACGCTATCTCCGGATGGTCGGTATAGTAATTTGACATAGTTTGATAATCAGCCTCTCCCCCTTACCCCTCCCCAAAAGGGAGGAAGTGAGAGAGAGGCTATTCTTAATTATTTGCTGTTCTCTTTATAATATTTCATCATCTTGGGTACCACTTCCTCTACCGAACCCGTTATCACATAGTCGGCTATCTTATTGATAGGTGCATCTGGATCGGTGTTGATAGAGATAATGATTCCTGCATCTTGCATACCCGAGATATGCTGAATTTGCCCAGAGATGCCACAAGCAATATAAACTTTGGGATGCACCGTAACACCAGTTTGTCCCACCTGTCTGTCTGTATCAATCCAGCCAGCATCCACAGCAGCACGACTCGCTCCTACCTCGGCATGCAACACGTCTGCCAATTCAAACAAGAGATTAAATCCCTCTTTGCTTCCTACGCCATAACCTCCTGCTACTACGATGGGAGCGCCCTTGAGGTTATGCTTCGGTTCTTCGACATGTCGCTCAATCACTCGTACGGCATAAGCGGCAGGAGACACATATTCTGTCACCACGGGATAAACCACTTCACCCCTCGCCTTACCGTCATAGAGTGCTTTTTGCATCACCCCCGAACGAACAGTAGCCATTTGTGGCCTATGGTCTGGGTTGACAATCGTTGCTACGATGTTTCCTCCAAAGGCGGGGCGAATTTGATACAGCAAGTTTTTATATACTCGTTTGGCTTTACGGTCTTCGTAATCACCAATCTCAAGTTCTGTACAGTCGGCTGTTAGTCCACTGGTCAACGAAGAGGATACGCGTGGTCCAAGGTCTCGACCTATCACGGTAGCGCCCATTAAACAAATCTGTGGCTGCTCGTCTTCAAACAGTTTTACCATGATATCGGTATGAGGTGCTGAGGTATAAGGAGACAATCCTTCGCCCTCAAACACAAATAATTTGTCGACACCATAAGGCAAAATTTGCGATTCTACATTACCTTTTATTCCAGTACCTATCGCCATGGCATGCAACTCCACACCTAACTGAGTAGCCAGCTTGCGCCCTTTGGTGAGCAATTCTTGAGATACCTCGGCAACAGTTGTACCTTCTATCTCACAATATACAAATACGTTGTTCATATATACTTAAGTTTATAAGTTTTTGAGTTTATGAGTTTTTAAGTCCTCTAAGTACAAAAAACCTTAGCAAGAGGCAATTTTGTTTTTCAACTTAAAAACTAAAAAACTGACAAACTAAAAACTTATCCAATAATCTTTTCGTCAATCAACTCTTTCATCAACGCTTCTACATCCTTATCTGCTGCCGTAAGCGTCTTGCTCTCCTTTGCCTGAAACACAATATTTTGTACTGCTTTCACCTTCGTAGGCGAACCAGAGAGACCGCATTGTGCTGGATCACCGTCCACATCTGCCACAGACCATTGGGTAAGCGTTAAATAGGGACGCTTTTCATACAGCGCACTCCAAGCTTCATCACCCTTACGCTCTAACGGACAAGTGGCGTACTTGTACTTCATGACCAGTTTTGCATGACAAGGACGACAAGGAGCTGCACTGCCATTCACCGTCACTACGACAGGTAAAGGAGCCTCAACCGTTTCTACCCCACCATCTATTTGGCGTCGAATGGTAGCCACTCCGTCCTCCACTTTTATGATTTCTTCTGCGTAAGTAACCTGATGAAGCCCTAACTTTTGTGCCACCTGCGGCCCTACTTGTGCCGTGTCGCCATCAATCGCTTGTCGACCTCCAATCACTAAGTCTACATCACCTATTTTCTTAATGGCAGTGGCAAGCGCATAAGAAGTAGCTAATGTATCAGCACCCGCAAACAAACGGTCGGTCAACAACCAACCCGTATCTGCACCACGGTACAATCCCTGACGTATAATTTCACCTGCTCGAGGAGGTCCCATCGTCAGCACACCCACCGTAGAGCCTGGATTTTGTTCTTTTAGGCGCAGTGCCTGTTCCAAGGCATTCAGATCTTCGGGGTTAAAAATGGCTGGCAGAGCGGCACGATTCACTGTCCCTGCTTCTGTCATAGCATCCTTTCCCACGTTTCTTGTGTCTGGTACTTGCTTGGCAAGTACGACAATTTTCAACTTCATAGATTTTATTTTATGTGATAAATTTTATTGATAAATACACCCCCGAAAAGGTAATAGCTCGTCACAAAAATACGAACTTTTTAAGTGTCCGCAAAATAAATGATTACTTAATTGCACAAATAAGAAAGAAATGCGCATTTCTCCACAAAGACAAACCAAAAAGATAGTTGCATTAACTCATTCCAACAACACCACAAAACAGACTATTTTGTAGTGGAAAACAGACTGTTTTCCTCATCAAAACAGTTTGTTTTGGTTTCCTGATGATATGAGTTCCTTGCCCAATCACATACCCATAAACAACATGTTACTGCCACCAAGCGCATGCCATCAAATACATTTTTACCTCTACCCCACGAAAAGAGCAAACGAAAAATGTTTTATCACGCATTTTTTCCATTATTACTTTTTTATATATATCTTTGCAGTAAATGTGCATTAACGCTACAGGAAAAGCAAACATACCAAAGATTTGTCGCAGCGTTTTTGTATCAAATTTAGACACGCTTCCGTCTCTAAAGAACCTAAGGAATTATTTGAAAGCGACACTTTATTAATGATATGATAGACAGAGTTACGGTTGAACGAATTAAGGATGCTGCAAATATTGTAGATGTTGTTGGCGAATTTGTCACTCTTCGCAAGAGTGGAGCCAACTACAAAGGTTTATGCCCATTCCATAACGAAAAGACACCTTCGTTTTTCGTATCGCCAGCTCGTGGCACCTGTCACTGCTTTGGTTGTGGAAAAGGAGGAAATTCTGTTAGTTTCATCATGGAACATGAACAGATGACTTATCCCGAAGCCTTGCGGTGGTTAGCTCGTAAATATCATATCGAGATACAAGAACGTGAAATGAGCGATGAAGAGCGTCGAGAACAAAGCGAACGCGAATCCATGTTCATTGTCAACGAATGGGCTGCCAGCTATTTCAGTGACCTCTTGCATCACCATCCTGACGGTCAAGCCATCGGGATGCAATATTTTAGAAATCGTGGCTTCAGAGACGACATCATTCAAAAATTTCAGTTGGGTTACGACCTACCCAACCGACTTGCTTTGGCGCAAGCTGCTCTTGGAAAGGGATATCAAAAAGAATTCTTGATAAAGACAGGAATTTGCTATCAAAACGATCGTGGCGACCTTATCGACAGGTACGCTGGTCGGGTTATCTTTCCATGGATAGGACTCAATGGAAAAGTGGTAGGCTTTGGTGGTCGTGTGCTTGATGCACGCACTAAAGGGGTGAACCAGAAATATGTCAACTCTCCAGCTTCAGAGATTTACCAGAAAGACCGTGAGCTGTATGGAATCTATCAAGCCAAAAAAGCCATTGCCAAAGAAGACTGGGTGTACATGGTTGAGGGATATACCGATGTTATCTCCATGCACCAATGCGGCATTGAGAACGTGGTAGCCAACTCGGGAACAGCACTCAGCCTGCATCAAATACACATCTTGCATCGCTTCACATCGAATATCACTCTGCTCTACGACGGTGATGCTGCAGGTATCCATGCCGCCTTTCGAGGAATGGACATGCTGCTGAGCGAAGGAATGAACATCAAAATACTGTTGCTGCCCGATGGAGAAGACCCTGATGGCTTTGCTCGGAAACATACAGCAGATGACTTGAAGACTTATATTGAGCAGCACCAAACAGACTTTATACAGTTTAAGACCGATTTATTGGTGAAAAATGAGACCGACCCCTATAAGCGGTCGGAAGGGATCAACTCTATTATAAGAAGCATTGCAGTGGTTCCCAATCAGGTTTTAAGAGATACCTATGCGCAAGACTGTGCCAGACGCATTGGTATGAAAGAAGAGACGCTGATTAATACCATGAACCGATACATCAGAAATTACAGGGAAGAAATGTCCAAAGAGGAAAGGCGACAAATAGAAGCACTCAATACTTCCAAACCAACGCCTCAACTACCAACGGCTCAACCCATGGAGCAAGCGTCACAAGTGGAAAAAATGTTGGTACAACTCATCATCAGAAAAGGCGAGCAATTGGTTTTGGAGCAAGTTGAAGATGAGAATCATCAACTCTTCGACCTAACGGTTGCCCAATTCATTGACTACTCCCTGCGGGAAGATAATTTGCATTTTGACCATGAAATTTCAAATCGAATATTGACCGAAGCTGTAGAACATAGCGGTGAGGAGGGTTTTGTTGCCGAGTCGTATTTCATTCATCATGAAGATATTGAAATCAGCAAACTGGCTACGGAGATGAGTACGGATCGCTATCAGCTGATAGCAGAGGAGAAACCCACATCTGATATGAAGTACATGGACGAGGCACAGTTGGCAACAGAAGCCCAAGAGGCACTACGCAACCATACGATACATCTGCTAATGGACTTCCGCATGGATTATGTGGAGCAGCACTTGAAAGACTTGATGCAACAGATTGGACAGGTCTCTAATGACCCGGAACGACTACAAGAATTAGTAGCAGAATACAAGGATATGCAACAAATTCGTAATGCGCTGGCAAAGAAATTAGGTAGTCACATCATTGTGTAAGCGACGTATGTATTATAAGCAACCTTGTTGTGGGGCATCTTTCAATTTGGGCAAAAGGATAAATACTCCAATGCCAATTTAGAAATATCACTAAAATAATGAACTTAAGACCTATCAATCTATTTTATCTTCAAATGAACAAATCATGATTTACGTTCATTGGATTATCCTTGCCATTTATATTGTCATCGTGTTGGGAACTATCATCACGATTTTATTAGACAATAGACAACCATCCAAAACAATGGCATGGTTGTTAGTCTTGATATTTGTCCCCATTGTTGGCATTATTTTATATTTCTTCTTTGGTCAAAACACACGAAAAGAACGCTCCATGAGCCAGCGCAGCATGGATGAACTAACCAAACGTTCGATGTTGGAGTTTGTCGTTCAGAAAGATTTGAAACTTCCTACCCACTACCAACCACTGATACAGCTCTTCACAAATCAAAACACAGCCCTCCCTTTCAAAGACAATGAGGTGGATATCTTTGTCGAAGGAGCCGACTTTTTCTTAGCTTTGCTTAAAGCCATTGGGCAGGCAAAAGACCATATCCACATCGAATCCTATATCATTGAGGACGACGCATTGACAAATCTCATTGCAGATGCACTGATAGACAAAGCCGCAGAGGGCGTGGAAGTGCACATGATTTATGACTATGTGGGCTGTTGGAAAGTACCGTCACGATATTTTGAACGCCTTCGGGCTGGTGGAGTTGACGTTCGTTCGTTTATGCCTGTTCACTTTCCTGCTTTCACTGGGAAGGTAAACTATCGCAACCACCGTAAATTAGCGGTGATTGACGGTAAGATAGGATTTATTGGAGGAATGAACATTGCGATGCGATATATGCGTGGCAGTAAATCTCAACCTTGGCGAGACACCCACCTTCGCATTCGAGGAGGTGCAGTTTATGGCATTCAGCGGGCTTTCTTGGTAGACTGGTATTTTGTTAATCGCACCCTTATAAGTAGTCAAAAGTATTATCCCCCACTGGACACTTCTATCTCCAACAACTGTATTGCACAAGTAGTTACCAGCAGTCCTATCTCTCCTTGGCCCGAAATTATGCAAGGATATGTACGCATTTTGCTACAAGCCCAACACTACGTGTACATGGAAACGCCTTATTTCTTGCCCACGGAGCCAGTGCTTTTTGCTTTAAGAACAGCAGCTGTGGCTGGTGTTGACGTGCGGCTCATGCTTCCCAAGCACAGCGATGTAAAGATTGTGGAATGGGCGAGTAGGTCGTATATTTCCACTATGATAGAAGCAGGAGTAAAAGTGTACCTGTACACTGAAGGTTTCAACCACTCCAAGTTGTTAGTGGCAGATGACAATTTGTGTACTTGTGGGTCGACAAACATCGATTTTCGTAGTTTCGAAAACAATCTTGAAGCAAATATTTTCTTTTATGATCAGTCATTAGCTTTACGCATGAAGGAGGTATTTTTCAAGGATCAAGAGGCTTGCGTACTGATAGAAAAGCTGAGTGACCTTACCCATCGTCCCTTCATCAACCGCCTGTGGGAATCGATAGTACGCCTGTTATCACCACTACTATAAAGCAAAGGGCTTCATGAGGTAGCCACATCGCCCATTTTTTTCTTTTGGACCGTCCCGCCTGTCCGTTTTGTTTTTATATCAATGAAAGGCTATCTGCCGTTTATAGCTGATAGTTTTGAAAACCAGCAATAGGCATCAACTGGTATGAAAAGCTGGAACAGCCCTACCCTGCGTGGCATGAATGGATGTCAAGCGGCTTTAACTTTTCAGCTATTTTTTCCCATTCAGCCTGTGATAGTTTTCTACCTCTCAACGTTCTTACGGTGGGAAAGTCAGAAAAATACGGATCGGACGACGTGTACCAACAGTATTTCTTGACAGCAGGTATTCGACTTAAACTTTGGACAAGTGTTCCAAAATAATGAGGATGCACTACAGACAAATAGCAACCACGACTGTCTACCTCCGTAAAAAGTATTAGATACGACCGTTTCTTGTTTGTTTTGGCAGCAGGAATCATCGCTTTACATCTGGAACTCACATGTATCTCCCATCCATATGTCTGATTCAGTTTGTGCATTATCTGACAGAAAACCTTACCATGGGGTGACGTATCGCAAATTCCTTTGTAGGAGATATAATAATGTATCATCTCGTGCAGGAGCACATTCTGATATTGTCGTTCTGTTTGGACGTAATAATTGCTGACTCTAATCACGTAATCACAGGTCGTGATGCCACGCCAAGTAAGCTTTCGCTTACACGACATACTCCCCAACTGCGTTCGAGATGAAGACATCTGCAAACGTGGTAGCGGTAATATATCTTCAAAATAAGAATGATTGAAGGTGTGAAACCATTTCTCTAACCAAAGCTCATCTACCATTGTTACCTCCAATTTATAAAAACATCAACATATCTATTAAACGCCTTTTTCAAAGGTTTGCGACTTTGGCCAATTCACCAAGTACAACTTTTCCGTTGCCCTTGTAAAGGCAGTGTACAGCCAATGCAAATAATCTGGCGACAACATCTCATCCGTCATATATCCTTGATCCACATAAACATGTGCCCATTGCCCGCCTTGTGCCTTATGGCAGGTAATGGCATAAGCGTACTTTACTTGAACGGCATTAAGAAAAATATCTTCACGAAGCTTCTTGAGACGGTCTTGTTTTCGAGGTATATCCGCATAGTCTGCCAGCACTTCATTAAACAAACGTTCATTTTGTTCGCGTGACAAAGCAGGGGCTTCCGTATGCAAACTATCCAAGATAATGGTTGCCTCAAGCTCATAGTCATTATAGTCAGGAAACTGTAACCACACGTCTGCAAATCGGAAACCATACAACTCACGAGTGTTTCGCACACGTTGCACCATGGCACGGTCTCCATTAGCCAAAAAGGTCATGCTTGTCGTGTCCTGTTCTTCATTGTTTGCTGGTGGCTGCACCCAATGATAGTTATTACGCACAATCATCAACATGTCGCCTGTTGACAATTCTTCCTCACTCCCTAAGATGGTTTGGCGTATCCCTTGATTGTAAATGTGCGCCCTCTTGTTACTTCGTGTAATAACCATGGTCTCGTCAACGCCTACTTCCGAATAACTTGAGTTGAGCGTTTCGATGAGTTCATTACCGGGAACAACCACAATGTCAGCAAACGTATCGAAATGAATTTGGGGTAATTGTGTTAATTCGTCTCGCATGATATGGGTTCTAATAAGCGTAGCGTTGTACAATATTCCACTTTCTTCGCTTTGACGAAGCACATTATCTAAACGGCACTCGTACACTTTTAGTCCATTTCCCTCCATAAAATCGGACGATAGCGCAAGCGATTGTTCTTCCCCAATGGGTGGTAATTGGGCAGCATCTCCCATTAAAATCATTCGACAGTTGCGCCCACTGTACACGAATTGCACCAAATCATCGAGCAAACAACCGCTTCCAAACGATGATTCCATTTGACCTTGGTTAGCAATCATCGAACTTTCGTCTACCATAAACAACGTATCTGTGTACCGATTAAAATTGAGATTGAACACACCACCATCACTGTCGAAAGATTTCTGTCTGTAGATTTGCCGATGAATAGTATAAGCAGGTTGACCGCTATGGACAGAAAACACTTTGGCAGCACGCCCAGTAGGAGCCAACAGCATTACTTTTTGCTCTAATTTCACCATGGTTCGAGCGATAGCACTTGCCAAAGAAGTCTTTCCAGTACCAGCACTTCCACAAAAAATCATTACCACACGTGGTTCTTCATCCATCATAAAATGAGCAAATTGCGTTAACACATGTTTTTGCTCAGTGGTGGGCTGAAGCTCAAATTGTTGGATTATCTGGAAAATAAGTTCGTCTATAAGCATGATTTCGAACAGTGAAAATATGAGAATTTAACCGATTTATCTCTTTATTGGAAAGTATTTTGTACTTTTGCAAGGATGAACACCACATGTGATGTAAAAAAGATGCAGGCAATGTAACTTACAACTCACGCTGTTTGAAGTGAGAGGCATCGCAGCTTCTGCAAAGATACAACAAAAGGCTGACCTATGAAAGTCAAAATTAAGCATAATTATTTACTGACCTGCTGTGTAGGAGTCCTTGCTCTTATCTGTGTCTTGAGCATTTACAGTCCTATCGCTTTCAGCAACCAACAGACTGAAAGAGAAACCGTCGTAAAGCACTATTTAGTGCAAATAAGACTGGCAGAAGAAAAGTACCGTGCGAAGACAGGCAGTTATACCGCTTCATTCGACTCTCTGATACAGTACAGATATTTGGCAGACTCACTACAATTTATTCCATTTACAAATCGTCAAAAGTTTGAATTGGAAACGTCAATGCAGCTCTCTCCGTCAGGGAAACAAATACCATTGATGGAATGTAGAGCCAAATATACTGACTTTTTACAAGGTCTCAACAAGTCATTTGTTCAGGAACTAATAGAGAATGAACTTTCTGCTGGACGTTATCCAGGATTAAAGATAGGCGACCTTCAAACACCAAATAACAATGCAGGAAACTGGGAATAACACACTTATATCAAAAGCACGATTGGTTTTCAGAATCAGTCCACAATCGCTAAGTTTTTCAGTCGTTGACAATGCTGAAGAAAGTCAGTTGGCATTCGAGCCATATGTCATTAGAAGTGGAATATCATTGGCAGCTAATTTGCGTGAAGCCTTCATTGAGAGTGACCTCCTTAACCGAGGTTATCAACGGGCACAAGTGATGATTGATGCGCCAGTGATGCTTGTTCCCACCGAAGAGTTTCGTCAAGAAGAAATGGAAAGTATGTATCAACACACTTTTACGGGTCATGAAGACGAGGCTGTGTTGCACGCCGTGCTACCTAATCTTAATGCTGTAGCTGTTTTCTCCATGAACAAAGACTTGAAAATGGTCATGACCGATCATTTCAATGATGTGAGATTTTTTCCCATTTCACTACCCGTTTGGAGTTATCTTCACAAGCGTAGCTTCACTGGTTCGCATCAAAAACTTTATGCGTACTTTCACGACAAGAAGGTTGACATCTTTTGTTTCAAGCAAAATAGATTTAAGTTTTACAACACGTTTCATGTTCCGCATGCCAATGACTCCATCTATTTCATTTTATATACATGGAAAATATTAGCGTTGGACAACGAGAAAGATGAGCTACACCTTGTTGGGGATATTCCCGAACGTGAGAGGTTGAGCGAATCCCTACGAAGATATCTACAAAAAGTGTATTACGTGAACCCCGTTGCAGAATTTAATCGTGCGCCAATCACCATGATTAAAGGGATTTCATTTGACTTAATCACCTTATTTCTAAAAGGAAAATAATGCGTATCATCACAGGAAAATATAAAGGAAGACACTTTGAAATTCCTCGCACTTTCAAAGCTCGTCCAACCACAGACTTTGCCAAAGAGAGTATTTTTAACGTGCTAAATCGGTACATTGACTTAGAGGGAAAGACAGCACTTGACCTTTTTGCTGGTACTGGCAGCATCTCTTTGGAATTACTCTCTCGTGGCTGCGCACAAGTTGTGAGTGTAGAAGCTGACCGTGACCATGCAAAATTTATTCAGCAATGTATGGAGAAATTGGGTACACAACAAGACGTTTTGATTAGAACCGACGTCTTTCGATTCATCAAGAGCTGTCATCAGACATTCGATTTTATTTTTGCGGATCCACCTTATGCACTGCCTGAGCTTAAAGAAATACCAAAACTTGTTTTACAACATGGACTGTTAAAAGAAAATGGCGTCTTTGTTTTTGAACATGGGAAAAAGGACGAGTTTACCAATTTGCCAGAGTTTGTAGAACATCGTCATTATGGCAGCGTCAACTTTTCTATCTTTCAATGCGTACAAAACGTTGAAGAAAAAGAAAATAATCATGAGATTCAACCATGATAACCGCTCCATTCTCGCAGTATCATGACCGTTGCCAATTACTTAAAGTACATTAATCTTATGATGAGTTGGCATTTTACTGCACAAACCAAGCAATGTTTGGCTCTCTTTTTCTTGATGCTCTTCTTTGTAGATGTATCTGCAAACCAGATAGATACTTTGCAAGAAAAGAGCAAAGTCATTCATCGCATAGAATTAGACGTTGTCCCTTCCACCATACTTCACACCAACAGCTACTTGAAAGGGGATAATATAGAAAAGCGAACCATGAACCACGCTTTCACCACCCGATTGAAGTATGCGTTTCAGCCCCCAACAACAAGTCAGCAAGCACAGATGTACAAAGGTGTGTACCAAGGTATCGGGGTGGCTTATCATAATTTTAATCCGCAATTAGGAAATCCACTTTCCGTTTTTATTTTTCAGGGTGCTAAAGTTAAACAACTGACAAATGCCTTATCATTAAACTATGAATGGAACTTTGGTCTCACGGCTGGCTGGCATCCTTACCATGAAACAGACAATCCTGAAAATCGAGTCATTGGCTCGAAAATTACCGCTTATCTGAACGCAGATCTTTATTTGAAATGGCAATTGTCTAAACAATTCGACCTTAATGCAGGACTTTCTTTGAGTCACTTCTCGAATGGAAACACCACCATACCTAACGGTGGCTTAAATATTGCAGGCGGTAGAATCAGTTTAGCCTATTATATTCACCGCCCAACTGAAGAGACAGCCACCCACATACCACGCCCTACCTTCCAAAGACATATCACCTATGACTTCATGTTGTACGGAGCATGGCGCAAAAAAGGGATGATGCTGGGAGATAAAGCAGTTGCTCTACCCAAAGCATATCAAGTGGGAGGCTTCTCTTTCACACCACTATATCATCTTAATCCGTGGTTGAATGTGGGAATATCGCTTGATGGGGTGTATGACAGCAGTGCAAATTTATATATAGAAGATTATATCATTGCGGCTGGTCAGCCAGCTAATGATTTTGAACACTTGGCTCAACCAACATTTACAAAGCAAATCGCTTTAGGACTTTCAGGAAGAACCGAATTTGTAATGCCGTATTTCACCATTCAAGCAGGTATCGGCAGAAATATTATCAATGCGAAAGGCGAACTAAATGGATGGTATCAAGTTCTTGCTCTCAAGACTAACATCACGAACAGACTGTTTCTAAACATCGGGTACAGTCTTTACAACTTCCAAACTCCTAATCATTTAATGCTCGGTCTTGGCTATCATTTCCAGAAAAAGAAGAGATAACATTGATTTTCGAAGTGTAGCTCAACACAGAACTCAAACAACTACAAGCAAAATCTTCTATTAAGAAGGCAATTCACAAGAAGAGTTAGACTTAGCCATTCATCGTACCAAAAGAAATGAGGTGTATTCTTTTCTGGAACACACCTCATTTTTATCATATCAATATTAACTGTTATAAACCTCTTGCCTTGAGCAATGCTTTGGCGTCAGGAGCTTTCAACCCTGTAAAGTCACAAAACATCTGCATCAAGTCTCCAGTGTTACCTCTGCTTAACACTTTGTCACGGAAAGCTTGACCTACTTCTGGTTTCAACGCACCATGCGACTCAAAGTAATCTGCAATATTAGCTGCTAAGACTTCAGACCACAGGTAACTATAGTAACCAGCTGCATAGCCGCCACCCCATACATGGTTGAAGTAGGACGTTGAATAACGAGGAGGAATCTGCGGATTCAACAAACCTATATCTGTTAAAGCCTTTGTTTCATACGCCAAAGCCTTGTCGGCAGTTGGAATCTGATTGGAAGCTAACTGATGCCATGCCAAATCCAAACAGGTTGCAGCTAAGTTTTCTCCTAATGCGTATGCCGAATGGAAAGTAATAGAGTTGAGCATCTTCTCTTTCAGCTCTTTTGGCATAGGCTGTTGAGTTTTATAATGTTTTGCATAGTTAGCAAAAACCTCTGGAACCACCGCAAAAAACTCATTAAACTGTGAAGGCATCTCCACAAAGTCACGTGTCACAGCAGTACCACTCAACGTGTTATACTCACAGTTGGATAACATTCCATGTAAGGCATGTCCAAACTCATGGAACATTGTTGTTACTTCGTCCCAGCTAAGCAAGGTTGGTTTTCCTTCGGGAGCTTTAGCAAAATTACACACATTATATATAATAGGTAACTGATTTCTCAATTTACTCTGTTTTGCAAATGAACTCATCCATGCTCCTCCTCGCTTGGTTGGACGACGGAAGTAGTCCACATAGAAAAGGGCAAGTTGCTTTCCATCTTTGTCAAGCACATCAAAAACCTTCATGTCTTTGTGATAGGTAGGCAAATCTGTACGCTCTTTGAAAGAGATGCCGTAGACGCGATGAGCGGCATAGAACACCCCATTTACTAATACGCTATCTATATTAAAGTAAGGTTTCACTTCATCTTCCGAGAAGTTAAACTTCTCTTTCTTCATCTTAGCAGAGTAAAAGAATCTATCGTAAGGCTGCAATTGAAAATCGGTACCTTGTGTCTTGCGCGCATATTCCTCTATCGCTTTCGTCTCTTCATCTGCCTTTGGCGTATAAGCACTAATCAGTTGTTTTAAGAACGCATCTACTTGAGCCGTATTCTTCGCCATAGTATTGTCTAAAGAATAGGCTGCATAGTTCTTATAACCCATTAGTTCAGCCTTTTCAGCACGCAACTTTGCAATTTCGACAACTAACGGCAGCGTGTTGAAGTCGTTTGTACCGTCCGCACGATGGATAGAGGCGTTATACACCTTTTCGCGTAATGCGCGATTTTCAAGATTGGTCAAGATAGGCTGTTGCGTCGTGTTGGTGATCACAATACAATAAGGAGATTTCTTATCACGACTTTCTGCATCTTTTTTGCATTGTGCAATGTCGGCTTCACTCAATCCTGCTAAGTCTTCCTTCTTATCTACCCAGACTGCTGCCTCATTGGTAGACTTGGGCAACATATTTCCAAAATCTTGCTGAAGTTTTGCGATACGGTTGTTGATTTCCTCCATTCGCTTCTTCTTATCTGCAGGTAGGAGAGCTCCTGAACGTACAAAACCTTTGTAGGTTTCTTCTAAAAGTTTTTTATCTTCACCCTTCAGCTGGTTGTATTCGTGATCGTACACATATTTAACGCGCTCAAAGAAGGGCTGGTTGAATGAGACTTCATTTTCAAAAGCTGTCAACAATGGGGTTGCTTCGTCTTCAGCTTTTTCTATTTCGGGCGTCTTGTCAGCACTTGTCAAAGCGAAGAAGATACTCGTCACACGATCTAAAAGAACACCGCTCTTTTCGTATGCCAAGATAGTGTTCTCAAATGTGGCACTATCCTTATTCTCCACAATACTTTTAATTGCTTTGCGCTGCTCTTCAATACCAGCCTTCATGGCAGGTAAGTAGTGTTCTGCCTTAATTTTACTAAAGTCTGGAGCACCAAAAGGTAGTGTGCTCTCGGTCATCAATGGGTTGTTTTCCAAATCGGCTCCTTTCTTGTCGTTACAGCTCATCAGCGTACCAACGCACACAGCTGCACATAACATTCCAATTCTTAAAATTGATTTCTTAAAATGGTGATGCATAATTGATATTATTAGTTGTAAAAAAATGCTTGTAAATGTCTCGAAAAATCATGAGCATAACATGACTCGTCTGCAAGTCTTATGAATGGTAAATATACGTATAATATTCGAAAATAAATCTTTCTTTTTTATATTTTTCAAACTATTAAGTACTTTTTACAGGAAAAGTTGTAAAAGTAATCCCAAAAACATGAAACAACGGCTCATCAATGAAATTAGGTTTCCTGTATTAGCCCTTATACTAACATGTTTTTTTTGATGCCCACACCATTTACGCATCATCTGATTTTCGCACCTGTCACGTATCCTCCCTATCATTGAGAGAGAAGAGACCACCAGCAAATCAAGTAGTCGCATGACAACAAGGCTAAAGATGAAACATCCAAACAGCATTGTTTCATAAGAAAAAATAATCAACGCTATCACGAAAAAAAGCAGAAGAAAAAAAATACGAAAAATACGGACAAATGCCCTTTCAAAACTCAAATATTTTCCACGACAACGTCCATCGCCTCCAAATACGCGAGAAATGAGCAAGGAAAGCAAACATCTGAATATCAGAAACTTATAGAAATCCTACTTAAAAATCACAACAAGAAAGACACTAAAAGCATTACTTAGTCGTATTAAGTCATGGAGATAAGCCTCTTGTTACATTAACTTTGCCACACTAACTGTTTGCTTCAAGCCGATTAAGTCAATGGATCAAGCCACTTATAGCATGATAGTAACGCAGAAAAGGACTATTTTTCGCCAAATTCACCCTTTGAAGTGCCTTTTCAAAGGACTAAAATTTTCTATTTCAAAGATTTTTAGAAGGCGTTTTTTATGATATTATATTTACACTTTCTGAAAATAAACGAGCCTTTTCATGCCATAAAGTAGCCATCGAAGATTACAATTAGCAAGCTGTTTTGAGCAGGTCAAAAGTACGTCATAGGCACAAAATCACGGAAAATGAGTGCAAGCAGCACAAGTGTTTGTAGTAAGAAGACAAGACGAGTGTAGATAAAATAAAGGTGTTCACAACAATGTTGCAACACCTCTGACGATAAATTTTGTGACTTGGTAGCGGGAACCGGGATTGAACCGGTGACCTCATGATTATGAATCATGCGCTCTAACCAGCTGAGCTATCCCGCCATGTCTTTTCAATTCGGCTGCAAAGATAATACAATCTTTTTAATCTCACAAAAAAATTAAGTTTTTATTTTATCCCAAATTATTTTAGTATATTTGTACCAAGTGAACTTTTTATCTATAAAGCAACGAAAAATGTCAAAACAACAAGTCCTAATTGAGAGAGAACTGCAGTCCAATTCAAAAAACAGAATATGGAGCATCATCAGCGATACCGACAAACTGTCACGCTGGATAGCCGATGAGATACAGGAAGAAGGCAAAAAGCTACACTTCATTTGGGGAGACTTACAGAGCAGCCATGATAGCAGGATGGCGACTATTGCCAAGAAAGTGAAATATCACTATATCCGTTTGAAGTGGACAGACGAAGAAGATCCCAATGCTTTCTTGGAACTTCGAATGGAGAAAAGTAACATTTCCGACAATTATGTTTTGTTCATTACCGACTTTGCGGAGCCTGACGACATTGATACCATGGAAGATTTATGGGCTGATAACCTGGACAGATTACATCAATTCAGTGGGCTTTAGGGCGCAGAGGGCTTGCACAAGCCCTCATGGAGATTTGCTTTCTAACACTTCGTAGTCCAAGGAGATGAAAGAAAACGAAGGGCGATTACGGAATATAAAAAATTACAAATAGAGCCTTTTCTTGTTTTTTTGTACTAATTTTGCATTTTGTATGTACACTCGTACAAAATGAGAAGTCTACATGTTTCGAATTAAGAAATTAGATATATTTACAGCCAAGCAGTTTGGATTATTGTTCGCTGGCACATTTTTCATCTGTCAATTTGTGCTGATGATGCAATTCCTATGGCGTTACGTCGATGATCTGATTGGCAAAGGATTGTCCATGGAAATCATGGCACAATTCTTTTGGTACATGGGACTCTTCCTTGTTCCTCAAGCCTTACCGCTTGCCGTACTATTATCCTCACTCATCACCTTTGGAAACTTAGGAGAGAACAGCGAATTGACTGCTATCAAATCGTCGGGCATCTCGATGTTCAGAACATTTCAGCCACTCATCTTTCTGACTATCTTTATCAGTTTCAGCTCCTTCTACTTTCAGAATTATGTAGGCCCTAAAGCCAATATGAAGCTCGCCCAACTCATACTATCTATGAAACAGAAGAGTCCGGAGTTGGAAATTCCAGAGGGTATCTTTTACGATGGCATTCCTAACAGCAACCTGTATGTACAAAAGAAAGACGTTGAAACAGGCAAGCTCTACGGCATCATGATTTATAGAATGACAGGAAGTTATGAGGACCAAGCCATTATACTGGCAGATTCTGGCATGCTCCAATCTACAGCCGACAAGAAACATTTGCTGTTAAGCCTTTGGAGTGGCGAATGGTTCGAAAATATGCAATCGCAAGAATTGGGAGGCAGTGCTGCCATACCTTATCGCAGAGAAACTTTTGCCAGCAAAAAGATTGTTCTTGACTACGATGGAGGGTTCAATTTGACAGATGTTGCCGCTCTCTCTGGAGATGCACGCTCGAAAAGTCTTACGCAACTCGTTGCTGGTATTGATTCACTGAACGGCGTTTACGACAGTGTTGGGCGGAGCATCTATAAAGAAACCCAACGCATGTATTACTACATTCCTTCTATTGATAAACGAGACTCCGTAAAAGCAGTACGAGCAGGATTAGCGAAAACATTTGTATTCGACACCATATATAATAAGCTTTCTAACGACCAAAAGATTAGTGTAATGAATATGGCACTGAGTAATATTCAGTCCGAAATCAGCGAGTTGAACTTCCAAAGCATGATTACCAGTGACGGAGATAAGATGCTGCGAGAACATCGCATAGAAATGATTGGTAAGTTTACGTTGGCACTAACGTGTCTCATCTTCTTCTTTATCGGTGCTCCCTTGGGTGCTATTATCAGAAAAGGAGGATTAGGTTTTCCTATCATCATCTCCGTATTGGTCTTTATCATATATTATATTTTTGAAAATACAGGATACCGAATGGCTCGAAGTGGTATATGGACTGTGAGTTTTGGCAAAGGATTAGCACCAGCGGTACTCATTCCTTTAGCAGCTTTCGTTACCTACAAAGCGAACAACGACTCCATGGTACTGAATATTGATACATGGAAGAGTGTGCTAAGGAAAGCCTTCGGAATTAAAACCAAACGTCACATCAGCGGTAAGGAAGTAATTATTCATGACCCCGACTATACAGCTGCAAGGAATCAACTGCAAATGATGACTCAGGCTATTGAAAACTATGTGAGTCAACACAAGCTACGAACGGCGCCAAATGTGCAAAAGGTGTTCTTTAAGTACGAACCCGATCATGAGATTGAACACTTGAGCGAATTGTTGGAGAACATTATAGAGGATTTGAGCAATACCCGAGACAAGTATATACTGAACGAACTGAACAACTATCCCATATTGATGACAAAAGCCCACACACGTCCCTTTGACCGTCAATGGCTCAATGTGTTGTCAGCAGTGATCGTACCATTGGGATTGTTCTTCTATCTAAGAATGTGGCGGTTCAGACTTACCCTCATGCGAGATCTAAAACAGATAATACAAACAAACAATCGCATGATAGACAGTATTGACAGAATGTTACAAAAGAAATAATTAATCATAATATATACCCGATATGGAAAACTTCAAATTAGCTACGATTGAAGAAGCTATCAAAGATTTTAAGGAAGGTAAATTCGTCATAGTTGTTGACGATGAAGATAGAGAAAACGAAGGTGATCTCATTATGGCAGCAGAGATGATTACTCCAGAGAAGGTGAACTTCATGCTGAAGAATGCCAGAGGCGTGTTATGTGCGCCCATTACGCTCTCTCGCTGTGAAGAGTTAGACTTGCCGCGACAGGTAGTCGATAATACGTCTGTGCTGGGCACCCCCTTTACTGTTACCATTGACAAGCTGGAAGGATGTACAACGGGCGTATCGGCACATGATAGAGCTGCCACCATTAAAGCACTGGCAGACCCGAAATCGACTCCACAAACTTTTGGACGTCCTGGACATATCAACCCTCTCTATGCACAAGACAACGGTGTACTAAGACGAAGTGGACATACAGAAGCAGCCATAGACCTATGTAGACTGGCAGGCTTGTATCCCGTAGGCGCTTTGATGGAAATTATGAATGAAGATGGCACCATGGCTCGCATGCCTGAATTGCAGAAGTTGGCGAAACAATGGGGAATGAAAATCATATCCATTGGTGACTTAATTGCCTATCGACTTCAAAAAGAATCAATTATAGATGTTGGAGAAGAGGTAGAAATGCCTACGCAATATGGTTCTTTTCACCTCATCCCTTTCCGTCAACAAAGCAACGGACTCGAACACATGGCTTTGGTAAAAGGAACATGGAGTCCAGACGAGCCCATCTTGGTTCGTGTACATTCCTCATGTGCTACGGGCGATATCTTTGGAAGTCAACGCTGTGACTGTGGCGAACAACTGCACAAATCCATGCAACTGATTGAAAAAGAAGGTAAAGGCGTTGTCATCTATATGCAACAAGAAGGTAGAGGCATCGGGTTGATGAACAAGATTGCCGCTTACAAATTGCAAGAAGAAGGGTACGATACAGTAGACGCAAACATCCACTTAGGATTCAAACCAGATGAACGTGACTATGGTTGCGGTGCACAGATGCTGCGCCATTTGGGGGTAAGAAAGATGCGATTATTGACAAATAATCCTGTGAAACGAGTAGGATTGGAAGCCTACGGACTGGAAATTACAGAAATTGTACCTATCGAAACTACACCTAATAAATATAATGAACACTATCTGAAAACAAAACAAGACAGGATGGGACACAAATTGCACATTAAATAGTGTGAAAATATTACAATTGTAAAACAATAAATGAAATAATGTCACTTTTATTTCAGATAAAAGAATAAAAATATTACTTTTGCATACATCAACTTAATAAAAAGAAAAATAATATGGCAAAGCTATCAGAACGTCTCAACCGTTTAGCACCATCCGCAACACTCGCAATGTCACAAAAGAGCAGTGAGATGAAAGCGCAAGGGATTGACGTGATTAACCTGAGTGTTGGAGAACCAGACTTCAACACGCCCGACCATATTAAAACAGCTGCAAAAGAAGCAATTGACGAAAACTATTCGAAATACTCACCTGTTCCAGGATACCCAGATTTGCGCAAGGCTATTGTAGACAAGTTACATCGGGAGAATCAACTGGACTATGAAGTAGCAGAGATATTGGTGTCCAATGGTGCCAAGCAGAGTGTATGCAATACGCTTATGGCACTTGTTGATGAGGGAGATGAAGTAATTATACCTGCACCCTACTGGGTAAGCTATCCGCAGATGGTCAAATTAGCGGGGGGAAATCCTACCATTGTGAAAACTGGTTTTGCTCAAGAGTTTATAATCTCACCCGAACAATTAGAGGCAGCAATTACTCCTAAGACGAAGGTGATTATCCTTTGCTCTCCCAGTAATCCAACAGGAAGTGTCTATTCTCAATCGGAACTCGAAGGTTTGGCACATGTAATTCTAAAGCATGAGGACTTGTATGTGATTGCTGACGAAATATATGAGCATATTAATTATGTGGGAAAACATGAGAGTATTGCGCAATTTCCAGGAATGAAAGAGCGTACCATCATTGTTAATGGAATTTCGAAAGCTTACGCTATGACTGGATGGAGGATTGGATATATTGCAGCACCTGAGTGGATTGTCAAGGGATGTAATAAATTGCAAGGTCAATATACCAGTGGACCCTGTTCCATTAGTCAACGAGCAGCAATCGATGCTTATACGCAGAGTCAAGCGTGTGTAGAAGAAATGCGGCAAGCCTTTCAGCGAAGAAGAGACCTTATTGTAAAATTAGCAAAGGATATTCATGGACTGGAAGTCATCGAACCAAAAGGAGCCTTCTATATATTCCCGAAATGCAACTATTTCTTTGGCAAATCTACAGATGGCTATTACATCAAAAATTCAACAGATTTATCGATGTACCTATTAGAAAAAGCGCATGTTGCAACGGTAGGTGGAGATGCATTCGGAGAGCCCAACTGCTTGAGAATGAGCTACGCAACAAGCGACGAGAATATTCAAGAAGCTTTGCGAAGAATTAAAAATGCGCTTGAGCAGCTACAATAAAACGACAAAGCTCAGCATTAAAAAGCACTATCATCAAAAAAAGAATACTCGTTAAAACTTCTTAATTCGACAAGAATTTATATATAATTTATATATCTTTGCGTTGTTGATTAAGAACAAAGTCCACAAGAAAATTCAAATCAACATGGACTTCCAGAAAAACAAAAGAACTATAACAACTTAAATTATTAATAACCAAAAATTAAAATTTCAAATTATGGCAACAACAAAAGCAGCCCCTCAGAAGAAGTCACAAGGATTTCAGGGCGTTAGACATGCGTTTATTATCATCATTTTGGCCTTCATTGTAGGATGGGCTTTCTACAACTTTATCCTTGGAGACCCCTCTAACTTCGCTAACGGCGACCGTGAAGGACACCCATTGAACATGTTGGGTACAGTTTACAAAGGAGGATGGGTTGTGCCTATTATCTTTGGTTTGCTGTGTACCGTTATCGCAATGTCTGTTGAGCGTTTAATTGCTATCAGTGCTTGCTCTGGTAAAGGTAGCGTAACTAAATTTACAGAAAACGTAAAAGCAGCTCTCAGAAATGGTGATATTGCTAAAGCAGAAGAACTTTGCCACAAGCAAAAAGGTTCAGTAGCTAATGTAGTATTGGCTGACTTGAAATCTTACAGAGAGATGGAAAACTCTTCTATCAAACTGAAAGAGAAAATCAATACTATCCAGAACTCACACGATGAGGCAACAGCATTGGAAATGCCAACCATGACGATGAACTTGCCTATCATTGCAACTGTCGTAACATTAGGTACTCTGACTGCTTTGTTCGGAACTGTGCTTGGTATGATTCGTTCGTTCGCAGCCTTGGCTGCTGGTGGTGGTGCTGACTCTATGCAGCTTTCTACTGGTATTTCAGAGGCATTGGTAAATACAGCATCTGGTATTGCTACATCTTGGGTATCTGTTGTTTCTTACAACTACTTTACCAACAAGATTGATAAGTTAACATTTGCAATGGACGAGATTGGTTATACAATAGCTCACACATTCGAAGAAAAGCATCCAGAAGCTTAATTTTTGCTAACCCTTTAAAAATTATTCAGTTATGGGTAAGTTAAAAGTTAAGAAACATGACATCTGGATTGACATGACTCCTATGTCAGACGTGATGGTGCTCTTGCTGACGTTCTTTATGTTGACTTCAACATTCGTTAAGAACGAACCAGTGAAAGTAAATCAACCATCGTCTGTCTCTGAGATCAAGATTCCAGAAAAAGACGTGCTAAACATCGTTGTCGATAAAACTGGCAAGGTGTTTATGAGTATGGATAATCAGAACGACCTGTTGAGTCTTATTCAAGGAATGAACGAGACAAACAGTATCGGACTGACAAATCAAGAAATGATGACGTTCCAAGCAGAACCGATGTGGGGTATTCCATTGAATAGTTTAAAAGGCTACTTAGGTCTACCTAAAGAAAAGATGACCGAAGTAATCACGGGTGCTGAAGCTGGTGTACCTCTTGACTCTATTGATGGAGGTAAGAGTGAGTTCCAACTTTGGGTAACAGAAGCCTTGAATGTAAATGAGGATATCAAAATTGCAATTAAAGCTGATGCCGATACGCCTTATGCCAACGTCAAAAAGCTAATGTCTGAACTTCAAGACATGAACCAAAACCGTTATTATCTCATCACTTCATTAAAGACTGGGGAGGATAAATAAGTATGGCAAATTCAAAAGATACAAGTAAACAGAAGAAGATTAATGTTCGCGTAGACTTCACACCTATGGTGGACATGATGATGCTTCTTATTACGTTCTTCATGCTCTGTACTTCTTTGGCCAAACCACAAACCATGGAGCTGAGTATGCCAAGTAACGATAAGAACATGACAGATCAAGACAAATCGGTTACCAAGGCTTCCTACACTATTACCATCTATGTTGCTGGAAACAACAAAATCTACTACGTGGCAGGGCTACCGAAATACGACGATCCATCAACCCTCAAAGAAACTACATGGGGCAAAGATGGAATCAGAAAAGTATTGATACAGCACACCACAGAAGATAATACGCAACCAGTATTGGAAGTGATGAAAGCAAAAGCTGAACTTGACTTGAAAAAAGAGCAAATGCCTGATTCTGTATATAGCAAAGAATTATCTCAAATAAAAAGAGGTGAAATCAATGGTCAGAAAATTCAGACCATGACAGTCATCATTAAAGCAACAGATAAAGCAAGTTATAAGAATGTAGTAGATGCGCTCGACGAGATGCAGATTTGCAGCATTGGTAAGTATGTCCTCGATAAGATTTCAAAAGACGACGAAAAGTTGTTGAAAGCGAAAGGTATCGAATAAGAGGATATCGTATTAACCATTAAAAAAGAGTAACAATGTCAAAAATAGATTTGATTTCTGGTGATTGGACCGACATCGTTTTTGCCGGACGAAACCAGTCTTACGGTGCCTATCAGCTAAGAAAAGGCACAGGTAAGAGAAATGTTATCTCTATCCTTGCTGTAGTCGTATTAGTTTTGCTATGCCAAGTTGGACTTACTATTAAAAAGGCAGCAGACGCAGAAGCAAAAAGGAGAGCAGCAATGACAGAGGTTGTAGAACTTTCTAAGCTTGAACAACCCAAGAAAAAGGCAGAAGTTAAGCAAACCAAGAAAGTTCAAGTAGAACCTGAAAAGGTAGTTGAGCGAGTAAAAAGTTCTATCAAGTTTACAGCACCTGTTATCAAGAAAGATAACGAGGTAAAACCTGAAGAAGAATTGAAAACTCAAGACGATTTGATGAGTTCCAAAACTGCCATCGGTGCCATTGATGTAAAAGGTAACGATGACAAGGGTGGTGAAGTATTGAAACTGAAAGAAGCAGTGGCTCAACCAGAGCCTAAACCAGAAGTGGAAAATAAGGTCTTCGATGTAGTAGAACAGATGCCATCATTCCCTGGTGGTCCATCTGCACTGATGAACTATTTAAGAGATAACGTTAAATATCCTGTAGTAGCACAAGAGAATGGTGTTCAGGGACGTGTAGTAGTATCTTTCGTTGTAGAGAGAGACGGACATATCACGGACGTGAAAGTAGTTCGTTCTGTAGACCCCTCATTGGATAAGGAGGCTGCTCGTGTAGTAAGGAGCATGCCTGCTTGGATTCCTGGTAAGCAAAATGGTTCAGCTGTACGTGTGAAATATAACGTACCTGTTTCGTTCAAATTACAATAACATGAAGAGAAATATATCTTACACACTTGTAGGATTAACACTAATCACCTGTCTTTTGGCTTCTTGTAAAAATAAGAAGCCAAAAGATGGGAGAACAGATACTTATTCGTCAGGAGCAATCACTTTTGCTTCTGACGAAAGTTTTAGTCCAGTAATAGAAGAGGAACGCGAGCTCTTTGAATTTACTTACCCAGATGCCAAGCTGACTCCCATCTATACAAATGAGTCAGAAGCCATCAACAAGCTACTGAAAGGGGAAGTTTGGATGGCCATCACCTCGCGTGATTTTAAGAAAGAGGAACTTGAAAGTCTAAAAGCAAGAAAACAATTTCCTCGCTCAGTCAGGTTCGCATACGACGGACTTGCATTAATTCAGAACATCAGCAACACTGATTCCTGTATCAGTGTTGACAACATAAAGGATATCCTCAACGGAAAAATTACACATTGGAATCAAATCTATCCGAAATCTAAAATAGGAGAAATCACTATAGTATTTGATAATCCAAACTCTTCAGCGGTTCACTTCGTAGAAGATTCTATTTTGGGAGGGAAACCAATTCTAAATAAGAATGTAGCAGCAGTTAAGAAGACAGCTGAAGTAATTAAGTATGTAGAAGAAAACAAAGGTGCTATCGGAATTATTGGAAGCAACTGGTTAAACGACAAACGTGACACAACCAACTTGACTTTCAAAAAAGAAATCCGCCCAATGGCAGTATCTTCTGTTCCAGTCGCAAATGTACAGAACAGTTGGAAACCGTACCAATATTATATATTCAATGGGAGTTACCCTTTGGCACGAACTTTGTATATATTACTTAACGACACCCATATGGGATTACCCACAGGTTTTTCTAACTTCATTATATCACAAGACAAAGGACAAAAGATTATTTTAAAGACTGGCTTGTTGCCTGCGTACGGAAATCTGACTGTAAGAAATGTACGTGTTTCTAATGAATAACCACAACAGATTTCAGAGTCGCAAAAAAACAAAACAAAAACAAAACGATTATGAAGAAAATTAAATACGTATTAGCAGGAGTCCTACTCATGAGTATGTCGGCTCCAGTGATAGCACAAAGCGAAGACCAAGTTGCCATCAAACAAGCAACGGAGATTATCAAATCAACAAAGAACGATGTTGAAAAGGCATTAAAACCTATTTACAAGGCAAACAAAAAGAATCCAGCTGTGCTTGTTGGAATAGGAAGGGCATTCTTAGATCAGAAGAATACTGAAATGGCTATGAAGTATGCCAACCTTGCTATGGAACGTGATAAGAAATATGCGCCAGCCTATATCTTGGCAGGTGACGTTGAAGTGTTGAAAGATGATGGTGGTGCTGCAGCAGGTTGGTACCAACAAGCTAAATACTTTGATCCAAAAAATCCAGATGCATATTTCAAATACGCAAACATTCTTCGTGGTAGAAGCCCAGAGGAAGCAGTATCGAATTTGAATGATTTGCGCATTCAACGACCTGACATTGCTGTTGATGCATTGGCTGCAAGAATTTACTACAATTCAAACATGCTGGATAAGAGCATGCAATATTACGAAAAAGTAGATAAGTCAAAACTCGAAAATGTAGACATTACGAATTATGCTATGGCAGGCTATCTTTCTCAAAAGCGTAAGAAGAGTTTGGATATGGCTTTGTATGGACTGAGTAAGAATCCTCGTTACGCTGCATGGAACAGAATTGCATTCTACAATTACACAGACGAAGGTCAAATTCAAGACGCACTTAAATATGCCGATCGATTATTCAACGCTTCTGATAGTGCGGTAATCTCTGGATATGATTATACCTATTATGGTCAAGCATATTTAGGTGATAAGCAATACGACAACGCTATCAAGATGTTCGAGAAGGCATTAGATGCAAATAAAGAGAATGCCGAACTCTTAAATAACAATAAGAAAGGGCTCTCTGATGCTTACTTGGGTAAAGGCGACTTTGCTAATGCCATCAAATATTATGAAGATTATTTGGCAAAAGTCCAAAAGCCTTCCGCTACAGACTTAGCTGGATTAGGTTCCATCTACACGACCATGGCAGCCAGTCAAACAGGAGAAGAACAAAAAGCTACTTATCTCAAAGCTGATGAGGTGTATAAACAATTAGGTGAGAAATTCCCTGCAAACATCGATTTTGCGAACTTCCTGCGTGCACGTGTTAACTCTAACTTGGATCCTGAAACAAAGCAAGGATTAGCCAAGCCTTTCTATGAGGCATTAGCCAAGTCGCTAAGCGAGAAGGCAAGTCGTGATGATGTCGATAACACCAGATTGATTGAAGCTTATAGATACTTAGGATATTACTATCTGTTACAGGATAATAAAGCTACGGCTAACTCTTATTGGAAAAAGGTTCTTGAACTTGATCCTAACAATGAGGTCGCTAAACAAGCTTTAGGAATGAAGTAAAAGAGAAATAAGAAACCAAATAACGAGGGTGTGTCAAATATAAACGGATACACCCTCGTTATTTTATATACGTATGTGACAACTTGGCAGAATATTGCGTATGTATCAAGGTAAACTTATGATTGAACAAACGAGCCATGATGTTCTCCGTTCTGAATTTGTCACGATGACCAAACATAAAACGAGACACTCGATCATTTCAAAGTGTCTCGTTACAAATCATTCTGCTATTGTTAGGATATCAAATCGAAATGAGTCACCTAACACAGACGTTTACCGTTCTTATAAATGCTGTCCTTTACTCAGGTAAAGAGATTGCCTCACTTGGGCAAACTTCTGCACATGTACCACACTCGGTGCAAGTGTCAGGATTGATAGAATAAATTTCACCTTCAGAGATTGCTCCTACTGGGCATTCATCAATACATGTACCGCATGCAATGCAGTCATTTCCAATTACGTAAGCCATAATGTTGTTTTTTGTAAATTAATGTTTTTGTATAAAATAGTACTTATCGAAATAACAGCAATTCCTCACCGTAACTCGATTTTCATATCATCAAATTATATACATTGTAGTTTTCTACTTTTGAATACTGCAAAGATACAGTAATTATTTCAAATACTTATCAATTACTATTATTTTTTATAATTTATCTTTTATTCCCCATTAACGAATTTCTCGTGTAAGTACAAAGTTTTTCACAGAGCAAGGTCTTTGACGATGACCGCAAAAGCTGTTGAGAGGATATTTCAAAATAGGGATGCTCTCCTACCTCAATGCTCATAATGTTTACAGAGGAGATAAACTAAAAAAAGTGTTGAGCAACGAAAGATACAAAATGCTTGCGATGCAGAATCTTCTACTTTCTGTTTTTGTCAATATAAATGACAATAAAACCGCAATTGAAAAATTGCGAAATAGAAAAAGACAAGAGTGAAAAAAGCAGTCTAAACGGCATTTTTGGATGAAAAAAGTGCTGTTGGCTCGCTGAAGCATTGAGTTAAGGCAACTATTACATGTGAATAACACCCTTACTAAGTTACTATTGAGGCACTAAAGCATTGTTACAACGCCGTTTCTTGATGCTTTTTGGGAACAAAAAAGGGACAAGAATGAGGTTTCGTGCGTTCGATTTCGCATAATCACCTAACTAACAACGTGTTACAGAACTATCGCATAACTCGCGTATTTGCGACCGAAAGTAAAGTTGGTTGCAAATATTCGAATTATAAACGCATGCTTGTTAAATATTTTGACAATAATTACACCCCCATTTCATTGAAGTTATTTGCACAAAGAGCATGGTATAGATAATAACCGTAGGACTCATTTATTAACAAAAAGTCACTTGCTGCCAAAAACAATAATGTTCTTCTGCTTCGACAACATTACCCTACGATAAAAAGGACGGTGAACAGAAGAGGAGTTAATGAAACGGTTTGTTGGTGAGTTCCGTTGAATTTGTTATCTTTGCAACATCACAATTAGACAAAGGCAGATGCGCTTTTGGTAAGAAAGGATTGACGCTCAATGCGCTCAATGCTTACGGGAGCAGAAGTACTTCACAAGATAGAACAATCTTTTAGCTGCGAGATATTATACAAAATGGAAAAGATTTCGTTGAAAGCATATTTGAGACAGTATTTCGATATGTCGGAGAATCGTGAGAAGGAAGAGGATGTTGTTAAAGATATAACATCAGGAGTAACCTTTAAGGGAGCCAACCTCTGGATTCTAATATGTGCCGTGTTTATTGCTTCTTTAGGACTCAATATCAATTCTACGGCTGTGATTATTGGAGCAATGCTCATTTCACCACTCATGGGACCCATCTTGGGTATGGGATTAGCGGTGGGCATTGATGACTTACCGCTGTTGAGACGAGCCGTAAAAAACTATATGGTGGCGACCATTATTGGTATTATCACCGCAACCATTTACTTTTTCTTATCACCTTACCAAGGTGTACAATCAGAGTTGTTGGCGCGTACGGAGCCTACCATATACGATGTTCTCATCGCCTTCTTTGGTGGTGCAGCAGGTATTGTGGCTGCCTCTGTCAAAGACAAGGGCAATGTGATTCCCGGTGTGGCGATTGCTACTGCATTGATGCCACCGCTTTGTACGGCAGGATATGGTATTGCTACGGGGAACTTAGCCTTTTTTGCGGGTGCTTCTTTATTGTACTTCATCAATACCGTCTTCATTGCAGTGGCAACCACCTTTGGCGTCTTCTTGTTGCGTTTCAGACGCAAACACTTTGTGGACCCTCAACGGTGTAAATTTGTACATCGAATGATTATCGCCATTGCCGTGTTAACAATGATTCCGGCAGCTTATATGACTGTTCGAATGATGCGATCGAGCTTGTTTGATAGACAGTTGAATATCTTTGTTCGACACAGCTTAAACTGGAAGGGAACGCAAGTGGTCTCACAACATCTCTATGGCGACAGCGTATTGCAAATAGTGGCATTAGGAAAGGAGATTACGCCTGAGCAAAAGAAGAAAGCACAAAAAGAGCTGAACGAACATTCGCGGCTAAAACATCTCAAGCTTGACGTCATACAAGGTACAGAATCCTCAGAATTTGCTCCAGAAGAAGGTTCTCTTCTAACTATTTCGAAAAATCAGGAACAAAGCATCAAGGTACTGCAACAGCAAGCAGCTGAAATCACAGACTTACAGCAAAGGTTGGAGAAAGTGAACTCTTATTCAAAGTTGAGCACAGAGATGTTTAACGAGATGTTGGTGTTATATCCCGGAGTGCAGTCTTTTGTGTTGACGCCAGTTGTGGAGGCTAATTTGGATTCGACGGCAAACAAACCTTACATTTTAGCCATTGCTGAATTCAAATTGAAGAAACCACTGACAAACGACCAAAATAATCAAATGCGTGAATGGATTCAGAAGCGCACAAATGAAGAGAGTGTAAAGTTAGTGACAACCTATACCAAGTGATAAGGCAGCCTGCGCATTAAGGTTTCGAGGCAATGAGATAGGCGGTTAAATCGTCAAAGGAATGAAACTTGGTGGGAATCTTATCCACCTTCAACCCTATCAGCCTTGCTTGCGCTGCAGTATAAGGACCCATGCAGGCAACATCAATCAACTCGAGAACACTATCGGCATCGGTGCCATACACTTCTTCGAGACCTTCTTTGAATGCCACCACCTCACTACCACTGGTAAATACTACGGTGGAAATTTGTTGGTCGATGATCAAATCATACGCTTTTTTACGCTCCGAAAGTTCGGAAGCCATATTGACATACGCATCGATGCGCTGCACATCAATGTTCAACTCCTTGAGTCGTTTGATGAAAACAGGAACCGTTTGAGGTTCTTCCAAATCCACGAAGGCAGGCGAGAGAGCAGCAATGCGGCATCCCTTGGTGAAGCCACGAGCCTCTAACGCTTGGGCTATGCCGAGCGGACTGGACTCCTCGGCAATGAAAGGAGGAGTGACTCCTAATTTATCTTGAAGATAATCATTGTCTTTTCCAATAGCCAAGAATTGAGTTTGGGTGAGGTCATCGTGATTGTGTCCATAATAATGCATGGCATCAATGGCTTTTCGACTCAAGCAAACCACAAAATCATACTCATGAAGATGGGTGCACAACTCCTGCATTTGCTTGTTGTTCGTAGCGAAAGTAGATTGAACCATCGGGATGTGAACGACGCTCACTTGGTCTTGATACCGCTTGAACGAAGCCTCTAAGCGAGAAGAATAATGTTGAGGGGCAGTAATGAGAATGGTTGGTTTCATAGCGTATCTTTACTTTTGAGAGGAAGTGAACTCCTTTTTGAACGTTTGAACAAAACAATCACATAGAGCAGAGACACGGCAGCAATGACCGCCTCTACACAGAATAGTCCATGATATCCTAAGCGGTCGGCAATATTGCCACTGATAAGCGCCATTAACAAACCACTGATATGAGTAATAACGATTTGGATGGTGAAATCGGTTCCTTCACGACCTTGGCGAACAATAAACATGGAAGAAGTGTACACCACTACCGTTCCCATGCCATAGCACATCCAAAGGAACATGATGCCACCAATGAGCAATGGCTTCGAGGGCGAAGAAAATGAAATCATCGTGAAATAGACCGTAGCGATGAGGATGAATACCGCAAAGAGAATCTTCACGCGCTCGATGCCGAAACGTCGGATGAGCATACTGGCAGGATAAGATACCACCATGGCTGCCGAGATGCCTACAATGCCATTGAGGAAACCAATCTCTTTCATATTGTAACCAAGATCTACCATATACGGTCGGACCACAGACAGCAGTCCCATGATGCTGGCATAATAAAGAAGTAAGAAGATAATCTGCGGATAAACTTTCCGCTGGTTGAAAAACCAAATAAAATCATTCCATTTCGCTCTTTGGCTTTTCTCTTTAGGACGAATAAGCGCAATCTTTTTATTCAATATTAAAGGAAGGATTGCCAAAAGCACAAAGACACTGAGACATTGGGTGACCAAGTTCCAGCCATAATGATGCAAAACGATTAACAACACCCCACTGCCCAACAAACTACCACCAAAGCTTCCCATGGATTGCATGCCGTTCACAAAACTCTTTTGTTCCTTGTGCGTACACAATATAGCCAGTGCATCGGTCGCAATGTCTTGTGTGGCAGAGGCTATGAGTGAAAGGAATACCAAGATGATAATCAGTTGGATGTTGGTTTCTAAGTTTAATAATCCAGCACCAAGTATCAGAACAGCGTAAACAACTTCGGAGGAAATAATCCACCGCTTGTAGTCTTGTACGCTCATACATTTTCTATCAACCAAAGGAGACCAAAGGAATTTGAGAATCCATGGCACCTTAATCAACTGAAGCAAACTGATGGTTGTCAATGAAAATGCCTGCTCGCGCATCAACACTTGCAACGCCGTTGAGAAAAAACTCATGGGAACGGCTTGGGCAATGTATAAACTAAAAAATGTTCCTAATAGATGTGACTTATTATGAGTTGACATAAATGTGATGCAGGATGTAAAGTGTCAGACAAGGTGACACATAGAATTGTTCGTTTCTAAATTGATTTCAACACCTTTTCTTGCATTTATTTGAGTGTGTACACCAATGAAGTACCGATACAGAAAGGCTTTCCGGGCTGTCCCATCTTTTGGGAAGACACGAAATAGTATGCCATGTATTTGGTGGCAGTCGTGTTTTTTGTCCACAACTCCCATGTAAAATGTCCTTTGGTGGCGGCTACCTTCAAATTAAGAAGGGCATAGAAGGGTTGATATTTCTCGTTGTTTTCATGCCAATAGATTTTTCCCATGCCTGTGAGATTAGCGTTGAACATCAATCTGTCCAACATGCCAAGCTGGTATAAGGAGTAATTAGCATTGAGCGAGACGGTATGTCGAGGCACCATGGGCAAGATGTTCCCCGTGTAATCGCGCTTCTTTCCTGTATTGGCAGCAAGAAATCGAACATAAGTATATCCATAATTGGCATAAAGAAGGAGATTTTTTAAGGGTTGACCTGACAGGGAAACCTCAAATCCTTTGCTGTCCGAGTGTCCTATGTTGCGTATCACAGCCCCTACCATAGGGACAATGACAGAAAGCTGTTGGTCTTTCCAGTCTACGTAAAACGCACTTGCTTCTAAGGAAAGGCGGTTTTCTAAGAAATTGAGTTTCGTGCCAATTTCATAGTTCCAAGTGTATTCAGCCGCATACGAGCGATCGGCTTCACTCTCTTTCGCTGCATTAAATCCTCCTGGTTTGTATCCTCGGGCAACCGTGAGATAAACCATTTTATTGGGTGTAAATTGTTGTTTAAGCGTAAATCGTGGGGTAATTTGATTGGAATACATCTTTTCATTGTACTGAACCAATAACTTTGATTTGCCTGAAGGATTATTTTCTGGCGTCCAGTAAGTATGATTATCAACCTTAGAAGTTTCATAATCATAGCGAATGCCTAAGGATGCGGACAGACCTTTGTATAAATCAAAGCTCGATACATGATAGGCAGCAAGTCCACTAACGGGGATTTCGTTTTCATTATCTTTCGTTCCTTTGGCACGGAGGGCGTGTTTAGGCGTAAAATAGTTGATGGCTGTCGCGAAGTTTTTCGTCTGCGTAAAGGCAAAAACGCCCGTCATCCAATGGTACCAATGGTCGTTCTTTGAGCGAAAAGTAAACTCCTGACTGAACATGTTTTGATGTTGCGGCATGCTCACAAAGAGACTATGGTTCTTGGTAAAGTCTTGATCCATCGACACTTTGTCTTTACTGTACTGAAAGGAAGATTGACTGTTGAAACTAAAATTATCTCCTTCGTATCTCCAATTCATGCCTGTAGAAAGCACAAAACGATGATAACCAGATGCCTCGTCATAACTAATCTCATTGAGTGCATCTTTTTTGGAGTCATAGATTGCATAAGGGAAGCCGCCTTGGTCGATAACATCTAAGTTGAGAGAATATCGCATCAACCAACGTTGTGATGGTTTCCAAGCCAATCCTATTCTTATCGTCCCATTGTCCATAGGGTCCGCTTTCTTATTTAAATAGGTGTTCATAAAGTAACCGTCATTATGATGATAGTTGCCTGCCACTGAAAAACCGAAAGAATTGGAGAGCTTTTGATACGTAGACGCCATGGCTTGAATGTCGTTATAAGAGCCATAACTTATTTTCGCCATGGTGTTTTGATAGTCCAAAGGCGAATGAGTATAAATGTTGATGAGACCCGCAGTAGAGTTTCTGCCAAAGAGTGTACCTTGAGGACCACGCAAAATCTCCACCTTGCTAATTCCAAATAAGTCCATATCTAACACAGACCGGTCAAAGTATGGCATTCCGTCGACGTACACACCCACCGAAGGCGTGCTGGTTTTAGAGCCTATACCCCGAATGTAAATGGGAGAATATTGGCGTGAACCATAGTCTGGCATGTAAAAGTTTGCCATTCGTCCACTCAGTTCTCGTAGTCCATCCAATTGATTGTTTTGGATGTAGAGATTGCCCACAGAAGATTGTGACACAGGCGACAGAGCCGCTCTCTCTTGTTTGAACCCAATGACAGACACCTCTCCTAAGTCATCTCCAACTTTAATGGTATCTTTCTCTTCTGCCATCACCGGCATTGCTATTAAAATAGCAAATAACATACTTGTAAAATTTGTGTAGAATCTCATATTCTTTGATTTAATATTGCCATTAAAAACGTTGCAAAATTATCTTAATTTTAGCATTTATTCAATCCTTATTTATATGGATTCTGTCCAATTGCACGTGTTTGCCTTCCGTGATACAGCTAATTAAAACAAGAAATACGGCTCCACTTACTGTCGTTTCATCACAGCACAGAACCAATCAATGATTGTTAAAAAAATACAAAATAGTAATATTTGTTGCACTTATATAACAGTCTTCCAAGATTTATTCGTACATTTGCACTCGCTTAAAGAAAATAAGCTATATGGTTAGACTCGCTAGCTCAGTTGGTAGAGCACAACACTTTTAATGTTGGGGTCATGGGTTCGAGCCCCATGCGAGTCACAAAGTACTAAAAAAGAGGATTTCAGCAATGAAGTCCTCTTTTCCGTTTATACAAGCCACTTGTTAGCTAAGTTGCACATTTAGAGGAAGTTTCAAGAGAGTCTATCGATCCAATAACATCAGAGCCAAGCTTCCAGAAACAGAAGAATGCTGGACAGGAATGCGCTACTTTGTCAAGAACGTGATGAAGTTTCTCAGGGAACTTTGTCTTGTCCTTTTCGAAATTAAACTCAATTTATGGGCAAATGTCATTGCATAGTTTAGAGTCCGCTGCTTTGCAGCCATGGCAATTTATTAATTCAGCGAACACTAATTAGTTGAAAAACGTCTGGCACTAATCTTTGTCAGAGGTTATGATTTGACCCAACTCCTGATAGAACGTTTCCACCTCGCCCAAATAAGTTTTCAATATCTTCCCATCGGGACCTATCAGCACCTTATAAGGATAGCCTTTCACTCTATATGTGGTTTCGACCTTCGCATCGGTGTCTCTCACCTGCGGCCACGGCAACTGGTATTTCTCCAAAGCCTGTTTCCATTTTTCGGCTTTGTCGTTGCAATCGATGCCCACAAACTCAATGCGGTCTCCGTATTGGGCATAGCATTCTTTCATTTTGGGAAATCCCTTGATACACCATGTGCACCATGAGCCCCAGAAGTCCAGCAGCACATATTTGCCCCGCAGGGAACTGAGCGTGAGCGTATCGCCTTGCGGTGTGGGGAGGGAAAAATCGGGGGCCATCGCGCCGACTTTAGCCGTGTCGGCCACTTCTTTTCGAGCTTTCCTCATCACGGCCATCCGCTCGAAGGCTTCCTGCCACATATCCAAATATCCTTTGAAACGACCGTTGCGCACTGCGGGACTAAGCTTCCGTATGACCGGAACCACACGATCCATATTTACGTCGAGCACCAAAGTCGCCGTGGCGTCCTCGTCGGGATGCTGTACGATGTACTCCTCGACCACAGAGTGCATGCGCCGATTGATGTCACGGTTGGCGGCTTTGCGTATGCTGTTGAGCCGAACGGCATTGTCACCGGCAGCCACTCCCGCCTCATACTCTTTTTTGGCGATGTCAAATTCCTTGTGGAAAGGCCTTCCCACGTCCATCACTTTGGCGTACTGCTGATAGAATGCGCTGCCCGAAATGCGGAAGCTATACTCGTCGATGAAATCCCCTTCAATATTGACAAATTCGTTGGGGACAAAGAAAAAGTACATGACCTTTTTGGGACTGGATTTCAACCGAAGACTCCCTTGGTAGGCCTTGTCTATATAAAGCGAAAAATTAAAATGGCCGTTGTTGACGGGCGCAGCAAAATTGATGTTTTTTTGTCCGGATTTCGCTCTACATACTCCACGAGGATGGAGTCGTTTCCAACGTCGGTCAGTGCGCCGCTCATCGTAAAATTGCTCTGTGCCGAGGCCGATTTAAAGTTGTTTTCCAATGTTTCGGCAAGCTGCCTCATTCACGACAAAAATAGGTAAAATAGTTGATTTGTCAAAGTGTTTTCGTTTTGCTTCTTTAATGTTTTAACACCCAAAGGTAGTCATTTTTGGTGAATTATACAAATATTACGATTATATATCATTGAATATCAAAAACTTATATTTTTAGTAGAGCCTAAATGTAGAGGAAAGTGTACAGCATCTTTTTATTTCTCTTTAACTGATCATACACACAAAGAATTGGAGGAGGGTCAGAAAGACTTTCATTCAGGATGCGCACGGAAGCTCTATGAGACAAAAGATGTGCCTTTGTTAGAGTATAAACATGAAGATCTCGACCAATTAGCCGAGCAAGTAATTCGTACCCAGACATCTCTAACAGGCGTACAACTCAAATTATCGCTGAACCTCAATAAACATAATGGTTGTAACCGACTGACTATCGTAGGTCTTTGGGGTGACTATATCTTTAAGCCGCAGACAGAAAGAAAGCGAAAGAGTACAGAGAAATTAAGGAAACAACCTACAAGGAATACCTTGAAGTTGACGAGGACGGATGGCCTTTGTATGACACATCAATAGGCTTCAATATGATACCTGAGTTCGGGATAAGCAGGGTATTTCAGCCAAATCTCTAATTAATTCCTTTTTAGTCTCTTTTTATTTACTACTTTCTGTATTCAGAACTTACTTCCAAGATTATTTAGAAGTTTCTCCATAAAAGCAAAAAGCGGAAAGGCATTACTTATCTGACTTTCCGCTTGTTAGTAGGAGTGACCTCGTTGGGATTCAAACCCAAGACCTTCAGAACCGGAATCTGACGCTCTATTCAGCTAAGCTACGAGGCCATAATTAACGATTGCAAAAGTATAGAAAATTATTGAATTTAACAAGTTTGTGTACTCAAATTATTCTTTTTCAGCCACAAACCTGCGGTTTGCAACGTACCTACAGAGCACGTCATCTTTCTGTGAGACGATAAAAATGGGAACATATCCTTCATGATTTCCATTGATTGAATTAGGACAATATGAAAGTCTAATCGCTTATTTTTAATCATATTGACCGATTTACATCTTTCTTTCTTGTATATCTTCCATAAATTTTCTACTTTTGCACGACAATTAGTGAAAGCATTTTCATAAAGTTTTGAACGAATAAAGAGCAACTACACCAAAATGAGTAAATTGATAAAACCTGTACACTATCAAGCTTTGTTGGATATGAGACAAACAGAGCAAGGTATTAAACTTATCAAAGATTTTTTTCAACAAAATCTTTCAACCGAATTAAGACTCAGACGTGTCACTGCTCCCCTATTCGTCTTGAAAGGTTTAGGTATCAATGATGACTTGAATGGCATTGAGCGCGCTGTTACGTTTGCTATCAAAGATCTCGAGAACGCACAGGCAGAGGTGGTACATTCCTTGGCTAAATGGAAAAGGTTAACATTAGCAGAGTATAAAATTGAACCACCGTATGGTATCTACACGGATATGAATGCGATTCGAGCAGATGAGGAATTGGATAATCTTCATTCATTGTATGTTGACCAATGGGATTGGGAAAGCTCTATCCGCCCTACCGATCGCAACATTGCCTTTTTAACAAATGTGGTACAACGTATTTATGCATCATTGCTTCGCACCGAATATCTTACCTGTGAAACGTATCCACAGCTAACGCCCTTTCTTCCTCACGATATTCATTTCGTTCATAGTGAAGAATTATTGCAAATGTATCCTGACTTATCGCCAAAAGAACGAGAGGATGCTATTTGTAAGAAATATGGGGCTGTATTCATTATTGGTATTGGTGGGAAGCTCAGCAATGGAGAAAAACATGATGGTCGTGCACCCGACTATGATGATTGGTCAACTGTGACAGAGAATGGTTTGGCTGGACTTAATGGTGATATTTTAATATGGTATCCTGTCTTAGAACGTTCCATAGAACTATCGTCTATGGGCATCCGTGTTGATAAGGAGAGCTTGTTAAGACAGTTGAAACTTGAACATCAAGAAGATAAACAGCAGCTTTATTTCCATCAACAGCTTCTAAATGATAAATTACCACTGAGTATGGGAGGTGGTATTGGACAAAGCAGGCTCTGTATGGTCTTGCTCCAGAAAGCACACATCGGAGAAATTCAAGCCAGCATTTGGCCTGAAGATATGCGTAAAGAGTGTGCTGTCGCAGGAATGAAACTCATCTAACTCATCGTTCATCTTGCTCACCCTAAAACACACCGTGCTAACAGCAACAGCTCAAAAACACGGCGGACAGTCTTGACAGCTCTTAAAAGACAAAACCCAAATTGATATAGAAGTTAGGTTGCTTTGTTTTTGTCGTCCAACCAATAGAACCTCCAAGAGGTCCTGCAATGCTTTGATAATAGTATGCGGCTTGAACACCAACCCTTAAGCTATGATCAAAAATATCATCCATCTTATCACCGTCTTTATAGACACCTACTTTAGCTATGATAAAATTATGATCAATTATACGTTGTTGAAATCTTAGTTGCGCTGCAACGAATTTATTTCTTACCAACTCTAAATAACTAATACCAGCGAAAGGCAAGTGTTGGTTCTCTGCATAATAATTGAAGTGATTTCCTCCAATCACCGTTTGTAAAATATAAGGAGGATTTTTACCAAACACACCTCTGCCGTAAAGCATCGGTTGTATTGTCAGTCGATTGTTCAAAGCAAATGATATTCTCCACATTGCGTTGACGCTCCTAAATCCAGGCTCTTCGTCATATCCTACAAAGTTGTTTGTATGATAGCCATACGTCGCTTCGAACTTGGCGCCACGTGTTGGAAAATACCATTTATCCTCAGAATTGTATTTCACACTCGCCTGATAAGTGATGAAATGTTGATTGCGCTTATTGATTTGCCAGAGCTCTCGTTTCGCATCTTGTAACACAGCATTATATCGATAAAAATAAAAATAAGTGCCAAGTTGAAAATTAAAATTGCGAATATTAAAATCAAAGGGTATCACACTCACCGTGTGTTGATTATAAATGATATTGGCATCTCTTTCACCTTTGTCATAAATATTTATATCCTGGTGGCGGAACACATAAGAAGCATTGACCTTTCCCCAATGATTAAAATATAACGAAAAGTCGGCTCGCGCCATTGATCTCTTACCTAAACGCAGTGTAAAATCTGCAGCCATTGGCAAAAACTTATTTCTTACAAATAGTCCAAGATTGGTTTGCAGTGCCACAAGCTCTTCTGTATCAAAGCGAACACCAAGTCTCGCCTTCTTCGTTTTATCGCCAATAGCAGCAATATGTAGGCATTCGCCATCATCGGTTGGTGTGAGGTAACAATCTGCATCATTATAGTAAAAATCTGCCCGCATTGAGTTTGCTATTTTTTGAAGCATCCCTGTGTTGATGCTATCTCTCTTCAGAAGTTGAAACTTTCTCAAAGTAAACTTCTGGTCTGCTGCATCCACTTTTTCAAACACCACATTTGCCAATTTAACTTTTTGTGGCAAGGTGTCTACGGCGATTTCTGTAAGGTATTTGGCTCGCTGACCTGGTTTAATTCCGAGTTCATCACGGAGCTTAACAAGCTGGTCCCATTGCTTCATAGCCGCCTCTTCTCCTCGTCGAATCAAGGTATCTATGGCTGATTTTGAGAAAGAAGTAGTACCATATCCATCTGTACACGAACGGATAAAGATATCTGTATTCTTCACATTCTCATCATATTTTTTCTTACAGTTAATATCAATAATCTGTCCTATGACACTCCCTCTTCGTGTCAAATCATCCGCTGTCTTGTCAGGTTCCTGTACGCTTAGCCCTATCACCACATCGGCTCCCATCCTTCGGGCTACATCTACAGGAAAGTTATTGCTCATACCTCCATCTACCAATACCATCTCTCCTTTTCGGATAGGAGTGAAAGCTCCGGGTATCGCCATACTGGCTCGCATCGCTTCTATCAGTGAACCACTATGGTACACATATTCGGCATTACCAATAATATCGGTAGAAACACAAGCAAATGGAATAGGCAACTTATTAAAATCAATGGAGTCACGGTATCGATAAACCAACTTCTCAAACAACTTGCGCAGATTTTTTCCTTCAATAAGTCCTCCTGAGAAAGTTGGTTTCTTCTTACCAAAGTCCACATCTCTGGTTATGATATAAGTATTTTGCTTTTGGCGTCTCTTCAAACTTTCGTTCCTTACATCAATTTTATCAGAGAGCATCAAGGTCCAGTCTTGCTGACGAACAATGCTATCCATGAGCTGACTGTCGTAACCAATACTATACAGTCCACCAATGATACTGCCCATCGAAGTACCAGTGACGATATCAACAGGGATGCCAGCTCTTTCTATTACTTTTAAGGCACCAATATGAGCGAAACCTTTTGCGCCACCGCCACTCAACACAATAGCGATTTTCTTGCGATGTGGCTGCGATTGTACTGGTATCGCCAAAAGCAATAATCCTACTAATGTGAAAATGGCAATCTTTTTCATTCTGTTTTTGTTTTTATGGTTGTATAGAGTGGTTAAAAAATCGTTGCTCTGCCAAGGTCTCATACCTTGTACCAGGCTGTCCATAGTTAGCATAAGGATAGATGCTAATACCGCCTCTTGGCGTGAAAAGTCCTATGACTTCAATGTATTTGGGTTGCATGAGTTGGATTAAGTCTTTCATGATGATGTTCACACAGTCTTCATGAAAGTCACCGTGATTACGAAAACTGAAGAGATAGAGCTTCAAGCTCTTACTCTCCACCATGAGTTTTTGCGGGATATATGCAATCTTAATCTCTGCAAAGTCTGGTTGACCTGTAATAGGACATAGAGAAGTGAATTCTGGACAGTTAAATTGTACCCAGTAATCATTCGCTGGATGCTTGTTTTCGAATGTTTCTAACACTTCTGGCGCATAATCCATTTTGTATTTTGTCTTCGAACCCAGAGCCTTTAGTCCTTCATTTTTGCGAGTATCTTCCATTTCTATTTTTGTTTGAAATTGCCAACTTAGATATTAAAAACTTGCAACACGTTATAATCTACATCCTCATCGTAGACGTCCACACCCTCATGTTCTTTCAGTTTTCGCACCACCCGAATCGTGATCGGTAACACCACAATTTCGTAAGCCGTCTTAAGTATCACCTGCCAAAGCATGAGCGGTAAAAGTGCAGAGGTTGGTATAACACCAATAAATGCCAAGGGGAAGAAGATAAGCGAATCTACCCCCTCACCAAAAATGGTGCTTAAAATCGCACGAAGAGAGAAGTTTTTACCCTGCGAACTAATCTTCATTTTGCTCATGACATAAGCATTGACAAATGAGCCGCATAAAAAAGCGATAAACGAGGCAAAGGCAATTCGTGGTGCCAACCCGAATATATCATGGAAACTCTGTCCTAAAGTCCAATAGCTTGCACCAGGAATCAGATCGCACAAGGCAGCCATCATGACAAAAAAGAAGTTCATGGCAAACCCTAACCATATCAACAGCCGAGCTTTGCGATAGCCCCACACTTCACAAACACAATCATTAATAATATACGAGATAGGGAACACGATAAGCCCCCCTGTGAGAGATATCGGACCTACGGCTATTTGCTTTGTTTCTAACACGTTTGCTGTTATCAAGCAAACACAAAAAAGGATGCTAAAAAGCATAAACAACACACTCACATAGTGATTTTTCTTTTCCATTTTTCTTGTTTTTTAAGAGGTTGACCAAGCACTCTGTTTTGAACTAATAAAGGATAAAATTCATTGAAGGATTTACATCATCAGTCTTTATGTAATTCCTTTTGCCTGCAAAGTTAGTTATTTTTAGTGAGATATGATGGCTATTTCAAAAAAAACAAGTATTTTTGCGCAAAACGAATATAAAATAAAGTACAATGAAAAAGTTATTATTGTTTACAATGCTTGCTTTGGGCGTCACAACCACGCAGGCTCAAAATGCCGAATATGTCATCTCTGGAAATGCACCAGAAGGCACTAATTGGGTGTATTATTTCTACAATGGCAAGTTTAGATCTGTGGATAGTGTGGCTGTGAAGGACAATAAATTCCAGCTAAATGGCACTCAACCCCTCAACACTTTTATCACCGTAGCTGCTGACCAGCAACACAGTGTTACAGTAGTGAATGATCACACCCCTATTACTGTCAACTTAAAGAATGGCAATGTCACAGGTTCACCGCAGAATGTACAGTTTGCAAACTTCCAAAAGGAACAGAACAAACTGGATGAAAAGATGATGGACATCTATAAAAAATATCAAGCTGTAGCCTCGGACAAAACGATTGAGGGACAAACTAAAAAAGGTGTCTTCGAAGGAATGATGGAACAAACGGAGCAAAAGCAGATAAAAGATATTTTAGCCTTTGCCAACTCGAACAAAAAAGGGGTGACTCCGGCTTACTTCTTAGGGCAGTCTTATTATTCACTGACTTATGAGGAGTTGGTTTCTGCATTGGACAATACCAGCGCTTACTATAACCATCCGATGATGGAAAGAGCCAAACAGCAACTCCGTTCTTTGGAAAAGCGCCGTCCCGGTTTGAAGTTTACTGATTTGGCAATGCATGATACCGAGGGAAAACCCGCAAAACTGAGTCAATGGGTAGGCAAAGGAAACTACGTATTGGTAGACTTCTGGGCGAGCTGGTGTGGACCTTGTCGCATGGAAATGCCAAATGTAGTGGATGCCTACAAACGTTATCATCAAGCCAAGGGATTTGATGTAGTTGGCGTTTCGTTTGACTCAAAGCTTGAAGCATGGAAGAAAGGGATACAAGATTTACAACTTCCTTGGCACAATATTTCTGATTTGAAAGGTTGGAAATGTGCGGCTGCTGATGTGTATGGCGTCAATTCCATTCCATGCAATATCTTGGTGGACCCTTCAGGACAAATTGTTGCACAAGACTTGCGTGGTGCAAAGCTTGCTGATAAGTTAAAAGAAATCTACGGATATTAAGAAATGACGGTTCTGCCAAACAGAACTATCCGTTAAATTTTACGCTGAAAATGAGCTGAAAAGTTGATAGAAGGGCGCTTAATGCACTCACTTCTTTTCTCTATCAACATATCAACCAGTATTTTACGCTCATAGAAAGCCAAGAAGAAAAAGAGGGTAAACTTTATCAATTCAAAAAATCAACTGATAAAGTTTACTCGTTTTTTTCTTTTTTCTCATTGACTTTGTGCTGTTACTCCATTGACTTAACGAGCTTAAGTCATTAACTTTGTGCTGTTACTCCATTAACTTAACGTGCTTAAGTCATTGACTTTGTGCCGTTACTCCATTGACTTAACGTGCTTAACCCATTGACTTTGCACTGTTACTCCATTGACTTAACAAGCTTAAGTCATTGACTTTGCAGGCTTAACTTAATAACCTAACAAGCTTAACCAATTAACTTAACAAGCCTACCCCATTGAATTAACAAGCTTAACCCATTGACTTAACAGACTAAATCAGTGACTTAGCAGGCTTAACCCATTGACTTTGTATCGTTAACCCAATGACTTAATGCGCCTAATTCATTGATTTAATGAGCTTAACCCATTGACTTAACAGGATTAACTCAATGACATAACAAGCCTAACCCATTGAGTTAATGTGTGCATTTGAAAGTTACGAAAAACAAATATAGCAGCATTAGCAGAGATAGATGTATTGATTGTTCGGGAAAATTGAACAAGAATGTTTGTGAAAAAAAGTTTTTTCTATCCTTTATTGCGGTGCATTCAAGGGTTTTTCGTAACTTTGTAACCAAATATACATTAAAGTATGACTGGAACAAAACAAATCAAGACAGCACTGATTTCAGTCTATCATAAAGACGGACTTGAATCTCTGTTATCAAAACTGCACGCAGAGGGCGTGAAATTTCTTTCAACTGGTGGAACACAAAAGTTTATAGAATCGTTGGGATATGAATGCCAAACGGTAGAAAGCGTCACCTCATACCCCTCTATTTTGGGCGGACGAGTGAAAACATTACATCCTAAAATCTTTGGAGGTATCTTGGCTCGACGAGACAATGACAGTGACCAACAGCAAATGAAACAATATGAAATACCAGCGATCGACTTGGTTATCGTCGACCTCTATCCCTTTGAGCAGACAGTAGCAAGCAATGCATCTGAAGCTGAAATCATTGAGAAGATTGATATTGGCGGCATCTCGCTCATTCGCGCAGGGGCAAAAAACTTCAAAGATGTTGTCATTGTGCCCAGCAAAGCAGAATATAGCATGTTGGAAGATATTCTGAACAGACGAGGAGCACAGACAACTTTAGAGGAAAGAAAGAAGTTTGCAGAGCATGCGTTCAAGGTGAGCAGCCACTATGATACAGCCATACATACATGGTTTACCAAATAATATGACAGATATGGATATCGCAAATCGAAGCGAAATCCAACATTAGGTCTCAATAAAATATTGATTTAGAAATGGGATTTTTTTCTTTTATCCAAGAAATTGCAATGGACTTAGGAACCGCCAACACTATTATTATCAGTGATGACAAAATAGTTGTTGACGAACCTTCCGTCGTTGCGCTCGACCGTCGTACTGACAAAATGATAGCAGTAGGCGAAGAAGCAAAAATGATGTATGAGAAGACGCACGACAATATTCGTACTATTCGACCTCTGCGTGATGGTGTGATTGCCGACTTTACAGCCTGCGAACAGATGATGCGTGGACTTATCAAGATGGTAAGACCTGGTAGACGCTTGTTCTCTACCTCACTGCGCATGGTTATAGGGGTGCCATCAGGAAGTACAGAGGTAGAACTTCGTGCAGTACGCGACTCTGCTGAACATGCTGACGGGCGCGATGTGTACTTGATTTTTGAACCTATGGCAGCTGCCATTGGTATCGGTATAGATGTAGAAGCACCCGAAGGAAATATGATAGTCGACATCGGTGGTGGCAGTACTGAGATAGCTGTTATCTCTTTGGGAGGTATTGTATCCAATAACTCCATACGCACAGCGGGCGATGACCTTACTGCCGACATTCAGGAATACATGAGCAGACAGCATAATGTGAAAGTCAGCGAACGTATGGCTGAGCGTATCAAGATTCATGTGGGTTCTGCTTTGACTGACTTAGGAGATGAGGCACCAGAGGATTATGTGGTTCACGGTCCTAATCGCATTACTGCATTACCTATGGAAGTACCTGTTTGCTATCAAGAAATAGCACACTGTTTGGACAAGACTGTGGCTAAAATAGAGAACGCTGTCTTGTCTGCATTAGAGTCAACTCCACCTGAATTGTATGCAGATATTGTTCAGAATGGAATCTATCTCAGTGGTGGTGGTGCATTGCTCCGTGGTATCGACAAACGTTTGACAGACAAAATCAACATACCATTCCACATTGCAGAAGACCCTCTACACAGTGTTGCCAAAGGAGCTGGCATCGCATTGAAGAACGTAGACCGCTTCTCGTTCTTGATGAGATAAGGAGTGGTGTATTTTCACACTAATAATCAACTGTAAGTATGCGGAATCTCATTGAGTTTCTGGCACGTCAGCACCATTGGTTTGTATTTGTGTTACTTGAGGCAATTAGCCTTACCCTGCTTTTCAGCTACAATAATTACCAAAGTAGTGTGTGGTTTTCATCAGCGAATGTCGTTGTTGGTAGGATATATGACTGGAGTTCACAGTTAGAACACTTCTTCTCACTCACCAAAGTGAATGAAGAGCTCACGGCAAGAAATATTGCGCTGGAAGAGAAGATTTCAGACTTATCTGAGAAACTGACAACAGTAACAAAAGATTCATCTTACGTGAAAGATAGCTTACTGCTACCTGTACAAGAGATGAAATTGATTCCCGCTAAAGTCGTAAGCAACTCTATTATTCGGCCTGATAACCTCATGACTATCAATAAAGGTTCGAAAGATGGAGTGAAAAAGGACATGGGGGTGGTCTGCGGAACAGGGGTTGTAGGCATTGTCTATTTGGTATCTCCACAGTATTCAGTAGTGATTCCGTTGCTCAATACAAAGTCCAATATCAGTTGTAAAATAGAAAATAGAGAGTATTTTGGCTACTTGATTTGGCAAGGCGGAGCTACCGACATTGCTTATCTGGATGACATTCCACGACACGCACGGTTCAAGTTAAACGAAAATATCGTAACCAGTGGTTATTCGTCTATCTTCCCACCCGGAATAAAGGTGGGAAAGATTCTGCATGTGTACAACTCTGCAGATGGAGTTTCTTATAGATTAAGTGTTAAGTTATCAACGAATTTCAGTACGTTGCGCGATGTTTCTGTGGTCGATAACACCGCTATGAAAGAGCGCATAGAACTGATGAGGGCAGCCAGCGATTCACTGGAAGCTAAATAAAGATAGGAGTAAAGAGATGGGGATTGATTTATTGAAAGGTATATCTATATTTGTAATATTGTTGTTATTACAAGTGCTGATATTTAACCATATCCATCTCTTTGGTTTTGCCACACCCCTTTTGTATGTGTACAGTATGTTGCTGTTTAGAAGAAACTTCCCAAAATGGGGCATTTTGGTTTGTGGATTCTTGGCAGGACTAAGTGTTGACATCTTTTCAAACACTCCCGGGCTGGCTTCTGCCAGTATGACATTTATCGGATTGATACAACCCTATGTATTAATATTATTCTTGCCACGTGATAGTGCAGAAGACTTACAGCCGTCAATGCACACATTAGGCATGTCTGCCTTTTGGGGGTATGCCCTTGTATTAGTGTTCTTGTATTGTCTCATCTTCTTTTCACTCGAAGCATTCAACTTCTTTAACTGGCTTCAGTGGCTCAAGTGTGTCGGTGGTAGTACGGTTTTAACACTGATTCTACTCATGACAATAGAGAATGTTAGACGAGGGTAGACATGCAAAGTTGACCCACGAATTAACGAATGAAGGATTATAATCTTGAAAACCGCAGGTATGTTATTGCAGGGGTGGCCATTACTATTGTGGTCATCTATACCATTCGTTTGTTTACTTTGCAACTGTTGAGCGATGATTATAAAAAGAATGCTGACAGTAATGCTTTTCTTAAGAAAATAGAATATCCGTCTCGTGGAATCATTACAGACCGTCATGGCAAACTGATGGTGTATAATCAGCCAGCTTACGACATCATGGTCGTGATGAATGAGCAAAAAGGTAGAATAGATACTCTCGAATTTTGCGAAGCCTTGGGTATTACCAAAGAGTTTTACCAGCAACGGATGACGGAAATTAAAGATCGCAACAAGAACCCTGGTTATTCACGGTTTACGCAACAACTGTTTATGAGTCAGCTCAGTGATAAAGAGTTTAGTATCTTTCAGGAGAAAATGTATCGGTTCCCAGGGTTTTATGTTCAGAAGCGTAGCATTCGACAATATCAATATCCATACGCAGCACATATCTTGGGAGATGTGGCAGAAGTATCACCCAGCGACATTGAAGAGGATGATTATTACCAAGCTGGAGACTATATTGGAAAATTGGGTATTGAACGTTCTTACGAGAAACAGCTAAGAGGACAGAAAGGGGTTCAGATATTATTACGTGATGTTCATGGTCGCGTGCAGGGCAGTTATCAACATGGAGCATTAGATAAAAAGCCAATACCTGGAAAGAATTTAACGCTTTCTATCGATTTACAATTGCAAGCACTCGGTGAACGATTGCTGGAAGGAAAGATAGGTAGCATTGTCGCCATCGAGCCTTCTACGGGTGAAGTACTATGCATGGTATCTACACCTACCTATGATCCACGTTGGTTAGTGGGAAAGAAACGCAGCAAGAATCATCTTGCTTTACAACGAAATGTTTGGAAACCTCTCTTGAACCGTAGCATTATGGGACAATATCCACCCGGTTCAACCTTCAAGACAACACAGGCTTTGACGTTTCTCTCAGAAGGAATCATCTCCCCTTCTACCCCATTTGCCTGCCATCGAGGATTTTATTTCCGTGGACTTCACGTAGGTTGTCACGGTCATGCTTCACCCTTAGCGTTAATTCCAGCTATCAGCACCTCATGTAATGCTTATTTTTGTTGGGGATTGTATTATATGATGAGCAACCGCAAGAAATATAGAAACGTACAAACAGCCATGAACACCTGGCGCGACTATATGGTCAGCATGGGCTTTGGATACAAGTTAGGCATCGATCTCCCTGGAGAGAAGCGTGGTCTCATCCCCAATGCAGCGTTTTATGATCATGCTTACAAAGGCTCATGGAACGGACTGACGGTGATTAGTATTTCGATTGGGCAAGGCGAAGTCAATCTTACCCCATTGCAAATCGCCAATCTCGGAGCTACCATCGCTAACCGAGGATATTATTATGTACCTCATGTTGTAAGAAAAGTACAAGGCGATGCCATGGATACGCTATACACTCGAAGACATTACACCAAAGCAAGTAAACGGGCTTATAATTACGTTGTGGCAGGAATGCGGTCGGCTGTGGAACGAGGAACATGTAGGTCAGCAAACCGATCTGATTATATTGTCTGCGGAAAGACAGGTACAGCAGAGAACCGTGGACACGACCATTCCGTATTCATGGGCTTTGCTCCCATGGACAACCCAAAGATAGCCATTGCCGTTTATGTTGAGAACGGAGGATTTGGTGCTGATTATGGCGTTCCTATTGGGTCTCTCATGATGGAACAATACATCAAAGGAAAGCTTTCACCAGCATCAGAGGCGAAAGCAAAGGTATTTCAAAATCGAAGAATAGGATATGGCAAGAGTAACCGATAAACCATCTGGCGTCTTTCGTTCATTAGACTGGTGGACCATTCTTATCTACATGTCACTGCTCATCTTTGGCTGGCTAAGTGTCTGTGGAGCAAGTTACACGTATGGTGATACTGATATTTTCAGTTTAAGTACGCGTTCTGGAATGCAAATCATCTGGATTGCTTCGTCCATTTTTCTCGGATTTGTCCTGCTCATGTTAGATGACAGATACTATGATATGTTTGCATATATCATCTATGCCGTCATGCTATTGTTACTTTTTGCAACTATATTTAATCCCCACGAGATAAAAGGTTCAAGGTCATGGTTAGTGCTTGGTCCCTTGCGTCTACAGCCTGCAGAGTTTGCAAAGTTTGCTACTGCCTTGGCTGTTGGTAAGTACATGGGTCGATATGGCTTTAATATTCATAAGTGGAAAGACTTTGCTTATGCGTTAGGCATTGTACTTCTACCCATGCTTTTCATCGTAGCACAGAAAGAAACAGGTTCTGCTTTGGTTTATTTATCGTTCTTTCTCATGTTTTACAGAGAAGGAATGCCTGGCAGTGTTCTGTTCACTGGGGTGGCTATGATTATTTATTTTGTAGTTGGCATCAAGTATGAAGACGTACAGTTGTGGGGGCTTCCTGTCTCTTTGGGTAAATTCATTGTCATATTGCTCTTACAATTGTTTTCTACATCCATGGTTTACCTATATTGTAAGGATAAGAAACAGAGTCAATTCCTCACGCTTATTTCACTCAGCACCACTCTCATTGCCCTGTTGTTTGCCAAGTTTGTAGTGCCATTTGATATCGTTTGGGTTCAATTAGTTGTATCATTCGCCTTGATTGGCTTTCTACTTTACAGCTGGTTAGCAAGCCAATATAAGAGTTATCTCTACATTGCATTGTTTGCATTGGGCTCGTTGGCTTTCTTTTACTCTGCCGATTATGTCCTAAATAATGTGATGAAGCCTCACCAAAGAGTACGTATAACAGTGCTGTTGGGATTAGAAGAAGATATTTCGGGGGTGGGATACAACGTGCATCAGAGCGAAATTGCCATTGGAGCAGGTGGACTAAAAGGCAAAGGTTTCTTGAATGGAACCCAAACAAAACTAAAGTTTGTTCCCGAACAAGATACTGATTTTATTTTCTGTACGGTAGGTGAAGAAGAAGGGTTTATTGGATCGGCAGGCGTATTACTGCTTTTCTTGGCTTTAATCTTACGACTTTTGAAAATGGCAGAACGACAACCTTTTGCCTTTGGTCGTATCTATGGCTATTGTGTTGCCAGCATCTTTTTGTTCCATGTCTTTATAAATGTGGGCATGGTGCTTGGGCTTACCCCCGTTATTGGCATCCCTTTACCATTCTTTAGCTATGGGGGGTCATCGCTATGGGGCTTTACTATTCTATTATTTATATTCCTGCGAATTGATGCGGCACGCAACATCGTCCATACGTAACAATACGACAGAAAGGAAAAACGGGAGTCAAACCCAAATTATCATTGTTTTTGACTCCCGTTTTTGATACGTTACTTTTTATTTTTCTTATCTATTTTCTCCCAGTAACGTTTACCTTTTTCCTTCAGTTTTGCTGTAAAAGCTTTTGCTTGGGCATCATTTGCCGCCTCTTCTTCAGCAGAGGCAAAAGCATGCGAATAACCTTTTATCGTATTCCAACCACCTCTTGTAAAGTCGGGTACCTCTACTGGAAGACAACCATTATCCATAGATATCGCTCCCAATTCAGCCAAACAGCACCATTCTGCCAAGTCATAAACATCAATATCCATAGGCAATCCGTTCTGTAAGCAATAAACCAAACGACAGTCCATGATGAAATCCATACCTCCATGGCCGCCTACTTCCTTCGCTTCATCGCCATATTTTGTAACCAAAGGACTTGCGTAAGCTTTTTCCAATGCCTTCATATCTGCCTTTGAAAGGTACTCATGCCCCGACAAATCATCGTTCGAAGGAGACACGCCACCTTGCTTCATGTTCTTTGAAGATAGTGCATAGCCCTCAACAGGATATTTGTTAGCAAAGCCTTCAGTACCTGTGAGCTGATACATTCTATTATATGGTTGAGGAGTCATGACGTTGTGATGTATCTCAATCACTTTCCCTTGCTCCGTTCTAATAAGCGTTGTAGTTTGGTCTCCATTGGCAAATTTCTCACAAGGCTTTCCACTCATCTGCTCAACGTGTTTCTTACCATTGAAAGACTTTGTGTCCATGGCTACCAAAGTATTCATCCTATCGCCTCTGTGGATATTCATTACTTGTGCTACTGGACCAAGTCCATGGGTAGCATAAACATCTCCACGATATTTTTGATTATAGTCCAATCGCCATCCTAACTTATCGTTTTGGTCTTTTTTCCAATAGTGATCCCAGAAAGGAGATAGCTCGTGGCGGTATGCTCCTTGTGCATAGATGACTTCACCAAACAAACCTTTCTGAGCCATGTTCAACGAATTAAGCTCAAAGAAATCATAACAGCAGTTTTCGAGCATCACGCAATGCAACCGAGTCTTTTCTGACATGTCGATAAGCTGCCATATTTCGTGCATGTTCATCGCAGAAGGAACCTCGATAGCCACATGCTTCCCATTCTCCATAGCACACTTAGCCACGGGGAAGTGGTGCAACCAGTCGGTAGCAATATATACTAAATCAATATCTTTGCGCTTGCAAATTTCCTCGTATCCCTTTTCACCACTATAAATATCAGCAGCTGGCATCGAGGCTTTTCTCAAGTATTTTTGACAGTCTTCTGCCCTTTCCTTCTCATAATCGCACAATGCCATGACCTGTATACCAGGTATATGCGTCCATCTCTCCACTGCTCCGGGGCCACGCATACCCAAGCCAACGAAAGCCACGCGTACGGTTTTCAGTTTTGGTGTCTTTAATAACAAAGCCGACTGTTGTCCTGCTGCCCGCTGAGGTACTTCGGTAACAATCTTTCCACCTTCGATTTTATACTTCCAATTGAATTGTGCCATTCCCTTACTGGGCAGCAACGTAAGTGCTGCTACAGTAAGCATCATAGATAATGTCTTTAACTTTTTCATTTTTTTATGGGTTAATAATAATTTAGATAGTTTTTTTGGCGTTACAAAGATACAAATAAAAAAAGGGAAAATGGACATTTGCCGACTCAAAAAAAATATCTTCAGTGAGCAGTTTAATATCCTTTTCTCCCCCTTCCACACAATAGAGAACACACGTCTCGGCATGCGTGACCTGATACCTCTCTACAGATTTACTTTCTTATAAGGGTGATACCCACATTGCTAATACCTGGTAGAATCTCCCTTTTCATATCGTGTCTTACCTTGATGTGGAGCGAATCACCTTGATGCAACTTTAACTGAGTAATATTGAAATCGTATTGATAATAGCTGATGCCTCGTCCTTGTGCTATCCCGTTGTTGCCAATGAGTTCACAATCCAAGGTGTCTACATATTTATTACGACGGGGCAACACCGTTTGCTCTACTATCAGGGTCAGACTTTTGAAAGGAAAACTACTGTTGATGCGCATGGCTAACTTTGCTTGATAGCTGCCCGACTGGCGCATCGGTGGCACATCAAAGGTCAAAGTATCATTTTTCTCCCACCCCGAAAGAGGTGTATGCTGAAATCGATCATACACCTTGCCTTCGTTGCAAGCAAAAAGAAGCAAACAGCAACAAACGAGTATCCCTACATTTTTCATGCTCCACTACTGATTCTTCGTCTCTTCCGAACGTCTTCTCTCTATTGGGCGACCCTCTTTGTCCATGGGCTTTCGGCGATTTCTGTTTTGACTTGCACCACGTGTTGCCTCCTGTTCAGAACCTTGTTGGCGTCTTCTTTTCCGTTTCTTTGTTTGATCAAATCGACTAATATCAGCTTCAGCCAACAAATCGACAGGACGTGCTTTCTCTTTTTGCCTACCATCCGAAAGCAACTGTGCTGGTTTTTCACCCCGCTTGTTCATCTCTATAATCTCCTTGGCACGATGGGTGGTAATCGTTTCTAAGTTAGCAGCGAGGTTTTTATCGGTAGAATAGGTGACTAACCCAGCCAAGATGTCCGCCTTAAAGAAATAGTAATCCCCATCAACGGTTTGCAGAATAATCTCTCTATTTGGGATTTTCCTGCTTGATTCCACATAATTATCGGCTTCATAGTTGAGACAGCACTTCAGTTTGGCACACATCCCAGCCAATTTTTGTGGATTTAAGGAAATGTCTTGTATGCGGGCAGCATTCGTGCTTACCGATACAAAGTTCTTCATCCACGTGGCACAGCACAGCTCTCGTCCGCATGGACCTGTTCCGCCGATACGTCCTGCCTCCTGTCGGGCGCCTATCTGTTTCATCTCAATACGCACATGAAAGGCGTCCGCCAACACCTTAATGAGCTGTCTAAAGTCCACACGTTCATCTGCAATATAATAGAAAATGGCTTTATTGCCATCGCCTTGGTATTCTACATCTCCAATTTTCATCTGTAGCCCCAAGTCTTTAGCAATCTTCCTACTTTGTATCATCGTATCATCTTCACGTGCCTTCGCCTCTTCATACTTTTGCATGTCCACAGGCTTCGCTATTCGATAAATCCGTCGTATCTCATCTGGAGACTTCAAATTGGCTTTCTTAATTTGGAGTTTCACCAAACTTCCTGTCAACGTCACCACGCCTATGTCATGCCCTGGACTTGCTTCTACTGCTACGATATCGCCTTTTTTCAAGTCCAGTCCGTTCACATTATGATAATATCCCTTACGTGTATTCTTGAATTGTACTTCAACCAAATCTGTCGTTAAGTTATTACCTGGAACATCAGCCAACCAGTCGTAAGTGTTCAACGGTCTGTCTTGACGACAACAAGATCGACGACAGAGTCCTCTGTCACAACCGTTGGCTAATTTGAATTTCATATTTTTGTAATCCATTATTTCTTTTTTGTCATGAGATGTCCTGCACCTATCCCTACCGTTAATAACACCGGAGAGCGCATCATCTCTATTATATGTTTATTTTCTCATCAATAGCACAATTAAATGCAAGGCTAAATCAAAAAAAACAATTTTAGCATTGGCATTTTGTCCTATATCTCTGCGTGCCGTTGCCAATAGCTCTTCAATTTCAATCACATTCGCTTCATTCACAAAACGAGCAAAGTTTTTAGTAAAATCTTCTTCTTCCTGCGTCATATAAATGAGTTCAGGTTGCTGAAAGTTATACATAAAACTTTCACGAATCATCCTACTGAAATAGGTCAGCATGCGCAGTTGCTTTTCACGTCCAAATCCTGCCACGCTATCTGTCCACTTCTTCAAGCTCCTGATATTGCGCATATAAGCCAAGCGCATCAACAGCTTAAAGGTGTCCAAGAACTGTTTGTTCTCGTTGTCTGCGCTCAACGTCTGCAATGCCCTAAGCCAACTGCCGTTTGCGATACGAGCAATATAATGCGCATTGTTGGCTTCTATTCCTCGTTGCTGTATCAGTGCTTGCTCAATAGCCACGTCGTCTATGCGTGGAATATCGATTCGTTGCACACGACTCAGAATGGTTTCTAACAGTCGGTCGGGCTCTTCGCATACCATTAAGAACAAAGTTTGCGAGGGAGGTTCTTCTAACAATTTCAACAACTTGTTAGCGCAAACCTGATTCATTCGTTCAGGTAGCCATATTAAGCAAACCTTATACCCTCCTTGACTGGACTTCAAACTTAACTTCTGCGTCAGGTTGTCACTCTCTGCCTCAAATATTTGAGCCTGTTGGGTGGTTGCTTTCATGCACTCGAGCCACTGGTCAATGCTAAAGTAGACGGTGTCATTGAGCAACGTTCGCCACTCTTTGCCAAAATCGTCACTAATCATTTTGTGATCGGAAGATGTACCTGTGGGACGAATCACTGGATACGTAAAATGCAAATCGGGGTGTTGCCAGTTACGCAACATCGCCTCGGCATTGTGTATGGCACTTTCTGAGGCAAGGATAGACTGTCCGTTTGCGTCTCGCTCTCCTAAGACATAAGAGGCAAAAGCCAAAGCCAAAGCCAACTTGCCGCATCCTTGTGGACCACAGAGCATCAGCGCATGTGGCACACGATTTTCGTGTACCAGCTGCACAAGCCGAGCCTGTGCCTCCTCCTGACCAATCACCTCGCTGAATTTCACTGTCCTCAATGGTTGATAAAAGCCTTACATAAAAAGCACTTTCATGCCAATTTACGTTGTTTGCAAAGTTACTAAAAATTACGCAAAATTGTTACAAGGTATCAATATATTTGACTAATTGCAATGGGAAAAATGGTAAAAAAACGTACAAACAGTTCTTTATAATTGCAATATTTTACGTCTTCCGCACCTTCGGCTGCATTTTAGCCGAATTTTGAAAATACTCTAATGCGCTTATCTACATGGGTTTGTCGGCTTACTCCATTACATTAACACGGTTAAGTCATGTAGATAGGCAGGTTAACCCATTGACTTAATCTCGTCAAAACATTCATTATTTTGCACGTTTTCACTCAAATAGACTTGTTTTTGAACCGAAAAATCACCTCAAACTATACTTTTACCCTATCTTTCCCCATCATTTGTAATGCTCAAAACATCAAGAAATCAGAACGAAGGGCAAATACCGTTTCTATTTGTGCAAAACTTTTGAACCAAAAAAGTGTCATTTTATTTGACGATTTTTATTGATTTCTTTTGTAAAAATCATTACTTTTTTCATCTATTTCATTCCTGAAATGGGATATATTTTTAGAGATAAGGAAAAAAGAGGATAAGAAATAGACTTCGAAGATAGCATTACAAAAAACAGAGAATATGTTTACAGGAATTGAGAGATGCCCACATTTTTTCGTATTTTTGCAGACACACGAAGCGTATATCAAGCAAATATAGCATGAATCAAAACATTATCATCTCTCATCATTTACAAACAGACCTTACCAAAGCTATTGCAGAATGCCAACCCGACTATCTGTTTGTACTCACAGATAGCACCACAAGAGAACACTGTTGGACGAAAATACAAAACTTGGAAATACTGAAAGAGGCACAACTCATTACCATTGCCCCTACCGATACGCACAAAGACCTGCGCGCAGTAGAACAAATTTGGACAGCACTGCAAAACAACCATGCCACTCGCCATTCTTGTCTTATCAATTTGGGAGGTGGAATGGTCACTGACATCGGTGGATTTGCCGCTTCTACCTTTAAGCGTGGCATCTCATTCATCAACATCCCCACTACCCTTTTGGCTATGGTAGACGCCTCGGTGGGCGGTAAGACAGGTTTTAATTTTAATGGGTTAAAGAACGAAATTGGGGTTTTCAACAATGCAAACTTTGTGATCCTCAACACCTATTTTCTTCAGACACTGGATTTGGAGAATTTGCGAAGTGGTTATGCAGAGATGCTGAAACACGGATTACTTGCTCATGAAAATAGATTTGCTCAACTACTTTCGTTCAATTTGGAGCACCCCATTGACTATCAGATCTTACAACAGATGGTGGAAGAGTCGGTGAAAATAAAAGAGGACATTGTGAGACAAGACCCTCATGAGAAAGGTCTACGCAAAGCACTCAACTTAGGTCATACCTTTGGACATGCTTTCGAGTCTTGGTCATTGAAACATACCCCCGTACTACATGGTTATGCGGTTGCCTACGGACTGATTTGCGAATTGTATTTAAGTGCCCTTAAATGTGGGTTTCCTACCAACAAGATGCACCAGCTGAACCAGTTTATTCACGAGAACTACGGCACACTTCCTATCACCTGTCATGACTATGATGCGCTTATCCAACTGATGAAGCATGACAAGAAAAATGTAGGAGACACCATCAACTTTACTTTGCTTGAGAATATAGGAAAGGTGAAGACAGACCAGACAGCCACGGTTGAGGAAATCAAAGAAGCTTTGGACTTTTTAAGAGAGGGAAGCTAAGCACATCAATTGCTATTCTTACAAGAGGGATTAAAGCCCAATACTGGGGTCATAAAACGATGCTAAAATCAGCATGATGACGACAGAGAACACGCATACTGCGATAGGTATGTACTTGGTGTATTGAGACACGGATGTCGCCCTATGCCTTTGAGCAAAATTGCGTACATACCACCACAAGGTAAAACAAACAAGTGTGGCATTGAGGAGTCCTAACAAGGCTCCTGCCAACAAGTCGCCAACATAGTGTACACCCATATATAAACGAGAATAGCATAACAACAAAGCCCATACTACCAATAAAACGCTCAAAGTTCTTAGCCTAAAAAGGTAAATCATCAAAAACACCAATCCCCATGAGTTGGCAGCATGTGCCGACGGAAAGCCATATTTTCCACCTCGATATCCGTCTACTATCTGTATCACTGATGAGATAGGATTATCTAAGTTGGCAGGACGAAGTCTGCAAACAGCTTGTCGAATAACAGAAGAACTGGTTTGGTCGTTCAAAACCAACAGCAAAATAGTAAGTATGAAGAATACCGAAGCGTCTTTCCAACCAAACTTTTTATACATCAGGTACACCAAAGAAGCATAAAACGGAATCCATACGAACCGCCCAGTGCAAATTTCCATGAAGTTATCCCAATAGTCTGTATGTCCTCCATTCAGCCAAATGGTTGCCAAGGTATCCCAGTGTACCAACGTATGAATGAGTAAAAGTAAGCTGTCTGTCATTATCTTGTAGCTATATCGTTAAAAATTGTTTGCGTATAGGCTTTGCCTGCCTGCACATATTGTTGCTGTTTGTCTCCAAAAGCATGAACGATTTGTTGTCGCTTAAAATCATAGGTCACTCCATGATGCGCATCCATGAGTCCAAACCCATCGTTCATCATAAAGAAAGCAAAATGTGGTGCTGCTGGATTAAACATATCCTTACTAAATGGTAACGCCTCATGAGCTATACCCAAGGAGCCTAAAAGTGTGGCAGCCAAGTCTTGTTGCGATGCAAATGTGTCAACCTTCTGTGGCTGGCGCACTGCCCCACCAGTCCATATCATAGGAATATGGTAGCGTGTAAAAGAAAAATTATCAATGTCTAATGGCCAAGCACCCAAGTGATCGGGCAAGAGAATTACCAAAGAACGGTTCCATTGTGGAGATGATCTTAAGCATTTAAGAAAATCAGTCACACAACTATCTGTATAAGCAAAGGCATTCAGCACCTTGTCATTAAGTCTATAAAATGGCACATCAAATGGTTCATGCGAGCTGGAAGTCTGAATAACGCGCAAAATAGGTGTGGAAGTCTTTGTTTGCCGAAGGTCTTTTTTCACCCTTTGAAACAACAAATGGTCTGGTACTCCCCATTTGCTTGTACGTTGACTCACAGGGAAATCAACATCCTCAACAATCTGCAAAAAGCCTTGATTGATAAGAAACGAGCGCATATTGGTAAAGTCGGCATCGCCACCATAATAATATTGCAAATCCCAACCAGCTTTTTTCAAGAGTTGTGGCATGGATGTAAGGGCGGCAGTCTTCTTGGGATATTTCATTAAGCTTACAGTTGCTGGAGCTGGATAGCCGTACAAGATAGACAACAAACCGCGATCTGTACGAAAACTGTTAGCGTAAAAGTTGGAGAAATATACGCCTTCATTTTTCAAACGATTGAGTCCGGGAGTAGCGCTGGCAGCACTCATCAAGGTATCGGAGAAGCTTTCCATCACTATCAAATAGATATCGGGGCGTTGTATGGTTAGGAAAGAAGAGGAAACTGTTGAGTCAGCCTCGCTTTTAGAGGACAACATCATCGATACTAATTGATGTGCTTTCTGCTCATCCATCAAGCGATACATCGAAGAAAAACCTTGTTGATGTGTCACACTTTCCATAAAGGAGAATAACGGATTAACAGCGGCATGGTTGAGTCGTTGATGATTCGAGAAATAAGCTTTGCCTGTGTTCATCGTAGACGCCGACCATCCTCCTCGTATAGGTAGAAACAAGGCTGCTACGAAAACGAGAAGAAGCAGCCAATGCAAAGTAGAGACAGGCTGACATAGCGTCGTGGAGAAACAACGACCTATGGTTTTGAACAGGGAGTATATAAGAAAAGAAATCCCTATGACTGCTGTCAATCCGAGTAGCAATTGCCAATAGCTAACACTGGCGATTGCATCTTTGGGAGAAGAAACAATATAAAACAGGGGTGTCGCATCCAGTGGGAATTGCCAATAAGGATACAAAGCAATATTAGCCACAAACGACAGCGAAACTAAGACTGCTGCTAATGCCATCCAACATCGATAGATGCTTGAAACAACTCGTTTGACGAACGATGTATGATCTTTATAGAAAGGCAAAGAACTAAGCAATATGAGAAGTCCAGGAACTGCTGTTATATAGCCCGCCAAAGATAAATCTAACGGCAAACCGTGCCAAAGAACTGCAAATAAACTTGATAACCCTTCACCTGTAAATAGCAGAAAGAAAGGCTTTTGTAATACGAAAACGACCACCCATAACACAAAAATTGTGAGTAACCAGCTTATTTTCTTACCAAAAAGGATTTTTGACACCATATAAAAAATATTATTTCCCTGTATATCTGTTCTAACTTCGCACTCATATCACACAAGCTTCAACTGATAAGGACAAAGATAACCATTAGGAATTGAATCAGACAGCAACAGTATGCAAAAGTATAAAGAACTATACGAAGTACAAAATGTTAAAGAAAGATTATGTGATATTAGTTGTACCCATGAACGATTGACCAGCTCCTTACTACGAGGGTTACGCTTCAACCTTATCTAAATCATAGACATGGGTTGCAGGAAAGTTAAATGTCTCCGCCATAAGAAGCGCTTCGGCTCTATTGGGCTTGCCATTCGCAGTCATAGGTATCTTATCCACAGCAATGTATAAACGTGGTTCCCAGTAAGGAGGAAGGGTTCGATGACATATTTTATGAAGGACTCGCAACAAAGCTTGAGGACTTTGGGAAGCTGCTTGTTGTCGAGAATCAGATAGTTCCATTTGAACAAAGAGTACAACAATTTCGCCAAATTTAGCATGCTTTCGCTTGGTTATCATATAAGGAAAGGTCAAGAAGTTACGCATCAGGTTCTCCAACTCCTCTGCATGAACCTTCACGCCACCCGTATTTATCACATTATCTTGTCGACCAATGATGCGAAAAGCAAGGGTGTTTTTCCCCTCAGAAGTACTTGTCTCTCGGATTTCGGCAATATCATTCGTCACAATCGGCGTGTCACAAAGCATCGGGGCGTCAATAACCAAGCAGTCATCGGCATTCGTTGATACCTTTATTCCTTGCAGGGGCGTGTACCAACTGGAAGACTCGAGACCGTTCAGTCTGCGTAAGGCAATGTGTGAAAGGGTTTCGGTCATGCCGTATGTACTCCATACCGCATGAGGAAAGTCATGTAGTTGGGCTGCCAAGACATCGTCAATAGCCCCTCCGCCAATGATAAGATGTTTGATTTGGCGCAATTTTTCCCGTTCTTCGGGTACTTGCAGCGAGTTAAATACTTGCAGGGGAACCATGGCGGCAAAGGTAATCGGAACGTCAACCGTTGCCAATGGATGACCAGAAGGAGCTACCTGTATTAAACGGAGTTGCCTGACAAGCGAGCGAACCACCATCATCTTGGAGCCAATATAGTCGAGATTCATGCACAACAATGCGGTATCACCAGGCTGTAATGCAAGGAAGTTGCACGTCATCTTGGCACTTTCAATCATTCTGTCCTTCCTTACATTCATCTTCTTCGGTGTTCCTGTCGACCCACTGGTTTGCACATGGATGGTCTGTGCATCATTATTCCATTCGCTGATAAATTCTTGATAAGTCATTTTTTCATTCATTTAACGCCTTTGCAGGCATGAACCACAACCGGTCTCCTCTCACTTCCAACGGCATAGGGACGTTATCCGTAAACAGAAGTCCTGTCCCCAAGCCCTGCGGAAAGGTGACATGCGGTCCATAAACCTTTGCGGCAAGTTGTGCAATGGCATTCAATCCCACATTACTTTCCAACGCACTGGTGAGCCATGAGCCTATGCTTCGTTGTCTTGCTAACGTTATCCATTCTTCCGTTCCATACATGCCGCCATGCAACGAAGGCTTCAAAATGATGTATTGTGGGCGTATGGTATTGAGCAACTCTTCCTTTTCTTGTCGCTGGTTCACCTCAATGAGTTCTTCATCGAGTGCGATAGGAATGGGCGACTCACGGCACAAGAGTGCCATTTGCTGCCACTGATGCTGCTTGATGGGTTGCTCTATCGAATGAATGTCATACTTAGCCAACTGTTCCAACTTTGCGAGAGCCTCATCGGATGCGAAACCTCCGTTGGCGTCAAGACGCAACTGAACTTGCTCTGAGGTAAAATGCGAACGGATAGCGCGTACTAATTCCAATTCTTTCTCAAAGTCGATAGCCCCTATTTTCAACTTTACACACCGAAAACCTTGCTCCAATTTTTCCTGCATGCGACGCACCATTTCCTCAAATGTACCCATCCACACCAAACCGTTGATGGTGATTCCCTCCTCTCCTCGTGCGAAAGGGGTATCAAACAAGGCAGCACTTCCGTTTGCCTTTATTTGCGCTAATGCTGTTTCCAGCCCAAAGAGTATTGACGGATAAGGTCGCAAACGCTCGTAGTTGACACTCCCCTCGTGCGCCACCTCATGGCACGCTTCGGTTAATATTTGCTCATAATCAGGACAAACGTCACAACTTAAATCAGGCAAGGTGGCACACTCGCCTACCCCTTTGACGGAAGGACTGTCTTCACGCCATAGGGTTACATAGTAACTCGTGCGTGTTTGGTACACTCCCCGTGAGGTAGTGGCAGGATTTTTGAAGTGCAGTGTGCGTTGACTGACAGCATAACATAAGCTCATATTCATCTTTTTAATGACTTTTTCTATAATCAATTCTTGCTTTCGACATTTGCTCTCTGATTCCTCCCTGCTTCAGAAAATCATCTTTCACCCGATTAATGTATTTTCTAAGGAATATATCAGCTTGATGAATGAGTGTAATGGCAATGTTCGCAATGGTTTCATCACTTCTTTCCTTGATGGCGTTTCGATAATACGCCGAGTCGTTATGCCGTGCGCAAACACGTCTGGTCTGTATCGTTTTAGCATCGTTTACATCCCATATAGCAAGATCTCTCACCCGCAAATAGTCCTGATAGTCTATCAACAACTCCTGCAAACTTGCCTTCGCCACATTCAAAAGCTTGATTTCTGTTTCAGAAGAAGTTGTTGAAGCCGCACACCCCTCAGCTATATTTTGTTTCCCCGAGCGAGCTGCTTGCACCATTTGGTCAACCGTTCTGTCGTTCTTTGCCAAAAAGTGGTGAGCGAAATAAAAGGTAATGTCATAGATGCACTCCGTTTTTTGATAAACAATGAGGTTTTGATAATTACCTTTTTGCGGCAAAAACTGGTTGGTACGCATAGCTGTAATGTTTTTAGTGGTTATTTTTTTATTGGGCTTATTGGCCTTATTAGGCCTATTGGGCTAATAAGCCTTATTAGCCTAATAAGGCTTATTGGGCCAATTAGGTAATTGGTTAATTGCTCTCAGGGGAACTGCGGATACTTATCAAAGTCGGGCTTACGTTTCTCCAAGAACGCTTTTCCACCCTCTTGCGCCTCGTCCATGGTGTAATACAGCATGGTAGCATCGCCTGCCAACTCCTGAATACCGGCTTGTCCGTCCAACTCGGCATTCAGTCCAGCCTTGATCATGCGTAACGCCAAAGGCGAACGCTGCATCATTATCTCCGCCCATGACACGCATTCGTCTTCCAATTCATCGAATGGCACCACCTTGTTCACCATACCCATACGCTCTGCCTCGTGTGCCGAGTACTGCTTGCACATGAACCAAATCTCCCTGGCACGCTTTTGTCCCACCATTCGAGCCAAGTACGAAGCGCCGAAACCTGCATCAAAAGACCCTACCTTTGGTCCCGTTTGTCCGAAAATGGCATTCTCGCTGGCGATTGTCAAGTCACACATGACATGCAACACATGCCCACCTCCGATGGCATAACCATTCACCATGGCAATCACAGGTTTGGGTAAACGCCGAATTTGCATCTGCACGTCCAGCACGTTGAGGCGTGGCACGCCGTCTGTTCCTACATATCCGCCTCGTCCCTTCACATGCATGTCGCCCCCAGAGCAAAATGCTTTGTCTCCCGCTCCCGTGAGAATAACCACACGAATGCCCGCACACTCTCGGCAATAAGCGAAGGCTTGCGACATTTCCCATGTGGTGAGTGGCGTAAAAGCGTTGCGATAACGCTCACGGTTGATCGTTATCTTCGCAATTCTGTTATACTCCTCGAAGAGGATTTCCTTAAAGTTGAAGCCGTCAATGGACTTCCATTGTCTTTTTTCCATATCAAATTAAACTTGTTTGTATTCGTTCATTGCCTGTTCATCTTGCTGTTGCGAGGTAAACACCTCAAAGACTACGGGGCGGTCAAAGTTGTCGTTCACAAAGTGATTCATGTTATTTTCAAGTTCTTCTTCATCATGCACCGAAAGGTAAGCCACGTTGTTTTGCTGGCAAATCCCCCAAGCCGTGGTATGATGTTGGGCTGAAATCAATGTCTGCTGAGCCGTACTATCTTTCAAACCCGGCAAACTTTGGAAGATAACCCCGCCCCCATTGTTCAGCAACAGCACTCTGAAGTTTCCCCCTAAGCTATGCCACAGAGCGTTTTGGTCGTAAAAGAAGCTCAAATCACCAATGACGCAATACACGTTTTGAGTTGTTACCAGCGAGCAACCTGCTGCCGTTGACAAACTTCCATCAATGCCGTTGACCCCCCGATTGCAAAAAACATAATCACTGGCAAAGTGGTTAACTAACCTAACGGACATGCTGTTGGCGGCATGGAGAATATATCTGCCCTTGTTACTTGCGGTCTCAAAAAACCTTTTCACAGCCTGTAATGAAGAGTACGGAGGATGAAAACGCTCATTCTGCGCCTGCACTTTTTGAATCAGCGTTGCCCACCTTGAACGAAAACCAGACTCAAAAGGCAGCCTTTGTTTTTCTTTTTCCCTACGGACATACCGCAAGATTATCTCCAAGACATCATACGGCGCACCCTCAATCACGCCTGTCAGGTTTTGAAAAGTATCATATATTGCTCCTCGCTCATTGACAATCCAAGTCTTGGCGGCTGGAGATTGGCGCAGAAACGCTTTCAAGCGCTTGCTCACCAACGTCCCTCCAAGGTACACTACTACATCAGGTTGATATTGTTCTACCTGCTGCATGCGCGCTAACACCTTATCTATATGTAGAGGAGAAAGCCTTTCGTGTGGTGGACAGGGATAGCAAGACGCATCCTCATGATAAGCCATTCCGAGACATTCGTACACAACTACCACATCCGTTGACAACTCACATAATTGCAGAGCCATGCGCCGAGCCTCTTTGTTACTTAACTGTCCCACGACTATCATCGGGCGTTGGGCTGATTGGACATCCGTCAAAAGCGGTTGACAGTGATCCACATCGGTCGTTGCTGCAACCTGTCGAATCACACGTTCGTTTGGCAACGTTGGTACATTGAAAGTAAACAAGGGTTCTGAAATGGGCACATTCAAGTGTACCGGACTGCCGCCATGCCGCTGACAACAAAGCAATGCTTCGTTTACCAATCGATTACAGTACCACCGTTCATCATCAGTAGTAGGCTCGGGTAACGAGACCGCCTTGCTGACAAAACGCCCTAAAGCATCTAACTGTGGCAGGGTTTGACCGTCTTGCTGGTCAATCCACATCACAGGTCTATCACAAGGCATAAAATCCAGCCGACCGCTCGTCTGTCACCGGGTGGCATGTGATGTTGGGGCATTCGTTGAGATTATGTACAATGGGTGCATTGCGCGAACCGGGACACACCACAGCGTGTTTCACACCGTGTGCCACTAATAATGTGGTGAGTATGTTTACGTTCTCTTTATCTGAATAGGGCATGGAGGAAATGTTTAGTTGACGAGTTTGTGAGTTTATAAGTTCGTGAGTTTTTAAGTTTTTAAGTTGATTGCTTTGCTAATCATAAAGTTCAAAGCTCAATATTCAATGTTCAAAGTTATCAGCTTACAACTCCCCTTCCCTTTGGGGAGGGGTCGGGGGAGAGGCTGTTATTTTCCTCATCGTTTCCATTTTCGCCACAGTTTCTTCCCACTCCTGTTGCTCTACACTGTCAAGGAGCAGTCCTCCGCCAGCATAGAGACGATAACTATTCTCTAAAATTTGCATACATCGAAGTGAAACATAAAGATGAGTTTCGCCATTTGGATTGAGTAAGCCTGCAAATCCACTATAATAACTGCGGTCGGCATGCTCGTTTTGTAGAATAAACCGCTGTGCCTCAGCCTTTGGCAGCCCACACACAGCAGGTGTAGGATGCAACGCCTCGAGTAGAGACCCCAAGGACTGGGTATCGTGAAGACTGAACATAAAATCACTGCGCAGATGCACCAAGTCACCAGCCTGAACGGTATAAGGACCTCGCTGAGTGAGTTGTGCGGCGAAAGGCGACAGACATTGTTGGATATACGTAGCAACCAACTGCTGCTCGTGCTTGTTCTTAGCCGACCAATCACACATGTCGTTGCCATCTACCCATGGCGTACTGGCAGAAGAGCAATCAGCATCGGGCGCCAATTCTCCTGCTTTCATCGTGCCAGCCAAAGCCATGGTGCGCCATATCTCTCCGTCACCGTCCAGCAACACCTCTGGTGTAGCCATGAGCCACGTGCCAGTCTGAGGCGTTGACACCAACATGATGCAGAGGTGAGGATATATTCGGCACGCCTCCAAAAACATAGCTTCCACTTCTATGGATGCCGAGTGCGGTATTTCTTCACAACGAGCCAGCACGATTTTCGCTAACTTTCCGTCTTTGAGCTGTTGATGAAAACAACGGAAAACCTCACCGTATCTCTCCCTGCCATCGGAAGACGTAGCCAATATTGTCGCACCGTATTCATTGCGCAGCCTTGCAGAACATTTGCTGACACGCAACCTTTCTTTCTTTTCAGGATGAATCAACACGACAGGATGTGCCTTATCTATCTTGAAAGGAACAAGCACGAAGCCCTCTTTTCCATTCAAATCTCTTAATGAAAAGTAAGTCTCAGGCTCTCCATTCTTTTGGGTAAGTTTTATAAAATGCCTTGCATCGGGCAGTCTATAATACGCAAAACTAATCATTCTTGGGCTTGTTCATCACATAATTGATAACTTGCACAGTTGAAATGAGTTCTTCTTGAGCGTTTTTTATCTCGATATGCCATTGGTGCAGCGTTGTTCCTTGATGTTGCAGTCTGCCAAATGCCGTTACCGTTTCGCCTTCCATCACTGTTCGCACATGGTTGCCGCTCACGTTGATACCCACGCAAATTTTGTCGGGGCATATAGCCATACTGCCTACTCCTGCTAAATTTTCCGCCAAAGCCAAGGTGGCGCCACCACTTAAGAAACCAAATATCTGTTTATTTTTATGGTTTACTTCCATTCGAGCCATACAAGTATCTGGCTCGGGTGTGGACAAGAATTCCATACCGAGTGTGTTAGACAGTCCATCACAACACGCTATCATGTCTTTAATTTTTTCTATATCCATGGTCGCAATCGTTTCTTATTTATTCCAAAATTACAAAAAATGATAGAATTGGCAAAATATTAAATTAGGTTTTTAACAAAAATACAGCGCATTTTAGCATTGACACAACTTCTTCTGCTAAAATACGAGAAGCACGCACAAGTTTACTTATCTTTTTGACCACCAATACATTAGAAACAACGTTGCAATCATATCCCATAAAATTGCTTATAAAAATCGCCTCTTTCATGCCCAAACTGCCCTTATTTGATGCAAATAAGCACGCAAAAGCATGGAGATAGTGGGACAAACTCAATGGAGTAACCGCCCTATCCCATTGACATAACACGAGTAAGTGATAGAGACAAGCGAACAAAGCTTAGTTTTTGCACCTAAATGGGCAACTTCTTTTTCTATTTTGAAAATTATTTTTGTAAAATAAAACGAATTCGATTAACATATTAAAGAATTATTAACTATACTTTACTTTTAAGGGTAAGCACCAATCAGTAAACCACTTCTCGTTACCCAACTTATTCTTTTGTCTGTAAAAAGTACAAGATATAATTTTTTCTTCCAACGCATTTCATTAACTTTGCAGAAACAACATCACAACTCTTACTTATTATTATAACAACCAATGGATATTACTAAACGTAACGGCTCTACCGAGCAATATGACAAAGAGAAAATTGCCACGGCCATCAAGAAGAGCTTTATCAGTACGAAACACGAGATAGACGACGCCACCATCTACAAAATGGTACAATCGGTAGAAGATATCGTTTGTACCAACCACATCAAGCAAAATGTGGAGAGCATTCAGGATGAGGTGGAAAAGGCGCTGATGAAAAACGGTTATTACGCCGAAGCTAAGAGTTTTATCCTGTTCAGATGGCAGCGAACCGAGATACGCCGCACTTACAGGCGCATCGCAGAGGATTTGCAAGACGAGCATATCACAGAGGTATTGAAACACATTGCCGCAGACTTTACAGACAAAGAATATAGTATATTGCTGCTCATTGACAAGTATGCCAGCTTCAGCAAAGCGGGCATGACAGCCACCGAACGCATGAACGCGCTTATCAAGGCAGCGGTAGAGCTTACCACACAAGAGGCTCCCGAATGGGAATTCATTGCAGCCCGACTGCTCAATTACCAACTCAACAAACGCATCGCACGCTTTGAAGACAGTGAGGGACTGATGTCATTGTATGACAAGATGAAGTTCTTGACTGACAGAAATCTTTATGGCGCATATATCTTGCAACAATACAGCAAAGCCGAAATAGAACAAGCGGCAACATTTATGGATGCCAGTCGCAACCACTTGCTCAACTACTCGGGACTGGAACTGCTCATCAAACGCTATGTCATTCGTAATTTTGATAACAGTCCCATTGAGAGTGTGCAAGAAATGTTCTTGGGAATAGCCTTGCATTTGGCGATGAACGAACCACAAGACCGCATGATGTGGGTACAACGCTTTTACAACATGCTGAGCAAGCTACAAGTAACCATGGCAACCCCCACCCTTTCCAATGCGCGCAAACCGTTTCACCAACTGTCAAGTTGTTTCATTGATACCGTTCCCGACAGTTTGGAAGGCATCTACCGAAGCATAGACAACTTTGCACAAGTGAGCAAGTTTGGCGGTGGCATGGGACTTTACTTTGGTAAGGTGCGCGCGGCAGGCGGCAGGATAAGAGGCTTCAAGGGTGCCGCAGGTGGCGTTATTCGTTGGATGAAATTAGTAAACGACACGGCCGTTGCCGTCGACCAGTTAGGCGTTAGACAGGGTGCGGTGGCTGTATATCTGGATGTATGGCATAAGGATTTACCCGAATTCCTACAACTTCGCACCAACAATGGCGATGACAGGATGAAGGCACACGACATCTTTCCCGCCATCTGTTACCCCGATTTGTTTTGGAAAATGGCGGAAGAAAACCTCAACCAAGACTGGTATATGTTCTGTCCCAATGAGGTGATGACCGCCAAAGGGTATAACTTGGAAGACTATTATGGTGAGGAATGGGAGAAACGCTATTGGGATTGCGTGCATGACAGCAACATTTCACGAAGAGTTATGTCTATAAAAGAGATAGTCAGACTTATCCTTAAATCGGCTGTGGAGACGGGTACTCCCTTCACCTTTAACAGAGACACGGTGAACAGATCCAACCCCAACCACCACAAAGGCATCATTTACTGCTCTAACCTCTGCACAGAGATAGCACAAAACATGTCGCAGATAGAGGAAGTGTCAAACGAGATACGCACCGAAGAGGGCGACACCGTAGTGGTAAGAACCGTGAAACCGGGCGACTTCGTGGTGTGCAACCTTGCCAGTTTGTCGTTGGGACACCTAAAACTGGAAGACGAAACAGAGATGAAAGAGGTGGTATCAAGTGTAGTAAGAGCCTTGGATAACGTGATAGACCTGAACTTTTACCCTCTTCCTTTCGCAAAAATCACCAACCGCACCTATCGAAGCATCGGCTTGGGCGTAAGTGGTTATCATCATGCGCTGGCCATAAGGGGCATCAAATGGGAAAGCGAAGAGCATCTGTCGTTCGTAGACAAAGTGTTTGAGCGCATCAATCGTCTGGCTATTGAAGCCAGTTCGGACATTGCAAAGCAAAAGGGAAGCTACAAATACTTTGAGGGCAGCGACTGGCAAACAGGCGAATATTTCACCAAGCGACAATATACATCGCCCCAATGGAAAGCACTTGCCAAGAAAGTAAGCCAACAGGGCATGCGCAACGCCTACCTCTTAGCCATCGCGCCAACCAGCAGTACAAGCATCATCGCAGCCACCACAGCAGGCGTAGACCCCGTGATGAAACGGTTCTTCTTGGAAGAAAAGAAAGGTGCCATGTTGCCCCGAGTTGCTCCAAGCTTATCGGATAAAACCTATTGGGTGTACAAAAGCGCATACCTGATAGACCAATCATGGAGCATGAGAGCCGCAGGAATAAGACAGAAACATATTGACCAAGCACAAAGTGTCAACCTATATATCACCAATAATTATACCATGCGGCAACTGTTGGGACTGTACACCTTGGCTTGGCACTGTGGTGTGAAAACCATCTACTATATCCGAAGTAAATCGTTAGAGGTAGAAGAGTGTGAAAGCTGCGCCTCATAAGACCGAAAAAGATTGATGTGATGACAAGTTGATGAGGTAAAAAGCAGACTATCAACTCGTAAACTTGTAAACTATCAACTCGTAAACTCATAAACTAAAAAACTCATAAACTAAAAAACATGACACAATTAAAGCGCAATTCGCTATTCAATCCAAATGGAGATACAGACCTACGATTGAGAAGAATGATTGGGGGAAACACCACCAACCTCAATGATTTCAACAACATGAAATATCAATGGGCAAGCGACTGGTACAGACAGGCCATGAACAACTTTTGGATTCCTGAAGAAATCAACCTCACCCAAGACACAAAAGACTATCCACGATTAGACAAAGCCGAGCGCACAGCCTATGACAAGATATTGAGTTTCCTGGTTTTTCTCGACTCCCTGCAAAGCAACAACCTGCCTTCGCTGTGCGAATACATCACAGCCAACGAGGTAAACCTATGCTTGCACATACAGGCTTTTCAAGAGTGTGTGCACAGTCAGAGTTACAGTTACATGCTCGACACGATATGCAGCCCCGAGCAACGCAATGACATTCTGTATCAATGGAAGACAGATGAGCATCTGTTAAGGCGCAACACCTTCATCGGCAACTGCTATAATGAGTTTCATGAAAAGCAAGATTTGTATGCACTGATGAAGACCTGTATTGCCAATTTCATCTTGGAAGGCATCTACTTTTACAGTGGTTTTATGTTTTTCTACAATCTCAGTCGCAACGGAAAGATGTCTGGATCGGCGCAAGAGATACGCTACATCAACCGTGATGAGAACACTCACCTGTGGTTGTTCAGGAACATTATCAAAGAATTGAAAAAAGAAGAACCCGAAATGTTTACGCCCGAAAAGGTGAAAGTGTACGAAGAGATGATGCGAGAGGGCGTTCGTCAGGAGATTGCATGGGGACAATACGTGATTGGAAACGACATTCAAGGGCTCAATGCGCAAATGGTGACAGACTACATTCATTATCTGGGCAACCTGCGTTGGCACAGCCTGGGCTTTGATTATCTGTATGAGGACAATCAAAAAGAACCCGAAGACATGAAATGGGTAGCGCAATATTCAGACCCGAACATGGTAAAGACCGACTTCTTTGAGGCGAAAAGTACGGCATACGCTAAGAGTACAGCCATTGAAGACGACCTATAAGCGCGAATAAACATGCTCAGTATTGCCGTTATTGGTGGTGGGGCAGCTGGTTTCATGGCTGCCATCACCGCCAAAAGACAAATGCCGAATGCTAACGTCTGCATCTTTGAAAAAGGGAAAAAGGTGTTGGCGAAAGTGGCTGTGACAGGTGGTGGGCGTTGCAACATCACAAACTCGTTCGCACAAGTAACCGACTTGAAGCAGGCATATCCACGCGGCGACAAGCTCATGAAACGCTTGTTTAAGACCTTTAGCTATCAAGATGCTTATCAATGGTTTGAGGATAATGGGGTTAAACTCACCACACAGGCTGACCAATGCGTGTTTCCACAATCACAAACATCACAATCTGTCATTGATTGCTTGATGGGATTGGCGCATCAATGGGGCGTGAACATCTATACAGAGCATTGTGTAAAGAAGATTACTCCACTGGAAAATGGAGACATCAAGTTGTATTTCGCACGGCAAGAGCCATTGGTTTTTAACCGTGTAGCTATCACTGTAGGAGGCACACCGCATGCGAAACAACTGCAATATCTGTCGGACATAGGACACAAAATAGAACCGCCATGTGCTTCATTGTTTACATTCAGCATTAAAGAGCAACGTCTTACAGAACTAATGGGAACCTGCGTAGACCCTGTCTATCTATCCATTCCCGGCACAAAACTACGAAGTGAAGGCACACTGCTTATCACGCATTGGGGATTGAGCGGACCGTCAACGCTCAAATTGTCGGCTTATGCCGCCCGAACACTCAACGATCGCAACTATCAGTTTGATGTTTCAGTCAACTGGATTCACACCACCAATACTCAAATTGTAACAGACACACTGCGACAAACTGCCATGGCAAACGCACAAAAGCAACTGCACTCCGTCCGCCCTTACATGTTGTCCGCACGCTTGTGGAACTATTTGATTGAGCGAGCAGGATTCTCCGTTCAGCAAAAGTGGAATGAGTTGGGAAGCAAAAGTATCCATAAGTTGACCGAAACTCTCACCAACGACACATACACCGTAGCAGGAAAAGGTACTTGGAAAGAAGAGTTTGTTACCTGTGGCGGTGTCAGTTTGAAGAGCATCAACCTTACTACGTTAGAGAGCAAGGCATGTCCAAATTTGTTTTTTGCTGGCGAAGTGGTCGATGTCGACGGCATCACAGGGGGATTTAACCTACAAGCGGCATGGACAATGGGCTATGTCGCAGGACTAAATCTGACAAATGCGTAACATAACCATCAACCACAGCACCTCATTTCTACTAAGAAATAGAAGAACACGAGGATAAACCATCTTGTCAAACCTCCCTTTGAATAAAAGTTCGTTGCGGTAGGTTGCGTTCACTTGCTGGTCAATTCCCGTCGCAGGCCTATCAGTTGACAGCAGCACTAACAGCACATGCAGACTACAGACCACCGCCACAGCGGGCACGACATTCAGCAACGCCGCACCCTACATAACACACGCCGCCACTGGCTGAGTCTTAATTTGCGTCATACCCTAAAATCACAAAGCCAGTTTCAGTCTTTTCTTACTCAGGTAAGGTTACCTGAAACAGCTTGCTTTCCACATGCTCTTTCAGTACGATCTTCACCATTTGCCTTACAATGTCTGGATGCAAAGCAGCCACATCGTGGTCTTCGTGCAGGTCGGAAGCAAGGTTATATAAGTGTGGCGTGCCCTTTATCACCACCATCTTCCAATCTCCCATACGCACGCCTATCTGGTTGGTCTCGTGAAACTCCCAATACAAATATTCGTGTTTAGTGGTCTGCACTCGCCCAAGCAGCGTTGGGGCAAACGATATACCGTCGAAGTAATCAGTCTTTACTTTTCTGTTCCTGTATTTTTTCTCATAATCCTTTACACCCGCCAGCTCGCAGAAAGTAGGCATCAGGTCGTAAAAAGCCACCTGCAAATCGGTGCTTGTACCCGCCTTGATATGTCCTTTCCACCATGTGATGAAAGGAATACGGATGCCCCCCTCGTAGCATTGTCGCTTCAAGCCTCGCAGCTTGCCGTCTCGCCCAAAGAAATCGGGGTCGGCACCACCCTCCTCATGGGGACCGTTATCACTGGTAAACACCACAAGCGTATTTTCGTCCAAACCTTTCTCCCTTAGTTTCTTGAATATCTGTCCCACATACATGTCCAACCGGGTAATCATGGCAGCAAACTGGGCATGCGTGTGTGTCACAGCATTGTACCTGCTACCCTCGTTTCCTCCCCATGTCTTGTCCTCGAAAAACTTACGCTCGTAGAATGCTACCAGCGAATCATCGGGCTGCACCAGCTCAGCGTGAGGCAGGGTATAAGTAAAGATACCAAAGAAAGGATGTTTCCCGTCTTGCCTGTCGAGCCACTGCAAGGCACGCTGATGTATCATGTCTGCAGAGTATTGTGTACGCAGAGCATACTGCTTGCCAAACATAGGATAGCGTATGTTTGCATCCAGCACCACCCTTCTCACAGCCGTATCACCCCGCTGCCTGCTGTACTCGTTCAGGAAGTTTGGATAATACAGATGAGCCTGAAACTGGCAGATGTAGCCATAAAACTCATCGATGCCTCGCTTGTCGGGCGTTGACACCGAGCCTTCATACCCTCCTGCCCACTTGCCAAACATCCCTGTTCGATAACCATTGTCTTTCATTATCTCTGGCAGAATCACATGGCTGGGGTCATAGGGATGCTGACCAACAACAGAATAGTCTTTGTTTATGCCATAGGTTACCAATGGCACGTCACGCCAATACTCTTTGTTGCCCCTGACGGCAGTATGCCCAGTGTGTTGCCCAGTCATCATGCTTGCTCTTGAGGGTGCACTTACAGGCGCACCGGCATAGGCCTGCGTAAAGCGCATGCCTTCGCTGGCCATGCGGTCGATGTTGGGTGTGCTGATGTATGGCTGCCCATAACACCCCAAATCGCCATAACCCATATCGTCGCACATAATATAAATAATGTTAGGTTTGGTTAGCTTTGCGGCCTTAGGGTGTCCTTTTGCCATTACAGGTGTAACTGCAAATGCCATTACACCTGTAACCATGATGTTTTCTCGAATATCAAAGTGCTTCATGTTTATTTATTTTGTCAATCCAAACAGCTGGTTGTAACCAGGATTCTGTGTCAGTTTAGGATTCAGCACAATTTGGCTTGTGGGTACCATCATGAGGTAATACGCATCCAGCCAACCGCCTGCCACCAACGGACTTTCATAGGTATAAATCCAACCACTTCCCACCGTGTTGTTTTCTGCACTGGCTTTGCCAGATGACTGTATCTTCTCGTAATCGACAAACTGTCCAGAATAACTATTCTTTCTGGGTGCATAGATATTGTCTTGCGCTGTGGTCCAAAGTCCGCAGGGCTGGCGGTTGACATAATAGGCAGCCTTTGCCCAACGGCGAACGTCATAAAATGCGAACCCCTCGCCAAAGAGTTCTGTTTGACGCTCTCGCCTGATCTCCCACAACACAGGGTCTACGTTGTAATTGCCAAACTTGCCACCTTTGCCTGTCCACCATGGAGCATTGCCCTTGTCTCTATCAGGGTCAAAGTCGGCATCTATTTCAGCTACTTTCATGAGTGCAACTCCTGAACGTAAACGCAGCTTGTTGATGGTCGCATCGGCAACAGACTGGTTGAATATTCCAAGTTCCCATGCGGCTTCGGCATAATTGAGCAATACCTCTTCTATCTTGAAGATAGGCTTGTCGGCAGTGCAAAAAGCAGATGAACCAGTAGAGAATTCCCACATATCGTAATTCTTCCAAAAATAATATCCCGTGCGGCACCTCATAAAGGGGACTCGCGAATCGGTGGTGAAGTTAGGACTTACTGGTGTAAGAGCAGCTCCCCAGTTTTGTCCAGGGCATCTCTTCATGCCCTTTCCACCATACATGCCGCCTCTTACACACTGGTCGTTGACGCCCATGTAGTCGATGTAGAAACGATATTTGACTGCCTCGGCGGCTGTCACTACATGACCTTGATTGTTGTCGCCAGCCTTCAAGAATCGCCAACTCCTAAATGAGTGAACATTATCCGCTGCTCCATTGTTTGGCGCCACTACATAAGGAGGCTGTATGTTTTGGTACAATCGGGGGTCGCGACCAGCAAAAGTGTCCCACATATCCTTGCCTTTTCCACCTTGATAGCCCGACTTGGGGTTTGCAATGGGGTAGCCGTTCTTCATCAGAAACATATCTACTGTATATTGCGGCACGTCGGCGGCATTGGCGGCTATGTGTTCGTAATCATTATAGCGGTGCATCAGCATGTTGTCTACAAACTCCTTGGCCAGTATAACGCCGTCCACACCCTTCAAGTTCTCTGTGGTCCAGAGCTCACCGTAGCCTGCGGCATCTTCTTTCTCACTGCCGCATCCTTTGTACAGCGTAGGATAGGCATCCATTAGTTCCTTGGATACCTTGATACATTTGTGGAGATAAGCCTCATAAGGTTCGTCCAGTCCGTGATATTTAGCCCACGTTGCCTCTCTTAACAAGAAGCGAGACAATGCCGCCTTTATTGCATGTGCCGTAATGGTGTTGTCGCCGTCGTGCTGCGTCCCGATGTTGTCTGCGGCGTATTCCAGACGGGCAATGATGCTATCTGCCACCACGGCTCGAGGCGTACGTGGCCCATACGCTGCCTCATCGTTCTCACTCAGCACCTTGTTTACCCAAGGTACGTCGCCAAAACGATCTACCAGCTCCATATACCAATAGGCCGAAAAGAAATAAGCCACCGACCGCCAATGTGCTGCTTGTGCCGCCGTAAGATGTCCGTCACCAAGATGGCTCAACAAGATGTTGATGCGACGGATGTATGAGAAGTCCCATCCTCCCCCGTCGGTAGTAGGCATCACCGTTTGGTAGGCATAAGGATTTCGCTGGTTGTCCCGATGGGTTACCAAGCCTCCGTACATATCCCCATAAAATTGTGCGTTGACATAACAGCGATTTATACTGGTACGGATAGTCGTATTGGTAAACATCTCATAGCATGGGTTGATAAAAGCCTTGAAGTTGTCGTTTTCCAAAAAGGCATTGTCTTCTATCATGTCCGTGACAGGATACTTGTCCAAGAAGGCATCATTGCAAGAAGACAGCGCCACCATGACCAATAAGGTTAATATAATCTTTTTCATGTTATTTGCTTGTTGAGTTAGAAAGTAATGCTTGCACCAACTGAGATGGTACGATAATAAGGATACGTCCAGGAAATTCCGTTGCTTAAAGCATTTGCATGTGAGCCAGCGGCCGTTCCCTCTGGGTCATACCCTTTTGGCAAAGATGTGAAAGTGGCCAAGTTTTCCATGCTAAGGAATACCTTGGCACTGCGAATAAACAGCTTGTGTATCCATTCTTTTGGAAGAAGGTAAGAGAGAGTGACGTTCTTGACGCGCAGGTATGCAGCGTTCTGGAGATACCTATCACTTATCCTTGTGTTTGAACGGATGTTGTTGCCTTGGTCGTAAATACGGAATAACTCGCAGCCAGGATTGGCAGCCACCATGTAGTCTGGGCTGCTGGGATCGTAGCTCTTGGCTGTCCAATAGTCTGTCTGGTTATAGTAAAGCGGTTGGAATACCGCATCACCAGCATCAACACCAGCAAAAGGAAACAGAGCCGACCCACCCAGCCAATAATCACGCTTGCCAACGCCTTGCAACAATACGTCGAGACTGAGGCCCTTGTAGCTGGCACCTATGTTCATACCAAACTGATAACGCGAGGCGTTGTTGCCTATAACTCTCCTGTCGCCTGCTTTCTCCACGGTGCCTTCCCCAGCGGTAATAACACCATCACCGTCCAGATCCTTGAACTTCATGTCGCCTGGCTGCGGGTTGTAACCATTAATCCTGGTCACTCCCTTGTTCAGCACCCAGGTTCCCTTTCTTGCCGCATCTTGATCAAAGTCGCCAATGGCATAATAGCCATCAGCCTCATATCCCCAGATTTCTCCTATACGCTGCCCTACATAGTAATCTGACAACAGCCGCGACTCGTTGTTGAACTTGGTAATCTCTGCCCAACTGTCATAGACGTTCAGTCCTATCCTGTAGTTTAGGTTGCCTACATTGCTGCGCCAAGCTACACTTAGCTCCCATCCTTGGTTCTTCATGTCGGCTACGTTTTGCAAGGGAGCTGTCGTTCCCACCACCTTGGGAATCTCTATACCCGCTGCTAACATTCCTGTGGTCTTACGGTTATACCAGTCAAAAGTAGCATTTAGCTGGTTGTTGAAAGCATAAAAATCGCACCCAACATTAAAGGTTGTTACTTTTTCCCATGTAAAACTACTGCTTACAAGTCCCGGTGAGGTAATGTAAGTAGTCTTCCCTCCTGCATCCAAAATGTAAGTACCTGCACTGTTTACAGACATTGTAGGCGTGAACTGATAGGGGTCGATACGCTGGTTTCCCACTGTTCCATAAGACACACGCAACTTGAGATCATCCAGCCACGACTTGGACGCACTCATGAACTTTTCCTGCCCCAATCTCCAACCGGCACTTACAGACGGGAAAAATCCAAACCGATTATCTTTCGGGAACTTGGACGAACCATCGTACCTGCCGTTTAATTCAAATAAATACTTATCGGCATACACATAGTTAAAGCGCGCAAAACCACTCCTGATGGCATATTCAGAATATTTATCTATGATTTTCTTTTCACCCGTTCCACCTTCAAATGATGGCACGCTTGGAGTGGCTTGCGCCAATACGTTTCCATAGAAGTACCGATAATAATACTCCTCCTGGTTGAAACCAAGCATCGCCTTGAAGGCGTGGTTTCCCCATGTATGTTCGTAATTGGAGAAAACGTTCAGAGCATTGTATTTCGCAGTGGTGTCGTACATTCTGTAAAAGTCCTGTCCTTTCTCCGTTGAATTCTTTGCGGCCAACTGAACATCGGCAAAGCGAAACCTGTCCGAATAAAACTGATAGTGAGTGTCTGTTCGGTTGTAGGTGTATTCACCTGTGATGATCCAACCAGGCAACAACTTGAAAATGGAGCGGAGCGAGATGCGAGGCACGGATTTCTCTTCATGAGAGACAGGAGCCAACCGTATCATGTTGGAAGGTGTTTGCGAGGGCAAACTCTCATTAGTTCCCAATATCTTGCCTGGTATGTCACCTTCTGGATAATAGTTTATCAGCCTTGTTGTGTAGTAGGGATACATATTTCCGACAACCTCTGGTTTTGAGAGATCAGAATTTGTGTACGAGATGTTGGCCTCTTGCGTGTACCACTTCAGAACATCAGCCGCTATAAATCCGTTGATTGTCTTGCGTTCAAACATGTCCTTATTGGTAATCAAGGGTCCATCTTCCTTGCTAAAACTACCAGAAAGCCTGTACCTGATACGATCTGTACCACCAGAAACCGTCAAGTTGTGGTTTTGAATGGCACCTGTTGTCATCATATTCTTTGCCAAGTCATTCTCACTTAGCCAATACACCTTTCCATCTGTATCCTGGAAGATGCCATCTCCTACCGTTGAAACAGAAGAAGGATTTTGATTATATTTGTCAAGATAGTCACGCCACTTGGATACTTCACCATTGCCAGCCCAATACGAATTGGAATAGCCCGCTTCCATGTAGGCATTAAGATATTCCCTGAGTGATGACTGCTTCAAGAAGTTTGCGGTTTGTTCCCACCCCACATTGAAATTATAGTTGGCTGAAAAGTGTTCGTTGGACTTGGGATGTTTCAACGAAACAAGTATGACGCCACCTGCTGCACGCGCTCCATAGATTGCCGAACTGGCTGCATCCTTCAGCACAGTGACGCTTTCAATGTCGTCAGGGTTCAGTGTGCTCAGGTCGCCTTCAACATTGTCGATAAGCACCAATGGGGCACCGCCGTTGATGGACAGCGTACCTCTGACGTTAAGAGACTTTGCCACACCCGGTCCAGAACCACCACCAATGGTGAGTCCAGGCATGGCTCCCTGCAATGCCGAAGCAGCACTTACCACAGGCCGGTCGCCCAAGACGTCTTCCATTTTCACCTGTGCCACAGACCCTGTGAGATTTGCCTTCTTTTGGGTACCATAGCCTACGACAACGACTTCTTCAAGTGCTTCGATATTACTCTCCAAAATAACGTTCATCCCAGCGGTCGCTTTCACTGCTGTTTCCTTCATTCCTACATAGGAGATCGTCAGCATGGCACCCTCTGGAACATCAATGATAAACTTCCCATCAATATCGGTTACCACACCTTTTTTAGCTCCTGCCTGCTTAACAACGGCTCCTACGATTGCTTCACCAGAGGTATCTACAACCATACCCTGAATCATTCGCAAGTTCTTTTGAGTTTTCCGTACGGGTTGTATCAGAATATAATTCCCATTCACAGAATAGGTGTACCCTGTGCCGGCAAGCAGATCAGTCAGAACGTGCAGTACATCCGTGTCTTTCTGTGTCAAGGTGACAAGGCGGTCGACATTGAACTGCGACACATTGTATTCGATTTTATACTTCGAGAGCTGTTCTATCCGCTCGAAAGCCTTCTTCAGAGACATACGCTCTCCATTGAACGACACACGTTGCGCATGGATGGAGATTGTTCCGACCATAAGCATACACAATGCCAATCTCAAGCAACAAATTACTCTTTTATTCATACATGGTTTATAGTTATAGGTTTAATTTCATGGATAAGACGTGAAAGCTGGCGACAACACCCAAAGTAATAGTGTTAAATAATCATAACAATTAAAAAAATACACGATGCGAAGCCTCTTTAATGCTACTCAAAGTAAATATCATTACCTTCTACCCGATAGGCAATACCTGGAATGAGGCGTTTGATGACATAGAGAACATTCTCCAACTTCTCGTTCTGATTGAAATGTGCACGGATGCGCTGCTGAGCATATCGACCGTTCAGTAAATGGCATTTCACATTGTACATCCTTTCAATTTGTCGCAGGGCTTCTTTCAAAGAGACATCTGTAAGCTGCAACTTGCTCTTTCGCCATGCGTCGCTCATCTCATCATCTACTTGCTGCACAACCACTTTTCCTGTGGATGGAACATACACCAACTGCTCGTTTGGCACGAGAAAGTGTGTTCCGTCATGAAACCTGTCGTGCACAGCAACGACAACCTTTCCCGTTTTCAAGGTTACAGTCACTGCATCCTCACCAACATAGCTTTTTACATTGAAAGATGTACCCAACACTTTGGTCTGCAAGCAACGTGTGGTTACAACAAAGGGGCTACTCCTTTTGGCAACTTCAAAGAAGCCCTCGCCCGACAAAAATACCTTGCGCGTTTTTTGTACAAATGCTGTTGGATAAATAAGTGTAGAGCCTGCATTGAGCCATACCTTGCTGCCATCTGGCAAAACAATGTTTTTTTTCTGTCCATAGTCGGTCATTGCCTCAAGAAATTCCACCTGCTCCACCTGCTCTGCTTTTTTGGAAGTCTGTATATACCAGTAGGCAGAGAAAGAAATGGCCATAATAGCAACCAGCCATGAGGCAGCAAAAATTCTCCAACGAGGACGCATGACAACGTCTGCCGCTTTGATCGCGTTGTCAGATACCAGCGACAAGTTGTTTTCAACCTGCATCAAGGCGATGTCCAGCTCATCGTCGTGCAGTGTGGCATGACGTGTGTCATCCCATATTTTTTGCATGGTATCGTCTTTTTCTGCCAATATTCGCTCATCTGCCAAGTAGCGGAAGACACGCTTCTTCGTGCGACTGGAAACATTGTGATGAAAGAAGTATTTGATGATGGCGTCTCTATATTTCATATTGTCTGCTTTATATCAATGACGAACTTCCGTCAAAATACACCCAAGTTGTTAACAATTAATAAGAAGAGATAAACTATTTTTCTTAACTGCCGTAACGCTAAATTAAGGTGGTTCTCTGCGGTTTTTTTACTGATAGACAGGGCTTTGGAAACTTCTTCAATGTTTAGACCCTGCTCTCTGCTCATTCGGTAGACAGCTTGCCGCTTTGGTGGCATTGTCTCTACCACCATATCTACAAGCAGCATCAACTCCTCACGCTCCAAGTATTCAAAAGGAGACGCAGAATCTGGAAGACACATCCCATCGTCAATGCGCTCAATGACAAGGTTCTTCTTCCTACTTCTAATATAATCCAAGAAAGTATTGCGTACCGTTTTAAACAGATAGGCATCTAAATTTCGAACAGCAACTAGTTGGCTGCGATGCGTCCACAACTTCACAAATACCTGCTGCGCAATGTCATCAGCATCGCTTGCCTCTTTTGTAAGTCCTAATGCAAAAGCACGTACACGAGGATAATACTGTCTGAAAACCGCCTCAAATGCAGATACGTCACCAGAGGCAAGCCGCACAAGATAGTTGTTTATGTCCAATTTTACGAAGATTGAAAGGGATGCCGTTGTCCCCCACTTTACAATAGTGTTTTTGTTGCGTTGACAAATGTACGCAAAAAAAGGCAGTTTACAGACATTTCAGCTCCCAAAACGACATCTATTTTTATAAACGCCTGTCCATACAGACCTAAAGAAAGGATATAGAAGCGGCTAACCTCTTGCTAAAAAGACTCACATAAGAAGATTCGACTTGTGTCATCAAAAAAAAGTCGTACCTTTGCTACATCGTACACTTGGAACACAACGGTTTCCGAGTAACTCGCAACACTGCAAAGTAGAGCATCTAACTATCTAAAATAAAAGGGCATGTCAATCAAAAAATGGGAAACATTAAAGTCTGATTATATCATCAAACGACCGTGGCTCACGGCTCGTCGAGACGAGGTACAACTGCCAAATGGCATTATTCACGACGAATACTATGTGCTGGAATATCCCGATTGGGTAAACGTTATTGCAGAAGACTGCGAGGGAAACTTGATTATAGAACGCCAATGGCGACACGGATTGGGCATTGTGTCGAATGAAATTTGTGCTGGCGTGATAGAAAAAGACGAAGAACCGCTCGATGCTGCCAAGCGAGAACTGCAAGAAGAGACAGGCTTTAGTGGAGGTACATGGACAAAACTCATGACTATCTCTCCCAATCCCAGCACCATGACTAACCTTTGCCACTGCTTTTTGGCAAAGGGTGTAGAACCAATCAGCAGTCAACACTTGGACAAGACCGAAGACATCGAGTTTGAGTTACTGCCTAAAGCCAAAGTCTTCGAGATGCTCAAGAACGGCGATTTCATGCAGGCACTGATGATAGCTCCTTTGTGGAAATACTTTTCTGAACATTTGTAAGGCGCACTCAGCGTTACATGGACGCACTGCTCTCTATCTCTCTAAGTATCTTCACGCCCTCTTCAACACTCGAAACGTTGCTCACATGCAGCATCCGTTTGCCCTTCACCTCCTTTAAGTCACAGCGACGGGCGTGCTGCGCAATGTAGTTGAGCACGCTATCAAATGCTTTGCTCTTATAATATGCACTCATGGGATTGCTCACAAACTGCAAGGTCATGTTTCCTTGTTTCATTATGAGCTTCTCACATCCCAAGCGTTTGCCCACTCGTCGCAACGCCACGACATTCATCAGTTCTACACCTTCATGCGGAACAGGACCAAATCGGTCTTCCAATCTCTGTCTATAAGTGGTCAGTTCATTATCGTCTTCAATGTTATCCAACTCGCGATACAGCAACATACGCTCGCTGCTTCCCGGCACATAGTTATCAGGGAAATACATTTCCAAATCACTTTCCACGGCACAGTCGTCCACGAAATCGGCGCCCGACACCACTTCTCCACTTGCAATAGATTCTTCGTACAGGTCGCTGAACTCGTCATTACGCAACTCGGTAACTGCTTGTGAGAGGATTTTTTGATAGGTTTCGTATCCCAAATCCTCCATAAAACCGCTCTGTTCTGCCCCTAATAGATTTCCTGCCCCACGAATGTCCAAGTCTTGCATGGCGATGTTGAACCCGCTACCCAATTCAGAGAACGTTTCCAAAGCTTCGAGACGTCGGCGCGCTTCGGGTGTAAGAACCGATTTAGGAGGTGCCAACAGGTAGCAAAAGGCTTTACGATTGCTTCGCCCCACACGTCCCCTCATTTGATGAAGGTCTGACAATCCGATGCGATGGGCATTGTTGATAATAATCGTATTGGCATTACTGATGTCAATTCCGTTCTCAATAATCGAAGTTGAGAGCAGCACATCGTAATCATGATTCATGAAGTCTATCAAGATATTCTCCAATTGTTCGGGCGGCATCTGTCCATGCCCAATCGCCACACGGCAATCGGGTACATATTTTAGAATCACCTTCTCTATCTCGGGCAGCGTAGAGATGCGGTCGTTCACAAAATACACTTGTCCGTTTCGGCTCATCTCAAAGTTGATGGCATCGGTGATGATTTCGTGTCCAAACGAACCTATCTCCGTGTGAATGGGATAGCGATTGGGAGGCGGCGTGCGCATAATACTCATGTCGCGCGCACCCATTAACGAGAATTGCAGGGTGCGAGGAATGGGCGTTGCCGACATGGTAAGCGTGTCAACGTTGGTCTTCAGCTTGCGAAGTTTCTCCTTCGTTGCCACTCCGAACTTCTGTTCTTCATCGATGATGAGCAAACCTAAGTCGTGCCACTTGACCGATTTGCCAATCAACTTGTGCGTTCCGATGATGATGTCGATACGCCCTGCCGCCAAATCCTCCAACACCTGACGGGTCTGTTTGGCACTTCGAGCGCGGGAAAGATAGTCCACGTTCACGGGCATGCCACGCAACCGCTCCTTGAAAGTCTTGTAATGCTGGAAAGCAAGCACCGTGGTTGGCACCAGCACTGCCACCTGCTTGGAGTCGCAAGCTGCCTTGAACGCCGCACGAATGGCAACCTCTGTCTTGCCAAACCCCACGTCGCCACACACCAAACGGTCCATGGGACGTGCTTTCTCCATGTCGCCTTTCACCTCTGCCGTTGCTTTCACTTGGTCCGGGGTATCCTCATATAAGAAGCTGGCTTCCAATTCTTGTTGCATAAAGGTATCCGCACTAAACGAAAAACCCTTTTCATGTCGACGCTTGGCGTAGAGCTTGATGAGGTCGCGTGCGATGTCCTTGATGCGCTTCTTTGCCTTCTCCTTGAGTCGTTCCCACGCACCTGTGCCCAATGTAGACAAACGAGGAGGCTCGCCAGTGTCGCTACGACGGTACTTGGAGATTTTGTACAGCGCATGTATCGATACATCTACAATGTCGCCTCGCTGATAGATGATGCGAATCATCTCTTGATACGTATTGCCTGTAGGAACCCTCACCAAACCTCCAAACTTACCAATCCCAAAATCAACATGCACAATAAAGTCACCTGGCTCCATTTCCTGCAGTTCTTTGAGCGTGAGCGCCATCTTGCCAGCTCGTGCCTTGTCCGACTTGAGGTTGTACTTATGGAAGCGTTCAAATATTTGGTGATCGGTGAAACAGCATATTTTAAGTTGATGATCAATATACCCTGCATGGATAGAAGCTCCCTTCACAGTCCCCTTCTCACCTTCTTCTGTTGCTGGCAGAGCACTCGGTGACTGCAACTGCAAGTAGCCCCCTACCCCATTAGAAGACTCCGCTGCAAGTGGAATAGGGGTAGAGGAATTATTTTCTTGCTGCGCCTTCATGATTTCGCGAAGTCGCTCTACCTGTTTTCCACTCTCCGCAAAAATATACAAAGCATACCCCCGATGTGCATAATCCGCCAATGTTTGGTACAGCAAATCAAAGTTTTTATGAAATAGGGGTTGTGGAGTAATATCAAAAGAAATAGAGACTTGAGGCGTCATATCAGATTGTTGCCCAAACTGAATGCGCTTAAAGCCTGCCATATCTTGCAGAAATTGCCGCCCACTAATGAGCTGTTGCTCCTTTTGCCAAGCGTGCATCAATTCTCGTTGTTCCAGTTCGGTAGCACCTTCCAACTGTTCTTGCATCACTTGCTTGGCAAATCCTTCGTTGTATATGCGCTCTATGGTGTCGTGAACGTAGGTAAAATCTTGCATTACCAACAAGGCAGTGGAGGGCAATAATTGAAGAAACGGAACTCTATCCTCTTTCATCTCCGACAGTTTGGGCACTATCTGAACTCGCTTTTTGTGTTCTTTAGAAAGCTGATCTTGCACATCAAACGTACGAATGGTATCTACCTCGTCTCCAAAAAAATCGATACGATATGGCCATTCACAGCTATAAGAATAGACATCGACAATACTTCCACGCACGGCAAACTGTCCCGGCTCGTAAACATAATCAACTTCATGAAACTCGAAGGCACGCAACGACTTTTTCAACGTCTGCATATCTACCGTTTCTCCCACTGCCACTTGTAGGGTTCGCTCCTCTAATTTTTGCTTTGAGACCACCCACTCGCACAGCGATTCGGGCGATGCAACGATATAAAGCGGCGCTCCTGAACTTAGTTTCGACAGCACTTCGGTACGCAGAATTTCGTTTGCGGCATCACGTTGTCCGTACTTAATGGCACGCCGATAAGAGGAGGGGAAGTACAACACTTGCTGATTGCCCATCACTTGCATTAAGTCATGATAAAAATAACCAGCCTCATCGGCGTCTTGTAGTACAAAGAGGATGGTTTGTTGCAACTTTCCTGCCATGCCTGCAAATAGCATGGGCGCAGCAGAAGCCACGAGTCCCTGTAAGAAAACGGTCTTTACAGATTTGTCCTCTAATGCTTTTCGGAGTGCGCCCGCCTGGGGCGAAGCTCCATATAATTGTTGAATGTCTTGTATATTCATCGCAAATGCGTTGAGCATACAAAGGTAACGAAATAACGTGAGAAAGCCCCTTAAAACATGGCAATATCTATTAAGGAAACTAAAGCTTTGGAGTAATCTTGTTATCTACCTGCCTTCATCTACCAAAACAGACTATTTTACCTACCAAAACAGACTGTTTTGATGTCCAGAACAGACTGTTTTGCGCAACAAACCCATTGACTTAACACGACAGAGTCAATGGGCTTATTTTCTTCATTCAAATATATTGATTATCAGATGATGACCTATGAGACAAAAGCTTTAATCTTTGGGCATTGATGGATATTTACGTAACCAGCCATCTAAGCGCAAGCGCATCACGCCAAAGAACGCCTCGCCAAAGATACCACCACTCATCTTGCTGGTTCCCTCACGGCGATTGACAAAAATTACTGGCACTTCTTTGATCTTAAAGCCTATCTTATAGGCAGTGTATTTCATCTCAATTTGGAATCCATAACCCTTAAAACGAACTTCATCTAAAGGAATCGTTTCGAGTACACGTCGCTTATAGCACTTGAAACCCGCAGTGGTATCGTGGACGTTGAAACCAGTAACAAACCGTACATACTTGGATGCGAAATAACTCATCAACACTCTTCCTATGGGCCAATTAACAACATTGACGCCACTGACGTAGCGTGAACCTATCGCAAGATCGTATCCTTCGTCGTGACAAGCTGCATAGAGACGTGGCAGGTCATTGGGATCGTGACTGAAATCGGCGTCCATTTCAAATATATAATCGTAATCTTGCTGCAACGCCCACTTAAAACCAGTAATGTAAGCGGTTCCTAATCCTAACTTACCAGAACGCTCCAAGATAAACAATCGGTCCTGAAACTCGTTCTGCATCAAGCCGTGCACGATAGAAGCTGTGCCATCTGGACTTCCATCGTCTATGACCAACACATGAAAACATTTATCGAGTGCGAAGACGGCACGAATAATTTTCTCTATATTCTCTTTCTCGTTGTACGTCGGAATGATGACGATGCTGTCGCTTTTGTTCATAATCGCTATGTTTGTGGGTGATAGATAGATGCAAAGATAATGTAAACCGCTTGATTTACAAAACGTTCTATTCTATTTTTTTATGCGTCTATATTTATTGAATGTCTAAAATCTTATTGGTCTGAGTTTGGCTGATAACCCTGTAACTCTGCTGGTAAGGCGTTCATTATCACTTGATAACTCTCCTTCAAGGTGGCAGTGATGTTCTCTGGACTCTGCTCTTTTGGTGGGATAGGCTCATGTATGGTCAGCGTGAGTGGGTGCCATCGAACCCATTTCATATCACGCATACGAGGCATTACTTGAAAAGATCCGTTGATAGTTAGCGGCACTACAGGCAGTTGCAAATCACTGGCTAACATGTAAGCGCCACGTTTGAAATCGCCCATATGCCCTGTAAAGGTGCGCGCTCCTTCAGGGAAAACAACTAAAGACATGCCGTCTTTCAGCGTTTGGCGTGCCTCTAAATAGGTTTGTTTTATCTTGGCTGTCCCTCTTTTGTCTACGAAAATATGATGTGCAGCTTGACATGCCATTCCAATAAATGGCATCTTGCGAAGCTGATACTTCATCATCCACTTAAAGTTTCGACCCAAAAAACCATAAATCAGAAAGATATCGAAGGCGCCTTGATGATTGCTCACAAAAACATAAGATTGTTTTTTGTCAAGATGTTCACGTCCTTCGACTTTCACAGGCAATAACAGAATGCGAATGGTGAGCCACGACCAACACTTTCCTGGATAATATCCCCAAAAGTGTCCGTTACCTAAAACACAGCCAAGGGTTGTCAGTAAGGTGGTTAACAGGGTGAGTAATGCCACCAAGGGGGCGGCAATGAACAACTGATAGATACGATATAAATATTTCATAGAGAATGTGCTGAATGTTATTTTTGTCGATGTAGGGTGATGACAGCAATTTCACTGGACACGCCAAAACGAAAAGGAATAAGACCACCGAAGCCAGAAGTGACATAAAGTGCACGACTGCCGTCACGATAGAGTCCGTAATCTTCTTTTAATAAGAGTTGGGAGATTCTAAATCCAAACAGACTCAACTGCCCTCCGTGCGTATGCCCACTCAACGTGAGTTGTGCATGCGATTGTGGCAGGATGATTCTTCGCCATGCAGAAGGGTCGTGCTGAAGCATGACAACAAACGCATTGTCCCCTACTCCTCGTAAGGCTTGGTGCACATTTCCCTTTGCAGGATAAGGTGGAAGTCCGTCATTCTCGGTGCCAGCAATGACAATAGAATCGGCTCCACGATGAATGGTTCGATGCTCGTTAAGAAGCAACTGCCAACCATATTGGCGTTCTCGAGAGATGAGTTCTCGCTCATTGCCCACTTTAATCGCATTTGGTGCGGCAATATATCCACTGTAATCATGGTTTCCTAACACGCTAAACACCCCATCTTTGGCATGAATGGAACGGAACAAGTCTTGAAATGGATAGAGTTCTGAGGGCTGTAAGTTTTGCAAATCGCCCGTAAAAACAACCATATCTGCTTGCTGTTTTCGGATACTGTCAACCGCTCTTTCCAACAAAGGACGACGTGATTTCATATAAGTTCCTACATGTGCATCACTCCAATGCACGATGCGATATCCGTCAAAAGCTGGGGGCAAGTCCTTAAAAGCGATATCTATACGATTGATTTTTAATTGACGAAGACCGAAAGTCGACCCATATACCAATATATATATCACCATAATGGATAAAAACAGCCCCACTAAATTGCCCCAATTATGATGCTTTTTGAAAATTCGGCAATACCCCAACCCTATCAAAGAGCAGAGAGTAAAGATGCCTTTCGGCACAACAAATAATCCAAGGAGAAGCAGATAGTTGTCTATCCACGCAGGATTGTCGGGTATGAAGTTCTTTTCAGTCCCCATTTTGAATGTATATACCAACATCAAAATGGCAGGTAGCCACCACAACAATCGCTTCCACCGGGTATAGGTGGTTTTCTTTCGGAGGTAATGTAGATCTATATATAAATCTGGCAATACGATGAGAAACAGCAAAAAAATCAATATTCTTGCAATCATAGCTTTATTTTAGCCCCCAAGGGAGTATAAAGATATAAAACCACTGGCGCAATGACTACCTGAAACGCAAGGCTTCGCCACGATAGTTACTATCAAATTGACCGTTGTTATAAATAATGTGACCGTTACAAATGGTTTGCATAACCTTCCAATGGAAAGTATGTCCCAACATTGGACTCCATTTACATTTACTTTGAATCACATCCTCGGTCACCGTCCAAGGGGTATGCGGTTTTACTATTGTGATGTCTGCCTTGTAGTTTTCACGTAAAAAACCACGGTCATTCACTTCAAACAATTGGGCTGGATGATGACACATCAATGCAACAAGACGGTCTATGGTGAGTACACCCTCATCTACCAACCCTAACATTGCAGGCAGCGAGAACTGTATCATGGGCATGCCAGAAGCGGCTTTACAACTTCCTCCTTCTTTATCTTTAAGCAGATGAGGCGCATGATCGGTGCCGATGGTGTATATTTTTCCATTGGTCAAAGCGGCTCGCAGTGCCTGTCGGTCAGCTTTTTGCTTTACAGCAGGGTTGCATTTTATCTTGCTTCCCAATCTTGAATAATCTTCTTCTGAGAACATCAAATGCGCTATCACCGCTTCTGCCGTAATGTTTTCTTGCTCGCCAAACAGTTCTAACTCTCTTGCTGTAGTAAGGTGAGCCACGTGAAGGCGAGTTCCATATTTCTTGGCAAGGCGCACAGCCAAAGCTGTAGACTGATAACAAGCCTCTTCACTACGAATCAAAGGATGATATTTCATGGCAGGATCATCGCCAAACTTTGCCTTAAAGGCAGTCGTGTTACGACGAATCAGCTCGGTGTCCTCACAGTGTGTCATGACTGGAAGGGGTGCAGTGCGAAAGATTTTCGTTAATACATCACTTCTATCTACCAACATATTTCCCGTACTGGCACCCATAAACAACTTTATGCCAGGGACGATATGCGGATTAAGTTGTGAAAACAGGTCAGCATTGGTATTGGAAGCACCAAAAAAGAAAGTGTAATTGATGTGACTGTTTCGCTGTGCCAATTCGTGTTTTTGATGCAAAGCCTCCAACGAAGTCGTTTGAGGAACGGTGTTCGGCATGTCGAAAAACGAAGTTACTCCACCATAAGCAGCTGCCCTACTCTCTGTTTCAATATCAGCCTTCGCTGTAAGTCCTGGCTCTCTAAAATGTACATGTTCATCAATCACACCCGGAATAACAAAACATCCCGTAGCATCTATCACTTGATAATCATTGCCACAGGGTTGCTGACCTTCTGGAACAATGTGGGCGATACAATCCTTTTCGATGACGATAGAGCCTCGAAAGACCCTCCCCTCGTTGACTAATGTACCACCATGTATTAAGATTGCCATGAAAAATAATGTTTTTACTCTTTTGGTTCAGACGGTTTTGCCAAATCAGCAGGCGAAGCTGGAGGTGGAAGTTGTTGTGCGTTGGATGGAATTTGATTAACCGCAGCAGGCATTTCTTTCATTCCATTCATGATTTGCTCATTCTCCAAGGCTTTCTGATAATAGTCCTTGACATACGGATCGTTCTTAAATTGATCTGTAGCTTTACTCATGATATCCTCTATCCATGGAGTTAATTCAGGATATTGATTACCAATAGTGACCATAAAGAAAACACCTGGTCCTAAAACATTATCAAAATTATCGGTGACAAACGTTGTTACTAAATGGTCTTCTTTTTGACTTAACTTAGCTGCCTCCGCATTCAATTCGGCATTAACTAAAGCCATATCATTACCATTCATAATGGCTTGGTCATGTTTATGCACCAACTCAGCTTCCCGGTTTTTGAGTTGATTGTACTCTTTGAAGAACTTAAACAACTTCTCATTCAATGGTGTGCCACTGACTGTTTGCTGCGTGTTGTTGATTTTGATGTTGATATCGCCTTCTTCCAATACAAATGTCAGCACGCTCTCATCGTCCATGAAGATATTTGCCATACGAGCAGTATCGATATGACCCGTAAAATGGAACTGTCCATGAGTCACATCACAGGAGTCAACACTCTTAAAATCATTGTTTTCCAGTACCTTCAGATACAGCATTCGGCCATCCAAGTCGGTTACATTCGATGAACCTTGGATATTATACGTATTAGCACAAGAAGTAAAAGCTAATACAGCGATAAGTAGGTATAAGGTTTTATTCATATATGTTTTCTTAGAGCAATTATAATTTAGACGAGTAGAGATTTCAACCCAACAGTATGAAAACCGATATTGTCTGTTACTATGTTCGTTAAAGATGTCACCAAGCGATATTCGCTGCACAGGATTTCAAAGTCGGAATGGCGTCTATCAGATGCAAAGATAATATGTATTGCGGACGAACAAAAATATTTAAGGCAATTTATCATGACTACCTTTGCTTTTAGTATTTTTTGGGAATACAACAAGGTCTACGACTTCTCTTTGGATAGTTCATGCCCTATCCTATGCATGGTGTACATTTCCAACAGTGCAGCAACCAAAAGAAGGACGACCCACTTATTATAAACAAGTTGATAATAGGTGAGATAATCGGAAAAGGCTGCCTTAAAAAATTGGAATACCATATCCACCATGAGCAAACCAGATAGTATGAAAAGCACATCTGCAAAGGTCATGATTTTTTTTAGGCGTTTCACAATGAGCAAACTTCCTTCATACGTTTGCATCATTTGTATGACACCAAAGAGCAAAGCTCCTAATAAATAGATCCAACACACAATGTGTTGTTGCCACATAAAGGCGAAACAGCCAGCTCCGATAACCATCATCGCACCGCCAGAAAGAAATAAAATACTCTGAACTTTACTCAGTTGCTTCATCTGTAGATTTTGATTGTTGTGTTGCTTGGTCGTCACTCAGCACAAAAATATCTTCATCATCGGCTTTCATGAAATAGTTTTCGCGAGCGATTTTCTTGATAGCATTAGGGTTGCGCTTCAGCTCACGCAGCTTTTGAGTGCTGATTTCGTTTTGAGTTCTATATTTCTCAATCTCTGCTTTCAAATCACTTATTTGCCATTCCAATTGGACACGCTTTAAGAAACTATTTTCATCGAGAAATCCAACAATAAGAATACCTCCGACAATGACTATCAGATATTTATAATGACTGATAAAACTCAGTATGATATTGAACCGACTCACAAGCAATAATTATAATATGTTGCAAAAATAATGAATATAATCGGAATCGAAAAATGTCTTATTCAGAATTTTATCTAATTAACAAATAAACAGTTACCCCATGTGAACATCTGTAATCTTTTTGTTATCTTTGCACCACTAATATCCCTTATAATGAAAGATTATATTGTATCTGCGCGCAAATATCGCCCCACTTCGTTTGACACAGTGGTAGGGCAAACAGCGCTCATCACCACTCTTAAAAATGCCGTAAAAAGCGGAAAGCTGGCACACGCCTACCTTTTTTGCGGTCCTCGTGGCGTAGGTAAAACAACTTGCGCTCGCATTTTTGCCAAAGCAATCAACTGCCTGCACCCCACAGCAGATGGCGAAGCCTGCAACGAATGTGAGAGTTGTAAAGCCTTCAACGAACAAAGATCATACAATATCTTTGAACTTGACGCTGCCAGTAACAACTCCGTGGAGAACATCAAATCGCTCATGGACCAGACACGCATACCGCCTCAGGTTGGTAAGTACAAGGTGTTCATCATCGACGAGGTACACATGCTCTCCACATCGGCATTCAATGCGTTTCTGAAAACGCTGGAAGAGCCGCCTGCTCACGTTATTTTTATCTTGGCGACTACCGAGAAACATAAGATTTTGCCAACGATATTGTCACGCTGTCAGATTTATGATTTCGAACGCATGACGACGAACGACATCATCAACCATCTCAAAAAAGTAGCCGAAAAGGAAGGGATTACTTACGAAGACGAGGCCCTCAACATTATTGCAGAAAAGGCAGACGGCGGCATGCGCGACGCATTATCGGTCTTTGATCAAGCTGCCAGTTTTTGTCAAGGCAACATTACGTACGCTAAAGTGACAGAAGATCTCAATGTACTTGATACAGATAATTATTTCAACATTGTAGACCTAAGCCTTCAAAACAAAGTGAGCGATGCGATGCTTCTACTCAACAGCATCATTGCCAAAGGCTTTGCAGGAGGTCACTTCATTAACGGTTTGGCATCGCACATCAGGAATGTGCTCATGGCAAAGGATGCACAAACGCTTCCCTTATTAGAGGTAAGCCAGCAACAACGCCAAAAATACGAAGAACAAGCAAAGAAATGCCCTACGACTTTCTTGTACCAAGCTCTGAAATTGCTCAATCAATGCGACATCAACTACCGACAAAGCAGCAACAAACGCTTACTGGTAGAGATTACCTTGATTCAGATAGCTCAAATTACGCAGCCCGATGACACTCCTGCGGGTGTGGGGCGTAGCCCCAAACGATTAAAATCCTTGTTCAAAAAGTTGGCTCCCGTGAAGGACGGAGAGACAACACAACAAGTGGTAGGCTTAGAGACCGGCAAGGTGTCTCCAGCAAATGCCTCCCACTCTCAACTTTCTTCAACACCCAAGAAGAAAGATACAGGCGTACAAACCAACCCCAACACACAACCTACAAGACCACGTCTAAAAATTTCTGACTTAGGGATATCCTTTGGAAGTTTACGCAGCACACCTACTAAAAATATCACTCAAGCCGAAACCCTACAACAAACAACTGCTGCAAGCACTACTTTTAGCAACGAAGAGTTGAGGATACAGTGGAATGTGATGTGCAACCGAATGCCACCAGAAAAGATAGGTTTATCCCAAAGAATGAAAAACCTTTTACCGCAAATCACCACGTTTCCACAGGTAGAAGTAGTCATCGAAAACGACATCCTATTGAAGCAGCTGCAGGACATCAAAGGAAAGATTCAAGCAACCCTACGCATGCTACTTCAAAACAACAATCTGTTACTCTCTCTTCGACTGGCAGAAGCGCAGGAAGTGACGAAGATTTACTCGAAGCGTGAAATCTTTGAACTGCTTAAAAAGGAGAACCCACAGCTGGACAAACTTTGTCATAACTTAGGTTTGGAATTAAGTTAATTCCTCTGAATTTAATTTACAAAATCGCTATTATTTTTATCTGAGTTTTCTTTATAATAGAATTAAAAAGAGAATAAGATAGGAGTTTTTTACCTAAAAACAGCCCATTCTTTTGATAGAAACATGACTTAATCGTGCTGAAACAATGTTTCAACACCGTTATCTATCGCAAACAATCAACTTATCTCCATGCATCAATGCCATTAAATGAATGCTTCAAGGTCGCAAAATTTCAATATAAAAACACAAACAATTGATAATCAAACACTTAAAATTTTGCAATATTTCAGATGAAATATGGCTTAATGGCCTACAACGCAAGTATTCAGAGGGTTAAATGGTAAAGTTTTCTTACAATAAGAAAGTCGGTTACCGCGCAAAAACCTGTTTCTTATTCTCATTCCAAACCACCGAGAATGAAAAAAGGTTGTGCCGACACCGACACAACCCCTTTGATATGTTAAACTAAAAATTCTTTCTTTCTAAAAAGGAAAGGCAAGATTTACTTGCTCTTGAAGTTAATCTTGTTTCCTAAATGAATAGCTTGTGCGACAGTTATCGCTACAACAGCTAAAGTCATAATTGTTACCATAATCTTTTTTCCTTTCTTTTAAATTTGTTATCCTTTGTCTTAATGACGATGCAAAGATAGGAACAATTAACTGTGTGCGCAAACAATTTAGCACATTCTACCCATTTTTACCCCTTTTTGTTGATACAAATCAAAGAAACCAGTAGAAAAACATCCGTAAAAAGCTTTTTATTTATTTGGTTATCCTCGCAAATTACTGTAAATTTGCATAAGATAGGCTTCGCCTCACCAAAATAAGTAAACTTTTTCTGGTTTCGGCTTGCACTGTCTTTGCATAAGATAGGCTGCGCCTCACCAAATTAAGTAAACTTTTTCTGGTTTCGGCTTGCGCTGTCATTGCATAAAAGAAACTTCGCCTTAGCAATTTCAGGCAAGCCTGATTGCGTTCGGCTCGTATTCTTTGCATAAAATAGAAAATGCTTAGTTGCATGTTACTCCAAATTCGTTAATAGCACTTTATGAAACTGTTCAATCATCAAACTGTCAATGTTGCCTTATCCTTGTTGTTGGGCAGTGCTATTCTGTTTTGGATGTATCGCGATTTTGATTTCCAACTCATCAAGAATGTAGTGTTCGAAGAGATGGATTGGACATGGATGTGGCTATCCTTTCCGTTTGGTATCTTGGCAGAAGCTTTCAGAGGTTGGCGCTGGAAACAAACGTTGGAGCCTTTAGGTGAACGTTCTAGAACATCAGTCAGACTCAATGCTGTTTTCCTCTCGTATGCCGTTAGTTTGGTGATTCCGCGCATTGGCGAGTTTGCCAGATGTGGTGTGCTAAACCGCTACGACAACGTTTCGTTTCCCAAAGCCTTAGGAACGGTTGTCACCGAGCGGGTCATTGATACCATATTGGTACTGTTCATTACCGTGCTGACCTTCATTGCACAAATCAAGATTTTCGACACCTTCTTTATCCATACGGGTACAAACGTAGATACTATCCTCCAACAGTTTTCCACTGCTGGATACATCGTAACGGCTATATGTGCCATAGCCGTATTGATATTGGTGTTCTTTTTAGCGAAAAAATTGTCTATATATAATAAGGTGAAAACAACGTTGCACGATATAGGGCAAGGAATCACATCTTTACGAAAAGTAAAGAACATCCCTTTGTTCCTGATTTTTACCTTGGCAATATGGTTGTGCTATTTCCTGCACTACTATCTCACCTTCTATTGCTTTGAGGCAACGGCTCACTTAGGATTGTCGTGTGCGTTAGTTACCTTCATCGTGGGGTCTATTGCGGTCATCGTACCCACGCCTAACGGTGCTGGACCATGGCACTTTGCCGTGAAAACCATGCTCATCCTGTACGGTGTTGCCGATACCGATGCCCTGTACTTTGTGCTCATTGTACACTCGGTACAAACATTGCTCGTGGCGGTATTGGGCATTTATGCGTGGATAATGCTGTCATTCACACAAAAAAGACTAAAATCAGTGAAAGCTGGCAACCTACAGGTTGCTGACGAAACATAACAAACATTGCATTTTTTCATCCGGAGCAGTTAGCTAAATGTAGAATTACACGACGGCTGAAACTCCATAAATTTAAATACTATGAGTGAAATTAAAAATTTAAAACCAACGTGTGTGTGGCGTAATTTCCACGCATTGACACAAGTTCCACGCCCTTCAGGACATCTGGAGAAAGTGCAACAGTTCTTACTCGACTTTGCTAAAAAGGCAGGTGTTGAAGCCTATATCGACAAAGCGGACAACGTAGTCATGAAAAAGGCTGCAACACCAGGCATGGAAAACCGCAAAACGGTGATTTTACAAGCACACATGGACATGGTTCCTCAAAAGGCACCAGAGAGTCATCACAACTTTGAAACCGACCCCATCGAAACACATATTGACGGAGAATGGGTAAAAGCCAACAATACTACATTGGGTGCTGACAACGGAATGGGTGTGGCAGCAATCATGGCTGTCATGGAAGACAAAGAAATGAAGCACGGACCTATTGAAGGACTCATTACTGCTGACGAGGAAACAGGAATGTTTGGTGCCAATGCCCTACCAGAAGGAGAACTGGAAGGCGATATCTTGATGAACTTAGACTCAGAGACTTGGGGCAAATTCGTCATCGGTAGTGCAGGCGGCATCGATATTACTGCAGAATTAGATTATAAAGAAGTAGAAACAGATAGCTCAGATGCTGCTGTAAAGGTTACATTATCTGGACTTCGTGGCGGACACTCTGGTTTGGAAATCCATGAGGGTCGTGGCAATGCCAACAAACTGATGGTGCGCTTTGTACACGATGCCATTCGCCAAACAGAAGCAAGACTCGCTACATGGCACGGAGGCAACATGCGCAACGCCATTCCGTTCAAAGCCGAAGTGGTTCTTACGCTCCCCAAAGAGAACGTTGAAGCGCTGAAAGAATTGGCTTCTGACTGGAAAGAAGAGTTCATTGAAGAATACAGAGATATTGAGAAAGGTATCGAATTGACAGTAGAAGAGGTTGCAACGCCAAAGACACAAGTGCCAGAACCTATTCAGGACAACTTGATAGCAGCTATCTACGCTTGCCACAATGGTGTAGAACGCATGATTCCATCTTTACCTTCAGTGGTAGAAACTTCTTCAAACTTAGCCATTATAGATATTGAAGCTGGCAAGGCTTCGTTCAAGATATTGGCTCGTTCTTCCAGCGAAGAGATGAAAGCCTATGTGTCTGAAATGCTCCAAAGCTGCTTCAACATGGCAGGAATGAAAGTAAGTTTCAGTGGTAGTTATGGCGGTTGGGATCCAAATCCTGATAGCGAACTGCTCAAAATGCTGTTAAAAGTTTATAAAGAACAAAACAACGAAGAAGGTATCGTACAGGTAGACCACGCCGGACTGGAGTGTTCTATCATCTTAGGCAAATATCCTCACTTGGACGTGGTATCGTTTGGCCCTACCATTCGCAGCCCACACACCTCGACAGAGCGTTGCCTTATCAAGACTGTAGAGCCGTTCTGGCATTTCTTAAAGCAAGCCTTGGAAGAAGTACCTACGAAATAAAAAACGTGTAATGGAATAGAATAAGTTTGTAAAACAACGTAGTTGAACAAATCATTCCATCCCAATAAGACCTTTAGCGAGCCGATGTGCCTTCATTGTGATAAGCACTTCGGCTCGCTTGTTTTGAAAAGTTGAAATGCTATAAATCTTAAAAAATGAATGTGGCAATAGTCTAATTGATTTTTTTTGCGTAATTTTGCAACACCGTGTAAAGGTTGATAAAGAGAAGAATATGAAGAGAAAAATACAATTTAGTCTCATATACCGAGACATGTGGCAGTCATCTGGTAAATTTCAGCCACGCAAAGATCAATTAGAACGTATTGCTCCCGTCATCATAGAGATGGGATGTTTTGCTCGTGTAGAAACCAATGGTGGTGCCTTTGAACAGGTGAACTTGTTGGCAGGCGAGAATCCTAATGATGCCGTTCGTGCTTTCTGTGCACCTTTTAATAAGGTAGGCATCAAGACACACATGTTGGATCGTGGATTAAACGCCTTGCGTATGTATCCCGTTCCAGACGATGTGCGCGCCATGATGTATCGTGTAAAGCATGCACAGGGCGTGGACATCCCCCGTATCTTCGACGGTCTGAACGATGTACGCAATATTATTCCAAGCATCAAGTGGGCAAAAGAAGCGGGCATGACACCGCAAGGAACACTGTGTATCACCACATCTCCTATCCACACTTTGGATTATTATGTTCAAATAGCAGACACTTTGATAGAGGCTGGTGCAGAAGAAATCTGCTTGAAAGATATGGCTGGCATTGGTCAACCTACTTTCTTGGGACAGTTAACCAAGATGATAAAAGACAAACATCCTGAAATTATCCTCGAATATCACGGTCATACGGGTCCTGGACTGTCGATGGCGTCGATGTTAGAGGTAGCCAAAAATGGTATTGATATCTTGGATGTGGCTATCGAACCCCTATCTTGGGGCAAGGTACACCCTGATGTTATCTCTGTTCAGAGTATGTTGAAAACAGCTGGATTCGATGTACCAGAAATCAATATGGACGCTTACATGAAGGCACGTGCCTTGACTCAGGAGTTCATAGACGACTGGTTGGGATATTTCATCAATCCTCAAAACAAGATTATGAGTTCATTGCTATTGGGCTGTGGCTTACCAGGAGGAATGATGGGAAGCATGATGGCAGACTTAGCAGGCATTCATAGCACCATTAATAATATCAGAAAGAAAAAAGGAGAAGAAGAGCTTTCTACTGATGACATGCTCATCAAACTGTTTGATGAAGTGGCATACGTATGGCCACGCGTGGGTTATCCACCCTTGGTAACGCCGTTCTCGCAATATACCAAGAACATCGCTTTGATGAATCTCTTGACAATTGAGCAAGGAAAAGGACGCTTTGTCATGATGGACGACTCGATGTGGGGCATGATTCTCGGCAAGAGTGGCAAGGTACCTGGCAAAGTAGACCAAGTATTAGTCGACCTTGCAAAGGAAAAAGGATTCGAATTTACCGATGCCGACCCTCATACATTGCTCAAAAACAACTTGGACGACTTCAAGAAGGAAATGCAAGAGAATGGTTGGGACTTTGGAAAAGACGATGAAGAGCTATTCGAATTGGCAATGCACCCAGAGCAATATCGCAACTACAAGAGTGGACAAGCCAAGAAAAATTTCTTGGCAGACCTGCAAAAGGCAAAAGATGCAAAGCTTGGTAGCAAGGTGTCTAAAGAAGAACTCACAGCCTTTAAGCACGCCAAAGCCGATGCCATTGTAGCTCCTGTCAAAGGACAAGTGTTCTGGGAGTTCAATGGAGAAGGCGAATGCGCACCCTCCGTAGAGCCTTACATTGGCAAAGAATACCAAGAGGGCGATGTATTTTGCTACATTCAAGCACCATGGGGTGAGTTTGTAGAGATACCTGCAGCCTTGGGAGGCAAACTTGTTGAAGTGAATGCAAAGCAAGGCAGCAAACTCAACAAGGGCGATGTCATTGGTTATATCGAACGGGAACAGGCATCGTAATGCCGTTTTCGACTTGCATATTTACAGCTCATCTTTCATTAAATTCTTTTGAAAGATGAGCTTTTTGATAATTAAAACTGGTTTTATCATGGATTATCGTTCCATTATCAATCAATATTATCCCGAAGAAAACGAGCTGAAAAAGATTCTATTAACGCACAGTAAAAGTGTTACAGATAAGGCTTTACAGATTGTGGATCGTCACCCAGAGCTACAACTCGACCGACAATTCATTGAAGAGGCGGCGATGTTACACGACATAGGCATTGTAAAGTGCAATGCGCCAGGTATATTTTGCTTTGGTACGGAACCTTATATTAAACATGGTATCATTGGGGCAGAAATGTTACGTTCGGCAGGTTTCCCACGTCATGCACGTGTTTGTGAACGCCATACAGGTGCAGGAATCGAATTAAGCAATATCCTCGAACAAAATTTACCACTCCCCCATCAGAATTTTCTACCCGAGACACTGGAAGAACAAGTCATTTGTTATGCGGATAAGTTTTTTTCAAAAACGCATCTTGACCGTGTTAGAACACCAGAACAGGCACTGAAAAGCGTTGAAAGGTTTGGCAACGGAGGAGCTCAACGCTTCAAACAATGGATGCAAAAGTTTGAATAGAACGCACGCATTCGTCATTATTTGGTCTATTAGTTAAAAATAGAAAATTGCATGTCTATTCAGGCTTATTTATGTAATTTTGCAACTTAAATGAGGACTCATTCGGTCATAGCTTTGCTATTGTTCGTCTTCGTATTCGTAATGGCAGACGTCAATAATTTTTATTCCTACGCCAAGCAACAAGCGTCTTTACGCGATACCTTGCGTGTAGGTGACTCTACGCAATCTCATCGAACAGACACAGCAAAGACACAACATACCAACAACACCAAAGACACGCTCACCTTAGACTCGTTGCAGCTTGCTATTCAGAAGCACAACCAAATCATTGACGACTCAATTCGGTTGGACTCGCTTAATCGTAGAAAATCAAAAGGCATTGATGCACCTGTAGAATACACCGCTGACGATTCTCTTATCTACGACGCTAAAACCAAGACAGCCCACCTATTTGGCTCTTCAACGGTGAAATACGAGAACATGGACCTTAAAAGTGAGAAGATACGAATGAGCTTGGATAGCAACATTGTACACGCCACAGGTGCCATAAAAGATACTGCCACCAAGGCATTGGAAGGTACACCCGTGTTCAAATTAGGACAAGATTCATACGAGAGCGACACCATGGCGTTCAACTTCAAAACCAAGAAAGGGCTTATTAACAACGTGTACACCCAACAGGAGGATGGATTTTTGCGGAGCGAACGTTCCAAACGCGACTCCTCTGGCGTGGTATATATGGAACATGGGCGTTATACCACGTGTGACAAGCCTCATCCCGACTTCTATATTGCGCTGTCAAGAGGCAAGGTTCGTCCGGGTAAGGATGTAGTCTTCGGTCCTGCTTACTTGGTTGTAGCCGATGTACCACTGCCACTTGCCGTCCCATACGGATTCTTTCCGTTTACCAAGAGTTATTCATCAGGCTTCATCATGCCTACCTACGGAGATGAAATGGATAGAGGTTTCTATCTAAGAGACGGTGGTTATTACTTTGCTATCAGTGACAAAATCGATTTGAAGGTATTAGGCGAGATTTATACCAAAGGCTCATGGGGCATCACCTTAGCCAGTAATTATAACAAACGCTACCGCTTTAATGGTAGTGTGCTTCTGAGTTATCAAGATTCAAGAACAGGAGACAAGGGACTGCCAGATTATTCTCGCCAACAAAGCTACAAGGTGCAGTGGAGTCATCGACAAGATCAAAAAGCAAATCCTTTTAATTCTTTATTAGCCAGTGTGAACTTTGCATCCTCCAGTTATGAGAGAAATAACCTCACGAGCTTGTATAATCCACAATCGCTTACACAGAGTACACGAACATCTTCTGTTAGTTGGAGCACCACCTTCTCCAGTATAGGCATGTCACTCAGCAGTTCTGCAAACCTTTCACAGAACATGCGCGACTCTTCTATCGCCATGACACTGCCCGATTTGAACATCAGCATTAGCCGTTTTTACCCCTTCAAGCGCAAGCACCTAGTAGGAGATGAACGCTGGTATGAAAAGATTTCGATGAGTTATACAGGACGTTTCTCCAATTCTATCACTACAAAAGAAGACAAACTCTTCAAATCTAATTTGATTAAAGACTGGAAGAATGGATTTCAACACGATATTCCAATCAGCGCAAACTTTACTTTGTTCAATTATCTCAACGTGAATCCATCATTCAGTTTCACGGATAGAATGTACTCAAGTAAAGTGAAGAAGTCGTGGAATGACCGCACCCAAACAGAAAAAACCGATACCATTTACGGCTTTAATAACGTTTATAACTGGTCGCTCAACTTGGGTATGTCCACCAAATTGTATGGTAGGTTTATTCCCAATCGTAAGATTTTTGGTGATAAGGTGCAGGCTATCCGTCACGTCATCACGCCCTCTATATCTTTTAGTTATGCACCCGACTTTGGTAGTCGTCGTTATGGGTATTATGATTATTATCAAAAAACTGATGCAGACGGCAACGTATCGCTCGTAGGCTATTCACCTTATCAAAACGGCATGTATTCTGTTCCGGGTCGTGGACGCAGCGGAAACATCTCTGTCGATTTGGGTAATAACATCGAAATGAAGGTAAAGAGTGACAAAGACTCCACGGGAATCAAAAAAATCAGCATCATTGACGAGCTTGGACTACAGATGTCATACAACATGGCAGCTAAGGAAAAGCCACTAAGCGATTTGAATATGCGCATTCGTCTGAAGTGGTGGAAGAATTACACCTTTAACATGAATGCCCGATTTGCTTCATACGCATACGAAGTTGATGAGAAAGGCATCCCTTACGAGGGCAACCGAACGGAATGGGGAATGGGACGTTTCGGACGTTTTCAGGGCATGTCACAAAACATCTCCTATACGCTGACGCCCGAAAAGATAAAAAAACTGTTCGGTGGCAAGAGTGAAGAGACCGACAACAAGCAACGAAACAAAGACGATGAAGAAGGTCCCGACACCGATATTGATACCAACTTGGATAAAGATATGATTGACGCACAGCGTGGAGCAAAGCGCAAAAAAGGCAGTGAGATGGCAGAAACGGATGATGATGGTTATATGCCATTCAAACTTCCATGGTCTATCACTTTCGGTTATGGCATCACTATGAGCGAAGACCGCACTGTGTCAAGATTTAATTATGATACCATGCGCTATCCTTATAAGTTTACGCAGACTCTGAATGTCAGTGGAAATGTCCGATTGAGCGACGGTTGGAACATCAGTTTCTCTTCGGGTTATGACTTTGAGAACAAAGCCTTGTCCATGACAACAGCCTCGCTTCAACGAGATTTACATTGCTTCAACATGAGTTGCTCTGTGGTGTTGGCACCTTATACCAGCTATAATTTCACGTTCCGTGCCAATGCCGCCACCCTTATGGATGCGCTAAAATATGACAAACGCAGTGGATACGGAAATGCAATACAATGGTATTAAAAGATTTTGTTGACTGATAGAGAGATGAACAAGCGAAAAAGTTTGATGGACTGTTGAACAATTAAGCCATCACTCCTATTCAAAAACGCGCTGCTCGTCAACAAACTACTCATCAACTTGTGAACTATTCACTCGTCAACTTGTGAACTATCCACTCGTCAACTTGTGAACTACTCACTCGTCAACTATTCAACTAACCCCCTTATCAACTTAACAATCATGCAAAACTACATCAAAGAAAATCAAGAAAGAATGTTGGATGAGCTATTTAGTCTTATCCGCATCCCCAGCGTAAGTGCACAACCAGAACATCACCAAGATATGATTGCCTGCGCTAACCGATGGAAAGAGTTGCTCCTCATGGCAGGAGTAGACAAAGTAGAAATCATGCCTACCAAGGGAAATCCTATTGTTTATGCCGAAAAGATGGTGGACCCAACGGCGAAGACCGTGCTTATTTATGGACATTATGACGTGATGCCTGCCGAACCTTTCGAGCTTTGGAAGAGCAATCCCTTTGAAGCAGAAATAAGAGATGGACATATTTGGGCGCGTGGTGCCGATGACGACAAAGGGCAGTCGTTTATTCAAGCCAAGGCATTTGAATATGTTGTCAAGCACAACCTCTTAAAACACAACGTCAAATTCATCTTAGAAGGCGAGGAAGAGATTGGCTCACCAAGCTTGAGCGACTTCTGTACCGAACATCAAGAGTTGCTAAAATGCGATGTTATCTTGGTTTCAGACACCAGCATGCTTTCTGCCGACCTGCCATCTCTCACTACTGGCCTGCGTGGTTTGGCGTATTGGCAGATAGAAGTAACAGGTCCTAACCACGATTTGCATTCGGGACACTTCGGTGGTGCTGTTGCTAATCCTATCAATGTGCTATGCAAACTCCTTGCGGATGTCACTAACGAGGATGGCAGGATAACCATTCCCGGCTTTTATGACGACGTAGAAGACATACCGACAGAAGAACGCAAGTTGGTGGCAGCTATACCCTTCGACGAAAAAGCATACAAACAAAACATAGGAGTAGACGAACTTTTTGGCGAAAAAGGCTTCTCTACCATTGAGCGCAACGGCTTTCGTCCATCGTTCGACGTATGTGGTATCTGGGGTGGATATACAGGCGAGGGGTCGAAAACAGTACTTCCTTCAAAGGCATACGCTAAGCTTTCCACCCGATTAGTGCCCCACCAAGACCATGAGAAGATTGGACAGTTGGTGGTAGACTATTTCAAACGAGTAGCACCTAAGACGGTAAAGGTGGACATCCAATCACTGCATGGCGGTCAGGCGTACGTTTGTCCTATCGACCTACCAGCTTATCAGGCTGCTGAGCGTGGTTTCGAAAAGGCCTTTGGTAAACGTCCTTTACCCGTGCGCCGTGGAGGTAGCATCCCTATTATTGCCACCTTTGAAAAGATATTAGGTGTAAAGACGATATTGATGGGATTTGGCTTGGAATCGAATGCCATTCATTCGCCTAACGAGAACATGCCATTAGACATGATTTGGCGTGGCATCGAAGCCGTTGTCAACTTCCATTTGGAGTTTGACAAGCTCTAATCTCACCTACAATCACAGCAAGAGAGGAAACATCAACAGGGGTGGTTAAGTGAATAGACACCATCGCTGTTCGTGCTTCCTCTTTTCTTTTATGCCAAAGTCTGCAACTGAAAGAGAAGGAAGTTGCGAGAAATAAAAAGTGCCATGTGCCTGATTTCATGTGCAAAGCCAGCATCGCTTAATGCCCAATGCGCAAAGGTTCTTTCTTCCTCGTTATATACAAACCAGCAAAAGTAAAGGCGCCATTGAGCATCAATAGTTCATATCCAAAATGATACCCCCACATTTGCTGTGCCAAAACGTCCAACGCATAACACAAAATCGGTGAGAGAATGGCAAAATAAGGAACCCAACGATCTGTCACTTGATACTTGGTAAATAAGCCAAAAGCAAAGAGTCCTAACAAAGGTCCATACGTATAAGAGACAAGTATGTAGATGGCATCAATGAGGTTGGTTGAATTGAAGGTTCTAAATAACAGTATAAAGATAACAAACACCACACTCATTCCTGCATGCACTCGATGCCGTAACGTCTCATCATTGGCTTTTTCCTTAATATCCACACAGTAGGTCGTAGTCAATGCCGTCAGTGCAGAATCGGCACTGCTGAACGATGCCGCCACAATACCAATGGTGAACAACACCACGACCATGTTTCCCATTTTGCCTGTCGCTGCAAACATGGGCAACAGTTCATCGCCCGAGCTTGGTAACGCTATCCCTTCTTGCTGTGCGAGCATCGACAGCAACACCCCTAAACATAAAAATAAGAGGTTCGCAGGCACAAAGGCAAGCCCATAAGTACACATGTCTTTTTGGGCTTCTCGTAGCGTCTTACAGGTCAGGTTCTTTTGCATCATGTCTTGATCAAGCCCTGTCATCACCACTACAATAAAGATTCCACTGATAAAGAGTTTCCAGAAATTCTGCTTAGACACCCAATCATCAAACACAAAGACCCTACTTCTCTCATCTTGGACAATCGTTGTCACAACCTCATTGACACTCAGATTGAGCATTGACATGACATTAATGATGATAAAGATGAGCGCCGTGAACATACAAAATGTTTGAAAGGTGTCCGTCCATACCAGCGTCTTGATACCTCCCCGACGAGTATAAAGCCAAATGAGCGCAACCAATACCAACACCGTTATCACAAAGGGGATTCCTAAGGCATCGAGTACGAAACGTTGAAGTATCATACAAACCACATAAAACTTCACCGCTGCACCCGACATCTTGGACAACAAGAAGAACCAAGCTCCTGTCTTGTACGACCTTGTCCCCAACCGTTGCTGCAAATAAGAATAGATAGTGGTGAGATTCAAACGATAATAAATGGGCAGAAGAACAAAGGCTACAGCTACATAGCCCAAGATAAACCCCAAGCAAGTTTGCAGATAGGTCATCCCAATGGTATTCACCATGCCAGGCACAGAGACGAAAGTAACGCCCGAGATGGACGCACCTATCATCCCAAAAGCCACCAAATACCATGGAGACTGTCGGTTTCCACGATAAAAAGTGTCATTGGTTGACTGCTTTGCTGTTAGTCGACTGACTAAAAGCAACACCCCAAAGTAAGACAATATGGTAAGAATAATCGTCATATTTCGACACAAAGATACATAATTTCAATGGATGCTTACAAGAGAAGTAATATCTTTTTGCTAACTTTGCAAAAACTACCACCCAAAGACAGATTGCTATTGTCTCAATAACTTTCTTATTACTAAGGGTTTCATCATTATAAAGAACAAATAAAAACAACAGAAGATGAGTAAACAAAAAAAGTTTATACTTCAGGAGAACGAAATACCTACACAATGGTATAACATTCAGGCAGACATGGTGAACAAACCTTTGCCTTTACTAAATCCAAAAACAAAGCAACCTGTCACAGTAGAAGATTTAGCGCACATCTTTAATTTAGAGTGCTCTAAACAAGAGTTAGATACGCAACATGCTTGGATTGATATTCCCGAACCCGTACGTGAAATGTACACCTACTATCGTGCAACACCCCTTGTACGGGCATACGCATTAGAAAAAGCACTTGACACCCCTGCTCATATTTACTTCAAAAACGAAAGTGTCAATCCACTTGGCTCACACAAAATCAACTCGGCATTGGCACAATGCTACTATTGTAAACAAGAAGGCACTACAAATGTAACCACTGAGACAGGTGCTGGGCAGTGGGGAGCGGCTCTTAGTTATGCGGCAAAGATTTTTGGTTTGGAAGCCGCTGTGTATCAAGTTAAGATTTCCATGCAGCAAAAACCTTATCGCAGCAGTATTATGCGCACCTTTGGCGCAACCGTAGAAGGTTCGCCCTCTATGTCTACACGCGCAGGAAAAGATATCATCACCCGTGACCCACACCATCAAGGAAGTCTTGGAACAGCCATTTCAGAAGCGATAGAATTAGCTACTACCACTCCTCACTGCAAGTACACTCTGGGTTCGGTACTTAATCATGTATCGTTACACCAAACAGTGATTGGGTTGGAAGCCGAGAAACAAATGGCAATGGCTGGCGAATATCCCGACAAAGTTATCGCCTGTTTTGGAGGTGGTAGCAACTTCTCTGGGCTTGCCTTCCCCTTTATGCGCCATAACTTGCTGGACGGAAAGCAAACAGAGTTTATCGCTGCCGAACCCAGCAGTTGTCCCAAACTAACCAGAGGCAAGTTTGAATACGACTTTGGTGACGAGGCTGGTTATACTCCCCTATTGCCGATGTACACCTTAGGTCACGATTTCAAGCCTGCCAACATCCATGCTGGCGGTCTTCGCTATCACGGTGCAGGCACCATTATCTCACAACTGGTAAAAGATAAGTTGATGCATGGCGTTGATATTCCACAACTGGATGCCTTCGATGCTGGTCTGTTGTTTTCACGAACAGAAGGTATTATCCCAGCACCAGAGAGTTGTCATGCCATTGCCTCCACGATTCGTGAAGCCAAGAAATGCAAAGAAAGTGGCGAAGCCAAAGTACTTTTATTCAGTCTTTCTGGTCACGGCCTCATTGACATGACTGCCTACGAGAGCTATCTCAGCGGTGACTTGCGCAACTACACGATTAGTGACGAAGACATCGCTCAAAGTTTGCAGAATGTTCCGCAAGTTCCAATGAAATAATGCCACGATGCGAACCAAGAGTAAGATCTTGCTTAAGCTATCGTGCCACAGGACCTACATCTCAATGTGTTGAATAATTATTTAAGGCAGGTTCTATAAATTAGCTTTGTTAGATTTTGAGCTTATTTTTGTGGTCAAAATGCAAGAGAGTGAAGGAGTGTAGCGAGCTACACGACTGAATGAACTTACATTTTGAACCAAAAACGGAGCAAGCCGAATGCAGTCAAACTTGTTTGAATTGTTGAGGCGCAGCCTGTTTTATATAAAAAGAAGCCTAAAGATAACAAAACGTATTCCATAAACATTTAATGACTATATGCGGTGGTAATATATAGAACCAGCCTTAACTAAGCCCAAAAGAAATTGGTTTAGAAAACGAATGAACTAAACAAAGAAAAATTGCCATATTTTGGTAAAGGAAATCATTGTTTTTGTCCTGTAATTTTACCAAAAAACGGCTCTTGAAAATCTTCAAAATAGAAAAAATCAATAGGCAAATGACAGACAAAAATACGCTGATTTTAATAAATAAAACGTCTCTTTGCGCTGGAACATTGACTTAATGCACTTAGAAACACCATTTAAGGTCGTTAGTAACATGTTACAGCAACATTAAAGCATGCAAATTCCAGCCTTAGAGCAATGCTTTAGCTACTAAAAAATGGTGAAAATACAACTAAAAAGAGAAGTCACAAGTGTAACATCCTTAATATCAAAAAGATACGAACATCGCTCATTTTTGGCGTATTTGCGACCAACTTTAGTGTTGGTTGTTTACACGCGAATTTTGAGAGGCACTTTGTAAAGAAAATTCAGAATTAATTTTCCTTCCATACAACATACTATCAATTTTATATACGCTGTTTTGTAGGTGCTTTTTACAGTAACAATATCAGCATTGAGTGATGTGACTTTTTACTTGTTTATACCAAAGTTAGACTATAAAGATAAACCACGGAAGCAGGAATGGCCATGAGCGATGAGTCAATTCTGTCAAGAATTCCTCCATGACCTGGCAAGATGTTGCCGCTATCCTTGATGCCCAAGGTGCGCTTTAACAATGATTCTACTAAATCGCCCCAAGTACCAAATACGACAACTACTAATCCTAATCCGAGCCATTCTATGAGATTAAGTCCAGATAAGTTCTCCCCTTGCGACTCGATAAAGTATATAATGGAAGCTACAATCAAAACAAGGATACCGCCTCCGATACTTCCTTCCCAACTTTTGGCGGGTGATATGCGGGGAAAAAGTTTGTGCTTTCCGAAAAGCGACCCTGTGCAATAGGCGCCAGTGTCGTTGGTCCATAAAAATATAAAAATGCTCAGTGGCAAAAGGTAATAATAGTAGTTCAGCCCATCTGCAGCTTGTCTAAAGGCGATAACGTTAATCGTGGACAACGGTAGGGCAATGTACATTTGTGAAAGCATTGTGTATGCCCAATCGTTGACGCTGTCACTGCTCTTGGTATATAGTCCGCTGATGAAGAGATAAATAATGGTCAGCAGATAAGGAACAAAGACGACATTTGTTTGAACGGCTCCGCTATTCACGCCTGCCACTGCTAAAAAGAAATAAACACCTGCAACAGTGGTGATAAGTCGGTTCACGTTTACGTGTTTATGCTCATTGACTAAGCCTGTAAATTCCCAAGTAGCCAGACCTGTGATGAGTGCAAACACAATTACCATGTTAAAGGCCTGTAAAAAGCACGTTACCAAGATGGCTACGTATAGAATACCAGTAATGCTTCTTGTGATGAGATTTTTAAGTTTTGATGTCATGGATGTAAAGAATTTTAGCTTTTCTTCCCCTCTCTCTTGAGGAGGTGGCAGGGGAAGAGGCTGTTGTTAACTCTCTTGTTGGCTCTCTTTCAATGTCCGTTGATGTTCCTCTTCTGCCGCCTTCACTTCGTCTGGCATATCTTCCAACTTGGGTTCATTGTCTTGCATGATTTCTTGTGAACGGCTAATCCATGGGCGTTTCCCAAATATCTTTTCTACATCTTCGGCAAAAATCACCTCACGAGTTTGCAATAGTTCTGCCAAACGGGCATGCCCCTCTTTATGTTCCGTGAGAATTTGCTTGGCACGCGCATATTGGTCGTTAATCATCTTCAACACTTCGCTGTCAATAATCTTCGCCGTTGTTTCTGAATATGGTTTTTGGAACTGATAATCTTGGTTGTTATAGTAGCTGATGTTGGGCAGCACTTCGCTCATTCCAGCGTACGCTATCATGCTATATGAAGTCTTGGTCGCACGCTCCAAATCGTTAAGTGCGCCTGTCGAAATATGTCCTGTACACAACTCTTCTGCTGCACGCCCACCTAACAAGGCGCACAACTCATCCAACATTTGCTCTTTGGTCGTAATCTGACGCTCTTCAGGAAGATACCATGCAGCTCCCAATGCTCTTCCACGGGGGACAATAGAAACTTTAACAAGTGGGTTGGCATGCTCGCAGAACCACGATACAGTGGCGTGTCCTGCTTCGTGCAAGGCAATGGTACGTTTCTCATTGGCAGTAATTATCTTGGTTTTCTTTTCCAGACCACCAATAATTCTGTCCACTGCATCCAAGAAATCTTGTTTTCCTACACTTTTCTTGTTATGCCGTGCCGCAATCAGAGCAGCCTCATTACAAACATTCGCAATGTCTGCGCCAGAGAAACCTGGCGTCTGTCTGGAAAGAAAATCGATGTCTAAGTCTGGAGATGTCTTTACCTTTCTCAGGTGAACCAAGAATATTTCTTTTCTTTCAGGTAAGTCGGGGAGGTCGACACTGATTTGTCTATCAAAACGACCCGCACGCAACAGTGCGCTATCTAACATGTCTGCACGGTTGGTGGCAGCTAAGATAATCACACCACTATTGGTGCCAAAGCCATCCATCTCGGTGAGTAAGGCGTTCAAAGTGTTTTCTCGCTCGTCGTTGCCCCCCATGGATGGGTTTTTACTTCGTGCTCTACCGACAGCGTCAATCTCGTCGATAAAGATAATCGAGGGAGACTTCTCTTTAGCTTGGCGGAACAAATCGCGCACGCGACTGGCTCCCACGCCCACAAACATCTCTACGAAATCCGAACCGCTCATCGAGAAGAAAGGTACTCCAGCCTCGCCTGCAACAGCCTTGGCAAGAAGAGTTTTACCTGTTCCAGGAGGACCTACCAACAATGCACCCTTAGGAATTTTTCCGCCTAAGTCAGTATATCTATGAGGATTCTTCAAGAAGTCAACAATTTCTTGTACTTCTTGTTTAGCACCAGCCTGTCCAGCCACGTCCTTAAAGGTAACGCCAATGTCATTACCTTTTTCGTACATCTTTGCTTTGCTCTTACCAACATTGAAGACACCACCGCCTGCACCGCCAGCTCCTCCACCCATTCGGCGCATGAATAGAATCCACAAGACAATCAGGAAGATGGGGAATGAGAGATTCATGAGAATGTTCCAAAACTCGCTACCACTCTCATTTTCATAGCTAAACCTTGTTAGTTTTCCTGCTTGCCGTTCAGCCATCAGGAACTTTTCCAATTCAGAAACAGAGCCGAATTCAACTTCTAAGTAGGGTGAAGTACCTGTTTGCTTAGCTGTAGCCTTGAATATCTCACGGATATATTTGGGCTTAACAAACATCTTCAGCGTGCTCTTGTCTTTATTAATCACGACTTTGTCAGCATAACCTTTGGCAACATACTGCTGAAACACTGTATAGTCAGCTTTTTTGCTGGTGTTTGGAGCAGATAATAGATTACCCCCATTGGTCAAAATGAGAATACCCAAGGTAATAGCTACCAATGCATAAATCCAGTTCATATTGAATTTAGGCATCTTGGGTTGATTGTCGTTATTATTGTTGTAAGGATTTTTGTTGTTGTCCATAATTCTTATTTAGCAGTGACAGCAAGTAGACATCAAAATTGATGCCAACTTAATCAATGTTTGGTATTTTGGTCAATTTGGCATCTTCCCATAAGTTTTCAAGATCATAGAACGCTCTTGTTTCTGGTAAAAACACATGTACCAGCACATCTGCAAAATCAATAGCAACCCACTGATTGAGACCTAATCCCACGACATTGATGGGTTTCTCCTTCAAATCTTTGTGGACAGTCACGCCTACCGATTCTGAAATCGCTTCTACTTGTGCAGGAGAGTTACCTTGGCAAATTACAAAATAGTTGGCAATAGCGCCATCGATGTCACTCAGGTCTGCAATAATGATATCTTGTCCTTTTTTCTCTTGAATTCCTTTGGTAATAGTTTTAACCAATTGGTTTGATGATTTCATTCAGTTATATCAAGTATAATTTATCTGTAATAATATTCCACAAAGTTAATGGTAAATAACCGAAAAAGGTAGAAAATAAGGATTAAATTTATTTTTTTAAGAAAAAACTGTCTTTTCTTATGGTCATCTCAAAAATAAATAGTAATTTTGCAGCGCAATTTAGTAATTGTATTTTCAATATTGGGATATGGTGTAATGGTAACACTACAGATTCTGGTCCTGTCATTCTTGGTTCGAGTCCGAGTATCCCAACCATTACAAAAGTGTTTTCTTCTCATAGAAAGCACTTTTTTGATTTTCTAAAGACCTCATTCTCACTATCTTCATCCCCAAAATGTGTCCAAGGACGGTGGTTTTTCATGTTTTTTAAGTGTATAATTTTGCGATGCTTCAAATTTTTTCATAGATTTGTAAATCATCAAACGATTGACTCAGGTGAGAAAAATATGTTATCAAATACCCTGTTTGCTATTGGCTTTCCTGTGGATGAGTTGTCATGGGCGAGCACAAATAGCTACGGAAAAAGAATCAAATATGAAGGAACAAGCAGAATTGTACCTGGCAGGAGGTTGCTTCTGGGGTACGGAACACTTTCTAAAGCAAATCAATGGAGTTCTCCACACCGAAGTGGGATATGCAAATGGACGTGGAAAAGATCCAACATATGAGGAGGTTTGTACAGACCAAACTGGTTTCGCAGAAGCGGTACATGTCGTTTATAACCCTCAACTACTGCCCATTTCTTTGCTTCTACAATTGTATTTTAGAACGATAGATCCTACCTCTTTAAATAAACAAGGTGGGGATGTCGGTACACAGTATCGTACAGGTATTTATTATACCGATGCACATGATTTTCCTTTGATACAAGCCGAGATGGCAAAACTCGGTACGCAATACACGAAGAAGCTACAGATTGAGGTGCTGCCACTTAGAAATTTCTATGCTGCAGAAGACTATCATCAGGATTATTTAGATAAGAACCCGAGTGGATACTGCCATGTTCCGCAAGCTTTGATGGCGTATGCACGTGTTGCCAACAAGGATACAACAGAATCTTCACGATATGTGAAGAAAACGGATGCTGAACTGAAGCGGGTGTTAACACCTCTGCAATACGAGGTTACTCAGCATGCTGCCACCGAACGTCCTTATGACAATGCGTACAATGATGAGTTTAGACCAGGCATCTATGTGGACATCACCACTGGTGAACCGCTATTTTTGAGCACCGATAAGTTTGAGTCGGGCTGTGGATGGCCTGCTTTCAGCAAACCTATTGACCCGCATTTCTTGGAAGAAAAGCAAGATTCGTCTCACGGTATGCAACGCACCGAAGTGCGAAGTGCCAAAGGTCAAGCACATTTGGGACATGTCTTTAAGGATGGACCTAAAGACAGAGGTGGATTGAGATATTGTATTAACAGTGCTTCTTTGCGCTTTATTCCTCAAGAAGAAATGAAAGCACAAGGATATGAAAAATACCTAATTTTGCTGGAGCATTAAGATAAGACATTTTAGATGTCGGTTGAGCAGCGATAGGATATTTTTCTCTTGAAAAAGAACAAAAACTAATAGATATGAGTTTACAAGATATTTTGAACCATAGGCGTGCAGTAAGGCATTACGACCCTACAAAACCATTGGATAATGAGCGTGTAAAACATTGTTTAAAGTTAGCTACATTGGCTCCTACGAGTTCGAACATGCAACTGTGGGAGTGCTATCATGTCACAGATCCTGCGGTACTTAAAAAGTTGGCACATGCACAGTTGGATCAACAAACAGCGACAACCGCCCAACAAATGGTTGTCTTTGTTACTCGAAGAGATAAGCATCGGGCGCATGCCAAGGCTGTAAAAGCTTTTGAAATTGAGAATGTGAGGCGGAACAGTCCTGCTGAGAAACACGAGAAGCGCATCAAGAAATGGAAGTTGTATTACGATTTTGTGATGCCTTTGTTCTACACACGTTGTTTTGACTTGCTTGGCTTGATGCGTAAACTCTTGGCACAAGTCATCGGTTTGTTTCATCCTATCGTGAAACAAGTGACCGAAGCAGATACACGAATAACCGTTCATAAAAGTTGTGCCCTTGCAGTACAGACGTTTATGTTGGCTATGAGTGAAGAGGGATATGACACATGTCCAGTGGAAGGCTTTGACAGTTGGTTGGTCAAGAAGGCTTTAGGCTTGCCTTATTGTTCCGAGATTAACATGATTATCACTTGCGGCATTCGCCTACCGGATGGTGTTTGGAGCGATCGCTATCGCTTGCCGTTTCAGGAAATGTATCATCATGTGTAAATAGTTTCTTGTTCGCATGTCTCGCAAGTCCTTGACTTGATGATGAGGCTTTCATGGTGTTGGGTCAGTTTGGAACCACAAACGGGTAACCTGATTGCGCTTTACGCAATGTAGTTGTAGCGAAGAATTTTAATTTCTGTAACAACTCCCAAGATAAATGCGACGAATGAAGAAGATATATACAAAAATCCCAGCAGCATCAAACTGTTGGGATTTTTAAATATCATTGTTTATTAATCGCCTAACCTTTTAACTCCTCTCGTTATAAAGGTTATTCTGCTTTCTTATTTTCTGCATCGATAGCCTTGATTTTGGCACGAATCATCTCGCAATCTTCTTTCAATTTTTCTACTTTCCGATTCATTTCGTCCAGCAGGCTTGAGCCTTTTTTGCTGGAAGCATTGAGGAAACCTAAATTTGTCTCATAGGTAGTGATGTCTGATTTGAGTTGTTCGTATCGATACATCAACCGTCCGCGTTCATTGTCCAGCGCATTGTCGCCTCGTTTTGCTACGTTTTTAAGGTTGTTCTTGAAATTATCAAGATGACGGCGTGCATTAGAAATGTGTAAATCGCTATACAGTTTGTCTAAAATGTCGTGGAATTCTTTGTACACACTGTCTTTCTCTTTATACGGAACATGCCCTATCTTGTTGAATTCATCTACTAAGGCTTGAACCTTTTCTTGGAGTTCTTCACCCACTTCTTCGCTCATTTCTTGGAGCTTTTTGATGATATCTCGCTTCTTGTCCAAGTTTTCTCTTTCCTCGTTGTGCGCTCCTGCATTCGCTTGGTTGCGTGCTTCAAAGAATGTGTTGCAAGCGGTGTTGAACTCATTCCACAGCTGATCTCCACGTTTTCTGGGCACCATGCCGATAGTCTTCCATTCCTTTTGCAGCGCAATGAGTTTGTCACTTGTCGACTTCCAGTCTGTGCTATTTGCCAACGCCTTTGCCTTTTCAACTAACGCTTGTTTCTTTTCAGCGTTTTCTGCAAAGCGTTCTTTCATCTCTTTGAAGAAAGTAGCTTTGTTCGTAAAGAACTGATCGCAAGCTGTTCGGAACCTTTCAAAGATTTTTACATTCATCTTTTGTGGGGCAAACCCTATAGTTTTCCATTCTGCTTGGAGGTCTATCACCTCTTGGGTGCGCTCTTCCCAGTCCTTCGCCTTTGTATTTTCTTGCGCTACAATTTCCTCTGCTTTTTCACAGAGTGCTATCTTTTTTTCTAAATTCTCATTTTCTTTTGCCCGCAATTCTTCGAAATGCTGCTGATGACGCTTGTTGACGACAGTGGAAGCAGCTTTGAAGCGGTTCCATATCTCATCACGCAATTCTTTGGAGACAGGACCTATTTCACGATACTGTTGATGTAATTCTTGCAATTGGTGGAAAGCACTTACTACATCTTCCTCATTAGCAAGGTTCTCAGCAGCTTCACACAGTTTTGTTTTCAGCTCCAAATTTTTCTTGAAGTCGTATTCTCGTGCCTCTCTGTTCAGGTTCAGCAGGTCATAGAATTGCTCCACATACAACTGGTAATTGCGCCATAGCTCATTGGCTTTGTCGGCAGGTACCGACTTTATCTCTTTCCATTGCTGTTGAAGTTCCTTAAATTCATGGAAAGATTTGTTCGCCTGATCGGGCGATGTTGCCATGCCTTTGATTTGCTCAATGATAGCTTCTTTCTTCTTTAAGTTTTCTTGCTTTTCTTCTTCTTGTTGCTGGAAAATCTTTGCACGCTTTTCCTTAATGACTCCCATTTGTGTCTTGAAAGTTTCTTCCAGACTGTCAGGTACTATTTGATAGGACTCAGGGTCCCCGCCTTTGTCAAGATATTCCTTTTGTTGGGCTTCTCGTTCAGCGATATGAAACTTATAGAACATCGTTTTAAGATGGTCTAACTCTTTCTTTACAGGGTATTCATCGCTCGATACAATCTCTTTGAGACGGTCTAAAATTTCTTGCTTATTTTGGTAAACGCGCGAAGCTTGCTCTGCATCATCAGCGTCCTCTTCCTCTTTGAGTGTATCTTCAGACGTTTCTGGTGTTTCTTCTTGAGTTGCTTCAGTTTCAACTTCTTCGTTTGAGGCACAGGCATTCTCTACTTGCGCTTCTGCTACTTCTGAAGCAGCCTTATCACTCGGCGTTTCTTCCTTGACCATTTCAGCCTCTGAAGAGGTTGCTTGCTCGGCATTGACAACTTGTTTTTCGCTTTCTAAATTACCCTGATTGAGGGTGTTTTCTTGAGAGTCCATCAATTCACTGTTTTAAGTTTATGATATGGTATTTCAGTGTTAGGCATCAATCAAATAGCTTTTCACGATGCCATTGCAATTATCTATTATAATATTCTTGTTAGTTTATAGGGCTGAACAATGTTGCAAACTTAAATAAAAATACGCTAACTTCCTAAAGAAACGTAGAATTTTTGCTGTTTTTGGGGTTATATAAAGCGTTTATAGCGCATAATAGCCCAAGAAAGGACAGCCACTAATATTGAAATTCCGATAGCAACGATAAATCCGTACTTATAAGTTTCCATGCCATTGATGACGTTCATTCCATACAGCGAGGCCACTAACGTGGTAGACATCATGAGAATAGATACCGAGGTGAGCGTCTTCATCACGGTATTCATATTATTATTAATGATGCTCGAATAAGTATCCATCGTCGATTCCAAGATGTTTGCGTAAATACTCGTTGTCTCTCGAGCCTGCGTCATCTCAATATTGACGTCTTCAATGAGGTCAACATCGAGTTCGTCCACTTGTAGTTTGAACTTCAATTTTGCCAACAAGTTCTCATTTCCACGTATCGAAGTGATAAAATAAGTCAGAGAGTCTTGTAATCTACTAAGTCCTATCAGGCTCTCGTTGTTTACTTCGTGATCAAGATTGTGTTTGGCTTTCTCTATCAACGTACTAATCTGCTTCAATCGTTTTAGATACCAAACGGCACTTGACAGAAACAATCGGAAAATCATGTCAACATAATCGGTGAAACCAGAATTGCGTTTTTGTTGATAACTCACAAAATCTATCATCATATTGGTTTCATAATAGCAAACGGTAATGGTGACATCACGTTTATGAATGATACCCAACGGGACTGTCGTATAGGGTGTCCGCGATCTTATTTCCTTCACATAAGGAATACGAAGAATAATGAGCATCCAGCCATCGTCATATTCATAGCGGGCACGCTCATCTGTATCACTAATATCTTGGAAGAAATAATCTGGGACTTTGAAGTGCTCAACTAATTCCTGTTGGTCTTCTTCTGTAGGACAAGTTACTTGAATCCAGCAATTTGGCTGCCATTCTTCAATGGGACGTAATATATCGTTTGTATTCCAATAGGTTCTCATGATGACTAATCTCCATTATTAATGTTGCTGAAGATTAGTCTTTATAAAGCCTATTCTTCAACGTTCCGTTTACATTTTTCCGAATGATAATCGTCCATATGTGTTTTATAATTATTCGCTATTGTATAACTAAACGAGGTGCTGTGACTCTTATTTCGTTCAAGACATCTTTGGAATGTTTTGTTATACACTTGCAAAGGTAACGAAAAAATATGATATTGATCCGTCTGAAAGCAAATTTATTTATCTTCTTTTCGACAGAAAAAGCATTTCAACGCTGTAGGTATGTGAGGCAAATAGACAGAAACCGCACAAATAAAGGTGTGTTTGTTTTAATTCTAAGGACAGCGAAAGTGAAATAATTCGCATTCAGGTGTCTGAGTTTCATCAATTATCACTATCTTTGAAGTCTAACAAAACAGATAAATCTATGAACATGAACAAATTAAAAGGATTACTAATCATGATGATGGGCAGTATTTTTGGAGGATGTATTCAGCCTGATGGAATCCATACGATGAATGCAGAAGCGTTTGAAAAAGCCATTCAGGCACCTGATGTCCAATTGATTGACGTCCGAACTGCTGATGAGTTTGCGGCTGGAAAAATAGGCAATGCTGCCAATATAGATGTTCAGCAGCCCGATTTCCTTCGTCAGGTACAGGCAAAGTTCTCAACGGAAAAGCCCGTATTCGTATATTGTCGTTCGGGAAAGCGTAGTCTGAATGCTGCACGTAAGTTGCAAAAGGCTGGCTTCACTGTCAATAATTTGCAGGGTGGTATCTTGGAATGGGAGCAAGCTGGCAAACCAATAGCGGCTTCGGAGACAAATCTGTAGAGCTATCGGTAATGTAGATTTTGCGGTTAGCGACTTCTTTACTATATAATAGGTGAGTGATTCGCGAATAATAAAATTTAGTTATTTTATGTAAAAATTCTTACATAAGTAAAGAAGTTTTATTATATTTGTAAAAATAGGAAAGATATCTGTTTCTGTCGTTATTAGACTGTAGAGATGATACTTCTTAATTTTACGTTCCATAGAGAGCCTTCTCTTTAGAATAAATATTATCAAAGTAAACAGGTGCTCTGTATTTATGGACGGTTTAATTAAATACTAAATTAAAGAAAGAAATTATGTTTGGATTTATTGGATCAATTATTATTGGTAGTTTAGCAGGTTTTATCGCAGGTAAAATCATGCGTGGTGGAGGCTTCGGCTTTTTATGGAATTTGATTTTAGGTATCATTGGCGGTGTTGTCGGTGGTTGGACATTGAGTTTGTTGAACATCTCTTGGGGCGGAACTATTGGCTCTTTGGGAACCGCAGTGGTAGGTGCAGTGTTGCTACTTTGGATAGCTTCTCTTTTCAAAAAGTCATAATACATGCTTATAACCACAACTCCAACGATTGAGGGAAGTAAGATACTTTCCTATAAAGGTGTTGTTACGGGTGAAACCATTATCGGTGCAAATGTCTTCAAGGATTTTCTTGCTGGAATACGTGATTTTATTGGCGGGCGCAGCAATGCGTACGAAAAAGTATTAAGGCAGGCAAAAGAAACCTCCATGCAAGAGATGCAAGACCGTGCAGCCGAACTTGGAGCTAACGCTATTGTAGGGATAGATATTGATTACGAAACTATTGGCGAAGGCAATAGTATGTTAATGGTAGCCATTAGTGGCACGGCTGTTGTCATATAGCACGGCTATATGGAAGTGATTACCTTTCAATCGGAAATTGGGTAAAAGGTAAATGTTACTCGTAAAAGGCATTTTCCTCCTGATTTCACATATACCGACCTCCCACACCACCGTACGTGCCATTCGGCATACGGCAGTTCGTACTTTTACACCTCACAGTGTGTGACAAGTTGTTTTCGGCCATCCCTTAGAGATACGTCACTTCTAATCTGTTGTCGGATTCCATCCTGTCGTGTGAATAGAGAGTTCCTTTATGGACTAATTCCCGCTATTAGGACTTACTCGGGACTTGCACCCGTTAGATAATGCTCATGCCGAGCGTACCAAATAAGGCTGAATTTCGAGTGAGGAATTCAGCCTTCATTGTGAAATGTAATAAATCTTTCTGGGGGTACCCATCATCAATCAAAAAGTCAAGGTAGTAAAGCGACAGGTATGTGACTGTTGATGCGATGAGTTGCTAATTCTAAAACTCTTTGCCCTACACAGTCAGCGTGTGCGCAATGAATAGATGAGCCTTCAAATGCAGGTACTCCAATTTTCTCCTTATTCTATAGTGAGACGACGATATTTGTCATACTTCACCTGATAGCCAAGCGACAGCTTTTTAACTTCACCTGGAGCAAGTGTCAGCTTCCAGACTACCTGCCCGTTCAGCTTGTCGAGTCGTCCGCCACTAAGTTCCTGAGGCGTGACGGTGATGCTTGAATTTCTCGAAACGGGCAGTTGGTCGTAAATGCTGATGACCACTTGTTCGGCTCGGGCATTGCGTAAGCTGATTTCCCAGTTCATGGTTTGCACTGTGCTGCTACCCAGCAGTCTGCGGGAGGTGTTGTTCTTGATGAGTTTCCGTTCGATATGGATGCCATTGTCGCGCCCCATGGCGAGGTGGAGGGTATCGCTTTGTTGGTCGGGATTGAGGATGGTTTTTCCCACGTAGCTGTTGTCGAAGAACACGGTGGCTTCTCCCTGAATAAGGTTCAGCTCGTTCCAGCCGGTGGCATCAGCCACGAGGAAAGCGCTCTTGTCAATCTTGGGAACACCCTTGTAAGCATAGGTGGTGGGTAATTGGTATTTGCCTATCTGGCAACTCACGGGCTTGTTGTCGGAGAGAATGGTCAGCGGATGCCCTATCTCAAACTCATATCCAAACTTGGCGGCAGTGGAACTAACATCCATGCTGTTTTCATCAGCGATGCTTTCGGCCTTCACCTCCCTGTCGGCCTTTATCACTGGAGCTGTAAATTTTACGTTCGATTTAGTGTCTTTGCTTGCAAATCCCGTGACCACCACTTCTTCCAATGCCAGTTTGCTATTCTCCATGCGGAAGTCGAGGCGGTTTCCTGTGGCTTGCTTCACTTGTGTTTCCATGCCAATGTAGCTCGCTTCCACATTGCGATTGCCATTGGGAAGCGTGAGCGTGTAGTGTCCGTCGATGTCGCTTACGGTGCCGATGGTGGTGCCTTTCACTTGGATGGTGGCGCCGATGACGGGATTGTCTTCCTCGTCGGTGATAGTGCCAGAGACGCGATTGTTATCTATACCAAAGTCATAGGTGGGTGCGGCGAGGCCGTAGTCGAGCCAATAAGTCTTTAGCTCGGGCGACACATTGCTGCGGTTGGGATTGGCCGACGATAGTGTGACGGGCACGTTGCGCCAGTCTTCATTGGTTTGTTGCGTGATGTTGGCTTTGTAGGTGAGTTGCAGGGGAGTCGCAGTGCTGCCAGAACGGAGTTCGTAGGTGGGGTACCATGACGCCCCATTGACGTAGTACACAAAGGTGAAGTTGGCATTAGAAGCTCGCGGAGCGTCAACCTTGACATCAATCACGGTGAGTCGTTTGGTATTGAGTCCAGCGAGGGAGTCTATAACTTCTTGTTGCTTTTCCACATTGTGGTTGGCCAGCTGCTCTTCTTCGTCGAGATCGATGAGCCGCTTGTTGATGGTCATGGTTTCGTCATAATAATATTGGTTGAGCTGTTTGATGGCTTCAAGGGGTGTCGCAACAGTGCGTGCAGCTGTGGAACTGTTGGTTTTCACCATCTCTAATTGCGACTTCATGACCGTTCGCTTGGCTTTCACCTCAGCCTGGCGGTTGCGTGCTTTCTTTAGTGCAGCTTCGGCAGCACGCAGCTGCCCGGAAAGCATGGCACTGTCAGGACGAACGAATCGCTGACTGACGCCAAGTATTGTCACGTTGCCTCCGGCCTTGACCTGTATGCTGTTGACGTCTATGTAGGGCGACAGTCCCGTGAAGCTGAGTGTTTGTTCACCGGCTTGCAGGGCCACTTGTTTGTGACGGTATACCTGTGCGCCTTTTGAAAAGATGGTTACCTTGTCGAGTTTGGGCATCATTCGGCCTTGTGCCGATGCTCCTATGGACAAGACAGTAAGGAACAATAAAAGAATAAAAGTCTTGGTTCTCATCGCTTTCCGTTTAATGTTGTTACTTCGCAAAAGTAGAGAAAAAAAACAAATTGGGGCAAAACTACAGAGAAAAATTTTTATGTGTGGAACACAAAAAGCCACAACCAGGGGAAAAATTTGGCATTCGTGTGTTGCCTTAGACACATTTGAACCAACACAAACAGTACGAAAACCAGTTGTGCTACCATTCACCAAGCATTGAACTATCAATCAATAATGAGCAATGCTACAATGTCAATGATACACAAACAAAGCTTTCTCAAAAGGAGATAGCTACGGACATAAACAACGAAAAATATGTCGTACGTATTGAACTTTTGTAAGATTTATTTGATAGATTCAACTTTTATTGTAATTTTGAGATAATTAAGAGCAACTAAATGGATGAACAATTTATTGAAAGGTTTTATTTTCGTGATATTAATTACGCTATTTACAAGCTGTTTCAGTCATCAAGGAATCAAGTCTGTAACAGCAGACGAGTTTGAAAACGCCCTCTATGATGGACATGTACAATTGCTGAATGTGCGTGCAGCCGAACTTGGAGCTAACGCTATTGTAGGGATAGATATTGATTACGAAACTATTGGCGAAGGCAATAGTATGTTAATGGTAGCCGTTAGTGGCACGGCTGTTGTCATATAGCACGGCTATATGGAAGTGATTGTCTTTCAATCGGAATATCATAAAGTGGCTAAAACAATCGTTGTTAGCCACTTTATGTTTTGGTGTCCATGTGAACAGTGATGGCAACAGACTCCTTGTAAGGAATTGGAATGTCATTTCGGTACAGGTAGCTTAATGAGTTGCCGCTTGTATCAGTTCGTCCCATTGCTGTGCAAAGGTCATCATGTCAGGATAAATCAAATCAGCTCCTTCTTCAAGTAACAACTGATTTGGAAGTGGTCCGCTGTTGATAGCCACCGTGAAGATTTGAGCTGCCACACCTGCCCGTACTCCCATGGGCGCATTTTCTACAACAATTCCTTCCCAAGGTTGAAATCCTCCTGTGAGTTCCAGTCCTTTCAAATACGGGTCTGGTGCAGGTTTGCCATGCCGAATACTATAAGCTGTCACGATATGTTCGGGTAGAACGAAGTCTTGAAAATCTTTTGCAACTCGATTGATGAGCGGTTTTTGTGCACTTCCTGTTACAACGCCAATGCGCATGCCACATTGTTTAATTTTGCGCATGATGGTAAGCACCCCTTCGAAGATAGGCGTTTGAGGCATCTCATGAAACAATCTACCCTTCTCATCGTACATTGCTTGCGCCTCTTTCTCGCTCATCTCACGGTTTTGCTGTTCACGAACTAACATTCGTATGGTGTCAATTCCTTTCATGCCTTCGGTAGCATATACATCTTTTTCCGTCATGTTAATGCCGAAAGATTGCATTGCTTTCTGCCATGCAACGACATGGTGTGGCATGGAGTTGTATAACACCCCATCCATATCAAAAAGCACGACTTTGGGTGCGAATGTCCCAAAGCCATGCTTTTTTAGATAGTTATTTATTGTTTGTTGAAACATTTATCTTATTTCTCGTTTGCCAAACGCTCTTGGATAGCTTTGCTTTCAGCTTCGTATCCAGGTTTATTGAGCAGAGCAAACATATTCTTCTTGTAAGCTTCTACCCCCGGTTGGTTAAAAGGATTAACGCTTAACAGGTTGCCACTGATGCCACAAGCAATTTCAAAGAAGTAGATGAGCTGTCCGATGTAGTATTCATTCAGTTCGGGAACACTGATTCGGAGGTTTGGAACACCACCGTCTACGTGTGCCAAACGTGTACCTAACTCTGCCATCTTGTTCACTTCATCCACTCGTTTGCCTGCTAAGAAGTTCAATCCATCAAGATTTTCCTCGTCTTCAGGGAACAACATTTTGCGCTGAGGCTGCTCTATGCTGATAACAGTTTCAAAGATGGAGCGTTCTCCCTCTTGTATCCACTGTCCCATGGAATGAAGATCTGTTGTGAAATCGCAGGCAGCAGGGAAGATACCCTTGTGTTCTTTGCCTTCACTCTCACCGTAGAGTTGCTTCCACCATTCTGCCATGAAGTGGAGCTTTGGTTGATAATTCACCACTATCTCTATTTTTTTGCCAGCCTGACTGTACAAAGCGTTACGAACAGCTGCATATTGTGCTGCTATATTTTCTTGATAAGGAACGTCTTTCCCCGTTGCCTTTTCCATATCGGTTGCACCTTGTACCAGTTCTTTGATGCTGAACCCTGCACACGCAATGGGTAACAAACCTACTGGAGTGAGGACAGAGAAACGTCCACCTACATTGTCGGGAATGATAAAACTCTTGTATCCCTCTTTGTCGGCACAAGTTCTTGCTGCTCCTTTCTTGGCGTCTGTAATGGCTACAATCACTTTCTTAGCCTCTTCTTTGCCACGCTGTTCTTCACATTGTTTTTTCAGCAAGCGGAAGGTAAGGGCTGTTTCGGTAGTGGTACCCGACTTAGATATATTGATGACTCCAAACTTTTTGTCCTTCAAATAATCGGTAAGTTCTGCTAAATAGTCTTCACCGATATTGTTTCCTGCAAAGAGAATGGTAGGATTCTTTTGATCATTAACCAACCATGCAAATGAGTTGTTCAAAGCCTCTATCACGGCACGAGCTCCTAAATAGCTACCACCAATACCTGCAACAACAACCACTTCGCAATTTTCACGTAGTGTATTTGCACACGTCTGAATGTCGTTAAGAAAATCGGGAGTGATAGATGATGGCAGGTGAAGCCAACCTAAGAAATCGTTACCGGGACAAGTGCCCTTCTCAAGCGCATCTTGAGCCTCTTTTACCTTTGATTCAAAGTCTTCCACTGTTCCTGGTTTCAAGAACTGGGTCGCTTTTGTAATGTCTAAACTAATACTTTTCATTTTCTATTATCTAAATGAATCTGTTAATAACTTAATTTCTATTTGCGGACTGATATGCTCATATAGAATATTATACACGGCATCCAAGATGGGCATGTTCACGTGCATGTGTTTATTGATTTCTTTCATGCACTTCGTTCCAAAATATCCCTCAGCAATCATCTCCATTTCTATTTGTGCACTTTTTACGGAGTATCCCTTGCCAATCATTGTACCAAATGTTCGATTGCGTGAAAAGTTTGAATAACAAGTCACTAACAAGTCGCCCAAATAGACGGAATCGTAAGGACTCCTTTCGATGGGGTGAACAGACATCAAAAATCTATTCATTTCTTGTACAGCATTAGAAATCAAGACCGCTTGGAAGTTGTCGCCATATTTCAAACCGCTACAAATACCAGAAGCTATGGCGTACACGTTCTTCAAGACGGATGAATACTCTATCCCTAACACGTCGGTTGAAATCTTTGTCTTTATCACCTCGCTGGCAATCAGCTCTGCGAAAGCTTCTGCTTTCTCAATATTTGAGCATCCAATAGTAAGATACGACAACCGGTCTAAAGCCACTTCTTCGGCATGTGAAGGTCCTCCAATTACGGCAAGGTTTTCGTAAGGCACGTCATACACACGATGAAAGTACTCGGAGCATACCACGTTTTCATCAGGCACAATACCCTTGATAGCGGTAATAATAAACTTGTCACGCAAACGAGTCTTGAGTTTCTTCAGATGATTCTTAAAGTATGGTGACGGAGTGACAAAGATGAGCGTATCGTAAGCCTCTGCAATTTTATTGATGTCTGATGAAAAGAAGATTTCCCTGACATTGAAATGAAGACTCGTGAGGTAAGCAGGATTGTGCTCCAGCCGTTTGAAATCGGTGATACGGTCGTCACGTCGCATATACCATCCAATGTGATGCGTATGCGATACAACAATCTTGGCAATAGCTGTTGCCCAACTACCGCCTCCAATGATTGCTATCTTACCACAGTTGTAATTCATTATTTCTCGTTCTTCATACTACATTGCCATTCGTTCTTCATTTTCTTACCTCTATTATTCTGTATAGACAGGAGAAGGTAATGTATGAATGGGGAATGGTAAATTATGAATTCTTTTGGCTTTTGTCAATCCATTCTTGGAATTGCTCTACTTTAGGTTGCTCATAACCCAACTTATATTTCTTGTTGATTCCACAGACATTCATTTGCAAGGCTTGTGCTTTTACATCTTTGATGTCTGAAATCAAATTGTATCCTGCTTTTCTAAAGACAGCAACCCACTGCTCGGGAACACCAATCTTCGCCCACTCTTCAATGGTACTTTGAGGTATCTTCTTTTCTGGTTTCATTTGTGGGAAGAGCAAAACCTCTTGTATAAACGTTTTTCCCGTCATGAGCATCACCAATCTGTCAATGCCAATACCAATACCAGAGGTAGGAGGCATTCCATATTGTAGCGCACGCAAAAAGTCATGGTCGATAATCATGGCTTCGTCATCGCCCTTGTCTGCCAATTTCATTTGCTCCTGGAAGCGTTCTTCTTGGTCGATAGGATCGTTTAATTCTGAATAAGCATTTGCCAATTCTTTGCCATTTACCATCAATTCAAATCGTTCAGTGAGTCCCGGTTTGCTACGGTGCATTTTGGTAAGTGGCGACATTTCTACAGGATAGTCTGTGATAAAGGTAGGTTGAATATAAGTTCCTTCGCAAAATTCGCCAAAGATTTCATCAATTAGCTTGCCTTTTCCCATGCTATCGTCAATCTCCATGTTGAGCTTCTTGCAGATTTCTCTTATCTCGTTTTCATCCTTTCCGTTCAGGTCATAGCCCGTTTTCTCTTTGATAGCATCAAGGATAGGCAACCTTCGGTAAGGAGCCTTGAAGCTGACTAACTGTCCGTCAATCTCTTTTTCGGGACTACCGTTTACGGCAATACACACGGTTTCGAGTAATTTCTCTGTGAATTCCATCATCCAGTTGTAGTCCTTGTATTGTACATATAGCTCCATACAAGTAAATTCTGGGTTGTGGTTTCTATCCATTCCCTCGTTTCGGAAGTTCTTGCCTATTTCGTACACGCCCTCAAAACCGCCTACGATAAGACGTTTCAGGTATAGCTCCGTGGCAATTCGCATGTACATATCTATGTTCAATGCATTGAAATGCGTGGTAAAGGGTCGTGCGCTGGCTCCTCCTGCTATCGATTGCAGCGTAGGGGTCTCTACCTCCGTATAGCCAGCATCGTCTAAAACCTTACGCATGGTACGCAGTACGGTGGCACGTTGTAAGAACGTATCCTTCACCCCATCATTCACTACCAAGTCAACATATCGTTGACGATAGCGCAATTCGGGGTCTTCAAATTTATCGTATGCCACACCGTCTTTGTATTTCACAATAGGGAGAGGCTTCAACGCCTTGCTGAGCAGGGTTAAACTTTGTGCATGTACAGAAATTTCGCCCGTTTGTGTCTTGAACACAAAACCTTTAATGCCCACAAAATCACCAATGTCCATCAATCTCTTAAATACCACATTGTATAAGTCTTTGTTGTCATCGGGGCAAATGTCATCACGAGTGATATATACCTGTATTCTGCCTTTCGAGTCTTGCAGCTCCATAAAGCTTGCTTTTCCCATGATGCGGCGTGTCATCATACGTCCAGCTATCACCACTTCTCGTTTCTCTTCGCTTTCCTGATATTGTTCTTTGATGTCAGTACTGAAAGCGTTGGTAGGAAACTCTGCAGCGGGGTAAGGGTCTATACCCATGTTGCGCAACTCTTGAAGACTCTGTCTGCGACCAATCTCTTGTTCGCTCAATTCTAAAACGTTCATATATTGATTATAGCTATTTTTATATATGTAGGAATCATGCCCAACTACAACTCCAACGTTGATGGTGGAGTTTGCGTGGCATTACCCATTGATGCAAAAGTACGAAATAATTCTGAATGTGCCTATTATTTCATATTTTTTATAAATATGTGTAACATGAAAGAGGGCACCATTTAATTTGCAATTTGTCCTAAAAAATGACAAAAAAACGGGTGTTTATTTTTTGCGAAATAGAAAAAAATATGGGGTTCTGAGCATAGATTTTTTCCTTAAAACGAGCAAAAATTGCAAATAATTAGACAAACCCATGGAGATAAGACGCCAAAATACATACTTTTGTCTGCTTAGTATATGTTGACAAACCCCATAACCCATTACTTCAATCCGTCTAACTCATTGCTTTAATGTCTTATCCTTGCTTTTTATTCGGCTCAAAAAGTGCTATTATCGCCTTAACCTTCTGATATTCATTGCGATATAGCTTCTTCGAAATACTGCGCATATTTACAAGCAAGTGGAAGTGTGTTGGCAAATATGAAAGTTATGAGAGGGGCTTTGTAAAGAAAATTTCTGTACTTTTGTAACTATTTTGGCGTTTTTATATAGTCGTTTTTAGTAAAAATACAGGACAAAAGAAGTGCGCGTCTTTACCATATTGTATCACTTTTTTATCCGCCTGATTATACCTCTTTAAGCAAATCTAAAATTTCTTCCTGCGTCAACGTCCGAACCATATCCCCACCTTCTAACAAAGAATCAGCGAGGTCGCGCTTGGTTTTGTGCAGACGTATGATTTTCTCCTCAATGGTATGTTGAGCTATCAAGTGGTAGACCGTCACATCATTGCGCTGTCCTATGCGGTAAGCCCGGTCAGTAGCTTGCTGTTCTATGGCAGGATTCCACCAAGGGTCCAGATGAATGACATAGTTGGCGGCAGTCAGGTTGAGGCCTAATCCGCCTGCCTTCAAGCTTATCAAGAAGAAAGGATAGTTGCCTTTTTGAAACTCATCCACTATCTCTTCTCGTTTTTTGATGGGCGTTGCTCCGTCTAAATATAAATAAGGTAGCTTGATTTTGTCCATCACCTGTCTTACTTCTGCCAAGAAACTTGTGAACTGACTAAACACCAAAGCCCGACCTCCGCTGTCGTTCAAGCTCTCTGCCAAAGCAATAAACGTAGATAATTTGCTACTTGTTTTCTTCCATGTTTTGTCAACCAATGAGATACTGCATGCCATTTGCCTTAGCTTTGTTATCTCAGACAACGTACTTAGTTTTACTCCTTCTTCCGCCAATGCCAGTTCCTCTGCCTTTTTCCGATGCAATTCATACATCGCCAGCTCGTTGTCAGACAATTCTACGGGTAAGTTGATGTCATTCTTCTCGGGTAATTCTTCGATTACCTCACCCTTTGTGCGCCGTAACAGAAATGGAGAAATGAGTTTTTTCAGCTGTCCCTGTCGCTCTTTATTCTTATTTTCCTCAATCGGTATGATATATTTTTTCTTAAATTGCTCGGCGTTCCCCAATAATCCGGGATTGATGAATTGAAACAAATTCCACAATTCTGACAAATGGTTTTGTATGGGTGTACCAGTGAGTATGACCTTTCGTTCGGCTTTTAGCGTCATTGCCGCTTTAGACATCTTCGTGTTGGGGTTCTTAATGGTATGAGCCTCATCAAGAACTACCACGTTCCAGCTTTTTTGTGACAGTTGTTGTTGGTGCTCCAGTTTGGCACTAATGACGCCGGAACCACTATCAAGGAAGGTCCGCTTTGTGCTTGTTCTAACAGTAAAGTAATCGTTTGCAGCGTCTTACCTAATCCCATGTCATCAGCCAAACACGCCCCCGCTCCCCACGCAGTGAGTTTTGACATCCATTCAAATCCCACTTCTTGATAGTTTCTTAATTGCGCATTAAGCGTTTTAGGTACTTGCGGATGCAGTTTTTCCGCATCTTTCATTTTTTGTATCAATGCATCTACTGCCGCATTTCGCTTCACATGAATATCAGAATGGTTCACAACCTCATCCATAAGTCCTATTGCCGCAGGAACCATCAACAAATGCGACCTATTTTCTGTTGTTGCTGTATCGATTTGTTGCAGAATGCGTTTTAAGTCGTTACTCAGTTTTATGTATTCATTGTCGCCTATCTTTACATACTTGCTTTTATCGCTTAGGTGCATTTGTTGCAACAGCTGGTACAGCGACATCATCTTCTCGTTATCAATGCACACATCTCCCACGACCTCAAACCAATTGTTCTTAGACTTCAGAGCAATGTTAAAGTTCGAGCAATTCAGTTTGCCCCTATACTTTATCCTGCAGTTTTCGAGCCATTCCATTTCGCATGTTTCATTATTCTGCTGTACCCATTCAATGAGAGGCAACAATTGCACGATGCTGATTGTAATGGAGTCGGTAATGGAGGATAATTCAAGTGTCTGTGCCTCATCCATGATTTCTAATTCTGCGAGTTTATCTTCTATGGTTTTCAGGTTAGATTTCTCCTTCTTTAACTTTCTAACCACGATGCACTTCTCTCCCTTGACTTCCGTAATCGTACTTACACTCCCCTGCCCTGGCACAAAGTCGAAGTGTTCAATAGGATGAACAACAAAGGATAGTCTGAAATATTCTTCTTCCATGGGGGCAACACGCAAAGCGATGACCGCTTTGCCTTCTACCTTTTTTATTTGTTCCAATCCTTCTACCATATTCGAGTGAACTTGTGTTTTTCCTCCGATTGACTGTATGAGACGGATTAGCATCTGTTCGGCCTCTGCAGGGTATGTCTTTTGTGACAAGATAGTTTGATAAACCTTTTGCTCATATGGCGTTATATTAAATATCGAGTAATCTGTTTCTGAGTTTTTAACAAAGCATTTTCCTATCGCATTGTTTTGTATCTCATCGGCAATGTTGGATGACACGCCAAAACTGTTGTCTTTGTTTTTATTAATAATTAAGAAAGGTCTGTCTGAATGTATCGACACGGGGTGCATGTCATAGCTGCTTCCGCAAAAAACACGATTGCAGTTCTCTAACAGATAAATATATTTTCGTAGATATATGTCGTATTCCCATGGTTCTACACTATTTGAAAATGCAATATCCGTTTCATCCATACAATTGTCATGTAGATTTTTAAATGTCCTTATGGTTAATTCCCTCCCTACCGACCAAGTTCCATTTTTTAATCGTTTCTTCAAGATAGGGATAATCCTTTCGAACATAATAAGATACACCAGTTGCGTATCGCTGCTATCTTTTTTCGTGTCTTGCTTTTGCTCCTGTGTGTATGCCAATAAATCTTCTAATTTAGTTACCCAAAAAGGCTTGACGTCCAACCGTTCTAACAATGAGCTTTTTGCCAAACGCCGCATCTTCACACCATCTTCGTCATTGGTTTTGCAGCATTGTGTTTCGGTGTTTAAGAAAGCCGCATGGGTAGTTCCTGCCGTTTGCTCAAAACGTGCGATTAGTTCGTTTTTTATATTCAGTTGCTTTATGATTGCGCATGCTAAATGTTTTATGGTGTTATTTTCATTATTCTCATCGAACACTTTGAGCACAACACCGTTCATAAGATTTACGTTCCGCTTTTTACAGAAAAAATAATAAAGAGGGACTATCAGTATTTGATTTTCCTCCGAGGAACGCATACATTCCAACGCCACCAGTTTTTCTAATTTATTTTTACCTTTTTCTTCTTTTAACAACAATAAAGATAGCGTATAGTAAAAATTAATAATGCAATTTCCATAAACTGCATTATTGTATGTCAACTCTTTTTTTCTTGTCGATATTACTTTTACAAAGAGTTTGTAGGCATTTGCATAATCAGATTGATACAGCGAGGCAATTGCGTAAATAAGCAGGGCGTATGACGTAATGGGTTGTTTCTCCGAGTCAATACACATCTTTCCTGTTCCCAAATAATAATAGAAGGCGAAAACAGTGGTGGAATGAATCAATAATTTCCGTTCTTCGCCAAGCATCACCGCCCGTAAATACTCCCAGTCAACGTCCATGTCTTTTAACAACATGTTATATAAGATATTATCAAGCTGAGTACTTAGGAACGATGTCGGAATATTTTTCACAAATGTCTCATAGCCAGGATTACCAAAGACGTAAGACACCTCATCAACCAGATCTTTTAAGATGACAGTTATACGTTCTTTATTTCTTATACTTATTCTTTCGGAAAACAATCCATACAGAATCTCAGTGTGCTTGATGGCATCCTTATACTTCATCTTGTCATGATAATATGAATACAGGCTATCATACAGGGGGAAGAACAAATCGTCCTTAATTTCTCTCAGAAGACAAAAATAAATGGACGGATGCACTCTGAACCGCTTAGCTGTGCCATAGAATCCACTATCTATAACGAAAAATCCTTGTTTGTACAAATGGTGGAATGTTTTTTCAAAAAGGCTCTCTACCATTATTCGATCTGCCACTTTTTTCCACTCATTCTCAGTCATACTTATTTCGTATAATAAGGTCATGGTCTTCAGAACCGTGATCTCGTTATTATTCAAGTTTGAAACATTCATCTCGCAAGTTATTCAGTAATTCACGTTTATTATAAAGTTACACGCATCTGCTTTTTTTTTGTAACAATCTTCAAAAAGGCAATAAAAACATCATAGAAAAAAATTGCTCTCTAAATAGCCATGAAACAATAGCGTCTAATGTTTACGTTGCAACAACCTCACCATAAGTTGAGCAGCATTTTTGGAAGCAATTTTGTCACCTAACAAATGAGCGACGTCAGCATAGCCCTGAAGCATTTTAGACCTATTCGCGTGATTGGGCAATATTTGCTGCAACGCATCTGCTATTTGAGGAACGGTAAAACGGTCGGCGAACAGCTCTGGCACAATCTCTTTATCCGCAATCAAATTTACCAAGGAGATATATTTTACCGTCATGACATGATTGAAAGCAAAACGAACAAGTTGTGGCACAGGCGTCTTATAACATACTACTTGCGGTACATTCAAGAGAGCAGTCTCTAACGTCGCCGTCCCACTTGTCACCAAAGCCACAGTGGCATGTGACAGCAATGCGTATGTTTGATTTTTGACCATGCTCACATTTGAGCCTAACAGAAAGCGATTATAATATGTATCATCAATGGAAGGAGCGCCCGCCAATACAATTTGATAGCCAAACATCTTGTTTGCAGCTTCAATCATGGCAGGCAGGTTGTCCTTGATTTCCTGTTTTCTGCTTCCCGCCAGCAAAGCAATGATCGGTTTGTGTCTGTCAAGACCATTCCTAACCGTAAATTCATCAAAACTTTCAGCATACGTTTCTTTGAATTGCCGAACCTCATCTGCTGTAGGATTACCAACATAATGAATGGGAAAGTGATGTTTTCCTTCAAAGAAAGCCACCTCAAACGGCAGAATAGAGAAAAGTTCGTTGACATCTCGCTTGATTGATTTGATGCGGTATTCTTTCCAAGCCCATATTTTAGGGGCGATATAGTAAAAAATAGGGATGTCCGTATGTGTCTTTATATAATGTGCAATCTTTAGATTAAAACTCGCATAATCAACAAGAATAACAACATCTGGCTGCCATGTCAAGATATCTTGCTTACACTGTTTCATGTTGCGATAGATTGTCGGGAGATTCATCAGTACGGGTATAAAGCCCATGAATGCCATTTCACGATAATGTTTGACTAATGTTCCACCAACCTGCTGCATCAAATCGCCGCCAAAGAAACGAAATTCTGCAGCTGGGTCTTCTTTTCTTAAAGACATCATCAAATGCGAAGCATGCAAATCACCACTGGCTTCTCCTACTATTAAATAATACCGCATAAACTACACTTTATTTGAACGCCTCCTATCTTCTGCTCTTTAGACAAACAAGAGGCACGGATTACTCGACTTCCCAATGCTTTATTTTAGACAAAAACTCATAAGCAGTCACATCCATGGTGATGGGTGTAACGGCAACATAGCCATGATTGAGCGCCCATTGGTCGGTATCGGCATTTTCAGGTTCATCATTTTGATACCTTCCCACTACCCAATAGTAATCGTAGGCACGAGGATGATGTGCGGTGACAATTTCATCTACCCATCTTCCATAAGTCATACGGCACACCTTTAAGCCTTGAAAAGATTCTTTTGCGGGGAAGTTAACATTCAAGCAAACTCCCTTTGGTAGCCCTTCTGCAAGCAACTTTTTAACTAATTGTACCACATAAGGTCGCAAAGGCTCGAGATTCGCATCCTCATTGTAATAACAACTGGAGAACGCTATAGAGGGAATGTATTTCAAACATCCTTCCATTGCCACACCCATTGTACCCGAATAATGGGTATTCACCGTGGAATTATCTCCGTGATTGATGCCGCCTAAAATAAGAGAAGGCTTCCTATCAGTGCACAACTCACTCATCGCTAATTTGATGCAGTCAACAGGTGTACCGCTGCAAGACCATACTGGGACGGTTCCAATATTATTTCTACGCTTCAAACGCAGATATTCAACCGAAGAGAAAGCACAAGAATATCCAGACCGCGCATGCTCTGGTGCGCAGACAATGACATCTGCCAAGTCGGAAACCATGTCTACCAAAGCACGAATCCCAGGAGAATGATAACCGTCGTCATTAGAAATTAGAATGAGAGGAGTTTCGTTTAGCATCTTTTTTTATCATTTATAAAACATCGCAAATAGCTTCGTAAGTTTTCTTAACATAGAAAGTACGTGAGCATTGCCTAATCAATAGGTTTTTACTGATTTACCTACAAAAGTACGAAAAAAGGTTTAAAAGGTGGCTTTCTCAACCAAAATATGTAACTTTGCAAATCAATATTGTCTTAAGAAGGATTCATAGATATGGGAAAAATTATAGCATTAGCAAATCAAAAAGGAGGGGTTGGAAAGACAACCACAACTATCAACTTAGGAGCTTCATTAGCCACACTTGAAAAGTCTGTATTGATTGTCGATGCTGACCCTCAAGCCAATGCATCCAGTGGTTTAGGAGTAGACCTCAAAGAGGTGGACTGCTCAATCTACGAATGCATTATCAACAAGGCTGATGTACGTGATGCCATCTATACCACAGATATTGATGGCTTAGATATCATTCCGAGCCACATTGATTTAGTGGGTGCCGAAATAGAGATGCTCAACCTTGATAATCGTGAAAAAATTATCAAACAAATATTAGAACCCATCCGAAAAGAATACGATTTTATTTTAATTGACTGTAGTCCCTCATTAGGTCTTATCACTGTGAATGCCCTCACAGCTGCCGATTCGGTCATAATTCCTGTGCAATGCGAATATTTTGCATTGGAAGGAATTAGCAAGTTGCTCAACACGATTAAAATTATCAAGAGTAAACTCAATACCAAATTAGAAATTGAAGGATTCTTACTCACCATGTACGATAGTCGGTTGAGGTTAGCCAACCAAATATACGACGAAGTGAAACGCCACTTCCAAGAATTAGTTTTCAAGACGGTGATTCAACGAAATGTAAAACTCAGTGAGAGTCCAAGTCATGGATTACCGGTCATCTTATACGATGCAGGGTCTTCAGGTGCTAAAAACCACTTGGCATTGGCGAAGGAAATTATCAGCAAGAACGTTTAATTCAAAATAAAGAAGGGGCTAACATTCAAAAAAGGCGAGTTGCACCAAACGAATGAAATGGAGCTTCCGCAATAACAAAGAGACACCTCCACTAAGATAATTCAACATCAGCATATAAACAATAGATATTCATGGCAGTACGCAAGAAATTCAGCCAGTCGGGAAAAGGTAGTGCTTTAGGTCGCGGACTTGATGCACTCATTTCCACTGATGACATCCAGACGCAAGGTAGTTCAACTATTAATGAAATTCCAATAGAACAAATTGAAGCAAATCCCAATCAGCCTCGTCGCGAATTTGACCAAGAGGCATTGGAAGAATTGGCATCAAGTATTCGAGAAATTGGTATCATTCAACCCATCACCCTACGCCAAGTCGCTACTGACAAATACCAAATTGTAGCTGGCGAGCGTCGTTGGCGTGCCTCACAAATAGTTGGTTTGGAGGCTATACCTGCGTATATTCGAACGATAGATGACGAAACAGTTATGGAGATGGCGTTGGTTGAGAATATCCAGCGCGAAGACCTCAATGCCATTGAAATTGCACTGGCTTACGAAAAACTCATGGAGAAGAGTGGCATGACGCAAGAGAAAGTGTCCAAGCACGTAGGGAAAAGTCGCACTGCCATTACAAATTACTTACGTCTGCTCAAACTTCCTGCACAAGTCCAAATGGCTTTGCAGAAGAAAGAAATAGACATGGGACACGCCAGGGCTTTATTGGCAATAGACAGTCCTTCTCAACAAATCAAACTTTTCAAAGAGGTGGTCAAGAATGCCTACTCGGTGAGGAAAGTAGAAGAGTTAGCTCAACAACTCAAAAATGGAGAGGATTTGCAAACAGCTAAAAAGAAGATGAACACAAAAAAGAGCATGCCAGAAGAATATGACATGCTGAAAAAGCGTTTGTCCTCTTTCTTGGATACCAAAGTTCAATTAACTTGCTCTGCCAATGGCAAGGGGAAAATAAGCATCCCGTTCGCCAACGCAGCGGAATTAGAAAGACTGATGAATATCTTTGATCATCTGAAAGATTAACCGTCGATTGTGAAAATATCCACCGAACATACTTTCTGCGTCATCCAGTATTGTTGCCTACTCATACTGTTGCTTTCCGTTACCAGCGTAAGAGCGCAGGTAACGACCAATGACAGCATCCCTGACAGCGATCCTCGCATCATCTTAGGCGACGTTGACACTAAAGTCATTCCTGCTGAAGCTGCGCTTTCTCCTCAAGACACATTAGTCTTCAAGGACAATGGGAAAGTAAGTAAAAAGGTTCAGCGCGACTGGAGCAAGTGGCGTCCAGACGCAAAAAGGGCGATGTGGTTGGCTATCGTTTTACCCGGAGCAGGACAAATATACAACCGTAAATACTGGAAATTGCCGATTGTATATGGTGGATTCGTTGGATGTATGTATGCTTTGCGTTGGAACAACCAAATGTACCATGATTATTCACAAGCATATATTGACCTGATGGACAATGATCCTCATTCAGAAAGCTACAAACAGTTTCTACATTTGGGTAACCAAATCAATGAATCAAATATAGAACGATATAAAGAATTGTTCCGCAAGCGCAAAGACCGCTACCGAAGATGGCGTGACTTGAGTGTTTTCTCTATCATTGGGGTTTATGCGCTGTCCGTGATTGATGCCTATGTAGATGCATCATTGTCCGAATTCGACATCTCTGATGATTTAAGTTTAAGAATCGAACCCACCATCATGCAAAAGGATGCCATTCACCGACAGCTACTACCTGAAGGATTTGGTATACAATGCCGATTTACATTTTAATGTTCGGACAGAACTATTTTATACAGAAAATATTTCAATAATGAAAAAAACTTGTTTATACATTGCGACTATGCTTGCTGTCTTCTCAACCTCTCTACATGCACAGGTAGTAGATGACGAGACAGAAATCATAGTAACCAACGAAAAAGGAGAAAACGAAACTATTGACCTTCCTGAGGCGCTTACGTCTGAGATTGACAGTCTGCTTCATTTGTACAACACCAAAACTTATCTAAGGAAAGATGCTGATTGTAACTTACCGAATGTCAACAGAACTTACGAACCTGATGTTTACAAACAACGCCTACGCCGCCTTCCTACGATTATGGAAATGGCATACAACGATGTTGTCCAAAAGTTCATTGACCGATATACCAACCAACTGCGAAATTCGGTAAGTATCATGCTTGGGGCTTCCAATTTCTACATGCCTATCTTTGAACAAGCCTTAGAGACATACAGCTTACCTTTAGAATTAAAATATCTTCCTGTCATTGAGTCGGGATTGAATCCCTTAGCCGTCTCACGAGTAGGAGCTACTGGATTGTGGCAATTCATGTTGGCTACAGCTAAGAACTACGGACTGGAAGTGAACTCACTATTAGATGAACGTTGCGATCCTATCAAGTCATCGTACGCTGCTGCCAATTACCTAAAAGACTTATATCGCATCTTTGGCGATTGGAATTTGGTCATTGCCGCCTACAATTGTGGTCCCGACAAACTCACACAAGCCATTCACAGAGCAGGTGGAAGCAAGGATTATTGGAAGATATACCCCTATTTGCCGCGCGAAACGCGTGGGTACGTGCCGGCGTTCATTGCTGCCAATTATGTAATGAACTATTATTGCGAGCACAACATCTGTCCAATGACAACCGATTTGCCTGCGAAGACAGATACTATCGTGGTGAGCAAAGACATTCATTTTCAGCAAATTGCTGATGTACTCAAGATGGACAAAGAACTCATCAAGTCCCTCAATCCACAGTACCGCCGTGATATTGTCATTGGCTACACCAAACCTTCTACGCTCAGATTGCCCGTTCCGATGATTAATGCCTTTATTGACCAGCAAGATTCCATCTATGCACACCAAGCTGACGTGCTACTTTCCAAGCGCACTGAGGTAAAAGTCAATGAAGATATACCTGACTTCGTTGGCAATAGAACGAACATCAACTCCACACGTAAAACCTATTCGTCAAAACGTAGCAAGAGCAGAAAGCACCGTCAGCGGCGCTCCACTAAAAAGTCTGTTACCGTTAGAAGTGGAGATACGCTTTCCGAAATAGCAGCACGCAATAATACAACCGTCAAGAAATTAAAGAAATTGAACGGCATCAAGGGGTCTAATATTCGCAAGGGAAAGAAGATCAGAGTTAAATAACCATTGTTTTTGTAAGAGGACGATTATGGACGAGCAAAATATGAAAGATACGCAAAAGCAGGTCGATGAAGATAAAATCATTCAAGACGCATTTCAACACCTGTTAGATACCTACTTGGCTTCACGCCACAGAAAGAAGGTGGATATCATTACCAAAGCTTACAATTTTGCGCGTCAAGCGCACAAAGGAGTACGGCGTCTTTCGGGTGAGCCTTATATCCTCCATCCTATTGCGGTTGCACAAATAGCCTGCGAGGAGATGGGGTTAGGATCTACCAGTATCAGTTCTGCCCTTTTGCACGATGTGGTGGAAGACACAGATTATACGGTAGAAGACATCGAAAATATCTTTGGTCACAAAATCGCCCAAATTGTGGATGGACTCACGAAGATTAGCGGTGGTATTTTTGGTGATAGAGCATCTGCCCAAGCGGAAAACTTTAAGAAACTACTCCTCACGATGAGCGATGATATTCGTGTCATACTTATCAAGATATGCGACCGTCTGCACAACATGCGCACCTTAGAGTCGCAACCCGCTAATAAACAATACAAGATTGCTGGAGAAACGCTCTATATTTATGCGCCATTGGCAAACAGGTTAGGGCTGAACAAGATTAAGACCGAGCTTGAAAATCTTAGTTTCAAATTCGAACATCCCGAAGAATATCAGGACATTACCAACAAACTTTCATTTACGAAAGAACAGCGAGAACGCCTCTTCGAACAGTTTACAGGTCCGATTCGAGAGACACTCGACGCCATGGGTGTCGATTATGAAATAAAGGCGCGCGTCAAAAGTCCTTATTCGATATGGAATAAGATGCAAACCAAGCACATAACTTTTGACGAAATTTATGACATCTTGGCGGTTCGTATTATCTTCACACCACAGGTCAGAGAAGACGAAATTAATGAATGTTTCAAAATATATGTGGCTATCAGTCGCATCTATAAGTCGCATCCCGACCGTCTTCGCGACTGGCTCAACCATCCCAAAGCCAACGGATATCAAGCGCTGCACGTTACCTTGATGAGCAAACAGGGACGCTGGATAGAGGTTCAAATCCGAAGTGACCGTATGAACGAGGTGGCAGAACAAGGATTTGCGGCTCACTGGAAATATAAGGAAAATGGCGAATACACAGAAGATGAGGGCGAACTCAATGAGTGGTTGCGAACTATCAAAGAGATTTTAGACGATCCGCAACCTGACGCAATGGATTTTTTGGATACAATTAAGCTGAATCTTTTCGCCTCTGAAATTTTTGTATTCACCCCTAAAGGCGAAATCAAGACCATGCCAGCAGGCTGTACTGCACTCGACTTTGCCTTTCAAATCCATACTCTCCTTGGCAGTCATTGCATTGGCGCCAAAGTCAATCATAAGTTGGTTCCGCTAAATCATAAGCTCCAAAGTGGAGACCAAGTAGAGATTCTCACCAGTAAGTCGCAACGTGTACAACCCTCTTGGCTCAATTTTGCCACAACAGCCAAAGCAAAGGGAAAGATTCAAGCCATGCTCAGGCGCGATAATCGCGAGAAACAAAAAGAGGGAGAGGTCATCCTTCGGGCTTGGTTGGAACGAAACGACATGGAGATGACCATGGGTGTACTCAACAAACTGTGCGAATTTCATCATCTCAAGAAACACGAAAGTCTCTTCTTATGCATTGGTAACAAATCGATTATCCTAACCGAAAAAGATCTTGATGAGCTGCAAAACAAAAAGAAGGGTGGAACACCGAGCAAGTGGCTCAAGTATATTCCTTTCATTGGACACGACAAAAAGGGCGAAGAGCAGCAAACGGTTGAGCCTTTAACCATCGAAGATTCCTACAATAAGAAAAAACCTATCATTATTAACGATAGCAACATCGATTCGCTTATTTTCCCTAACTGCTGCCATCCCATACCCGGCGACGATATCTTAGGGTTTATTGACAATCAAAACCATGTGGAAATACACAAGCGCAACTGTCCCGTTGCCAGCAAACTAAAGTCGAGTTATGGCAACAGACTGTTGGATGCAAAGTGGGATATGCTCAAAACAAGGTTCTTCGATGCCACGATAGAAATCAAGGGCATCGACCGAAAAGGTATGCTACACGATGTGGTGGATGTCATTTCGGACGAGATGAATGTCAATATGCACAAGATTACACTCTCCAGTCATGAAAACATTTTCACAGGAGTCATTGAGATAAAAGTTCACGACCGTCAGGAAGTAAAGAATGTTATCAATGGATTGAAAAAAGTAGAAGGGTTACAAGAACTACAACAAATTATGTAAAGAACTTCACGGCTCTTTCATTGAACAATAAACCTCCCAGTTAAAATCATTCATCCTTTGGTTACATCTCTCTCAAATTCATCAATGAAATGAATATAACATCTTGCGTACCAAAAGAAAAGCAGCATGACACCTCATTTTTTAACAACGAAAGACGCAAAAGAAACTTAAAAAAAATTGCCACAAAAAACATCTCACGAAAGAACGTCCCGTTCTATCTAAAGAAATGGGAAACATCATTGCAGCCATTCAATTTTGATGAAAGATAGGAGTGGAAGTACATCACATTTCTTTTCGCTGTTTTCGTCAGAACGTCTACGTTCTTTGGTTATTTTGTGTCACACGCCCTTTTTCGTCTTTTCTGTTGATTTCGTTGTTAAGTTCTTCAACGCTGTTTACAACAACAAAATAATTCATTTTTTAATGAAACAGCCATGTAAATGGTTAGTGGATGAGTGAACGAGAAGAAGCGTGTCCTCACACTATTACGTCCAGCTGCTTACGCAGTTCCTGCAATTCATCTCTAACAGAAAGCAGCGTATCCAAAATTTCAGAACTCGTTTCTACCCCCTTGCGATTAGAACTCAACATCTTACGAGCAGCGGACAGCTTAAACCCTCTGACCTTGACAAGGTTATAAATAATCCGAATGTCCTCAACATTGGCATCGGTATACTGTCGTACCTTGTTAGAACCCACCGTCTTTGGACGTAAATTAGGAAACTCTGTCTCCCAATATCTCAAAGTACTTTCGTTGATACCAAACATTTGGGCAACTTCTTTGATAGAATAATAGAGTTTTACATTCTTGTTTGCATTCAGTGCCATGGCGATATATCTTTTTGCAAATGTAGATAAAATTTTCGAATTATACGTCAGCAAAATAAAGAAAGCACTTTTTCTTTATCGGAAACATACGTTTACTGAATATGCTACACCCTCCTGTCACATTTCTTTCATTCTTTCTCTCTCTGCATAAGTCCACCCATTGTTATCCCCGTGAAGCATCATTAAAATAAGTCACTAGCAGTTGTGCTGTTTGCATTTCAACAAAGACGGGCTGAAAGCCCAACAAGCGTATATCCTGTAACAACAACTTTGGGAAGATGTTACCAGAATTTGTGCTGTTGCATTTCAGCAAAGACGGGCTGAAAGCTCAAAAGGTATATAGCCCAGAGCAACGCTCTGGGTTCAAGTTGACCAACTATTTAGCGCTCTGAAAGAGCAAAAGGAATCAAACAAATGTGCCGCTCAATCTCCTGCTGTGCATTGTCATTTTTATTGACAACAGCACCAAAATGCTGGCGATATTTACCAACAACATGTACCACGGACGAAAATACGCCAAAAATAGAGAACTTTGATAACAACTTGTGAATCAATATATATTAACAAAAACCGACAAATAAAAGCAAGGATTACACTAATGTTTCAAGTCCCAAAACATTCATTTTGTGGCGTTATCTGCTGTTTCCAATGCCATTAAGTCATGCTAATAGCGATGCTAAAGCATGCTAATAACGGCATTATCTCAATGCTTCAATCCCAGCGAAGCATGCAATGCCACCTTTCAAGGCATGAAATCATGCCTTCAACCCCTCTGCGTTTCTCTATTTCGAGAATTTCTATAACCCTCTTTTTTGTCATTTTTTAGGACAAAACATACCCTTTTCCACCCTACTGTGTAATCAATTTCCCCAAATAGATACTTGAAAATCCCTTAATCTCTTCATTGCTTTTATCCAAAGCGCCTCGTACCAATTTCAACAGATAATTTTGGTGCTTCCTGCTTTTTTTTATAATTTTGCTCCTTCATAAAGAAGTGAAACATTTACACATTGCACGAACAAAAATATAAATGATAATGATGACAGCAAACGAGATACGTGAATCGTTCAAGAAATTCTTTGAGTCGAAAGGACACACCATCGTGGCTTCGGCACCCATGGTGATCAAAGACGACCCCACCCTGATGTTTACCAATGCAGGCATGAACCAATGGAAGGACATCATCCTTGGCAACAAACAACCGGAACCACGCCGCAGAGCCGACTCGCAAAAGTGTCTCCGCGTGAGCGGAAAACACAACGACCTTGAGGAAGTGGGACGAGACACTTACCACCACACCATGTTCGAGATGCTCGGCAACTGGAGCTTTGGCGACTACTTTAAGGAAGGTGCCATTGACTATGCGTGGGAATATTTGGTGGACGTGCTGCACTTGGATCCAAAAGATTTGTATGTGACGGTGTTTGAAGGCTCACCCGAAGAAAACATCCCACACGACAGCGAGGCAGAGAAGTATTGGCGCAAACACCTGCCTGCCGACCATATCATCAATGGCAACAAGCACGACAACTTTTGGGAAATGGGCGACACGGGACCTTGCGGTCCTTGTTCTGAGATACACGTAGACTCGCGTTCGGACGAAGAGAAAGCACAACTACCCGGTCGGGATTTGGTGAACAAGGATCATCCACAGGTCATTGAGATTTGGAACATCGTATTCATGCAGTTTAATCGCAAAGCCGATGGTTCTTTGGAGCCACTCTCCATGAACGTTATTGATACAGGAATGGGATTCGAGCGACTGGTGAGAATGCTGCAAGGAAAGAATTCTAACTACGACACCGACATCTTCCAGCCATTCATCCATGAGATGGAACGCCTGTCGGGCAAGAAATATGGCGAGCAGGAAGATGTAGACGTGGCGATGCGTGTAGTGGCTGACCACCTTAGAGCCGTAGCCTTCTCCATCGCTGACGGACAACTACCCAGCAATGCCAAAGCGGGTTACGTCATTCGCCGCATCCTCCGACGTGCCGTTCGCTATGCTTACACGTTCTTAGGACAGCGCGAAGCCTTTGTATATAAGTTGCTCCCGGTACTCGTAGACGAAATGGGAGGAGCATATCCTGAACTCGTTGCCCAACGTGAGTTGATTGGCAAGGTGATGAAAGAAGAGGAAGACTCGTTCTTGCGGACACTCGAAAAGGGTATCAACCTGTTGAACAATGCCATGGATGAGCTGAAAAAAGCAGGCAAGACGCAAATCGATGGCGAACAAGCCTTCCGCCTTTTCGATACCTATGGCTTTCCGCTCGACCTCACAGAACTGATATGTAGAGAGCACGGATTCAGCGTTGACGAGCAACAGTTCCATGCAGAAATGCAGAAACAGAAAGACCGTGCCCGCAATGCCGCACAAGTGGAAAACAGCGACTGGGTAGAATTAAGACAAGGCGAACAGCAGTTTGTGGGCTACGACTATACCGAATACGAATGCCACATCTTGAAGTATCGCAAGGTAACTCAGAAAAAAAATAGTTTTTACGAGGTCATCTTGGACTTCACACCCTTCTATGGAGAAATGGGAGGACAGGTAGGCGACCAAGGTGTCTTGGTAAGTGAGCACGAGACGGTGGACGTGATAGACACCAAACGTGAGAACAACCAAAGCATTCACATCATCAAGCAACTGCCACAACATCCCGAGGCTGACTTCATGGCTTGCGTGGATACCGACAAACGTGACGCCTGTGCGGCAAACCATACAGCCACTCACCTGCTGGATTATGCACTCAAACAGGTGCTTGGCGACCATGTGGAGCAAAAGGGATCGTATGTATCGCCCGACACGTTGCGCTTCGATTTCTCGCATTTCCAAAAGGTGACCGACAAGGAAATCAGACAGGTAGAACGGTTGGTGAACGACCTCATTCGTCAAGACATCCCCTTGGACGAACATCGTGACACGCCAATAGAAGAGGCGAAAGAAATGGGAGCCGTTGCATTGTTTGGTGAAAAATATGGCGACAAAGTGCGAGTAGTTCGCTTCGGACCGTCATGTGAGTTCTGTGGAGGCATTCACGCCAAGAGTACAGGACGCATAGGACTGTTCAGGTCGCAAGTGTGAAGAAGCGATGTATGCCATAGAAGACACGGTAAAGGCCATCCGCAGCTTGTTCAATAATGCCAAGGACTTGAAAGGAGTCATCGAAAAGTACATGGATGAACACGACACCATGCGCAAGGAGATAGAACAGTTCCAAGCACAAGCGGTGCAAAGAACCAAAGACGAACTCATCAGACGTGCTGAGACTATCAATGGCGTTACCGTCATCAAGGCAGTATTGCCTATCGATGGCAACGCTGCCAAGGACTTGGTGTTCAAGATTCGTGAGGCCATACCGTCGCATTTGCTTTGCGTCATCGGTTCTACGGCACAGCAAAAGCCACTTCTGAGTGTTATGCTGAGCGAAGATATGGTGAAAGACCACGGATTGAATGCAGGTCAAATGGTTCGTGAAGCAGCCAAACTCATTCAGGGAGGCGGTGGCGGACAACCGCATTTTGCATCGGCCGGTGGCAAAGATGTAGACGGTATCAGCGCTGCAGTCGACAAAGTTATTGAGTTGGCGCACCTATAAATATAGCTCATCATCAAAGGCAAATGCCTTTGTCGGTAGGATATTTTCACAAAAGCCGCATCTCCATAATGTTGAGATGCGGTTTTTGTTTTAATTTTCTACATCGCCTATACCATATAAGAAAGGTATCACAAACAAACAATCTTTTACTAATAACCAGCAAAATATCAACGTCTGAGTCCAAACATCCAAAATACCACCATTGTAAATCGATTGAAAACTATTACCCAAACTATTTTTTGATACAGGATAGTCTCATGCGTACACCCACATAATGACATTTGATACAAATATCGATGCTACGCTCAATTATCATATCAAAAAGGTAATTGTATTTGAACATAATATCATTTATTTGAAAAAAAAGGTGTATTTTTGCAATATCTTATAAAAATAATTGAACAAACCAATTATCATATAAGAATGTAGGAAATTACTAACCATCCTTATCATAAAAACAACATTCATGAAGTATCAACTTTTACTACTTGCATTTTTATCTTCTGCGCTTGGCACTTCAGCACAACAGTTTGAGAAAGTGGACAAGAGCAAATACAAGGATTATTCACCTACTTACGCCCCAGACCCCTCGCTGATGCGTAATGTCAGTGGAAAAGCTGGCAAAGTAGGCATGCGCACCCGAGCAACGAAAACCCCGCTGCCCGCTTATGTCAACAATGCCAATGCCAAATGGTTTCCACCTATCTTCGGACAAACAGGTGGGTCGTGTGGTGCATCATCACGTATTGGTTACATGATGACATACGAATGGAATGCTTTTAGGCTCTCTGACGCATCGAAGATTGAACATCGATTGCCGCCACATTTTGAGTATCCGTTTTCGTACAACGGACTCAGCAAAGACCACATGGCACAGTATATAGGCTATCCTACCGGCGATGTGTACGGAGGTTGGGACATAAGCAGTATTTACGGAGCATACGAAGTTGATTCTAATGATGCTGGATGGATGCAAGGCTATGACAGTTGGCACAACGCCATGTTCAACCGCATCACTGGAACGGCTAACTTTCCTAAAGGATCGAACACCCCAGAGGGAATGGAAGCTATCAAACGTTGGCTATTCAACCATAATGGTGACCCCTCATGGCCTACCATTACCGATGAAAATGGTACCCATATTGTAGGTGGCATTGCTGGTTTGGGCTGTGGTATATCGGGCTGCGTCATGCAAAAAGTAGCCGATGTGGAAGCCAACAGAAAGGCAGGCGTCGTTGGTAAACATTACATTGAGAGGTGGAGGTTTGACACTGCCGACCACGCCATTACCTTAGTGGGCTACGATGACCGTGTGGTGTTCGACTTAGACAAGAATGGCATATATGGCGAGGAAAAGAATCGCTTAGGTCAAGACGAGCGAGGCGCATGGATTTTCGCCAATTCATGGGGCGATTGGGCAGATAAAGGATTGTGCTACGTACCCTACCCCATGGCAGGAGGAGTAACCAACAGCAAGACGGACAAACACATCTTGACCAATGAAGACGGCTCAAAAGTAGAGGTATATACGGGTGGTGGCTGGTGGCCAGAGGTGTACTACCTACGCCAAAACTATGTGCCGCAACAAACCATGAAAGTAACTATGCAATACAGCAAGCGGTCGGAAATCAGCGTGAAGGTAGGCATAAGTCAAGACCCCACGGCTACAAAACCACAAAAAGAGTCTGTGTTTAGATATATCAACTATACCGGCGATGGGGATAAAGACCCTGCTGATGCCGAAACACCGCTACTTGGTCGATGGGCAGATGGCAAAATGCACCACGAGCCAATGGAGTTTGGTGTAGACCTGACCGACCTTTGCGAAGGAATAGACTTTTCACGCCCCGTAAAATATTTCCTCACCATCAACAGTAAGGGTAGCGCAACAGGTAAAGGAAGTGTGAAATCGGTAAGCATCATCGACTATGCTATGAACGAAAAGGGTGTGGAAATGCCTATATGCAATGAAGACGTTCCTATTAAGAACGGTGGACAGACCACTTGTGTGTCGGGTGTAGTGACGCAAGAATCGGTTAATGCGCCCTACAACTTAGCATTCGATGACAACAAACAGCTTGCATGGGCTGAGCCTGTGAACGGATTGTCCAAGCCTGAGACATATATTGTTTACCAAAACGGAAATAAAATCACCGAGACAACATCCACCCATTATGCACCGACATCAACAGACGGCTCTTTCTATGTAAAGGCTTCATACAAGATAAACGGCAAGCAAAAGCTAAGTGCTGCTTCCAACTCGGCAGCATTGCCACAAAATGCAGATGCCGTTTACGACAACGATGTTCAGCAATTCACAAGCTGCGGAGGGTTCGTTGTGCCTAACGTAACATCCAAGCCCCACCAAAAATTTACGATAGAGTATTGGCTCAAGCCTTCATCCGTGTACGACTGGAATCAAAAAGTTGGTGCTGGATGGGGTACATTCTGGCTACATGCCAACAACAACCGTACACTTACTTTTGGCTGGAACACACAAAATGGCAACCGAAGCGACTCTGAACCCATTTTACAGACCAACAAATGGACACACATCGCATTGGTAATAGATGGTAATACCATGACACTGTATGCCAATGGCGAACGCAAGGGGCAATTCAGTTCACAGTTCCACAGTGGCATGCCTGCCATATCGGATGGACTTCTTTTTGGGGCAACCAACAACGATGGATTGCATGGATGCATTGACGACCTGCGAATATGGGAAGTAGCTCGTACTGCACAAGAGATAAAAGACAACTACCAAACTCCTATTGCCAATCCAGGAAGTGAGAATGGATTGTTAGCTTATTTCAAAATGAACACCATCAAAAAGAATGGACGCACACTCTTAGTTGATGCAGCCCACGGCAACCATGCCAAATTCTTATCCAATGGCGCACACAACACAGCACAAGCAAACAATGAGACCATTCGTAAACAAACCTTACCCACTTCTACCATTCAAGGACCAACACAGGTAAACAAGGGCGATGTAGTTACATTATCGGCTACGACATCGGTAGGTGTCATGAAGAGAACATGGGCAGCCACAGGTGCAACACCTGCACAAACCACGGCACACGATGCAAGCTTCAAATTCAATACAGCTGGTAACCAAACCGTTACACTGACAACAACCGACATCAATGGGCAAACGCAGCAGACAACCCACCAAGTCAATGTCAAAGCCATAGAACCTTCGGCTGACTTTACGATAACCAACGAAACGGTAAAAGCGTCCGAACGAGTATCATTCTTGGCAAAGAACGAAGTGTCGGGTTGTACTTACGCTTGGCAATTAGATGGAGCCGACATAAAAACCTCTGATCATCGCAACATTTCTGCCGTGTTCATAAAAGCTGGCACACATACCGTTACCCTTACCGTCACATCTGCTGAAGGCAAGAAGTACACGCAGGAAAAACACCTCAACGTGGCTGCTTCGGCTCCCAAGGCTGGTTATAAAACAAGTAAAGATGACGCTGTAGTATTGAAAAACGAAGAGGTGACGCTGACAGACGCCTCCAAATATGAGCCAACAGAGTTCTACTGGTCATTAGTAAGTCATAATCAGGTGTACAATGGAACAGGCAATCCATATCGCTTCAAGCCAGAACGAGCAGGCGTGTACAAACTGTATTACACCGTTGGAAACGCACAGGGAAGCGACAAGTTGGTAAAGGATCAAGCCGTCATCGTATGTAATGCAGACGCACAACGTGGCTTGAATTTCTCGATAGTCGGCAACAAGTCATACAAAACGATGACTACAGGTCAGTTGGACAATATCAGTACCGATTGGACTATTGATTATTGGCTGAAGCCAACATTTGCCTCATCGGCATCGAATGGCGTCTATGCACTGAGTAGCAATGGCTCGGAGGTGGCAAGCCTGATAGCACAACCAAAGGGAGGTGCGACACTAAAGGTGGGCAACCAGACTTTCCAAATCAACGATGATTTCATCATTTCCGGACAATGGCACCACTACGCCATCACTGCGGATAGAACTACGGTGAGATTGTATCGTGACGGAACTTTGTTCAAGTCGTTCACTCTCTCCGGTAGCAACAACACAGACAACATTGCAAAGTTACGAATAGGAGGCGAAGCACAAGCCGACGGCATCTTTGATGAGTTCAGGGTTTGGGGAAAAACACTCAGTCAAACAGACCTACGCCGTTACTGCATTGCTCCTCTGAGTGGTACAGAGCTAACCAAAGCCGTTAGCGACAACCTATTAAAGTGTTACTATCAATTCAATACCATTGAGGACGGGACTAACATTCCTGACCAGTCTGGACGTGGATGTAATGCCACTCGTGACAATTTTGGTCCTGGTGGAGATGCCTGGGTATCGTCACGAGGCGTGTTTGCCATTGACTTCTCACCTGCCGAAGGGGAAAAAATTAACGGTTACACTTCGTTGGATAGGTCTTCATACCGCATCGTAAAGGTGAGCGATGAAGAGACACAGAGCGAACAAAACGGCAACGGATTTGCAGAACTGGCGCTCGATGCTGATGAAGCCTCATTTTGGCATAGTCAATATGCTGGTGGCGAAAAGGGATTTCCTCACAGCTTCACCATCGACAGAGCAAGCCTTGACGTCATTCATGCCTTGAAGATAACGAACAAACGAGAAAGCCGATACAGGGCTGTCAGCGTAACCGTTGAGCAAAGTGATGATATGAATCAGTGGGAAATGCTTGACAACAACCACCATTTCTTAGATATGGAAAGTCCTGCCGTCAACCTCATGAAGCCGGTGACAAAACGCTACATGCGCCTAACCTTCAATGAAAACGCATGGCAAGGAAGCCTCATGACGCTGAACACAGTTGATTTTTACGGAACGAAAGCTAACGATGCCAGCCTTGAGCAGCCTGTACAGCTCATCTTCAAGAGTTGTTCAGATGAGAGTAGCAACGCAAATCAAAAGGCAAGCAACGCTGTAGATGGGAATGACAACACACAGTGGCGCAGCAAAGACGGCACTCCTTATCCACATACCATTGATGTGCAGAACAGCTCATCTGGAAGATGTATCGAGACATTATCCCTTGTTCAAGCCATCATAGGAAACAAAAAGAAATCGCGAAACTACAATGCAGGCAAGGTAACCATTTGGGTGAGTGACAACGGAAAGGACTGGACAGCGTTTGAAAAGGTACGTATTCCTTACTATAACAAGAGTACTATCCGCCTAAAGACTCCTATTCACCAACCATATGTTCGCTTTGAATTTACCGAAGCACAGATGAAAGGCGCCACCTCGTTGGCACTCAAAGAAATCAAAGCATATGGAAGATTGTCAAAGGAGACTGGCATCAATGGCGTTGAGCAAGACTACAACAGCACTGACACTCGCATCTACAACCTGCAAGGACAGTATGTAGGTACTTCGATAGAAAGTTTACCTGCTGGCATCTACATCAAAAATGGCAAGAAGATGATTAAGCAATAAACCTTCACACGAGAAAGAACACACACGAGGATGTATGCACCACAAAGCACATCCTCGTTTTTTTATGCTTATCACTGACAAGGATTGGAAAGAAATGTTTACTTTTGTACAACGATTTTTCTGAGACTGAGCACCAAACATCATCGTCTATAGAAAAGAACAAATATCTGACAATGCAAAAATCACTACTCATCGTCTTCTTAGGAATGTGCATCAAAGTCAATATTGCACAATCTTTCAACCTACAGTGGATTGCTTGCCCACAGGCAGACAGTACCTCGGAAGTATGGTTTAGGCAAGATTGGAAGCTGAAAGATTATCCCACACATGCTACGATGACTATTGCCTGCACAGGAAAGGTGAGCGCATACATCAACGAACGAAATATATCAACAGCGCTGTGGTTTCCTACTCGTTCCAATACCGACGGCAAACCAATATGTATCACACTGGATGTAACTCGTTTTTTACAGCCTGGCAACAACGTCATCGCTATTTGGTATGCTCCCTCATGGACACATATTGAAAGGCAACAGGTAGCCATTGCGCTGCATGCACGTTATGCAAATAACGGATACACATGTTTACAATCTGACGAGAATTGGCTCACACGACCTGCCACCACATCCTTGACCTTGGATGGAGGAGAAATGGATGATGGTTATGCGTATGGTGCAAAATGGTATTCCGAAGATTTTGACGTTGCAACTTGGCAATCGGCAACAGCTGTTGAGAGTCCTTCTCTTCCCTATACCTATTATTTTGCTGGATATCCCGCTGTGAAGGTGAGTAAAATTCAGACACCTCGTTATTTTGATATCGTTGGAGATAGCGTATATTACCAGTTTGATAAAGCATTTAAGGGACAAGTTCGTGTGACGCTGCGTGGCGCTAAGCGTGGACAGAAAATACAGTTTAATGGACTCACCTATACCTGCAACGGTGAACTTGACGAACAAGCCTACCCTCGTTTTGCGATAAAAGATGTCTATCGCGTTTTGATTTCGGGCGATAAGGATTTCAAACCCGAGCAGATTCAACAGGTAGAAGGATTAGAAGTTGTCCCATATTTCCATCAAAGCTATCAATATTAACAGATAAATGTGCGGTTACATTCCAAATTTTCGCTACCTTTGTACGGAATATAGAAGTGTGTTTAATGAATTTTACATTCTTCTAAGGAAGTGTCATTGACAAATATACAAAACCAAAAACAATTATGGAAAGAAATAGTATAGCGAAACTAACGATTAAACGCATCAAAGAAATCACCAATATATCTACCTTCATTGGCGACGATTTATTATTATTCGACCGATTAGAAGATCTTCCTTTCCCACTCGAGCCACGCAAAATGAATTGTGTTTTGGTTGGGATGTGCCTTAAAGGGCGTGCACAATACACTGTTGACACCAAAGAATGTGTCATTTCAGAGAACGATTTACTTATTTTGAGTGACGGACAGGTAGTGAGTGACTATATGATCAGTCATGATTTCAAAGGCATTGCCATGTTGGCATCCGAGAACTTCATGCAGGATATCTCAAGGGGAGTAAACAAAATTTCCTCACTGTTCATCTACACGAAAACACATCCTGTGTTGCATTTAGAACAACAAAATGCCAATTCCTTCTTGGACATTTATAGAATGACACATAAGAAGGTTATCGATGTCAATCATCGTTTTCGAAGAGAAATTGTTTGTTCATTACTTGGTGCACTTATCTACGATATGGGAAACTATATTTGGTACAATCAACAGGACCAAACAAACTTTAAGCAAAGTCGAGGAGAAAAAATCTTTTCTGATTTCATTAAATTAGTGGAACAAAACTTCCGAGAGATTCGAAGAGTAGGATGGTATGCCGAACAATTAAAGATTACCCCTAAATATTTGTCGGAAACGGTGAAGAAAGTGAGCCGAGAAACGCCAAACAGTTGGATTGATAGTTATGTAACTACAGAGCTACGAGTACAATTAAAAAACTCCGCAAAGAACATCAAAGAAATTGCGAAAGACATGAACTTCCCCAATCAAAGCTTTTTGGGTAAATACTTTAAGGATCGAACAGGGATGTCTCCTTCGAGTTATAGAAAATCTTGATGCGCCAATTGTTGTGCCACCACACACAATTCGTCATACCATTGCTGCCCAAAGCGGCGTATCAAAGGCTCTTTAAGAAACTGGTAAAGCGGCAAATTGAGCTCTTTACCTTTCTCGACTCCACATTGGCAAATCTTCCAACGGTGGTAATTCAATCCAACAAGTCCATTTCCCAACGCCTTTTCCCGAATGGGGTATAACGCACAGGAGATGGGCTTACAAAAATCAATCTCTGCCTTTCGGTAGGCTCTCTCTAACACACAAAGACAACACCCCGCTTGGTAACAAGTAAAAACACAATCTTTGCCTCCGACAATGCTGGTTACCATGTCGCCCTCTCTATCAATATAAGCTACTCCTTGCTGGTCAATTACCGATTGAGCCGAAGCAGAAAGCTCGTTCCACACAGCATCCACGTTCTCTTCTATACTTGCAATTTCCTCAATAGTAACAGGAGCTCCAGCATCGCCTTCAATGCAACAAGCGCCATGACACACCTCCAAATCACAACAAAACTTTTGCGTGAAAACATCTGGAGACACCAAGACGTTGCCTACTTGTATAATGGGAGGATATGAATGGTTCATACATTGAGGAGCTTTTACCATTTCACGGGCTCAATACCCTGCTGTATTAAGTATTCATTGCAGCGTGAGAAATGATGATTACCAAACCAACCACCTCGATTGGCAGATAGCGGTGAGGGATGTACGCTTTCCAAAACACAATGTTTGTGCTTGTCAATAAGATAGGATTTTGAGCGCGCATAACCGCCCCACAACAAGAACACCAAGTGCTCTTTATGGTCGCTCAACACCTTAATAACAGCATCTGTAAACGTTTCCCACCCTCTTCGCTGGTGGCTCCCTGCTGCATGCGCTCTCACGGTGAGTGTGGCATTGAGCAGCATCACGCCCTGTTCCGCCCAGCGAGTCAAGTTACCTGTTGTGGGAATGGGCATTCCCATATCGGCTTGTATCTCCTTAAAGATGTTTTGCAACGAGGGAGGAAACGGCACACCGTCGTTAACTGAGAAACTCAAACCGTGTGCCTGACCCTGTTCATGATAAGGGTCTTGCCCGATAATCACCACTTTCACTTGATTGAACGGACAGAGATTAAAGGCGTTGAAAATGAGTTTTCCGGGAGGATAGCACGCAAACTGGCTGTACTCGGCATGCACAAACTCGGTCAATTTGGCAAAGTAAGGCTTGTCAAACTCTTGCTGCAAATGCGCTTTCCAACTTTCTTCTATCTGTACTTCCATATCCTCGAGGTTGATATAGCTTGACTGCCATATTCAAAAGAGACGAGAATTGAACCAACAAGTGGTTCAATTCTGGCGCTCTTATGTGCTTAAAAATTCAAGAATCAGTCGGTTATCAGATTTTCACCTGTCATGGCTTCCGGTTGTTCCAAGCCCATGATGTGCAATATAGACGGTGCCACGTCAGCCAATCTTCCGTCCTTCACGGTGGCACTGTTGTTATCTGTCACATAAATAAATGGTACAGGATTGAGCGAGTGTGCCGTGTTGGGCGTGCCATCCTCGTTGATGGCATGATCAGCATTACCATGGTCGGCAATGATAATGGCCTCATAATCGTTGGCTTTGGCAGTCTCTATCACCTCTTTCACACAATGGTCAATAGCCCAAACCGCCTTGGCAATGGCGTTATAGACACCCGTATGTCCCACCATGTCACCGTTGGCAAAGTTCACCACAATGAAATCGTACTGCTGTGTACCAATGGCATCCACCAGTTTGTCTTTCACTTCGTAGGCACTCATTTCGGGCTTTAAGTCGTAAGTTGCTACCTTGGGCGAGTTGACTAAGATGCGGTCTTCCCCTTTGTAAGGCTCTTCACGTCCTCCATTGAAGAAGAATGTAACGTGTGCATACTTCTCCGTCTCCGCTGTATGCAACTGTCTTTTGCCCAAACTGCTAAGATATTCGCCCAATGTCATCTCTACATTTTCCTTCGGGAACAGCACATGTACATTCTTAAAGTTAGCATCGTAGGGCGTCATCGTGTAATACTGCAAATCCTTGATGGTGTGCATTCCCTCATCAGGCATATCGGTTTGGGTCAACACCTGTGTGAGTTCTTTGGCACGGTCGTTACGGAAGTTGAAGAAAATCACCACATCACCCTCTTCTATCTGTCCTTGAACAGTGGCGTTGGTAATGGGTTTGATAAATTCGTCGGTCACTTCTTCGGCATAACTCTCATGCATCGCCTGCACCATATCCGTTGCTTTCTTGCCCACACCACTTACCAACAAGTCGTAAGCCTCTTTCACTCGATTCCATCGCTTGTCACGATCCATGGCATAAAAGCGTCCTATGATACTGGCAATGTGCGCATCGTTCGTTTCACAAACATGCTGCAAAGCCTCAATAAAGCCAACTCCACTCTTCGGGTCTGTGTCGCGTCCGTCCATGAAACAATGCACATACGTATTTTTGAGACCATATTTCTTAGAAATTTCCAACAACTGATATAGGTGATCTAAAGAAGAGTGAACACCGCCAGTGCTGGTCAATCCCATTAAATGAAGCTTCTTCCCTGTTTTCTGTGCATACGTATAGGCAGAAACGATTTCAGGATTTTGCAGAATTGACCCATCTTTACAGGCTCTATTAATCTTCACCAAATCCTGATATACCACACGTCCTGCACCAATATTCAAGTGTCCTACCTCTGAGTTTCCCATCTGTCCATCGGGCAATCCTACATTCTCACCCGAAGCCTGCAACTGCGAATGCGAGCATGTAGCATTCAGATAATCTAAATAAGGTGTCGGCGTATTACTTATTACATCACCTTTACCCTTGTCTCCTATTCCCCATCCATCGAGGATCATCAATAAAGCTTTCTTTGCCATAATTATTGTTACCTGTTATATAAAAATCTTTTTTTGCAAAGATAGTGCAAGCCGAAACCAAAAGAAGTTTACTTGTTTTGGTGAGACGCAGCCTATCTTATGCAAAGGTACTGCAATTTTCTGACTTACGCATCATCTACACCTTATAAATACAAGAATACTTCACAATTTTCATCCACGCAAAAGCCCCACAATCCGTTTAGATTGCAGGGCTTTCTCTGTCTAATTACCAAAGTAATGATTACTCAACGGTGATTTGCTTGCCTAATGTCTGTACGATTTCCTCACGTTTCGGCAAGGTAACGGTCAAGACACCATCCGACATTTTTGCGCAAATTTTCTCTTTGTCTACGTCATCTGGCAAAATCAGTGTCTGCTCAAAGCTCGAGTAACTGAACTCTCTACGCAAGTAGTGAGCCTTCTTGTCCTCTTCTTTGTTCTCCACCTTCTTTTCCATCTTGATAGTCAAATTACCATCGTTATCGATATTCACGACAAAATCATCTTTCTTCAAGCCGGGTGCAGCCAACTCTACTATATAATCACCATCATGAGCAATCACGTTGATGGCGGGTGCTGTGCTGTTCAATCTTGGTGCAAGACCGGTATCAAAAAAGTCATCAAACACACTTGGTAACCATGAATTTCTGTTTCTTACTGGTAACATAATCATTTCCTCCTATTTTTATATTGTTTATTCTTATTTGCTCTTTCGAGTTCACTAACCATTGTTGCAAGGAGCGTACCAACGAAGAAACTGTGCCATTTTGGCGCATATCCTGTTATTTCTCATAAAATAAAAGACACAATGTCAGCATTTATCGCTTTTAATGTATCTATTTGAGCAAACAAACTCACAAGAGAAGGCTCTTTTATTCCCTTTGTTTTGATGTGAGCATCTAACATTCCGCCCCATCTTCAAGGAGTCTCGCACTAAAATACAACCAACGAAAGGCTTCACCAACTTACAACTGGTGCCACTGCGGTAAATTTCCCACCTGCATAAGGTAAACATACTGTCACTGTGAACTCATCTTACCTGTGTAACATAAAGATTTTTTGAGGGGGCAAAAAAGCCTAATTTTGTCCGTTTTTCTTCCCTAATTTTAACACTTCTGAAACCTCAGAAATAGAAAAAATATAAGGCTTTTTTAGGGTGGTCTGAACCCTTAATCGGACTATAAACATGACTTAGACCGGTTACTCCATTGAGTTAATGAGCCTACATTAATGGAATAACGCCCTTAAGTCATTATTTTATCGACCCAAAACCATGCTTTTAGCTGCCATTTTGCACTGTTTTTGCGGCTAAACGACACCACTATTTTTGTAACACGCTGATTATCAAGCATTCCTATTTTTCGCGTATTTGCGAGCAAGTCTCCACTTGGTTACAAATACGCGAGTATTCTGAGAGCATTTGTCAATATATTTCAGATTTTTTAAGACGATTTTTCATCCCCAAAAATCAACATTTTTAGGACATCCTAAATAAGTAGTCGCGCTGAAATTTATCAAGGAATCCTATTCTCTTTTTCATCACTTTTCTCTTATATTAGATAATTTGACAAAATGCAAGAAGGGTACCACATAATCATCTGGAACATTACCACAAGTGCGAAATTGTTTATCTATAAAAATATCTCCGCTAAAAATAACTTTTTTCCCAGCTTTTCTAAAACTTAAAGGTAGTGAGTTGTGTTGAGGGTAAATATTTACAATACCATAAGGACGCTTACATACAATGCAATAAACATGATACTCGGTATTAAAAATCACTTCCCCAGGACTGTCAGTTAAGGTGAACCAAACTGTATTATTTTTACATACTGGGTAATTTGACGATTCTATCTCTTTTGAATCATCAGAGCTACAGCCAACATTCAATATAAGAAATAATGGCAATAATAAAAATAGTACTTTCTTCATCTCTTCTTTTTTTATAGTTACGGTATATAGAAAAAAATATAAACTAAATAAAAGTCATCCAGATTGGGAATGAATAGGTAATTTATCATTCGCTGTCACAGTGTACTACTGTGTACAAATATAAACATTTAAGGAATACGAAACAAGCAAGTTATTCGTTTTTTAATAAAAAGTCGGTGGTTCAATGGCTAAAGTTTTCCTATTGTTTTCCCAATTATTATAAGTCCTCAAAAATCAAGTGAAACGTATCGCAGCTCAAAAAACTTGTACTTCTGCTTAAAAACAAGTACTTTTGTAACCAAATTCCCTGCGGATGACAGAGACACTCAAAGAGAAAACGGCAAAAGGTATATTTTGGGGGGCGATGAGCAACATCACCCTGCAATTAGTAGGCGTGGTGTTTGGCATCATGCTGGGTCGCATTCTGTCCGATGAAGACTATGGCATGATGGCGATGATAGCCATTTTTCAGTTGGTTGCCATTGCCCTTCAAAACAGTGGGTTCACAGTAGCCATCACCAACATGAAATCCCCTACCCACGATGACTACAACGCTGTATTCTGGTTCAACATCTTGGTTGGCGGCACCTTGTACATCCTTTTGTTCCTATCCGCTCCCCTAATTGCTTCTTTCTACGATACGCCAGCCCTGACTTCCCTATGCCGGTACAGTTTTTTAGGCATCCTCTTCGCCTCGTTCGGTACTGCCCAATCGGCATGGCTGTTCAAGAACTTACACGCCAAGCAACAAGCCAAAGCCAACATCGTTGCCGTATTGCTGTCGAGCATCACGGGAGTACTGATGGCGTGGGGTGGTTTTCGTTATTGGTCATTAGCCTCTCAGAGTTTGGTGTACATCCTGCTGTGTACCCTCCTCTACTGGCATTATTCGCCTTGGCGACCCTCCGTACATCATATTTCGTTTGCTCCCGTGAGACGAATGTTCAAGTTCTCATTCAAAATCCTACTCACCACGCTCATTACCCAAGTCAACAACAACGTGCTGAACATTCTGTTGGGCAGGTTATACACCAAACACGACGTGGGACAATACAACCAAGCCTACCAATGGGACAGCAAGGGATTTCAGTTGGTGCAGAGCATAGTGAACCAAGTAGCACAACCTGTACTCGTTGAACTGAAGAACGAGGCCGACCGACAGCTGCACGCTTTTCGCAAGATGATGCGCTTTTCGGCATTTCTCAGTTTCCCCCTCTTGTTGGGACTGGGACTGGTATCGCGCGAATTCATCGTGCTTACCATTACCGAGAAATGGCTTCCCAGTGCCCAACTCCTTCGGCTGTTGTGCGTGAGTGGGGCTATTTTTCCCCTCATCACACTGATGTCGAACCTCATCATCAGCAAGGGGAAAGCCAATGTCTACCTTGGTTGCACCGTTGCCTTGGGCGTATTACAAATCGTCCTCATGCTATTGCTGTGGCCCTACGGCATCCGCAACATGGTTATTGCCTATGTATGCCTCAACGTGAGTTGGCTTTTTGTGTGGTTCTACTTCGTGAGAAAGTCCACGGGATACACGCTTCCGCAGTTTTTTAAGGATGTGTTGCCCTTTGCAGTCAGTGCGTCTGGGGTCATGGTTGTGACCTACTATGCCACGTTGGGCATCACTCATCTGCTCCCATTATTAATCGTCAGGGTGATAATGGCTGCTGTTTTGTATTACGTCATCATGCGCATTGCCAAAGCAGAGATACTCCGCGAATGTCAAGCAGCCATTCTTTCTAAATGGAAGAAAAAGCACTAAGGACATCCCTAAATCCATATTTTTATGTATATTTGCTCATTATTGAAAATCAAAGCAGAAATTTAACACATGCAAGCCATTATATTAGCCGCAGGAATGGGACGCCGCTTAGGAAGCTACACCAAGGAAAACACCAAATGTATGGTACCCGTCAATGGGGTAAGGCTCATTGACCGCATGCTCACGCAACTCTCCACATTGCATCTAAAGCGTGTACTGATGGTGGTGGGCTATAAGGGAAAAGAACTCATCCACCACATCGGAGAGCGATATGCAGACGCTCTAAAGATAGAATATGTAGAAAATCCCATTTACGACCGCACCAATAACATTTACTCGTTGTCGCTGGTAAAGGAGCAAATGCAAGAAGACGACACGCTCTTGATAGAGTCGGACCTCATCTTCTCTGACCGACTTTTCTCCATGATACTTGCCGATGAACGTCCCAACATTGCCCTCGTTGCCAAATATGAGACATGGATGGACGGCACCATGGTGCGCATTGACCAAGATGGCAACATCGTGAACTTTGTTCCCAAAAAGGCTTTCAACTATCAGGAGGTTGACTCGTATTATAAAACGGTGAACATTTACAAGTTTAGCAAAGCGTTTTCGCAAACACAGTACGTTCCTTTTCTTGATGCCTATTGTAAGGCTTTGGGCAATAACGAATATTACGAACAGGTGTTGCGCGTGATTACTTTGTTAGATAAAACCAACCTCAAGGCACTTGACATTGGTAATGAGAAGTGGTACGAGATAGACGACGTGCAAGACTTAGACATTGCAGAAACCATTTTTGCTAAAGACGACGAGATGCTCAAGCGGTATAACTATCGCTATGGTGGGCATTGGCGTTTTCCAAAGATGCTGGACTACTGCTATTTGGTAAACCCCTACTTTCCTTGTGAACAGATGAAAGCCGAGATGAAAGCCAACTTTGACACCCTGCTGACCGAATATCCGTCGGGCATGTACGTCAACTCGCTGTTGGCAGGCAAGTGTTTTGGCATTAAACAAGAATACATGGTGGTGGGCAACGGTGCAGCAGAACTCATCAAGAGCCTCATGGAGAACGTTAAAGGATATGTGGGCATGGTGTTCCCCACGTTCGAGGAATATCCGCATCGACTGCGAAAAGAGCAGATAGTGGCGTTTGTTCCGCCCTTGGACACGCTGCGATATACTGCCAACGACTTGATGAATTTCTACAAAGACAAGTCCATAGACATGCTGTTGCTCATCAATCCAGACAATCCCTCGGGCAACTTCATACCCAAAGCCGATGTTGTGAGACTGGCAGCATGGTGCAAGGAGCGAAATATACAGTTAGTGGTTGACGAGTCGTTTGTAGACTTTAGTGATGACTTTCTACACAACTCACTTCTCTGTGATGAGACTTTGGAAGCATATCCCAACCTGTTGGTCATGAAAAGTATTTCAAAATCGTACGGTGTCCCTGGACTTCGGTTAGGCATCTTGGCTACCTCACAACGAGAAACCATTGCTCGCATCAAGCAAGACGTGTCGATATGGAACATCAACTCGTTTGCCGAGTTCTTCATGCAGATATACAATAAATATCAAGCACAATACGAAAAAGCATGTCAGCAATTTATTGACGAGCGCAATCGCTTTGCCTTACGATTGAAGGAGATACACTTTTTACGAGTTCTACCAACCCAAGCCAACTACTTCTGTTGTGAGGTGAAACCGCCCTATACCGCAGCCGAACTGACCAAACAGCTGTTGGCGCGCTTTGACATCATGATAAAAGATTGTAACAGCAAGACATCGCTCAAAGGATTGAACTATATTCGCATCTCTATCCGCAACCAAGCGGACAACGACCAACTGATTACAGCATTGCTCAACCTACAAAACGAAACCATATAAATGAAAATATGTATTTGCGGAGGAGGTAACTTAGGGCATGTGGTAGCTCATTTGCTCATTGACACCCCCAATGGAGAGGTGTTAAAGGGAGAGTTATGCCACATCAGTACGCATGCCAAAGAAGTAATACCTTCTGCAGAGTTGGTTTTGCTGTGTCTCCCAGGATATGCACTGCACGACACACTGGAGCAAATAAGTAAGTACCTGTTGCCCCACGTACCTGTGGGAAGCATCGTGTCGAGTACGGGATTCTTCTTTGAAGCGTTGGACATATTGCCCGAAACCACACCTCTCTTTGGCTTTCAGCGCGTACCTTTCATTGCCCGAACCACTCAATATGGACATCGAGCATCGCTGTTGGGCTATAAACCTCAACTTAATTTAGCAATTGAACGAGGTGGCGAGGCTACCGAAGCATTAAGGAAAACATTGCAAGAGATGTTGCATACCCCCATTCGTCTGTTAGATAACTATTACGAAGCGAGTTTGACAAATAGCAATCCGCTGTTGCATACCGCTCGCTTGTACGAGCTATGGAACACTTGGCACAAGGAGATTATATATAAAGAGGTACCGCTCTTCTACACCGATTGGACCGATGAGGCCGCACAATTATACATCCAAATGGATGAAGAACTTCAAACTCTATTGAGCAAATTAAAGGTAAAGCAGGGCGCAATACCCACTGTTCTCGATTATTACGAGAGTACGGATGCACATAGTTTAAGCAAAAAACTGTCGTCCATTGCTGCCTTTCAAGGCATACCTGCACCCATGAAAGCCGTTGAGGGAGGTTATCAACCTGATTTTTCCAGTAGGTATTTCACAGAAGACTTCCCTTATGGACTGGCTATCATTCACCGATTGGCGCATCAACACGGTGTAGAGGTTCCACATATCGACAAGGTTTATGAATGGGGTATGCGTCAATTGTCAAAATAAAACAGCAGTCATGAACACACCACTCATACCACACGAGGAACTGCGCCAACGATATAATCCCGACGGCTCGTTGCTGCGTCGCCAACAGCTGCGCATGCTGCACATCCTTGTTGAGGTTGACAAGATATGCCAACGCCACAACATTAGGTATTGGCTCAGCAGTGGAACATTGATAGGTGCCGTTCGACATGGCGGTTTTATACCCTGGGACGATGACTTGGACATTGAGATGATGCGCTCAGACTACGAGCGACTTTTGGAAATACTGCCTCACGAACTGCCCGAAGATTTGGCATTGCAAGCCCATTGTACCGACCAAAATTATTGTTACCATTACGCAAAGGTGCGCGACCGTTGTTCTTATATCGAAGAGAAGCCCAACTACGACCGCTTTTTTAAGCATCGTGGCATCTATATAGACATCTTCCCTTTGGAGAAGCAACACATGTGGACACACAAACTTTCGGAACTTTCCTTCGGTCATGCGTATAAACTCATGCGTACTTACAAGGGAAGCGACGAGGAGTGCATGAAAAAAGTGAAACGACTGTATGCGTGGAATGTAAGATTTATCTACCCATTACTGCGCTTGGTGAATCGCATCACGGGCGCAAAGATCATCACCAGCGGACTTGGCATTCCGTTTCACAATCCCCGATACGAGGAGGCTATATTCCCATTGGCAACCATTATGTTTGAGAACCGACCCTTCATGGCTCCCCGTGACAGCGACCGCATGTTGCGACACATTTATGGCGACTATATGAAGCTGCCCGATTTAAGTCAACTGAAGCCTCATACAGGCAACATTGAAATATACAATAACGAAACCAATAAACATTGATAGGACATGAAACAGCCTGCAAAAACAGACGTGGCGGTACTGATACTCTTCTTTAACCGTCCCAAGGAACTGGGCAACCTGTTTGAACAAATCAAACTGGCTCGCCCCAGCAAGTTGTATCTGTATCAGGATGGACCACGCAACGACAGCGACTTGCCACGCATGGAAGCGTGCCGAAAGCTGCTCGATGATGAGCACATTGACTGGGAATGTGAGGTACATCGCAACTACCAAGAGGTGAACAGGGGCTGCGACCCTTCCGAATATCTCTCCCAAAAGTGGGCTTTCAGCCATGAAGACAAGTGCATTGTCTTGGAAGATGACAACGTGCCTGCCCTCTCGTTCTTCCCTTTTTGCAAAGAATTGCTTGACAGATACGCTCATGATGAGCGCATCGGCATGATTGCGGGCATGAATTACGATGAAGAAACACAGGAGATTCCCGATGATTATTTTTTCACCACCACCTTTAGCATCAGTGGTTGGGCATCGTGGAAACGGGTAGTCGACAAATGGGACGCTACGTATTCATTCCTTGACGACAAGTACAATCGGCAGCAGTTGGAAGCTCTTATTAAAGAAAGGAAATACCAAAGCGACTTTATTGAGTTTTGCGAGTATCACCGTTCGGTGGGGAAAGCGTATTACGAAACGATTTTTCATGCAGCCATCTTCTTCCATTCACAACTCTGCATCGTTCCCCGAGTGAACATGATTAGCAATGCTGGAGCTACCGAAGACGGTGTTCACCTCAGTGGGAGCAACGACGACTTGCCCAAAGCCATTCGAGGAATCTTCACCATGCAACGCCACGAACTGTCGTTTCCGCTGAAACACCCTCAATATGTCATTGAGAATGTGGGCTACAAGCACCGCATGTTCCGCATCATGGGCTGGGGACATCCTTGGCTCAAGATAGGACGATCGATAGAAGAACTGTTCATCAACTTACGTAAAGGCAACTTCAAACGCATCAAAGAGGCGATGGTCAATCGGATGCGCAAACTATGTGGCAAATCCAAATGGGACTAACAATAGCTTAAAAGAATAAACATCTTAAATAATAAAAAACCTACATTTATGAAAAAAACACTCATTTTTGCTGCCCTCACACTATCTCTATCCGTGGCAGCTCAAACCAATCCGTTGTGGATGAGGCACACTTCGATCTCTCCCGATGGGCAAACCATTGCGTTTTCGTACAAAGGAGACGTGTTCACCGTACCCGCTTCGGGCGGTCAGGCACGACAGCTTACCTCGAACGCAGCATACGATTCCTACCCCATTTGGAGTCCTGACGGCAAAAAAATTGCTTTCGCATCGAGTCGTGAAGGTAGCTTGGATATCTTCGTAATGAACAAATTCGGTGGCGAACCCAAGCGGTTGACCACCCGAAGCACCAATGAAACTCCCATTGCATGGCGTGACAACGAACACATTTTGTTCAGTGCAGCTATCATGCCAACAGCAAAATCTATCTTTTTTGCCAGCAGTCAGTTCCCACAGGTGTACGAGGTAAACTTGAAAGGCGACCGTCCAAAACTCTTCTCTGTTGTGAACATGGAGGATTTGAGCATCAACCAAAAGGGTGAGATATTGTATCATGACAAGAAAGGATACGAAGACCCCTTCCGCAAACATCACCAATCGCCTATCACAAGAGACATATGGCTCAACCAAAATGGCAACTTTAGCAAACTTACTACCTTCAATGGTGAGGATCGTACACCACGCTGGGCACCCGATGGCACCTCCTTTTACTACCTAAGTGAGGAAGACGGAACTTTCAATGTGTACAAGCGAGGGGTGAAAAGCGCGGACAAGACACAAATTACTCACCACACCAAACATCCCGTGCGTTATCTATCAGTGGCACAAAATGGGCGAATTTGTTACAGTTACGACGGTGAGATATACACCCAAATGGGGTCGGCTGCACCACAAAAAGTAAACGTGAGCATTACTGCCGACCGTAATGACATCGACTTGAGTCGGCAGATAAAGACATGGGGAGCGACAGAGATTGCTCTTTCCCCCAACGGAAAGGAAATAGGATTCGTACTACATGGTGACGTGTATGTAACCAACATCGAATACAAAACCACCAAACAAATCACCGATACACCCGAACAAGAGCGTTCGATTGAATTCTCTCCCGACGGACTGGCAATTGTCTACGCATCAGAACGAGAAGGGTTGTGGCAGATTTACCAAACCACCATGAAGAACAAAGCGGAGAAACAGTTTGCGTATGCCACCGACTTGCAGGAAGAACGCCTTATCCATTCGGCTTACACGTCTTTTCAACCGCAATACAGTCCCGATGGGAAAAGCATTGCCTTCTTTGAGAACAGAGGTACGCTCAAGGTGCTTGATGTAAAGAGCAAGAAAGTAAGAACCGTGATGGACGGCAAATATGTTTACTCTTATAGCGACGGAGATATTTGGTTTGAATGGAGTCCAGACAGCAAATGGCTCATCTCTAATTATATCGGAACAGGAGGATGGAACAACCAAGACATCGCCTTGATTGACGCAGAAGGTAAAAAGCCCATTTACAACCTTACACAAAGTGGCTACAACGCTGGTAATGGAAAATGGGTGTTAGGTGGAAAAGCCATCATTTTCCAAAGTGACCGAGCAGGCTATCGCAGTCATGGAAGTTGGGGAACGGAGGACGATGTGTACATCATGTTCTTCGACTTGGACGAATATGAGAAGTTCAAGATGACGAAAGAGGAAAAGAGTCTCCTCAACGAAGCAGAGAAAGAAAAGAAGAAAGCCGAAGAGCCAAAGACGGTAGACGTGACGGTGAAGAAGAAAGAAAAGAAGGAAGAGCCTATCAAACTGGACTTGGACAACTGTCGCGACCGTGTGCTTCGGCTCACTGTCAACTCATGCCGATTGGGCGATGCTGTGCTAAGCAACGACGGAAACGCCCTCTATTATCAGGCTGCCTTCGAAGGTGGTTACGATTTATGGAAACATGATCTACAAGATAAGAGTACAAAAATTGTATTGAAAGGTGTTGGAGGCGGCGGTATGCTGGCGGACAAAGACTTCAAGAATTTGTACCTATGCTCTGGAGGAGGTATCAAGAAGATAGATATAGGCAGCAACTCGTCGAAAAATGTCGATTTTGAAGCACGTTTCAACTACAAGCCTTATCAAGAAAGAGAGTACATGTTCAACCACATCTGGCAGCAGGTGAAGGATAAATTTTATAAGGTAGACTTGCACGGTGTCGATTGGGAAGGCTACAAAAAGAGTTATGCACGGTTCTTACCTTATATCAATAACAACTATGACTTCAGTGAAATGCTGAGCGAAATATTAGGCGAACTGAACGCATCACACACAGGTGCTCGCTATTTTGGCGGTGGTGCCAACCTTAGCACTGCTACCTTGGGCTTGTTCTACGACCAAACGTACGATGGAGATGGACTGAAAGTCGAGGAGATTATCAATCGTGGACCTTTCTCGGTGAAGAAAACAGGGGTTACGAAAGGCTGCATCATTGAGAAGATAGACGGTGAACCGATATTGAAAGACAAAGACTACTACTATATGTTGGACGGAAAATCGGGTCGCAATGTCAGGGTATCGGTGTACAATCCCAACACCAAAAAGCGTTTCGATGTAACGGTCAAAGCCATTAGCAAGGGCTATCAAGACGAATTGCTGTACAGACGATGGGTGGACAGGAACCGCCAATTGGTAGACAGTTTGTCGCATGGACGGTTGGCATACGTACACGTGAAGGCGATGGATAGCGAGAGTTTCCGCACTGTGTTCCATGAATTGCTGAGCGATAAGAACAGAAATCGCGAGGCAGTGATTGTAGACGAGCGACACAATGGTGGCGGCTGGTTGCACGATGACTTGTGTACGCTGCTCTCAGGCAAGCAATATCAGAGTTTTGTCCCACGTGGACAGTTCATTGGCAAAGACCCTTGGAACAAATGGACTAAGCCTTCGTGTGTCATGGTGTGTGAAGATGACTACAGCAATGGACACGGATTCCCGTTTGTGTACAAGGAGTTGGGCATTGGAAAACTGATTGGTACGCCAGTTGCGGGTACTATGACCGCCGTTTGGTGGGAAACACTCATCGACAATACCATGGTCTTTGGCATCCCACAGGTAGGCTGTCGTGACATGCGAGGCAACTTTGGAGAGAACACACAACTCAATCCTGACATTGAAGTGTATAACACTCCAGAGGATTATATCAATGGCAACGACCAACAGTTGAAACGAGCTGTTGAGGAGATGCTAAAGAAATAATGTTGCAACCAACATTGCCTAAATGATTTAGACAATGAAATGATACAAATGAAAACCTATCTGAAGCTGTCCAAAGCCTGACACTTTCAGATAGGTTTTATCATGAGATGTCCTAAAGAAGCATGGACACCATGCCCAAACCTCATTTGGAAATCTACAAACTATTCTTGGTTAATTCGGCATAAACCTGTTGGAACTGATGCTCTATATTTATATAATCTTGCCATTTCTCATAGATTTTATCGACCTCCGTATAATAATCCAATAAGGACATCTCGCCAATTTCAACAATCTTTCGAAGAGTTTGTAGCGATTGACGTAAGAAACTCAAATCATAGGTGCTCAAAGAAGTGCGCAATTGTTCGAGTTCATTCTGGCGTGCCCTCCATTCATTACTTACTTTCATTTGCACATTGGCTTTTCTTAGCAACGCTCCTTCTAAAGCAGCCTGCGCTGCTTTCTTTTTGTGTTGGTTTGTGTAAAGCGGCAAAGCAAATCCTATTTGCACTCCATTACTAATTAAATCTCCTTCTGTATTGCGGCGATATCCAATGGTAAGGCGTGGCAACCAACTATTTTTATTGACTTTCAGTTGCTGTTGAGCCGCCTCCCCATAACCTTTAGCAGCGAGAACTTCCGCATCTGTTTGCAATAAGTGAGTGCGTAACGAATCCGCATTAAACTTGGTCATGACCAAAGGATAAGCCAAATGTTCTAAGAGAAGGGGTTGATTCCCATTAAGTATCAGTAACTCTTGGTATACTCGCTGTCGGGATGCCTCATTCTTTGCAATATCAGCATGTAGAGACATTTGTTCCATTTTTAGTTTGTTCAGTTCAAGGATAGTAGCCTCTCCATGTTCAAACCGCTTTTGATACAATTCCAAAAGCCGCTGCGCTTTCTCTAAACGATCAGCCAAAACGTTCTTCAATTGATTCAACTGAATCCAATCCAAACATTTAATTTTCGCCTCGAGTAGCAGGTCTCTTCGCTTTGTCTGATACTTCAAGTTCAATACCCTGTGCTGTTTCTTTGCCAATAATCGCCTGGCGCCATACAATGTAGGAAAATCAAACTCTTGCGAAACGATGAGTTCGGAACTGGAAACGCCAGGAATGCCACTCCTCATAAATGGACTATACTCCACAGAAAGGCCTTCAACGGTATTGCTTTGTTTTATTTCTTCGACCTCGCTCGCTATGTCTTTTTGTGCTGCCTGCAATTCTATATTGTTCTTTTCAATGCTTTTAAGCACATCGTCAATACCTTGCGCTTGGCTATACAAAACGCAAGGTAGGATTGCCCACAAAATAGTTGTTCTTTTTATCATGACCATTTTATATAAATTCATTACTTATTTCTTTCCGACAAATCCACTCATAAACAATCGGTATAATAAAGGCGTTTAAGAAAGTAGAGCTTAAGAGTCCGCCCAAGATGACTGTTGCCATAGGACTTTGAATCTCATTGCCGGGCAAATCACCACGGAAAACAAGTGGAACGAGCGCTAACGCTGAGGTTAGGGCAGTCATCAAGATGGGATTTAGACGGTCGGAAGAACCTTTTAGCACACTCTCCCGCACGGTCAGTCCCTCATCTTCTCTTAACGAGTTGTAGCGAGTAATGAGCAACATCCCGTTTCGTGTGGCAATTCCAAATAAAGAGATAAACCCAATAATGGCAGGAATGCTCACTTCGCCAGATGTCATCCAAAGAACCAAAACGCCTCCAATGAGTGCAAAAGGCAAGTTCAGAAGAATGACACCACTTTCTACCGCATTCTTAAACTGCATATACAAAAGCAAAAAGATGACGACAATGCTCAGCAAAGAGGTGAGCAATAAGGTCTTACTGGCAGATTTCTCGCTTTCAAACTGTCCACCATATTCTATATGATACCCTTCAGGAAGATTCACTTTTGCATTGATTTCCTTCTGAATATCGTTCACAACACTTCCCAAATCTCGCCCATTGGCATTGGCTGAAATCACTATTTTACGAGCCACGTTTTCACGATGAATGGTATTGGGACCTGTGGAAGAGATAATATCTGCAATATTACTCAATGGAATCTTATTGCCGTTAGAGGTATCCACCATTAGGTTTCTTATATCCGCCATCGTACGGCGGCTCTCTTCATCCGAGCGTACGATGAGGTTAAAACTTTTGTTTCCTTCGTACACCTGTGACACCTGCTCGCCTTTTAAGAACACCGCAATATAATCATTGAACTCTGGTTCTGTGATTCCATAGCGCGCCAACATTTCAGGTCGAGGCACTATTTTCAGCTCAGGACGCTCCACTTGCTGCTCTAAATTAAGATCTTCTATGCCATCTACATCTTCAATGGCAGATTTTATTTGACCACCAAGCATATACATCTTATTGAGGTCTTCACCAAACAATTTTATGGCAATGCTCGCTTTTGTTCCACTGAGCATCGCATCAATACGGTGAGTAATAGGTTGCCCTATCTCAATGTTAGCCCCCACTATGGTAGACAGCTTTTCTCTTACATCATTTAAGAGCGCCTGATGTGAACGATTTGTCAACTCAAAGGGTGCTTCTATCTCCGACATATTCACGCCCAACGCATGCTCATCCAACTCAGCGCGTCCCGTTTTACGTGCTACCGTCTTTATCTCTGGAATAGAAAGTAAAATCTTTTCTGCCTGCTGACCAATCTTATTGGACTCCTCTAAGGATATGCCTGGCATGGAACTCACATTGATGGTAAACGACCCCTCGTTGAAAGGTGGTAAAAAACTGTGTCCTAAGGAAAAGAAAATACACAAGGTTGCCAATAGCACACCGCAGGCACTCCATAGCACTACCCGTTTATGGTAGAGTACCCAAGACAATCCAGTTGCGTAATGTCGCTTCAACCAATCTACAACTTTCGGCTCTTTCCATTTCACATTGTTTTGATTCATTTGTACATTAAGTAAATAACTGCACAGTACGGGAGTGAGGGTAAGCGCCACAACGGTTGATGCAAACAATGCCACAATAAAGGCGATGCCTAAGGGTATTAACATTCTGCCTTCCATGCCGCTAAGAAAGAACAAAGGCACAAAACTGGCAACGATAATCAGTGTAGAGTTCAAGATGGGCAAGCGTACCTCTCTGGAAGCATGATAAACCACATTCAAGATACCCAACCGCTCGGCTTTGGGCAAGAGATGATTCTCTCGCAACTTGCGCCAAACATTTTCAACATCGACAATAGCATCGTCCACCAACGACCCTATGGCAATAGCCATACCACCTAAACTCATGGTATTGACACTCTCTCCTAACTGGTGTAACACTAACAAGGAGACCAAAAGTGACAACGGAATGGTAACCAAAGAAATGATGGTGGTACGTACATTGGCTAAAAACAAGAACAGTACAATCACCACAAAAAACGCACCCTCAAGGAGCGAATCCTTTACATTGTCAATAGAGCTTTGGATAAAGCTCGACTGTCTAAACACATCTGTAGACACATGGACATTCGCCGGTAAGTCTTTCTGCAAATCTTCAATGGCTTTATCCAAGACTTCCGTCAATTCTATGGTTCCCGTATTGGGTTGTTTAGTTACGGTGAGCAACACTGCAGGCTTCTCCTTTTCGGAGGCAACACCTAATTTGGGACTTTCCGAACCAATTTTTATCTCTGCAACATCAGACAAAGTCACGGGATAATCGCCTGTTTTCTTCACCACAGTCTTGCCGATACGCTCAAGAGCAGGAGTCGGCATCATCCCTCGAATTACATATTCATTCCCAAATTCGTAGAGTACACCGCCATTCGTATTCTTATTCATGCCTCGAGTGGCTGCCATCACGTCTGCCAAATTCACGCCATAGTGATTCATCTTTCGGGGATTTACCTGTATTTGGTATTCTTTCTGATCACCTCCAATGACTGCAACTTGTGCAACACCACCAATGGAGAGCAGTCGTGGACGAATCGTCCAGTCGGCTAAAGTACGGAGATCCAACATGGAAGTGCTATCCGATGTCAAGCTTACTATCATCACCTCGCCCAAGATAGACGATTGCGGTCCCAAGGTGGGTCGGCGCACTGTGCTGGGTAATGACTCTGAAACGGTCAAAAGCTTTTCCGAAACAATTTGGCGTGCACGATAAATATCCGTCCCCCAATCAAACTCAACCCATACTACCGAAAATCCTGTTGTTGATGAAGAGCGTACCCTGCGCACACCTGTGGCGCCATTCACGGAAGTCTCAATGGGAAAAGTAACCAACTGCTCCACTTCCTCTGCCGCCATTCCCTCTGCCTCCGTCATTACCACCACAGTGGGTGCATTGAGGTCAGGAAATACGTCTACCTCTGTTCGGTGGACGCTGTACAAGCCCATGAGGACGAGTACCACCGCACACACCAATATCAGAAGACGATTGTGTAATGAAAATTTGATAATTTTATCTAACATAACGTTCCTCTCCCCCTATTAATGCGAATGACCTGGTATCTCCATTGTAGATGCGGCGAGCTTTACATGAATTGCTCCTTGTATCACTACCTTCTCTCCACTCTTTAATCCCGATAGGATTTCTACTCGTGTACCATCCGACTGCCCTAACTTCACTTCCTGCTTTCGATAGTGAGCCGCTTCTTCTTGGATATAAATAAAATAGACTCCTTGCTCTTCTGTAATGGCAGATATAGGAACACTCAACACATTGGGCCGTTGTGTTGTCAACAAATAAATCTCGGCAAACGCACCAGGAATAACCCCATTGCGATTATCAAATTCGAACGTGACAGGTATGAAAGCCGACTCTATGCTGGAGCCCTTTCCATAAGTCAATAGTTTCCCACCCATTGAGGAAAGCTGATACACCTGTTGACTATAAGAGGTCTTGAAGTTGGCAGATGTAATTTGGCTCAACATTCCATAACTACTTTCTGGCACTTCTGCTCGCAAATAAAGATGCTTGTTTTGAGAAATCGTCATGAGTGGCTGCCCTACTTCCACATAGTCGCCTTGTTTTACCAAGCACTCTTTGATAAACCCAGACATCTGTGCAACCACAGCTACTCCACTCGAATTACTTCTTCCCAAAGCCTTATAAGCGAGTGCGGCTCGTTCCATGTTGGCTTTGGCATCTAAATATTCTTTCTGCGTCACAATTTTGTCAGCAACCAAGTCTTTCTTTCTCTTATAATCTGCTAAAGCCGTCTCATAAGCAATTCGAGCCCGTTGTGCAACATCTCCTTCAGGGAGTTGATCAGAGGAAATGCGGAACACACTCGTGCCTTTACCCACCGACATTCCCTCGGTCAGAGGGTGCGGCATTGACACAATACCTGCCACTGTAGCCACTACAGTCTTTTCTGAACCAGAAGCTGGCAACACCTTACCACTCACTTTCAGTACGCCATGAAAGGCAGTTGGCTTTATCTCTCGTACCACAACTCCAGCAGCTTGCGCTTTCTTCTGGTCTAACTCTATCAAGTTAGCATGCTCATGCGACGCCTCCTCTGCTTTCTCCGTTTGTGAATTTGAATGCTGTTGGGGATTGCTTTGACAAGCTGAAAGAAACATCCCCCCTAAAATAATCTTATAAAAGAATGGTCTGTACATACATTTAATTGTTTTGTATGCAAAGATAACCATACAGGGATGCAACTCGGTGTCAAACCCTCATCGTGTTCGAAGGGGCGGAAATTCAAATGTTGTGTTATCTGTGAGAGACTTTCTTCGCTTGACAGTCTGGACACAAGCCTTTCAACATATAATTAACTGCATGAACCTGAAAACCTTCAGGCAACTCAAGAATTGGTGCATGTAGCGTCTTAAAACAAAAAACCTTCTCGCAGGCTTCACAATAAAAATGGACGTGCATGTCGTCATCTACATGCGTGTTATCGGTCGTGCAGATTTCATACCGCGCCAATCCCTTTCCATCTTCTATGGAATGAATGACTCCTTTTCTTAAAAAGAGTCGCAACACACGGAAGATACTTGATTTCTCTAAGGTCAACAGGTTGTTCTCTAAGTCGGAGAGACTCACAGGTCGATTCATTTCAATGATGGTGCGCAACACCAATATGCGATTGGAAGTAGGCTTGACGCCCGCTTTATTTAGAATGTGAATAATAAGATCGATGTCTGCTTTCATAGCTGAAAAATATTTAGAAAAGATAAGAAACCATGTTTTACATGTTGCTCAAAGAGCGACGAATAGCTCGTTTACAATAGCGGGTCTGCAAAGAATCACCATGTTCAGAAAGAACATTCTGGTATTGTTGCACAAATTAGTGTTCCGCATTTTTACTCCCATTGAGAGGAAATTCCTGTTGTGAAACCGTTGTCATCATACTGTAATTTCTCCCGAACCAATACAACAATGGTGCTGTTCATCATACACCACACAGAATTGTCCTGGTGCAACACCATGTATTGCTGTCTCTGCATGAACGGTATAACTATCTGGTGCTGTTTGTTCGATGATCCCTGAGTGAAATTCTGGGGTGTGTCGAATCTTAAAGGTAACATGATGCATGTCTACAGGCATTGTCAAAAAATGGAAGTCATGAATCTTGAAGTCCTTTTGATAGGCGGTTTGGGGGTCATAGCCTTTACTAATATATAATACATTGTTGGCGACATCTTTCTTCACCACAAACCAAGGACCGCCTCCAAAGCCTAACCCGTGACGCTGACCAATGGTGTGGAACCACAGTCCTCGATGCTCGCCTATCTGTTTTCCCGTTTCTAATTCAATGACCTTTCCAGGATTTTCACCGATATACCTCCGCAAATATTCGTTGTAATTGATTTGCCCTAAGAAGCAAATGCCCTGACTATCCTTCCGTTTGGCATTGATGAGGTGCTCACGCTCAGCAATTTTACGCACCTCACCCTTCTGATAATGCCCTATGGGGAACAGGGCTTTCTTGAGCTGCCAATCATAGATTTGCGCCAAGAAATCTGTTTGATCTTTCACAGGGTCAGGACTTGTAGTAAGCCACTTCCTACCTTCTATTATCTCGGTTTGAGCATAATGTCCCGTCGCTATCAAATCATATTGATACCCCATCTTTTCATGAAAGGCGCCAAACTTGATAAGTCGATTGCACATCACATCGGGATTGGGCGTGTACCCTGCCTTCACTTTCTCCATAGTGTAGCGAGTCACCTCGTTCCAATACTCTTTGTGACAGTCTACCACCTGCAACTTACAACCGTATTTGGCTGCTACATGGGTCGCCATCTCTAAATCTTCTTCCGATGTGCAATCCCATTCTTCTTGCTCTTCTGGTCCGATTTTGATGTAAAAACAGTCGGGTTGTACACCCATACGCACCAACTCGTACACGACCACCGAACTGTCAACGCCCCCAGAGAGCAACACCGCAATACGCTTATCCTTTATTTCATCTATGTTCATCAATGCAATAGCCCTTTCATCTATGTTGTGGTTGATAGTGCAAAGATAATGATTTATTTCAGGTTATGCGATGATTGCAAGGCGATTTTATGGTCTACGAGGAGAGAACTACTGTGTTCACTCAAAATATCGCATGCTGTCTATACATCACTATTTTTGACTTCCATGCACAGCTCTTTCAGTGAAGAATAAAATTATTACAACGAAAAGCACCCACGAAGCCACGTAAATCATATTGATGTTATGCTACATGGAAGGCTCATTAATGCTGAATTTTCTTTACAAAGTGCCTCTCAAAACTCGCGTGAAATCATCCAACAGCAAAGTGGGTCGCAAATACGCGAATTTTGAGCAAGGTTTGTAATCTATTGTCATTAAAGATGTTACATCTATGACGCCGCTCTTCTTAGCTGTTTTTACCACATTTTGGCGACTAACCCATTGAGATAAGCCTCCTATTTGCATGCTTTAATGTAGCTGAAGCATGTGAATAACGTCTCTAATATATGTTTCCAAGCCCGTAAAGTCAATGTTTTAACTAAAAAAGCCGTCTATTTTGTGAAAATCAGCCCATTTTTGTAGTGCGTTTGCCTATTCATTTTTTCTATTTTGAAGATTTTAGATGGTCGTTTTTCGGTAAAATAATAGGACAAAAGCAACTTCTGCCTTAACCAAAAAGCAGCAGCCGTTTCATTGCGTTAGCATTGTTGTTGAAACAAGAGAAAAAAGATGATTTTTCATCACAAACCACCTTTCTTCATGAAGCCTCGTGATCTTCATGTGTAATTTTATGACTTTTAACTTGGATATATAAAATATAGTTCGTACATTTGAGTTATTATATCATTATTAAACTAACGAAGATAAAAATGAAAAAATTAGCTATTATGTTTGCAGCTGGCTTGATGCTTGCTGCATGTCAATCAAACGGAAAGAAGTCAACCGCAGGAGATTCTCAAGATGCAGCATTAGATTCTGCAACGGTAGTAAACACAGATACCATGGCTTATGCTGGTGAAGGCCCTGCTGCTGACGGTACATACAAGTACAGCCTGAAACTTTATGGAGATTCTATCACAGAGTTTGCTTACGAGCAAGTAGCCGTTACTCCTAAAGGTACAGAAACGATGGCTCGAACCACGGGTATTGCACACCTTATTCAGCACAATGGTAAAGAGTATGTTCGTGTTCAGGAGCACAAGGAAGACTCGGTTACATTCCTCAAACTCGATGACACAACCCTGCGTTTAGTATCTAAAGATTTTGAAGAAGCAGGTGAAGGAACTAACACAGACTTAAAGTTGGTTCAGTAAGACTGCGCTTACAAAGAGTGTAAAACACAAAAATGCCAAGAGAGATATTTGTCTTTCTTGGCATTTTTGTATGATACTCCTCCTCTGCTTTATGATGATACCACTTTTCCATTATTGATTTTTACAAAATCTCTTCTTAACTTTTACTTCAGGCTGATGACCTCTACACATCAAGTGACTTACTGCATAGATACTGAGACCACGATATTTGTCTAATAGGGCTCACGATATTTGTTCTCTTCCTTGTCGTCCAGCATGCTAAGGTAGCTCTGGTAGCGACTTTCCGAGATATAATGGTTTTCGACAGCCGTGCGTACTGCACACCCCGGTTCGTGCGTATGGGTACAATTGTTGAACTTGCAATCTTTCGAAAAGGCAAAGATTTCCTTAAAATAACTGGTCAGTTCTTCCGGCTCTATGTCAAAAGTTCCAAAGCCTTTGATACCTGGCGTGTCAATCACATAACCACCGTGTGGAAGTGCTATCATCTCACTAAAGGTGGTGGTGTGTATGCCTGTGCCATGCGCATCACTAATTTCAGCGGTGCGTTGTTCGGCATGAGGGATGAGTACATTGATGAGTGTCGACTTTCCTACCCCACTGTTTCCACTCAATAGGGTTACTTTTTGAGCCAACAGTGCATCGATAACTTCCATTCCTTGTCCTGTCTCTGCGGAGATTTCAACACAATGATAGCCGATGGTTTCATAGAGATTCATCATCATTTGCTGATAATGGTGTTCCTCTTCATTCAGCAAATCGGTCTTGTTAAAAACCAACACCACGGGTATGCGATAAGCCTCCGCCCCAGCCAAGAAGCGGTCGATAAAAATAGTAGATGTTTCGGGATATTTAATGGTGACCAATAAAAAAGCTTGGTCAAGATTGGCAGCAATAATTTGGCTTTGCTTTGACAGATTGGGGGATTTGCGAATGATGTAGTTTTTTCGGTCATCAATTGCCGTAATCATTGCCGTACCCTCAGCGTTGGTAACTATTTGCACAAAGTCACCAACGGCAACGGGCGAAGTGCTGCGTATGCCTTTGAGACGAAAGTTACCTTTTAACTTACAATCTATCAGTTGTCCACTGTCTGTCTTTACGGTGTACCAACTACCCGTATTCTTAACAACCAATCCGTGCATGAATGTGATTCAAGTTGATGTGTAAAAAGAAAGCAAGGAAATTGACGAATGGACAAGCGGTTTGTTTGCTTGTTCATTCGCCAACACATCGCTTTTAGACGGTCATTATTTCTTTTGTTTTCTCCTCAAGCAGACGGTCTACGTTCTTGATATATTTATCGTGAACGTTCTGCAATTCATTCTCGGCATCCTTTCCTGCATCTTCTGAAAGCCCGTCTTTAATGGCTTTCTTCAGTCTGTCTTTAATCTCAGAACGCACGTTACGCACTTCAATCTTGGCTTTCTCACCAATTTTATTGCATTGCTTCACTAAGTCACGACGTCGCTCTTCGGTGGGTTGTGGAATACCTAAGCGAACAATCTCTCCGTTATTCTCGGGAGTAATACCCACATCAGAGTCCATAATCGCCTTTTCAATGTCCTTAATGGCTTTTTTGTCCCATGGCTTAATGGCGATGGTACGTGCATCGGGCACCGAAACATTTGCAACTTGGTTAAGTGGCACCATGGAACCATACGAGTTTACCATGACTCCGTCCAAGATAGCTACGTTTGCTCGTCCTGCGCGAACGCGGCTCAAAGACTCGTCTAAGTACATGGCAGCCATTTGCATACGCTCTTCTGCCTCTTTCAATGTAGCTTTTACGTCTATCATATTCTGTATTGTATTAGTTTTATTGTTTTCAAAAAATGGAGGCTGTTCAAGAAAATTCATCCATAAAAAGGACGTTTCAACAACCTGTATATGCAAAAATAGTGCAAGCCGAAGCCAAAAGAAGTTTACTTATTTTGGTGAGGCGCAGCCTATCTTATGCAAAAATAGAGATTTATTCCGAATTATACAACTGTTTCGTAGAAATAATTATGGGAGCAGACAATGACGAGGTAGCCTAAGGAACAGCTAACAATCACCCTATCGAATCGGTTCAACCAAAGAGAGCAAACTGCAAAATTTCCATTACGAGTGCCCTCGCCACGGTTTCTACTGGCGGAGTTGTACGTTCGCATATCATACCAACAGCGAGCATTTCAAGCAATAGCAGCTGAGTATTCCCTGCTTTCTACACTCAATTTGTTGATGTTGATTTGAAGAAAGGTTACTGGTTTGAAGTCTGAACTCGTTGCAATTCTACCTCTACTCGATTGGTCAAATCAACAAACTGTTGGATAGAAAGCTGCTCGGGGCGCATGGTCATCAACTCTCCCGCATAAAACTCGGCTGAGGCACTGTTGCCTGTAAATAGCTGTCGCAAGCTTACACGGAGCATTTTACGACGTTGATTGAAGACGGCTTTCACTAATCGTTTGAACAATTGCTCATTACATCCCAAATCAGTGGTCGCATTGCGAGTCATTCGGATAACTGCACTTTTTACTTTGGGGGGCGGATTGAATACATCTTCATCAACAGTGAAAAGATATTCTACATCGTACCAAGCCTGTATCAATACTGATAAAATGCCGTAAGCCTTATGCCCTGGCTCCGAAGCAATACGCAAAGCCACCTCTCGTTGTATCATCCCTGTGCAACAAGGAATGAGCTCTTTGTTTTCAAGCATCTTGAAAAAGATCTGTGAGGAGATGTCATAAGGATAATTCCCCGTTAAGACAAAAGGACGTCCCTCAAAGACTTCTTGCAAATCCATGCGAAGAAAATCCTGACCTATAATATTGCCCTGCAGTTTTGGAAAGTGGGTATGCAGGAACACTACCGACTCTCTATCAATTTCAACGGCTTTGATTTCACGAGGCTTCTCCACCAAATACTGGGTCATCACGCCCATCCCTGGTCCTACTTCAAGAACGGGTATATCTGGACAAGCATCCACCGTATCAGCAATTCGCTTTGCAATACTCAAATCGGTGAGGAAGTGTTGGCCTAAATTTTTCTTGGGTCTGACTAACTTCATGTAATGTTATTTTTGTGAAGCTCGCACAACCAAAAGCATCAAGCCTTCTTCAATACGCAAACTTCCATATTCTAAAAGCAAAGGTAAACATTAAATCTGATTTGCTGAGCATTCAGGAAAAGAATCCTACAAAAAGCCTCTGTTTTTATCATTCTACAAAGTAAGCCCTCGCAATTCTACAGATTTCTCCTTGTCTTCCATTTCTCTTTTTCCCCCACTCAACAATTTTTAATAAGTCTGAACTATAATCGCATCAACTTTCTACCCTCATTACTGAAAGATGTTCCTATAAATAAGGTGATTTCTCCTTTTTATCTTAGCCGTGAATAGCAAAAAAGTGCATATCCATTGATGTTGGAAATGCACTTTAATGTTATCAATTAAGTCTTCGACATAAAGTTGTTTTCTTAATGCTCCAAAGGATTAGCAATCTTTGATGAATATAGATGAATGACATTGTCTGGATTGTCTACATCTGTTAGGATAAGTTCCGTAGTGTACTGCAAATCGTCACCGGCAATCTTAAATGTTCGCTTAACATCTCCCCAACCGAAAGGAGCTACATAATTATTAAAGAGAGCATTCTTTGAATACCATCCACCGTTGCCGTCACCTTTTCCTGTTCCCCACAATTGGATATGTGTATCATCAATAATTTTATAATCCATATACATGCAACCTTGATATTTTCCGCTTACGAAAATAAAACCAAACTTGCCATTTAATTTTCCTAATGCGGCAGACTTTAAGTCCTCTCCCAATTGCTCTTGTATACCGGGCATCTTATTCCAAAATTGTCTACCGACCTTACCCATCGTACTAAACTTCATATACCAACTCAATGAAACGACCTGTTGACTTAATGGGATTAAAATACCATTCAACGACATCTTAGAATCCACATACTCTGGGAATTTAAATTTACCATCGTTTGTGTATTTAAAGCCTGTCAGGGTCTTGCCATTGATTGTATAAGGCTTATAAAATTTTAGTCCCTTTGGCGTGACGATGTAATTGCAAATAACATCTACAGTATTTCCATCTTTCTCGTTAGGAATAGCAAAGGTGCGATAAGAAGGAGAAAGAAGTTTTGCATCCTTATCTACAACAAAGTTATAAAATTTAAACCGCATCGCCTTCTCTACTTCTGCAATCTTCTTAAGGTATGCATCCCATTTCATATCCTTTGCCATTGGTGTCATTAAGATACGGGCACCGTGCTTCTTTCCAACAAGGATGACACTATCGGCAGCAGCTTTAAGCACACGAAACTCAAAGTCACCATTCATACCCTTGCCATCGTCTCCAATATTATTTGGGTTGTGTGGATCTGAATAGAAGTGAATCAATGGATTGTGGCTATCAAAAGAAAGGATAACACCCTGACTCTGTTCTATCTTGTAATGCGAAGTAAAAGTAGCGTCTGGTTTTCCTGCCTCACTGGCTACCGTCACCTCTCCATTAGGTTTGAATTTGCAAATAACATTGTAACCGCCATATTGGCTGCCTCCAAAATATTCCATGACCCAACCATTGGATGCAGAAGACAAAATTTTGACGCTGTTATCCATGGCATCATCAATACGCTCAGAAGATGACTTGTCGAACAAATCTTCTATTTCTTGCTGACAGGAGGTCATTGCGACAAGTGCCATCAACAAGAACCATATATTAAATACTTTTCTCATAAAACTGTCTTATTTAAGTGTTTTCAAATCAAGTGTAGAAGCTTCCTTTGAACGACGAAGCACTACGCTGCGCAACTTATCCAAGTCAATACCCCAAGAATCTTGAAAATAGCTCTTCATAATAGCAAGTTTCTTCAAGATGGCATCACGCCCAAACGTATCTACCTGTGGTTGTTTTAGGTACTCAAATTGAGGTATTCTAAAATACTCTGGTTGTGGATTACCGTCTTTATCATAGACAATATGCCCATCGCTCGTACGTTGATAAACAGGGTCTCCTGCTGCCACGGTTAAAGGATATGCTTTCCCCTTAAAGATAAAATAAGGTGTTAGTCCATTTTCTGTCATAGTGTAATGTACTCCCAGCTTCTGATGGATTTCATACATTGGAATACGATTACCCTTTTCATCTTTGAAGAACTCATATTTTCCGTCCTTATCTGTCGCATATACGACGTTACCATTAGCATCTGTTACGGGAATAAGGTCTCCATTTGCATCAGTTTCCAAAATTTTATTACCTTTGGCATCTTTCTGATACACATAGTTTCCGTTCTTATCGCGTGCTGGTATAACAGCACCCGAAGCGTCTCTTTGCACCACTACCCCATTGTCTAATATCTTCTGCCATGCCTCATCGGTATAAGTAACGTAGGTAGAATAAAGTTCTGCAAAATCTTCATTTGGCTCAGAACTTCCATAACCTGTAACAAAACCATCGGCAGCAGCATCCTCATCTTTGACGTTTACCCAGTCAGCAGCATGATACTTCCCAGCCGAAATAGTGCGATACTCTGTAGAATAGCTCTTCTTTTGGTGTAAGATATGGCTAAACTCATGGTGCATTGTATGGAAGTACCAATGGTTCAGATCCAGTGGTTTACTGCGTTTGTTAGCATAGGGATTCTCTTGATTGACATAGATGTTTGTAGGATCAAGCTCATTGATACGGAACAACAAGATTTTCAATCCTCCCTCAGCAGTACCGAGTACAATTTTGTTTTGTCCGTCATATTCGGGCGAACCAATAAGTTGCATTACACGGAAGCAATTTTGCTTCATAAAAGTCTCTCCTGCAACTTCTTTGTAAGCATCAAGCCACACGTGCTTCACCAATTGAGCAATCACCTTAGATTTTTCTTCATCGGCAGGCACTACGTTGTAACGATTGTCCGACAGTTTGTCAATGTAGCGATAGTTGAACTGGACGTTATACGGATCTGTAAAGTTCTTCGTCAACCACTTGTCAAAATCTGTCTGCACAGTTTCTTTATTCTTGAAAATACTATCGGAGTTTATCTCGTCAGTGGTACAAGCACTGGCTGCCGAAAGTATCCCTGCGAACATTAATATTTTGATGTATTTCATAATTCTATTATTTTTTCTCGTTAGTGTTCTCTCTTGGGTTTGGTTCCAAGCCAGCTGTTATCACATCGGCAGGTAGCTGAATGGCTCCGCGCAAATCACCAGACTTGAAGATGAGTGGATTTTCACCATCAATATTGTGACAAATTACAAGACCATAACGTTTGATATCTTGGAAACGTTGACCTTGCTGCCATGTTTCCAAACGGCGCATTTGCAGTATCATGTAAATCAAGTTGGTTTGCGTTCCTTCTTCAACGTTAAATCCTTGTGGATGCAATGGTTTCTTTACACCTCTATCTCTATCCGTTTTAATGGTATCGGGTACAACATGAGTCACCTTATTATCACCCCAGAAATCGTTGATAGACTTCTCGGTTAACACTGGTCGCATGGCTTTTTTGGTTTGTGGTGCGCAGTGAGCAGTAATCCAAGTATTGATGTCGGCAATGGCACCAGCGAAGTTTTTCTTCATGGCGTAAGCCTCAGCACGTACCAACAGTGTTTCCTCAGTAGTGAAAACTGCATCAATAGTATGTGCAAAACCTGTCTGATTTACCTTATCTGTTACCTCAAACATTTCTTGCATCTTGGGATAATTCACTTGCTGACTAGGTCCATACAGCAAATGCGATTCATACAGCGTATTATCGACAGAACCACTTCCCCAAGGCATCTTTGCCCAAAAGGTTTCGTTGCTCACAATAGGGCGGCCGTGATTAAAACGTATAAAACGTGAAGACCACATAGCTCTTCCTGACGATGAAAGGGCAGTCATAAGCAAAAGATTGGCCTTGTCGCCAGAGCGTACATACGCATTGCCTATTTCTTCTACTCCACCAAGACTCTTATACGTGTCTACAGCACGGAAAGAGGGAGCTACGCCCAGAGCCTTATCCGCATAAGCAATGGCTTTGTCGTAGTTGTGATAGAACAAGTTGAAGCGAGCAGCAAAGGCATAAGCCGCTGCTGTATTGAAGTGATACTTAGGCACCTTCAGGTGTGCATCGCTCACTTTAGGCAAAGCCGCCTCAATGTCTGCACTGATGTTTTCATACAATTGTTTCAAAGTACCACGCGTAGGCACGGTGACACCAGGCTCCTTAGGATAAGGTAGTCCTAAATATTTATCGGCTTTCGTTGGGTCGTATGCCATACAGAACATATTAGACAAACGGAACATGGCAAAAGCACGGCACAACAAAGCCTCTGCCTTGATAGCCTGCAGTTTCTCGCTGTCTGGCAACTTTTCGAGCGAAGCCAACACCTCGTTGGCTGTACCAATGGCAACATACGCATTGTTCCAAACACTTCGGGGACTATCATTGTAAGTAACAGTGACCTCTTGCCAGCGATAAGCTTCCTCCTGTATGATTTGACCATTATACAGTTTACCATTATCCAGTACATTGTCGCTACTCATCTCCATGATGAAATTGGGCGACTGTGTTGAATAAGCCGTCACCAACAAGCTGGCAGCCTTATCTAAATTATCAACTTCGGCACGATCATCGGGCAGTGTGTCCAAATAGTCATCACAAGCGGTTGTGAGACTCAAAGTTGCCAAAGCGATACATAATAAAAAACTTATTTTTTTCATATCGTGTACTTCTTTAAGCGTTAAAGACCAACTCTCACCGTCAATGTCAACTGGCGTGCCATAGGTACGGCAACACCACCCACATTGAAGAACTCAGGATCTTGTCCATTGAGATTCTTGTCAGCGTAGATCAAGAAGAGGTTTGTGGCCTGTAATTTTAGATTAAGTGTGTTAAGATGCAACGGAGTGAGCAGATGGCGTGGGAAATCATACGCCAGCGAAATTTCCTTCATGCGGATAAAGTCGCCCTTTGCTACACGTGCCGTAGAGCGGTTGTAGGCATTGTAGGCATATCCCAATCTGGTATCACGCTGCATCGTTCGCAAGTCGGCAATAGCTGGGATATTCGTTTTTGCTTCATCGCCTGCCACTGTCCATCTGTTCTTAAACTCCTTTGGCATCGCATCCAAATCAGAGTAATAAGAAGAGAATGCAGGATCCAGACGCACCTTGTTTCCGAAGGCATAGGTGGCAAACACGTTGAGGTGGAAGCCTTTGTATGAGAATACGTTACCAAACGAACCTGTGATAGTAGGATCAGTAGGACCTTCATACTTCAAGTAATCCAACACGCGTGACTGGAAGTTGAAATCGCTGGTTGTCAACTGACCGTCTTGGTTAAGGAATGTAGGCACACCACTCGCGTTCAATCCTTGGAAGTCAATAGAGAAGAGTGAGCGATATGGATAATCTTTCATGGTAAATCCAGAGCCAGTAACCATGTCGATGAAACGCTTACGGTTATCGAGGTCGGTTACTTCGGTCTTCACATGTGAGAAGATAAAGTCGGTAGTCCATTGGAAATCCTTGGTAACAATATTCTTGCTGGTAATGGCAAACTCTTCACCGTTTGATTTCATGGATGCTACGTTGGCATATTCAGTAATGGTTCCCTTGGTACCGTTTGTTGTACGCGGACCAATCAAGTCGTAGTTGTTACGAGTGTACCAATCAAAAGTAACATTCAATCGGTTGTTCAAGAAACCTAAGTCAATGCCCAAGTTCAACTCGTGTTTCTTTTCATAGGTCAGATCAGGATTGGCAAAATCGTACATTTCGAGTCCCGACTCTTTATCTGTTGCAAACGGACGCCATGGGTTAAAGCTCTCAATAATAGGCTGCGCGTTAATCGTGGCAGGTTTATCTCCGGTGAGTGAGTATGATGCCTTGAGCGTAGCATGCGTCAATGTATTCTTGAATGCATCGCCAAACCATGCTTCTTCGTGAGCGTTCCATGCTCCCGACACGTTCCATGTAGGCAACCAACGTGCACTGCGCACTTTTCCTAATCGGTTGCTACCCTCATAACGGGTGGTACCGTTAATGGTATAACGTCCCTTATAAGAATAGGTACCCGTCGCGAAGAAAGCCACCTCACGGTTGTAACCATTACCCAAACTGTAATACACATCATTTTCCTCGCTGGCTTGCTTGAAGTAGTTATAGTCGTATGCTCCTAAGTAGCCCATATCATACTGCATACCCACACCATTGAAGTAGCTGCGACTACGATCGGTGTTGTTCACTTCCATACCACCAAACAAGTTCACGATATGGTCGTTGGCATACACATCATTATAGCTTGCTGTGGCACGGAAGTCCCAGCTGTTCATCTTGTACTTTGTCTCGCGATAGAAACCACCATTGGGCAATACCGGGAACGGCAGCGAGTTAGGTTTGTCAGGGTCTTTGTACAATCGTGGGTTGTTATCACGCATGGTAGCATCGTCCATGGCACGAAAAGCCATAGCCATGTTCGAGTTCTCTCTGATTTGATTAGCCTGTGTTGTGGTAGAGAACTTATAAGCGCCCAAGACTGCCAATTCTACTTTCGTGATGGGTTTGTACTTCAATTCGCCTTGAATCTTCATGTCTATCACATCGAAATCCATGAAGTTGTTAGCCAACTCATTGTGGATATTAAAAGGCGCATAGTTAGTTGTGTAATATTCATTTGGATCCAACGCCCTTGAAGTATTGATGGCATACGAATAAGGGTTGATGTCGAATTCACGACTCACCTCTCCCGTGACAGCATCTACATGCTGGTTCAATGCTCCAGGCGACTTTTGCTTTCTGTAGGCAGCGTTGCTAATGAGGTTCAACGACACCTTCTTGCTCAAGTTAAACAAGGCATTGGTGCTGGCAGTATAGCGTTGCACCTTGCTCTGTTCTGTCCATCCCGGGTCATCCATGATACTGAACGAGGCATAATATTGTGCTTTCTCTGTTCCGCTCGACACACTCACCGAGTGGTTCATGGAAATAGCACTGCTAAACAACTCGTTAAACCAGTTGGTATTTCTCATTTCTGCCTTCATCAGATAATCGTTCATACCTTTTTGCGTATGTGGCAGCAAGAATTTTCCTGTAGTAGAGTCGTAAGTATTCATCAACTGGTACATCTTACCATAGACACCGCTTGATGACGCACGATAGGTACGAGCAAACGAAATCAAACCATTTGCCCCCATTTCGCGATAAATACCCATCTGCTCTTGCGAGTTCATGATATTGAACTGACTATAACTGGGTTTCAGGCGCGACGTAAATTCACCTGTATAATTAATGCGTGTTGTTCCTACCTTACCCTTCTTGGTGGTAACTACAATCACACCCGCCATCGCGCGCGCACCATATATAGAGGTAGCCGAACCGTCTTTCAAAATCTGGAAGCTCTCGATGTCATCCGAGTTAAGCCCTGCTATGGCAGAACTAATCAAGGTAGCAGCATCTCCAGACGACAGCTGGTCGGCATCCACCTCGGTTACATCTTCCATAATAACACCGTCTACCACCCAAAGTGGCTTACTGCTACCATAAATAGAGGTAGCACCACGCACGCGAATCTTAGGCGCTGTACCGAAAGTACCTGATACATTTTGCACGCTAACACCTGCCACACGTCCTTCGAGTGAACGGCTAATGTCGGCAACACCATCAAGTTTGGCTTTCTCGGCATCCACTTTGGTAGCCGCACCAGTAAAGAGACGCTTGTCCATCTTCTGCATACCAGTTACCACCACCTCTTGCACTTTCTGTGCGTCCGATTGCAATACGATCTGCATGTTTTGCGTACCGTGCAAGGTTTGTGACTTCATTCCTATGTACGAAACCGTAATCATAGGATTCTTCTTGTTAGAAGTAAGCGAGAACTTACCATCTACGTTAGTTACCACGCCTGTCTTTGTTCCTGTGATCATGACCGATGCTCCAATCACTGGCTGACCATCATCCGCTGATGTAACAGTACCATTGATCTGTGTCTGGGCATTAGCCAATCCTACACAGAGAAACAAACTTACAAGCAACATTGTTAATCTTTGTTTCATAACCTCATTGTTAAGTTAAAGTCTTCTCAAATCATTCACTTATTATTCATAACTTTTACGAATAAAAACAAACACTACAAAAGTCCAAACTCCTCATTACGAAATAAACTATAAGCGTTTGTTGAATAATCGTATTTTGCAAAAATAAGCTAAACCTACAATTTTAGCAAATTTTTCCAAACAGAAATTTACAAATTAAACGTTTATTAACACGCTAACAACGAGATTATGCCTATACAGCTCGATTCTCTCAGAAGAATATTGAGTTGGTAATGAACAAAGAAAAGCATGAAAGACCCCAGAATATCGCTTGTGCTGAGGCGGAGAGGCACACGATTCGTGCAGCCAATCAAACGCCAATTGAATTGATGTTACATCTTGGTTGGGCGGACGCACGAGCCGTACTCCCCTACCATAATACGGTTATGCCTCCCGTTGCGTAACTTTTGAGGGCTATTACAACGGAACAACGACAGCAATCTCAAAATAACATTTTTGTCCTGTTATTTTACCAAAAAACGACCATCTAAAATCTGCGAAATAGAAAAAATCAATAGGCAAACACCCAACAAAAATGGGCTGATTTTAACAAAATAAACAGCTTTTTTAGTCAGAACATTGATTTAACGGTCTTGGAAACATGTATTAGAGGTGTTATTCACATGCTTCAAGAGCATTAAAGCATGCAAATTGCAGGCTTATCTCAATGCTTTAACTGCCAAAAAGTGATAAAAATAGGAAAGAAAAGCGACACCGTAAGCATAACGAATTAAATAACAACGGATTATGAAACTTGCTCATAACTCGCGTATTTGCGACCAACTTTGTCGTTGGATGTTTTCACGCGAGTTATGAGAGGCACTTTGTAAAGAAAATTCAGCAATAATTATCATTCCATACAGCGTAATACCAATTTTACAAACACTGTTTATTTGGTATTATCCGATGTTGAAACGTACGTTCATTGACATATTTATGTCATTCGTTGAAATTGTGGTTTACTTCGATTTATTTCTTCGTGATGACATCAAACTCACAAACTTTCGAAATCGTACGACCTCCTTGCACCACAGTGGCGCATATCTTTGTACGCCCTGACTTTATTCTATTGTCAGCCTTCACCATGGCAGTATAGCGGATTCCTGTACCCGGTTCGATTTGTTCTACACGAACACTCGGGGAAATGGTAAGATGCTTGTTGTTAGTAGTTTCTAAAACTATCGGTTCGACATTATATAAAGTCTGAGTGCCCTGATTGTAAACTTCAAACACCACTCTGCAAACCTCCCCTCGCGATATGGCTCCATCCTGATTTTGGTCTATCAGTCGTGCATTTCTAATTTCCATGGTTGGCGCATAAGTGAGACCTTTGGCTAACTTCTCTACGCTGGAGGTGGCAGGAGTCTTCTTCGTTGGATACTGAATCATGAGTGAATCTTCATCGCCCTGTCTCTCAAAATCTAAGAGACGGTCATCCCCACTGTTTGTTTCGTCATATCCACTTGCGTCCCAACCCTCTCGCTGATAATCGTACATGTTTTCTCGTTTCTGCTGCTTGATTTGTTGGCGCTGCGCTCTCTTCTGGGCTCTTATCTCCTTATCTCGTTGATACTGGTCTAAATCAGCTTCTCGCTTTTTATCTGCATTTGCTCCGATAGCTCCACCAACCACAGCACCTCCTGCCATTCCGATTATCGTTCCTAAATCACTTCCACGAGGGCCTCCAGAGATACCTCCAATAGCACTCCCCAATATCGACCCTAAAGAGGAACCTGCATAAGCTCCACTCCCCGCATAAGTACCGCAACCACTGCATACAATGAGGATAGACAACGAAATAAGTAAGTTTTTTTTCATGTTTTCTTGATTTATAGCCGGAGTATAGAATCACACTCAACGCACGATACAAATATACAAAAACTCTTCTTAACCTCAAGAGGGAATTTCCCCATGAGCCGTAGGATTTCCCCTAAATTCTTGTTATTCTGCAAAATAGAATGGATTGGGACAATCCCCACCAGCTTCATATTGAGCAAAAAAATTAAATCGCTTGATAACCTTTTATACTGTTGGTTTTCAAGATATCTCGCAAACTCAACTCTTCGTGCGCAGCAGATGAATCATTGACATGCTCTTCAGGCAGAGGCTGATAATTAAAAACTTTATCGTGCAAAGCACCACATCCCCAGCCTAATAAGGCTATTGCTAAAAATACCAGAAATACAATAAGTTCCATATTCTCATTTTTTATGTTCTACATAAATATCTACACGCAAAAATAAGAAATTAAGTTGATTTTTCCACAAAAACAACCTTAAAAGTGATTATCTGTAGACTTCACATGATGACAAAGAAAGAATAATGGTTTTCATGCGTAGATAAGAAAGCACATTAAAAAGGAGGTGAACGACCATGCGCGCACCTCCTTTTTACGTTTTATGTCACTCTCAAAAATTATTTGATAGAGATCGGTTCATTTAAGGGAGCAATATCAATACCGTTTGTCTTACCATCCAAATTCTTGGCTGCATCTTTGATGATATCGCCCTCGACTTTCTCAGAGCCATCAAGCTTATAATACAATTCAAGTCCGTCTGATTTAGGATCTACTCCTAACATAAATTGTTTGATTTGCTTGTCGGTACGAGCTACACTCCATACTCTCAATTCGCTCATATAACCACGGAATGGACGTTCGCCCCAAGGGAATCCTGCCAACTTACCAATGTTAAAGCCAACATCCTTATTAGGATCGAAGCCAGCAATATTCCAAGTAGACTCAGCCCACTTGGTACCATTCAAGTACAGAACAGTCTTTCCAGAAGGTTGATCGTAAGTGATGGCGACATGACACCATTTGTTTGCTGGCAGTTTGTCAGGTGATTCATAATGCTGGTTTCCTGCAATTTGTAAAATACCTCTACTAATGCCACCGCCTTCATCACCAACACGTAATATCATGATACCTTCACAACCCATAATGGTATTATTCGATCCCCAACCTGTAGAATAAACTAAAGCTTCATAGGTAAACGACTTAAAGAAAGTTCCTGCTGGGAATTTTACAGAAATATAGTGATTTGTGAACGTACCCACCTTGTTAATTAAGATTGGTTTCGCTAAAATAACATATTCTATATCCTCACCAGCCACTGTAGGAACACTACTTGATTTTACTCGAACAGGCAAGATATAAGACTTTCCTGCTTCAAGACTATTCAATCCAGAGAGGGTAAGTACCACTGGTTTTGCGTGCGTCGCACCTGCTTCAATCACAGCTTGCGGTGTATTTATTTTCGCATTTTGTGCATTGAACGGTAAATAGCCTGTACCATGCTTCGCATTATACTCTTTTACCAATGACTCTTCTGCTACCTCATACGATACATTCACATCCGACGATAGAAGATTACTAAGACGAGAGGTGATATTTACATCCATCACATCTTTTTCTTCTTTCATCGTTACCTGATATTCACTGCTCTCGAAGTAAACCTTTTCAGCGAGCAAATCACTTTCGCTCTCATTATTACATGCTCCTAACAAGAGGGCTAACCCTCCCATTAAAAGAGAACGGCATATATGTTTGTTTTTCATTGTTATCTCATTTTTGATGATTCACTAAACTTACTTTTTCTTTTGGTTGGCTTTCCATTCATTATAAACCTTCTGGTTAATCTGAATAGCTTGGCGCATCCACTTGTAATTAGGCGTATTGTCGTAGTCGTTGTCAAAACGATAAGCACCTACACCACCTTTACATCCGTTGGTTGGCATCAAGGCTGCCTGTTTTAACAGCTTACCACCACTACTAAAGTTGGATTCAAAATTCTCTGTGATAATCAGTTTTTTGGTATCGAAATCATAGTAATCCAAACTGGGCACCCAGCCATACGATTGTGCAATCCAATAATCAACATAGCCATCCAAGGCTTTGGTTAGACCATGGAATTGTCCATCAATACAAATTAGTTTGTGGCCTTTGCCCTCTGGGTCACTCTTTGGACCAATATACTTATTCATTTCCTTAATCAAATAAATTAAGTCTTCATTGGTTTCTAAAGTTCCATCCATGTCAAAGACACCACTTCCTATTTCCCAGTCGATGTCATAACCATCCCAATCGTTAGCAACCAACGAGTCGCAGAGAGCTTTCGCAAACTTTGCCAACGCTTGTTTGTGGCTTTCCGATCCACGTTTGCCATTGTAACCCCAGAACTTCCAACGAGCTTGTTTCTTTGCCTCATTCAGTCGTTTCTCGTCTTTGCTCCAACCTTCTTGCTCTGCTTTTTTCTCCACTTCGTGGTACACATAATCAGGAGTTCTACCTTTTCCGATGTATGAAAGCAGGGTAACTTCCAAAAGTTTGGTTCCTTTCACTTTTTGCACAAACTCTTTGTCAGCCTTTTGTGCGGGTGTAATTTCAAATCTGTTAGGGGCACCACTCCACATAGACACAATATCCATACTGTCGGGCATCGAACTAAGATAGCCTCTACGGTAAGTGCCTGCTGGTGACCAGTTAGAATACCAACCGAATGCTACAGGACGACCATAATTATTAGCCGTTTTCTTATAAGCTCTTAAATCAGCGTAATATTGTTCGCTCTTTGCGTTGTTCATGGTGTTATAACCACCTACATGGTCAAACTCTTTTGCTTCGGGTTCTACCATATCACTACAGGAGGTCATAAACATTCCTATCGCAAGAGCGAGAAATAGTTGACGATATTTAAAACGTTTCATTATTTTTCGATTTTAAGTATGTTATTTATTCTTATTATCCCACCACAGGCGAGTACCAGCCTTATCCTGTCCGCCACGCAGCATCTGACGAGCTTTGTCTAAGTTCTGCTTATCTTCATCAGATGTAGCCCTATTGGCTGGGTAACGCATTCTGCGAATACCGATGTTGGTATCCACCTCACCGTTGCTGTAATTCGCCATTACCTTATGCAGCTTTGGATAGCCCGTACGACGATATTCACTCCAAGCTTCTTGTCCGTTAGGATACAATGCAATCCATTTTTGAATCATGATTTTCTCTAACTTCTCTTCAGCGCTGCCACCCCACTTTACGGTAGCATTTGTAACAGAAGGCTCAGAAACACTCACGTTAGGACGCCACATGTTCAGACTATACTCCATCGGTGTGCGGCCAGAGTTCATATAGTTGTCTACCTCATTGGCAGGAATGCCATTCTCCTCGAACGACATGGCAATACCCTTGCGATACAAGTCTTCAGCAGAACCGTTGACAGAAATGCCATGTAACGCTGCTTCTGCCAAAAGGAAATACACTTCAGAAGCGCGCATCCAATAAGTGGCGGTTGTCTTGGTTACATTAGGTCTTGATGCCATTTTAAATACTTCGTTCTGCGAAGCTATATTACCAGTTGGCACTGCCATGTATGAACCGTATTGTCCCACCTTCTTAGCGAAATAAGCTTCAGACTCTGTAAAGTATTTAGGAAGTCGGGGATCTTCGTATCCACCTAAATAAGCCTGCATCGATGAACCCATGCGACACTCATTATATTGGTTCGATAAAATCTCAATGTTGTTGATAAAGGTAAGTCCTGCACCCTTTTCCATTTTTGCTTCATCGTCCTTAGACTGCATCACACCGTAAGGATTGTTCACCGCTTGCAGTACATACTTCTTTGACATCGCCTCATCGGCATAATATACACGCATCGCCAAGCGAAGCATTAAGGAGTTGGCATAGACTATCCATTTCTTCACATTGCCTCCATATACGGCATCGGCATTGGGCAACAATTTGGTAGTACCATGCTCAAGAGCATTTGTCAGCACGCCAATGGCATTCGTCAAATCCTCAAACATGTATTTGTACACGTCTGCCTGACTGTCGTAAGGCACACTAATAAGTCCCTTTCCAGCCTCTTTGTAAGGAATTGGGCCGAACATATCAGTAGCCTTATGCCAAGTAGATACTTTGAGAATTTGTGCCAAAGCATACGCCTCTGGGAAATCTTTCTCGGTCTTTATCTTAATGTCTTGCCACAACGGTATCACTTTGGTGTAAGCCGAGGTGTACGATGCCGATACCCAACCGTCCATCAAGAAATAGGTTAAGTTGTTACGACCGCTGTTCCAGTTGTTGTTTTGGGCAAAGTAACCACTCCAACAATCGGCAGCCAAATGATAAGCTACTTGATATTCGTTGGCAACATTTGTTCCGTCGTCTTGTGTACCAACAGGTACTACGCACTTTTGCAAAGCTGTTATAGGACCACCGACAGAGATACCGTCCATTTTACCTTCTTCGGGAAGCATCTCGAACTCGTTGGTATTGATTTTCTCAAAGTCGCACGAAGCAAACAATGACAAAGCCAATAAACCTATCATATATTGTTTATATCTTAGAAATTTCATAGTTGATTAGAATTTAAATTTTACACTAAATCCATAACTCTTCAGACTGGGCTGCATGAAGTAATCGTTTCCTTGTCCATAAGTTCCTGTAGAAGGAGTCACCTCTGGATCGAAAGGTGCCTTGCAATAAATCATCCAAGGATTGTTAGCCACAAACGAGAGTGTTAAATCTTTCACCACATTATTGAACCAACGAGAATTAAACTTGTAACTGAAAGTTAACTCTTGCAATCTCACATTGGTTGCACTATAGGTATAGTAGCCAGCCAAGGCTGTTTCGCCTGTACCTATCAAGTTATAATAGTTTTTGGCATCGAACACTCCCTGTTCTGGAATCAGCACACCACCAGCATCACGAGCATCGGCAGAGGCTTGCGACACACCAAACTTGTCGAGCAATGCTTGTGTAGAAGAAGTAACAACACCGCCCACACGTGCATTGATTAAGAAACTTAGTCCGAAGCCTTTATAAGAGAATGAGTTGTTCCAACCCATCGTAAAATCTGGTGTGGTCTTACCGAGGTACACGGGATCTACATTCTCTACGTTAAAGCCACCAGAAGAGGTAACATTGATAAATCCTTGATTATCTTTAGCCAAGAACTTATTTGCATAGATATCGTTGATAGAACCTCCAACCTTTAAGATAACACGACCATTGTCTTTGGAAACTTGAGGAATGTTAATAGGTTTGGGACTCATGGGGTGAGTATAATCCTTCACCATCTCAATAATTTCGTTGTTGTTGTGCGAATAGGTAAGCGAAGAGTTCCAACCCAACTCGCCAAAGTTGTCGTGATAACCCAAAGTCATCTCCACACCGCGGTTCTCCACATTTCCTGCTTGTAGATATACGGCTTTATAACCAGAGCTTTCGGGCAATTCACCGATAAACGTTTGGTTGTAGGTGTTCGACTTGTACCATGTGAAGTCGAAGGATAGCTTTTTGAATAAGCGTGCCGTCAAACCAAGCTCATACGACTTTGTACGCTCTGCCTTATAATCGGTAAACGGATAAATGTCGGTTGATTTCAAACTACCGCCCAAAATAGGCGTTGTGATGGTTCCCGGTGTCATACCCGAACGTGATACAGGCGAACCTACTTCGGTGAACGAACCTCTTACTTTGAGGTAAGAAATGGCTTTTGGTAATTTTACCATTTCAGAAATGATGCCTGACAAACCAACTGAAGGATAGAAAAACGACTCTTCGGAAGAATTAACCAAGCGCGAATTCCAGTCGTTTCTGCCTGTCAAGGTAAGGTAGAGCATGCTCTTGTAGCCTAATTCGGCACTGGCAAAGGCTGCCACATTGCGCACTTTGCTATCGCCACCAGTCTCACGAATTTTACTATCGGTAGGATCGATATTAGTCAAAGAGAATTTATTGGGTACTAATGTCAGGTTACCACCATAGCCTCTGGTGAGTGAACCATAATCAGAATAGCTGTAACCAATATTGGAAGCTAAGCTAAAGTCTCCAAAACGTTTGTTGATACTGGCAATAAAGTCGACATAGGTTTGATGATCTTTATAATTATAATAATCGTATGCGCCCTTTGACTTTGCAAACACATCGTATGAAGAAGCATAAATCTTTCGTTCGCTCGTCATGAAAGTTCTGTCAAAACGTACACGACCTGCAAGATCCAACCAATCTAAGACGTGATAAGTGAGACCTGCATTAAACATATATCGGTCTTTATCATCAGGAGCTAAATTACGATAAGCTGTCCAATAGGGGTTTTGATTGGCAAATTTACCATCTAATATGGGCCAATACTGCAATGGGAAGTTTCGTGTATTGTCGTAACGCTCAAACGTTTTGATGGCATCGAACGATTCGCCACGTGGGAACAGATAAGCAGCCACAATAGGATTCCAATACTCACCTTGAGATACCATATTGTTGTCTTTTTGCTTGATGTACGATGCACCTAAGTCTAATTGAACCTTACCACCAAAGAGTTTTGAAGAATTGCGAACAGTAAAGTTCAATCGGTCGTACGTATTGTTTGGCACAATGCCCTTTGAATTAGTGGAAGCTACCGATGCAAAGGTTTGATTATACTCATTACCTGTGTTTAGGGTCAATGAGTTGATAAAGTTAGTTCCTGTACGGAAGAAGTCTTTTGCAGGGTCGTACGAACTGGGCGTTGCAAGCTTTTCACCCCAACTCTCATAAGAGCCTGCTTTGTTACCATAAGTGTTTTGGAACTTAGGCATGAGCAAGGGAGAGCTGAAATCGGCTGCTGACGAGAAGGATATTTCCATTTTCCCCTCTTTACCCTTTTTAGTGGTAATGAGAATAGCTCCATTCGCTGCATTACTTCCATACAAGGCAGCGGCAGAAGGACCTGCCAAAACGTTGATGCTCTCAATATCTTCGGGGTTAAAGTCTGCAATGCCTTCACTGCTGACACGTCCCTCTCCTAAGACACCACTATCTGAACCTCCATTGAAGTTGAACAAGGGGATACCATCTATGACATACAACACATTATTGCTGCCTTCGATAGATTTTGCACCACGCATAATCACACGGGTGGCACCACCCACGCCACTGGCACTTTTGGTAATGCTTACGCCTGCCACCTTACCACTGAGCGAGTTGACAAAATTGGCATCCTTGTTACGAGTCAGTTCTTCACTTTTTACCTGTTGCACATTGTAGCTCAAAGCCTTCTCTTCGCGCTTGATACCAAGAGCCGTTACTACCACTTCACCCAGTTGTTTAGAACTTTCGCTTAAGACGGTAGTAGAGGTGACATCAGAAGCCTTGAATTCGCGAGTAGCAAATCCAACATACGAGAATTCGAGTATGTCGTTGCTACGAACATTGAGGCTATAGTTTCCATCAATATCGGTTGCAGTTGCAGTCTTGCTGCCCTTTACTTTCACCGTTACACCTGGGAGCGATTCGCCATTCTCATCAGTCACCTGTCCTTTTACACGAATCGTTGCGCCACTTTGAAGGGTATTTTGTGTCTGAGGCTTGTTCTTTTGACTGATTAAAATGTGTCGGTCGGTGATGGTATATTCAATGTTGGTGCCCATAAAAAGCTCTCTCAATAAGTCGGATAGCTTCATTTGGGTAGCACTTACTTTCACCACCTTTTTAAGATTCATCACATTCTGTCCGTAATCAACAGACTTATTTGTTTGTTTTTCTATGGCAGTAATCATGGTCTTGAGAGTTGCCTCACGCTTCTGCAACTTGATGACTTGATTTTGAGAAAAACCTGCCAATGAAATCAACAACAATGCACTTACAAGAAACAGCTTATTCCATGGCATCATTGTTAGAAGTGTTTTTTTAGTCTTAGGTTTCATACCTTTGTTTAGATAAAATAGATTTAGTTGTTAGAATTTATTTCTTATTTGTCTACAGGAAATTAGTACGCTTAGCTGCTAAACAAGCATCAACATTGAGCATAATTACCTGATTGCGTTTTACTTGTGAATATCTGCTGGGCGACCTCCTTTCTTGGTATAGATTGTGATAATGTTATTTTGTTTTGTAAAATGTAAATGGTCAGAAATTTTGCAAAGCACGTGCATGACATCGTCTATGGTCTCATCTTCACGGAATGCCATGGTATATTTTTGGTTCAAATCAACATCTGATGCGATATTCAATCGTATATTGTATCGTCGTTGCAAATCGGCTATAATTGTTTTAAGAGGAGCTTGGTCAAAGTAAAGTCTACCGTGCATCCACTGACTATAATCGTAATTTTCTACTCGCTGCTTTCTCATCATACCATTGACACGGTTATACACCACCTGCTCATCGGGCAGAATGGTCATGGCTTGTTTGTTTTCATACACGAGTACCTTACCCTGAGCTAAGGTTGTGGTTATATTTTCTTCTGCAGGATAAGCTTTAATATTAAACTGTGTACCCAACACCTTAACTTTCAAATTACCGATATGTACGATAAATGGCTGCTTTGATTGATGAGTGACCTTAAAAAATGCCTCGCCATCTAAATACACCTCTCGGCTATGTGCAAAGGTACTAAATTGTTGAGGATAGGATAAAGTAGATCCAGAATTGAGCTTAACCTGTGTACCATCGGACAAAGTGAGCGTACCAATACGCCCTTGGGAAACATAAAAATCGGTTAAAGTCATGTTCTTTGTGTTCTGATAGGAAGTGACCCACCAAACACCAAGGCTCAACAAAATAGGTAAAGTAAAAATTGCAGCATATTTTAATAGATTTCTTAATCGATTGGTTGCCACTGGATGCACGGTTGATACTGACCGTTGCCGATTAAATCTATCAAAAGATTGATTCAAAGAGCGGCTATCCATCCTACTGGAGGTTTCACTCCATATTTGTTTCATCGCTTCCTCCTTAGCTTCACTATCCTTGGAGTCAGACAGCCAACTTATAATACGATGATGATAACGGGCTGGGATGAGTCCGTCAACAAAAAATCTCATGATTTTGTAGGCTGTTTGTTGATTCATAGTTAGATGCTTTTCTATAAGACAACAGCAAAGGGCATCACACGTAGTTAATAAATATTAAAAGATCAATTGCGCGCTACATCCGCACTCTATAAGGCAAGGTAGTTTTACACGGTTTCTTCGCCATATGTTATTTTTACGACGAAAAGCGTCCTCAAAAACAGCAAAAATAAAATGAGTGGTGTACAACATGGAAGGACAATAAATGCTGAATTTTCTTTACAAAGTGCCTCTCAAAACTCGCGTGAAAACATCCAACAACAAAGTTGGTCTCAAATACGCGAAATTTGAGCGACTTTCGTAACCCTTTGTTATTTAACACGCTACTCTTTATACGCTTCCTTTCTATCCTAATTTTACCACTTTTTGGCAGCTAACCCATTGAGATAAGCCTCCTATTTGCATGCTTTAATGCTCTTGAAGCATGTGAATAGCACCTCTAATACATGTTCCCAAGACCGTTAAATCAATGTTCTGACTATAAAAGCCGTCTATTTTGTTAAAATCAGCCCATTTTTGCAGGTCGTTTACCTATTATTTTTTTCTATTTCGCAAATTTTCAATGGTCGTTTTTTGGTAAAATAACAGGACAAAAACAACGGTTGCCTTTGTCAATGCTCTCTTGGGCATTCTAAAATTGATTTATAGACACAGTTATGCTTTCTGCCTCTCAAATCATTTCAGGCTCATATCATTTGTTGAGGGCTTCATTTTTGGATGCTATCAATATTAGACCTTCCTTCAAAGATAGAGGACTTTGTGCCGCAATCGTGGAACATGCAGCATAGCGTGCAAAGGGGCAATAGTAGTGTTTTCATTGCCTTATTGCTTTATAGAAGTAATACTATAGCAATTACATAATTCTTCAAATTAATATAATCTACATTTTTTGCTACCACATTATATCCAACAAATTCATAATCGTTTGCATTTCAATTAATCCGAGTTCAGGATAAGAAAGAATTGTTGAAGGTTTATGATATTGTTGTCACTCATGTGTTCTTCTACTTACGTCCGCTTGTGGACGGAGTCAAGGAGCAAGGCTTTCTTCTTGTCATACGTTTAAGGATTATGGCGAGCACATACATCGCAAAATTACTTTTCGACAGTTGTCAAAGCATATCGAAAAGAAAGTTAATAGTCATACTATCAAAGAACTCTTTGGTTGGAAGCGGAAAGCTACGTAGCCTTTATCTCAAATTTTAATTCTATCGTATAATATTACTCATCAATTATTTCTATAAAGTCAGCATATTCTCCTTCAAGTTCTTTAATTTCATGTGATATTTGATCATTACGAAGAGTAATTTGATTAATCTCGTCTATTGAAGCATTTATTTCATTCCGTTTATCAATATAATTCTGAAGCACTTCTCCAAGATAATGCTCAAATTGCCTTTTGATATTATCTATTTCTGTCTGATAATTTGTAATAAATTGACTTTTCGCACCTTTTATTTCAGCCAATCTGCGATCTTCAGCTCTGGCATCTCTCATCTGCATCCAGATATCAAAGCCTGTAGTAACAACAGGAATACCAAATTTAGCAAACTTCGCAATATTACTTGACCATCTTACTGCTTGCCATGGCTTAAAATTATGACCAAAAAACTTTCCTACAGAATAAACACCTTTATGTAAAGCCGATCCAGACGCACTGCTTATTCCGCTTCCAATTTCTTTAACGCCAGGTGCTAACTTAGTAACCCATTCGCCTCCATTCTTCAACAATTCCATGGTCTTTTGCTGAAAAGCTATACCTTTCTTCTCTTCAATACTTAAATTTGGTGACTGAGATTTTATCTCTAATTGATTATTATAAGCAACAACAGCATCCTTCTTGCTAAATTCCTCAACCTCATTTAAAAGAGCTTCGTAATTAAGATTAATCTTAGCCTCTATTTCATTAGATGTTGTATTGATTAAGTTTGTTAACTCATTATCTAACAAACGTTGCTGTGCTTCCCATTCAGCTTGAGGAATGTGACCAATACTATGAGATAATTTAATTACCTGTCCCATGGCATTATTAACAAACGAGCACAATTCTCCTTGAACATCACGTTTAGTATCCCTTTGGCTGTTGTTCAGTTTTTCACAGAATTGCCTATAAAAAGTACCCATAGCTGGGTCTATATTAGTAGCTTCTATTTCTTTGGTATATACCTGAAGATTCCTTACTGGTGTATCAAAACGTTTTTTTATTACTCCCTTATCCTGTACAAACAAGTTTAACATGTCAATAAACTGTTCAAAATGGCTTAACTGAACAAATTCGTCATCATGCTCCTCTTCTCCTGTAATATAATCATTTGCGTCAATGAATGCTATAGGGAATTGAGAAAGATTATAACCACGCTCTTCAAAAGTTCTTCTTAAAGAATTCTGATAGGTATCCACAAGGAGATCATAGTCACCTGCTTCCATTCCCATTTTATTAACAACAATAAACATCTTATTCGCAAAATGTTGATTAAATGCAAGATCAATAAAATTATTAAAGACCACGTCATCAAATAATTGACTTGTCAGAACATAGAATATCAAGTCACATTGGCTTAACGCTTCCTTTGTTCTTTCATCATGGGCTTCGACCTTACCTGCAAGAATTCCTGGCGTATCCATTAATATAATATTATTCCACCTATATTCTGATACAGAATCTGTTGCAACATTAGCATCAATTTTTATATCTTTATTGCCCGTTAAAGCTGAAATAATAGTGGATTTGCCAGCACTATACTGACCTACAAAAGCAAGTCTAAGATCTGTGCGTTCACTATCCCTATCTAATTCGTCCTTTAAGCGTTTTGCTAAATCCTCATTGCCAGTTTTTTGAAGAAGATTACTCGTCTTCTCTACAAGAGTGTCTAATCGTTGCTGATATTCAGCAAACTTTACTTTCTTATCCATAATTATTTGATATTAAAAATTATCTTCATTTGTGTAGCCTCTTCAGCTTTAATCTTATCGGCATCATTGCATTTCGTTTCATATTCAAAAGTTAAAGATTGTTGTGTCCAATCACGTTTAACCGGATATTGTGAATAAAGCTCATCATTAGAAAGGTCAGACACTTTCTTAACAGATATGACTCCTTTTTTTAGATAATCTAAAACTCTAAATCCAATTAAAGAATTTATTGCGCTTTCATCGTTTTTACATTGATTTATGACTGGTGCCATCTCCTCTAAAAGACTTTCAACACCTTTTATATAAGTCGTAAAAAGGTTTTCAACAGATGCTGACGTTTTATTAATAGACGTAAATATTTCAGATAACATTTTTTTCTGGTTTTTCCTCATATTGCTACTTATTCCTTCTGTTAAGGAATTTCTCATCTTTTCTTGAGCTTTCCTAATCTTTTCTGATTTTGAAGTAAACATTCCTGCTATTATGGAGACTACAGTAAAGACCACTAATGGAGCTGCCATAAGGACCCATCCCGCTGGATTAGATATGAACAAGGGAACAATAAAAGGAGTTGCACTTCCTAATAAAGTTCCAAATAATCCTATGCGTAATTTCGTATCTTTAATTCTTTCTCCAGTAGCCACTACATTATTATTAATATTACATTCTATATTAAGATCCTCAGATAATTCTTCGATTTTTGCTTTCGACTTTGCAGAAAAGTCTTCAAGACGTATTTGTAATCGTTCTCTCATTTCATCCTGAATTCTGATTACTTGAGAATCTTTACCAAAATGCTCACCAGCTTCTTTGTCATCATAGTGGGAATCAGCGAAATCAGAAGCATAGTTACATAAGGACGATTTTGTATCTTCGAAAAGCTTTTTTATATCAGACTTCAATTTTTTTGACTCTTTATTAATGAATTGCCTAAAATCTTTCTGAGTTTTTTTCAGCATGCTTACTTTGTCTGTCAATACTTGATAGTCACCATTAAGAATATTTGAAATAGAGTGTATTTGGTATGATGCTCCATCCATCACACTCAAGCTCTTTTTTAACGTTCCTGTATTGTATACATCACTCTTTATTTCTCTTACCCATTCTTTTATATTAGAACCTTCAAGTAATTGGTCTGCATTATCTCGATTTTCCATACCAAGTTGTGCTGCTAATAAATGAATTGGGATTATCTTAACCGCATCCATGTTATACTTACCTTCCAATCTGTCATGAATGCGATCAAAATGTCCTTGTATGGATTCACGCCCATTACCAGTACGCCATTGACTTGGATCTTGTAAGAATCTTCTCAGCCTAATCTCTGATGTGAGATTACTCTTTACATTCAATATTATATATAAGGGCTTATTTCTCTCTTTAATTGTTTCAAAGAAATCAAATTCAGTCTCTTGAATAGCATCACTTGTAACTACATAACAAATAACGTCAGCTTCATCTATGATAGATTTTGCAATTTCTGTATCTACCTCTCCTCCAGGTGCGCCTATACCCGGAGTATCAACAATTCGTAACTTATCCCAATACCAACTACGATTATATCGAGTTGTTCTTGTTTTACCAATACCTACATCATCATCAGCTTGCTGTGTTATAACCTTATGAAAAGTACTTTTACCTGCTTTGGTCCTTCCCATAAAGGCAATGGTAAAGTATTCAATATTTTTCTTTTTCTTTTCTATCACATCTATATTATGAGATATTGCTGTCATAATCGCATTATCCAAATGTAAAGCAATACCTTCAACAATATTTTGACATTCTCGAATGTATTTATTCTTCTCGTTACTTGCTGTTTTAATTTGTAGGTGTATGCTTTCTTGAGTATTTGAAAATTTTTTATTCAAATCATCAAGAATGTTTGAAACGCGTTCAAGGTCTATCTCGGCTTCAGCTGTAATTTTTTCAATAACATTTGCGAAGTTCCAACTTCCAAACAAGCTGTCGATAGTTTTGGTATTTCCTTTGTTAGCAATATGATCATAATAAACCTTCTCCAATTTCCCAATAATTCTTTGGTGTCTCTTCAAACGTGTTGCCTTAGCTCTTTCTTCATATTCTTGTGCCGCCTCTGTTATATAAGCTTCTGGAGAAATTTTAAGAATGTCAGAGATTTTATTTATCAAATCTCGTTCTTCAGGTGAAATATATCCATCTACAAAAGACATCCTAACAAAAAAACGTAAAATATCCTTCCGTTTCTCACTTGAACAATTATACCCACTTAATGATAGCAAGAGATTAGCTAAAGAGGTTTTTTCTTCTGCGTCAGAAAAAAATTCATGCTGCTTTCGAATTAAACACTTATTTTTATCGCCTTGTAGGTAGAAATCCAAGGCTTCTATCTCTTTTGTATTAATTTCTTTGTCAGCTGTTATTAAATAACAGCCAATTAAATATACTATTTCATCTAATCCATTCATCATAATATATAAGATTTTAACAACGCGTCGTCAATTTCAATACAATGTTCTGAAAATGATAGAGTTAACTAAATTTACGTATCTAATATAAATTGGTAAGGTGTCTTGATTGCCAGTAAGTTACAGCGAATAAAACTTAATGTAAATAATATCAGAGCCTATCACCAATATATGGAAATCTGCAAAGATGTCATTAAAAGTTCATCCGCAAAGTTAGACAAAACTTTCGAAAAACTACTCTTGGAAATACTTTTATTGTATATGGTAATACAAGACAAAATTAGACTGGTGCTTGAGAAAGGAAAAAATATGTTTTTACAATCAGCCAGCATTTTTAATAGAAAAAGCCTTGTCTGGTTTAGAGATAGTGAAAGAGGATAAAACATACGAGCAGTCGCCTAATTTGCGCAAGTGCTTGAGAAATATGCGTTTCTACAGTTCGCTTACTGATATTCAACCTGTGCCCAATTTCTTCATTACTCATACCGTCCAACCTACTCATTGTAAAGATTCTGCGCTGCTGATTGGGCATTTGGCTTATCACACGATTGATAAGTTCGTCTAATTCTTCACTATAGATAATGTCTTCTACATCAGTATCGGCTACAACATCTGCATCGGTTAATGATTGAAGCTTATGCCGTACACTGGAGGATTTTAAGGCATTAAGAGTGCAGTTACGTGCCATAGAATAAAGATATGCTTCAAAATTTGTCATGATTTGGATATTGTTTCGTTTCATCCATAATTTAAGAAAAATATCCTGCGCAATATCTTCTGCTTCACTCTCCACGCCGACAAACCCATATACAAAGTTTTTGACTTTAGGATAGTAAAGCTTAAATATAACATCGAATGAATAATCATTTTCAGTATGATGAGACGTTCGACTAAAAGAGTGCTTACGATTAGACATTTTTATGAAAACAAAGGTTTTACATGACAAATATACTACAAAATAATGACACGCAAATAAGAATTTTCATTATTAAGGAGTAGAAGCTGAAATATACTTTCTACACGTTGCAATTTCAGACGAGAGAATAATAAAAAACGCTCTCAACCAAATTGGATGAGAGCGTTAATATTGAAAGAGATACGGAAAACTTACTCAGCTGCTTTTTCGTCTTGTGCTTTTTCTTCAGAAACTTCCTTTGGTGCTGCTTCAGCAGATACTGCTTCAGTAGCGTCAGCTGTTTCAACAGAATTTTCAACCTTTGCAGTTTCATCTTTCTTACCAGTAGAACGACGACTACGACGAGTTTTCTTAGCAGTCTTTTCTGTTTTTGCCATATTTTCATCAAAGTCTACTAACTCAATAAATGCTATTTGAGCAGCATCGCCTTGACGAGTACCTAATTTTATAACACGAGTATAACCACCTGGGCGGTCACCTACTTTAGGAGCAACGGTTTTGTAAAGTTCCGAAACAGCAACTTTATCTTGCAAATAACGGAATACAACACGGCGCGAATTAGTGGTATCGTCCTTAGAGCGTGTAATCAGTGGCTCTACATATTTCTTCAAAGCTTTGGCTTTGGCGAGGGTCGTAGTGATTCTTTTGTGCATAATCAGCGAGCAAGCCATGTTTGCAAGCATAGCGTTGCGGTGAGATGCAGTACGACCTAAGTGGTTGAATTTTTTATTGTGTCTCATTTTTTGTTTTGTTCATTTGTGGAGTTGGAATCGCTTGTTTTTTCAGCATTGCAAGTTTTTAGAATGATAATCTTAACTTATCCATTAAGAAGAAAGAATTCTAAACTTAAAAACTTAACAACTAAAAACTCTCCTTATTCCTTATCCAGTTTGTACTTTGAAATATCGGTTCCAAATGATAGATTCAGACTCTCGAGCAAATCATCAAGCTCTGAAAGCGATTTCTTACCAAAGTTGCGGAACTTCAAAAGGTCTGTCTTGTTATATTGCACTAAGTCACCAAGTGTCTCAACATCGGCTGCCTTCAGACAGTTGAGTGCACGAACACTTAAGTTCATGTCTACTAACTTAGTCTTCAGCAATTGACGCATGTGCAACACTTCCTCATCAAACTCTTGGTTGGTATCCTGATCAGGATTCTCAAGTGTAATCTTTTCATCAGAGAACAACATGAAGTGATAGATGAGGATTTTTGCAGCCTCTTTCAGCGCATCCTTAGGAGATATGGAACCATCCGTAGTAACTTCAATCACCAGTTTGTCGTAGTCGGTTTTCTGTTCTACACGATACGGTTCAACTGAGTATTTAACATTACGGATTGGGGTGTAGATCGAATCGATTGGGAGTACATTAACATCTGTGCAGAATTGACGATTCTCATCAGCAGGAACGTATCCACGTCCCTGATTAATGGTCAAATCAATTTGCATTGAAGCTTTGGCATCTAAATGACAAATCACCAAATCAGGGTTTAACACTTCAAATCCAGTCAGATACTTACCAATATCACCAGCTTTGAATTCTGTAGAATTCTCTACGGTGATACTAACTTTCTCATTCTCGAATTCTTCTACTACTTGCTTGAATCGCACTTGCTTGAGATTCAAGATAATGTTGGTTACATCTTCCTTTACACCAGGCACCGAAGAAAATTCATGCTCAACTCCTGCAATTCGCATGGTGTTGATAGCATAACCTTCGAGTGATGAAAGGAGAATGCGGCGCAATGAATTACCAATGGTAATACCAAAGCCAGGCTCTAATGGTCGGAATTCGAACTTACCGAACTTATCATCAGCCTCCAGCATTACTACTTTTTCAGGTTTTTGAAATGCTAATATCGCCATTAATTTAATGATTTATTTAGAGTACAACTCAACGATTAACTGCTCCTTAATGTTCTCTGGAATGTCAGCTCGCTCGGGCTGATGTAAAAACTTACCGCTCTTTGAGCTCTCATCCCATTCAATCCAAGGATATTTACTGTGGTTAAAACCTGCCAAAGATTCCTCAATAACTTCGAGAGACTTTGCTTTCTCGCGAACACCTACAATCTGACCAGGTTTAACTGCATAAGAAGGAATATTGACAACCTTTCCATCTACCACAATGTGCTTATGACCTACCATCTGACGGGCAGCTGCACGAGTCGGTGCGATTCCCAAGCGGAAAACGATATTGTCAAGACGACTCTCTAAGTTCTGCAGCAGTACCTCACCGGTAATGCCATCAGCTTTAGCTGCCTTCTCAAACATATTACGGAACTGGCGTTCGAGTACACCATAAGTGTACTTTGCCTTTTGCTTCTCTGCCAACATGGCTCCGTACTCAGACATTTTTCTGCGACGGTTGTTGCCATGCTGTCCAGGAGGGAAGTTTCTCTTGGACAAAACTTTGTCAGCGCCAAAAATGGGTTCACCAAATCGGCGTGCAATCTTAGATTTCGGACCTATGTATCTTGCCATAATATATAATAAAATAATGAATATACTGGAGAATTAATCATCACATCAATTCTCCAGTGAATAAATTTATACTTTACGTCTCTTTGGTGGACGACAACCATTGTGTGGTAATGGAGTTACATCAATAATTTCGGTTACCTCAATTCCTGCACCATGAACGGCACGGATTGCAGATTCACGACCATTGCCTGGACCCTTTACGTAAGCTTTAACCTTGCGCAATCCTAAATCATAAGCAATTTTTGCACAATCTTCACCCGCCATTTGAGCAGCATAAGGAGTGTTCTTCTTAGAACCTCGGAAGCCCATCTTACCTGCAGAAGACCATGAGATAATTTGTCCCTCGCTGTTTGCAAGAGAAACGATAATATTATTGAATGAGCTATGGATATGTAATTGACCGATAGCATCAACTCGCACATTTCTTTTCTTAGAAGCTGTTGTTTTCTTTGCCATAATTTCTTTTAGTTTAAAAGTTAGAAGTTTTAAAGATCAGAACCTTGAAGATTCCGACGTTCAACTAACAACTAAATGTTACTTAGTAGCCTTCTTCTTATTAGCAACAGTCTTCTTCTTACCCTTACGTGTACGAGCATTATTCTTTGTGCTCTGACCGCGAACAGGAAGACCATTACGATGTCTAACTCCACGATAGCAACCAATATCCATCAGTCGCTTGATATTCATTTGGACCTCTGAACGGAGATCACCTTCTACTTTGAATTCAGCGCCGATAATTTCACGGATACTTGCAGCTTGGTCGTCAGTCCACTCGCTAACCTTCAAATCACGGTCGACGCCTGCCTTATCCAATATCTTTGCTGAACTACTTCGACCAATACCATAGATATAGGTCAATGCGATTTCGCCACGCTTATTTTGGGGCAAATCTACTCCAACAATTCTTATTGCCATTTGTTGATAATTAATTAAATAATTGTTTTAAATTGGGCGGTAGTTGTTCAATTCACATCGAACAAGAAATCCACCATTTCTTGATTTAGCCCTGACGTAATTTAAACTTAGGGTTCTTTTTGTTGATAACGAACAAGCGACCTTTACGACGTACTATCTTACAGTCGGGTGTGCGTTTCTTTAGTGATGCTCTTGTCTTCATATCTTTACTTGATTATTTGTATCTGAAAACGATTCTACCTTTTGTCAAGTCGTAAGGACTCATTTCGACCTTTACTTTATCACCAGGGAGAATCTTGATATAGTGCATTCTCATCTTTCCAGAGATGTGCGCAATTATCTCTACACCGTTTTCAAGTTCTACACGGAACATTGCATTTGATAAACTTTCAACAATTGTTCCGTCTTGCTCAATAGCGGATTGTTTTGCCATAATAATTATTCTCTTTCTAAAAGTTAATTCCTAATCTTAATTGAATGTTTCATTGCCAACCTTCTATTACTATAGACGAGCATGATATTTTATCCTTATGCACAAACTATCTTTGACTCACATGATTTGAACCAATAGACAAATGCATATCAATCTTGCCCATCCTCTTGCGAATACTTTGCCATAAAACATCAATCAGAGATAAGATTCTTTCAGTGTTGATGATTAGTAGGCAGACACATTACCGCCCCGAGTATGACCAGAGTTCAGTAATCCATCATAATGGCGCATGAGCAAGTGGCTCTCTATCTGTTGCAAAGTATCAATCACAACACCTACTAAAATGAGCAAGGATGTACCTCCGAAGAACTGTGCAAAACCTTGTTGAACATTTAGAAGATGAGCCAAAGCTGGCATGACAGCAATGAATGCAATGAACAACGAGCCAGGAAGAGTAAGACGAGACATGATTCCATCAATATAGTCTGCTGTTTCCTTCCCTGGACGAATCCCCGGAATAAACCCATTGTTACGTTTCATATCCTCAGCCATCTGTGTCGGATTCAGTGTAATAGCTGTATAGAAGTAAGTAAATGCTATAATCAGTATTACATAGATTGTGTTATACAACAAACTATGAGTGTCCATCAGAGAACGCAAAATAGGAGATGCATTATCAGATTGATACTGGACAATTGCCAACGGTATAAACATCAATGCCTGTGCAAAAATAATAGGCATTACGTTTGCTGCAAACAACTTCAATGGAATGTACTGACGAGCACCACCATATTGCTTGTTGCCTACAAGTCGTTTAGCATATTGTACTGGAACCTTACGAGTTCCCTGTACCAACAAGATTGCTGCACATACAACAGCAAAGAGAATCAATATTTCAACGATAAACATGACCAGTCCACCACCGCTAATTGCCTGCAAGCGAGAACCCAATTCCTGTGCAAATGCTTGAGGTAGGCGAGCGATAATACCGATCATAATAATCAATGAAACACCATTTCCTATTCCCTTATCAGTTATGCGTTCTCCTAACCAAAGGATGAACATACTTCCTGCTGCAAGGATAATGGTTGCCGGAATCATGAACACAGTCCATGAGATGCCTGTTGCCAAGGCCTGTGATGCCATGTACTTCAGGTTCATAAGATAACTCGGAGCCTGTAACAGTAAGATAAATACTGTCAAGTAGCGAGTGTACATACTTATTTTTTTCCGACCACTCTCTCCTTCTCGCTGCATCTTTTGAAAGTAGGGTACAGCGACAGCAAGAAGTTGCATAACGATAGAAGCTGAGATGTATGGCATGATTCCTAATGCGAAGATTGATGCGTTAGAAAATGCACCACCAGAGAACATGTCAAGGAGCGACATCAAGCCGCCTTCTGTCTGCTTTTGGAGTTGTCCTAAGGAAGCAGGATTAATACCCGGAAGTACTACGAACGAACCAAAACGATAAATGGCCGTAAACAGAAGTGTAATAAGGAGACGCTGACGCAAATCCTCAATCTTCCAACAGTTCTTTAGTGTCTCAATAAACTTTTTCATTACTTAGATTATAGTTGTGTTACCACCTACTGCCTTGATAGCTTCTTCAGCAGTCTTAGAGAATGCGTTAGCTTCTACATCAATTTTAGCTTTTAACTCGCCAGTACCCAAAATCTTCACCAGTTTCTTACCGTTTGTCAGACCTGCTGCAACGAGTTCTGCAATACCAATCTTTGTCAGGTTTTTATCTTCTGCAAGCGCTTGTAATGTACCAAGGTTTACTGCAAAATATTCCTTTCGATTGATATTCTTAAAGCCTCCTTTCGGAACGCGGCGCTGGAGTGGCATTTGTCCTCCTTCAAAACCGACTTTCTTCTTATAACCAGAGCGAGATTTTGCACCCTTGTGTCCACGTGTAGAGGTACCACCTAAGCCAGAGCCTGGACCGCGACCAATACGACGACGTGAATGCGTAGAACCTTCTGCTGGTTTCAAACTATTTAATTTCATCTTTTTGCTTCTTAAAAGTTATACTATTCAACTACTGTAACAAGATGATGCACTTTACGAATCATACCACGAATGCTTGGAGTGTCATCAACTTCAACAATTTGAGAAATCTTGCGCAATCCTAAACAAGAAAGTGTTCGCTTCTGATCTATAGGTGCACCAATCTTACTCTTAATTTGTTTTACTTTAATTGTTGCCATTTTATTTCTCCTTTATCCGTTAAATACCTTATTCATATCGACACCACGTATGCCAGCAATGGTATAAGCATCACGAATCTCGCTTAATGCCAAAATGGTTGCTTTTACTAAGTTGTGAGGATTGGAAGAACCTTTCGACTTAGCTAATACGTCTGTAATACCAGCACTGTCCAATACGGCACGCATTGCACCTCCTGCAACCAAACCCGTACCAGCAGCAGCAGGTCTTAAGAACACCTGAGCACCACTATAACGAGCTTCAATCTCATGAGGAATAGTACCTTTCAAAACTGGAACTTTCACCAAGTTTTTCTTTGCAGCTTCAGTACCTTTAGCAATGGCAGCTGTTACTTCTCCAGCTTTACCGAGACCATAACCTATCACACCGTTGCCTTTACTTTATTCATTGCCATAATCGTTTAAAAATTAAGACCACCCTTGCGAGCAGCGTCAGCCAATTCTTTTACACGACCATGGTAAAGATAACCATTACGGTCGAAAACTACAGTCGTTACACCTGCTGACTTTGCATTTTCTGCAATCAGCTCTCCTACTTTCTGAGCTTGTTCTGACTTGGGTAACTTCTCAAGTCCAAGCGAAGATGCAGAAGCAATAGTTGTACCAGTTATATCATTAATTACCTGAGCGTAGATTTGCTTATTAGAGCGAAATACACTTAAACGTGGACGCTCAGCTGTTCCGTTTACATTCTTGCGAATACGGAACTTGATTTTTATTCGTCTTTCTACTTTCTTTGTTGTCATAATCGTAAACCATTAAAATTACTTAGCTGCAGCTGTCTTACCAGACTTTCTGCGGATAACCTCGCCTTGGAAGAGAATTCCTTTTCCTTTATAAGGCTCAGGCATACGGAAAGAACGAATTTTTGCACAAATGAGTCCCAACAATTGCTTGTCGCAAGACTCCAACGTAATAAGTGGGTTTTGGTTTCTTTCTGATTTAGTCTCAACCTTCACTTCCTTAGGAAGCTGAATAAAGATTGGGTGGGTATAACCCAAAGAGAACTCTACAAGATTCCCTTGATTAGAAACACGAAAACCGACACCAATCAGCTCCAATGTTTTGGTATAGCCTTCGCTCACGCCCACTACCATATTATTCACTAAAGAACGGTATAAACCATGGTAAGCCTGCTTTTGCTTGTAATCTACAGGACTCTTCTCATCTACTTCAAAAGACAAAGTATCATTATCTTGTATCACCTTAATAGAAGGATCAATCTTTTGGGTGAGCTCACCTTTAGGGCCTTTCACCTTAATGATATTTGTTTTCTCATCAAAATTAACAGTCACTCCTGATGGAATGCTAATTGGCAATTTTCCTATTCTTGACATATTCGAACCTCCAATTAATATACGAAACAAAGAACCTCACCGCCAATTTTCTGGGCAGTAGCCTCTTTATCTGTCATTACACCTTGTGACGTAGATAATATTGCAATACCTAGTCCGTTAATTACTCTCGGCATGTCCTTATACCCGGTGTACTGACGCAAACCTGGTGTAGACACTCGCTTCAAATGCTTGATAGCGCTTTGCTTTGTCGTAGGATCGTACTTCAAAGCGACTTTAATTGTACCCTGGGGACCATCTTCGATGAACTTATAGTTCAAAATGTATCCCTTCTCAAAAAGGATCTTAGTGATCTCTTTTTTCAAATTAGACGCAGGTATGTTCACCACACGGTGATGAGCCATAATTGCATTCCTGAGTCTTGTCAGATAATCTGCTATTGGATCTGTCATTTTATAAATGTTTAATTAATCGGGACTACCCCGACAATATTAAATAAGCTTCTTTTTTGTATTGTGTAATTGTAACTCATCACGAAAAACAATTACCAACTTGCTTTTTTCACTCCTGGAATCAAGCCTTCCGAAGCCATCTCTCTAAACTGAATACGTGAGAGTCCGAACTGACGCATATATCCTTTTGGACGACCCGTAACCTTGCAACGATTGTGCAAACGAATAGGGTTAGCGTTCTTAGGAATAGACTGCAGTTTACGTGCAGCCTCGTAAGCTTCAGCTGGATCATCTGTCTTCGCAATGATATCCTTCAGTGCGGCACGCTTTTCAGCATAGCGAGCTACTAACTTGGCACGCTTTACTTCACGAGCTTTCATTGATTCTTTTGCCATATCTATTAATCGTTTTTAGCGTTCTTAAAAGGTAGTCCGAAGCCTTTGAGCAATGCGTAACCTTCTTCATCTGTCTTGGCAGACGTAACGAAAGTGATATTCATTCCCTGAATACGATCAATAGAATCGATGTTAATTTCTGGGAAGATAATTTGCTCTTCAATACCTAAGGTGTAGTTGCCACGACCATCAAACTTGCTCGCAATACCTTTGAAATCTCGGATACGAGGCAAAGCAACACGTACTAATTTCTCTAAAAATTCGTACATTCGCTCTCTACGAAGTGTTACCATGACTCCAATAGGCATCTTTTTACGAAGTTTGAAGTTTGCAACGTCTTTTTTAGAATAAGTAGCAACGGCCTTCTGACCAGTGATTGTTGATATCTCATTCACAGCAACATCTATAATCTTCTTATCCTCTGTAGCATCTCCTAATCCTTGATTGATGACAATCTTCTTGAGAACAGGGATTTCCATGGATGAAGAATAGTTGAACTGTTCTTTTAATGCAGGAGCAATCTTCTCCTTATATGCTTTTTTAAACTGTGCTGTATCCATTATTTGATTTCCTCCCCTGACTTTTTAGCAATACGTACCACGTTCTTTCCATCGCGTCTAACGGAAACTCGAGTAGCCTTGCCACTCTTTGGGTCTATTAAGCTCAAATTAGAGATATGTATAGGAGCCTCTTGCTTAACGATGCCCCCTTGAGGGTTCTTCGCAGAAGGCTTGGCACTCTTTGTTACGATATTGACACCTTCAACTATAGCACGTTCGTCAGCGACCAATACTTTGAGCACCTTACCTGTTTTGCCCTTATCCTGTCCGGTAAGAACAATAACGGTATCGTTTTTCTTAATATGTAACTTACTCATTGATTAATCATTTAAAATATTAAAGTACCTCTGGTGCCAAAGAAACGACTTTCATGTTCACCGAACGAAGCTCACGAGCAACAGGACCGAAGATACGGCTACCTCTAATTTCACCCGCATTGTTCAGTAATACACATGCATTGTCATCGAAACGAATGTATGACCCATCTGCACGACGAATCTCTTTCTTGGTACGAACGACTAAAGCCTTAGATACTGCACCTTTTTTCAAATCACTTGATGGAATAACGTTTTTGACTGAAACGACAATAACGTCTCCCACGCTTGCATAACGGCGACCAGTACCTCCGAGGACACGGATGCAAAGAGCTTCACGTGCGCCGCTGTTATCACATACTGTAAGTTTTGATTCTGCCTGTATCATAATTACTTAGCTTTTTCTACAATTTGTACTAATCTCCATCGCTTTGTACGAGACAAAGGACGAGTCTCCATAATGAGTACTGTATCACCTACATTAGCCTCATTCTTCTCATCATGTACATGGTATTTTTTTGTCTTTTGAACAAACTTACCATATATTGGGTGTTTCTCTTTAAATTTAGAAGCAATAACAATGGTCTTATCCATGTTGTTACTCAAAACGACACCCTGTCTTACTTTTCTTAAATTTCTTGTTTCCATCTGAACCATTGTTATTTATTAAGTTCTCGCTGATGAAGTTCTGTTTTCAAACGAGCGATATCACGACGAGCAATCTTAATCTGCGAAGGGTTCTCCAATGGAGACACTGAATGGTTTAATTTAAGTTGGTTATATGCTTCTACTGCATTCTCCAACTTCTCGCGCAAATCTTTGTCTGCGAGTGTTTTCAATTCTGTCATCTTCATAGCTTAAGCGTTTTTATCGTAATCACGTCGTATAACAAACTTGGTCTTCACAGGTAGTTTCTGTGCAGCAAGGCGCAAAGCCTCTTTTGCAACATCTAAACTCACTCCTTCAACCTCGAAAAGGATACGACCGGGTGTAACCGGCGCAACCCAACCCATAGGATCACCTTTACCTTTACCCATGCGGACATCGGCAGGCTTACGAGTAATTGGCTTATCTGGGAAAATTCTAATCCAGACTTGACCTTCACGTTGCATGTATCGATTCACAGCAACACGTGCAGCTTCAATCTGTCGGCTATCAATCCATTTGGGCTCAAGAGTCTTGATACCAAACGAACCGAAAACCAATTGTGTACCTCTATGAGCGTTTCCTTTATTTCCACGCCCATCTTGAGGTCTTCTATATTTTACTCTTTTTGGCTGTAACATGATAGCTTCTACTTTTAACGGTTATTGTTTCTTCTACGATTACCACGACCGTTTCTACCAGAGTTTGAACGAGAATTATTTGCCTTTTCCTGTGAGAAATTCGGGGTAAGTTCTTGTTTACCATAAATTTCGCCACGGCAAATCCAAACTTTGATTCCAAGCAGACCTACTTTAGTAAGTGCTTCTGTCTGACAGTAATCAATGTCGGCACGGAATGTATGCAAAGGAGTACGTCCTTCTTTATACATCTCCTTGCGAGCCATTTCGGCACCATTTAAACGACCAGTAATCTGAATCTTGATACCTTCTGCTCCAGCACGCATCGTATTCTGAATGGCCATCTTAATAGCACGACGGTAAGCTATCTTACCCTCTACTTGGCGAGCGATGTTATTACCAACGATGATTGCATCAAGCTCAGGTTTCTTAACTTCAAATATATTGATTTGAATGTCTTTATGAAAGAGGTTTTTCAACTCTTCTTTCAACTTATCTACATCTTGACCTCCTTTACCAATGACGATACCAGGTCTTGCTGTACAAATAGTAATGGTAACGAGCTTCAAGGTACGTTCGATGATGATGCGCGAAAGGCTTGCTTTAGCCAAACGCTCATTCAGATACTTACGAATCTTTCTATCCTCAACGAGGTTGTCACCGAAGTCCTTACCACCGAACCAATTTGAATCCCAACCACGGATAATTCCAAGTCGATTGCTTATTGGATTAACTTTCTGTCCCATTCTATTAATTATTTTTCGTCATTAGTTTTGGCATCAACAAACAATGTAACATGGTTACTACGCTTACGTATTCTGTATCCACGACCCTGTGGTGCCGGTCTCATACGTTTCATCGTAACGCCTTCATCAACGAAGACACGGCTGATATACAACTCGCCATCTTCAGCTTTACGATCATTCTTTGCCTCCCAGTTAGCAACAGCTGAACGGAGTAATTTTTCAACATCCTGCGCTGCTTGCTTTTTGGAGAATCGCAATACTCCAAGGGCACGATTTACTTCCAAACCACGAATCATGTCTACCACGTAGCGCATTTTTCGAGGGGAAGAAGGAACGCCTTTAAGCTTTGCGAAGTATAGATTTTTGCGGGCTTCTTTTAACTTTTCAGCCGCTATATGCTTTCTTGCTCCCATTATTAATTTAACTTTTTAAATGGTTTGTCCCTTTTACTTTCTGTTACCAGCATGGCCACCGAAACGTCGGGTCGGAGAAAACTCACCGAACTTATGTCCCACCATGTTCTCTGTAACGTAAACAGGGATAAATTTATTTCCGTTATGAACTGCAACAGTGTGTCCCACGAATTCTGGGGATATCATTGATGCTCTGGCCCATGTCTTTACAACGCTCTTCTTGCCACTCTCGTTCATAGCGAGAATTTTCTTTTCTAAAGCAACGTTGATATAAGGACCTTTCTTAAGTGAACGACTCATAATTTACTCTTTGTTTACTTGTTATTTACTTGCTCTTTCAATGATGTACTTGTTAGAGTGCTTCTTTGGTGCACGAGTCTTCAGACCCTTTGCATACAAGCCCTTACGTGAACGTGGGTGACCACCGCTTTGGCGACCTTCACCACCACCCATTGGGTGATCCACAGGGTTCATAACAACACCACGGTTGTGTGGACGACGACCCAACCAGCGTGAACGACCAGCCTTTCCTGATTGTTCCAATGCATGGTCGGAGTTACCGACACTACCTACCGTTGCTTTACAAGTACTCAAAATCTGACGTGTTTCGCCAGAAGGGAGCTTAATCACACAATAACTGCCCTCACGAGAAGTCAACTGAGCAAAATTACCAGCCGAACGAACTAACAAAGCACCCTGTCCAGGACGCAATTCAATGTTATGAATTACCGTACCAACAGGAATCTTTGCCAGTGGAAGTGCATTTCCAACTTCGGGAGCAGCATCTGCGCCCGACATTAATGTTGCACCCACTTGCAGTCCATTAGGAGCAATAATGTAACGTTTTTCACCATCAGCATAATACAACAATGCGATACGAGCCGAACGGTTCGGATCGTATTCGATTGTCTTCACTACAGCTGGAACACCATCTTTCTCGCGCTTGAAGTCGATAAAGCGATATTTTCTTCTGTGACCGCCACCAATATAGCGAACGGTCATCTTACCAGTGTTATTTCTACCACCTGAAGAACGCTTACCGAAAACGAGAGACTTCTCTGGCACGGATGCAGTAATATCCTCGAACGTGCCAATAATCTTGTGTCTTTGTCCCGGAGTTACCGGTTTTAATTTACGTACTGCCATTTTTTATTTAAATATTGCTGTAAAAATCTATCGTATCGCCCTCTTTCAAAGTGACGATAGCCTTTTTGAACGCAGGCTTCTGACCTTTTACCAGACCAGCACGAGTATAGCGGCTTGAGCGCTTACCCGCATAACGAGCCGTGTTCACATCTATTACTGTAACATTGTACAGGCCTTCAATCTCTTTCTTAATTTGGAGCTTACTTGCATCTGGACGAACAATAAATCCATATTTGATTTCCGCTACTTTCTTACGGTCTTCGCCCTTTACTCGGTAAGTTTTTTCAATAGAAGACTTGTCTGCAATCTTAGTCATCTTCTCAGTGACCAAAGGTTTAATGATAAATGCCATATTCTATTGTCTCCTTTATTTTATTAAGATTTCATCGATCGCCTTCAGCGAGTTTTCTGTCATAATTAAAACATCTGCATTCAAAACTTTGTAAGTATTGAGTGTAGACGCTGTCATCACTTCAGCCTGCTGCAAGTTACGAGCCGACAAATATACATTTTTATTTACTTCTGGCAAAACCAAAAGCGTCTTTCTACCATCGACTTTAAGATTTTTAGCAATATTTACAAAATCTTTAGTCTTTGGTGCGTCTAAATTAAAGTCTTCAACAACTAAAATCGAATTTTCTTGTGCCTTATAAGAAAGCGCAGATTTACGAGCAAGCTGTTTTACTTTTTTATTCAGTTTGAAACCGTAGTCACGTGGTTTCGGACCAAAAACGCGTGCGCCACCAACAAGTACTGGCGAATTGATGTCACCACGGCGAGCGCCACCGCCACCTTTTTGTCGTCCTAATTTACGTGTAGAACCACTCAATTCACTTCTCTCTTTGGTCTTGGCTGTTCCTTGACGTTGGTTGGCAAGATACTGCTTTACATCAAGATATAGCACATGATCGTTAGGTTCTATTCCGAAGATTGATTCGTTCAACGTAACCTTTCTTCCGGTCTCTTGACCATTGATGTTTAATACGCTAACTTCCATTATTTCTCAATTAAAACAGTTGAACCATTGAATCCAGCGAAAGAACCTTTCACAATCAGCAAGTTCTGTTCTGGGATTACTTTTAATACTCTCAGGTTCTGGGTAGTTACTCTGTCACCACCCATCTGGCCACCCATGCGCATTCCCTTGAATACTTTCGCAGGGTATGAACATGCACCAATAGCTCCCGGCTTACGAGCGCGGTCATCTTGTCCGTGTGTGGACTGTCCTACACCACCGAATCCATGACGTTTAACAACGCCTTGGAAGCCTTTACCTTTAGAGACTCCTACTACATCAACAAAGTCAGCATTGCTGAACAGGTCAACTGTAATAGTATCACCGAGGTTATACTCCTCTTCAAATTTGAACTCGGCCAAGTGCTTTTTTGGTGTTGTGCCGGCTTTCTTGAAGGTTCCCATCAGAGGCTTAGAAGTTCTCTTCTCTTTTGCCTCACCGAAACCTAATTGAACAGCCTTGTAACCATCTTTCTCTACAGTCTTTAACTGGGTTACAACACAAGGACCAGCTTCGATAACAGTGCACGGTATATTTTTACCGTCGGCACTGAAAACGGATGTCATTCCGATTTTTCTTCCTATTAATCCTGGCATTTCAATAAATATTAATAATTAGTTTGTTAGTTTACGAGTTTACAAGTTTACGAGTTTTAGAGTCAATGAGTGGAGGAGTTTTAATATTATTCAATCAATTGCCTCACATTTCATCTCAACGTATTTACAATAACGTTCAAACTCTATCACATCTTCACTCAGAAAGCTCATTAATTATACTTTAATTTCAACCTCAACACCGCTGGGCAAGTCAAGTTTCATCAGTGCATCAACTGTTTTTGCTGTTGAACTATAGATGTCTATCAAACGTTTGTAATTTGACAACTGAAACTGCTCACGAGCTTTTTTGTTAACGAAAGTGCTTCGATTTACTGTGTAAATTCTTTTGTGTGTGGGCAATGGAATAGGACCGCTAACAATAGCACCTGTTGCCTTTACTGCCTTCACAATTTTCTCTGCTGATTTGTCAACCAACTGGTGGTCGTAAGACTTCAGCTTAATTCTAATTTTTTGACTCATGTTTGTTATAATTGAATGAATATATTGAAGAACGAAGGCACGTTTTAAGAGTCATACGCTAAAGCGTGCACTCCATCCTCATTAGCTTTAATTATAATAGATTCGCATTACCCTTTACCTCTTCCAAAACTTCTTTAGCAATAGAAGTTGAAACAGGTGCATGGTGATCATATTCCATAGAACTTGTTGCACGACCTGAAGTAATGGTACGTAATGCAGTTACGTAACCAAACATCTCTGCCAATGGTACCATAGCCTTCACAATTCGTGCGCCACTGCGTGCTTCGTCCATACCTTGAACCAAACCACGACGCTTATTCAAGTCACCAATCACATCACCCATGTTCTCCTCAGGAGTAACTACTTCTACTTTCATGATAGGCTCCATCAGCACAGGGGCAGCCTTAGGACATGCATTTTTAAATGCATTGTGTGCAGCAAGTTCGAAAGACAACTGGTCAGAATCAACAGGGTGGAAAGATCCATCCGTTAAAGTCACCTTTAATCCAGTTACAGGGAAACCACCGAGAACACCACTCTTCAAGCAGTCTTGGAAACCCTTCTGTACTGAAGGAATAAATTCCTTTGGCACGTTTCCGCCTTTAACCTCGTTGATAAACTGCAAGTCGCCCTCTGTGTAATCTTCGTCCTTAGGACCTACGGTAACGATAATGTCAGCAAACTTACCACGACCACCACTCTGCTTCTTATAAACTTCACGCAGTGTAACGTCTTTGGTAATAGCTTCCTTGTAATTCACCTGTGGTTTACCTTGGTTGCATTCTACCTTGAACTCACGCTTCAAACGGTCAATAATGATGTCCAAGTGCAACTCACCCATACCAGAGATAATCGTCTGACCACTCTGCTCATCTGTACGTACAGTAAAGGTTGGGTCTTCTTCTGCTAACTTAACCAAGCCGTTGTCCAACTTGGCAATGTCAGCCTGACTCTTAGGTTCAACTGCAATAGAGATCACCGTGTCTGGGAATGTCATAGACTCCAATACAATTGGATGAGCTTCATCGCAAAGAGTATCACCTGTACGAATGTCCTTAAATCCTACACCAGCACCAATATCACCAGCATCGATAGAATCCATAGGAATTTCCTTGTGGGAATCCATTTGGAACAAACGACTGATACGTTCTTTCTTTCCAGAGCGAGGGTTGAACACATACGAACCTGCTTCAATCTTTCCTGAATAAACACGGAAGAAGACCAAACGTCCCATGAATGGGTCGGTAGCAATCTTAAATGCCAACGCAGCAGTAGGAGCATCGTCAGAAGGTAGACGATCTTCCTCTTCATCTGTATCAGGGTTTGTACCTACAATAGCTTCTGTATCCAATGGAGAAGGCAAGAAAGCACAAATGTAGTCCAACAAAGGCTGAACACCCTTGTTCTTATAAGAAGAACCCAAAACCATTGGAGTAAGCTCCATGGCACAAGTTCCCTTGCGGATAGCTTTGATCAGTTGCTCTTCTGAAACTTCTTCACCTTCTAAGTATTTCTCCATCAGGTCGTCATCGAAGTTTGCAGCCGAGTCTAATAACTTCTCTCTCCATTCATTAGCCTCATCCACTAATTCTGCGGGAATTTCAGCAATATCGTACTCGGCACCCATTGTTTCGTCATGCCAGTACATCGCCTTCATTTTAATAAGGTCAACTACACCCTTGAAGTTTTCTTCTGCACCAATAGGGATTTGGATAGGACATGGATTAGCACCCAAAATATCTTTCATCTGCTGCACTGTTTCAAAGAAATTTGCACCAGATCTATCCATCTTGTTTACATAGCCTATACGTGGAACGTTATATTTATCAGCTTGACGCCATACAGTCTCTGACTGTGGTTGTACTCCATCTGCAGCGGAATAGGTTGCTACCGCACCATCCAACACACGCAGCGAACGTTCAACCTCTGCTGTAAAGTCAACGTGTCCCGGAGTATCAATCAAGTTAATCTTAAATTTTTTGCCGAGGTAATTCCAATTACATGTTGTTGCAGCTGAGGTAATAGTAATACCACGCTCTTGTTCCTGAGCCATCCAGTCCATTGTAGCAGCACCATCATGCACTTCACCAATCTTATGAGTCTTTCCTGTATAGAACAAGATACGCTCAGAAGTGGTTGTTTTACCGGCATCGATGTGCGCCATAATTCCGATGTTACGAGTCAAATGTAAATCGCGATTTGCCATTGTCTTTTACCTTATTTATTATGTTAGAATCTGAAGTGAGCGAATGCGCGGTTTGCCTCTGCCATACGGTGCATATCTTCTTTACGCTTATAAGCACCACCCTGATTATTATATGCATCCATTATCTCTGCTGCGAGTTTCTCAGCCATACTCTTGCCGCTGCGCTTACGTGCAAACTGAATCAAGTTTTTCATTGAAATACTTTGTTTGCGCTCTGGGCGTACTTCTGTTGGCACCTGGAAAGTAGCACCACCAATACGGCGACTTTTTACTTCTACTTGTGGTGTCACATTATCAAGAGCTTGTTTCCAAATTTCAAGGGGAGACTTCTCCTCATTCGCCATCTTTTCCTTTACCGTTTCGAGAGCTTGATAAAAAATAGCATAAGAAATGCTCTTCTTCCCATCATACATTAAATGGTTAACGAATTTTGAAACCTTTTGGTCATTAAAAACTGGATCTGGCAAGATCACACGCTTCTTTGGTTTTGCTTTTCTCATTTTTTTATTAATTTATGTCTGCGGAGGCTGTTATTTACTGTTCTTCAACACTCACTCCTGAGCATTTACTCAACCTTGATAATAATTCTCCAGCAAAACGATGAATATTTCTTTGAAGTAAAATTTCTAAATCATCGAGCTCTCGAAGCTTTTTGCACCTCACGTTCTGAAGTTATGTATCTGCTACATTCTTACCAACTGCAGAACTCGGTGATTTAGAAACCCGCTGCTGCCGTGTTTACTTCTTTGCAGCCTTAGGACGTTTTGCACCGTACTTAGAACGACGCTGTGTACGATTTGCTACACCTGCCGTATCCAATGTACCACGTACAATATGATAACGAACACCTGGAAGGTCTTTAACACGACCTCCACGAACCAACACAATACTGTGCTCTTGCAAATTGTGTCCCTCTCCAGGAATGTAAGAGTTCACTTCCTTTTGATTGGTCAAACGTACACGAGCAACTTTACGCATTGCTGAATTAGGCTTCTTTGGTGTGGTTGTATAAACACGAACACAGACACCACGACGCTGAGGACAATTGTCCAACGCTGGTGACTTACTCGTCTCTTCAATCACACGTCTGCCTTTTCTTACTAATTGTGAAATAGTAGGCATAATTTTACTTTTTTATTTATATATTTATTTGTATATTATCAAAACAGTGCGATTCAGGCATTCCATCTTTTACGACAAGACAAAATAAGCCTTTTCGGGCTGCAAAGGTACAAAAAAATATGAATACCACCTACTAAGTATGTTTCTGTTTTTTACGAGTTCTCTATTTTTAACTAAAAATAACTTTTGACTTGCTAAATTAGGCATTTATTGACGCTTACCGCAACAATGCAATGTATGAAATAGGGATGTCCACCAAAGTGCATCTACTTGGTAAGTCCTCAAAGCTCAATGGGCTACGCCTCTCCCTTATGTTTATCGAAAGGAGCTATGGTTTTACCTGCAGCTTCGGGCAATAATACTTTACCAAACTGTTGCTCGTATTTGTACATGTTTTCTTGTAAAGCCAATAGAAGACGTTTAGCATGCTCGGGAGCCATCACCACCCTACTAACGACCTGTGGCTTCGGCAAACCAGGTAACATACTGGTAAAGTCTAAAACAAATTCTGTGTTTGAATGCGATATTAAAACCAAATTGGCATACTTACCTTCCGCAACATCTGGGGATAACTCAAGCTGCAAACCTTGTGGTTGATTATTCTCTTCCATTTTTTATTTATTTAATTGTTAAGATAATGAGCATTCAAATTTAGACATATTTTTTCAATTTCCCTAACAACACGAGCTTTTTATCACACCATTGACGTTTTTATTAGTGTTCAAGCGAGTCCTCATACGTTTGCGGATTTGATAGTGCATAATAAAGAGGTATCGCGGAGAACCACCACTTCATTGAACAAAGCAATAACTTGTTTTTAGATGGCAATTACCGAAAAGATAAACAACTTTTTTGTAACTTTGCACCACAATTCTAAGAAATGAAATAACAACAATCTTTACTTCTTTAAATAAAATATGTAGTCATGCAGAGAAAAAAATCAACAGAGCTAAAAGATTATATTATTTTGACCTTAGCCATGCTCATCGGCAGCATTGGATGGACAGTTTTTCTATTACCCAATCATATTGGAATTGGAGGAATTGCAGGAATCTCCTCCGTATTGTTTTGGGGAATGAACATCCCTGTAGAACTAAGTTATTTAGCATTCAACGCGTTTCTGCTTTCTTTTGCGCTAAAAATTTTAGGTTGGCGTTTCTGCCTGAAGACCATCTATGCCGCCATTGTTTTCTCATTATTTGTTTCGCTCATGAGACATCTAACCAATGATCAAGCCATTATTCGTGATGAACCGTTTATGGCTGCGGTGTTAGGTGGAGTTCTCTTGGGTAGTAGCGTTGGATTGGGACTCTCCTGCAATGGTAGCACAGGCGGAACGGATGTCATTGCCGCAATGATTCACAAATATCATGACATCTCCTTAGGCAAGATTATTTTGTGTTGTGACATATCTATTATTACCTCGAGTTACTTGGTATTACATGACTGGCAGCAAGTATTATATGGTTACGTAGTCCTCATCGTCTCCTCCGCTTGTGTAGACAAGGTAGTGAACATGAGTCGGCGTTCTGTCCAGTTTTTCATTATTTCAGATAAATACCAAGAGATTGGGAGTGCCATCAACACTCAAGTGCCACGAGGATGTACCACCATCAATGCCAATGGTTTCTATTCAGGACGCGACATTAAAATGTTATTCGTATTAGCCAAACAAACCGAATCGGCGATGATATTCCAAACCATTGACGAAATAGATCCTGCTGCTTTCGTATCTCAAAGTTCGGTCATTGGCGTTTATGGATTAGGATTTGACAAATTTAAAGTCAGGAAGAAGTCCACGACATAGCATGGCACATTATTGGCATCACAAACCATATACGCTAAGTGTTTATAGCTTTCCCCCACTCCCTGTCTTAGGTGGTGGGGTGTTATACCCACAAAACAAATATGTATAGGTTACACCATCCAATACCAACTTTACGTATTTATAGCCAAGGGATTCCATATTGTAATACAGAACTGTCCGACAAAAGAAAATCTTCTGATTGACTCTAAGGACGAAATTATAAATTATCGAAATGAAACCTATCATCTAATAAGTACTATGATATCCAAATATATTACAATGAAATTAAGGCTTATGAATACGAACCTTTAAACAATCATAGCATAACTGAAGATCATCGAAATGAAATTGAAGGGAAAATTTATCGGCATAAAGAATATATTAATTTTATAAACAACAATAAATAAATGCTATATGATCTGTTAGGCATAAATAGAAATGATCACTAAAAGTGCTGAATCAGTGGAACATATTGAACAAGTTGTTCTTTTTATACATGTATCATTAATAAATCAGTGAAATATAATGAAAAAGAATTTAACTATTTTATTTTGTCTGCTTACCACTGTGTTCATTCATAGTTGGGGGCAGGTGGTAGTTGAGGCATCAACAGATTCTATCAATCATAGAGGAGAACGGATTGTTTCTGTGAAAATTAAAAATATGTCAAAAGATTTAACTTATGTTTTTTTGGGTGAATTAGGTCTATTAGAAAACAATCGAGTTAGTGTGGATGAGGACTTCTCTAACTATTCCAAGAACTATTTGGAAATTGAACTGTTTCCTCGTATTTTTCATTACTTTCTGAAACCAAACGAAATTTATACTTTCCACTGCACACTATATAATCAGCTTCCAAGTAAATTTATGGTAAAAGTTTATTTGTTTTATAATGTGTGTAGATTTCCTAAAAATTTCAATACTAACCATATAAAGCCGAAGGATTTTAGCAAATATAAATCGGATGAAATATTTAAGTTAAAGTATATGAAGTTGATTACAGACTGATTATAAAATGAAAAATCACAAAAAATCAGGGAAATATAATGAAAAGGTATTTATCAATATTATTTATTTTGTTCACCACCATTTCCATGCATAGTTGGGGGCAAGTGGCGGTTGAGGTGTCAACAGATTCTGTAAAACATCAAAGTAAACAGATTATCAACATAAAAATCAAAAATATATCAAAAGACTTAACCTATGGTTTTTGGGGGGATTTGGCTTTATTGGGAAAAAATAGAGTGAGTGTGAGTGAAAACTACTCTGATAATTCTAAGAAATATTTAACAGATGAGCTGTTTCCAAATATTTTACTTTACTTTCTGAAACCTAATGAAGTTTATACGTCCAATGTCGTAGTATATAATCAGCTTCCGTCTAAATTTGCGGTAAAAGTTGGATTGTATTACATGGCATACAGATTTCCTAAAAGAATCAACACAAAACATATAAAGCCGAAAGATTTGAAGAAATACCAACTGAAAGAGGTCTCAGAGCTAAACTATTTTCATGAGTTACAAACTAACTGATTACAGAGAGAGCGCTATTAATTTGAAATAAGCAAAAAGCCTATTTCTGTTATAACTTCTCAAGCTTTCAGCAATGAGATTGAGGTATCAAAATTAACCCATGGAGATAAGGGGCTTAACCCATGGAGATTGGAGCGTTAAGTGCATGGGTTAAGGTGGTTAACTCATGCTTACAATCTGACAAAGGATAAGTGGTTGATTTTCAAACTATTTCAACTCCATGATGTCGCTCCAGCGAGTGGTGGGATTTTTGCTCTTAAAAACATGCTGTATCGCATCTGCAAATACTATAGCCTTGCCGTTTTGTTGTTTTTGCCTGTACTGCTGAGCCCCCAGCTTAACGGTTTCCGTCCCCATGAGTTTGTTCAGACGATCTACAACTTGGTCTAATTTGATGTGCTTTTCCATTTGAGTAGCGTGGAAATCCAAGAAATTAGTTTGTATCGCAGCATCCGACTGAAGTCCCATAACCACAACTCCAGCTTTCTTGTATTGATATCCACTTGCGAAAATGTGTTGCAACCCTTGCGCTGCCGCCTGCACAATGACCTGCGTGGAATTTGAGGGAGTGAGCAACTGTACAGAAGTGGAATTCCAATACTGATCCAAATCTTCACGGAAACGATTGGTGTGCACAAAGACACTCACCACAGAAGCAACAGATTGTTGCCGCCGAAGTTTATACGCACACCGTGCGGCAAAGTTGGCAATGTGGGTACGCACAGCATCATACTCCGCCAACATGCCTGTAAAGCTTCTACTGGTACAAATACTTTTCTTATGCGTCATCTCATCTATTGGCACACAATCCTCTCCCCAAAGCTCCTGCCAAGTGCGCATGCCAACCACCGTAAAAAGTGAACGTATCCACGACTTGTCACGCATCGCAAAATCATAAGCCGAACGAATGCCCATGGACTCTAATTTCGTGGCATGACGACGTCCGATGCCCCACACCTCACTAACGAGGTATTGTTGCAGCGCTTTTGTCCGTTTCTCATCTGTATCAATGATACAACAATGCTGATACCCCTCGTATTTCTTCGCATAATGACTTGCCATTTTTGCCAAAGTCTTGGTATGCGCTATCCCAATACTAATAGGCATTCCCGTATATTTTAGTATGCGATGACACAAAGACTCACCCCACTGTTTCAAATCTGTAAAACTCATATCGGGCAAGACACAGAAACACTCATCAATGGAATATCTGAAACACTGAGGTGACGCCTCTCGAATGAGCTGCATCACCCGTGCCGTAAGTTCACCATATAACTCGTAATTGCTGGAAAAAACGGCAATCTCATTGTCAGGATATTGCTCCTTGAGTTGATAATAGGGCATGCCAGCTGGTATTCCCATCCGTTTAGCTTCCTTACTGCGGGCTACAACACATCCATCGTTGTTGCTTAACACAACAACGGGCTTATGTTTGAGATCGGGGCGGAACACGCGCTCACAACTCACATAGCAGCTGTCACAATCACAAATCGCGTAATACATTGAGGTTTTTACAATTCTTGATGACAAAGGTAACAACGCCCCATATTTCAAAATCGTCATCATTGACAACCTTAATGGGCTTAAAATTTTCATTGGCAGGCATCAATTCGATATATCCCTCCTGAGCATGCGCTGTATTCAAGAATTTTAAGGTAAACTCGCCATTCACATAAGCCACGACAATATCTTTATCCTTTGGTTCTTCAGCCCGATCAATCACAGCGATGTCACCGTCATAGATGCCTACTCCTATCATGGAATCGCCTGAGACACGCCCATAGAACGTAGCTTCGGGATGTTTTATCAAATCCCGATTAAAGTCAATCCTGTCTTGTAAATAATCTTCTGCCGGACTTGGAAAGCCAGCTTTGATAGCAGGAGCTATCTGCAATGAGAGTTGTTTGGCAAACTCGCCTTTCACTATTTTTATTTTCCCCATTATCAAATAACAGTCAACATACGTTGATGCAAAGATACTAAATTTAGGGTAGAAAACAGACCAACCCAATAATTAGGTTCAAAATAGAGCGAGATTGTGAAAATCTACCTCGTATAAAAAGTAAAAAGGGAGGTGCACCATTGACAGTGATCCACCTCCCTTGTATAGTTTTCTTGGTAGTACATACAGCCTGTGCCGTAATGCTACCTCACCAAATTATTCGGAGAAATCGAGTACATTCTTGCGATTAGCCTCAATGCGCTCATATTCTTCTTTCGAGCCAACGATGAGCTTCTCCCACTGGCGAAGTCCAGTTCCGGCAGGTATTAAGTGTCCGCAGATTACATTCTCTTTCATACCTTCCAGATAATCAACTTTTGCATGGATAGCAGCTTCATTGAGCACCTTTGTCGTTTCCTGGAACGATGCTGCACTCATAAAGCTCTTGGTTTGTAACGCAGCACGAGTGATACCTTGCAGAATCTGAGTTGAAGTTGCTGGAACAGCATCTCGAACTTCCACCAAGCGTAAGTCACGACGCTTCAACGAAGAGTTTTCATCGCGCAGCTTACGAGCAGTCACGATTTGACCCACCTTCAACACTTCACTATCTCCGGCATTGATTACCACTTTCTTGCCCCATATGCGATCATTCTCTTCAGCAAAATCAAGCTTATCAACTAACTCTTGCTCCAAGAATGTAGTGTCGCCAGGTTCGTTAATTTGAACCTTACGCATCATCTGACGTACAATAATTTCAAAGTGCTTATCATTGATCTTCACACCCTGCAGACGATAAACGTCTTGTACCTCATTCACAATATACTCTTGCACAGCGGTTGGTCCCTTAATTGCAAGAATGTCATTCGGAGTGATGACACCATCAGACAATGGCGTACCTGCTCGTACCGCATCATGTTCTTGAACCAAAATCTGTTTACTCAAAGAAACAAGATACTTCTTCTGCTCACCCGTCTTAGAGGTGACAATGATTTCGCGGTTTCCACGCTTTACCTTACCCATGGTAACCTCGCCATCAATTTCAGAAACGACAGCAGGATTAGAGGGGTTACGAGCCTCGAACAACTCTGTGACACGAGGAAGACCACCAGTAATGTCACCCGCACCTCCAACGGCACGTGGTATCTTCACCATCGTTTGACCCGTCTTAATTTCAGCACCGTCTTCAACTACCACGTGACCACCTACTGGGAAGTTATAGGTGCCAAGCACCTCGCCCTTCTCTCCGATAATATCACAAGTGGGAACCAAAGACTTATCCTTAGAATCACTGATAATCTTTTCGGTCAAACCTGTAGTATCGTCCGTCTCAGCGTGATAAGTTTTTCCAGCAACCACGTCATTGAACTTCAACTTACCTTCGTATTCGGAAACGATGACAGCATTGAATGGGTCCCATTTTGCAATAAGCGTTCCCTTCTCAACGGTATCACCATGCTTATAATACAACGAACTTCCATAAGGAACGTTCATCGTACTAAGCACAATATCGGTATGAGGATCGATGAAACGAATTTCTGCCAAACGACTAACAACCTTCAAGCATTTAACATCTTTCACTCCATCGTTCTCTACATAAGGAACAGTACGCAACTCGTCAAACTCAATTTTGCAATCATTTTTAGCAACAATAGAAGCATTGGCAGCTGCATTACCTGCCACACCACCGGCGTGGAAGGTTCGAAGTGTCAACTGTGTACCTGGCTCACCAATAGCCTGTGCAGCAATCACACCTACCGCTTCGCCTTTCTGTACCATGCGTGCTGTTGCCAAGTTTCGTCCGTAGCATTTCTTACAAACGCCATGTTTACTTTCGCAAGTCAAGACCGAACGAATCTCTACGCTCTCAATAGGAGACTCGTCAATGAGTCGTGCCTTTTCTTCTGTGATCTCTTCACCAGCGGCAACAATAAGTTCGCCCGTTGTTGGATGTATGATATCATGAACGGATACACGACCTAAGATTCGCTCATAGAGTGTTGAGATAATTTCATCACCACTCTTCAAAGCTGTACAGATAAGTCCTCTTAAGGTTCCACAGTCTTCCTCGTTAATGATGACATCATGAGAAACATCCACCAATCGACGTGTCAAGTATCCAGCATCGGCTGTCTTCATAGCCGTATCAGCCAAACCTTTTCGAGCACCGTGTGAGGAAATAAAATACTCGAGCACTGACATACCTTCCTTAAAGTTGGAGAGAATAGGATTTTCAATAATCTGTTGTCCCTCTGCTCCTGCCTTCTGAGGTTTAGCCATCAAACCACGCATACCAGAGAGCTGCTTAATCTGGTCCTTAGAACCACGAGCTCCCGAATCAAGCATCATGTAGACAGCGTTAAAACCTTGGTCGTTTTCGGTCATCTCTTTCATGAGGACATCACCCAACTCATTATTCACGTGAGTCCAAGCATCAATCACCTGATTGTAACGCTCGGTGTCGGTAATGAATCCCATTTCATAGTTAGCTTTGATTTGGTTGACTTCATCCTGTCCTTTCTTCACTATTCCCACTTTACTTTCAGGAATGATAATATCATCAAGGTTGAAAGACAGACCTGCAACATACGCCATGCGATAACCTAAGTTCTTGATACCATCGAGGAATTCGCATGCGCGAGCCATACCAACAACCTTAATTACATCTGCGATAATGGTACGCAAAGTCTTCTTAGAAATGATGTCGTTGAAGTAGCCCACTTCATCTGGAATGATACCATTCACAATAACACGACCCACGGAGGTTTCTACCACACGATCTTGCAACTTGCCATCCACCAAGTCCTTCACCACTACTTTGACACGCGCATGTAAGTCGCACTTCTTTTCGTTGTAGGCAATAATTGCTTCTTCAGGACCATAGAACGAAAGACCTTCACCCTTTGCACCTGGACGAATTTTAGTAATATAATACAAGCCTAACACCATATCCTGTGACGGAACAGTGATAGGAGCACCGTTAGCTGGGTTAAGGATGTTATGACTCTGAAGCATCAGTATTTGAGCCTCAAGAATCGCCTCGTTGCTTAAAGGAAGGTGAACCGCCATTTGGTCACCATCGAAGTCGGCATTGAACGCTGTACAAGCCAAAGGATGCAACTGAATAGCTTTACCCTCAATAAGTTTGGGTTGGAATGCTTGGATTCCCAAGCGGTGCAAAGTAGGAGCACGGTTCAACAGAACGGGATGTCCTTTCATCACATTCTCTAAAATGTCCCAAATCACAGGCTCACGTCGGTCAACTATCTTCTTGGCACTCTTCACAGTCTTCACGATGCCACGCTCAATGAGCTTGCGAATCACGAATGGTTTATACAGTTCGGCAGCCATCAATTTAGGCAAACCGCACTCGCCCATCTTCAATTCTGGACCAACCACAATTACCGAACGTGCCGAATAGTCTACACGTTTACCAAGAAGGTTTTGGCGGAAGCGTCCTGCTTTACCCTTAAGAGAATCAGACAAAGATTTCAAAGGACGGTTGCTCTCACTCTTCACCGCACTACTCTTGCGAGAATTATCAAACAGAGAGTCAACAGCCTCTTGCAACATACGCTTCTCATTACGTAGAATCACCTCAGGAGCTTTGATTTCCATAAGTCTCTTCAAGCGATTATTACGAATGATGACACGACGATAGAGGTCGTTCAGGTCGGAGGTGGCAAAGCGTCCACCATCCAACGGAACCAACGGACGAAGCTCGGGTGGAATGACTGGTACTATCTTTAGAATCATCCATTCTGGACGGTTGATATCTTTGCTCTGACGGAAAGCTTCTACTACCTGTAAACGTTTCAAGGCTTCCGTTTTACGCTGCTGACTTGTGTCATTGTTCGCCCGATCGCGCAATTCATATGAAATTGAATCCAAATCCAAGTTAGCCAACAAATCATACACAGCCTCGGCACCCATCTTAGCGATAAACTTATTGGGGTCGGCATCATCTAAGCGGTCATTGTTAGGATCTAACTGATGATCAAGAATATCTAAATATTCATCTTCTGTCAGTAAATCCATTACATGAGAGCCGTTCATCTCTATACCATCGCCATCCTTGCGACCTTCCATGACACCAGGCTTGATAACGACATACTTCTCGTAGTAGATAACGGAATCAAGTTTTTTTGTGGGCATTCCCAATAGATAACCTATCTTGTTGGGTAATGAACGGAAATACCAAATATGGGCAACAGGAACAACCAGCTCGATATGTCCCGAACGTTCACGACGAACCTTCTTCTCGGTCACCTCAACTCCACATCGATCGCAGACAATCCCTTTATAGCGAATTCGTTTGTATTTACCACAAGCACACTCATAGTCCTTCGTTGGTCCAAAAATGCGCTCACAGAAAAGGCCATCACGCTCAGGCTTGTAGGTTCGATAATTGATGGTTTCGGGTTTTGTCACCTCGCCATACGAATTTTCGAGAATTTCCTCAGGAGATGCCAAGCTAATGGTTATCTTGGTAAAATTATTTTTTATTTTTGTATCTTTCTTAAAAGCCATGTTCTATATCTTTATTGTGTGAATACAATGTAGGAAAAATTAATCGAGTTTCACACTCAATCCGAGTCCACGCAATTCATGCAGCAGCACGTTCAACGATTCTGGAATTCCTGGTGTTGGCATTCCATCACCCTTCACGATGGCCTCGTATGCCTTGCTACGTCCTACAGTATCATCAGACTTAACTGTCAAAATCTCCTGTAATACGTGGCTGGCGCCAAAGGCCTCGAGTGCCCATACCTCCATCTCACCGAAACGTTGTCCACCAAATTGTGCTTTACCACCAAGTGGTTGTTGGGTAATCAATGAATAAGGGCCTATTGAGCGTGAGTGCATTTTGTCTTCAACCATGTGACCGAGCTTCAAGAAGTAAGTAATACCTACGGTAGCTGGTTGGTCAAACTTCTCTCCTGTCTCACCATCGTAGAGGTGAGTAGAACACAAGTGAGGCAAGCCCGCTTTCTCGGTCCATTCAGACAGGTCTTCAAGTTTTGCGCCATCGAAAATCGGTGTAGCAAACTTGACACCCAACTTCAATCCGGCAGCTCCAAGAATCGCTTCGAAAATCTGACCGAGGTTCATTCGAGAGGGCACGCCCAATGGGTTGAGTACCAAGTCTACTGGACGACCATCTTCTAAGAATGGCATATCCTCGGCACGTACTATCTTTGATACGATACCCTTGTTTCCATGTCGACCAGCCAATTTGTCTCCGACACTAATCTTACGTTTCTTCGCAATATAAACTTTTGCCATTTGCAACACGCCAGAGGGTAGCTCATCTCCAATCGAAATAGCAAACTTACGACGCTTCAGCTCGGCATCTAACATTTTATATTTACGGATATAGTTCATGATTAAGGCTTGAATGAGCTTATTGGTATGCTCATCATCGGTCCAATCATTCGACTGTATGCCATCATACTCTAAGTTTTTCAAAGCAGCAGCGGTGAAGCTACTTCCTTTCGTAATGATTTCAGCACCCGTATAGTCTTTAACTCCTTGTGACTTTTTGTCTTCGGTCAACGTAAGGAGTTTGTCAACCAATATATCTTTCAGGTCATTATTTTTAGCTTCGTACTCTTCATCAATTTTAGCTAAGATAACCTTGTCATGTTTCTTTGATTCCCTTGTTTTAATGGCACGGCTGAATAGTTTCTTGTCGATAACCACACCACTCAATGAAGGATTGGCTTTCAAAGAAGAGTCTTTTACATCGCCAGCCTTATCGCCAAAGATAGCACGTAACAGCTTTTCTTCTGGTGAAGGATCACTCTCTCCCTTAGGAGAAATCTTACCAATCAAAATATCTCCTGGCTCCACCCTTGCGCCAACACGGATGACACCATTTTCATCCAAATCTTTGGTTGATTCTTCACTGACATTAGGAATATCGCTGGTGAATTCCTCCATACCTCGTTTGGTTTCTCGAACATCCAGAGAATATTCATCTACGTGTACAGATGTCAGCACATCGTCACGAACTACCCGTTCAGAAATCACAATAGCATCCTCGTAGTTATATCCTTTCCATGGCATATAAGCCACCAAAAGATTTCGACCGAGAGCCAATTCGCCATTTTCCGTAGCATATCCTTCTGTTAAAATATCACCAGCCTTGACACGTTGCCCTTTATTGCAAATAGGACGAAGGTCTATGGTCATATTTTGATTGGTGCGTCGGAACTTTGGAATGCGATATTCTTTCAATGCAGGTTCGAAACTTACAAATTCCTCGTCTTCTGTCCGATCGTAGAGAATACGTATCGTAGTAGCATCTACATATTCCACGACACCATTGCCTTCTGCTGTTATCATCGTACGTGAATCCTCACATACCTGTTTCTCTAAGCCCGTACCAACGATAGGAGCATCGTTATGGAGCAAAGGAACAGCCTGGCGCATCATGTTACATCCCATCAATGCGCGGTGTCCATCATCGTGCTCTAAGAAAGGAATTAACCCTGCGGACACGGAAGCAATCTGCTGTGGAGAGACGTCTACCAGTGCAACCTGGTCGGGATCTACCACAGGATAATCTGCATCTTGACGACATTTCACGTAATCACGGATAAACGAACCATCTGGACGCAATGGTGCATTTCCTTGTCCAACAATCAAGTCCTCCTCTTCCTCTGCAGTCATGAAAACGATATGGTCGTTATTCATATCTACCTTGGCATTCTTCACCTTACGATAAGGGGTGACGATAAAGCCAAGATCATTAATTTTTGCGTAGATACATAGTGAGGAAATCAAACCAATGTTCGGTCCTTCAGGACTCTCAATTGGACACAAACGGCCATAGTGTGTATAGTGAACGTCACGAACTTCGAACCCAGCTCGCTCACGAGACAAACCACCAGGTCCCAATGCAGACAAACGACGTTTGTGAGTTACCTCTGCTAAGGGGTTCGTTTGGTCCATGAACTGTGACAAAGGATTGGTTCCAAAGAACGAATTGATAACGCTGGTTATGGTTTTGGCATTGATTAAGTCAGTAGGTGTAAAGACTTCATTATCGCGAACGTTCATACGTTCACGAATGGTTCTGCTCATTCGAGCCAATCCTACAGAGAACTGGTTGGACAATTGTTCACCAACGGTGCGCACACGGCGGTTTGACAAGTGGTCAATATCATCAACCGTTGCATTTGAGTTAACCAACTGTATCAAATATTTGATAATCTCGATGATATCATCTTTCGTCAAAACACGGATATCCATATCCGTTTCAAGACCTAATTTCTTATTGATACGATAGCGGCCTACTTCACCTAAATCGTAGCGTTTATCTGAAAAGAAAAGATTGTTAAAGACCTCTCTTGCACTGGCATCATCGGCAGGATCGGCATTGCGAAGCTGGCGATAGATATAATTAACAGCCTCCTTCTCTGAGTTGGAAGGATCTTTCGATAACGTATTGAAAATAATCGCAAACTTGTTAGCCAATTCAGAATCACGGTGTAATAAAATGGTAGATGCACCACTGTCTATAATGTCTGCCACATTATCTTCCGTAATTTCTGTTTCGCGCTCCATGATGACCTCATTTCGCTCAATAGATACAACTTCGCCTGTATCTTCGTCTACGAAGTCTTCATTCCAGCTTTTCAAAACGCGAGCAGCCAAACGGCGACCAATCGAAGCTTTCATATTCTTCTTATTCACCTTCACCTCCTCGGCAAGGTCGAAAATCTGAAGAATGTCCTTATCTGATTCGTAGCCTATGGCACGCAGTAAGGTAGTAACGGGTAATTTTTTCTTTCGATCAATGTAAGCATACATCACATTGTTAATGTCTGTAGCAAACTCAATCCAAGAGCCCTTAAATGGGATAATACGAGCAGAATAAAGGGTAGTACCATTGGCATGGACGCCTTGTCCAAAGAAGACGCCTGGCGATCGATGCAATTGAGAAACAACCACACGTTCGGCTCCGTTGATAACAAATGTACCATTGTCCGTCATGTAAGGAATAGTACCAAGGAATACGTCCTGTATAAACGTACCAAAATCCTCGTGATCTGGATCTGTACAGTAAAGCTTCATCTTGGCCTTCAAGGGTACACTATAGGTCAACCCACGCTCTAAACATTCATCGATAGAATAACGGGGCGGATCAATAAAATAATCCAAGAACTCAAGAACGAAGTTATTTCTTGTATCGGTAATAGGGAAGTTCTCTGAGAACACCTTATAGAGACCGTCATTCTTGCGTTCTTCGGGAGGAGTTTCCAACTGTAAGAAATCCTTGAAGGACTTTAACTGCACATCGAGAAAATCCGGATAAGGTACCGGATTATGCACGCTTGCAAAATTTATTCTGTTATCAACACTTTTTGTAGCCATAAATAAAATCAGTGGGAGTAGTTCTCCCCTTTGCTCGTTAACAATTTGTTGTCTTAAGACACAAAAAGGTCAGGATTCGCCTACTGGACAAATCCTAACCGTAATCATAATAAGTGGGTTTAGGAGATGCGACTATTCACGCAGTCGCATCTCCTAAAAGAGAGATTTACTTCAATTCAATCTTAGCACCAGCCTCTTCGATGGCCTTCTTCAAGTTCTCAGCTTCTTCCTTAGACAAGCCTTCCTTGATGGTTGCAGGAGCACCGTCAACAAGATCTTTAGCTTCCTTCAAGCCAAGACCACAAGCTTCTTTTACAGCCTTAACAACCTGAAGCTTGGTAGCTCCAACTTCGGTCAATACAACGTCAAAAGACGTCTTCTCTTCAGCTGCACCAGCTGCACCACCAGCAGCAGGACCAGCAGCTACAGCAACAGCTGCAGCAGCAGGCTCAATACCATACTCGTCCTTGAGGACTGTTGCCAACTCGTTTACTTCTTTAACTGTCAAATTTACTAATTCTTCAGCAATAGCTTTAATATCTGCCATTTTATTCTAAATTTAATTTATTTTTAATTCTTTATTTGATTTGACTTTTGGTAGATGACTCTACACATCAACAGGAAGAGTCAACGGAATAATTTATTCTGGACGTTCTCCCAATGTTTGGAGTACACCATGAATGGTATTACCACCAGATTGAAGTGCAGAAACAACATTCTTTGCGGGTGATTGCAGCAATGCAACAATCTCTGCGATAACTTCGTTCTTGCTCTTCAATGCGGCCAACTCTGCCAGCTTATCAGCACCAATATAAACGCTTTCCTCAGCATAAGCTGCCTTCAGTGCAGGATAATCTTGCTTATCATATTCCTTCAGCAGCTTGGCAGGTACGTTTGCTGTCTGTGCAAACATCACAGCAGTGCTTCCCACTAAGCAGTCATATAAAGGTTCGAAATCAACATCAGATGCGTCAAGAGCTTTGCGAAGAAGTGTATTTTTAACTACAACCATCTTCACTTCATTCTTGAAACACTTCCGACGTAGCTGAGAGGTAGCCTCTGCATTCAACCCAGTAACATCTACTAAGTAAAAATGAGGATACTCCTTCAGTTTCTCGCCTAATTCTACAATGATAGTATCTTTTATTTCTTTCTTCATTTTACAAAACTTTTAGAGTTATTCAACTGATTTAGGATCAATCTTGATACCCTTACTCATAGTGCTTGAAATAAAGATACTCTTGAGATATGTACCTTTAGCAGCAGTTGGTTTTAACTTGATAACGGTAGAGATAAACTCTTTTGCATTATCATAAATCTGCTCAGGAGTCATGCTGATTTTGCCGATAGAGGTATGAATAATACCAGACTTATCAACCTTAAAATCAATTTTACCTGATTTGATTTCTTTCACTGCCTTAGCAACATCCATCGTCACCGTTCCACTCTTGGGGTTAGGCATCAAGCCACGTGGTCCAAGTACACGACCTAAAGGACCAACTTTACCCATACAAGATGGCATCGTAATAATCACGTCTATATCCGTCCATCCACCTTTGATCTTTTCGATGTATTCGTCAAGACCAACGTAGTCAGCGCCAGCTTCTTTCGCAGCAGCCTCTTGGTCAGGAGTACAGAGACATAGCACACGAGTAACTTTACCAGTTCCATGAGGAAGTGTAACGACACCTCTCACCATCTGGTTCGCTTTTCGTGGGTCTACGCCTAAACGCATATCAATATCAAGAGAGGCATCAAACTTGGTGGTAGTAATATCCTTCACCAATTCTGAAGCTTCTTTTAATGTGTATGCCTTCCCTGCTTCAACCTTATCAGCTACTGATTTCTGATTTTTTGTCAGTTTACTCATTTTTTAATTGAAGTTTTAATTTATTTTCCAGGGAAGTCCCCTTTTACTGTGATACCCATACTGCGAGCAGTACCTGCCACAAGTTTCATAGCGCTCTCAACTGTAAAACAGTTCAAATCTGTCATTTTATCTTCAGCGATAGTGCGTACTTGATCCCAAGTAACGCTCGCTACCTTTTGACGATTTGGCTGTGCAGAAGCGGTTTTCACCTTTGCAGCCTCCTTCAACTGAACAGCTGCAGGAGGAGTTTTGAGAACAAAGCTAAATGACTTGTCAGTATAGTAAGTGATAACAACAGGAATAATCTTCCCTGCTTTATCCTGGGTTCTGGCATTGAACTCTTTGCAAAATCCCATGATATTAATACCCTTAGAACCCAAAGCAGGTCCTACTGGTGGAGAAGGATTCGCAGCACCACCTTTAATCTGTAATTTGATTAATCCAGCTACTTCTTTTGCCATTTTTTTTGTTAATATTAAAATTGAAAAATATAAAAAAGAAAGTCTAACCCCGTAACAAAGTCGTTAAACCTCTTTTTGCACTTGCATAAAACTTAACTCCAATGGAGTCTTTCGACCAAATATCTTTACCATGACTTTCAGTTTATGCTTCTCGACATTTACCTCTTCGATGACGCCACTAAAGCCACTAAAAGGACCGTCGGTAACGGTGACAACCTCATCAACCTCATAAGGAACTTCTACATCGTTCGTTATTTCGGTCTCTTCGACATCACCAAGCATTCGATTGATTTCGGACTGAGGAACAGGTGACGGATTATCCAAGCCACCTAAAAATCCTAAGCAATTGGGCATAAAGCGCAAGGTATGCGCCACATCGCCAACCAGGGAAGCCTCTACAAAGATATAGCCTGGGAGACTTATTTTCTCCTTTTCTACTCTTTTGCCGTTACGCAAAGTGGCATGTTTCTCCATTGGAATCAATATTTGAGAGACATGCTGTTGTAGCAACGTGTTGTGTTTCATTTCAGCCTCGATGTATTCTTTCAGCTTAGCTTCTTTTCCACTGACAGCACGCAGTACATACCAATTCATTTTTGTATCAGCCATTTCTTAACGATTTAACCTGGATAAACAATGCCCATTAGATGCTGGAAGCACCAGTCCATACAGAACACCACCAATGCAATGACAAGGGAAGCAGATAATACAACCACTGCACTGTGTGTTAGTTCTCGACTCGTTGGCCAAGTTGTTTTATGCGCAAGTTCATCATAACATGCCTTGCAATAATTTACGATCTTCTTAAACATATAATCTTTTATTTTGCACGGGTTGAAAGACTCGAACTCTCGACACCTGGTTTTGGAGACCAGTGCTCTACCAACTGAGCTAAACCCGTAAAAGAAGTTCCCGCAACCGCTATTACGGGAACTATTATGAAAAGGGAATGAATCGTTAAACGATTCAATCCCGTATCTTCAATTACTGAACGTCGTCCAAAATCTTTGTAATCTGACCAGAACCTACGGTACGACCACCTTCACGGATAGCGAAACGAAGACCTTCATTCAAAGCAACCTTGTAAATCAGTTTAACTTCGATTTCTACGTTATCGCCAGGCATAACCATTTCTACACCCTCTGGCAAAGTGATTTCACCTGTACAGTCCATGGTACGAAGATAGAACTGAGGACGATATTTGTTTCCGAATGGAGTGTGACGTCCACCTTCTTCTTTCTTCAATACATAGATAGAAGCCTTGAAGTGATCGTGAGGAGTAATCGCTCCTGGGTGTACAACAACCATACCACGTTTAACTTCATCCTTATCAATACCGCGGAGCAACAAACCTACGTTGTCACCAGCTTCACCTTCAGAAAGGATCTTGCGGAACATCTCAACGCCTGTAACAACAGACTTCTTGTCTTCACCAAGACCGAGCAACTGGATTTCGTCACCAACCTTTACTTTACCTGTCTCAATACGACCTGTTACAACCGTACCACGACCTGTGATAGAGAACACGTCCTCAACAGGCATCAAGAATGGTTTATCCAAATCACGCTCAGGCTCTTGAATCCATTCATCAACGGTATCCATCAGAGTCATCACGCTGTCTACCCACTTATCTACGCCGTTCAAAGCACCGAGTGCAGAACCACGTACAATAGGAGTATCCTCTTCGAAATCATACTGCTCAAGAAGTTCATGGAGCTCCATTTCTACAAGTTCCATCATCTCCTCATCGTCTACCAAGTCACACTTGTTCAAGAAAACAACCAAACGAGGAACGTTTACCTGACGAGCCAAAAGCACGTGCTCACGTGTCTGAGGCATAGGACCGTCTGTGGCAGCTACTACCAAGATAGAACCGTCCATCTGTGCAGCACCAGTAACCATGTTCTTTACATAGTCAGCGTGTCCAGGGCAGTCTACGTGTGCATAGTGACGCTTCGCTGTTTCATACTCAATATGTGAAGAGTTAATGGTAATACCACGCTCTTTCTCCTCAGGAGCGTTATCAATCTGATCGAACGAACTTACACTTTCACTACCAAAGCCCTTATCGTGAAGAGTCTTAGAAATGGCAGCTGTCAAAGTAGTCTTTCCGTGGTCTACGTGACCAATTGTACCAATATTAACGTGCGGTTTGGTACGTACGAATTCTTCTTTAGCCATAGCTTTACTTTTTTTATTTATATAAATGAATTATCTTGTTATATCTGTTTTTCTACAAAGGATCTATAAAATAGAACCGAAGTAGAGCTGTAACTGAGAGTTGAACTCAGGACCTCTTCCTTACCAAGGAAGTGCTCTACCACTGAGCTATTACAGCAGTGAGAGCGGAAAACGGGACTCAAACCCGCGACCCCCAGCTTGGAAGGCTAGTGCTCTATCAACTGAGCTATTTCCGCAAAAACTTCTACTGGAGTGGGTAGTGATGGATTCGAACCACCGAAGTCGAAAGACAGCAGATTTACAGTCTGCCCCATTTGGCCACTCTGGTAACTACCCTTTGTTTTTACGAACTTGTCTCTTTTTAGCTGGAGAGCCTCTTGTCGGATTCGAACCAACGACCCCGAGATTACAAATCACGTGCTCTGGCCAACTGAGCTAAAGAGGCAAATCTATGCAGCCGTTTGGCTGAAGCTTTTAAGACGTGTCGTAAAACGGCTGCAAAGATAGGGATATTTTTTAAACCGCCAAAACTTTTTCTATTTTTTTTTAGAACGAGCGAGATTTTTCTTTGAATTTTTGGATTTTAACCCGCATCGCATCAACACAGAGGTCAATCCCCTCTTCGAATGTGTCGCAGGTTTTATCCACAAACAAGGTGGCTCCTGGCACTACCACGGTAAGACTTGTTTCCTTGTTCATTGCCGTGGCTGGCTTGATGACCTTGAGCTGTACCTCTACTCTCTGAATGTCTTCTAAAGATTTTTCTAACTTGCCTACTTTTTTCTCTACGAAGGCCTCTAATTTCTCAGTTGCATCAAAGCGAATTGATTGAATTTTTATTTCCATAATTACCTCCAAGTTTTAAAGGTTAAGCTCGGGGATGAGCTTTCATATAAACACGCTTCAACTGCTCGAAAGTTGTATGGGTATACACTTCCGTTGTTGTGAGACTTTGATGTCCCAGCAGTTGTTGCACACTCTCCAATCCTGCTCCGTGGTTCATCATCGCTGTAGCAAAGGTGTGTCTCAACACATGGGGTGTACGCTTTTTTAAAGTGGTAACAGTAGACAAACATTTATTTACCGCATAACGCACCTGATTATGTGTCAAACGCTGCCCGTCTTTATCCACAAAGAAAGCCATCGATTGTCGTTGCACTTGTTCATCGCGAATCGAAACATAGTGCTGCAGCGACTCCTTTAATTCCGCACCAAACGGTATGTAGCGTTCCTTATTTCGTTTTCCTAAGACCTTCAGACTCTGATGAGTGAAATCAATAGACGCATCATCCAGCCCCATCAACTCTGCCAAACGCATGCCAGTGCAGTAAAAGGTTTCTACCAATGTGTGTGCCAACACATCTTTATATTGAGTTACTTCCAATTTGAAGTCTAAAAGAGCATCCATCTCGGACTCTTTGACGAACTGGGGCAAAGGCTTTTTTTTCTTAGGACCCACTATTGTGATTGTAGGATCTTTATCGACAAGACCTCGAGTTAAGGCAAAACGATAAAAGGAACGCAAAGCACTCAATCTCCTATTGATTGACGTGGCATTGTTTCCTCTATCCATCATACTCTCCATCCAGTCACGGATGATGTTCGAGTCTATCGACTCCCAAGAGAGTTGGGGTTCCAAAAGACGAAAGAACTCCTCAAAGGCCATAAGGTCTTTTCCGTAATTCTTCACGGTTAGCGCAGAACGATTTTTCTCAAATCGCAGGTAGTTCAAGAACTCTTTTATCATCATCATCACTTGCTTACACCACGGAGGTAAAATCATTGATTATCCAGGAAGTAAACACATTCATGATGCTCAACTATCCGTTAAATCAATTGTTATACGCAACGAATATACGGAAAATAATTGAAACTACCAAAAGAATCTGAAGTTTTTATTCTTCAGCGTCGCGCAATTTTTGTACGTAGATGGCACGCTCCATCTTCAAGCGCCTCAACACAGAAGGCTTGTCGTATTGCTGACGTGCGCGTAACTCTTTAATAACACCTGTCTTATCGAACTTTCTTTTAAAACGCTTCAAAGCTCTTTCGATATTCTCACCATCTTTTACGGGTACAATAATCATGCTTTTGTTTTTAATATTTAATGTTATAGTTAATTCATTTTTACATCTCGTTACGAAATGCGGCTGCAAAATTACGACTTATTTGTGAAACGTACAAGTTTTTAGCGCACATTTTACTTTTGCAAGCACGGCTCTTTTGTTTAATAAAGGTTGTTTATGGTGAAAAACAAACTTATCCTGCTCACTTATAGGACGTTCCTACAAGTCTATGCCTTCCTAAATGGCTTGCGTAGCCTCTCGCAGCCAATCATTTTCCTTATCCGAGAGATAGGGTGACAAACGTTGGAATACTTGTTCGTGATACGTATTGAGCCAGTTCCGCTCCTCAGGCAACAACATCTCTATAATAATAGGTGTGGTGTCAATGGGGGCAAGCGTTAAAGATTCAAATTGCAGAAACTCACCGAAAGCGGTTTTAAGATATGGTGTAATGAGCAATGTGTTTTCGATGCGCACACCAAACTTACCTTCCAAATACAGTCCTGGTTCGTCTGTAACAGTCATGCCTGCACGCAAGGGAGCTGGCTTGTATTCCATTCGAATTTGGTGAGGTCCCTCATGCACATTAAGATAACTCCCCACACCATGCCCTGTGCCGTGCATAAAGTTCATCCCTTCACGCCACATGGCTTGCCGAGCCAGCGCATCTAACTGTGTGCCACTGGCACCTGCAGGAAACTTGCACAGCTCTAACTGGATATGTCCTTTGAGTACCAATGTGTACACACGTCGTTGCTCTTCAGTAATCGGTCCCAAAGCAATTGTCCGCGTAATGTCGGTGGTACCGTCAAGATATTGCGCTCCACTGTCTATCAGCACAAACCCTTTGGGTTGTACAGGAATATCGCTCTCTGCCGTGGCTTCATAATGCACAATGGCTCCGTGTGCCTCGTAGCCTACAATGGTATCAAAGGAGAGCCCACGATACAAATCCTGCTCGGCACGTAAAGCGGTCAATTTCTCATCTAACGAAATCTCGGTTTGTCCACCAGCCTCAACTGCGGGTTTAAGCCACTTTAAAAATTTGACCATAGCGACGCCATCACGCTCCATCGCTGCCTTAAAACCAGCAATCTCTGTTTTATTCTTCACGGCTTTCATAGGAGGAACGGGTGAGGGAGATGTGATTACATGTTGTTTTTGAAACACCGAGAAAATGTGTGCATTCAATTGTTCCGCATCTAACAATATTGTATAATCGGGATAATGCCTACCCGCCTGCGTAACCTCATCATACGAACGCGTGGACACACCTTCAGCTTTCAAGTACGACTGTACTTCCTCTGTCAATTTTTCCGGGTCGACATACAACACGGCTTCATGCGTAGATATCAGGAGATAAGCAACGAATACAGGATTGCAGTGTACATCGGTGCCACGCAAATTGAGCGTCCATGCAATATCATCAAGTGCTGAAAGCATGGTACCGTCCGCATGTTGCAGACGTAAGGCTTTTCGGATACGTGTCAATTTACTGCTTGTGGATTCACCTGCATAGCGCAAAGGATGCATCTCCACCTTGTTCTTAGGTATCGCAGGTCGGTCATTCCAAATCTGGGCAAGTGGGTCAAAGTTGGTTCTGAGGGTGATACCGCCTTCTTTTCGTAAGTCGTTAACCATTTGCTGTACAAAGGCTTTAGTGTTTACGAAGCCGTCCATCCCCACTTCGGTGAAGTCTGTTTGCTGCAATTCTTGTCCAATCCATTGAGCTATCGAAGGCGTACCTGGCAATCCTATCCGCATGAGTTGATATTCGGTATGCTTCAACTGCGCTTCAGCCGCAATGAAATAACGTGAATCGGTCCACAAGGCAGCACTGGTTTGGGTAACCACAGCCACACCTGCCGAACCGTCAAACCCCGAAATCCATTCACGGCCTTTCCAATGGTCGGGTACATATTCACTATTGTGTGCATCGGTACTGGGAAAAATAAATGCACCTAAATGTTCGCGTTTCATTACTTTGCGCAATCTACTTAATCGCTCTGCTATTTCTGTATTCATTGCCATCCATTTTAATGTATTACAAATATAGATAAAATTTCCGAATTATAAGCTCATGACTAAAAAAGTTATTCTTTAAAGACATCATATTTTTCTATGAGACTTCTGAAAAAATGCTGATTGTCGATTCAAGGCTTAATAAGCATTAAAAAAAGGAAAATAAAACTCATATTCATTTAGTTTTTAGTAACTTTGTGCTCAACTAAGGCGACAGAAATTTTTAGTACATTTTAAATATATAATAATTTATGGCATTTTTGACAAACGAAAAATTAACCATCGTCGGCGCAGCCGGGATGATTGGTTCTAACATGGTTCAAACCGCCCTCAGTATGGGGCTTACAAACAACATTTGTCTCTACGACGTATTCTCTCCAGAAGGTGTTGCAGAGGAAATGCGCCAAAGTGGTTTCGATGCAGTAAACATCGTTGCTACAACAGACGTAAAAGAGGCTTTCACCGATGCTAAATACATTATCTCTTCTGGTGGTGCTCCTCGCAAGGCTGGCATGACCCGCGAAGACTTATTGAAAGGCAACTGCGAAATTGCAGAAGGTCTTGGCAAGGATATTAAGAAATATTGCCCTGACGTAAAGCATGTAGTGATTATCTTTAACCCTGCCGACTTGACAGGTTTGGTAACATTATTGTACTCTGGTTTGAAACCATCACAGGTAACCACCTTGGCAGCACTTGACTCTACTCGTTTGCAGAGTGCACTGGCTAAGAAGTTCAACGTCATGCAGACCGAGGTAAAGGGTGCTGCTACTTACGGTGGACACGGTGAACAAATGGCAGTATTTGGTAGCCACGTAACCATTTCTGGCAAACCATTGACCGAAATCATCGGTACTCCAGAATTCTCTAACGAAGAGTGGGAACAGATGAAGAAAGATGTTACCAAGGGCGGTGCAAAGATTATTGAGCTTCGCGGACGTTCTTCATTCCAAAGTCCTGCTTACCTCTCTGTTGAGATGATTCGCTCGGTCATGGGTGGCGAACCATTCCGTTTCCCTGTAGGAACATACGTAAGCAACGACAAGTACAACCACATCATGATGGCTATGAAGACGACGCTCGACAAAACTGGCGCACACTACGAAGTACCACAAGGAACCAACGAGGAGAACGCTAAGCTGGATGCAAGCTACGAACATCTTTGCAAGATGCGCGACGAATTAGTTACTTTGAACATCGTTCCAGAAATCTCTGAATGGTCAAAGATTAATTCTAATCTCTAAGGATTCCTTTGCAGTTGAGATTTCTCAACTTGAAGATGTAAAAGGATGTAGCCCTCTTGGAACTACATCCTTTTTTATCATTTTTCATTTGCCTGCCATAAAACAAACAGAACGGAAATACTAAAACAATGAAACTCATTAAAAATAAAGAATTTGGAGGAGAGCGTCCTCTTTTCGGTATTCACGATGTACGATTGGAAAACGTAAACATCACCGAAGGCGAATCGGGCATCAAGAAATGTCATCATATCGAAGCCGACCACTGCCGCTTCATGGGCAAATATCCATGGTGGCACGTAGACCATTCGCTCATTACCAACTGCTATTTTGAAGTTGGGGCGCGATCGGCAATCTGGTATTCAGACAACATGGAAATGAGAGATACCATCATCGATTCACCGAAGCTATTTCGCGAGATGAATAATCTAAAGCTCACCAATGTGGTGATTAACGATGCTGACGAAACGTTCTGGAAAGTGAACGGACTTACCTTACGAAACGTAACACTGCACGAGGGAACTTACCCTGTGATGTTCTGTCAAAATGTTGACGTTGACGGCTGGGAGAGTGATAGCAAATATGTTTTCCAATATGTGAAGAATGCCGTGATTCGCAATGCGAAGATAACAACTAAAGACTCGTTTTGGGAAACAGAAAACGTAACTATCTACGACTCCGAATTGAACGGCGAATACTTAGGGTGGCACTCGAAGAACCTCAAGCTCGTGAATTGTCACATCACAGGCGAACAACCACTCTGCTATTGTCAAAACTTAATTCTTGAAAACTGCACCTTTGGCGAAGACTGCGACAGAATGTTCGAGGAGTCTACCGTGCAAGCCGACATCCGAGGTGCTGTCACAAACATTAAAAATCCTACCTCTGGCAAGATTGTTGTAGATGCTATCGGCTCGGTAACCATTGATGAACATGTTTTACAGCCAAACAACTGTGAAATCATCATTAGAAAATAATCTTAAAAACGATACACTATGAAATACAATTTTGATAAAATCGTCCCACGTCGAGGCACCAATTCGGTGAAGTGGGATGTTGCAAAAGAAGATGGAGTCATCCCCATGTGGGTGGCTGACATGGACTTTCAGGCTGCCCCCTGCATACGTCAGGCACTGAAAGAAAGAATGGATCACGGTGTCTTTGGATATACCTTGGTACCCAACAGCTATTATGAAAGCATCATCTCATGGTTTGACAGGCGCCACCAGTGGAAGATTGACCGCAACTGGATACTCTATACATCTGGCGTGGTGCCTGCCATTTCTGCCATTATCAAGGCACTAACGGAGCCTGGTGACAAGGTGCTGGTGCAGACTCCAGTCTACAATTGCTTCTTCTCTTCCATCCGCAACAATGGCTGTACCACCGCCGAAAATGCACTGGTACGCAAAGGCAACTCGTATGAAATTGACTTTGACGACTTCGAGAGACAGGCTGCAGACGAGAAAACAAAAGTATTCTTGCTCTGCAACCCCCACAATCCTGCTGGACGTGTATGGACACCTGACGAACTCAATCGCATGAACGATATTTGCCTAAAACATGGTGTGAGGGTAATCGCCGACGAAATCCATTGTGAACTGGTTATGCCTGGATACAAATTCACGCCGTTTGCAGCCGTGTCGAAAGCCTGCCAAGACAATTGTATCACCACCAACTCGCCCACAAAGTCGTTTAACATCGCAGGACTACAGATAGCCAATATCATTACCAATAATGACACCATTAAGCGAAAAATTGATCGTGCCATTAACATTAATGAGGTGTGCGACGTCAATCCTTTTGGTGTCATTGCACTTCAAGCTGCTTATAATGAAGGGGAGTCATGGATTGACCAGCTCAATCTATACTTGTGGGAGAACTACAAGGTACTCAAAGACTTCTTTCAAGAATATTTACCCAAGTTGAAAGTATTGAAATTAGAAGGTACATACCTTGTTTGGGTAGACATCAGTGCCACAGGTTTGAAAGCCGATGACCTTACTAACAAGCTGTTACAACAGGAGAAGGTCATGGTGAACAGTGGAACGTTGTATGAAAAGACGACGGGTGAAGATTATCTACGGCTCAACATCGCCATGCCTCGAAGCCTCATGTTGGAAGCACTACAACGCATCGCACAGGTTTTGCAGCCAAAGCTTTGAGCTTGTACACTGACCATATCTAAAAGGGCAGATGAAAACAATCTTTCTGTCACTTGACTGAAAGAAAAGTATTGAAAGAGGGATGTCGCACTTCACGACATCCCTCTTTTTAAGTTTTTGTATTAACCAGCTTATTGCGTGCAGCTAACACCGCTATAACAGTAGTGTTTAGAAGAGATAGGTAAGACCTATTCGCCACGAGTTAGCACGTGTCTTATGATTCTCTACGCTCTCTTTCACATTCTTGAAAGTGATGTCACCTGTCTTACCAACGCCCACATTATAGTTGGCTGTAACCTGAAAATGCGTAGCAAATGTAACACCAAGACCAGCATTCACGCTGAAGTTCGATGAGTTCAACGACCACTCTGCTGCTTGATCAGGAAGATCGGAAATTTCTTTTACTTTGTCACCAATATTAAAACCAACCTGTGGACCGCCAAATACAAATATATTTGCCACATCGCTCAGCCCGATGCTGTATCTTACATTCACTGGAACTATCAGTGATTGTTGTTTCAGTACGGTATTGAATGTGGTGGTGTTGACACCTTCTACCTTGGTTTCTTCACGATTGTACAAAGCGGATAAATCCATTCCCAATCCAGTGAGAGGCAATGAAAACTTTACGGTCGGACCAATAAAGAATCCTGCACGGTTAGAAGTGTTAAATAGGTTTTTATCCAAAGACATTTCGCTCAAGTTGAAACCACCCTGCACACCAAATTTTAATTGTGCGCTGGTAGGCAACACTGCGATCATAGTTAATACTGTGATAAGAGATAAAATTCTTTTTTTCATCATGTTTTTTGTTTAGTTGAATAATGTGAATATTAAATGTTATATTTTAATGACGCTGACGACGAACGGTCACTCGAGCAGCAGAACTGTTTGAAGACGAACTTTTTCGGCTTCGATTCGACTTAACTGTGGCCTTCGCATCTCGAGGTGAACGACTGCGTCGAACGCGTTTTGACTTACTGTCTTTCGGATTCAGCTTAGCAATGCTGTCCAGAGAATCTTTGCGATCGGCATTGCCCCACATATTTTTTTCAAATGCCTGTATCTCTTTTTCTATTTTCTGCTGTTCACGGTTCATTGCTGAATCGGTAGGACAGTATTGAGCCAAGGTTTGTCCCAACATATTGTTGGTTTTATAAATCTTTCCCTGATACTTGTTCTTCGTAAAAAAATCGTCGATACTCATGATGGCAGCATTGTTGAGATTGCTGGTCATAATCGTCTGTTTCGACAGGAAAGGAGCCAAATCATCATATTTCACCCAGAACAGCGGATAAGAAGTCGTGCCATCGCCAAAGTCATCCACACGTTTCAAGATGGGGCACAACGCTAACACCTTGGTGTGAAAAGTGGCTGTAGCTTGGTCGTAATAGGCACTTTCTTTCAGATAGTATGCAGTGACCTCGCGCGAAGGGATGTCACTGTCATCGATACGGATGCCACGATCTGTCCGCTCGTAAAAGACATGATAATTGTCTAAAAATGCCAAAGGCTTGACACGAGCAGAGTCTTCAAACGACTCGTTCCCATCCAAACGGTATTCGTAGGCTCTAATATTGCCTGTCATCATCAACTTGAAAATGTAGCAAAAGAGGTTCATCTGCGTGCCCATCGGCTCTACGGGATAATATAATCCTGCATTGGCATCCTTTGTTAAATCGATTTCGCGATAGATGTCTCGACGCCACACCACATCTTCCGACATCTTTGGAGCAGTTGGAAAAGAGAGTTGCGCCCGTGTACTGAGCGTTTGCGCATTGTTACGTTGGGTACGCTGTTGTTCGGCGCGCCGTGCTGGCGGTTGTGCAATAGCTAACTGTACCGCACAGAAGATGATGCCTATCAATAAAATTGTTTTCTTCATCGTGATATAATTGTATGGTGGAGTTTTCTCAGTCCACCTTTTATTTAACGATAATTTCCATCGATGCTGGTAACTTACGTGTCAACCCATCGGGACCCACGGCTGTAACGCGCGAGATGTAGAATCGCTTGTTGCGTGACAACTGTCGGAAAGCATTACGTTGACGGTCGGAGAAGCGTGCGCCATTCGATGCCATGGGTACGGCATTTCCCATATTGTCGAAGAACACCGTCTCAAAATTAACCACCTTGAACTGAATATCCAGCAAGCCGTCGTCAATAGCCGCCTGTATGCCTGTCGCACCCATCAAGGAAGCTTTGGACAGTCCACCTCCCTTGAAGCGATCGGTGCCCAAAGCAATATAGGCAATAGGATCAGGCAATTTGCGCACATGGAAAGTGTATTTTCCAACGGGTCTTGCACCTCCACCCTGATTCGACACCACTTGAATGGTGACATCCTTACCCACCGTGGTTGGACGTGCGATATATCTTCCTGCTGCGACCATGCGGAAGCCTCCACCTGTCATTGATGCGGAGACAGCAGTAAGCGGCACACCAGGAATACTAATGCTGATAGGGTTGTCGTAGCCCGCATACAGCACATTCATCAGGTCAGCAGATACCGTAGCACTTGGTGCCACTACCGCATATTTCTGGGAGAAGTTGCGTCGTATGGTTTCACCACTCCCATTCGTCATAGTGATATAGCCTTGGAAAGAATGCTCGCCCACACCTCCTGCAGTAAATTGATAGGTGTTATTGTGCAAATTTACTTTGCGTCCACCTATGTAAATATCGGGTTGACGAGTGGTATCAACGGCAGCCATGACAATCTGTGCCGAGAAGCGATCTCCACTAACAACGGTTTTAGACTCTGGTATCACAAAGGCTTCCAACTTATTGACACGAATATCCTTCAAGTCTACATTGGCTACCAACGTATGTAACACTTCGCCCTCGGCATAACGGATGTCGCTTTGCAACTTGGACAAGAGTGTGACAGCAGCAGACACGGGCATGTTCTCAAACATATACTCCTGCCAATTTTTGCCCATGGCTTGGGCTCGCTTCGACCGTTTTGTCGTGAGATTGCTGGCAATCATTTGTCGCTGGTGTTCATCGGGTATCATTTTCAAGATTTGTTCACGATACCGATTCACACGGTCGTATAACATTTTTCCTTTACCTACTCCAGGCGCCAGCATCACATGTGAAGCGGCTTCAAGGTCGTCCTTGTGTTCAATATTATAAATATCTCCATGAGGACCATCCGCCTCACGTACAATCTCTTCCTTGAGTTCTTGAACAAAGTAGTACAATGAGTCACTCATGCGCTTTACTTGCGTAGCCTTATCAAACCATGCCTGCACCTTGGCGGGATTGGCTTTGACTTGATCGGATAGACGACGATAGATAGACCTATTCTCTCGTGAAGAGTTGGCAGTAGTGCGATTCAAGCTCTCCTCTACTACCGCAAAGCCTTCCAACACCTCGGTAGATACGTTCAGTGCCAACATCGCCATCAGCACGACATACATCAAGTTAATCATGCGTTGGCGCGGAGATACAGGTCTTTTCTTTATTGCCATTCTGAGTTGATGAGTTTATGAGTTCCTGAGTTAATAAGTTCCTGAGTTAATAAGTTGATGAGTTGTTTACTCTTGCGACGGATCTAACCCCGGATTGGCAGCACGCATGTTGACGGTCATCGCCTCTATCATACGGGCGTAAATCTTGTTTAGCTGCTCTATTTGTTGAGCCATCTTGCGAGTTTGGTCGTTGATTTGATCTATCGTACCAATCTGCTGACTGGCACCTTTCAGCTGCATCTCGTAAACCTTACAAATACCTGTTAAGGTGCGATTTAGATTTTCCATTTCCTCACTGTCGCGCGTCAACTTTACACTCTGTTCGGAGACCTTACCCAAAGTCTCTGTCAGATTCTTCAATTCGGTGACATACTTGCTTTGCGCCTCTATCAACTCAGGTGAACTTTGCTGCTGTGCTTGTACCCACTGTGAGGAGGCACCCGCCGTCTCACTGTCATCACTAACAGGTATATCCGTACCTGTAGCAGCGGCAACAGGCGGAGGAACAACTACAGAACCTGCCGTTGGATGTCCCTGTCCTCTATATGAAGAAGTGGTTTGGAGGGCTTCTGCTGGCATAGGCTGCGCTGCAGAAGGCTCTTCCAATGGAGAGTCGTAAACAACCTTGCCTGTTTCCAAATACTCCTCCGTGACTCTTGTAGGAAGCTCACGTCCATCGGCTGTCTTGTCAAATGGGCGATCAAAAGCAGAGAGGAAGAACACCACCACCTCTGTTCCCATACCGATAAACAACATGAGGTTTCCACCTTTTAAGTGCGTCAGCTTAAACAGCGCACCTAAAATAACCAACGATGCACCCCAACTGTATGCATAGTTCAAGAACGTTTGTCCTGGAACACTGTCCATCCATTTCTGCAAACGATAGATGATATTGTACTTACTATATCCTGCCATTATTTTCGACCTTTCTTCTGTTTTGTACTTGTTGTATTCGCCAGACTGCGTACGCATCTGAAACCGATATATGAACGAGGTTGATTTTGATATTCCCAGGTACGCCAGGCACTTCGAATATACGATTCTGGATCTTTCCATGACCCGCCACGCACACTCTTCTTTTTCAATTTATAGGGATCTTCCAACGCTGCCTTATACGCTAACTGCGGATTCAAATCGTTCATCGCATCAACTCCCGCTTCGGTATAAATAGTGCTGGTCCACTCTGCCACATTTCCTGCCATGTCGTACAGCCCATTCGAGTTGGCGCCATAGATGCCTACTTTGCTGGTTATCAAGTTGCCGTCCTTGGTATAATTACCCCGATCAGGCTTGAAGTTCGCAAAGAAACAGCCCTCGCCTGACATCACTGCCTTGTTGTCCCAAGGAAATTCGTTTCCTTCTTTGCCTCTGGCTGCATATTCCCATTCTGCCTCGGTGGGGAGACGATAACGCTGGATGTAACGTGCCTCGGCTCCTAAACCTTTCAAAAGGTAGTCGGTACGCCAAGCACAAAAGGCATTGGCTTGCTCCCACGTCACCCCCACAACGGGATAATCGTTATAGGCTGGGTTGCTGAAATAATTGCGAAGATAGGTCTCGTTATCCGAGTTTTGAAAATCATTGACCCAACAGGTGGTATCTGGATATACGTTGACGATGTATGTGTTCAAAAAATCCCATGGACCCGAACGTGGACGGTTGATAGTTTCGCTCACAATACGCCCAGTATCGTCGATATAGGCGGTATCTTTTGAAATCATGACCACCTCATCAGGGTCAACTGTTTGGTCGGTATTCAGATTACGCTCATCAGGTATCATGCGGTTTCTCCGTAGTGCTGCTGTGGTGTAATCATAAATTTCATATCGATAATTGAGCTGACGATAATCCAATAATTTTTCGCCCGTCACTGGATTGGTGACATACATACTCTCCACAGCTCGCTGCTCGTCTTCGTTCATTCGACGTGGGAGCGGTTTCTTCCAGTTGATATGCGGTGGCACAGGGTCACCGTTTTTATCTTCTGTAATGAGATAAGTCTCATCTCCTGCATAGGCAGGATCTGCAAGACGTGTCCGCAAGATGCTATCTCGAACCCAAGCAACGAATTGCTTATACTTTGAATTGGTGACCTCGGTTTCATCCATCCAAAAGCCATCCACAGAGATATCCTTTTGCGTCATCTCTTTTCCCCATAGACTATCTTGCTTCTCCAGTCCCATTTTGAGGTAACCACGATCGATGCGCGTCATGCCATAAGGAGTAGGCTCACTGAAAGCTTTTCCTCCCACACCTACTACTTCTCCTCCTCGTCCTACCGAAGAGGCTGACCTGCCACCGAAGCAGCCTGTCAGAATCATGAGGCTCACCATGCCCATTACCATACTTATCTTTGTCTTCATATCTGTGACATTCATTTTTCGACGTAACATTTATAGAAGTCTGACACTCTTATGTTTATTTCTTCCTTTCTTCGCCAAATTCACATCCATTTGATAGCCTACGAACAACTCGTGACTACCGTTGCCGGGCTGAATGGCAGAGGTGTACAACTCATAGCTATATCCCAACACAGCGCCATGGAAACTGCCACCTACTAAAAAGGTGACGGAGTTGGTGGGACTATAACCCACGCCTCCATACATCATTCGCTTTTCGTGTTGGTAGACGAGTCGAGCGGTGACATCGCCCCGATAAGCGACTCCGTCGGTACGTACCAACACAGAAGGCTGTATAGTTAAAAACGGATTTCTTAAACGTATATTGTATCCAGCTGTTAAATAATAGGTGGCATCAATGTGAAACTGGTTCTTTTCTGTTAAATCAATAACAGGGGATGTGAGATGTTGAGCAGAGATACCCACATACCAAGATGAATGGAAATAATATAATCCTGCGCCAATATCGAGTGCATTGCCCTTGACTTGCGTATTCGTAAAAGCGGGGTCATTGGCATCGGCAAGATTTAGTTTCGTACCATCAAAAGATTCGCTCAACATGCCTGCCTGCACACCTGCCGACAGTTTTCCACCAAAAAGTTTGAACCGAAGCGCATACTGTGCAGCAAGTCGCTGATGCGTAAACAGTCCTATCTGATCGTTCATGAGCTGCACACCTCCTCCATGGTAGGCCTTTAAGAAATAGAAAGGCATATCTGCCGCGGCGTACATCGTTTTCGGATTATTTTGAAATCCAACCATGCTCATGGCGTACGCTGCATTAATGTTCAATTGGTCTTGTTTGCCAACTGCTGCTGGATTAAATGAGGGTTGCATGTCAAAATAATGACTGAACGACGCATCGTATTGCGCTCGTACGGCAGACACACTCAAGAGCAGCAGCCAGAGAAAATATATCTTTCTTCGTTGCACGAATGGATAACGCAAGTTCTATTATTTTATTGCTTTCGCCCTATCTTTAATGAGCATGTAATCACGACTCTTTCATTTAATATGGTATATTTGTTGTTGTAAACAGCGTAGAAGAAATGAACAACGAAATCAGAAAAAAACGAAAATGTGCGAGTGACATGAAGAAACCAAAGAACGTAGACGTTCTGACGAAAACAGCGAAAAGAAATGCGTTGTGATTTTTCTCCGATTTTTTGTAAAAGTGAAATGCTGCAACTATGTTTTTCGTTATTTTAGACAGAACGGGACGTTCTTTCGTGAAATGGCTTTTGCGTCAGTGTTTTTTAGATTCTTTTGTATTTTTCGTTGTTAAAAGATGAGATTTCATGCAGCTTTTTCATTGGTACGTAAGATGTTATATTCATTTAATCGGTAAATTTGAGAGCGAAGTAACCAAAGGATGAAAGATTTATGCCAGCAAAGGTGAGCGTTAAATGAAAGAGCCGTGACATGTAATGTTTATCGCAACGGATGAGCACGAAATATCACGGCACCTCCGTGCCGCTCCGTGTTGTTCCGATGCTATAACGACACCATGCGTCTCTGACGCCACAGCTACAAAACAGGGTTTTACATTCCTCCAAAGCATGTCTATAAAATTATTTCGTTCGCAGAACGCTTGCGTTCATTCGCTTGCTTACTTCTTTTGTTTCTTCCGTTTTATTGGTTGTTAAGTAATTATTCTTTAATGAGTGTGTAATGTTCATCGCATCGGATGATCACGGAATTACACGGCACATCCGTGCCGTTCCGTGTCGTTCCGTTGCTATAACAATACCACATATCGCCGACGCCAATGCTTCAAGTCAGCCATCCTCCAAAGCATGTCTATAAAATTGCTTTCATTCATTCGTTGTTAAAACAGTCCTTAAATGAGTATGAATATTTATCGCAACGGATGATCACGGAATTACACGGCACGTCCGTGCCGCTCCGTGTTGTTCCGTTGCTATAACAATACCACATATCGCCGACGCCAATGCTTCAAGTCAGCCTTCCTCCAAAGCATGTCTATAAAATTGCTTTCATTCATTCGTTGTTAAAACAGTCCTTAAATGAGTATGAATATTTATCGCAACAGATGATCACGGAATTACACGGCACGTCCGTGCCGCTCCGTGTCTTTCCGATGCAATAACAAACGACAATTTTTAATGAAACAGCCGAGTATTGTGCCAGCCACGGTTACGAGCAATGGAGGAGCGAAGCTTAATAAGGTGACACTCCAAGAATTTGCACACCAGTAAACGGTTTCGAGCAAAGACGGGGCGAAGCCCCAAAAGGAATATAGCCCATGGTAACACCATGGGTAAGCGGTAAATAACCAATTGGCGCGCTGTAAGCGCAAAAGGAGCCAGGAAAGTGTCATTTCTTTTACCTTCCTTTTGCTCTTTCAGAGCGCTAAATAAATGGTCAACTGTACCCAGGGCGGATGCCCTGGGCTAATTTCTTATTGGGCTTTCAGCCCGTCTTTGCTAATATGCAATTAGCACGGTTGTTGATAATACCGCCGTCAAAGCATTGTGTAACAGCCACGGTTATGAACAATGACGGTTCAATGCCCACAAGATAACACTCCAGGACATTACCCATCAGCTGACATTACGAGCAATGACGGTTCAAAGCCCGCAAGGTAAAACTCCAAGATATTGTCCAGCAGCTAACATTATGAGCAAAGGTGGGACGAAGTCCTACAAGATAACACTCCGAGACGTTGCGCACCCGTTGACGTTACGAGCAATGGAGGAGCGAAACTTAACGAGATGACACTCCAAGACGTTGTACACCAGTAAACGATTACGAGCAAAGACGGGGCGAAGCCCCAAAAGGAATATAGCCCATGGTAACACCATGGGTAAGCGGTAATTAACTAATGGGCGCGCTGTAAGCGCAAAAGGAGCCAGAGAAATATCATTTCATTCTTGCTCTTTCAGAGCGCAAAAATGCTGAATTTTCTTTACAAAGTGCCTCTCATAACTCGCATGTAGACAAACAACGACAAAGTTGGTCGCAAATACGCTAAAAATGAGCGATGTTTATAACCCGTTGCTATTGAGGACGTTACATCAAAGACGTCTCGTTCACTCGCAATTTCACCATTTTTTGACTACTGAAGCATTGAGATAAGCCTCCAATTTGCATGCTTTAATGGGGTTGAAGCATGTGAATAACACCTCTAATACATGTTTCCAAGAGCGTTAATTCAATATTTCAACTTGAAAAGGCGTCTATTTTGTTAAAATCAGCCCATTTTTGTATACCGTTTGCCTATTGATTTTTTCTATTTCGCAAATTTTGGATGGTCGTTTTTTGGTAAAATGATAGGACAAAAACAACAAATATCTTCATTAAAATTGAACACAGTCGCACGAGCTTTGTTTTTGTCTTTTTAGTGCATTTCATTGTTCAATAGCCGTTCAAAAATTGTCATCAGTGACTGCATAAAACGGACTGCACCAGAAAAAACAGACAGCAAAAAGGGCAAAACAAAGGGTGACAAGCACAATGCCGTCACCCTTCGTTTTACATTATTATTACTCAGATTATTATTGGCGAATAACCATCTTCTGATTCACAGTCTTACCGTTTATCTGCGTCGAAACGATGTACACACCGTTTGGCAGTTGAGCCTTGAGGCGATTCAGGTCTTCAGACTGGTTCACATTGGCGACCCGTTCACCAGAAACGGTGTACACAACAGCTGGTCCATTCCATGTTGTCGTCGTTACCCCTTGAATCTCAGTAGGCAAATTGTCGAAAGAGGTTGCCGTGGTGTTTACCAGCATAAAGCGGTTGCTATCCACACCTGTATGACGCATGGTGTAGGTGTATGAGGTAACATCCTCACGCAAGTCAACCAACTGACGAGTGGTGTAGTCTACCAACTTCAGATGCTCGTACTGTGGCAGGTTCTTCTTGCGGATGGTCAACGTGTACAATTCGCTGTCGCTACCCTCTACAGTAACTTGCTGCTGCGTGAGGTCGGCAGTTGCGTTCACCTGCATCTGTCCATCAACGGTTTGTACATACAGACTGGCAGGTGCATTGGTCAACAGTTTGCGACCATCCCAACCACGATCGTAGCGGTCGGTGGTGCCTTCTGCCTCAATGAGCCAAAGCACATCACTGCTCTTGCTGCTCTCCAAAATCATCTGTACGGCTCCAGGCTCTGTCGTTGTGACCTCAAAAGGTTTCGCCATGGCTGCCCGTTCGTTCTTCACCACACTCTTGTAAGGAACTGTCACGGTAGCCTCATTACCCAATTTGGTCTCTGCGTCGGTGAACTTCAGCAAGAAGCCCTGCATAGAAGGTATCGACTTGTAACCAATGGTTGCTGCCGAGTTCTTTGGAACAGCCAAATAGCCACCTGCTGCCACATTCAAATCTTGCGTTCCATTCGTCGACTTGTTTTCATACCAGTTGTTGAAACTACCCGTATGATAAACATACACTGTAGGATCAACCTCATTGGGGAAGGAAAGCTGGGCAATATCGATGGCAGCCGTGTAAGAGTTGGCAAAGATGTTTTGTCCCAATCCCCAGTGTTTCTCACCCACGTTGGTAGAAGTAGATCTTGGCACCTCCGCAGCCTGGCGTGTCAGCGTCAAGTTGTGGTCGCACAAGTTCAACTTACCTGTCAGGGCATATACCTTCGGTGCATCTTGTGTCAGCTGATAGCCCACAAATGGCGACATCGTATTGTCCTTAGCCATCCAGCTCCACTTTTGGTAATACTGCTTCGGGCTGTTCTTCGCCTCAGAATAGTATTGCAAGTAAGAACCCTTGAATACAGGACTTGGTGCCATGTCCGTCACAGGAATACCAATCTGTTGCCATGTGTAAGGCTCTGCTTGTAGCGTGCGGCCCTTTGTAGGCGAACCATCGAGTTTGTCCTCAATCTTCAACATCTCGTTGCCTAACTTCTTGCCACGTCCATAGAGTTCTACCGTTGCATATACATCAGACTTGCATGGGTCGGTATACGATACGGCAAACGAACCGCCGGCATCTGTTCCATTCTCGTCGGTCTTGATCACCAACTTCTTGGCATCGCCTGGCTGATTGTAACCTACTAACGCAGTAGAAACTACCACACTACTCTTCTTCGATACCACAAGAGCCTTGTCCGACTGGTTCTCCAGAGTTCCGATGGTCAGAACCTTTCCTTCCGGCAATACACAGTCATTCTTGGCTGCGCCTTTCTGTGCAGGATTCTTGGGGTTAGCATTGTTTGCCTCGGTAGCAAATACCACATCTTCACCATCTCCAGGCACTTTGACTGTCCAGTTGTTTTGATTCTCAAACTTATTGTCCTCATTACCTACCCAAAGGTTTTTCTCCATCGGTCCCGTGCAGTCGCCAACAGTGATGATTACCTTACGCTCGCCACCAGAGCTGCCAGCACAGGTAGGTATCGATTGTGCGAACTTGGTACCTACAGTGAACTCATACTTTCCAGCTTTGGGGAAAGTGGCATCGATGGCATTACCTGTGCCCACCTGTACCGTTTCTTGTGTGTCAAGGTCTTTGCGAGTCCATGTTACATCATACATATAGGTAGACACGGGTAACTCCAAATGGTTGGGAGCAAGTCCCTGACCATAGCATTTCTCTGCCCATTCTGCTTCTACTTCAGGAATTCCTACAGGAGAGATATAAACGTTTGACACCTGTGCAGGGCAGCCATTGCCATAACTATATTGTGCAGTTACCTGATACCATCCCGCTGCAAGTCCACTGAACACATGAAGTGAAGCGTTTTCGCCACTGTTATTGGTGATATCCACAGGCTCACGAGCATCTTCACCTGGAGTTACCACACCATTCTGCTCTGTAGCTTTTTTAATTTCGTAGTGCAATGGATAAGTAGCTTCATATCCTTTCTTGATGCCCACACTGATAAGACCAGAGTTTGGATCTTTTAGATCACACATCGCACCTTGCACCTCGAAAGCACCGTCACCCTTGGAAGGATTGAAACGGAAAGCAAAAGTCTTGTTAGCAAAGTTGTTCACACCAATAGCTGCACCATAATATTTAGGAACATACGCTTGCTCGATAGGAGAATACACATGGTCATCCGTCTGCGCATTGATGCCAACGGCAAATTGCCAATTGGGAAGATAAGGGCTTACTTCAATCGGTGTGTCTTCCTCAAAACTTCCCTGTGAATTATATGAAAATCCCGGACTATTCGACTCATAATAATTCTGTTCCAAGTGATTACAATCTCCTAACCCAAAGTCGAAACTAACCTTATTCTCTCCGCAACCTGCTTGTACCTTTACACCGTTCTTATAACCGCTGTCGTTGCGAGGCTGGTATTTGATAACGTTGCTTTCGCCAATAGTCAAACTCATCGGTGAGGAAATTTCGCCGCATCGACTAATGCGTATGACATACTCACCAACGGGCAAATCATAAATTTGGAGATAGCCATTTCGAGGCGTGGTCTTAAAATCGATAGGGAAAGACAAGGTATGCTCATATTCAACATCGCTCAAAAACGGTGTTGTCTTGAACGTGGTTGATTTTGCACCGTCCTTTCGCTCTATATGCACTCCGTATTGCATGGATTTCTTTGACACTTCTATCCATGTGCCTGCGGTGTTCCCATGAATACCAGCGATGCACCAAGGCCTTAAAGTTGAGCCACTCTTGATGTCCAAGTTTTTAGGCAGTGCCACTTCTACTTCCTTGGTTACGTTTACCACATCGCAACCGTCGTCATAGACAAAGCGATATGTTCCGGGGCCATAATCAGTAACGTCTACGGTTCTTTCATCTTTTTCAAACAATGTTCCTCCACCCATAGGCACTTCAACTGGCAGCTCGTCCCAGTTGCCCGTCTCTGTATTCTTTTTCTGAAGCTTTGCCTTGGTTCCTTCAGGAAAATAATAATAAGTGCCACTCACCGTGGTAGAATATTTAATTTTAAATTCTTTACTGAGAACGTTACAGTTCTCATCCGTATTGTAGTTGGAGATAGAAGTCAGTTTAAACGGTGCACTGAAATTTTTATCGTTTCTGCCATCACTTCCAAGGTTCATATCCTTTGCATACAAGAATTTGTCTTCTGTCATTACCCCCGTACACAAAGGCTTGTATTGCTTGATAAGCTGTTTATCTTGCGGTCGGTTTCCCTTGAGACTTGCCTTGAACACCAAGGTGGTGGAATAATTGCTTGACGAACTTTTCGCCTCGTCATACTCAAAATTAAAGACATCCTTCGTTCCGCCCCAGCCCCAGCTATCTACTCTAAGGCCACCGTTTTTCAACATTTCAGCTTGCTCTGCCCTGGCTTCCTTTGTGCTGCCATATACTGAAACTGCTACATAGTCTTGATATTGACAGTTGCCAAAATACATTCTGGAATATGGCTTCCACCATACTTCAGGCTCAGCAGCCTTTCCCATGGTAATACCTTCAACACTTACCGATGTTTGGGTAGTGGGGCATACGCCATTTTGCGTGTCAGACACGGTTACTTTAACCTTGTCTCCTTGAGAGAGCTTAGTAACTTTCCAAGTACGGTCGGCAATAGCATCGCTACCCGAAGTCTGGGTTGTCACTGTACCGTTTGAACTTGTGATTTCAGCCGTATAATGGAAAGGACCTAAACCTTTTTTCACCGTTACCTCAACACTACCGTTGTTGCTGCCATTGATAGAGCAATAGGGATCCGATTGGGTATAGGTCATAGTTGGCGAAACATACGTTTCGTTGATTTTCTTCACCTCAATCTGCCCAGCATACTCTTGTTTATTTTCGCTGGTGGTTTGGAAGTACACGTCGTATGTGCCCTCTGAAAGGTTATGCCATGTTTTGGTCCACGTGTTAGGATCAGTTGACGACTGCGTCAAATTGGCATCATCTCCCTGCGCCACACCATTAACAGTGATAACATCATTCGGCTTGCCCGGCTTGCGAAGTTGTGCAGAGCCATTAGGCTTCTCGCTGTTGATACCTGTCACACTTAGCGTAACCGAACCTCCAGTGGCTCCACAACCAATGTCTATCTTAGACACTTTGTAGGGATAGGTCTGGGCAAAGGCTGCCACACCAAAGGTAAGCATCATGACGAGCATGAGCAGGCAGCGTTGCCATACTTGAGGTCTATACGACCTCGAAGAATTAAAATTTTTCATTGCATTTTCTTTAAATCTTTTTTCTGTTTTCAAAACATACATACAGCATTGATGCCATCAGTCGAACCACCCGGCATTCATGTCGAAGTCTTCGTCGAACCCACCTTCCTTTGCATCAATGGGTTTCATACCCCCATTGTCTTCACCACTCACTCCCGCATTGGGACCGATTTGCATGGGAAGCAATAAAATACTGGGTGTTACATAATTTTTCTTCATATTCTCAATTTTTAGCGTTTATTCGTTACTCTACAAGGCAAGCTTGTCTTATCGGACAGTAGCTTACCATCACTGATATCATTAAAAACAAACCTTATTGTCAATGTGTGACGGCAGTTGCAGATAGAAAACTTACCTATTTACAAGGCGCCACATGTATTACTGGCATAAATTTGATGCAAAGTTATCAAGTTTTGTTAAATTTACCCCCCCCATAAAGTTAATTATGTTTAATTACTGGGAATTTAACAAGTTTGTAACCTATCGCAGCTATCTAAAAGGTGGTTCTTGAATAGTCTAAACAACAAAAAAGCGAAAAAAAGTAGAGACGCACAGCCCGTACATCAGCAAGACAAAATTTTTCGACTTTCCAATATTTATTTGATTGGACACATGAGCCATGCGTCCCTACACGATATGGTTTCACTTTCGTTACATGGTAAGGTAAGAGGTGAGGCGCAAGAAACAAAGACTATCTAAAAAACAGAAAGCCCATGACCCGTGGGATTCAATGTGGCTGAATCCAGCGAGTCATGGGCTTGACATGACAAACAATCAAGGTGTTGTAAGTATAAATGCGTTTCCTTGTTGACGCTTCACCTTTCTTAATATTCGTCCTCGTTAAAGAGGAAATCTTCCTTGGTAGGATAGTCGGGCCATATATCTTCTATACTGTCATATACATCCCCCTCATCCTCTATCTCTTGCAGATTTTCCAATACTTCCAAAGGAGCACCAGAACGAATCGCATAATCAATAAGTTCTTCTTTGGTAGCGGGCCATGGCGCATCTTCTAATTTCGATGCTAATTCAAGTGTCCAATACATAGTGTTACAAAATTATATGTGTTAATCTTCGTGCGTGCAAAAATAGTGATTTTTATAGAATCACCAAGGATATTCCCATTTTTTTTCTGTTACCTTGGCTTGAAAGTTGATTTTTCGTGCCAAGACATACAAATAATCTGACAACCGATTCATATATTGAAGAGCTTCGGGTTGGATAGGTATGTGAGCATGAAAGGAAATCATACGTCGCTCGGCTCGTCTACAAACCGTTCGGCATACATCGGCTTGCGCTGCACAACGGCATCCACCAGGCAATACAAAAGCTGTTTGTGTGGGCAATTGCTTCTCAATTTTATCAATCTCCTTCTCGATTGCTTGTACTTCAGCGGCAGGAAGGAGGTAACGCTGACGCTTATCGGGTTGCGCGGGATCTGAAGCCAAATAACTACCAATGACAAACAATAAAGACTGGATGTGGGTCACAAAAGCCTTGTCATACTGATGATGCAGCATCGGGCGTAAGAGTCCCAAGTGGGCATTAAGCTCGTCCAAGGTGCCAAAGATCTCAATACTCAAATCATCTTTCGCAACACGACTTCCCCCAATTAAGCTGGTGGAACCGTTATCCCCTGTTTTTGTATAAATTTTCATAGTGTCACATGAATTAAGTTGGGTATCATTATCGTCTTATCAGATTTCGACAAGCTTTTCAGAAAGGAAACAAAAGATAACAAGACAGAACCCATAGTTATGAAATATTTAGTTACGGTGGTAATGTTAGTGTCTATCTTAAAAGATGAGCCGATAATGTCCAATTGTTTTCGTTGGATCATAGAGTATGATACCACAATCAAACAAATCAAAAGTTATAAATTGATGGCAACGAGCCACCATCTCTTTCCAAATATGTCGACAGTGCCGATTCAGAGAAATGCCTTCTACAATAAAAAAGGTTCCATTTCGTGGCTGCGCAATAAAACGCAAAAAGCAAGACTTCCAATCCTCCTCCAAATGGACTAAATAGACATCGGGCATCAAAGAAGCATTCTCTCCATCTCCTGACTCCCCAGACAACAGCTTAGTTGGTGGGTAACCTGCTTGAATATACCGACCATAGAGTGCAGCATGGGGGGTACGAATCCACCAGTGGGTAAGAGATTCAGCACGTGCAAAGCGAAAGAGCAAGCGAGCTAACCGCAACTGTGCGCTGGTATCCGCTGACATAGCAGTCTGTAGCACCCGATATGCCTTATAAACCGTACGGTCATTGACAACTTGGGTCACAAAAAGGTAAGCCCAAGGAGATTGAATGCCAAAACCGAAAGCACGTGCCCAACGACAAAGCCAAGCTAACTGCCGTCGCAAACGATAACTCATAGATGTTATATGATAGTTGTCCATCCCTTTCAACACTTGCACAAAGATAATAAAAAAAATAAGAGATGGCATGACCCAAGCAAAAATAAACAAACAAAAATATATTTTCTTTTTAACTTTCCTCACCGTACACTCTTCCTCAACTATCCCCAGTATGCCACACCTTTAGAACTACCCACACCGTGCCTCCTTTCGTACCCTTTCATTCCTTGACATCCATTTCCAACTATCCACTCCGTGACACCTATACTCAGTAGCCTATAAACACAAAAAAACCTCCAGCATCGGTTGAGACACTGGAGGCGTGAAGTAAAAAAGGCAGCTACCTACTCTCCCACATTGCATTGTAGTACCA